>Ga0182736_1000072_pt1 | contig 200241 bp, 185 predicted proteins | sample eDN5th30CKraftBY_FD_128882 | JGI IMG/M metagenome (GOLD analysis project Ga0182736, IMG submission 128882) | Enriched backyard soil microbial communities from Emeryville, California, USA - eDNA 5th pass 30_C Kraft BY (version 2) (version 2) | ecosystem: Environmental > Terrestrial > Soil >... | reverse complement strand
CCCACCAGAGAGCAGTTCGCAGGTGACTGGCTCCACCGCCAGATATGCCAGCTATGGGGATGCTGCGTCGCTACCCACTGCGCCGCTATGCGGTAGCGAATATTTTCGTGCCGACGACTCCGATGATGATCAGGCCGATGAAGCCGATCTGGATGGGGTTGAGCGTCTCCTTGAAAAGGATCACGCCGAAGATCGTGACGCCCACCGCGCCCAGACCTGTCCAGACAGCATAGGCGGTGCCGGCCGGTAGTCCGCGCATCGCCAGTGCGAGGAGCGCCATGTTCACGAAGCTGAGGGTTATTGGAACTCCCGACGCAAGGATGGAGCCCTGCATTGCAGCCCATTTGAGACTGAGGGCCCAGATGATTTCGGTTATCACGGCAACGCCGAGAATGAGCCACGCCATTGCGCGTCTCCTACGTTGCGGGCTCTGCGGGATGCGCGCTGCGGCCGGAAACCCGTAAGAGGCCTGCGCTACCCCCCCGTAGGTTCGCTGGCATCCCCTGTCCAGTATGAGAAACAATCCGCAAAATAGCTTCTTTCATGCTATTGCGAATCGATATCGAGAGTGTATCAGCGCCCCGCCATAAGAGCAGGGGTTAACAACATGGGTTGCAAAAGTTTCTTCACCGCCGGCCTCGGCGGGTGTTTGCTGGTCGGGGCCATTCCGGTCGGCGGAGCGCTCGCGCAGGACAATGCTTCGCTTACGGAAATCCCCGCTGAGGGTGAGCAGATCGGGAATTCGCGCTTCGAGCGTTCCGTCGGTCCCACCATCGTAAACCGGGGTAGCGAACTCTACACTTTCAGTTCGTTCAAGCTCGATTCGGAGGATGGAAAGCGCCATTACTGGGTGCAGATCGGAATTCCGAAGCGGCCTGCGCCGAGCGACGGATATCCCGTCATCTACATGGTCGATGGCAACGCCGCGATGGGGCTCATCAAAGAGTCGGAACTCGAAGCGATGGACATACTGTCCCCACCGGTTCTGGTGGCCGTGGGCTACGATACCTATTCCCGCCTGGACACGCTTTCGCGCGCCTATGATTACACGCCGCCCGTGGTGCAGGATGGAAAGTCGATCGATCCGGTGGTTCGGGGCCGCCCCGGTGGCGGAGCGGAGATTTTCGCGAATTTCATCGAGAACACGATCAAGCCCCGTGTCGAGGCGCTGACTACCATCGATCGGAATCGGCAGACGCTGTGGGGTCATTCTTACGGCGGGCTGTTCACGCTCTACACTTTGCATGCGCACCCGAATTACTACCAGCGCTACGCCGCCGGCGATCCGTCGCTGTGGTATCACGATGGCGAACTGGTGCAGTCTATCCTCGCCACGCCCAAAGGCGCGGTGGCAGGCAGGACCGTGCGGCTGATGAGCGGGGGCGGGCGCATTGCAAGCGCCACGGCGCAGGACCAAGCCCAGCAGTCTCAGGCTCAAAATGCCAGGCGAGCATCAGTTGCAACTGCGGCGGCGCAGGCGGCCCCTCGTCAGCCTGATACCAGCAGAGGGTTACCTCGTATGCCAGACGCCATGCAGCGAGTGCTGGCGGCGTTGAGCGAAGGCGGGGCGACGATCAGCTACCGTCAGTTTCCCGGTCTCAGTCACGGGGAAATGATGGGCGCTTCGCTGGTGCCCGCGCTGATGCTCGCAGCTCGTCCGCAGGACGCGGACTGAATCATTTTTCGGTCGCGCCGCCTTTCCCGGGGCGCGACCTCTCAATCAGAACGGATAAGATTATCATGATGGGACTTTCCCTTCGTCGCGGTGCCCTTGCGGGCGTTGCTCTCTCCACGTTAGTCGCTGCCCCGGCGTGGGCTCAGAACGACGACAAGGATTACGATGATCAGCAGATCGTGGTTACCGGAACCAAGATGATTGGCGGCGGCACCAAGAATGATGTGCCGCTGGCCGATATTCCCAACTCCGTCACAGTCTTCACGCGCGAGATGATGGATATGCGGGATACCGCCTCGCTCGAAGATCTGATGTTGCAGGTGCCCGGCATCACTGTGACGGGTTCCAACCCGGAAAATCCCTCGCTGATCTCACGCGGTTTCAGCATCGATAACGTGCTGGTGGATGGCGTGCCGGTTTCCGGCTTTCCGGGCACCATGCCTGACCTTGCCATTTATGAGCAGGTAGAGGTGATGCGCGGCCCGGCTGGTTTGTTCAGCGGGGTCGGCAGCCCGGCAGGCAGCGTCAATTTCGTGCGTAAGCGCCCCACTGGTGAGGTGTTCGTGCGCGCCGGCGGAACGGTCGGTTCGTGGAACTACCTTCGGGGCGATCTGGACGTGAACGTGCCGCTGACAACTGATGGTGCGGTGCGGACGCGCTTTTCCGGTGCCTATCAGGATCAGGACCATTTCTTCGACGTGGCCCATACCAGCCGCGGGATCATCTACGGTATCGTGGAAGCGGATGTAACGCCCAGCACGCTCCTTGCGGTGGGTGGCCATTATCAGAATCTGGATACGCCGGTGCAGACCGGTTCACCCAGGGTATGCTCAACGGGCTGGATGTCGGCGGTTCGATCAATGCCTTCAGCAAGTCGGTGGGCGATAATGTGGAACAGCCGAGCTATGCCGTTGTCGGCCTTCAGGCGGGCTATCGTGTCAGTGACGCTGTTCGAGTGCAACTCTCGCTGAATAACCTCTTCGACAAGGTATATTACACCCGCATCCGCTACACGCGGAACGGCAATTACTACGGCGATCCCCGCAATATTCGCGTGACCTTGCGCGGATCATTCTGAGGGCATCTGTCCCGCACAGAGGCGTCTGGCCGGGGCGTTTGTCGCGCCTCGGCCAAGTTGCGCGCTATTTCCGCGACGCTACGGTACGGGATAGCGTTGCTCAGGCCCCCAGCGGTTCCGTGGCCAGCCCCAGTTCCGGTATCGAAATGGAGCGCCTGCCGCTGAAATCGGTCCGCACGACGATCAGCCCGCTGCGTTCGTAATGTTCGAGCAGGCGGCGCAGGCGGCCCGGCGAATTCGTGCCGTAAACGCGGGCAAGTTCGTCATCATCGGGACATGGCGCACCATCCTGGGCGGCGCGCGCGATCACGAGAAACGGGGCGAGGAGGTCATCAGGAAGGACGCGGGCGATGCGCAGTATCTCCGGCCATGGGCCACTCGTCGCATCGGTGATCCCCGCCACGGCCATGGCGAATCTGCGCCGGAACTGCCCCATATCGACATGGCCGGCCGTGAGCCTTTGCATCCGGCAGCGCACCGAGAAATCCTGAAACAGCTTGGCCGGCGGTTGGAACGTGCATTCCGGCTCGGCCACCATGTCGAGCAGGATTTCTGACACCGCTGCATCGATTTCGCTCTGGTCCGGAGCGAAAAGCTGCGGCTGTTCCGCCACATCTTCTTCCTCCAGAGCAACGGATGAGATGCGTTCCAGCAGTTCGGTGGCGTCGGCTTTTGCAGTGGGCGCGGGTGGTGGTGCATCAGCCGCCGCGTCTTCCAGATGCAGATCCGCATGGAGCAAGGCATGAAGCTGATCGGGCGAGGCGTTCGGTGGCGGAGCCATTTCCTGCGCCATGACTTTCGCCCCGGTACGCACCGAACCGATCCGTACCGCCACCGGTCGGCGCGTAATCGCCGGGCCCAGCCCCAGAAACTGCCCGCGCGCCAGATCGCGTATCTGTTCCGCCTGGCGCCGCTCCATTCCCAGAAGGTCGGCCGCGCGGATCATGTCGATGTCCAGAAACGTTCGTCCCATCAGGAAATTCGATGCTTCGGCAGCGACGTTCTTGGCCAGCTTCGCCAGACGCTGGGTGGCGACGATGCCCGCCAGTCCGCGCTTGCGGCCACGGCACATGAGATTCGTCATCGCCCCCAGGCTGAGGCGGCGCGCCTCGTCGCTGACTTCACCTGCCGCCGCGGGCGCGAACATCTGTGCCTCGTCCACAACCACGAGTGCGGGGAACCATTGCTCGCGCGGGGCATCGAACAGGGCAGAAAGGAACAGTGCGGCACAACGCATCTGGGCCTCGATTTCCAGATCGTCGAGTGCCAGCACGACAGATGCACGATGCTGGCGTATCCGCGCGGCCAGCCGCGTCAGTTCACTCTCCGAATAGGCTGCGCCATCGATCACGATGTGGCCGAACAGGTCCGCCAGCGAAACGAAGTCGCCCTCGGGATCAATCACGATCTGCTGGACGATCGGAGCGCTCTCTTCCAGGATGCGGCGCAACAGGTGCGATTTGCCGGACCCGCTGTTGCCCTGCACCAGCAGGCGAGTAGCGAGCAGTTCCCTTACGTCGATCGTGACCGGTTTATCGTTTGGGTCGACGCCTATCGTAATGGGTGCGCTCACGGGGTGCGGGCTAGAGGAGCTTGCCGATTCCGGCCAAGGCTTTCGATAACGTTTTCCAGAGCTTTGGCCTTTCCCGCGCCGACTATCCCGGCAAGCTGGCTGTCTGGCGCAAGGCTTCACCCAGCGCGAGCGCTGCCGATGTGGCCAGATTCATCGATCGCACCTGTGGCCGCATGGGTATGCGCACCCGCTCATGGCAAGCATCCACTACCTCTGGGGGGACTCCGGCACTTTCCTTTCCAAACAGCAGGATGTCGTCGGCACTGAAGGCGAAGTCATAGGCGGACTGTTGGCTCTTGGTGGTGAACAGAATCAGCCGTCGGCCGCTCACCGTCTTCCTGAAAGCATCGAATCCGGAATGCCGGGTAACGCTGACATGGTCGATATAGTCCATGGCGGTCCGGCGCACTCTCCGATCGTCCCATTCGAATCCCATCGGCTCGATCAGATCGATGGCCGCCCCCATACAGGCGCCAAGGCGCAGCACGGCGCCAACGTTGCCCGCAATCTCCGGTTCGAAAAGAGCTATCCGCATGCCGGCTGCTTGGCGCTTGAGAGCGAAGCGGGCAAGCCTCGGCGATTGCTATGTATTCCGCTATTGGCCGAAGCGTTTCGTGGTGTTGCAATCGATTTCTGAAACGGGATAGATACCGCCCGAAGATATAAGATGATTACGGGGAGGATGTGGTGGCGAAATGGTTTCGGGCGCTCACGGCGCTCATGGCATTTTATGCGACGTTCGGTGCGACACAGGTGCTGGCGCAGGGCGCCCCTCCTGAAACGATGGCGCAGTGGAATGCGGCCCAACGTATTCCACTCTGGCCGGCCACGGCGCCGGGGGGTGGTTTCGTAAAGCAGCCGGATCGGCCAGACGCGATCCCCAACTTCATTACTAACGTCGAAATGCCGGAACTGCGCGTTTTCCGGCCAGAGAAACCCAACGGGCGCATTGTTCTCTCTATCCCCGGCGGGGCCTATCGCTTCGTGTCCATAGCCAATGAAGGGGTTGATCTCGCAAATGTGATGACGGCGAAGGGCTACACGGTATTCGTGCTCGTCTATCGCTTGCCCGGTGAAGGATGGGCTCATCGGGAAGATGTGCCGTTGCAGGATGCTCAGCGCGCCGTGCGGCTGATCCGCTCGGAAGCGGCGAAGTTCGGTGCCGATCCTGAAAAACTCTATGTCGCAGGCTTTTCCGCAGGCGGGCATCTGGCAGCGACGTTGATGACCGGATTTGCCGAACGTCTCTACGATCCCGTTGACGCGGCCGACCGGCTGAGCGCGCGGCCTAAGGGCATGGGCCTGATCTATCCGGTCATCAGTCATGTTCCCGGTGTGGGCCACGCGGAAAGTTCGCTGCTGCTGTTGGGCGAGAACCCTTCAACTCAGCTTGTCGCGAAGCGGTCACCCGCGCTGCACGTCTCTGCGAAAACGCCTCCGGTATTCCTCATGCACGCGATGGACGATCCGGCGGTGCCGGTGGAAAACAGCCTCCTCATCATCGATGCGCTGCGCACCGCCAAACGGCCGGTGGAGGCCCATCTGTTCGAGGAAGGCGGGCATGGCTTTGGCCTCGGATCGCCCGAATTGCCGGTCAGCCATTGGGCCGAACTCTTCGCCAACTGGATCGAGCGGCAGGAGAGCAAAGGTGAATAGGGAGGCAGGCATGACCGGGATCAACCGCCGGGATTTCGCAAGAACGCTGGGCGCTGCGATGGCGGGTGCGCTGGCGCTGCGTGGCACGCTTGCCTTCGCGCAAGAGAGTGACCTCCGGCTGGCGGTGCTCGATCATGTGGACCCGGAACTGCGCGAAGCGGCGCGGGCCTTGCTGGCCAGCCCCAGCGACTTTTCGGAAGAGGCGCTGCCCGCCATGCGCGCCGCTACCCCGCCCGGCGACCCGCTCTTGCCGGATGTGCCGGTGCGCGAAGTCCGCGTTCCTGCCAGTGGCGCATTGCCCGAAGTGACGGTGCAACTGGTTAACTCGCACCCCGGGCAGGCCAGGCCAGCCGTGCTGCATACCCATGGCGGCGGATACATCCTCGGCGCGGCGAAACTGGAATTGCGCTTCCTGCAGGAAACCGCGCAGGCGCTGGATTGCACGGTGGTCAGCGTCGAATATCGCCTCGCGCCCGAAACGCGTTTCACCGGATCGGTGGAGGACAACTACGCCGCGCTGCTATGGCTCTACCGCAATGCCGACGCACTGGGGGTCGATCCTGCCCGTATCGCGTTGATGGGGGAAAGTGCAGGGGGCGGTCATGCTGCGCTGCTGGCCATCGCCGCCCGCGATCGGGGGGAAGTGTCGCTGGTGTTGCAGGCGCTTATTTATCCGATGCTTGATGATCGCACCGGCAGCACGCGACAGGTCGCGCCGCATATCGGCAAGATTCTTTGGGATAGTGGGGCGAATCGCTTCGGCTGGCGTTCGTTTCTGGGCGTAGAACCGGGCGGTGCCGCTGTGCCAATCGCAGGCGTGCCCGCGCGGCATGAAGACCTGAAGGGGTTGGCGCCAGCTTTTATCGGCACCGGCGGGCTCGACCTCTTCGTGGACGAGGATGTCGAATACGCTCGGCGGCTCAATGACGCGGGTGTTCCGACGGAATTGCTGGTTCTGCCCGGCGCGTTCCACGCTTTCGACAGGCTCGTTCCCGCCGCCCGGCTTTCCCGCACGTTCACCGCGATAAAGCACGATGCCTTGCGGCGTGCCTTTGGCATGGAGCCGATTCTCGCGCGTTGAGTAACCGTTGTTGCGCCAGAAGAAGGGCAGCTTCACACCCTCTTTGCAATCGATTGAAATATGCTATCGTGTCTCTCAACGGCGCCCAGAAACAAAAAGCGCCAAAAGGGAGGAATGCTATGAACGGTAAGGTCCTTTTCCGTTTGTCTGTGGCTGGGTCGGCGCTAATCGCCGGATTCAGCTTGCCTGCGGCAGCGCAGAATGCGCCGTCTGGGGAAGAGGCAGATGCACCACCGCCGATCATCGTCACTGCTCAGCGGCGTGAGGAAAACCTGCAGGACGTGCCGATTGCGGCCACTGCGATTTCCGGCGATCAGTTGAATGACAAGGCTGTGCAGCGCCTGTCAGACTTGCAGTTCGCAGCGCCTTCGGTTTCCATCACCGATCAGGGGCTGACCCAGTCGGTCAACTTGCGCGGCATCGGTATCGCCAGCGGATCGCCTGCGGTTGCTAATGGTGTGGCGCAGTATTTGGACGGCGTGTTCCAGCCCCCGGTTCTGACCGCATCCAGCTTCTACGATATCGCCAGCATCGAAGTGTTGCGCGGTCCGCAGGGCACGCTGGTCGGGTCGAATTCCACCGGCGGGGCGATTTTCATCAATACCCAGAACCCCAGTACCGATCGGGTGAAAGGATATGCCGAAGCGCATTATGGCAGTTATGACGCTTATGGCATTCAGGGCGCGGTAAACCTACCGATCAGCGATACGCTGGCGGTGCGCGTAGCCGGCAATACCCGCTGGCGCGACAGCTACTACACCGATGTCGGTTCGTTCGATAACAAACCAGACCGGCTGGACGAGCAGGCGGTGCGCGTGGGCCTTTTGTGGGAGCCTGCAAATTTTCGCGCGCTCGGCAAAATTGAACTGATTGACAAGGAAACGGGTGGCTACGCCTATCGCCCGATTGCAGGCACGACTTTCGCCAATAATCGCCGCGCCGATATGCGTGAGTTGACCTACAATGCGCCGACGGAAAACAACGAACGCGGTTTCCTCTCCAGTCTGGAGATGCGGTACGAACTGGAAGGCGGCGTCGTTCTGCGTTCGGTCAGCGGTTATCTGAACAAGCGGATCAACAACCTTTACGACAGCGATGGCGCGATGGCGGCTTCAACCACGAATCCCGCGTCCAGCTTCAATCAGGTCATGGATCAGTTTGTTCGTGAGCGGCAGTGGACGCAGGAATTCAACGTGATTTCGCCTACGGATGGCGATTTCAACTGGATACTCGGCGGCTACTTCCAGAAGAACAAGATCGATGTGATCATTGAAAGCCGCAGCGGTGATTTTGTCGCTGACCCCGCCGAAATTCTTAACTTTCAGGACAAGCAGACGCTCGGCGTGTTTGTGCAGGGCGGCTACAAGCTCACCCCCGACATAGAATTGCAGGTCGGCGCCCGCTATTCACATTATAAGGTCAACGGCAGCGGCAGCGTCACTATCGGCGCGGATGGTCCCGTCTTCGGGCCGGACGGTATGGTTGTGGCGGACCTTGCGGGAAGCCACGAGGACGGGCGCATGACCGGGAAGGTGGCGCTCAACTGGACGCTCAATCCCGACCACACCCTCTATGTCTTCGCTGCGCGTGGCTACAAGCCGGGCGGTTCGAACTCGGCAGTGTCGGAATTCGGGCCGGAAACGGTGTGGGATTACGAGTTCGGCTGGAAAGGCAGCTTCCTCGACAATCATCTGCGCACCCAGTTCGGTGCCTTTTACATGGATTACAGCGATTTCCAGTTTGATGCGCTGGAACCCGCCACCGCGCTCACCGGCGTTACTAATATTTCTAACGCCTCTATAAAGGGGTTCGAGTTCCAGGCGCAGGCGAAGGTCGGCGGGTTCGGCTTTGATGGCGGTATCGCCTATGTCGATTCCAAGCTGGATTCGGTTACGGTGGTCGATCAGCGCAGCTTGCCTCAGATCGGCCAGCTTGGCCCTCAATGCCCTCCCGGCACTGATCCGGCAACGCCTCCATCGGTATGTTTCGACTACACGGGTTATATTGTTGGCGCTGGTGGAGGACCCAACCTGTTCTCGCCCAAGTGGTCATACAACTTCGGCGTGGAATACGAAGCGTGGCTGGCGGACGATGTCTCGCTCACGCCGCGCCTCAACTATGCTTATGTAGGGTCGCGCTGGACCAATCTGATTTATAATCCTTCGCTCGATTATCTTGCTGGCCGTGGTCTGCTTTCCGCGCAGCTTTCGCTGGGCTTCAAGGACTGGACCATTCAGGGATACGCGACCAACCTGACCAACAAGAAATACATCAGTGGCCAGTCGGGGAACAACGAGTTCTACGGCGCTCCGCGAGAATACGGCGTCAGGGCGTCGGTGAGGTTCTGATCATGAAAAAGCGAGGTTCCGCAGGGGCTGTTCTGGTCGCTACCCTGCTGTCATCCTGTGCTGGAAGTCCGGCGCCGGAGGCTGGGGTAAACTTGTCGGCGGGCTCTGCGGAACGCTGTCGGACGCTGGCGGAGGGGTTGGCAGTTGCCTGGCCCGATGCCAGCACCCGCATAACCGGCGCGTCCTATCGCGAGGCGGGGCTGGAGCCGCCCGTGGCGGGGCCACCGGGTATGGCGATGCCTCGCGTCGAACTGCCGGGCCATTGCGATGTAACCGGCGTGATGCAGGAGCGCAAAGGCGTGGACGGGCAGGACTATGCCATCCGCTTCCACCTGCGCTTGCCGGATCAGTGGAACGGCCGTTTCCTGATGCAGGGCGGCGGTGGCACCAATGGCGATCTGGGCGATGCTGTGGGTCGTCTCCTCGGCCAGCCGACCCCGGCGCTGGCTCAGGGTTATGCAGTGCTGGCGCAGGATTCCGGGCATGATAACGCCCGCAACTCCGTGCCTGAACGCAATGGCCCGGCGGCCTTCGGTTTCGATTCGCAGGCGCGTGCCGATTATGGTGGGGATTCGCTGGAAAAGACGGTCCTAGCGGCCCGCGCCGCGCTTGGCGCCTATTACGGCGGTCAGCCACGCTACAGCTATTTCTTCGGCTGTTCCAAGGGCGGGCAGGAAGGCATGGCGCTGGCCCAGCAATATCCCGATCTGTTCGACGGCATTGTCGCCGGTGCACCCGGCTTCTCCCTGCCGCGCGCCGCGATCGGGGAAGTGTGGAACACGCAGGCCTTCGCCTCTGTGCTGAAGGCCGAGGGCAAGCAGGCGACCCTCGCCTCGCTTGGCGACAGCTTCAGCCCCGCGGACCTCGCTCTTGTGGGGCAGGCAGCCATAGCCGCCTGCGATGCGGATGATGGCTTTGCCGATGGCATCGTCGGCAATTTTCGCCAGTGCACCACCGCCAAGGTTCTGCCCCGGCTGACGGAAAAGCGCTGCACCGGTGCCAAGGCCGAAGGCTGCCTGTCCGGTGCTCAGATCGATGCGCTGGTGCAGATACATGATGGGGCGCGTAGCAGCGACGGTAAGCAACTCTATCACGGCTTCCCGTGGGATGCCGGATGGGGCGACATGGGCTGGCGCATCTGGATGATCGGTGCGCCCGGTGGCGGCATGCCGGCAATCAACGTCGCCATGGGCGCTCCGGCGCTCGCCTCCATCTTCAGTTCTCCTGCGCGTGCGTTGGGGGCCGATCCGGCCGCCGCATTGGCTTATGCGCTGGGTTACGATTTTGATCGCGATCCGGCTGGCATCGATGCAGTTGTTGCGCCGTTCACCCGCTCCGCGTGGGACGACAATGCCGCCCGTTCCAGCAATCTCGACCGTTTCCGCGCGCGCGGCGGCAAGCTGATCGTGCCGCATGGCGTTTCCGATCCGGTATTCTCCATTGCCGACACGGCTGACTGGTGGGACGAAGTGAACCGCCGCTACAACGGGGGCGCCGCCGGCTTCGCGCGGGTGTTTGCGATACCCGGCATGGGCCACTGTCAGGGCGGTCCGGCCACCGACCAGTTCGACGCCTTCGGCGCGCTGGTGAATTGGGTGGAGCGGGATCAGGCCCCCGCCAGCATCGCTGCAAGGGCCGGCCCGGCAACGCCGTGGCCAGGGCGCGAAAGGCCGCTATGCCCCTATCCGCAGGTGGCAAAGCCGGTGAAGGGCGGGTCTGGCAGTGGAGAGCCCGCTTTCGAATGTGTGGGTTGAACCGATTTTCTGACAGGATGAGGGCGCGAGATTGCCGATGACGAATGCAGTGCAGGCCGAAGGGCAGGTTTCAACGCGGTTCCTTAAACTGCTGATATTCCTGATGTTCGCGATGTTCGCGATGACGACGGATTCGGTCGGCACGATCATCCCTTCCGTAATCGAGGAATTCAATCTCGGCATGACGGCGGCGGGATCGTTCCACTACGCCTCCATGTCCGGCATCGGCATTGCGGCGATCCTGCTCGGCTTTCTGGCCGACCGGATCGGACGCAAGGGGACGATCCTGCTCGGTCTGGCTCTGTTCGGTATCACTTCGGGCCTGTTCGCTGCCGGGCACAGCTTCGGCTTGTTTGTGGTGCTGCTGTTCGTGTCGGGTCTCGGCATCGGCATTTTCAAAGCAGGGGCGCTGGCGCTGATCGGGGATATTTCGACCTCGACCCGCCAGCACGCATCCAACATGAATCTTGTCGAGGGTTTCTTTGGTGTTGGCGCTATTGTTGGTCCCGCGCTGGTAACGGTGTTGCTGCAGGGCGGCACGAGTTGGAAGTGGCTTTACCTCATCGCCGGCGTGCTCTGTGCTCTGCTGATCGCGGGGACGCTGTTTGCCCCGTTCCCTCGCTCCGCTGGCCCGGCAGAGGAGAAAGCCGATCCGCGTGACGCATTGCGTATGCTGGGCGATCGGCACGCGCTGTTTTTTGCCACCCTACTCGTGCTCTACGTCGCGGCTGAAGCTGCGGTCTATGTCTGGGCGCCAACCTATTTCGCTGGTTACGAAGGGCCAGGGATGTGGCTGGCCGCTTTCAGCGTGTCGGTGTTCTTCGTGCTGCGCGCGGCGGGCCGGTTCCTTGGCGCGTGGCTGCTCTCGCGCTTTGACTGGACGGCGGTTCTGGCCATTTGCAGCACATCGATGGCGGCGCTGTTCCTGATTGCAGTGCTGGGCGGGAAGACCGTGGCGGTATTCGCCCTGCCTGCCACGGGCCTGTTCATGTCGGTGCTTTATCCCACCATCAATTCCACCGGCATCAGCTGTTTCGACAAGAATCGCCACGGTTCCATTGCCGGGTTCCTGCTGTTCTTCACCTGCGTGGGTGCCGTGCTGGCCCCGCTGGCGATGGGCGCGGTGGGCGATCTGGCGGGCGGGATCGAATATAGCATGGGGCTGGGGGCGGCGTGCGCCGTACTGCTCGCCGTGCTGTGCCTGTGGAACCGTCATGCGCAGCCTGCCGCTGCTCGTCTGGCAGAGCGTAACAGTGCCGATTACGCCTCTGCCTGATTTCCAGCACTTGCCTGCTGCCCGGCGTCAGACCATGAATGCAACCGGCGGCTGCAACATCGCGCCGGTTGCAGAGGGATGGCGGTAAATGGAAGAGAAGGTCCGCACGATCTATGATCTGGCGCGTATGGCCGGGGTTTCCGCCGCGACGGTTTCTCGCGCGCTGGCGGGCAAGAATGTGGTCAGCGGGAAAACGGCCGAGCGTATCCGCAAGCTTGCGGAGGAGCACGACTTTCGGCCCAGCTCTGTTGCCCGCAATCTGCGGACACGGCGGCGCGGTGCGATCGGTGTGGTCATCCCGCTCGGGCACGAGCGCGGGCAGCACATTTCCGATCCGTTTTTCATGACGTTGATCGGCTATCTTGCCGATGAATTGACGGAACGTGGTTTCGATCTCGTGCTCTCGCGCGTCATCCCCGGTCGCACGGACTGGCTGCGCAAGATGATCGATGCAGATCGGGTGGATGGCTTCATCGTCATCGGCCAGTCAGACCAGTCCGCCGTACTGGACAAGGCCGCCCAGTCCTATCTGCCGCTGGCCGCCTGGGGTGCCTTCGTGCAGGGGCAGATCCACTGCTCGGTCGGCACGGATAACTTCCTGGGGGGGCGGCTGGCCACGCGCCATCTGATAGAGCGTGGTTGCCGCAACATCGCATTCCTCGGCAATACGCAGGCGATCGAGCTCTCGCTCCGGCTGGAAGGCGCGCGGGCCGCCGTGGCAGAGGTCGGGGGCCGGGTGACACTGGCGGAAATCCCGACGCACCTGGCTGCTGAACTCAGCGGGGCGGATATCGCGGCCTTCCTCGAATCCGCCAGCACCGCGCCGGATGGCATCTTCGCCGCATCCGATCTCATTGCCATGACGGCGATTCAGGTTCTCTCCGCGCGCGGGCTTTCAGTGCCGGGTGACGTGAAGGTGATCGGCTATGACGATCTGCCGATTGCGCGCAGCAGCGTTCCACCCCTCAGCACGATCCGGCAGGATATTGCCGAAGGCGCACGGCATCTGGTCGAAAGTCTGTTGAAGCGGATTGACGGCAAGGCGACCGGTTCCGTCGTACTCAATCCAGAACTGATCGTTCGTTCTTCTACCTGACAAGGCAGACTTGATGCACAGGAAAGCGCAAAAACATCAATGCAATCGATTGTTAAGACGGGCGCTCGGCCCTATCGCATGCGAGCGAGAAGGTAAGGGGAGCGTGCGAAAGTGAGTGAGTATTCGTCCCGGGCCGATGCGGCAGAGCCGGGCCTGAAGGCGCCCGTGCGCTGGTCGCAGGATCATGTCCGTAAGATCGCATCGGATACCGGCCACATTGCGCCCCAAATCGGCGAAGGCGATTTCACCCGCATTTCGGATAATCTCGACGTGTGGGACGCGTGGCCGATCCAGCACGAGGACGGCGCCGCGGCGGAAGTTGAGCCGGGCACGACGTTGTGGATGGCGCTGGCCGCGCCCCATTTCGAAGACCCGGATGAACGTCACGGCCATGCCCGGATTCATCTGATCGAGCGGAAGGCCGGGCGCTGGACCGATCTTGGCCCGGTCATGCCCGATGGTTTCTCTCCCGGAAGTCGCGAATGGTCGGGTTCGGCCGTGCTCGGCCCTGACGGCAAAGAGATGACGCTTTACTTCACCGTTACGGGCAGGCGCGGGGAAAGCATTCTGACATTCGGCCAGCGTCTGTTTGCTGCGCGGGCGTGGCTGGGAAAAGACTCCGGGCGCTGGACGCTGTCTGACTGGCGCGATCTGCGGGAGGTCGTTCTACCCGATCCCGCGCATTACATGGCGACCGACAGTGCGGACGGCGGCCCCGGTACGATCAAGGCATTCCGCGATCCGGCGTTCTTCCGCGATCCGGCGGATGGGGCGTGTTACCTCTTCTTTGCTGGTTCGCAGGCCGGTTCAGAATCTGCTTTCAACGGCGTGGTGGGCTGGGCGCGCGGCGATGGGGAAGGGGCGTGGAATATCCTCCCACCCCTTATCAGCGCCGATACGCTGAATAACGAGCTGGAGCGGCCCCACGTCGTTTATCATGGCGGTGCCTATTACCTCTTCTGGTCAACCCAGCGGCATGTATTCGATCCGTCGGGGCCAACCGGTCCGACTGGCCTCTATGGCATGGTCGCCGATCGCATTGATGGCGAATGGCGTCCGCTGAACGGGACGGGCTTGGTGTTCGCCAACCCGCCGCAGTCGCCGGCTCAGGCCTATAGCTGGCTGGTTCTGCCCGATCTTTCGGTCACCAGCTTTGTCGACGACTGGGGCGTGCAGGAAGATGAGCGCGCCCGCCGTTTTGGTGCTACATTCGCGCCCGATCTGCATCTCGTTCTTCAGGGTGAGAGCGCTCGGCTGGCGGACTGATAGATATGGCACGCATATTCGCTGGCGTCGAACTCGGCGGGACGAAGTCGATCGCGATTCTTTCGCGAGAAGCTGAGATATTTGAACATGTGACGCTGCCCACGCTCACGCCGGATGAAACCCTTCCGCATCTTTCGCGGCAATTGCGGGAATGGGCGGTCCGATACGATCTGGCGGCGCTGGGCATCGCCTCCTTCGGCCCTATCCGCGTCAACCCGGCCGAACCGCGCTATGGCCGGATGCACGTAACGCCGAAGCCGGGCTGGTCCGGCGCTCCGGTGGCAGAGGCGCTGACTGTCGGGCTCGATTGCCCGTGGCTGATCGATACCGATGTCAACGGTGCGGCGCTGGCGGAATATCGCTGGGGTGCGGGCCAGGGCTTTGGCAGCATCTGTTACATCACCATCGGCACCGGGGTTGGTGGGGGGCTGGTCATAGACGGGCGGCCTGTTCACGGCGCAATGCACCCGGAAATGGGCCACCTTTCGCTGCGGCGCATGGTGGGGGATAGCTTTCCGGGCAGCTGTCGGTTCCATGGTGACTGCATTGAAGGGCTCGTTTCTGGCCCCGCTTTGGCGCAACGGTTCGGGCAGGATCCGGCGCAGGTTCCACAGGATGATCCGCGTTGGGAAGGGGTCGCATCCGATCTGGCGGAACTGGCAGGGGCTATCCTGCTGACCACTTCGGCCCAGCGGGTGCTCGTCGGCGGCGGCGTGACCAATGCGCGGCCAGCCGTTCTGGATCGCGCGCGGGTGTTGCTGGTGGAACGTCAGGCCAGCTATCTACCCTTCCTCGATCACGACAGCGCGCGAACGATTCTGGGCGCCCCTGCTCTGGGCGATCAGGCGGGGCCGCTCGGCGCAATTGCATTGGCGATGACAGCGGCCCAGACATAACGAAACAGATATATGGGGGATCGGATGAGGGGTGTCGGGCAGAGGATAGCGTTTGCCACACCGGCGCTGGCAATGATCGCGGCAACCGGATGGGCGGTCCTGCCCGCCAGCGGCCTCAGTGCGCAGAGCGATACGGCAGGCGATTTTGGCGAACGTTGTGTCGCGCTGGCCGGTCAGGCTCTCCCGGATATGGTGATCTCTGCGGCGGAAGTGATCGCGGCGGGGCACCTTGCGATGCCGGGGCCTGCTGCCGCTCAGCCCGGGCCGGTGCTGCCGGAACATTGCCGGGTGCGCGGCACGATCAATCCCCGCACCGGCCATGGCGGCAAGTCTTTCGGCATCGGTTTCGAACTGCGCCTGCCCGCCGAATGGAACGGGCGTTTCCTGTTTCAGGGCGGTGGCGGGATGGACGGCGTGGTGCAGGCGGCCATCGGCAACATTGCCAATTCCACCGGCCAGCCCGCGCTTCAGCGCGGTTTCGCCGTGGTCACTACCGATGCGGGGCATAGCGGATCGCCGGTGGACGCGACCTTCGGCCTCGATCAGCAGGCGCGCATCGATTACGCCTATAACGCGCTGGACAAAGTGACGGTGGAGGCGAAGCGGATGGTCGCGGCCTTCTATGGCTCCGCGCCGCGCTATTCCTACATGCTAGGCTGTTCCAACGGCGGACGGCAGGCGCTCACGATCGCGCAGCGGATGCCGCTCTACTACGATGGCATCGTTGCGGGGGCGCCCGCGATGCGTTTCTCGGGGCTGGCCGTGGGGCAGGTCTGGAATCAGAGCGTGCTGGCGCACGCTGCCCCGCGTGGGCCGGATGGTCGCCCGATCATCTCTCGCGCTTTTTCGGACAGTGATCTGAAGCTGGTGCGCGGTGCCGTGCTGAAGCAGTGCGATGCTCGCGACGGGCTGGAAGATGGGCTGATAAATGATTGGCAGAACTGCGATTTTGATCCGCGTGATCTGGTCTGCACTGGCGGGAAGAATGACAGTTGCCTTGCACCGGATCAGGTGCAGGTCCTGCACGATCTCTATCGTGGCCCGCTCGCGTCCGATGGATCGCATATCTACGGGCCGTTCAATTACGATACCGGCATCGCTTCGCCAGCGTGGCGGGGCATTCGGCTGGGTAGTTCCGAAACGGGGGAATCCAACGCGGGAGATGCCACGCTGGGCGGTGGGCAATTGCGATACTATCAGCTCACCCCGCCGGACCCCGATTTCGATGTGATGGGGCCATATGATCTGGCTGAGATATGGCGCCGGGTCCAGGCCACGGGCGCGATGGGCGATGCCAACAGTGCCTTCCTTTCCACTTTTGCTGCGCGTGGAAAGTTGATTGTTTACAATGGTCTGTCCGATCAGGGCATGTCTACCCCGGTGATCGCGGACTGGTATGATCGCATGGTGGCCGCCACTGGCGAGGAAGGCCGGAACGCAGTGCGGCTGTTCCCGGTGCCGGGGATGCTCCATTGCGGCGGGGGTGAGGCGACCGATCGCTTTGAAATGCTCGATGCCATCATGGACTGGGTCGAACGCGGCAAGGCGCCTGATCGCATAGTGGCGACCAGCAGCACGCTGGAGGGTATCTCGCGGCCCCTGTGCCCCTATCCCTCCATTGCGCGCTACAAGGGCGGGGACCCGAAAGAAGCCGCCAGCTTTGAGTGCAGTAAGGTGAGCTAACGTGCTAACAGGGTGACATCCGGGGCAGATCACGGCATGTCCGGTGCTTCCGATCTCTCCCGGATAGCCTGCTGACGTGAAAGCCATCCTACTAGTCGCCCATCGCTGGGCGGGCCTGACCATCGCGCTGGCGGTGCTGGTGACGGGACTGACCGGCGCGATCCTGCCGTGGCAGGATCAGCTCCGATCATGGTTTGCGCCGCAGGTGTGGAACGCCGGGCCTCCCACGCCGGGCGCTGAACCTTTGTCCGGCATCGAACTGGTGCGGCGGGTCGAACGGGAAACGGGCGGGATCGTCAGCTACATCCCGCTTGCGCCTGACCCGAGCCATGCGCAGTCGATATTTCTCAGCTCGCCCCCCGGCGCGCCGCCGCTCGATTTCGAGCAGGTGTTTGTCGATCCCTATTCCGGAGAAATTCGCGCGCGGGTTCGCTTTGGCGATCTGCGGGATGGCGCGATCAATCTGATGCCGTTCCTCGTCAACTTTCACTACAGTCTGGCGAGTGGCAACTGGGGCCGGTTCCTGCTGGGTCTGGCTGCGTTTATCTGGTGTCTGGAGGCGGTTGCCGGCCTCTTGCTCACCGTTCCGCGTGCCTTGCGTGCGGGTTGGCGCAGGCGCTTGCGGCAATGGGGCCGGGCATGGCGGATCCGGGGCAAGCCGGGCAGCGGCACGTTCACCTTCGATCTTCATAGGGCATCGGGCCTGTGGCTGTGGCCGATGACGCTGGTGTTCGGGTGGTCCGCCGTGGCCTTCAACCTGGATGTGGTGCATGAACCCGTGCAGCGCTTTTTCGGCGGTGAGGGTCTTTATCAGCCAGTCCCGAATCCGACGCCTGACGCGGGCGGGCCGATGTCGATGGAGGATGCTGCCGCTACCGGTGCGCGGTTGATGGCGCGGGAAGCAGCGGAGAAAGGCTTCACGGTCCACGCGCCCGGGGCGCTGAGCCTGAATCCCTACAACAAGGTCATCGGCTATTACGCGCGCACCAGCCTTGATGGTCCGACGGAGAACGCCTCTACCGCCGTATGGTTCGATCAGGCTTCCGGCCGCCAGCTTGCCTTCCGCCAGCCGTTTGGCGACACGCGGGCTGATGCCGTCGACAAGGCGATGCGCATGCTGCATACGGCGGACCTGTTCGGCTGGCCTTACAAGGTGCTGGTCACGCTGTTCGGCCTGCTGACGTCGATCATGGCGCTTGCCGGCGTGATCCTGTGGCTCAAACGGAGCAATCGGCGCTGGCGCAAGGCCGGCTTTTCAACACCGGATTCCTGATGCTCTCCCTTTCCGTCTCCCTCCTCTGGCTTTTCGCCATGCTTTCGGCGGCGGCGCATTTTCAGGACGCGGGACGGGGTCTTGCCGGTGCATTGGGCGGCGCACTGACCTTCGCGATCGTTTATCCGCTGGCAATCGCGCTTTCACCGCAGCCGAACTGGATCGGCGTGCTGATCGGCCTTGCCGCGTGGTGGCGGCTGATCACCGGACGGCTGCCGCGCATGGGCGGCGTACTGGCGGGTAGCTGCGCCGCACTGGCCGCCGCGTTGCAGACCGCTGGGGGAGCGCCCCCTTGGATGACCGTTACGGTGGCCGCCGTGGCGCTGCTGGCGGCGTTCATCTATGCCGGAGCCGGGAGGAGTGCCGTAGCGCGTCAGACCATGCTGATGGTTTGTGCGCTGGGCGCGCCGCTTGTGGGGCTGGCGGGCGACATGCTGTATGGCTGGCAATCGGCCACTATGCTCAACCGTGGTATCGCGGTAGCTGCGCCGTCGCCGCCGGTGTGGGCAATAATAATAGTCGGGCTTGCTCTCGTCGCGGGCCTTGTGAGGGGATACTGGATCAGGCGATGAGGTTCGGAGACGTTCTTGAGAACGGGCTGTTCGCCCTTGGGCAGGTTCTGCGCCTGCCGGTCATGCTGCTGCTGTGGGTCTGCGTGGCGCTGACGCTGTTCTACGCTGCCAGCTATCTGATCGAGGCCGCGCGGCGGCGGAACGAGCGGGCCGGGTTCGATATAAAACAGTGGCTGCAACAGGGCCGTGTGCTGGGCGGCGATGATAGTCGCGATAATGCGCTGCCCGCCAACCTGCGGCGGATGCTGGGCGACATTCGGGAACTGGATGCCGGGCAGGCGCTCCACCACGGCGGCCTCGAAAACGTCGTCGCTGAGCACGAGGAGCAATTGCGCCACGGGCTCGATGGGCCGCGTGCGCTGGTGAAGGTGGGGCCGAGCCTTGGCCTGATCGGGACGCTGATCCCGATGGGCAGTTCGCTGGCGGCGATGGCGGCGGGCAATCTCAACGCGATGGCCGGGCAGATGGTGGTCGCTTTCACCAGCACGATCATCGGCCTTGCGACTGGCACCGTGGCCTATGGACTGGTCGCCCTGCGGCAAGGCTGGATCAGCGCCTCCATCCGCGAGCAACGCTATCTGGCGGAAGTCGTCGCGGCGGAGCTGGAGACGCGCTGATGGGCCGTTTCATCAAACTTGCCGCCCCGGACGAACCGCCAGAGGAAGATCCGCTGGCGGGCGTGGCCAACCTGTTCGATGCCTCTATCGTGTTCATCGTCGGCCTGATGATCACCCTGTTTTCCGTCTACAACATGGGCGACCTGATGAGCGGCGAAGGCTCCGTTACCATGGTCAAGACCGATGCGTCCGGGATGCAGGAGATCATCGTCAAGGAAGGCGAGAAGATCACCGCCTACAAGCTGTCGGGTGATACCGGCGCGGGCAATGGTGAACGGCTTGGTTCTGCCTATCGTCTGGCCAGCGGACAGATAATCTACGTTCCCGACGATCAGGCCGCCGGTTCCGGCGCGGAGCCCGCGGCGAATGCCGTTGCGCCAGCTCCTTAGGGCGCTTTGTCTCGCGCTCCTGCTGATCCCTGTGGCCATGCGGGCGCAGGATCAGGCGCCGGTGCGCATCAGCTACCTTTATTCCGACGGCAATATTCCCGGCACGCTGGCTGCCTATCGCACGCTGATGGAGCAGCGGCCTGACCTCAACGGCAAGGTCGACCTGCGGATACTGACGGAATCGACCATCGATGATGTGACGCCTGAGGACATGGCGGCAAGCGATGTGCTGGTGTTCGATGTGATGAACCAGCAGATGCTGGACCAGTTCAACGCAGAGCATGGGCTGGACCTGCTTGCTTCTGTCAGCCGGCATGGCGTTGTCATCGGCGTGGGCGAGGGGCTTCAGGGCGAAGATCACTATCGCGATTTGGGCGTGGAATGGGACGCGCAGGCGCGTGCCTATTGGCAGCACAGCGGCCCGCAGAACCAGCTTGCGCTGTTGGAACTGGCATTGAGCAAGGCGGGTGTGACCGGGTTCGACCTGCCACCGCCGCAGCCCTCGCTCGATTTCGGGTATTACTATCCCGATGGTGCGGGCGGGCGGGTGTTCGCCGACTGGGATGCTTTTCAGGCATGGCGCGGTGCCAACGGGAAGCTGCGCCCCGGCGCGCCGCGCGTGGCGATCCCGTTCTTCAAGGCGAGCTATTACTCCGGCGACATGGCCCTGATTGACGCGCTGGTAGCGGAAATAGAGCGGCGCGGGGCGGAGGCGATCCCGTTGTTCGGCTATCCCGCCGCGGTCGCCACTCACATGCTGATCGGCGAAGGGGCTGAAGCCCGTGCCGATGTGGCGCTGGGCCTGTCTTTCCAGTTCAACGATGCGGAATCCGCGAAGATACTGGAACGGGTTGGTATCCCGGTGCTCAATCTGGTCAGCCTCTATGGCCGGTCGGAGGAGGAGTGGCGCAGTTCGCCCACCGGGCTTTCCGCTTTCGAGGGCACGTTCAACCTCGCCTCGCCCGAACTGGCGGGGACGATCGCTCCCACCGTGGTTGGCACGAAGGAGAAAGTGCGGGATCCGTTCTCCGGCCTGTTTTCAGTGATAACGAGCCCGATAGCGGAACGGGTGGAAACCGCCGTCAGCCGTGGGCTCAACTATGCCGCGCTTTCTCGCAAGCCCAATGCCGACAAGAAGATCGCGCTGATCTATTACAACTATCCGCCGGGCAAGGCGGGCATTGCGGCCAGTTACCTGAACGTCGCGGAATCGCTGGCCAATATCCTTCAACGCATTGCCGCCGAAGGCTATGACATCGGCCGCGACCCGCCGAGCGCGGACGAGGTTCTGGCGGACATCACCACCAAGGCGCGCAACATCGACAGCGACGCGCCGGGCGAACTGGAAGAGATGATTGCCGAGGGCGGGGCGCAGCGCGTTCCGTTGGAGCAATATCGCGGTTGGCTGGATGCGCTGGAACCCAGCCTGCGGGCGAAAGTGCTGGCGGACTGGGGCGACCCAGCCGAAGCCACGCTGATGACGGAGCGGCGCGATGGCGCGGTGAACCTGATCATCCCAGCCGTGCAGTATGGCAACGTACTGCTGATGCCCCAGCCATCGCGTGCGTGGGGGGAGGATCTGGAGAAGCTTTATCACGCCAAGGGGCTGGCGCCGACGCACCAGTATGTCGCCGCCTATGCCTGGCTGCGTAATGGCTATCGGGCGGATGCGGTGGTGCATGTCGGCACGCACGGCACGCTGGAATGGCTGGACGGGCGCGATGCCGGGCTGGGGCCGGACGATGCGCCCGACGCCCTGATCGCCGACCTGCCGGATGCCTATATCTACAATGTCGACGTAGTGGGCGAAGGGCTGGTCGCGCGCCGCCGGGCGATGGCCACGCTGGTGGACCACATGACGCCGCCGTTCGCCGAAGGGGGGCTTACCGAAGACCTCGCGAAGCTGAGCGAACTGCTGAACGATCACATCCAGAACGAGAGCAAGAACCCGCAACTGGCCGCCACATATGGCCGGCAGGCCCGCGACGCGGCGGTGGAAATGGGCGTGGCCAAGGATCTCGGCCTCGACCCGCAGGCGGAATGGACCGACGAGCAGCTGCACAGCGTGGAAACTTATCTGGCGAAGCTGCGCACGCAGATCATCCCGTTCGGCCTCCACGCTTTCGGTCGCACACCTGAACCGGAGGCGATCAACAGCACGGTCAGGGCGATCCTGAGCGTCGATCGTTCCGCGCTGCCCGATGCGAACGCGATCTTTGGCGAGGAGATGGAGGCCCGCATAAGAGCCTCTGGTCCGCGCGAGCTGGATGGGCTGATGCTGGCGCTGGGTGGCCGGTTCGTGCCTGCGGGCAAGGGCGGGGAGCCGATCCGCAATCCGGATTCCTATCCCACCGGGGCCAATTTTTACGGCATCGATCCCGACAAGATCCCCAAGCCCGCGGCGTGGGAAATGGGCTCTCGTCTGGCGCAGCAGATGCTCGACGATTACGTCACGAAGCACGGCCACTATCCGGCCAAGATCTCGTTCGTGATCTGGGGGGACGAGACGATGCGGCACGAAGGCGTGCTGGAATCCCAGATATTCTACATGCTGGGCACGAAGCCTGTGTGGGATGCGCGCGGGCGGGTGACGGGCGTTGAAGTGATCCCGCGCGAACAGCTTGGCCGCCCGCGTGTGGACATCGTCATCGCTTCCGCTTCCGAAGGGTTGTTCGGCGGCCTGACCCGCCTGATGGACACGGCCGTGCAGAAGGTGAAGGCGCTGGATGAAGCCGACAATCAGGTGCGCCAGCACTATCTGCAAATAAAGCAGGCGCTGATCGACAGCGGGGTGGATGCGGAAGAGGCCGACAAGATGGCCGGTGTGCGCATCTTTGACGAGCCGCCGGGCAGCTATAACCTCAATACATCGGACATCGTTTCCGCCAGCGGCACATGGGATTCAGAGGCGGGCTTCGCCAACGAATACATCCGCAAGATGGGCCACGGATACGGCAACGGATACTGGGGGCAGCCCATGCCCGATGTGTTCAAGATGGCGCTGTCGGGTACGGACACGGTCGTCCATTCCAATTCGACCATGCTGTATGGCACGCTCGATAACGACGACATGTTCATGTATATGGGCGGCCTCGCTTCGGCCATTCGCAGCCTGGATGGCGAGACGCCGGAACTGGTCATCACCGACACGCGCGATCCCGGCCAGCCTGCCATGACCTCGCTCGATCAGTTCATCGGCCGCGAATTCCGCTCTCGCTACGTCAATCCCACGTGGATCAGGGGCATGCAGAAGGAAGGCTATGCCGGGGCGGGCGCGATGCGCGAATTCGTCGAATACCTCTGGGGTTGGGATGCCACCGCGACCGAGGTGGTCGATGATGCGATGTGGCAGGAAACCTACGAAACTTATGTCGAGGACAAGAGCCAACTCGGCATGAAGCAGTATTTCGAGGACAATTCCCCCTACGCCTATCAGGACATCACCGCGCGGATGATCGAGACGATCCGCAAGGAACGCTGGCAGGCGAGCGATGAAGTGAAGGCGCGGCTGGTCAGCGAATATCTGGAAAACGTAAACCGGCATGGCGTAAACTGCACCGGCGTTTCCTGCGGCAATGCGCGCCTGCTGCGCTATGTCATGGAAGAGGCTGCGAAAGCAGGTATTCCCGCACCCGCGATCGAGCAGGCACGTGCGGCTTTCGAGAAGGCGATGGGGCGCGGCATCGAAGCGGCCGCGACTGAACTGGAAGCCTTCGCCCGCCGCAACGACGCGCGGGAAGATGCGGAGCGCGCCAGCAACCGACAATTGTTGGCAGGTCTTGCCCCGCGAGAGGCGGTTGCCCCGGAAAGCGCCCCGTCCAATGCTGCGTCATCGGATACATCTGTTCCGGCCCCGCGCGGGGCAGTTGGTGAGCGGTCGCGGGCGGAAGCGTCTACCGCCCGTCCGCAGGAAACTCCCGATGCAGCGCCGACGCTGACCGGGCGCGTGATGACGGAGGAGGACCGCTCAACGCGCATGGTCCGCAAGCCCGCGCCGCCAGAAATGCCAGCCGTCTCGCTGGTGGATGTGGTCTGGCCGGCGCTGCTTTTCCTGATCCTGCTGGTCGGCGCGCGGGTGTGGGATATTCGCCGCGCAGGCCCCGACGGTATGGCTCAGGTCAGTCGCTGACGGGCAGCATGGCGATGCGGGCGTGAGAGGCCTTCACGTCGCTATGCACGCTGCCGCTCGCGATCACATAGTCGTTCCATGCCAGCAGGAAATCCGCCCCGCGCGCGCGAATGGCGGGCACGGAGGCGCTGCCTTCCACCGGGGCAAAGTGCCGGACCGGGCCCAGCGGGGTTCCGTTCGCTTCGAAGGTGCGGGTGAATATCTGGCGCTGCCCGGCCTCTTCATCGCTCCATGCAAGGCCGATCACCTCGCCGTTCCAGCTCAGATAGGCGCCGATCGAGGCTTCATCGCTGTGTGATATCCGTTCCGGCGGGGGTAGTGCGCCGGTTACGAAGGTATCGAGCGGGGCGGCCAGCAGATAGACTTCCTGATTTCCGTCCCTCTCGTCGAACCATGTCAGAGCGGCCCGGCCACTCGCGTTAACCTGGAGGTCCGGATAAAGCGATGCGTATCCATCGTTCCCGCTCAGGCTGCGGTGCAGCACATCCTGACCGCTGACGACCAACATGTGCAATTCGTGCGCCTGCGTGGAAAGCGCAGCGTCATAGGCCACGATGAACCGGTTGCCGCTGGTGGTGGCGTTGAGGTTCCAGGTATCGCGATTGGCGCGGCCAATCTCGTGTGCGGGGGCCAGTGCCTTGCCCGATAGCGTGAAGACCTGATGTCGTATCGATGATTGGTTGTCCCCGTTGTCACGCAACGCTTGTTCGATCCATGCGACATGCAGCTTGTCGCCTATGACGCGGACTACCGGATTGCGGGAGCTGGATTCCCGGTCGCCGAGGCGGACCACCCACTGCCTGTTCCCTTCGCTCGTCAGGCCAGCCAGCCATGCGGAGAGGCGGCCATCGGCGGGGTCTTTTTCGTACCAGGCGATTACCGGATGGGTGCCGGCGATCACGAGATCCGGCTCGTAGGCGAGAAGATTGCCTTCGCTCACCCTGATCGGCGAAGCTTTGAAGCTGCCACGCGTGTCGATTTCCTGAATGTAGATGGATGATCCCTTGCCGAACCCGCCATGCCAAGCGGCAAAGGTTCTGCCCGGCCCAACGGCGATGGACAACTCGTGCGCCCGCATTTCATCCGCGTCGCGATCGGTGATGGGCGCGCAATGGCAAAGGAACAGCACCGCCGGTAGCAACGCCAACCGCCTCAGGGCACACCAGCGAACCCGTCCCGCTCGTATCGATTTTCGGTGCAAGAACCTCTCCGACAAAGGCCGCTTGCTGCGGCTCTGCGGCCCTACATGTCGCAATGTCTGCAAGGCAGAAAGCCCCTGTTACGCAAAGGACACGCGTAACGCGCTGTAACCGCAACCGTTACTGTAATTAACTTGTTACGACGCCCCGCCTGCCGGACCTGCGCGCTCGCAGATTCCTCGCGGTTCATCACTCGTATGAAGATCGGGAGAAGCGGATTTCTCGCAACACAACCTGCGCCGGGAAAAGCGATGGGGAGCTGACGGCGCATATTATCATGACGGGGTTTGATAATGAGAAACACAGTAAGCCTTTTCAGCCTGGCGATCGCGCTGACGATACCGGCGGCGGCATCGGCGCAGGAAGCCGCGGCTGAGGATCAGTCGATCGTCGTTACCGCCTCGCGCGCGGTCGTGGACGCTCATGAAATCGGCAGTTCGGTATCAGTGATCACCGAAGCCGATCTCAATCGCAATCAGATCACTTTCATCAAGGACGCGCTGCAGGACGTCCCCGGTATCGTGATTTCCAGCGATCGGCCCGGCGACAACACCAACGTGAGCATTCGCGGTTCGAACAACGACGAAGTGCTCTGGTTGATTGACGGCATCGAACTGGGCGACCCCAGCTCCACCAGCACGCAGTTTCAGGCCGATCATCTGATCTCGTCCGATGTTGCACGCATGGAGGTTTTGCGCGGCAACCAGAGCTCGCTCTACGGTTCCGATGCGATCGGCGGCGTGGTGAACATCATCACCAAGCGGGCGACCGAGGATGGCGTTTCGGTGGGGACGGAGCTGGAAGTAGGTTCCTATGGTACGGTCAATGGTGGCGCTTCGGTGCTCGGCAAGACCGGCCCGCTCGATTTCCGCGTTACGGCCACGGGATACCGCCACGAAGGCCCGTCGCTGGCTGATCCTGACACTGCCACGACTACTGTCGCGGAAAAGGATGGCTACAGCCGTTACGGTTTCTCCGGCCGTGCGGGTCTGGCCGCCAGCCAGAACCTCAGCTTCCAGGTTGTCGGCTTCTGGCTGGACAGTTCCTCGGATCTCGATGGTACGACCGGGGATTCGTCCGATACCGTGAGGAAGAAGGAGTATGCCTTCGCGGGGCAGGGCGAATTCCGATCGAACGACAATGCCTTCACAGCCAAGGCCACTGCCAGCCGTTATGTCGCGCGCCGGCTCTATTTCGGTACCTGGAACCGCCCGGATGGTGACCTCTACAAAGGCACCAAGGACCAGATCGCGCTGGACCTGAAGTATGACACTGGTGGCGTGGTAAGCCTGGCCGCTGGCGGTAACCTCGAATGGGAGGATACCGATCAGCTTACCAACTACTCCGGCAATTTCGTCGAGGGGATCGATACCAAGTCCATCTATGGCGAACTTGCTCTGCGCCCGTTTGAAGGACTGACGCTGACGGGTGCTGCGCGCCTTGACGACAACAGCCGCTTTGGCAGTTTCGATACCTATCGTGGAACGGTTGCCTATCTGATCGGCCCTGCCAAGCTGCGCGCCAGCTATGGCACCGGCGCGAAGGCACCGGGTCTCTATCAGCTTTTCGACCCGACCTATGGCAATGCCAACCTGAAGGTGGAAACCAGCGAAGGCTGGGACGTGGGATTCGATCTGGCGCTGAGCCGCTCGATCACGGCGCAGGCTTCCTACTTCCAGCTCGACAAGACGAACGAGATCGTTTTCGACGGCAGCCGTCCTCCCTTCGGCGGTTACGACCAGTGGGGACGGACGAAGGCTGATGGTGTCGAGTTCGGTCTGGCCGCACGGCTGACGGACTGGCTCCGTCTGAGCCAGTCATTCACCTATATCGATCACGAGTCCGACAACGATCTGGACGATATTTATGTCGATAGCGGGCGGCCCAAGTATATTGCGACTTCTTCCGCTACGATCAGCCCCATTCAGGGTGCCGAGCTGACCGCGCGGGTGCGCTATCGTGATGGGGATTCTTCGGGCTTCGGTGGGGCCACGGATGACTATGTGGTGGTGGACCTGCTCGGTTCGTACAAGTTCACTGACGACATGGAACTCTACTTCAGGGTGGTGAACGTGCTGGATGAAACCTATCAGGTTTCTTACGGCAAGAACGCCCTGGGCAGGAGCATCTATGGCGGGGCACGCCTGAGCTTCTGATGCCGGTGAGGTTCGGTGCGGAAGGTTTCCTCACCGAACCGCCTCCGGGCCAATGATCTGCGGGGAGGAAACGCATGTCCTTTGCAACCGATGGATATGAGGTCGCCCCGCTGTTCTCGCCGCAAGAGGTGTCCATTCTGCGCGAGGCTGTCGCGGCGCATATGGCGGGTGTCGCGGGCGCTCTGCTGAAGCCTGCGGCGGAGGCGGAGCCGGATGCACCCTATGACGAGCGGATCGAGCGTCTCGCTGAACACGATCCTTCATACGCGCAGCTTCTGGGCGTTGCCGTCGCCACCGATGCGCAAAGAACGCCCGCCGTTGCCGCTCTGGCCCACGACCCGCGTATCGAGCAGATCGTGGAAGAAATGGCCGGATGCCCGGTGGGCGAAAGGATATTCCGCTTCCGGCTGAACAGTTCCGCCTTACCCAAGGGCCGTCAGGCGTGGCATTCTGACGTTGCGCGGCTGGATGGCGGGGAATGTTCGCAGCTTGTGGCCACGGCGTGGATCCCCCTGGCCGATGCCGGGCCGGACACTGGCGGGCTGGAAATCCTGCCCGGCCGCAGGGATGCGCCATTCGCCCATGCCGAAGGTGGCGGTAAAATCACCATCGACGACGGTGATCTGAACGGTGCGGATACCGTTGTGCCAACCGTTCCTGCGGGCCACTGCCTGTTTCTTCACCCATTTACCCCGCACCGGGCGGTTGAGAACATGAGTGGCCGGACGCGGTGGAGCCTCGTCGTATGGATGAAGGCCCCGGTGGCGGAAACCGGGGCTTCGTAACGACACTGCCGTGTCAGACTGGCGTTACTGCGCTGTTGCGCCTCGCCGCCCACCAGATCAGACCGCCGCCCAACAAGGCAAATACGGCATCGACTGCCAGCGCCACCGGATCGGACCAACCACGAAGCACAAGGTGCGCGGTTGCGGTGAGGGCGAGCGCGCCACCTGCGACAAGCAGCAGCCAGTGGGCCAGCAAATGCGGCGAAAGCCATCGCGCGGCGATCAGCGCGGCGACAGTCACGGCTCCCCATATCGCGATGAGCACTTGAACTGCGATTGCGCCTGAAAGCGCGGCGGCAAGTGCGGCCAGCGCCAGCGCCGCCGGTTGGCCCCAGATGACAGCGGCCCAGACCTTCTCCCACCCCGGAGAGGCATTGCGCTTGTCGCGCCTGCGAGCGAGCCAGATGGTGACGCCGCTGGCGGCGAGATACGTCATTCCCAACCCCAGCAGCGCATAGGCGATCTTGACCAGACCTCCGCCGAACCAGCCGAAATGAAGCCTGCTGAGCGAGGCGAGGATGTCCTCCCCAAGGTTATTGTCGCTCGCCAGCTTGGTGTAATAAGCCTTGCCGTCGCGACCGAAGGCGTAGGTATCGGTATCGGCCAGCCGCCCGCTGTCGCTCTGCACATTGAACATCGCCGCGCCGCCCATTTCCGCGGGATGCTCCAGCATTACCAGCCCCACTCGCCCCTCAGGTGAAACGGACTTTATGTGTGCGAACATCGGCAGCAGATCGATAACCGGGGCAGGGCGGGGATCATCCACCGGCTCTGCGGGAATGAACAAATCGTACACCTTGCTCACATCGCCCTGAAACAGCGCCATCCCCAGCACCCCCACGATTAGCGTCGTCAGGCCAAGCAGCGCGCCGGTCAACGACACGATGATGTGAAAGGGCAGGGCCCAGATGCCGATACGGTTGTGAAGATCAGCTTCCTGCAATCGCTTCGACCCGCCTAGCCGCAGATGGAACGCGTCGCGGAAGATGCGCGGATGCGCAAGGACGCCGGAAATCAGCGACGAAAGCAGCGCCACCCCGGCCATGCCCACCAGGAACACGCCCCATGTCTGCGGCAGGTGCAGGTTGATGTGCAAGCGGGTGATGAATTCCGTCCAGGGCGATTGACCCTCGGTCGTCAGTGCGCCTTCGCCATCCGCCAGCCACAGCTTGGTCCCATCGGGCGTTTCGGCAGAGACCGACAGATACGGCATGTCGGGCGCCGGCATGCGGATATAGGCGTGCTCGACCTCTCCCACCCGTGCGACGGCGGCGTTAAGGGAGTTCTGCGCCGCTTGCGGGGATGCTGTTTCGAGCACCGGGGCCCCGGCATATTCCCAACGCTGGAACTCGGTAGTGAAGACCGCCACGCTTCCCGTCAGGCAGATGAGATAGATCGCCGCCGCGAAGGCGAGGCCGAGGCTGCTGTGCCCTTTCAGAACTGCCTGCACAAAACTGGCCGGAACGCGGGATAGCAGAGGTTTGCGCGCCTTCTTGCGCGGTTCGGCGGCGGTGCTCATGCAAAACCTTTCAGGATCGCCAGGCCGAAGCCCGCCATAGTCGTGCCGACCAGTACCGCGGTCGCGCGCAGGATGCGGTTGTCGGCCAGTGTCCACGCCATTGCACCGCCCCACACGAACGGGACGATCAGGCCGCCGATGAGCAGCCGCGTCTGGGGCTCGCCCGGCACCCACACGGCGTAGCAGATGCCAACCGCCATGGCCGCGATCATCCCGATCGGGCCTGCCAGCAGCCAGCGCAGAGTGGTGCGCCACGCGGTCGTTGGGCGATCAAGCGGTTCAGGGGCAAGGCTGTCGTTTCCATTGCCGCCGCCGCTGCGTGTGCGGCTGGCCTTGCGGGCCTTAATCGTCGCACCACTGGCAACCACGATCAAGGCTGCGACCGATATCAGGGTTTCGGCGATGAACGGGCCGCGAGCTGGCCCCAGAACCCACGCCGGCCAGACCAGTGTGGCCAGAATGATCGCCCAACCGGCCAGCTTTTCGACCCCGCCTTCACCCGCGCGGGCTTTCCAAGCCTTGCGCAGCAGCCACGCCCCGACCGCGCCACCGGCCAGGGTCAGCGCGCCAGACAGAAGAGTGCCGTTCACCACCGGAAGTCTATCGAGGCGCCTACCACGCGTGGGTCGCCCAGAACGGCCATCGGCTCACCGGCAGCGCCGTACTGGATGTAATCCTCATCAAAAAGATTGCTGGCGAAGATGGCGAGGGTGAAGGGCTCAAAGTCATAGGCTGCCCGCACATTGACCAGCGTGCGTCCGTCCAGACGATAGTCGGATTGGGGATTGGAAACCTGTGAGAACACGGCGCTGCGATAACTGGCGTTGAGATTGATGGACAGGTTATCGACCGGGCGCAGGTTCATGCCTCCCGACAGGGTAATGCGCGGGGCATAGGTGAATTCCAATCCGGCGAGGTTCCTGAACGATCCAACCGAGGTATCGAATTCGTCGAACTTCGTTTTCGTATGCCCCAGCGCGGCATACCAGTCGAACATGCGGCTAACCCGATGCGCCACTTCCAGCTCGAAACCGTAGAGGTGCGATTTGCCGGCGTTCACCGTATGCGTGTCATAGAGATTGAGGCCGAAGTTCACCGCCGTCTGCTGATCGGTCCAGTCGACGTAGTAAGCGTTGGCATTGACCGTCAGCGCGCCGTCGAGCCAGGCGGAGCGGAGCGACAGCTCGTAGTTCCAGGTATATTCCGGATCGTAGGCGAAGGTTTCCGACCGTGCGGTGTTGGTGCTGGAACCGCCGGAACGATAGCCGCGCTGCACGGTGAACGCCGTTTGCAGATCGTCCGTCCACGCCATCTCTATGCCCGCTTTTGGCAGGAAAGCTTCGAACGTCCGGTCAACCGATGCGGCCGATCCGCTGGCATCCGCTACGAGAGCGGCCACGCCCGCGTTGATGCCCATGATGGCGAAATAGATGTCCGACCCGACCGGGCCGAAGTCAGCGGGATCGGGATATACGCCGTTGAAAGTGGTATCCTGTGTCAGCGCGGTCCGGTTGGTTTCGCGGTCGTAACGGAAACCGCCAAGCAGGCTGAGCCGGTCGGTCAGTTTGAAGCGCAGATCGCCGAACAGCGCCATCGTCTGTATCCGGGAATCCGAAGTTGACGTGTAGTTCACCGGAATGCCCGGCAGCGCGGCTGCATAAAGGCCCGCGATGTAATCGGCCGTCGCCGCAGGCACCATGTTGGCCTGGAGCAGCTGGGAAATCGTCGTTACCGGCGTGGGTACAGGGACAAGGCTATGGGCAAGCTGGCCCTGATCGCGATGATAGAAAAAGCCGCCGAGCAGGCCGCTCAACCGTTCCCCTTCATAGTTCAGGCGCAGTTCCTGAGAGAACGTTTTGAAATCGTTGGCCTGATCGAAATATGCCCCCGGTTCGGCTGTCGTGTCATTGTCGAAGCGGTTGAACTCTTCCACATCGCTGTAAGCGCTGATCGCGGTCAGCGACAAGCCGTTGCCCAGATCGTAGCCCAGTTCCAGAGTCGCGATGTCGGTGTTGGCATCGCTATCGTTCGGATAATCCGAGTTGTTGATGCGGTTCTCGAAGAAATCGGGAACGGAAACATCGGTGTAGCTGAAGCGATAGCCGCCATAGCGTTCGTAGTGGTTATAGCTGAGGCGTGCCTCGAAACCGGGCAGGGCGTCGGGGGTCCATAGCAACTTGGCGCGCAGGTTCGTGGAATCGAGCGGGTTCTCATGCGTATTGCGCGTCCGGTTCCAGGTGAAGCCATCCGCATCGCGCTTGTCGGCCGACACACGGAAGGCGAGTTCGCCCGGAACGATCGGACCGCCCAGCGCCACGGCGAATTGCGATTCATCGGCGTTGCTGTACTTCGCGCGCGCACGCACTTCCCAGTCGTCGCCCGGGTCGACAGTGCGGACGATAACCGTACCCGCAAGGGCGTTGAGACCCTGCAGCGTCGACTGCGGCCCGCGAAAGATTTCAACCTGCGCCACGTCCCACAGGTCCGTCGGGGCGGCCTGAAGGATGTTGTTGGGCATCGCGGCGCCATCGACATAAACGGTCGCCAGCGCGGCATCCCCGCCGCCGCTGACGCCGTAATTGGCGATGCCGCGAATGGTGAAACCGGCTGTGCCATAGGTTTCGGTGACGTTTGCCGTGCGCTGGAACACATCTTGCAGCGTGATCAGGTTTTCCTGCTCGATGCGCCGTGGCGTGATCACGGCAACGCTGGTGTTCGTGTCCTGAAGCGAACGCTCCGCCTTTTCGCCGGTTACGATGATCGCGTTATTGCCGGGATCCTCGGAAGCGGTGTCCTGCGCCTGTGCCTTCGCGGCAAGCGAAAGGGCGGCGAGAGCCGTGGAAACCAAGAAAATGTGACGCATGCGTTGCTCCTGTCCGGGCGCGCGCTTAACAAGTGAATATTGCGAGTCAATATCAATCTAGTTAAAATGCTAACATTGGTTGGGCGGACACAGGCTGACAGGAGCAAGCTTTGTGAGCGGAACAAGTGTCGATACCATCGAAGGTTTGGAACAGGCCGTGGGGCGAAAGTCGCCCGCGATGGACCTCAAGGTTATCGACCATCTCGACGAATGGGCCCTGCGCTGGATCGCCAGTTCTCCACTGGCCTTCCTTGGCCTTGCGGGTGGCGGCAGAGTGGACACCACACTGGCGGGTGACCGTCCGGGCTTCTGCCGGGCATCCTCGGGCTCGCTCGCCATTCCGCGTGGTTCGATTGACGCTTCCGATCTTCCACAAGTGGGGGACGGCTTCGGCTCGCTGTTTGTCGTGCCGGGGCTGGGCGAGACATTAAGGGTCAACGGCCGGGTGGCCGAAGTGACGGAAGAGGCCGTCGTCGTTTCCGTGGGCGAATGCTTCATGCACTGTGCCAAGGCGATGATCCGCTCTGATTTCTGGGGCGCCTCACCCAACCCTGATGCAGCGCCAGACCTTAAGGCCTTTGTCGCCGCAGGAAAGTTCATGGCGCTGGTGACGGACGGGGATGGCGTTACCGTGGATGTCAGCCCCAAAGGCGACCCCGCCGGCTCTCTCACCCGGATGGATGGAGGCTCGTTGTGGTTTGCCGACAGGCCGGGGAACCGCCGGACCGACAGTTTCCGCAACATATTGCAGCAACCGAAGGTGGCCTGCTTGATTGTGGTGCCGGGCAGCAACTTTGTCGCCAGCGTCCGGGGTGAAGCCCGCCTGACGACCGATGAGGCGCGTCGAGCTACATTCTCGGTCAATGGCCGCAGCCCACTGTTGGCGGTGGAGATTGCCGAGGTTCAGGGGGAACTTCTCGATAGCGGCGCGCTGGCTCGTGCTGCACTGTGGGGGGAGTATGAGCCTGCGGACGACCTCGATCCCGCGAAGATCTTTGCGGCCCATATGCGGCTCAACCGCGATAAGGGGCTCACGGCCAAGGTGGCCAGTGTGATGGTTTCCATACCGGGAATGATGAGCAAAGGGCTGGAACGCGATTACAAGACGCGGCTTTACTGATCGGCCGTACGGTGCGCTGGTCGTGGTGCCTGAACGCTGGCAGTGGCGAGATCAGGCTGATTGGCTGGTCAGCGCGCCCTCGGAGTCCATCAGGCCCAGATCGATGAGTGCCTGGCGCAAATCTTTCAGGCTATAAGGTTTGCGAACATATCTTTCGCGTTCAGTCAGCCGGTCAGCCGCTTCGTTCAGGCCGGTGGCGTAGATAATGCGAAGTCCCGGAAGCATGGCTTTGGCCCGATCTGCCAATTGCCAGCCATCGACCGTGCCGGGCATCCGGATGTCCGTAAACAGCAGATCGAAGCTGTGGCCCTGTTCTATATGAGAAAGCGCCTCCTCCCCATCTGATGCGCTGGTTACCTCAAAGCCGATATCAGTGAGGTCTTCGCCAGCCAGTTCCCGGACCAGAAGCTCATCTTCAACCAGTAGAACGGTGCTCATAGATTACCCTGCATGCGTTGTTCCTGGACGCACCTGTCTGAATTCACAACTGAAACCATGCGGGCAAGAGTTGCTTACGGGGAACTACCTATCCAAAAGCAGGCGAGCCAGATGGAGCCGCTACGAAAAAGGGTCCGCATCCCGGAGGATGCGGACCCCTATACTCCGCTATGCAGAGATGTGCGGCTTAGTTGCCGCGACGCGCAGCAGCGGCCACCGCTTCGGTGGTCGGGTTGCCGAGCGAAAGCTCGCGGCCATTCGGGAAACGGATTTCCGCCGCCGAAGCGCGGGTATCCCCGTCACGCGCGCGGAAAGCATCGACGATGATGTCGGTGCCGGCGGGCAGCGAGTTTCTGTTCCAGCCACGGCGCAGCAACGCGCTGGGGGCGCCGCCTTCAACGCGCCACACGGTGCCGTCCGACGTGCGGAGGTGGATCCAGGAGTGCGGGTTCACCCACTCGAACTTCACGACCTTGCCTTCGAGACGCACGGGTTTGTTGCGGTCGAATTCAGTAGCGAACGAGTGGTGTGCAACGGCGGTGCCCATGGCACCAACCGCAAGGACCGCGCCGATTGCGCCGGCGGTCCACTTCTTCAATTGCATGGCAGGTTACTCCTCAAATTCTCGAATGCGGGTCTTTTTTATCATTCAGCAGCTTCAGCGGGCGAAGCTGCTGTGCTCTCCTCCAGAAGATCGCCATATAGCATCAATTCGCTGAATGGCACGCAACGGAACTCAAGCAACTGGGCGTTGGGTTCGACGTGACGGTAAAGCGTCAACGAAATCGTCCAGGGCTTGGTGTAAAGTTCCGGGTCTTCGATAGTGGCGGTGTATTCAATATGGTCTTTGTCGACCTTCTTGAAACGCTCGGTCACGGTGGACGTGTTGCTCAGATAGTTGCCGCTACGATCCAGCCAGGTCACGCCTTCCAGCATGACGCCGCCGGGGGCTTTGAATTCGCCGGGGCTCTGCGCCAGCGTGGTTACGACCAGCGTGTCGCCTTCCCACTTGCCGAACGAAGTGCCCATCCAGGTATCGATCGGCGGAATCTCGACGTCGCGCATCTCGATAACGCGGTTCGCGTTGGCGTATTCGTAGACGAACAGCATGTCGTCCCCACCGCCCTGAATGATCTGGAACGGATAGGGCAGGTAAGTGGCACGCGGGATGCCAGGGAGGTAGCAAGCAGCTTCCGCGTCATACTTCACCAGGTTCTGGCGGTTTTCATTCAGCCGGGCGAGCGCTTCGGACTTGTACGGGATCGTACCGCCGTCAACGGAACCCAGGCTCGCCGGGGAGGCGCCCAGAGTGCCGGCCGCGCGATCGACTTCGCGCAGGGGGCTGGGGTGAGCGGAATGCGGCTCCAGATTGTCGTTGGCCCGGCTGAACGTCTGCCAGATGCCATTGAGATTGGGCTTGCCGTCAATCGTGGCCGGCTGGCTGGTCTGCTGAGCCATGACGGCACTGCCGCTGACCGTCATAAGCGCCGCCGCCGTGGCGACCAGAATGGAAAACTTTTTCATCCCCCAACTACCTCTCTTGTTGGAATCATTCATCGCGATAGCGAATAGCTTACTATAGTTCCACCGGCATTGATCGCGACATATTGCTTGCCGCTGTTGCCCCGGTAGCTCATCGGATTGGCATTGGCGTTGCCGCGCAGGGCGGCTTCCCACAATTGCTGGCCGGTCGCTGAATCGAATGCGCGGAAGCGACGATCGTTGGTAGCGCCTACGAATACCAGCCCACCCGCCGTCACGGTCGGCCCTGCGCTGCCGGAATTGCCGACCAGCCGCTTGCCTTCCGGAAGTTCGTCCATCACGCCCAGCGGTACCGACCAGCGGATCGCGCCGGTATTGCCGTCGACCGCCACCAGTTCACCCCACGGCGGCTTGTAGCAGGGCGCTTGCGGGCCCTGGGCGCGGCCGTTCTCGTACTGGCCCGAAAGCGGCGCGCTGAACGAGAAGAACGGGCCCTTCCCATCGACGCTCGCCCGGTCATACGGCTGATTCGTGTCGTTGGCGTCGAAGCTGTAGCTTTCAGTGCTTTCCTTGCGCTCAATCCAGCCGACCAGCGAAGTATCCTGCGCATTTACATAGATCAGGCCGGTGGTCGGATCGGCAGCCGCGCCGCCCCAGTTGACCCCCCCGGTTCCGCCGGGAAGCTGGATGGTAGAACGCGGAGGGGTGCCTTCGCGGTGCAGGAAAAATGGCGTGAACGGGCCATAGTTGAGGAAACCGCCCGCCTTGTCCCACATCGCCCGGCATGCTGCCGCGTGTTCCGGCGTGGTGTCGTCAGGGGTAACAAGATCGTCCCAGGTCAGGCTCACCCGGCTGAGTGGCGGGGTGTTGACGGGGAAGGGCTGCGTCGGATGATAATATTCGCCCGGCACGTCACCGATGGGAACGGGGCGCTCCTCAACCGGCAGCGCCGGCTCGCCCGTCTCGCGATTGATGACGTAGAGCAGGCTGGTCTTGCTGATGTTGGCGATGATCGGCTGGCGCTTGCCGTCGATGGTCACGTCTATCAGCGGACCCGCGGTGGGCATGTCGGTATCCCACAGATCGTGATGTACGGTCTGGAAATGCCATTTGTACTCGCCGGTGCGCAGGTCCACCCCGACAATGGAATTGGCGAACAGGTTGCTGCCCGGGCGGTCGCCGCCCCAATAGTTGGCTGCGGGGCCGGCAATCGGCAGGACGACGATGCCGCGCTTGATGTCAACCGGGGCGGAAAAAGCCCACATATTGGCGCCCGAGCGGTTCTTCCAGCCGTTACCCCATGTTTCGGTATGAGGGTCACCCTCTTGCGGCACGGTCCGGAATTCCCAGAGCTTGCGCCCGGTGCGTACATCGAAGGCACGGGGGTTGCCCGGCACGCCCACCGGGTTTTCCAGCGTCGCGGCGCCGATAACGGCAACATCGTCGGCCACTGTTACGGAGCCGCCGTAAGATACGCCCACGTCGACCTTGCCGCCCTGACCAAAGCCGGTAGCCAGCTGGCCGGTCGCCGCATCCAGCGCGTACATATTGCTGCCGGACATGACGAGGATGCGAGCAGGGGTGGAAGCATCCCCGGGCCAGTAACCCACACCGCGGGTTGAGAACCCGGCCGGGGGCCTGCCCTGACCTTCATTCGCAGGGGCGGGAAGGGCATAGACCCACTTTTCCTCACCGGTATCGGCGTTCAGCGCGACCACGCGCGGGCCGGCGGGCACATACATGGTGCCATCGACCACGATAGGCACCGCAGTGCTGACCGTGCGCAGCGGATAGGTCCACGTTTCAGCTAGCCGGGCGACGTTGCCGGCGTTGATATCGGTCAGCGGTGAAAAGCGGGTAGAGGCCAGATCGCGGTCGATCGTCCGCCAGTCGCCATCAGGAATGGAATCCTGGGCGATCGCGGCGGTGCCTGCTGCGAGAAGTAACGTTGTCGCGAACGTAACACCCCCTGCGACTCGCATATTTGCTTCCTCCCGCAAATTCCACGCGGCCAGCCGAAAACGTCGCGGCCACAGCGCTTGTTGATTCTGTCCTACGGCGGGGTCATTCTTTTGACAATGCCCGGCGGGGCACATTTTCCGGCCAGTTTGTCACGAATTGTCGCAGGAGCGCACTTTACTGTCGCGCCTTGGCCAGCCTCGCGCCAAAACTGCTAGACAATGTCCAAATCGGGGTTGACGTGAACGGCCTGAGCGGTTCTGTCGCGCACGAGGTTTGCGCCGGATCAAGGTGCAGGCCAGTTGAGAGGCTGTAACGGTGTAACCCGGTGTAACCGTGGCCGTTACCGTAATTAACTCGGCAGCGGCCCGCTGAAGCCGCACAGTCTGGGCGGGAACGTCGCAATATTGATAATGGCGCCATGGCGACCGCAAGTTTTGGCAGGGGAAAAATTCTCTGATGGATGACTTACTGTTTGAGTTCACGGAGTGGCTGCGTGGCACACCCGTGACGGAGCTATCCCTGTGGATCTCGGACACGAGAGCCAGTGAGTGGATTGCGATGCACTTCTGGGCGATCCCGATTTTTCAGGTGATCCACATCCTTTCGATATCGGCCTCGGTGGCGGCGGTGCTCATGCTGAACCTGCGTGTTTTCGGGTTTGCAGGCCACGCGACGCTCGCTGAATCCGCACATCGCTATTCGCGAGTGCTGTGGTGGGCGCTGCTCGGCCTGATCTGCTCCGGCTTTCTGATGATTGTCGGTGAACCGGTTCGCGAACTCGTTAACCCGTATTTTTGGGTCAAGATGATCCTGCTGGTGATTGGCGTCACGGTGGCGGTGCTGTTCGCCAAGGCCCTCGGCCGGCAGGGAGCGACCTCCGACGTCGCGGGTGGCGGAACGAAGGCTGTCGCCCTTCTTCTCGTCGTCCTGTGGTGCATGATTATCTGGTGCGGTCGCTGGATCGCCTACGCGCCGGTCTAAGGGGGCTCTGATGTATCCTGAACCTGAGAATATCTGGCAGCAGATCGAATATTCGTCGCTTGGCATCACCATTGCTGAATCGACGTGGATGTTTCCGACGATCGAGACGATCCACGTTATCGCGCTTGTCACTGTGATCGGCACCATCGGGCTGGTCGATCTTCGACTGGTGGGTGTGAAGGGGCACGCGCTCCGCGTTTCGCAGATTGCGGCGGACACCCTGCCATGGACCTGGGGCGCATTCGCCCTAGCCGCTATCACCGGTGGCCTGCTGTTTATCAGCAAGGCCAGCAGCTACATGATCAACCCGTACTTCCTCGTGAAGATGGGCTTGCTGGCTCTGGCCGGCATGAACATGATGTATTTCCACCTTACGACCTGGCGCACGGTGAACCATTGGGAGCTCGATCCCTCGTTCCCGCCTGCGGCGAAGATCGCAGGGTGGCTGTCGCTGGTCTTCTGGCTGGGCGTTGTATTCTGCGGCCGTGCCATCGGCTTCACGCTCGGCATCTATTTCTGAGCTGAGCGACACTCGTAAAAAGGAAAGGCCGTCCCGAGAGGGGCGGCCTTTCTTTTATCTTCGGCTTCCCCTGTTCAGTCTGGCAAAGCGAACACGTAAAGCGTCGATCCATTGACCGGCGGCAACTGAGTTTCCGGGATCACGTCGGGAATGCCAAATGACAGCGGGTTGCCGTGGCCTGTCACCATGGCAACGTACTGCTTGCCATCCACCGCATAAGTGATGGGGGATGCGTTTGGCACCCCGCTCACCCCGGTGCGCCACAGTTCCTTGCCGGTGGTCTGGTCATAGGCGGTAAACTGGCGATCCATCCAGCCGGTGAACAGCACCCCCCCTCCGGTCGTCAGCACGCCCATGTCCGGCGTCTGGCGGCGGCGTGTTTCCCACCTGATCGCCCCTGTTTCCATGTCGATCGCCTGAAGCACACCATAATTTCCGTCGCCATTGGGTGGGGGCGAATACTGCACATTGACGCCGGTGGTCAGGAAACCGGGCCCACTCGCGGCCGGAACCATATCCATGCACACGTCGCGCGCGACCACGAACAAGGTCTGCGTGGCCTGCACGAACGAAGTCGGGCTCCAGTTGCGACCGCCGCCAGCGTGAGGGCAGAGGAACACTGCCCCCTTGTCCCGGCCGGGAATTTTTTCCGGCTTCACATGCTTTTCGCCCGTTACCGGATCGATGCGGTCGATATAGTCCTGCAACCCCATGTCGACGGTCTTGATGTAGCGGCCCGTTCGCGCATCCAGCGCATCGAACAGGCCATCCTTACCGCCGGTGATGACGACCCGTCGCGGTGTGCCATCCACCGTCAGCGATCCGACTATGCGGTCGAAAACCCAGTCCAGATCGTACTGATCGTTCTTCTGGTGCTGGAAATACCACACAAGTTCGCCCGTGCGGGGGCGGAAGGCCAGCGTACTTTCAGTAAAGAGGGCGTCGTTGTTCATCCCCGGCTTGCGGTCGCGCAATGGGCCGGTGTCATAAGTGTTTCCCACACCCCACAGAGCCAGCCCGGTTTCCGCATCATAGGTGCCGGATGTCCATACGGAGCCGCCCTTGCGAACATCCCCCGCGAGGCCGTTCCACGTATCGCCGCCGATCTGGCCGGGTTTGGCGACGGTTTCGAACGTCCACAGGTGTTGCCCCGTTTCTGCGTCAACAGCCACGATCAACCCGCCGCCTGCTGCCTCCGTATTGGCAAAGCCCTGCATGACGACACCGTCGGCCACCAGCGGCCCGCCAGGGTTGCGGACGCTGGTGTTTTCCGTGAGCACCACGTCCCAGATCGGGCGGCCGGTGCGCGCATCCAGCGCGACCATGTGGTTGTCAGACGTTGCGGCGTAGAGCTTGTCATCCCACAGCGCGATGGTCTTCTTGGAATTGGCGATCGTGCCTTCGGGCAGGCGCCGCTGATAGCGCCACAGCATCGTCCCGTCCGCTGCGTCGAAAGCGAAGACCTGATCGCCGAAGCCATAGACATAGAGCACACCATCCCGCACCAGCGGCTCGTTCATGTTGACGCCGGGTGGAAGCGACTGCGCCCATGCCACTCGCAGGTTGCCAACATTGTCGGTGTCAATCTGGTCGAGAGGCGAATACCCCAGACCCTGATGGCTGCGCCGCCAGCTTAGCCAGTTTTCCGGTGCCGGGTTCGACAGCATGGCCTGCGTCACCGGGCTGTAATTCGCAAAACGATCAGGCCGCTCCGGCCCCGATGGCAAGGGATACCGTTGCGAAAGACCGCCCACGCCGGATTCTCCGCGGGCTTCTGCGGGCAAGTCGGGCAAGTGCAGGGATGCGAGGCCGCTGGCGCTTACGGGTTTCCCGGCATCGCTGCCGTTTTCGTGCAGGATCAGCGCAAGGATCGCGGAATAGGCCCCATCGGCCAGCCCGCCCGCGTTTCCGGGCGGCATTGATGACCGGATGTACTGATCCAGTTCGCCCAGCGGCGCTCCGCCCCATTTGCCCAGGAAGCCAGGGCCTTTCAAATCAGGTGCGAATTGCCCCGCCACAAGCGCGCCACCGTGGCAGGCGGCGCAGTTTTGCGCGTAAACTGTCCGCCCCAGCGCCAGTTGGCCGGCGGATGTTTCAGCATCGCCCTGCGCCAGGGCCGTTGCAGTTACGCCCGCAAGGCCTGCTGCGCTGATCGCGCAGAGCAGGCCAATGCGGGATTTCCTTTGGCTCCCCTTCATTCCCCCTCCTTATCGGGGGGGTTATTGGCCGCTGATATTCAGCGGCTTTGCCACCCCCGCTTCATAGATTGCCGTATAAAGCCGATCCTTGGCTTCACCGATCCACGGGCCTTTGCCCGAACCATCGGCGTCGAGGACCATGGTTTCATTCGGGCCAAGGTCCTTGAACGCGGGCCATTGCGGCAGACCCTGTCCGTTGGGATTGCCCGTGCGGGCGAAGTTCACCCAGTATTGGGAAACCTGATCGGCAAAGGCTTCCTCACGCGGGTTGCCCGCCATCTTGGCGACAGAGCTTCCGCCAGGGAAAGTGCGCGGTGCGGCCAGATTGTCGAACACATAGGGGATTTCACCCGTATGCGCCGCGCCCAGATCGCGCTGATCTTCGTCATAGGGCGGGTCATGAGTGAAGAAGTAATGCCACGATTCCCGGCCGATCTTCGCCTGGCTCTTGGCGAACAGGCGCATGTGCCAGCTCAGCGTGTCGGTGAACGGCTGGGATGCGCGGGCCTGCGCTTCTTCGTCGGTTGTGGCGGGATAAGCGGCAAGGCCCAGTTCCGCCTGCGCTCCCCAGCGCTGGGCGGCACCGTTGCGCCATGCCTCCGCAGTGGTGGGCGGGCCAGCGGCGAAGGAGCCTTCGTCCTCATTCGATCCGACCAGTACGTCCACCGGGTTTTGACGGCCGTTGGCGAAGGTGATCGAAAGGTCTTCGGTAATGATCCGTCCGTCGATGATCATGCCCTGGCCGCGCATCTTCTCCTGCACTTCGGCAGCGGGAAGCGCGCGTAGAGCGGCCAGCGATTCCGCACCGATCCGGCGGGCATTGGCAAGGCCGCGCAGTTCAGCGGAAGCGGGCTGTGGGCCGAAACCACCCGGTCCCGGCGGAGGGGGCGTGGCGGGCGCTTCAGGCAGCGTGGCGCCCGGAACGTGGTTTGGCAGCATCGTGCCGATACCCAGCCCCATCCATGCGCCGCTTTGCGCGATGGCGCGTTCGAACGTGCCGCGCGCCCCGGCGGCGCCTACCAGGCCGCCGTTCATGGCCGCGCCTGCGCTTTCGCCGAACAGGGTGATATTGTTCGGGTCGCCGCCGAATGCGTCCACATTGGCTTTCAGCCATTTGAACACCGCGATGGAATCGCCCAGCGCCTGATTGCCCGCCGCGCCGTTGCCTTCCGCGGTCAGTTCAGGATGAGAGAAGAAGCCGAACGGGCCAACGCGATAGTTGAAGGTGACCATGACGACGCCCTTGGCCGCCAGATTGTCCCCCTCGCTGAATGGCGCGTTGCCGCCGCCTTCGTTGTAAGCCCCGCCATAGAGCCAGACCATCACCGGCAGCTTTTCGCCTGCCTTCGTGGCCGGGGTCCAGATATTGAGCGTCAGGCAATCCTCGCTCATCCCCGTGAAATTGGGCGTATCAGTCGCGCCGTTTGGCGGGAAGCGCTGAGGGGCAGGGGGCTGCACGCACACGTCGCCAAATTTCGTGGCGTCGCGCACGCCCTGCCACGGTTGCGGCTGTTGCGGCTGTTTCCAGCGCAGATCGCCAACCGGTGGCGCGGCGAATGGAATACCCTTGAACACGGTCACGCCGGAAACCTTGCCGGGCGCGCCCTGCACCAGCCCCTGCTGCGTGCGGACAGGTTCCGACAGCGCGGTTGAAGCCGAACGGGTTCCGCCGCCAGCCTGCGCGCAGGCCGCGATCGGCATGGCCAGCACCGTGCAGGCGAGAGCGGCACGGAGCGATACGGTTCTGATCATCTGTCGGATTTCCTGTGTGATTGGCTGCCGCGCCAGCGCGGGAGGAGCCGTGTGCGACGTTGCACGTCACCTGTCACTTTGCGGAATCGATGCGCCGGAGCCGCGTTTTGTCAGGCCCCGGCGCATAAGGCTGTTAGTGCCCGCCTTCAGCTTCGGCGGCCAGTTCTTCTGCCGAAGCTTTCTCTAGCTGGCCCGCCCGGTCGGCGGTGATGTAGTTACGCAGCTGCACGTTGCCTTCGTGGCAGGCGTATTCGAAAAATTCGTAATCGCTCTTGCGGGTCCAGTCGAGCCGCGCGGTCCAGGGCGCCGTGAACACTTCCGGATCGGAATAGGTCAGCTCATAGGCAATGTTATCCGGACCGGTCATGGTGATCCGTTCGATCACCTTGGCCTTGTCACTGGTGGGGATGGTATTGTTCGGCGGAACGCCCATCGTCGCCATGTTGAGCGGCGATCCGTTGCGTCCATAGGAATCCTTGGTGGCGCTGTCGCCGGTGACCATGTTGGTCGTTTCAATGACCAGCGTGTTGCCTTCCCAGTGACCAACGCTGTTGCCCAGATAGCTCTGAACATTGGTAGGCCAATGCTTCGGATCGCCGCTGCGGATCGGGATTATGCGGCTGCCCAGCATTTCCAGCGCGATGGTGACGTAACCGGGCGCCTGGTAGATGCGGATGCCGTTGTTGTAACGGAACGGCAGCATCGATGCCGGGAAACCGCGGGTGATGCAGCGATCCCATGCGTCGAAATCCGTCACCCAGTTGAAACTGGTGTTCGGCGTCCAGCTCGAACGGCCAGCACTGTAAAGCGCCTGCGCTTGCGGGGTCATCGCCGGCAGTTGGCCGCTCGGCGGATCGACCAGCAGCGAGGTGCGGCGGCCCGATGCGTCGGATTCAACCCAGTGGCCCATGCCGATCGTGCCAGCCTTGTCTTCCCGGTCATACGCGGCGTCGGAACCGTTGGCCCGTTCCTGGCGCTGGGCGTATTCCTCGTCATTCAGCCAGAAGCGGTTTCCGAAGTTGGCCGGGCGGTTCATCGGCAGGCTGGCGATGTTGTCGATCGGCCAGGTGCCGCGCAGGTCGGGATCGCCCCAAGCGGTCTTCTTCGGCTGATAATCGGTGGGGACCGGCGGCATCACCGTGAGATCGGCGGGCGCGTCGGCAGCCAGGGCGGGCCCGGCAGACAGCGCCAGCACCCCGGACGCGGCGAGCAGGGCGCCGGCCAGAGTGCTACGGATGGACTTCAGGGACTTCATGCGGGTTCTCTCCCAGAGTTCGCTTTTTCAAGAATTGCGACAGAATGCGACAAAGTGAATCGGTCAGGCTTTCGACAAGTTACACCGGGTGCCCCAAATGTCGAAATGGAATGGCTTCTTATTGCCGGGCGGCAGCCGCCTGCGCTCGTTCCGCGCGCGAGGCGTTAATGTAGTTGCGGACCTGCACGTTGCCTTCGTGGCAGGCGTATTCGAAGATGCCGAAATCGTCGTCTCGCTGCCACTCCAGCCGGGCAGACCATGGCTGTGCGAAAACCACGGGATCGGTCCAGGTGAATTCGTATATGATCGTGTCTGGCCCGGTCATGGTGAAGCGTTCGACCATGTGGGCCTGATCGCTGACCGGGGTATCGTTCTGCGGCGGGGATCCGGTCGTGCCGATGTTGGTGGCAGATGGGCCGGGGCGGAAGTTCGCGGTTTCCACCACCAGCGTATTGCCGTTTTCCCAGTGGCCGCGGCTTTCGCCCATCCAGTTTCCAATCGCCGCGGGGATTCCGGGCCGCCCGTCAGTGGGGATGATGCGCGTTTCGTGGACCATTTCCATCTGCAGGGCCACGATGCCCGGCGACTGGAAAATCCGCATGCCGTTGTTGTACATGAACGGGAACATCGAAGCGGGCAGGCCGCGCGTGATGCAGCGATCCCAGCTATCGAAATCCGTTACCCAATCGAACGGCTGGCCGGTTTGCCACGTCGATCGCATCGCATCGGATAACCGTTGGCCTTCGGCGGTATAAGCCGGAAGCCGGCCGTTGGCTGGCGAAGTGATCCAACTCGTGCGCCGGTTGGCGGCGGCGACTTCGGCCCAGTGGCCGATGCCCATCGTGCCGGTTTCTTCCTCGTTTTCGTACCGCCGGGCAAGCTGTTGAACCTGCTCGTCCCGCTGGGCGAATTCCTCGTCCGTCAGATAAGCCCGGTTGCCGTACTGCACATCGCGTTGCAGGGGCGTTCGCCCGTTAAGATGGTCGATCGGCCAGCCGCCGCGAAGGTCGGGTTCACCCCATGAGGTGAGCCCGGCCTTGTAGCCCTGCGGCACAGGTTCCATCACCGTCAGATCGCGTTCCTCGGCGACAGCCGGGGCGCAGGCGATCACAGCCGCTGCGAATGCGGCGAGGGGCGACAGTCGGCTGGTCATGATCCCGTCTCCTACCGGGCAGGCAGGGCAAAGGTGACGTAACGGCTCTGCCCCGGTGTGGGGTTGCCCCGCTGTGCGAACAGGCCATCACCGCCGACCGGCAGGGTGATGAACTGGCGGCCCTCGACCTCGAAGATCGCGGGCACGCCCTCTGTCGCGGCATCCAGCTTGTATTCCCACAGCACTTCGCCGGTTGCGGAATCCCGCGCGCGGAATGTGCGGTCGCCTGCGGTGCCGACAAACAGCAGCCCGCTGGCGGTCGCCACCGGCCCGCCGCGCGGAGCCTGCGATCCGACGCCGGTCACACCCTGGTCTTGCAGAGCCAGGCTTTCGCCGTTGGGGATGCGATAGATGATCTCACCGGTATTCATGTCATAGGCGGTGAGGAACGAGAACGGCGGCTTGATCGCGACCATCCCGTTGGATTGCAGCAGGAAATCCACCGGCGACTTGTAGGGATTGAGGCCGGGGTTGCCATTCGGCATCGCCTCCAGCGCTTCCGGGCGATTATCCGGGTTCAGCTTGATGATGACCGGGATTTCGCGGCTGACGACGAAGAACCGCTTGTGCAACGGGTCCACTGCCGTGGTGCCGAAGTTCGCGCCGCCGTTGTGGCCGGGCATATGCACCGATCCTCGCAGGCTTGGCGGGGTGTACATCCCCTCGTTACGGCTGCTGCGCAGCTTTTCGCGCAGTGCCTCCTGATCCGCCTCGGGCAGATAGGGGTTGATGTCGGCTTCGGTGAAGCTCTGCCGCGTGAACGGCTCGGGCCAGGTCGGGAACGGCTGAGTGGGCGATGCCACTTCGCCGGGTACGTCCGAAGCCGGAACGGCGCGTTCTTCGATCGGCCATATCGGTTCACCGGTCAGCCTGTTGAACACGAACACGAAGCCCATCTTCGTGGCCAGAATGACGACCGGGATTTCCTTGCCGTCCTTCGTGATGTTCATCAGCTTCGGCGCGTTGGGGTTGTCGAAATCCCACAGGTCGTGATGGACGACCTGATAGTGCCAGATGCGCTTGCCGGTGCGGGTGTCCAGCGCGATGATGGAATTGGCGAACAGGTTGTCGCCCGGCCGGTTGCCGCCAAAGAAGTCATAACGGGCAGTGCCGGTGGGAATGTAGGCGATGCCCGTTTCCGGATCGATCGTCAGTTCCGACCAGTTGTGCACCCCGCCGAATTTCTCGCGATCCTTCTCCGGCCAGGTGTCGGATCCGAATTCGCCAAGGCGCGGCACGACGTGGAATACCCACTTCAGCGCGCCGGTGCGGATGTCATAGGCCTGAATGTCGGCGGGGGAGGATGCGTAATCGTAAGCGCCTGCGGGCAGGGCGACGATATAGGTATCTTCGAAGATGCGGCCGGGGTTGGCGGACATCAGCGGGCGCGGAGTGGGCGCGTGGCCTTCGGGCAGGGCTTCCCGCACGTCGATGCTGAAATCAGGTATGTACTTGCCGGTGCGGGCGTCGATCGCCCGCACGAAGCCATCGTTGAGGAAGACCAGACGGCGGTCGGTGCCGTCCGCGCTCTGCCAGTAATTGACGCCGCGGCCGCTGATCCTGCCTGTCGTCTCGCTCTTCCACAGCTCACGACCACTTGCAGGGTCGAGCGCCACGATCTTCCCGTCGCCGCTGGTGACATACATCATTCCGTTGGCGATGGTGGGGTTGAACGCGGTCGGCTGGCCCGGACCGGTCTCATAGCTCCACACTACTTCGAGCTTGTCGACGTTGTTCTTGTCGATCTGTGTCAGCGAGGAGAACTGCGAGGAATCCGCACCGCCCAGATAGGCATCCCAGCTCTTGAAATCGAACTGCCCTTTGGCGGCAGAGGCCGGGACGGGCAGCGGCGCGCCATCCTGCGAGGGGGAGCCACGGTCCTGCGCAAAGGCGCCTGTAGCCGCGACGAGCACAAGAGATGCGGGGATGAGCGGGCGTAGCAGAATGCCCAGCGCCCGATGAGAACACGACTTAGCGCGCGGAGAAAGATCCACTACCAACTCCCAATTGTCTGTCCGCCGATCCCCGGCGCGACCGGCGGGGGTCTAGCCGAGAAACGGCGGCGACAACAAGGGTTGATCGCTTTCCAGTTTGACAAAATCCGGAAAGCGCGTGGGACGAGCTTTCGATCTTTACTGCGCGGCGGCAGTTTCGCCCGATGCTGCGTCGGGGCTTGGGGTAGCCTCGTCCGACAGCGGTCGGGGATGCTCGCCCGCCTGATTGAAGATGCGCGACGCGGTCATCTGGCCCGTCGCTTCCAGAGTCACAGTGACTCCGTCCAGGTTGCGATTCTGCCAGTACCAGCCGTGGATTCCGTCATACGGCGCGACATAGACGGCGCTCTGGGAAGGCAAGCTGTCGTTGATCACGAAGCTCTCGGTCGCTTCCTCTCCACCTTCGAAGGGGTGGGAATGCATGTCGAGATGTACGGGCGCGGTGGCGGACCACGAGAAGATTACCGGCGCACCCTCAGCCATGTCATACTTCAACTCGATGGCTTCGTAAGGCGCCAGTTCGAACACGAAACGGTCGGTGCGAACCGGCGTGCCGGGGCGTTCCGCGATGTTATGTTCGGCCAGAGTGGCCCGCAGCGTCGCCTCGTCCGGCTTTGCGCCTTCCTTCAGCGGGAACATCACATTTGTGCGTGCCTGTCCGCGCTTAAGATAGATGTTTTCCTCTTCCGCCGGGGCATTCAGCTTGGTCACGCCCAAAGCTTTGCCCGCGCCGGTGGGGTCGATGCCGTATTCGGCCGGCAGTACGAAGACGACGAGCGCGACGGCCGCGATGCCGATGGCGGCGGCAGAGCCGATCAGCAGCTTTCTATTCGAAGAAGGAGTGGTGTTTTCGGTCATGACGCAAAGTATCCTGTCAATTGATAGCCAATAAGAATGAAGCCCCCGGCCATCAGAGCCAGGTTCGCGTAATAGGCGCTCGATGCGAATGATCGTCTGGTGCGCCAGATATTGAGCAGCGTGACGATGATGGTCAGCACGAAGACCTGCCCGGCCTCCACGCCGACGTTGAATGAAATCAGGTTGGTCAGCAGCCCATTTTCCGAAAGGCCCAGATCCCGCACCTTGGTGGCCAAGCCGAGCCCGTGGAACAGGCCGAATACCAACACCGCCAGCCGTGTATCGATGGTCAGCCCGATCTTACGGAACCCGCCCAGGTTTTCGAACGCCTTGTAAACGACGGAAAACCCGATGATCGCATCGACGATATAGGCGTTGGCCCCGGTGTGCAGCAGCACGCCGCCCAGCAGCGTCAGCGAATGGCCGATCGTGAACATAGAAACATAGATCACCACGTCGCGCAGGCGATAGAGGAAGAACACGACGCCGATCAGGAACAGCACGTGATCTATCCCGGTGACCATGTGTTTGGCGCCGAGGTAAAAGAACGCGAAAGGCGCTGGCCCTTCGATCGAGGCGACCGCCGCCCGGTCAGCCTGCGAAATGTCGTGCGCCAGCGCGGCCGTTGCCGGAATTAGCAGTGCGAGCGCCAGCAAAACCAGCACGGTCAGGCTGGTAATCGCAGGCGCGCACTTTTCCGCATGGTTCGCCAACAGGCTCCGGCCCGGGCGGCTGTGCAGGCGTATCGAGGTCAGTCGCCGAAGGGCGGTGGCCCTTTCGCTCATGCGGGGTTTTCGCCGCTTGGCGCCACGGACGGGGGAATGCCACTGGCAGGCGGATAGGCGAGATGGCAGGCGCTGCAGACGCTGTAGATCAGGCCGCCGGTCCCGAACACCTTATCCACGCTGCGTTCGGCCACTGCCTGCTGCGCGCGTTGTGAAGCCTCGGCAAGCGCACCGGCGAATTGTGCCCAATCGGAACGGCGGCCGGTGGCATAGGCGGGGGTCTGCAACAGATTGGCCAGTTCTACCAGCCGGTCCGCCGCGTCACCCGCACGCTTCCAGTCCTCGTCAGTGCTGGGCAGGATATCGCGATCCACCGGCTTGTCGTTTTCCAGCACGCTCTCATAGCGGACCGTGTTCCAGTATATTTCCGCCGTCGGCTGAACGTCCTCTGCCATCAATTGCTGCGTGGTTTTACCGGGGGCTTCCGGTTCACTGCCGCACCCCGCCAGCAGCCCGACCGCCGCCGCGATCGCCAAGCCTGCAGCCTTGTTCATCCTCATCCCTTCCTGCGTTGGACATGTTCCGCCGCACTTTCCGCCGACCTTGGAGGATTGAAAGCGAAACTGCCGAGTTAATTACCGTAACCTTGCAGGTTACACCATGTTACTGCGGCGAGGTGGGGGCAACAACGATCTCGCGCCTCTCCCCATGAAATTGACAATGTCTGGAAATTGAACCGCGCGTAAATCTGCGGTACAGGCCGATTCGATTATTCCCATGATCGGTTTCTCGGCGTTATCGGATTCCGATGGGATCAGGAAAGGCATTGCATGGCACGAGTTTCGGGACATTTCGGCAAGTTTGGCCTTGGCGCTGTGGCGCTGGTGGCGGCTGCGCTTCCTCTGGCGGGCGCATGGGCTTCGGCCGAAGGTGCATCCGCTCAGGCGCCGCTTTCCGCTGAAGACGTGGAAAAGGGCCGCCAACTGTTCAACGACAATTCTTGCAATCAGTGCCATGTGCTGGCCGATGCCAACGCGCATGGCTCGATCGGCCCGACGCTGGATGGCGACGCCAACCTAACGCACGATTTCGTGGTGGATCGCGTTACCAACGGCGCTGGCGCCATGCCCAGCTTCGGCTGGCTCGACCCCGCCGATATCGATCTGCTCGCCAGCTATATCGTGCAAGCGAAGAAGTAAGCTTGCAGGAATCATGACGGGCGCGGCGGGTTATACCGCCGCGCCCGTTTTCTTTTTTGCCTTCAGTTCCCGGTGCGGCGCTGCCCCGTCTGGGCGTAGTAGTTGGTTACCCCGTCAGGGTCGTTCAGCCACACCGTCACCAGTTCGAACCCGCCCAGCTTGTTCAGCGGTGTTTCCACCGCGATGTTCCGGTGCTTGGCCTTGGCATCCACCATCGGTGAATCGCTCACCACATACTGAATGCCGGCATTGCCGTTGTCCTGCGGCACATTCGGGCCGACTTCGTAGAGGTAGATGGTCGTTTCGTTGTGGCGATAGGGGTATTTGGTCACGCCCAGCACCCGGTCTTCAACCGGTGGTAGTTCGTCCAGCCCCACGAAATCGCGATAGAAAGCGCGGCTCTTGGTCAGGTCCGAAACCCCGATGCCAACGCCTACGCCGTCGTTGGATCCGTCCTTGGCGCCCGGCTTGATCACGACCTCGATCGAGAAGCCACCCGGATCGGTTACCAGTGCGGCACGGGTACCATCGCCCTGATCGGAAAAGCGCGGTTCGGCAAAGCCCGCTTCGGCAAAGCGCTGCTTCACCACCGTCTCGTCGGGATAGGTCAGCGTGAACAGCCGGATGCCGGTGCCTTTTATCCCGCCGCTCAGATCGTATTTGCGGTTGCCCTGTTGCCCGGCTGACAACTTGATCTGCCCGCTGCCCACGCCCGTCAGCAGCATCTGCTGGCTGGACGTAAGCTGGATCGGGTTAAGCGACCGCAGCGCCAGAGCGCCGGTGTAGAATTTCACCATGTCTTCCGTCTTGTCGCGCGGGAAGCGGCGGAAGACGTTCATCGAATTCTGCACGAACAGGTCGCGGGTAGAACTGTTGAGTTGTTCCGTCGTCAACTCACCGGGCTTGTAGGCGAGATCGGCGTTCACCTCCATCTGCGCGCCTTCCGGCGTGGTCACGGTGGCATTCTGTGCCACTGCCGCACCGGCGATGGCGATCGTTGCCGCGCCCAAAATAGCTGACAGCTTGCGTCCCATGTCTCCAGTCTCCCTATTCCGGCAGCGCGAACGCGATGACCGATTCATTGTTCAGCGGTTTGCCGTCCGGGCCGCGCGGTGCCGCACCGCCGAAGCCCGAACCGACGGCGACCACGGCGACGTACTGCTTCCCGTCCTTGCCGCGATAAGTCACGGGAACGGTCATCGGCGCATAGTCCAGGCGCTTCTGCCACAGGATATTGCCGTTCCGGGCGTCGAAGGCCCGGAAATAGCGGTCACTGGTGGCGCCGATGAACACCAGCCCCCCGGCGGTGACGATCGGCCCGCCGAAGGTGTTGTTCGCACCCGTTTCCTGTTTCCCCTCAGGCAATTCCTCGGTCAGCCCCAGCCGCGTGGCCCAGGCGATTTCGCCGGTATTGGCGTCCACCGCGACCAGTCGCCCCCACGGCGGGCGGATGCATGGCAGGCTGACCTTGCTGCCATCGGCGGCGGTATAACTGGCGTTGAAGCCGGAATAGGCGCCCGGCCCGATCAGGCTGCCCCGATCATAAGTCTGGTTCGAATCCGTCGTGCCGCGGCCATAGTCACCCTTCGGATCGCGCTTTTCGATCCAGCCGATGCTGCCGCCCTCGCTTACGTTGACGAACACCAGCCCCCGGCTCGGGTCCGCCGCGCTGCCGCCCCAGTTCGATCCGCCGTTGTGCGGCAGATTGATGGATGCCTTTGGCGCATCGCCTTCCTCGTGCAGGAAGAAGGGCGTGAAGCTGCCCTGATTGAAGAAAGTCCCGCCATATGAATCCATCAGAGCACGGCAGGCGGCGACGTGTTCCGCACTGGTGTCTTCGGCAGTGACTACGTCATCCGGTGTCCACCAGCCGCGGTTGAGCTGTTCCGGCTTGACCGGGAAGGGCTGGGTGGGGCTGTACCATTCGCCCGGGACGTCGGCGGCGGCGACCGGCCGTTCCTCTACGCCGTGGATCGGCTCACCCGTCTCGCGGTTAAGGATGTACATCAGGCCAGGCTTGCCGGTGAGGGCCAGCGCCGGAATGGTCTGACCGTCCTTCTTCACGTCAAACAGCGTGGGCGGCGCGGGCAAGTCCCAATCCCACAGGTCGTGGTGAATGGTCTGGAAATGCCACTTGTACTTGCCGGTCTGCGCATCGACCGCGACCAGAGAGTTGCCGAACAGGTTGTCGCCCGGCCGGTCGCCGCCGTAATAGTTCGGCGACGGGCTACCCAATGTCATATAGATCGTGTCAGTGTCTGGATCGGCGGTGGTGTACCACACCCACATATTGGTGCCGGAACGTTCCTTCCACCCGTCGTTCAGCCATGTTTCGTGGCCGACTTCGCCGGGCTGGGGCACGCTGTTGAACTCCCACAGCTTCGCCCCCGTGCGCGCATCATAGGCGCGGGTATTTCCGCTTGGGCCTCGTGGCATTTCCGGCGTGCTGGCGCCAATCACCATGACATTGCCGAACACCGTCGGCGGATAGCCATAGGGCGTGCCTTCGATCTCGATCGATCCGCCTTGGCCGAATGTGGTGTCCACCTGGCCGTTCGCCGGATTGATCGCGGTGATGCGGCTGCCGGTATTGTAGAACAGGCGGGCCCCATGTGCGCCATCGCCTTTCCACCACGTAACACCCCGGCGGATCATCCCTTGCTGCACGGGATGGCGCCACAATTCCCTACCGCTGGTCGGGTCGAGCGCCACTACTGCATTGCCCAGTGGCAGGTACATCGTGCCGTCGATCACTATCGGCACCACACCGCTGAGCAGGGCCGCACCACCTTCAGGCCGCAGGCGGAAACTCCACGCGATATCCAGCTTGTCGATATTGCCGGTATTGATATCGTCCAGCGGCGAGAAGCGCGTTCCCTGCACATCGCGGGCATATCGCGGCCAGTCCTCCGGCGCGGGCCGTTCCGGTTCAGACTGGGCATGGGCTGCCGGCATCAGCATGGCCGCGCCCAGCAACAGGGCAAGCGCTCTCCGCATCAGGAATCCTCTCTCAGCGTGGGCCGGAATCCGGCTCAATTGATTCACTGACTAAACGATTTTTCCCGCCGCTCAACTCCCTCGTTGACTATTTCCGGCTCGCCTCCGTCAGCACATAGGCGCGGATCGCTTCTGCCTGTGCTGGGGACAGCCACGGCTGGAAGCTGATCATGCCCCGGTCTGCCAGTATCCCTTCCATCACGACCGCGCGCCATGCCTCTGCATCGGCGGCGACCGGGGATCGCAACAGGTTGGGATTGACCGGCCCGTTATGGCAGATGGTGCAGAACGCCAGATATTGCGTCATGCCCTCTGCAACCTGTTCTGGCGTGAACTTTTCATCGCTGGTGACGTAGGGCGGTGGAGTATACGGGGACAGCTTCGCCAACGTGCCTTCGCCGCCGATCTTGAAGGCGAGCAGAACGCCATTGGGCGGCGGGCGACGCATCCAGTCGCTGGCCGTTGCCATGCCCATCGATCCGCCATAGCCCGCCAGCACCGCGATGTACTGTTCGCCACCTGCGCGGAAACTGATCGGCCCGGCCACGATGCCGCGCTCTGCGTCGAAACTCCACAGCTCCTTGCCGGTGTCGGCGGCATAGGCGTGAAACTTGCCGTAAGGGTCGCCCTGGAACACCAGATTGCCCGCTGTTGCCAGCGTGCCGCCGTTCCACGGCCACGGCATGTCGATCTGCCAGCGCGCTTTCTGCGCCACCGGATCCCATGCGACCAGCATGCCTTTGTTCATGGCTGCAAGTGCCGCACGCCGTTCTATGGGCGTGGCTCCCTCTATGGAACCGGGCGGCGGGGCCAGGAAACTGACACCGGTATTCCAGCGGCCGATGTTGCGCTTGTAGTTCGCGTCGTCACCATACGACAGCGGCACGTGCATCGCCGGAATATAGACGAGGCCGGTTTTCGGCGAATAGCTCATCGGCATCCACGCATGGGCGCCGATGCCTGCCGGATAGATCAGATACGGCTTGTCGGCAAAGCGCGCTTCGGGCCGCTCGACCGGGCGGCCGCTGGCGATGTCGATCCGCTCCGCCCAGTTCTGCGGGGCATAGGGTTCGGCGCTGATCAGTTTCCCGTTCGACCGGTCGATCACATAGAAGAAGCCGTTCTTCGGCGCCTGCATCAGCACTTTGCGCGGCCTGCCGTCGATCGTCAGGTCAGCCAGCGTGATCTGCTGCGTGGCGGTGAAATCCCAGGTTTCCGCCGGGTTCACCTGATAGTGCCATTTATACGCCCCGGTATCCGGATCGAGCGCGAGAATGGAGCTGAGGAACAGGTTGTCACCCTTGCCGGCGGACCGCGCCCGGTGGTTCCACGGCGATCCGTTACCCACACCGATCAGCAACTGGTCGAAATCGGGGTCATAAACGATGGAATCCCACACGGTTCCGCCGCCGCCCATTTCCCACCACGGGCCGTTCCATGTCTTTCCGGCGAAGCGGGCGAAAACTTCGTCCGAAGCGGCGCCGTCCGGCCCATCGGCGGGATTGCCCGGCACGGTGTAGAACCGCCACACCAGCTTGCCTGTGTCAGCGTCATAAGCACTGAGATACCCGCGCACGCCCAGTTCCGCGCCGCTGTTGCCGATGATCACCTTGCCCCGCACCACACGCGGCGCGCCGGTGATGGTATAGGGCTTGGACTGGTCCACGGTCAGCACGTCCCACAGCTCGCGCCCGGTGGCGGCGTCCAGCGCGACCAGCCGCCCGTCTATCGTGCCGACGAAGACCTTGCCTTCCCATACCGCCACACCGCGATTGACCACGTCGCAGCAGGCATAAGCGCCCTGCGCGCCCTTGGGTTCAGGGTCATAGCGCCACAGCACTTCGCCCGTGGCGGCATCGACGGCCATAACCTTCGACCATGCGGTGGAAAGATACATCACGCCATCCACCACGATCGGCGTGGCTTCCTGACCCCGGCTGGTGTCCAGTTCCACCGCCCAGGCCAGCTTCAGATCGCCGATATTGCTATCGTTGATGTCGGTCAGCGGGCTGAAGCGCTGTTCCGCATAGGTGCGGCCGTGGCTCAGCCAGTCGTCACCGTTGTCCTCAGCCGCCAGCAGGCGGGCCTCGGTCACGTTGCCGGCTTCGGTGGCGGTGTCGCTGCAGGCGCTGGCCAGCAGCAGGGCGGATGCCAGCGCGGTGAGCGCCAGGCGATTCAGTATTGTCTCTCCCATCGCTGTCAGCATGGCACGATCGGAACGGTGCGGGAAGATGCGTCGCGCAGGGTCGCGATCAGTCCGGCGTCACATCGATCGTGAGGATCTCTATCGCGTCGGCCTTGCCTGAAAAATCAAGCAGATCGCCCACTTCCGCCCCCATCATCGCCCGGCAGATCGGGGCGGAAAAGGACAGCAGGCCCGCAGCCGGATTGGCTTCGTCATCGCCCACAATGGCGATGGACCGGTCCTGACCGTTGAGGTGGATAGATACGGTCGTGCCGAATGCCACGCGCTTGCCATCTGGCGTGTCCATCAGTTCCGCCGTTGACTGCCGCGTTTGCCAATAACGCAAGTCGCGCTTCGTGGCGGCAATCTCTGCTTCTTCCGTCAACGTTGGAATCAGCGCTTCCAGTTCAGCGACCTTCGCCCGGATTTGGGCAAGGCCCCGCGACGTAACCAGATTAGGCCCGGGAGGCAGCGGCAGCTCGAACTTGGGTTCGAGATGTTCGTCATCGCTCTCACGGCGAAACGCGACACTCATGATGGCTCCTCGTTATTGGCCAGCCAATCCGAAAGATCAGGATCTTCGGCCATAAGTGCAAGGCCATGGGCGATGGAGGTCAGCTCGTCACCCTGCATGATCCGCTTCTCGCCAAAACGCCGCTCGAACAACGCACGCACCGCGGGGATCAGGGAGGAGCCACCGGTCAGGAACACGTGGTCGATCTGTTCGGGCATGGTTCCGGCAGCCGCCAGTGCCTCGTCCACCGTATCGCCGATGCGCTGCAGATCCGGCTCGATCCATTGCTCGAAGTCGCTGCGGCTAACTTCGGTATCGATGGCGAGGTCCGGCCCGTTGAAGCGGAACTCCGCATGGGTTTCGGTGGAAAGCCTGCGCTTCAGTTGCCCCACTGCTTCGTACAACGAATGGCCCAGCTCATTCTCCACCACGGCGATCATCCGTCCGATCGCGGCGGAATCGGTGGCGCTGCGTTGCAACCGCGCCAGCTCGCTCAGGGTGCGCCGGTTGCGCATCAGGGCCAGCCGCGACCAATCGCCGAAATCGGTGAAGTGGCCCGCCGGTATGTCCAGCACCTTGTCGAACGAACGATAAGTGCCGCCTTTCCCCAGCAGGGGCAGCACCACGTTGTCCATGATGCGATAGTCGAAGCGGTCCCCCGCGATGCCGATGCCTGCGGAACCCAGCGGAACACATCGCCGCGCCGCGCCGGGCGCTTCCACCCGAACAACGGAAAAATCGCTGGTGCCCCCGCCAAAGTCCGCCACCAGCAATGTGGCCGGATCGGTCAGCCGGGATGCAAAGCCATAGGCTGCGCCCAGCGGCTCGTAGACATAGTGCACCGGGCGGCCCAGCACGGCGAACATCGCGTCATACCGTTCTCGCGCTAGTGCCGGATCAGGGCGAGAGCCGACATAACGAACCGGCCGCCCGATCACGATGCGGTCGGGCAAGTTGCCCAGAACTTCTCCGCCATGTGCCAGCAGATGCCGCAGGAAGATTTGCCCCAGTTCCTCGAAACGCAGCCGCTTGTCGAACAGGCTGGCATATTCGAACGTGGGATTGGCGGCCATCGACTTGAAGGATTGCAGGAAGCGGCTTCCCTGCGGAAAATCCAGAAATTCAGCGATGGCCCAAGGCCCGGCCTCGTGCCCCAGCCCGCCCCTGATGGCATCGTCCTGCCAGAAACAGAGCGCGGACCTGAAAACCGAACTTACGCCACCGGGCGCGCCAAACTCCACCGGAACGGACTCTCCGTTGCCGGTCATGCAGGCGATAACAGAATTGGTCGTTCCGAAATCGATCCCGACTGCTCGTGCGGCAGGGATGGTGCTCGGCATGTTACGGTATCTCTCTCAGCCGCAGGGGGGCGGCGCCTATGGCAGCGTGGGGCGGGAGAGGCAATTGGATCGCGAGGCCTGGTGGCAGGTCACCCCCGGCGTTTTCATTGGTGCTGACTGCGGATCGTGAGCGATGGATATTCAAGCCAAGAAGACGCCTAATTCCACATTCATTTTGGAAGTTCGTAAACAAGAAATTATCGCTGCAATCTGGCGATATTCCACCCGCTGGATTGCATAAGAATGCGCGATTACGGCAGATATGCAGCAACTGTTACAATGAATTACAACATCGCCGCTCGCGCGCGTGATAGCAGTATGGGAAAATCGGCCTGTCCGTTGCAAACCTGAGTACAGAAAAGAATGCCGAGACTCATAGCGGCCGACTGAGGGGATTGATTCATGCGCATGCAATCTTGCTGGCTGCTCCTTTCCGTGGCGCTTCCCATGTCCGTGTTGTCTGGCGCAGGTGCGCAAGCTCAGGAAAGCCACTCCCACGCACAAATGGAAGAAGCTGCGTCCGCCCCGGTGACGGTGCGGAAACTGCGCTGGTCAGACCCTGCTGCATGGCCGAATGGCAAGGTGCCGGGTGAAGGCGATGCCGTGACGATTACACGGGACATGGATGTCGTTCTCGACGTCGTCCCGCCTGCTTTGCGCAGCCTCACCATCGATGGGAAACTCAGCTTTTCAGACGATATCGATATCGAGCTGGCGAGCGAATGGATCTATCTTCGCGGGGGTGAGCTGCAGATCGGCAGCGAGGCCAGGCCACACACTCGCAAAGCCACGATTACGCTGACCGACAATGTCCCCGGCGAAGACATCAACACCATGGGCGATCGCGGCATCATGCTGATGCGCGGCACGTTGAGCCTGCATGGCGACCGGGAAAACACCTGGACCAAGCTGGCCAGAACGGCGGAAGCGGGCAGCCGGGAAATCGAAGTGCTGAATACGGCCGGTTGGCGGAGAGGTGACGAGATCGTGCTCGCCTCGACCGACTTCGATCCACGACAGGCCGAAAGGCGGACCATTTCCGCCATCAGGGGGAACGTCATCACCCTCGATCGTGCGCTGGAATATATGCATTTCGGCAAGATCACGTTCGGCGTTGATGAACGCGGCGAAGTGGGGCTGCTGACGCGGAACATCCGTATTCAGGCGTCGGAAGACGCGGAAAGCTCTTACTTCGGGGGGCACGTCATGGCGATGGCCGGGTCCAGAATGTACGTCTCCGGCGTCGAACTGAATCGCATGGGGCAGCACCTGAATCTCGCGCGCTATCCGATCCACTGGCACCTGATCGGGGAGGGGCAGGGGCAGTACATCCGCAACTCCGCGATCCACGATACATATAGCCGCTGCGTCACCGTGCATGGCACCAATAACGTGCTGATCGAAAACAACGTGACCTTCAACAACGTGGGCCACTGCTTCTTCCTTGAAGACGCGGTGGAAACGGGCAACCAGTTCGTTCGCAACCTGGGGATCATGACGAAGTGTCATCCTACCCTGCCATGCGATCCGACGAACCTTGCCCCTGGCAGGCCGGGGACGGGGGCTTCCGGGCAAAGCTCCAAAGACATCCTGATCCCGTCCGACAATACGGCAGCGACTTTCTGGATCACCAATCCGGACAACATATACCGCGATAACGTGGCCGCCGGTTCCGACCAGATTGGCTTCTGGTTCGCCTTACCAGAGCACCCGACCGGACAGTTCGAAGGCACCGAGGTTAGCGCGAATACATGGCCGCGCCGGATCAACGTGAGGGAGTTCAAGGGCAACACGGCCCATTCCAACTTCGACGGCATGATGTTCGACCGTGGCCCGAAGCCTGACGGCACGTTCAGCGTGGCCGGCAGCAATTACCATTTCGGCTACGCCGATCCGGCTGACACGAACAGCGAGAAGCAGGTTTCGGTGTTCGAGGATTTCACTGGCTACAAGAACCGGAATGGCGCCGTCTGGGGGCGCGGTGAACTGCACTTGTTCAAGAACCTGAGAGTGGCCGACAACGCCATCGGCTTCACTCACGCCGCCGCCTCTGTCGGTCGTTCCGAATACACCTCCAAGGTTCTGGATTCGCTGTTCGTCGGGGAAAGCGAAAACATCGGCAATCCCCGGACTGCGGAAGAAATCGCCTATGGGCGCACGCTGCCCAGCGAGCACGCGGATTTCCCGATCCGGGGCTATGAATATTATGACATGCGCCATGACGTGGAAAACGTGACGTTCGTGAATTTCCAGCCCAACGATACTCGCGATGCAGCGGCCATATCCTACCTGATGTATACCAGCTTCGGGATGAGTTCGGAGAACGCGATCGAAGGCGCGAAGTTCGTCGATGCGAAGCGTGTCAGCTTTCCGCCCGTCGTGCGTCGATGGGCGTCCGATTTCGGAAGGGGCAATGCCTGGAGAGGCGCGGCGATCAATGATCGCGACGGCTCCGTCGGGGGCATTCCCGGTTCCTACATCGTCATCGATAACGGGATCGCGTCCGACGATCAGGCCTGCGAGATCAAGCCCGCATGGAATGCCGCCGTGTGCCGGGGGGACTTCGGCAGCTTCGCGGTTGGCGGCAATTTCGGGTTCGGCGACGGGCCTATTACCGATCCGGTCATGCTTAGCCGTAACGGCAGGCGGTTCGAATACACCGGCCAGACCACGATCCGCAGCGGGGCAGAGGTAAGGGTGGAGACCGGCAGGGATGCCTTGTCCCTATCCCTGCGGGAGATGGACGATGGTTCGTGGGTGATCTTCGAACTTCCCGGCTTCGCCACCGCCGCATCGGGTTCAGCGCAAGGTAGCCTCGCCGCGCTGCGAGAGGCGCGCGACACATCCTACTTCAAGGATGGCGACACGCTGTGGGTCAAGCTTTTCGCCGCCAATTCCGGTGGTCCCAGTGGCCCCGGTGTTCCGGGCGGTGGGACCAGCCTCGACGTTCGCAGGTAAGGTTCGGTGACGGTTGGGGTGAACCTCGACCAGGGTATTGTGCGGGCCTAAAGCGGCCGCTGGTCTTCATCGATGGCGAAGATCACATCCGCGCGGGCGGGCATTTCCTTCAGGGTCCAGCGCGTCAGTCGCTCATAGTGCATCAGGAACCGGTCGAGCGCAGCGTCGTCCATGATGGCCGCGCCGCCCGGATTGCGGGCAGCCAGCTTCTGTTCCTGCAACGTGCGGTTGGCGCGCACCGCTTCGAAGCCGGCCACTTCCAGCATGACCAGCACATCTATCCGATCGAAGAACTCGGCGTAGTCGGTCGCCAGTAGGCGGTTGACCTCGCGCCGCCACACGCCGTCGGCGTCCTCTTCGGCCTCAAGCGGGTTGACGGGGTCGCGCAGCGCCGCTTCCTGCTGAGGTGCTGTTCCCACGCACCAGCCTTCGATCAAAACCACATCCACTGGCCCTTCGACCGGATTGCCCGGCGCGGCCCGGTCGTCAGCGGCCTTGTCGAAGCGGGGCAGAACTACCGAACGGCCCGCCAGCAATGCGTCCAGCATCTGCTCGCCCAGCGCGATGTCGTGGGTTCCCGGCACTCCGCGCGTAGCGAACAGCGGGTGCAGATCGCGGGCCAGCGCCAGTCGTTCGTCCAGGGTCAGGTAAAGATCGTCGATCGACAGCGTTACCGCGCGCAGACCACGCTCTGCGAACAGCAGTTCCAGAAAACGGCAGAGGGTGGTCTTGCCCGATCCCTGCGCTCCGTTGATGCCCACGACCAACGGCCGCTTGGGATCGAGCAGCAGATGGTCCGCCAGCGGGCGCCAGTAATGCTCGACCACTTCGCCATAGTCATCGGGCAGCCCTTCGGCTGCGATCAACTCGTCGATGGCGTCGGTCATGCGACGCGGTCGGGCAGGGGATCGCCGCGCGCCCAGGCTTCCACATTGGCCAGTGCCTTCATGCCCATGGCAATGCGCGTTTCGGCATTGGCGCTGCCCAGATGCGGCAGCAGCACTACGTTCTCCAGCGCCAGCAGCGCCTCTGGCACTTGCGGTTCGTGCGGATAGACATCCAGACCGGCACCAGCCAGGTGTCCGCGGTCCAGCGCGTCGGCCAGCGCCTCATGGTCCACGATCCCGCCGCGCGCCGTGTTGATAAGGAAGCTGCCCGGCTTCATCGCGGTGATGGCTTTTGCGTCGATCAGGTTGGCCGTTTCCGCTCCACCGGGAACGTGGAGTGAGACGAAATCGGACGCACCCAGCAGATCGCGGAGATCAGGAAAAAACTCCGCATCCAGTTCCTCCGCCACTGCGGGATCGCATTCGCGCCGCCCGTAATAGGCGATCTTCATGCCGAAGCCGTGGCGCGCCCGCCGGGCGGTCGCCACCGCGATCCGACCCATACCGACCAGCCCCAGAACTTTGTCCTTCAGGGCCGATCCGATCAGATGCGTCGGGCGCCATCCGGACCAGCGGCCTTCGCGCAACTCGCGTTCCCCTTCGCCCGCGCGCCTTGCGGCCATCAGTAGCAGGGTCAGGGCGATATCGGCCGTGGCGTCGGTCAGCACGCCCGGCGTGTTCGTTACCGCGATGCCCCGCGCCTTGGCCGCCGCCAGATCGATATGATCGAAGCCCACGCCATAGTTGGCGATCAGCCGAACGCGCGATCCAGCGTTGACTATGTCTGAATCGATGCGGTCCGAAACGGTGGGGCACAGCACGTCGAATTCGGCCATCGCCTGCGCCAGTTGTGCGCCGGTTAGGGGCCTGTCTGCATCGTTTAGCACCACTTCGAACTGGTCTTGCAGCGCCCGCTCGACCGTTTCAGGCCAGCGGCGCGTGACGAGTATACGCATCAGTTCTTCGCCATACCCTCGGTGATGCGCTGCGTTTCCGCGCGGGTGGAATCCACACCCGTGTTACGCTTGTGAATACCGCCCAGACCCTGCGGCATGAACAGGGCAGGATCGCCTTCGCGCTGCTTCAGGCCGAAAAGCGGGAACAGGCCCGGATGGCGCCCCAGACCGCCGTACATGTCCAGCAGGCTGTCGATCCACGGACGCAGGGGATCGTCTTCCGCCAGCACCGGCGACGTCTTGCACACCGAAGCGGTGAACAGGATCGAACCGAGGATGCGGTAATCGGCATAGTTGGGCGTATCGCCGCCGAGGTATTTCGTTTCGCGCAGCGCGATCCGCAGGGGCTCCAGCGCGGCGGAAATACCCGCCAGCCGGTCTTCCCAGCCCGCCTGCATTTCCTCCAGCGTCTTGCCCAGCATCTTTTCGCGCGAATGGGTGATGTATTCGTGATCTTCGGGGTTGGAGAGATCACGGTAATTCACGCAGAAACAGCGCATCCACGGCCCGGTTGCCGCACCCCAGAACCATGCGTCCAGCGCGCGCGTGACAGCCGCCACGCTGGGATGCGGGATCAGCAGAGGACGGTCGGGATAGGTTTCGTCCAGATATTCGACGATTCCCCAGCTATCCAGCACCCACTTGCCATCGTCCACGATCGCCGGAAGACGCTCCGTCACACCGCCAGTCCGTTCGGCGATCCGGGTGAACCCGCCGGGCACCACATCCAGATCGAAGCCCTTGTGCTTCAACGCATATTTGGTCGCCCACACGAACGGGCTGATCGTCGCCCCCGTGCTGATAGCGAGATCGTAGAAGGTTATGGTGTTGTCCTTGGCCATCGCAGGCGCCTCTTCCACATAGTTGATTTTGTCCGCCTGTTATGGGGCGGTGCATGAAAAGGAAAGAGCTTAGGCGCTTTCCAGCTTAGCTTCTTCCAGCTTTACCAGCCGCCACAGCGTTTCGGTTACCGGGACGGATAGCCCCGCCGCCTTCGCTGCCTCCACGATCGCGCCGTTGATGGCATCGACTTCGGTGCGACGACCGGCCTTCACATCCTGCAACATAGACGCCTCGTGATCGGCGTGATCGGTCATTGAGACCACCGTCAGGTCTAGGATGGGTTGCGCCGGGATCGGCACGCCGCTGGCGTTGGCGGCGGCGACGCCTTCTTCCACCACCGTGTGGATCATCGCGCGGCTTTCCTCATGCGCGCCAAGAAAGCCCGGCGTCCGCCGTGTCAGCGCGCAGAGCGGGTTCATCGCCGCATTGAAGATCGCCTTGGACCAGATCGCGGCGTGGATTTCCGGATCGAGCGAAGCAGGCACACCGCCGAGGGAGAGAGTATCGGCAACCTGCTGCGCAAATGCGGGATTGCCGCCGAACGCAGGGTAAAGCTTGGACCCCCCGTCGCCATGGCTGCGAACACGGCCCGGCCCGACCAGATCGGCCGGCAAAGTGCTGGCGCCAACCAGAACGCGATTTTGATCGGCATGGGCCGCCAGCCGGGTATCGTTACCAAGCCCGTTCTGCAGGCTGAGCAGATAAGTTTCCGGGCCGATTGCGGCGGCGACACCCGCCAGCGCGCGGTCGGTCTGGAACGTCTTGGTGAACACGACCACCAGACCGGCCGTGTCGCGTACATCACCGGGCAGGGATGCGGGGATGGGTAGCCGTTCCACCCCGCCGCGCAGGTCCAGTTCCAGCCCGCCGTCATTGATCGCATCGACGTGCGCCCGGTCAACATCGACCAGCGTCACCGCGCAACCCGCACGGTGAAACGCCGCGCCGTACAGACAGCCCATCGCCCCGGAACCGAGAATAAGCACTTTCATCATGCGTCGTCCTCAATCAGGCCCGCACCCAGAACCAGCAGCACCTTGGCGTCGATGCCGACGTTGCGGGAACGGCTGGCGGCGACGAATTCGGCCACCCGGCCCAGAGGCACGCGGTGAACGACGATATTTTCGTGCTCTGTCCCACCGCCATCGCCCACGCGGGTCAGCCCCGTGGCTTTCACCAGCGTAAAGCTTTCCTCGAACATTCCGCTGCTGGAATAGAACTCGCCCAGATCTTCCAGCTGCGCTGCACGATAGCCCGTTTCCTCCTCCAGCTCACGCTCGGCGGAGGCGAGGGGGCCGTCGTCGTTGGCGGAATCCTCATCGCCGATCAGCCCGGCGGGCAGTTCCAGGCAATAGCGGCCCAGCGGCACACGGTACTGTTCCACCAGGATCACTTCGCCCGCGTCGATCGCCAGGATGACGACTGCACGGATGCCGGGTGGCCGCGCCGCATATTCCCAGCGGCCGCGCCGCTTGGCGACCACGAACTTGCCGGCCCACTCGATCTCTTCAGGGGCGTCTGCGTCGGGGGGGAGGGGGCGTTCAAACACGCCCGATCTCATAGCTCTATCAGGCGGTCTGGCAACTCGTTGATGTCGTGCTCGTGCCGTGGGAAGTGCTCACCCAGAACGACGCCGACCTGCTCCACCGCGGCTATCATCCCATCGGCCACGCGTCCGTCCTTGAGGTGGGCGAGCATCGCAGCCATCGCATCGCCCCAGACTTCCGCCGGCACCTTGCTGGCAATTGCCTCGTCGGCGACGATTTCCGCCCGGTGTTCACGCATTGAAAGGTAGATCAGGATGCCGGTGCGACCATGAGTGCGGCGTTCCGCACCCACCTTGAACAAGTCCACCGCATGAGCCAGCGCGCGCGCCGTCTTGATCGGGCCCGGCACCAGAGCAAATCGCAACGGCTGCCAGTGAAGCAGCAGCCACATGGCAAGGAATTTCACGATGGCGATGGCCGTGGCGATGCCCAGCAGCTCGCGGTCGGTCCAGTCATGGTTCCAGCCGCCCAGCGCACTTTCGATCAGCCCCAGATAGAACTGTGGGAACAGCGCGAACAGGGCGAGCGCCGTAAAGGCCACCAGCGCGGACCAGGCGAACGCGACATCGCTGTAACCGTCCGACCTGTCGGCAATGACGGTCACGATCTCGCCGGCCGTGTGCATTTCCGCCGCGCCCACGGCATCGCTTACCCGCTGATGGTCGGCGAGGGAGATATAGAGCGCCATCTACCAGCTCCCGCTCGCACCGCCGCCGCCGAAGCTGCCGCCACCGCCGGAGAAACCGCCACCGCCGCCAAATCCACCGAAGCCGCCACCGCCGCCCCAGTCGCCGCCCGATCCCTTGCCGCTGTTCATGGCGGCGTTGATCGCGCTCCACAGGATTACTTCGCCCACGGCCCCCGCTGCGCTGCCGCGATGGCGCCGTCCGCCGGATATGCGGCCCAGCATCGGCAGAACGAAAAAGAAGAACACGATGGCCAGCCAGAACAGCACGCCGAAAGGAAAGCCACCGCTGTCGCTGCGTGGTTGTGATGCTTGCGCGGCAATGGCCGCCGCTTCTTCAGGGGGCAGTTCCAGCTGGCGAACGATCGCATCCGCCCCGGCTACGATGCCGCCGCTCATGTCCCCGGCCTTGAACCGGGGCAGGATGTCACGGTTGATGATGTCGTAAGCCAGCCCATCGGGGATGATGTGCTCCAGCCCGTAGCCGACTTCTATCCGTACCTTGCGCTCGTTCGGCGCGACCAGCAGGATAATGCCGTCGTCATTTTCGGTATCGCCCAGCCCCCAGTGGCGGCCGAGCTGGTAGCCGTAGTCGGCAATGTCATAGCCATCGAGGCTGGGGATCGTGGCAACGACAAATTGCCGCTGGTTGCGCTGCTCGAACTCGTCGAGCTTCTGCGTCAGCGCCGCTTCGTCAGCGGGATCGATGATGTTCGCCAGATCCAGCACCGGCGCGGTACCGCGATCCGGGAACAGCGGTTGAGCCGTGGCTACGCCCGCACAGGCGAACGTGAACACGGCAACAAAAAGCGCGAAAAGGCGCCGCAAGGTCATGTCCGGTCGATCCGTCCTGCCTCAGGCGCCGCCGCGCATGTCCAGCGTCGGGGCTACTTCCGCGCCCTGTGTTGCCGCCTCGTAGGGGGTCAGCGGCTTGGCGCCGTGAACGATCTTGGCGCCGATGATATCGGGGAAGGTGCGGATCGTGGTGTTATACTGGCGCACCGCCTCGTTATAGTCGCGCAGGGCCACGCGGATGCGGTTCTCGCTGCCTTCGAACTGGGTCATGAAGCGGCCAAAGTTCTCCTGGCTGCGGAGCTCCGGATAAGCTTCGACTGAAACCAGCAGACGCGAAATCGCGCCGCCAAGCTGGTTCTGTGCCTGCTGATAGGCTTCCATCTTGGCTGGATCGCTCAGATCGTCACCGTCAATCTGAACTTCCGGCCGGGTGGCGGAGGCGCGGGCGGATACTACCGCGTCCAGCGTGGTTCGCTCCTGCTCGGCGGAAGACAGCACGATCTCCTGCAGGTTCGGGATCAGGTTGGCCCGTTCCTGAAACGCAGCTTCGACATCGGCCCATTTGGCCTTGGCGTTCTCTTCCGCTGTCGGCACCGAGTTGATGCCGCAGGCGGCCAGTGAAAGCGCGGCTGCGGTTACGATGACAGGGCGAAAAATGCGGCGCAGGATCATCGTTTACACTCCCCAAGGAAACAGGCCGCGAACCCACGCGGCCAATACTGTGTTAGCTAGATAGCACACGCGGGCGGCCATTCAAGATCAACCCGCACGCTTGTCGTTACGGCGGCATCGTGGCAGCAGGGGCTTGGTCCGGGCCTGAAGGAGAGCGGGAATGTTCAAGGAATTTCGCGAATTCATCGCGCGGGGCAACGTGCTGGACCTCGCCGTTGCGGTTATTATCGGCGGGGCGTTCGGCACGATCGTCACCTCGCTTACGGAAGATCTGATCATGCCGATCGTGGGTGCGATCTTTGGCGGTTTCGATTTTTCCAGCAAGTTCATCCTTCTCAGCACGCCGGCGGGTTATACGGGTTCGACCACGGACTACGCGGCGCTGAAGGAAGCGGGCGCGGCGATGATCGGCTATGGCGCCTTTGTTACCGCCGTGATCAACTTCCTGATCCTGGCTTTCGTGATTTTCCTGCTGGTGAAGGCCGCGAACAAGGCAATGAACAAGCCTGCGGACGCGCCTGCGGGGCCGAGCGAGGTCGATCTGCTGACGGAAATCAGGGACGAGTTGAAGAAGCGCGGCTGAAACCTCCGCGCTCACTTCACATTAATCGTAAAGTGCCTATATTGGGCGGGCCGGTTTCGGCCGGCTATGGCGATAAATTGCGGTGTGCAATAGGCACAGCGGACCCGGGGGCAGTACCCGGCGGCTCCACCACAAAGCGCGGGAAATCGCGTTTCCTGATGGGGCCGAACCAGGATCGACGTGTGTTGAAAGACATTGTTTTTGCCCGGGCTGAGTAACCCGTTAAAGGCTCAAAACTCACAAGTGCCAACGACAACGAAGCACTTGCTCTCGCCGCGTAACCTGACGGCCTAACGGCCTGATCTTACAAAGCTATGAGCACGGTTCGGACCGAACCGGGTAACAGAATCGGAAACCGGGGGCCCGGGGGAGCCTAGCAACAGAATCCCCCACTCCCTTCATTTCATGAAAAGGTGTTATCTGGTGGCGGTTTCTTCCGCTTCCCGGCGCTCTTTCTCGTATCTCAGGCAATCGAGAATCTTGGCGCCCGCCAGAAAGACGGCGCCGGTGCAGGCCAGAAACAACAGTTTGCCGCCCCATCCGGGATACTCGGTCAGATAATGCGATCCGCGCGCCGTGGCGCCCAGCGCCAGCGCGTAGATGATCAGGAATGCCTCAACCCGGGTCTTGATCGTGAACAGCCGGGAAATCCTGCGGAGCATTCGCACCCTTTCGTTAACGACTCGATCAGCAACGATCGTGCCAATGCCGAAGTTCCGGCAAACATAGTGGTTAACACACCGCGTATTGTAAAGTGGGCCGACAGGTCCCTGTGGATGCGTGGCTCAGGCCAGTTCCGACAGATCGAGCGCATCCAGCAAGGCTTCCCGCGCTGCCGTGACAGTGCTGGCGAGGGCCGCAGAGCCGAGGTCCGCCGGATCGATCTGTTCCGGCCAGTGACGTTCCACCACGGCGCGAATGGCGTCGCCCTTCGCCTCGTCCAGCAGGAAGCGCGGGTCCACCGTTACCGGGTCCGCCACGACGCGCAGCCGCAGGCAGGCTGGCCCACCACCGTTCGCCATCGACTGCCGCACGTTGACGGCGCGAACCTGCCGGATTGGTCCGTTGCTGGCGACCAGCCCGTCCAGGAACTGGCGAACCGGCAGGCTATCCCACGCCTCGTTCGGCACGATCAGCGCCTGCCCGCCTTCGGGCATGGTCACGAGTTGCGCGTTGAACAGGTACGAACGGATCGCTTCATCCAGACTGACCGCGCGTTCCGGCACGACCACGATCTGCACAGCGGGACAGGCTTCGGCCATTGCTCGCCACGCCTGCTCCGGATCGGCAAAGGCGCACTCGTGCGCAAGAACCACCGTCTCGTTCGCCACGGCGACCACGTCGTTATGGAACGCGCCCGCCGCGATGGCTTCTGCCGATTGCTCGATAAACAGCACGCGTGCCGGATCGAGCCCATGGCGGCGCGCGATGACATGGCCTGCCTGCTCGTTCTGGCGCGCGGGAAAGCGCCCGCTGACCTTGCCGTAGACGAAAATCTCAACCCCCGGCGCGCCATGCGCCTCTGCCAGCCGCATGTGATTGGCCGCGCCTTCATCGCCGAAGCAGGGCGGCACGGGCCCATGCACCGCGAAATGCCGCTGATCCGCGAAGGCGAGGCGCAATTGGCGGAGGGTGTCCGGCCATTCGTGCGAACGGTGGGGCATGGTGACGAGGTTGGCGACTGTCAGATGACATCGCCCGTCTCGCGTATCCGGGGCAGGGGAGACGGTGGCCGCATTGGCCGTCCACATGGCGGAAGCCGACCATGCGCCCGCCAGCAGTGCGCGATCGAGCGTGGGATCGGCCGCCAGTTGGTCCAGCCAATGCGTGTTGGGGCGGGGCGGGGGCACGAAGAAACCCTGCGCCAGGCCCAGCGCCATGTTGCTCAGCATCTTGTCCAGCCCCTGCAACGCTGCCGCGCGGGGAAAGGACAGATCACCGGCATTCATCGTCGCGGCGAGGTTGCCGGGGCTGAGCCCTGCGTAATTATGGCTGGGGCCGACTATGCCGTCGAAATTGATTTCGAGGAGAGGCATAGTCGACCCTGTTCCGTGTGCCTGATGGCTATTCCTGTTCGCGGGTCGGGGCGACGTTGCGATACTTGATCAGCCACTTGCCATCGACCTTCACCAGATCGTCCACGCCCTGACCAGCCGCGGCGATCACCGGGGCACTGGCGCTGCCGATGGCGCCGCCGGTGCCGAACACCGTCTGGTGGTAGTAGTGATAGCGAGCGGTGTCCGCGCCGGTGAATTCCAGCCACTGGTTCATGGTGAAGTGGTGCATCTTGCCAATGGTCACACCCTGCTTGCGCCGTTCTTCCTGCCCGGCGACGAGGTCGGTGATCATCTTCTTCAGCGCAGCGTGCCCCTTGATCTGGCCAAAGGCGCCATCCGGCGTGAAGTTGGCGGCATAGGCTTCTGCATCGTAATGATCGAGCGAACGATCATAACGCCACATCAGCGCCTCGATCGCCTCGCGGTCCTGATAACGCTGCACCAGTTGTTCGGGTGTCATCGTGGCGGCGGCCTGCGGTGCCGGGCCGGTGGGGAGCGTGGCCGGATCCCAGTGCTGATCGGCCTTTCCGTCCACGAAGCGCCAGGTGTCGAACCATGTCGTGGTGTAGCTCTGGCTGGGATCGTCGGCATAAGGGATGGTGCGGACGGCCAACACGGTCACGTAATCGCCCTCTGCCTGTACAGCCACGACCGGGCTGGTCAGCTTGTTGCAGGTGGGGGTGGGTTCGCGCTTGGCGACATTGATGAAGTAGTGCTTCACCGCTTCTAGGCCGGATGCCGCCAGCGGGTTATGCTGGATGTATCGGTCTGTCAGCCATTCGCCCGCGCGATCCCACTGGTTGCACTGCAACAGCTCTCGCATGATGCGCAACGCGGCCTGCTTGTTACGGTGGAGCTTGCGGTCGGAACTGGTGAACAGCGATTCGGGATCGGGATGAGCTACCACCGGATCGCTAAGAGCGCGCATCTGGGCATGGGCGGGCGCGGTCAGCAGCGGGCTGGCGAGAACGGCAGCCATCAGTGCGAATTTCAGTTTCATCCTATTCCCCCAGAATCGTTTTGCTGTGTAACTGTCTGGCCGATTTTTACGGCGTAATCTACCGTGCGATCTACAGACCGGCCTCCACCAGCCAGTCGTGGAACAGCCGCACCGGGCGCATTTCCAAGTCTATCGTGCGGCAGGTGAACCAATAGCTGTAGGGGCTTTCGATAGGCACATCATGCAGCTTGGCCAGCCGCGGATCGTTGTTCCGCGCGATATGGTCATCATGCATGATCGCGATGCCCAACCCCTGCGCGGCCGCTTCAAGGATAAGCTGGCCGGAATCGTAATGATCGATCGCCACCGGTTGCAGCGCGCGGAAACCCAGCGCCGTCTTCCAAGCGTCGAAGCTCAGCGGCATGTCGGTGTGGATCAGGAAAGTCTGTTCGGCCAACGCCTCTATTCCCGGTTCCGTGCCGATTTTCTGGACCAGAGAGTTGCTGCAGATCGCGTGGACCATGTTGTGATCCAGGCGGACCTTATGCAGCCCCGGCCCCGGATCGGTGGTGATGACGATCGCCGCGTCCAGCGTATCGCCCACCCGGTCCAGCAGATGCGGCCCGGTGTCGATGTCGATATGCAGGCGCGGATGGCGCTGGCGCAGTTCCTGCAATCGCGGGAACAGGCGTTGCGTGCCAAACAGTGGCAGCACGCCCAGTCGCAGGCGCAGCAGTTGCAGGTTTTCCGATTGCGCTTCCACCGCGGCGGCCAGCGTTTCCAGATGGGGCGCGACCGCGTCGTAGAAATTGCGCCCCTCGTCCGTCAGGCGCATCGCCTGCCCGGTGCGGGAAAACATCTTCTTGCCCGTAAATTCTTCCAGATTGCCTATCCGCCGCGAAAGCGCCGACGGGCTTAGCCCCAGTTCATCCGCAGCCGCACGCGCGGAACCAAGGCGGACAGTCCGCACGAATGCTTCAAGAGCGCGCAGGGGAGGGAGACGGCGCATGGCGGACAATGTTCAGAAAAATGCAACTCGTGTCGAGCGGGAAGGCGTCGGCCTCTGGGGATAGCTTTGTTAACCGGCGATGACAGCGGCGCACGAATTGCATGGTTTGCAAGTCATGCCCGCCGCCAATCGCTCTGGTTTGCTATGCCTCTTCGCTCTCTTCGGCGGCTTGTGGCGGGTGCAGGCGCAGTCGGGTGACATGCGTCTGGTCGCCTGCGGTCACTTCGATGCACCAGCCGCTTGGATGATGTAGGACCGCGCCTACCGGCGGCACCTGTTCCGCCAGCACGAAGGCGAGGCCGCCCAGCGTGTCCACCGCTTCCTCCACCTCGGCGATACGCGGATCGTTCACGATGCGGGCCACGTCGTCCAGTTCGGCACGGGCGTCGGCATCCCACATGCCTTCGCCGATGGGCACGACCAGTTCCACCGGGATTTCGTCGTGCTCGTCCTCGATGTCGCCGACGATTTCCTCCACCAGATCCTCGATGGTGATGATGCCGTCGGTGCCGGAAAACTCGTCCACCACGATCGCCAGATGCATCCGCCGCGTGCGCATGTCGGCCAGCACGTCCAGCGCGCCGCGCGCTTGCGGGACATAGAGCGGCTGGCGCATCAGGGTGGTCCAGTCCGGGGGCGGCGGTTCATTCCGCGCCAGGAACGGGAACACATCCTTGATGTGCATCATGCCGATCACCTGATCCAGCGTGTCGCGATAGACCGGCACGCGGGAATGGCCGTGTTCGGCGAACAGTTCGATCAGATCGTCCCAGCTTGCATCGGCCGACACCGCGATGATCTCGCCACGCGGGATCGCCACGTCGTCGGCATCATGTTCGCTGAAATGCAGCAGGTTGCGCAGCATGGTGACTTCAACGGGCGAAAGATCACCTTTTACGGGTGCCTCATCGCCGCTGGCCTGCTCGTCCTCATGCTCGTCGATCGCTTCTTCGATCTGGGCGCGCAGGGATGTTTCGCCCTCTTCATCGAAGAAACGGCGGATCGCATTCCACAATCCGCGTTTACTATCCACGTCTCCGTTATTGGAATCGCCGGATCTGTCATTCTCGGGCATTGCCCTGTTTCCCTCCACTACAACGCCACTACTGCTCAGGCGGAATCCCATATGGGTCAGCGATGCCGCAAATCGCAAGCGCCTTCGTCTCCAGCGCTTCCATGGCGTCTGCATCGGCGGCGGAGATTTCATGATCATGACCGGCCAGATGCAGCAGGCCATGCACGATCAGGTGCGTTGCATGATGTTCCAGCGGCACGCCTTTTTCCGCCGCTTCCCGCGCGCAGGTTTCGTGCGCCAGCGCCACGTCGCCCAGCAATTCAGGCGGACCTTCCGGCGCCAGGTCCAGCAGGTCGGCCCGTTCCAGCATGGGAAATGACAGCACGTTGGTCGGCTTGTCACGCTGTCGCCACTCGCGGTTCAGGGTGTGGATTTCCGCGTCCGAAGTGAACAGCACGCTGGTGGAAAGCCGTTCGTTCGCCAGCTCCGGCGCGACAGCGGCCGCAGCGGCAGCCGCCCTTTCAGCCAGCGCTTCCCATCCAGCGGGGGGCCAGGGGGCCTCCACATCGATATCAAGTTCCAGAGCGCGCACTCCGCTCTTCAACACCGTTTGTCCGTAACAGGCGTTCGGCTACCCGGTGGCTGAATTCGTTGTCCACGTCGATCGCCAGCCGCCCATCCTTGGCGATCTGGACCTTGATGGATTTGCCGAATCGTTTTGAAATCCGCGCCAGCATCCGGTCCACCGTAAACAGGTTCAGGCGGAAGCCGATCAGGTTGCCCAGCCCGAAGGCGGCGATGAAGCGCTTGGGGAATTTCAGGAACTGCCCGCCGCCACGGAAAATCTCGCCCACGGAGAAGGCGTCGCGGTTTTTCATCCAGAAGGTATTGCAGCCTGAAAATTCGCCGTCGCGGAATTTCCAGAAACGCGGCTGCCCTTCCGGGTGGGCAGCCAGAATGTCCTCCTTACGGGCGAACAGCGCGGCGGCGTCCGCCCCTTGTGCCAAGGCGAAGGTATGGAAACCGCGCAGCGCATCCGGCGTGGCAAGCACGTTGTCGCCGGTGGTTATCAGCAGCGGGAAATCGATCCCGTCGGCAGCCGCGAACACGCTTTCCAGCAGGTTTTTGGCTGACGGAACGGTGCGGAGCCGACCGGCTTCGAAGAATGGCCTCGCCTCCGGCTCATCATCCAGCGCGCGGGGATCGTTGATCGAAACGACGATCTTCGCCCCCGGAAAGGCGGCGTCCACCGCATCGAAGACATAGCCGATCAGCGGGCGGCCCAGCAGGGGAACAAGGCATTTGTGTTCCACGCCATACTTCGTCGCCAGCGGATCGACCCGGCCAAGCCGCTGGCCGGCAAGGATCAGGATGGTCGGGACGGACTGCTCAGGCATCTGGCCGGTTTCTCAGGGCACTGTGACGGCGCGCCGCTGCGTCAGGCCTCGTTGCCCTCATACGCTTCGACGATCCGCCCGACGATGGGATGGCGAACGACATCGGCGACAGAGAAACGAGCGATAGCGATTCCATCCACCCCCTCCAGACGTCCGACGGCGTCGTGGAGGCCGCTTTGCGCGGTGCCGCCCGGTATGTCCACCTGCTTCGGGTCGCCGCACACCACCATGCGGCTGTTCTGGCCGAAGCGGGTGAGGAACATCTTCATCTGTTCTCGGGTGGTGTTCTGCGCCTCGTCCAGAATCACGAAGGCGTCGGACAGGGTGCGGCCACGCATGAACGCGATCGGGGCAATCTCGATCTCGCCGCTGGCGATGCGCCGGTCCACCTGTTCGGGCGGCATGCAGTCGTACAGCGCATCATATAGCGGGCGGAGATAGGGATCGACCTTCTCCTTCATGTCGCCCGGCAGGAAGCCCAGCTTCTCGCCCGCTTCCACCGCCGGGCGGCTCAGGATCAGGCGCTGCACGCTACCGGTCATCAACTGGCTGACCGCCTGTGCTACGGCCAGGTAGGTCTTGCCCGTGCCCGCCGGGCCGAGCGCGAAAATGATCTCGCGGCTGGCGAGCTGGCGCATGTAATCCGCCTGCGCCACGGTGCGGGGAACGATCGTCTTGCGCCGGGTGCGGATCATGATCGGCGGGCCGGACGCGTCATCGGTAACGATGCCGTCCAGCGTCGGTTCGTTGGACAGGGCGATCAGCGATTCGATGGTGCCCGTATCCATTTCCTGCCCGGATTGCAGCCGGCGGTGGATCGCCATCAGCACTTCGCGGGCGCGGGCCACGTCATCCTCTGTGCCTTCGATCACCACCTTGTTGCCGCGCGCAGCGATCAGCACGCCCAGCCGGTTTTCTATCAGCACAAGGTTGGCGTCGAATTCGCCGAACACGGCACCCAGCATGGCCTGTTCATCAAACAGAACTTCTGCCCGGGCGCGTCGCGCAGCGTCGCGGCGGTCTTCGGGATGGGCTAGCATCGAGCCAGTGTCGACGCGGTGTGACTTTCGAGCCATGCGCTCCTTTCGCACTACGATTCGAAAGATAGGCGTGGCGGCGCAACGCGCAAGCGTCAGGCCCTCGCAAGTCAGTGGAAAGTCATCGAACTGCCGCAGGTGTTGCAGTGATACGTCAGGCGGCGATCGTTTCCAGCAGGCGGCCGTGGATAGAGTTTGGCCCGGCTTCGGCCAGTTCCACCGTCACGACATCGCCAATGGCCGCATCGCCTTCGAAGAACACCGATTGCAGCCAGGGGGACTTGCCGAGCCACTGGCCCGGCTTCTTTCCGCGCCGTTCGACCAGCACGTCACACCGCTTGCCGATCGATGCCTGATTGAAAGCCAACTGGTCGCGGTTCAGCGCGGCTTGCAGGCGTTGCAGCCGCTCGTCCATCACCTTGCGCCCGATCTGCCCGTCCATCGTTGCGGCGGGGGTGCCGGGGCGGGGCGAGTATTTGAAGCTGAACGCCTGCGCATAGCCTACGGCATCGACCAGCTTCAGCGTCTCTTCGAACTCGGCATCGGTCTCGCCGGGAAAGCCGACGATGAAGTCGCCGCTCAGCGCGATGTCGGGCCGGGCGGTGCGGAAGCGTTCGAGCAGACGCAGGTAGCTGTCCGCCGTATGCGACCTGTTCATGGCCTTGAGCACCCGATTGCTACCGCTTTGTACCGGTAAGTGCAGGTAGGGCATCAGTTTGCCCACCTCGGCGTGACACTCAATCAATCCGTTAGACATGTCGTTGGGGTGGCTGGTGGTGTAGCGAATACGCTGCAATTCCGGCAGTTTATCCAGCTCTCTTATCAGTCCATCGAGGCCGACGGTGTGGCCTTTGTCATTTTCACCGCTCCACGCATTGACGTTCTGCCCCAGCAGCGTGATTTCCCGCGCGCCCTGCGCCACCAGATTGGCGGCTTCTTCAATCAAGACATTGTAAGGCCGCGATATTTCCGCGCCGCGCGTATAGGGGACGACGCAATAGGTGCAGAACTTGTCGCACCCCTCCTGCACCGTCAGAAACGCGCTTGGCCCCACTTTCCGCCGCGCAGGCAACGCCGCGAACTTGGCGTCGGCGGGCATATCGGTATCGGTCGCCCGTTCCCCCCGCGCCACGCGCTCTATCATCTCGGGCAAGCGGTGATAGGCCTGCGGGCCGACGACCAGGCCGACGCCCGGCGCGCGGGCCATGATCTCTTCACCCTCAGCCTGTGCGACGCATCCGGCGACGGCGATCATCGGCGGCTTGTCCGCGCCGTTCTTCATGATGCGGCCGATGTCGGAATAGACCTTTTCCGCCGCCTTCTCGCGAATATGGCAAGTGTTCAGCACCACCAGATCGGCGTCTTCGCCCTCTGGCGCGGCGGACATGCCTTTTTCCGCCAGAAGCTCCGCCATACGCTCCCCGTCATAGACGTTCATCTGGCAGCCGAAGCTCTTGACCCTGAAGGTCCTGGGGGAACCGCTCTGTCGCATGGGGCCGCGCCCTTACGCCATTTGCCGCGCGAATTAAAGCCGCAGCGCCCGCTCGATCGCAGTCTGCGCTGCGGCGGTCATCGTTTTGCGATTGGCCAGCGAATTACCTGACAATGGATCGAGGAACCGGATGGTCAGATCGATCCGGCCCGGCCGGGCAAGAATACGACGCACATTGGCAAGGCCGGGCTCTGCCCCGAACCACGCGATTCCCGGTGCGTCACTATATTCCAGCGCGACAGGCTGGATTGGCACGGTGCCTGCGAGAGGTTCCACCGCCGAAAGCAGCGAACTGCGGAAAGGCAACAGGCCGGTGCCGTCATTAGTTGTGGCTTCGGGAAAAATGACCAGAGGCCGGCGGCCAAGCGCCGTGCGGACCTGTTCCACCTGAGCCGCCACCGATCCGCGCGTGTCGCGCGTGATGAAGACTGTGCGGTTCTGGTCGCAGAGCCATTTCAGCCCGCCGTGCCCGGCCAGACCGCTGTGGGCGACGAAGATGGCCCGACTGGCTCCCGCAAGCGCGAGTATGTCGAGCCAGCTTACATGGTTGGCAAGCAGCAGCGCGCCGGGTTGGGCGCGCCCAACGGTCCTGACCCGCAGCCCGGCCATCCGGCCCATCGATGCGAGGAAGAGGGGGGGTATGAAATCACGCTGACCAGCAACTGCCGCCAGTGCGTGAAGCGGCACCATCGTCAGGAATCCCGACGCGACGCCCAGCAATCTGACGCCGCTGCGCAAGTAAATCAGTCCTCGCGGTCGATGCGCACGCCGTAAAGTTCCATCCGGTGATCGACCAGGCGATAGCCCAGCTTCTCCGCGATGGTTTTCTGCAAGGCTTCCAGTTCAGGATCGACGAATTCGACGACTTTGCCACTTTCCACGTCGATCAGATGGTCATGATGCGCCTCTGGAGCGGCTTCATAGCGCGCCCGCCCGTCCCCGAAATCGTGACGGTCCAGAATGCCCGCTTCTTCGAACAGGCGCACGGTACGATAAACGGTGGCGATCGAAATCTTGGGATCGATAGCGCTGGCGCGTTCGTGCAACGCCTCCACATCCGGGTGGTCTTCTGCTTCGGACAGCACGCGCGCGATCACACGCCGCTGTTCGGTGATCCGCAGTCCGCGCTCGGCGCACAGGGCTTCAAGATCGATGTTCTGGTGCACGCATTGTCCCGGATCAAAAAAATAACGCCCCGCCACTATGGAAGCGGCGGAGCGATATTTCAACCTCAACGGGTTTTACGCCAGAGGCTTATTCAGCCGTCTTCTTGCGGCGACCACGGCGCTGGCCGGGTTTGCGGCCAAGGCCGATTTCCTTGGCAAGCGTGCGACGCTTTTCAGCATAGTCGGGCGCGACCATCGGATAATCGACCGGCAGATTCCAACGCGCCCTGTATTCGGCGGGAGTCATGCCATGTTCCGTCATCAGGTGACGCTTCAGCATCTTCATCTTCTTGCCATCTTCCAGGCACACAAGATGATCCGGCTTCACCGAGGCGCGGATCGATACTGCCGGTTCCGGCTTCTCTTCTTCCTGCTGGACAGTGCCCAGGCCGGAGAGCGCGCCGTAGACATTGTTTATCAGTGTCGGCAGATCATCCACCCCGACGCTGTTATTGCTGACATGTGCAGCAACAATATCCGAAGTCAGGGTAATGAGTGTTTCGGACAAATCGTGTTCAATCGTAGCCATTTGAACCCTCGTATTTTTTGACGACCCCCGCTTTATATTTCACCGGCAGCATTATGGCCTTCCGGAGCAGAGGCCCCGCCTTTGCGCCTTTCAGGGCATCAATACAACCGGCAAGTCATACGCAAGGCTGGATTTTATCGGACAAGTATCGACTTCACAGCGATTCCAGACGGAACGTAATGGCATCAATCGCGCAGCCACTTCCGCGACGGTAATAGTTTCGCCGTCGTCCAACCGGAACAAAACCATGGCGGCGATACAGCGATTCGGCGGGATTGCCGTCTCTCATTTCAAGGAATAGCCGTGTCGCACCCCGCGCGTGGGCAGCAGCAATTGTGCGATCGAGCAGCATGCCGCCGATCCCGCGCCCACGCAGTTCTGGTATAACGCCTATCAGCAGCAATTCCTCTTCATCCAGCGTTCCGCGCGTAAGAGAAAATCCGGCGGCGGGCGTGTGATCGGGGGGAGGGGCGCCGTCAGCGCCGATCAACAGGCTCCACGTGCCGGGGATGGAAAGGGAGTCTTCCACCTGCCGCCGGTTCCACGCCTCACCAAAGGCGGGGTCGAAGGCGGCGTCCATGACCGCCATGATACGGTCGACATCGTCCATCATGTCGGCAGCCTGGCATCGGGCGCACGGCCATAAAGCGGCGAGAGATCCGGCGTCAGCAGTGCTTCGGGTAGCAGGGGCAGGCGGCGGGCATCGGGCAGGATATCCAGCGCGATCAGTTCAGGCGAGCCGTGCAGGGCCTTGAGCGCCTGAGCCTGACTGCCAGCCGTCACGCCATGCCGAAGATCGTGCGCGGCCTGCGCCGGAGGAAGGGAGCGTATATCAGCTTCAGGAAGGCCGTCCGCTTCGAAATCCTGCACGAACCATTCGCCGTGCCCGCCCGTCATACATACGGTGACGGGGCCGGGGTGATCGTGCCGCGCCATGGCGGCGACGAGCGCCAGCGTGGGATAGCCCAGAACTTCCACCCCCCAGGCAAGGCCGAGCGCGCGGGCCGCGGCCAGCCCGATCCGCACGCCGGTGAAGCTGCCCGGGCCAAGGGAAATGAGGATACGGTCGGCGCGCCCCTTGTCTGGCAGGGACGCCACCATCGGCACCAGCCGTTCCGCGTGGCCCCGGCCTATCACCGCGTAATCGCCCGCGACCAGTTCCCCCTGTTCGAACACGGCGGCCGAACAGGCTTCCGTGGCGCTGTCTATGACCAGCGTGCGCATGGGAAGGCGCTATGCGATGCGGTTGAAGCGGTCGAAATCCGGCCGCGGTGAGCGTGGGTGCAGACTGTCACGATCACCGTATCCGATCGCGCAGATGAAGTTCGATTTCCAGTTCGGCTGATCGGCGAAGAAATCGGCATCGAGCGGATCGTGATGGAAACCCGACATCGGCCCGCAGTCCAGCCCTACGGCGCGCGCGGCCAGCATCAGGTAGGCGCCCTGAAGCGTTGAGTTGCGAAACGCCGAAGTCTTTCGCGTCTCTTCATTGAAGAACCAACTGCGCGCGTCCGTGTGTGGAAACAGCCAGGGCAGTTGTTCGTGGAATTCCAGATCCATCGCCACGATCACGCAGACCGGCGCGGAGAGTATCTTGCTCTGGTTTCCCTCTGAAGCGTGGCTGGCAAGCCGTTGGCGAGACTCGGCAGACTTGCACCATACCAGCCGCACCGGCTGCTGGTTGGCCGAAGTCGGCCCCATCTTCATCAGATCCCAGATCGCGTGGATCTGTTCGTCCGAAACGTCTTTCTGCTGCCATTTGCTGAAGCTGCGAGCTTCGCGAAACAACTGATCGAGGGCGACGTCGGAAAGCGGTGCCTGTTCCATCACGCGGCGCGGACTTCCACGACCTCAGGCACGTAGTGCTTCAACAGTCCTTCGATGCCCTGCTTCAGCGTCGCGGTAGAGCTGGGGCAGCCGGAGCACGCACCCTGCATGGCGAGATAGACCACGCCGTCGCGGAAACCGCGATAACGTATATCGCCCCCGTCATTGGCCACCGCCGGGCGCACGCGGGTTTCGATCAGTTCCTTTATCTGGTCGACAATTTCCGCATCGGCTGGATCGTCCCCGATATCGGTTTCATCGCTTTCCGGGGGGACGGAGATGCCACCGGCATGGCCGCCCACGAATAGCGGAGCCTGACTGACGAAGTGATCCAGCAGCATGGCCACGACCTGCGGCTTGAGCACCGACCAGTCCACCCCCGGTGCGGCGGTGACGGATACGAAATCGCCGCCGAAGAACACGCCGGTCACTTCGCCGGTATCGAACAGGGCCTGCGCCAGCGGGCTTGCCTCCGCATCTTCAGGCGTGGCGAAGTCGCGCGTGCCGGCGGGCATGACCCGCAACCCCGGCAGGAATTTCAGGGTGGCGGGGTTGGGCGTGGTTTCGGTTTCGATGAACATGGGGCCGATTTAGGGTCGGCCAGTGCCACAGGCAAGCCGGGGAACTGACCGGCGCGCGGGATGTATTCACTATCCCTTCATCCCTTCGTTCCCTATTTGCGAACCCATGTCATTCCCACAGCGCGCATTTGGCGCCTTTCTCGCCCTTTCGCTCCTCGCTCCCGCTCCGCTTCAGGCGCAGCAGGCTCTGCAGATCCCCGCGAAGATCGCGGTTCCGGCAACGCCGCGTTATTCCCAGCCGGACGATCCGTGGATCTATCGCGACACCGACATCCCGATCGACAAGGAATGGCTGTTTGGCGAGATTCCGAACGGCGTGCGCTATGCCGTGCGCAGAAACGGTGTCCCGCCGGGGCAGGTATCCATCCGCGTCAGGATCGATGCGGGATCGCTCTATGAACGGGACAACGAACGCGGTTTCGCCCACCTGCTGGAACATCTGATCTTCCGGCAGTCGAAGTATCTGGGCAACGGCGAGGCGATTCCGCACTTTCAACGGCTTGGCGCCAGTCTGGGCAACGACACCAATGCGCAGACCACGCCCACGCAGACGGTCTATCAGCTGGACCTGCCCAACGCGACACCTGCCACGCTGGAAGAAAGCATCCGCCTGCTGGCGAGCATGATCCAGGAACCGACGCTGAGCCAGGCCAACGTCGATACCGAAGTGCCTATTGTCCTTGCCGAACGGCGCGAGCGCAGCGGGCCGGATCAGCGCATCGCCGAAAGCACGCGAGAGCTGTTTTTTGCCGGGCAGCGGCTGGCGGAACGCAGCCCGATCGGCACCGTGCCGACCTTGCAGGCGGCGACATCGAAATCCGTGCGCGATTTCCATTCTCGCTGGTACCGGCCGGAACGGGCCACCGTGGTTGCCGTCGGCGATGCCGATCCGATGCGGCTTGCCGCACTGGTGGAGCAGTATTTCGGGGACTGGAAGGTTTCCGGCCGGGGCCCGCGAGACCCGGATTTCGGCGATCCCGTGAAGCCGCGCAGGTCCGATCCGGCAAACCCGGTGGGTGAGGTGAAGACCATGGTGGAGCCGGGGCAACCCCGGTCCATGACCTATATCGTCCTGCGGCCGTGGCATCAGGTTGTCGACAATCTGGAATACAATCGCGGCCTGCTGATCGATGCGATTGCCGAAGCCATCGTGAACCGGCGGCTGGAAGCGCGCGCGCGCGCCGGCGGCAGCTATCTCTACGCCCAGATTCAGCAGAACAAGATCAGCCGTTCGGCCGATGCGACTTATGTGGCCTTCGCGCCGCTGACGGAAGACTGGCAGACGCCGCTGACCGAAGTACGCTCCGTAATCGCCGACGCGCTGGCCGAGCCGCCGAGCCAGGAAGAGATCGACCGCGAACTGGCGCAATATGACGTGATCTTTGCCAATATGGTGGAGCAGAGCCGGATTCAGGCTGGGGCCAAGCTGGCTGACGACATCGTCAACGCGGTGGATATCCGCGAAGCGGTGGCCTCTCCGGAAACGATTCTGGAGGTGTTTCGCACCATGCGGGACCGCTTCACGCCCGAGGCGATCCACGAGCATACGCAGGCTCTGTTCACCGGCGAAGTGGTGCGGGCCATGCTGATAACGCCGGAGCAGGGCGAGGCCGATGCGGCCGCGCTGCGCACGGCGATGCTCGCCCCGGCGGAAAGCGACGGCAACGCGCGTACCGCAATCGAGGCGCTGAACTTTGCCGACATGCCGCCGCTGGGCACGCCCGCCGATCCGGTGCTGAGGGAGCCGCTCGGGCTGTTCCCCGTAGGTGACGTGGAGAAGCTGGAATACGCCAACGGCGTCAGCGCGCTGCTGTGGCCGACCGATAACGAGCCCGGCCGCGCCACCGTGCGCGTGCGCTTCGGCAATGGTCGAGAGGGGATGAAGCCAGAGGAAGGCGTCTATGCGATGCTGGGCCAGATGGCGCTGGTCAGTTCCGGCTTCGGATCGGTGGACCAGAACCAGATCGAAATGCTGGCGGCGGGGCGCAAGCTGTCCTTCAACTTCCGCATCAATGAAGGTTCGTTCGTGTTCGAAGGCCTGACGCGGGCAGAGGACGTGGCGGACCAGCTGTATCTGTTCGCCGCCAAGCTGGGTTCCCCGCGATGGGACGCGCAGCCTTTCGAACGGGCGAGGGCCAGCGCGCTGCTGTCTTACGACAGTCTTTCCGGCAATCCCGAAGGCGTGATCAACCGCGATCTCGACTGGTTGCTGAACGGGCGCGATTCACGCTTCGCCACGCCGAATCCCGATGGCCTGAAGGCTGCCACGCCCGAGGGTTTCCAGGAGGTGTGGTCGCGCCTGCTGGCCGAAGGTCCGGTGGAAGTGGACGTGTTCGGCGATTTCGATCGGGAGACGGTTGTTGCAGCCCTTTCCCGGACCTTCGGCGCCATCCCGGCGCGTCAGCAGGCAGAGCCCGTGCAGCCGTTCGCACCGTTTCCCGCGGCCAATGCGACGCCGCTGGTCCTGACCCACCGGGGCGAAGCTGATCAGGCGGCAGCGGTTATCGCGTGGCCCACCGGCGGCGGTTCCGATGCACTGCCGCAGAGCCGCAAGCTGGAAGTGCTGGCGCAGCTATTCTCCAACCGCCTGCTTGATGGTCTGCGCGAACGGCTGGGCGCCGCCTATTCGCCCTATGTCGGTTCGACCTGGCCGCTGGATACGCAGGGCGGCGGGAATCTGCTGGCCTTCGCCCAGCTTGCGCCCGAACAGGTTCCGGCCTTTTTCGATGAGGCCGAGCAGATTGCCCATGATCTGGCGGCCAACGGTCCGACCGCTGATGAACTGTCACGCGTGACGGAACCGATGCGGCAGCTCCTTGCACGAATGCAGACCGGACATACATTCTGGCTGAACCAGCTTGAAGGAGCGACCACCGACCGCAATCGACTGACCTGGCTGCCATCGCTGCTGAATGACTACACCCGGGTCACTCCGGAAGAGATGCGGGCGCTGGCCGCTCGCTATCTCGGCTCTCGGGAGGGTTATCGGGTAGCGGTCATGCCGCAGGCAGCGGCAGGATCGGGCAGCGGTGCTGCGGCACAGAAGCGATAACCGATGTAACATTTGCGCCGCACGCCCCTGAGGAGTAGGGGCGCGCCCTTCCCAGGAAATTCGGATTACCCGTTGTGGCAAAGAACTGGACATCAGAGAGCTGGAAGCAGCACGAAGCAAGGCACCTGCCCGTCTATGAAGACGCGGCTGCGCTGGCCGTTACCGAATCGACGCTCGGCAATTTTCCGCCGCTGGTCTTTGCGGGTGAAGCGCGTGCGCTGAAGGATTCGCTGGCGGGTGTCGCCGCGGGCCGTGGTTTCCTGCTTCAGGGCGGCGATTGCGCGGAAAGCTTCGCCGAATTCCATCCCAACAACATCCGCGATACTTTCCGGGTGCTGTTGCAGATGGCTGTGGTGCTGACATTCGCCAGCAAGCTGCCCGTGGTGAAAGTGGGCCGCATGGCGGGCCAGTTCGCCAAGCCGCGCAGTTCGCCGACGGAGACCGTGGGCAACGAAACCCTGCCGAGCTATCTGGGCGACAACATCAACGGCATCGATTTCACGCCGGAATCCCGCCGCAACGATCCGGAACGGATGATCCGCGCCTACAGCCAGGCGGCGGCGACGCTGAACCTGCTGCGCGCCTTCGCGGGCGGCGGTTATGCGAACCTGCGCCAGGTTCACCAGTGGACGCTGGATTTCATGGGCCGTTCGCCTTGGTCGGAACGCTTCAAGGACGTGGCGGACCGGATCGGCGAATCGCTGGACTTCATGGAAGCCTGCGGCGTGCAGCCGGAGACGGTGCCGCAGCTGAAGACGACGAACTTCTACACCAGCCATGAGGCGCTGCTGCTCCCCTATGAGCAGGCGCTGACGCGGCAGGATTCGCTGACCGGCGAATGGTACGACACCAGCGCGCACATGCTGTGGATCGGGGATCGCACCCGGTTCGATGGCAGCGCGCACGTGGAGTTCCTGCGCGGTGTGGGCAACCCGATCGGCATGAAGTGCGGGCCGAGCCTTGAGCCGGACGCCCTGCTGTCGCTGCTCGATACGCTGAACCCAGCGCGCGAGCCGGGACGCATCACGCTGATCAGCCGGTTCGGCCATGACAAGGTGGAAGCGGGCCTGCCGCGCCTTGTCCGCGCGGTGCAGCGCGAAGGCCACCCGGTTGTGTGGAGTTGCGACCCGATGCACGGCAACGTGATCAAGGCGCAGACCGGGTTCAAGACGCGGCCGTTCGACCGCATCCTGTCCGAGGTGAAGGGCTTCTTCGCGGTGCATCGCGCCGAAGGCACCCATGCGGGTGGCATCCATGTCGAAATGACCGGCCAGGATGTGACGGAATGCACCGGCGGCGCCGTGGCGATCACCGACGAAGGGCTGGCGGACCGCTATCACACGCATTGCGATCCACGTCTGAACGCGGCGCAGTCGCTGGAACTTTCGTTCCTGCTGGCCGAGATGCTTAATCTCGAAATGACCGAGCGTCAGAAGCACGCGGCCTGAACAGAAGCGGTTTACAACAATTTACCGGCCTGAAAGGGTTGGTTTAACCCAATTGCGCTATGACCGTCCCAGAAGAGATGGGGACGGTCATCGGCGTGTTCCGATTCGAAAAAGTAATAGGGCCGGTAATTGCCGGTTTGTCATGGGGCATATTGGCATGCGCCCTGACGTGGCTTCGTAATGAACGGGGCGTGCTTCTTGTCGTCTGGTTGCCGAGCGCCGTGGCGGTTGCGGCGCTGTTCGCCACTCCTACGCGCCGTTGGCCGGTGTTGTTGGCTACGTTGGCACTGTTTCAGTTCGCCACCATGTCTTTGGCACTGGGAATTAGTGCCAAAACAGCTCTCGCGCTTACTTTCTCCAATCAGGTGGAGGCACTGATATGCACCTCGCTGGGCATTCGTGTGCTGGGAAAGCGTGGCAAGACGCCGCAGAGTTTTACGCATGTTGTCGGATTGTTCGGCTCCGCCGTTCTGGGCTGTGCTGTTAGCGCGACAATCGCGTTCATGTTCTTTGAGAGCATCGGCCTGACCGAAATGCTGCGCTGGTTCCTTGCCAGTGTGCTGGGCGTAATTGCCGCCAGCCCTGTGTTCCTTTGCCTGCGCCAGTGGCTGGGTATCGGCGACCAGTCGGTGCGGTTTACCCAGGGCGAAGGGAAGAGCGGCTTTCCCCTGGCGGTGGCGGCGATGTTCGGGATCGGCATTATCGTTCTTTCCATGGCCCACCTTGCGCTGGTGCCGCTGCTGTTCGTTGCCGTGGTCTTCGCCGTGATACGGTACGGGCAACTTGCCGCAGCTTTCGGGGTGCTGGCCTATACGGCCGCTGCGCTGCTGATCAATCTGGCGACGGGCAACCCCGCAGCGGCTTTGGGTGAGGACCCCTCCGCATCCGGGCTGGTATTGCAGGTGCAGATGTTGCTGATGCTGGCCACTGCGCTGCCGATCGCGGCCATGCTGTTGCGCCATGGAGATCTGGCGCAGAAACTGCGCGATCAGAACGAGGAACTGCACGATAACCTCACAATCCTGAACCTGGCGGAACAGCTGGCGGGTCTGGGACGGTGGCATCTGGATTTGCAAACCGGCCAACAGGTGTGGTCGCCGCAGATGCTGGCTCTGAACGGCCTGCCGCGCGAGTTGGCGCCCGATCCGGGCGATATTTGCGGAATGTTGCCGGATGGGGGCAAGCGGCTGATGAGCGAACTGGAGGCGCATCGTGACGATCGGCGGCCTTACAGCTTTGAATATTCGGTTCTGCCGCCAAATGGCGATGAACGCACTTTGCGAATGCATGTGACGAACGAGTTCGACGATGCAGGGGTGCGGGTGGCGCTGTTTGCCGTGGCGATGGATGTGACCGAGCAGGTTCGCCGCGAGGCGGCCCTGCGTGAGGCGCGTGAACGGGCCATCGGCCTGGCGGCGGAGGCGCAGAAGCTGGCGCTTACCGATACTCTGACCGGCCTTGCCAACCGACGCGCCACGCTGGACTGGTTGAGCCGAATGGTGCGTGCGTCGGCACAAGTGGGCGAGCCGCTGGCGGTGCTGATGTTCGACGTCGATTTCTTCAAGCGCATCAATGACTGTTTCGGCCACCAGACGGGCGACGAGGTGCTGAAGCATGTCGCGGCGCTGGCGCGTAGCCAGGTGCGATCGGAAGACATGGTCGGGCGTGTCGGCGGCGAGGAGTTCGTCTGCATCCTTTCCGGGCTGGAGCAGGCCGAAGCCCGCGCACTGGCCGAGCGGTTGCGCCATGCGATCGCCGAGGGGAGCGAGCGGGAAGGGCTGCCGCGCACCACCGTCAGCGTCGGCCTTGCGCTGGCACGGCCGGGCGACACGCCTGAATCGCTGCTGGCGAGGGCCGACATGGCGCTTTACGAGGCCAAGGAAGCAGGCCGCAATCAGGTGCGCCGGGCGGCCTGACGGGAACGAATAGAGCACGCCGGACTTCCCATCAGTGTCTTCCTGCGCCATTCTGGCGTCATGGAGCCGATGGAGGCAGGCTTGCCAGAAGCGCAACGGCGCGAGCGGATTTCCGCAGCACCGTTCATTTCAGACTGCTACACAGCCACCCGGCGGCTGACCGAAGCGCTCGTCGCGCCGTTGAGCGAAGCGGATGCCACGCTGCAATCCATGCCCGATGCGTCGCCCGCAAAATGGCATCTGGCGCACACGACATGGTTCTTCGAAACATTCCTGCTGCGCGATCATGCACCCGGTTATCGCCTGTATGACGAGCGTTGGCCGTTCCTGTTCAATTCCTATTACGAGGGTGAGGGGGAGCGGATCGCGCGGGCGCGGCGGGGGATGATTTCCCGGCCGACGCTGGCCGATGTGATCGGCTGGCGCGCCCATGTGGACGATGCGATGCAGGCGCTGCTGGGCGATCCGCGAGCAGAACCGCTGATCGAACTGGGCATTGCGCATGAGCAGCAGCATCAGGAACTGCTGCTGACCGATATAAAACATGCGCTGTTCCAGAACCCGCTGGGGCCGGAGATGTGGCCTGTGTCCGGCAGTGAGCCGCCCTCCGCGATACACGGAGCTACGGCGCGGGACTGGCACGAGCATCCCGGGGGGATCGCGCTGATCGGCCATCAGGGTGAAGGATTTGCCTTCGATAACGAGGGGCCTGCCCACCGGGTGTTGCTGGAACCCTTCGCGCTGGCCGGACGGCTGGTTCGCAACGGAGACTGGGAACAGTTCATCGCCGATGGCGGCTATCGCACGGCTTCGCTGTGGCTGTCCGACGGGTGGGACTGGGTGCGAAGCAAGGGCATTTCCGCGCCGCTATACTGGTTCGAGGGTGAGCACTTCACCCATTCCGGCTGGCAGGTACGCGATCCGTGGGCGCCGGTGTGCCACATCTCTTACTTCGAAGCGGACGCCTATGCCGCATGGGCTGGTGCGCGCCTGCCCACGGAGTTCGAGTGGGAGGCAATCGCGCAGCAGCACGATGCGGCGGAAGGCAACCAGTTGGATGGTGCGGCACCGCCGCTGCCTGTCGGTGGCGGGGATGGGCTGTTCGGCGATTGCTGGCAGTTCACCCGATCAGCCTATCTGCCCTATCCGCGCTTCCGCCCGGCAGAGGGCGCGGTGGGCGAATACAACGGCAAGTTCATGGCCGGGCAGTGGGTGCTGAAAGGCGCGAGCTGCGCCACGCCTCGCGGCCATTCGCGCGCCAGCTATCGCAATTTCTTCTACCCACGGCAGCGGTGGCAGTTCACCGGCCTGCGGCTGGCGAAGGACCTGTGACAGCGGGCCCCGGCATAGCGCTGGTGGATCGCGATCGGCACGGTGTGGACACAGCCTTTCGTGCCGACGTGCTGGAGGGGCTGGCACAAGAGCCGAAGGCCATTCCCGCCCGCTGGCTGTATGATGACGCAGGGTCCGAACTGTTCGAGGCGATCACCCGCCTGCCGGAATATTACCCGACGCGGGCGGAGACGGAGATTTTGGCCGGACGATGCGCGGATTTCCGCCGCCTGATCCCGCCGGGCCGTGCGGTGGTGGAATTCGGGTCGGGGTCGTCGGTCAAGACGCCGCTGCTGCTGGGCTGCATCGACCCTGCCGCCTATGTGCCGCTGGACATCTCTGGCGACTTCCTGAGGGCAGCCGCCGACGATCTGGCGCAACGGTTCCCCGACCTGCCGGTTCATCCGGTCGAGGCGGATTTCATGAAGCCGGTGCATCTGCCCGGCGATGTGCGGGACATGCCGAAACTGGGGTTCTTCCCCGGTTCCACTATCGGCAACATGGTCGCGCGAACGGCGGTGGACCTGCTGCGATCGATGCGGGCCACGCTGGGCGGGGATTCGCAGCTGCTGATCGGCATGGACCTGATCAAGGAACCGGCTGTGCTGGAGGCCGCCTATGACGACGCGCAGGGCGTTACGGCGGAATTCAACCTGAACCTCGTGCGGCGCATCAACCGAGAACTGGGCGGCACGGTGCCGCTGGACGCGCTGCGCCATGTGGCCCTGTGGAACGACACTTACGCCCGGATCGAAATGCACTTGCAGGCGGTGCGGCCGATAGAGTTCGAAGTGGCTGGCCAACGGTTCACGATGGTGGAGGGCGAGACGATCCACACGGAAAACAGCCACAAGTTCGACCGTCGCAGCCAGTATACGCTGCTTCTCGCCGGTGGCTGGACGCCGGTGGAACGCTGGCTGGACTCGCGGGAGTGCTTCTCGCTGATACTCGCGGAGGCGACCCAGCCGCGCAATGCGCCGTAACGGCGCCACCGGTTCATCGCAAAGCCGGCTCCGATACCCTATGTAAGCTTCATGGACTTTACCCCCGTCTGGGATCAACTGGCGCAGGGCATCCGCGCGCTGCCACAATCCGGGCTGCTGATGGCGGCTGTGGGGGCGATGGTGCTGGGTGTGCTGGGCACTGTGCTGATCGGCCGTGTGCCCGCTTTCGGCCGCTTGCTGCGCGCCGTCAGCACACTGGGCCTGATGGCGGTTCTGGTGATGGTCGTGCTGCAACTGTCGCGAATGGACCCCCGGTTCGATCTGGCCGTGCCGGAGCTTGGCCTGCCCGCTCAGGTGGTGGAAGGCGGGGAGACGCGAGTTCCCCTTGCACGTGACGGGCATTTCTGGCTGCTGGCGGAGGTCAACGGCCATCCTACCCGGTTTCTGGTCGATACCGGCGCGACGCTGACTGCCGTTTCCGCCGAGACTGCGCAGGCGGCGGGCCTTTCCGCGCGCGAGGCGGGTTTGCCGGTGCGGATGCAGACGGCCAACGGCACCGTCGCGGCGGAACTGACCACAATCGACGAGTTGCGCTTCGGCAATGTGGCGGCGCGCGGTCTGGATGCGGTGATCGCACCGAACCTTGGCCCCACCAACGTGCTGGGCATGAACTTCCTGTCCCGCCTAGCATCATGGCGAGTGGAGGGCGCGACCATGATCCTGGTGCCGAACAATCCGCAGCAGCCGCTGGATAGCGGCTGGTAGCGCGATCAGTCGGCTGGAGGCGCCGCAGCGGGAGGTGCGCCCGGCGCGAAGTGATCCGCCTGTAGCGAGGGCGAAATCCCATAGCTGGGCGCATTGGGATCGTGCAGCATGGTGGCATCCCATGCTGCCCATTCCGCCTTCAGCGCGGCAAACCTGTCGGGCATCCGATCCTTCAGGTTCCCGCGTTCCAACGGGTCGCTGACGACATCGAACAGGAATTCGTTATCGTTGATGGACAGGTATTTATACTGGCCCCGGCGGATCGCCTTCTGCTTCTTGTTGCCGAAGCGCCAGAACAGCGGCCTTTCCGGCATCGATCCGCCCAGCAGGGCGGGGGCGATATCTACGCCGTCTGACGGGAACGCCCGGCTGGGCCGCCCTTCACCGGCCGCGACGAACGTGGGCATCCAGTCCATCGACATGATCGGTACATCGCTGCGCGTATCGGCCATGACGACGCCCGGCCAGCGCACGATGGCGGGAACGCGCAGACCCCCTTCCAGCAGTTCCGTCTTCTTGCCGGAGAATGGCCATGTATCGGAGAACCGTTCCCCGCCGTTATCGCTGGTGAATACGACGATGGTGTCGCGTTCCATCCCCAGTTCGCCAAGGCGGGCGAGTACGCGGCCGATGTTGCTGTCCAGCGACCGCATCATCGCGGCGTAAGTTTCCATCGTGCCGCCGTCATAGTGCATGAAGGCCGATGGATTGCCCGACGCGGCGATCCGATCGGATTCCGCGCGCCCTTCTTCATCCGGGCCTTCCCACGGCCAGTGCGGCGCGGTGAAATGCAGGCTGATGAAGAACGGTTTCCGATCCTGCGCGCGCCGTTCGAGCGTGAGGATCGTGCGATCGGCGAGGAGGTCGGTCATATAGCCCGTCTCCTCCACCTTCGTGTCGCCATCCCACAGATCGACATTGCCGTTGAAGCCGTGGCGATAGTAATCGACCCCGCCACCGCGCAGGCCCCAGAATTCATCATAACCGCTTTGCAGCGGGCCATATTTGGGGAGGTTGCCCATGTGCCATTTGCCGATCAGCGAGGTGCGATAGCCCGCATCGCGCATGGCGGAGGCGATAGAGGGCTGTTCGCTGGAACCGGGAAGGCCCACGTCCATCGCGCCCAGGGGCTCCTGCAAGCCGACCGGCAGCCGGTATTGGTAACGTCCGCTGGCCAGTGCCACGCGCGTAGCGGTGCAGACCGCGCTGTTGGCATAGGCGTGCATGAACATCATGCCCTGCGCAGCCAGCCTGTCCAGCACCGGCGTTTCATATTCACGGCGGCCATAGCAGGACAGGTCTGCGTAACCGAGATCGTCAGCCATGATGAAAAGCACATTGGGCTTGCGCGTGCCGGTATGGGCGGAACCCGGAGAGCCAGCCGCTGCGGCCGCCACCACGCCAAGGGCGCCAGCCAGCGCCGAGCGGCGTGAAAGCCGCATTCCGTTTTTGCTTTCATTCATTCCTGTGCGTCCCTTTGCAGCAAAAAAGCGGGCGGTCCTTGTGGTTGGCGCCATGTCGGACCGCCCTGTGCGATGCGTGAACGACCCGAGCACCTGTGGTCGATCACACATCGCAAACTCAATCTATTACATGCCAATCTTGAGGCCCACGGTGAAGCGACGGCCCAGCACATCGAACAGGCCAGTGTTCGCCTGACCCGAATAGGCCAGGAACGCGCTGTAAGTGGCCGTCACTGGCGGAGACTTGTCGAGCAGGTTGGTCGCCGCCACGAAGGCCTGAAGTTCGGCCCCGCCGATCTCGAAATCATAGCTGAGCCGGGTATCGAGGTAGAACACGGCAGGCACTGAATTGTCGGCGATGTTGGTGCCTTCAACGGCGTCCGCGCTGCCGATGCGATAAGTCCGCTTGCCCGCGCCGATCAGGCGGCCCTGAAAGAACGCGGTGAAAGGGCCATTGCCGTAAGTGAAGTTGCCCGTGGCCTTGAACGTGGGGAAGATGCCCGGGGCGCCCGTATCCGGCGCAAGACCCGTGAGGCCATCGAACCGGGTGACGGCCCCGGTGGCCCCCACATCGGAACGGTCCAGCAGATAAGTGGCGAACACCCGCGTGGCGAAGGATTCGTCACCACCGAACAGCGAGATGCCGGTGCGATAACCGATTTCCGCGTCGATCCCTTCAACCCGCGATTTGGCCACGTTCACGAACTGGTTTCCGACAAGGACCATCTTCGCATAGTTGCCCGCATCGGTCGTGCCGTCATACGAGAGCAGATCGCAGAACATCTGTTCCTGATCCTGAAGGCATCGCCGCGCCACTTCGTTCGTGCCAACGGTGGCGATCGCATCCTTGATGCTGACCTTGTACCAGTCCAGCGAGACGGAGAATCCCGGCAGCCAGCCCGGCTCATAGACCGCGCCGGCCGTCAGGGTATCGGCGCTTTCGGGCCGGATGTTTGGATTGCCGCCAGAAAAGATCGTGACGTTGTAGGTGTTGGTGCAGGTGAGCGAGGGGTTGTTCAGCGCCTGACACGCCGCGATGTCGGCATTGGTGATGCGTGGATCGAGCACGTTGCCGGCGCCGCCAGTCTTGTCGAACCGTTCCGACAGATTCCCGGCGCGAACATCGCGGGAGTAGGTTCCCCGAACGCGGATATCGTTGGAGAAAGCCATGTCCAGACCGACCTTGTAGGCCCAGATCGTGCCCGCGCCCGAATAGTCTGCCCACCGGCCCGCCGCGCTGAGGGCGGCGGACTGGCCCAGCTGGTCGTTTCGGAACAGCGGGAAAAGGATTTCAGAAAATGCTTCCTTTACCGTGGTCTGTCCCTGAATATTCGAAACTTTTGAGAACTGGTGGGCGACGGTATTGTTGCAATCCGGCGCGTTCAGGCCGCGCAGGCCCAGCGCCGCCGCCGTGGCCAGGTTGCAAGGGCGATAGCCGCCATCGAAATTGGACTGCTGGTTCGCCTGATCCTGCACCACCTGATAAATGGATTCCTTGCGCCACGATCCGCCCACGGCCAGCGAGATCGGCCCGGCCCAGTTGTCGAACAGGTTTCCGCGCGCCGAGAATTCGGCAAGCTGCTGGGTGAAGGTGGTGATGTTCCGTTTCGCATCGCTGGTGGTGTAGCTGAGCGTTTCGCCGGTCAGGCCCAGATTGGCGAAATAGAGCGGGGTGGTGATGGACACGCCCGGATCGTTGCCGAGAACGTAATCGACCGCGCCCGGCGATGCGTTACCACGCCCGAACAGGTTGAGCGGCTGGCACCCCGGAAACGCCGCCGCGCCTTCCGGATCAAGCGACACGCGGCAGACGACATTGCCATTGCCGTCATCGACGGCGTCCACCGCCGCGAAGATCCTGTCGATACGCAGCGCGTACTGATCCCACACGCGGCGGCTGCGGCCGTATTGGTAGTATCCTTCGTAATCCCAGCCGGAAAGAAACCCGTCGCCGCCGATACTGCCGTTGAAGCCCAAGGTGCCGACGTTCTGCGTCACCCAGTCTTCGAAATAGGCCTGGCCGATGTCCTCTATGCTGCCCATCCGGCGCAGCGAGAACGAGGCGATGTTGTTGTCTTCCATGATCGTGCGGAGTGAATCCGGCAGGAAGGCGTTGTCGGCGAAAATGGTGATCGCCGTGGGCTGGCCGATCAGCGACCCGCGCGGTGTGTTGTATTGCCATTGGTGATTCCGCCCGCGAACGAACTGGCCGAATACCTTGAAATTGCTGGCAACTTCGTAATCGGCATAGGCGAAGATGGAATAGCGGTCGGTGTCGGGCCAGATGGTCATGACTTCGCCGGGATCGCCGCCCAGATCGTCTCCGCTGCCGCCGGAAGACCGCGCGCCGCCGGTGCCGATCGCGCCGCTGGTGACGGAGCCGGGAGCGAACGGCGCATAGCTGCCGTCACGCCGGAATTGCAGATTGTCGATCAGGGCGTTGGGGGATTCGATGATGCCGTCGAACGATCCGTTCATCGAAACGACGTTGGGATAGTCGGTCCACACGCCGCCCACCTGAATGGCGCCCCAGCTGCGATACCAGTCGCGCCCCTTGTAGTTATGGATGCCCTGCGTCTTGGCATAGGCGGCGGACAGCAGCAGGTGGCCGCGATCGCCGATCTTCGTGCCCCACGCGATTTCCCCATCATAGCTTTCGTTGTCACCGCGAGAGGTGATGCCGCCCTGAATGCTGGCTTCCAGCCCTTCGAAATTGGTGTCGAGCAGGAAGTTGGTGACGCCCGCGACGGCATCGGTGCCGTATGCCGCCGATGCGCCTCCGGTGGTGCTTTCGATGCCCTTGATCATCGCTTCGGGGAAGACGTTGATGTCCACCCCGCCGAATGCGCTGGAGGCCGGGAAGCGCCGGCCATTGAGCAACGTCAGCGTGCGGTTGACGCCAAGGCCGCGCATGTTGAGCGTGCCGGTGCCCGATCGGGTGAAGAAGGAGGAGTTGTTGGGCGTCTGGTTGCCATAGAATTGCGGCAACTGGCTGAGGCCCGCGATCAGCGAGGACGGGTCCATCGCCTCCAGTTCGTCAGCCTGCACGGCGGTGACGGGAACCGGCGTGTCCATCCCGCTGGTTGCCAGACGCGATCCGGTGACGACGATAGTGGTCTGCGGTGTTTCTTCCGGCTGAGCGTCGTCCTGCGCCGAGGCCGGCATGGCCCAGAGCGCCAGTGCCAGCCCGCTCGCGCTGGCTCGCCAGACACGGCCGCGGTGCGCGCGCGAATGCGATGCGTTGATTTTCATGTTTCCCTCCCCTCAGGATTTTTCTGAGCGGCGGGGTCGTCGTTACCGCGCGGCAAAGCAACGCATCGCGAAGTGATGACATGTGATAGCTTACAGGTTATGAGATGGGTGGAAACCCATAATGCCCAGTCTGCCTTTCACCCTTCGCCAGCTTGAGGTTTTCTCCAGCCTGAGCACCACCCGCAGCTTCCGGCGCAGCGCCGAAAGCCTTGGGATTTCGCAGGCATCGGTCAGCAACCAGATAAAGGCGCTGGAAGAGCAACTGGCGCTGCCGCTGTTCGGCCGTCGTCCAGGCCAGCGGCCAACGCTGACGGCGGAAGGCATGGCCTTTCAGGACGATCTACGCGCTTTCCGGGCGGCGGCGGAGGCGCTGGCAGCACATCGGCGGCGCGCGCCGGACGAGATGGAATCGGTGCGCTATACGATCCTTGTCGGGCAGGGCATGCTCGACCGCTATATCCGGCCAAAGCTGGATCGTTTCTTTGCGGCCCATCCGGGTGTCGATCTGCAATTCGAGGGCCGAACGCCCAGCGGCGATCTGGCCCGCGATGTAGAGGATGGCCGTTACGACTTCGCGATGATCCACCGGCGTGCCGACCGCGCGGTGGAAGCGCATTTTCGCCAGCTCGCGCTGGTCCGCGGCGGCATATACGGGCATCGCAAGTTCGCTGGCGAAAGACGGGTGCCGTTGCAGCCGCAGCTGATCAACACTCTGCCGTTCATCATGCCGCTGGCCGCCAGCGCGCAGGAACGCGAGATGATGCAGTTCTTCGAACGACATGGCATCCGGCCCCGGCGGGTGATCGGCCATACCCAGTACTATGACGTGATGGCCGCCATGCTGGAACGTGGCGTGGGCGTGGCATCGTTCGCCGATGCCATTCTGCCGCCGGAAATGCGCGACGACGTGATCCAGCTCTATCCGCTGGAGAACTGGCGCCTGCTGTGGTTCCGCAAGGATGCGGGTGGCGATCCGCGCTGCGACGCTGTGGAGCGGTTCCTGATGTCCAGCGTGTTGCAGGACCCGGATTATCGCACGATTTCCATCTTCGCCGACGAACTTGCCTGAACGGGGCAGACGCTCTGGCAAAAGGCCGTCGCACCGTGTTACGCCCTCAACCGGGTCCGGTTTAGCGGCCTTCGCATAGCTGCGGATGGCCATCAATCTGGAGGGAAGTACGCCAATGGCTCACAAGTTCGAGATCTACCGCGACAAGGCCGGTGAATATCGCGTGCGCTTCAAATACAATTCCGAAGTGATGTTCAGCACCGAGGGTTATGCCAGCAAGGCATCAGCCGTGAACGCGATCGAATCGATCAAGAAGAACGGGCCGGACGCGGAAACCGAAGACAACAGCTGAGCCACACAGCCCGCCGGGCCGCGTCAGGTGAACTGGATCAGTTCTATCTCGTGGCCCTGCGGGCTTTTCAGCATGGCGATCCGCACGCCGGCCGCCTCGAACAGGCCGGTAAGGTCCGTTGCGTCGCACAGGCACGCTCGCTTGTGGCTCGCCTCGATATCCTCGCAGATCAGGCCCACGGGGCCATGACCCGGCCCGACAGGCACGTCGCGTCCATCCTTGTAGGCGACCAGCAGCAGGTGCGGGCCTGCTTCCTGACCGGGAAGGGCCATCATGTGTTCGATGAAATGCGGTTCATCGAAAGTGGCCGTTACCTCGAACCCGAAGGCATCGCGCCAGAATGCCCGCGCAGGCTCCATTTCATAAACGTTGAGCTTGAAGAAGCCGAGGCGGACAGAAGGCACGGTCATATTTATCTCCCGCGCGGGACGCTAACGCGTGCACGCGGCTTTGCAATCCTGCGGCGCTTGGGCCAAAGCGCGCGCGATGATCCGCCGCGCATTGACGAACACCGGCTGGCTGATGGGTGCGCGGGGAATCAACGCGGTGCTCAGCCTGGGCTATCTGGCGATGGCCACGCGGGCACTGGGCCTGCAGGGGTTCGGTCAGTTCATCCTGTGCGTGACTTTCGCCCAGGCGGTAACGGGGCTGGTTTCATTCCAGACCTGGCAAGCCGTCGTGCGGTGGGGCCAGCCGCCCAAGGGGGCGGAGGCTGCGGCGGGTTTCGCGCTGGCGCTCGATCTTCTCACCGTAGTGGCTGGAACGGCCGTCGCCGCGATGCTGCTGGCCTTTGCGGGCGAGTGGTTGCCGGTGCCGGTGGAACTTCGCTGGGAAACCTTTGCGCTGACGGTGGTGTTCCTGCTGGCCGTGCGTTCAACGCCGACCGGCATCCTGCGACTGCATGATCGTTATGCGCGGGGCGCGGCGGCGGATTCGGTTACGTCCGTCGTGCGGCTGGCGGGTGCGGCAGTGGCGGTGGTGTTCGCGCCCAATATCGCCTCGTTCATCCTCGTCTGGGCCATTGCGGAACTGGCGACGGCGGTGGTTTACTGGCGCTATGCGCTGGGCTGCCAGCGGATCGAGCTACGCGATATCAGCCTGACGCGGCTTCCACGATCGGAGCCGGGTGCGTGGAGCTTCGTCTGGGGCACCGGCCTTTCAGGTATGCTGCTGGTCGCTTCGCGCCAGATTTTGGTGCTGCTGGTGGGCGCGATTGGCGGGCCAGCGCTGGCGGGCATCTATCGTGTCGCGGCGCAGCTTGGCGAAGGACTGCTGAAGCTGGCGCAGGCCCTGCTGCGCGCAACTTACCCGGAACTCGTGCGCGATCCGGAGGCGGCGCGGCATATCGCGGCGCGGATCGGGCGGATCGCGGTGCTGACAGGTATCATGGTGATCGTGCTGGCGGCGCTGGCCGGGCATTGGGTGATCCTGGTGATCGCGGGGAAGGAATATGCGCCCGCTTATGGCCCGATGATCGTGCTTTCCGCAGCCGCGGCGATCGAGCTTGCGGGGGCTTCACTCGAAGCGCTGCTTGTCTCTCGCGGGTATGCGTTGCGGAATTTCCTGCTGCGCGCGGTGCCCACGCTACTTGCGATTGGAACTTTGCCTTTTGTGGTTCCCTGGGCCGGAGCGGCGGGGGCTGCTGGCGCGGTGCTGGCCGCCAGTATGATGACGGTGGCAGGGCTGGCGCTGGCTACTCGCGAACGATCGCGCTAGCTTTTGCCGAAATGGGTGACTTTTTTGGCGTGCCGATCCGCACTCCAAGGAGAAGCAGCATCGAGCCGATCAGTGTCGGTCGATAACAGGGAGGGTTTCATGCGGTTTGGGACAGTACACGCAGGTGCATTGCTGCTGGCGGGTTCGGCGCTGGCGATCGGCGCGGCGAGCCCGGCGATTTCGGAAACCGTGGGCAGCGCACAGGGCAATCCGGCCCAACGTTGCACGGCGATGGCGCAGGCCGCGTTTGGCCCCGATGTGCGGATAATCTCCACCAACCACACCGCCGCCACGCCCGCGAGCGGGGCCGGCCCGATGGCGCAGCCCGCGCTGCCGGCCCGCTGCACCGTTGAAGGCGTGATCAACGAACGCAAGGGGGCGGGCGGCAACGACTATGGCATTCATTTCGCCATTGCACTGCCCGATGAATGGAGCGGGCGGTTCCTGCTGCAGGGCGGAGGCGGGCTGAATGGTTCCGTGAATCCGCCGCTGGGACCGGTTGCATCCGGCGATACAGTGGCGCTGGCGCGCGGCTTTGCAGTGATCAGCAGCGACAGCGGCCACAAGGGCGCAGTGTTCGATTCCAGCTTCATGGCGGATCAGCGCGCGGCGCTCGATTTCGCGGAAACCTCCGTGCGGACGGTGGCCCTGCTGGGCAAGGAAATCACGCGCGCCTATTACGGCCAGCCTGCCGCCTATAGCTACATGACCGGGTGTTCCACCGGCGGGCGCGAAGGGATGCTCGCCTCGCAACGGTATCCGGAACTGTTCAACGGCATCATCGTGGGTGCGCCGGCGATGCGAGCGGGGGATTCCAACCTGGGCGTGGAATATACCAATGTCCTGCTGAATGCCGCCGCGCCCAAGGATGCCAGCGGCAACCCGATCCTGAGCCAGCTTCTGACCGCGGCCGATCGCAAGACCATTCTGGATGGGATGCTGGCGCAGTGCGACGCGCTGGACGGGCTGGAAGACGGCATGATCGAGAACGTCGCCCAGTGCAAATTCCAGCCCAGCAAGCTGCAATGCAGCGGTGCGAAGCAGGACGGTTGCCTGAGCGCGGGGCAGGTCAGCGCGCTTGAAAAGGGGTTTGCGGGGCCGTTCGATAAGGCGGGTTATCCCATCTACGCGCCGATGGCGTTCGATACCGGTATCGTCTCGACGCCGATGGGCTATCTGCCGTCAGGCGGGCCGGGTCCGTTCGGACCAGCGCCCACCGCGACCAGCATCGATCTGGATGCGCGGGTACACGCGCTGCGTCAGGATGCGGCTTCTCGGCTGACCGATACGAATTACTGGACGAACCTGAACACCTACCTCGACCGGGGTAGCAAGATGATCTTCTTCCACGGCGTGTCGGACTTCTGGTTCTCTCCCTTTGCGACTTGGGATTATTACCAGCGGGCGGCGGAAACGAACGGCACCGCGTTCACCGATGCCAGCCGGTTCTACATGGTGCCGGGAATGCTGCACTGTCAGGGCGGCAATGCCTTCGACCAGTTCGATATGCTGACGCCGCTGGTTGAATGGGTGGAGAAGGGCAAGGCGCCCCAATCGATCGCGGCCAACCGCACGGGCAAGCCCGAGGAAACCCGGCCCCTTTGTAACTATCCCGCTTACCCGGCCTATACGGGCGGGGACCCGACGAAGGCATCCAGCTTCACCTGCCGGCAGCCGAGTTAAGCCGCTCTACGACCATGCTGCTGACCATTTTCCCGGTGACCCGAAAGGGCCGCCGGGAAGGTGGCATGTCGTCCAGCGCAACGCAGCAGCGGTGTGGCACAAATGAGACAGCGCTGTCTTTCGGTTAGAAAAGACCCCTTTATCTAAATTGGGCGACTATTTTAGGCCCGACCTAGCGAGCACATTCCGAGCCACAGGAGCCGGGCTTGCAACTATCCAATGGCGATAAACGCCGTGGCGCAAGCTCAGGTCTGGAAGAGGAAGACTGGTAGGCCCCGGCCCGAACCATTTGCGCGAGGTGCGCGCGGACAGGTTCGCCCGTCATGTCGGCCAGCATCGCATGCATCGCGAGCCTTCTTCCAGCCACGGCCCCGGATTTCGGGACACCGCCCGATGGCGGTGTGGGAACAGGGAGAAGACCAGTGAAAATCTCAGTGCGAAAGTCGAAGGGCCGGTGGATCAGCGCGAGTGCGCTGGCGTTGGGATGTGTTCTGATACAGGCCGCCCCGGTCGCCGCGCAGGACGGCGCGGATCAGGGCACCGAGGAGCCGAACGAAATCCTCGTCATCGGCACCGGCACCAACATCTCGGGCGTGAAGCCGGTTGGCAGCGAAGCGATCCTGCTGGACCGCGAGGATATCGTGAAGAGCGGCCTGACCACCGCCGCCGATGTCGTGCGCACGCTGCCGCAGGTTCGCAATCTGGGCGATTACCGCGAGGGTGGCACCCAGGGCACCGGCAATTCGCAGCAGGGCAATGCCATCAACCTGCGCGGTCTGGGCGAAGGGGCAACGCTGACGCTGGTAGACGGACATCGTGTGGTGGCCACGGGCGCGGCGCAGAACTTTACAGAGGCTAACCGCGTACCGTTGGCTGCCCTGGAGCGGATCGAAGTGATCGCGGACGGCGCCTCTGCCATCTATGGTTCCGATGCCGTTGCGGGCGTCGTGAACTACGTGCTGCGCAAGGACTATGAAGGCGTGGAAGCGTCTTTCCGGGCCAGCAACCAGAGCGGCAGCTGGGAATGGGCGCCCTCCATCACCGCTGGCACGGCGTGGGAGGCTGGCGGTCTTGGCCCCGGCAACATCCTGCTGAGCTACGAATATTCCGATCGCGCCGCCTATCTGCGCGGTGACAACATCTATCTGCGGCAGGATTTGTCATCGCTTGGCGGTCCTGATGGGCGATTGAACGGCACCACCGCTACGGCGGGTCTGGCGCCCAATATCTATGTGCCGAATGCCGATGGCAGCCAGAACCCGGTGTATCCGCGTGCGGGCGCCAACACTTACTATGGCCTGCCGACGGGGGCGAACGAGGGCCTGACCGTTGCCGACCTGAGGCTGAATGACGCCAACCTGCTCGATAGCTCGGACTATACGGATTACAGCGGCGCGCAGAAGCGGCACCAACTGGTCGCATTCATCAATCAGTCGCTGGGCGAAAATGTGGAACTGTTCGTGCAGGGCACTTACATGCACCGCAGTTCGTTCTCGCGCACGGGCAATACGCTGTCGCAGAACGTCACGCTGTCGCCCACTCTGTTTGATGAGGATGGCAATGCGACCGCTACGCCAAACCCCTATTACATATCCGGCATTCCGGGTGTCGCACCCGGCTCGCCAATCAATGTGCAGTACAATGCGTACAAGGACATCGGGGCGAGCAACTTCGACGTAGGCGCCGAAACCTATAGCATCACTGGCGGTTTCCGGGCCGATCTGATGGCCGGCTGGAAGGGTGAAATCTATTACACTTACGGCCGCGACGACGCCTGCAACTATTGTCAGACCGGACTGAACGTCAACAATGCGGCGCTGCAGTATCTGATCAATATCGGCGAGATCAATCCGCTGAGCAGCGAGCCGCTTTCGCAGGATATCATCGCACGCTTTACCGGCGATAACATCCAGAGCAGCGGCAACGGCATGGACGATATCGTCCTCAAATTCGACGGGCCGCTGTTCGAATTGCCCGCCGGGCTGGTGCGCGCCGCCGTGGGTGGCGAGCGCAACAAGATGTTCAACTATAACGTCAACGGCGCCAACCGGAATGCCGACAACCAGCAGATATTCGATACGACCGCAGCGCAGAGCCGGCTGGGTCGCACCGTCTGGTCCGCGTTCGGCGAAATCTATCTGCCGATAGTGTCGGAAGATATGGACGTGCCGTTGATGCGTGACCTCGCGATCAGCGCGGCGGTGCGTTACGACGATTATTCGGACGTGGGCAGCACGACCAATCCGAAGTTCGGCGCCACCTGGGAAGTGAACGACGTCCTCAGCCTGAGAGGTTCGTGGGGCACATCATTCCGCGCGCCTTCCCTGCCTGACGTGAACCCCTATGCGTTCTCGCTGGGGCTGGCGTTCCCGTCCAACAATGCCGACCCGCGGGTTACGAACGGCTTCCTGGATGTCCCGGGCGCCCGGCTGGCCAACCTCGCTTACGTCTTCGGTTCGAACCCCGATCTGAAGCCTGAAACCGCCACGACCTGGTCGCTCGGCGCGGATATCGATGCGGGGCCAGTGCGGACCAGCCTGACGTACTACAACGTCAGCTACGAAGGGCGCATTCAGTCGCCTGATGCGCTGGCAGCGTACCAGCAGGGCCTCTATCCCGACTATAACGGTACGGCGGACTTCATCATCCCGATCAACAATCCGGTGACGTGTTCCAATGCCGATATCAGTTCGGCGGATCCGCTGTTGCAGACATATCTGGGCCAAACGATCCTGTATGGCGGGATCACTAATTTCTGCGCGGTCAACGTCCTGGTCGACGGGCGTTACACCAATCTTGCCGCCACGCGGCAGGACGGCTTGGACGCCACCATCAACTATGGCGACATGCATGGAGAGGTGTTCCTCAACGCCTCGCTTTCCGCGAACGTGGTGTTCAACAACAAGCAGCAGGTTGCGGAAGGGCAGCCCTTCGTTGACCGGCTGGGTTACTACTCAACGCCGATCAAATGGCGCGGTCGCGGTTCGCTTGGCGCCAACTGGAAGGGCTTCTCCTCCACCTTGTTTGCCAACTACACCGGTTCGTACATCAACGATCTGGCCGTGGATTCGCTGGGCAATTCGGTCGCCGATCAGAAAGTCGGGGCCAATGTGACCTTCGACCTGACGCTGGGATATGATTTCAAGTTCAGCGAACCGGCGATGGGTGTGCTGCGCAACGTGCGGGCGAACGTTTCGGTGATCAACCTGTTCGACCGGGATCCGCAGCTGGCGTTCACCAGCCAGAGCGCGATCAACGCGGCCTATTCCTCGCCGTTCGGTCGTACAGTGACGTTCCAGCTTACCACCCAGTTCTGATCGGATAGTGGCTTCCCGGCCTCGCAGTCTCCAGCTCCCAGAGAGAATGGCGAGGCCGGGATTTCATTTAGAGGTTACGTGACCATGCAGTTTTTCCGCGGCGCGTTGCTCACCTTTACCGCCGCTTCCGCTATTTGCGTCACAGGTGGGCCGGCTGCGGCACAAATGACGCAGACGAGGGTGGAGCAGGGCGCTCTGTCCGGGGTCGATAAAGGTGAGATCAGTGCCTTCCTGGGTGTCCCCTTTGCAGCCCCACCCACCGGGGAAAATCGCTGGAAAGCTCCTCGGGCGGCGGAACGCTGGCAAGGGACGCGCGAGACGAAGGCTTTTTCCCCAAGCTGCCAGCAGGGCGTATCGCCTGCGGGCTTTGGCCCGTGGACGCACGAATATGTCGTTACGGGGGAGGTGAGCGAGGACTGCCTATACCTCAACGTCTGGACCCCGGCGAAACGATCGGGTGAAAAACTGCCGGTCATGGTGTGGATACACGGCGGCGGGTTTTCCGGCGGGTCGGCTTCGGTGCCGATCTACGATGGATCGAAGCTGGCCGAAAAAGGCGTTGTCGTCATCGGCATCAACTATCGTCTGGGGCTTTACGGCTTCATGGCGCATCCGGAGCTGACGGCGGAAAGCTCTCCTCACGCCTCCGGAAACTATGGCCTGATGGACCAGATCGCGGCGTTGAAGTGGATCAGAGCCAATGTCGCGGCATTTGGCGGCGATCCGGATAATGTGACCATTGCCGGCCAGTCTGCCGGGGCCATGTCGGTTCACCACCTGCTTTCCAGCCCGCTTGCGGAGGGCCTGTTCGTGCGCGCCATCGCGCAGAGCGGTTCCGGAACGGGTGTCAACGCGGGCGACCGCGCTACGGCGGAGCGGGCTGGCACGGCGTTGATGCAGGCGGCCGGGGTTTCCAGCATTGCAGCACTGCGTGCGTTGACTCCTGCCCAGCTGGAAGCGGCGCAGGGCAAGATGGGGCCGGGTGCGGGGATGGGTTTTGCGCCGGTTGTGGATGGGCTGGTGTTGCCGGATGCGAGCTTTGCCGGGGCCAATACCCATGACGTGCCGATCCTGACCGGCATGACATCGGCAGAGATGACGGGGCTTAACCCCGCGTTCGGCAAGTCCACTCCTGCTACCCTGCGGGAACAGATCGATCGCGCTTATGGTGCCTTCGGGCCGGAAATCGCGGCGTTCTATCCGGCCTCGACGGATGCGCAGGCCAATACTGCCGCTGAAGAGCTGGCGATGGAGCGGGGGCTTGCGTCTATGGCGCTGTGGGCGGCCGAACGGCAGGCGACAAGCAAGCAGCCGATCTATGCCTATCTGTGGGATCACGCGGAGCCGGGACCGGATGCGGCGCGCTATGGCGCGTTCCATTCATCCGAAATACCTTACGTGTTCGATATGCTGGACGCTTCGCCAGAGAGGCCCTTTACCGATATCGATCGGCGGCTTGCGGCCATGATGGGCCAATACTGGATCAACTTCGTAAAGAGTGGCGATCCTAATGGCCCGGGCCTGCCATTCTGGCCGGTCTATCTGCAGAGTGATCGGCAGATATTGCAGATCGGCGGCGAAACCTTTGGCCGTCCGTTGCTTCCGGCGGCGAAGCTCGATGCTTTCCGGCGCTATGTCGCGCAGGGTGGCCAGATCGGCATTCTGAACTGAAATGAAGTGTGTGGCGGACGGCCGGGGCGACTGAGCCCTGACCGTCCGCCAGCGGTTTACGATGCAGTCTTCGCCGTCGCCGCATGACGGGCGCGCACAGCGAACAGGCAGATCAGCGCATAGCAGGCGGCAGGCACGACAAGCGCGCCGTGGTACGACGTGATGTCGGACACTTTGCCAACCAGCAGCGGCACGAAAGCGCCGCCGATGATCGCGGTGCAGAGCAGGCCCGAGGTAGCTTCTGCGCTGGCTGTCGAGCGTTCCAGAGTGATGGTGAAGATCACCGGGAACATGATCGAATTGAACAGCCCGATCGACAGAGCAACGAAGCCCGCGCCCACGCCGCCGACAGCGGCGACATAGAAGCACATCAGCATGGCGATCGTCGCGAAAATGGCCAGCAGGGCCGGTGCGCGGAAACGGGTTAGCAGGGCAGAACCGACGATCCTGCCCACCATTGCACCGCCCCAGTAGAACGCCACGGCCTTGCCAGCTTCCTCAACCGAAACGCCGGGCACGCCGTCGCTACCCATCACCCAGCCGAGGAAGGGCACGGAGAAGGCTGCGTCTGAACGGCCCCAGATGCTGGGATCGTTGAGGAAGCCGGTCATCTGCGTGCCGATGGCCACCTCTGCGCCGACATAGAGGAATAGCGTCAGCGCACCGCCAACGGCCCAGGGCGATGAGAAAGCTTCGCGGATCAGCGAACCGATACCGCGGCTTTCGACCGCCGGTTGGGGGGGCAGGGCGTCGTTCACCACCTTGCGGCTGAACCACAGGAACAGCCCGAGCGCGCCGAGCATGCCGAGCAGCCAGAAATAGGCGGTGTCGATGCCGGCCAGTGCGCGATCCCGCACTTCGTCCGTCACCAGCATGCCTTCCTGCACTTCCAGCCCCTTCAGGAACAGGTGCGCGCCAAGGATAGGGGCGATGAACGTACCGAGGGAATTGAATGTCTGGCTGATCATCAGGCGCAGGTGGCTGCGTTCCGGGCTGCCCAGTGCCGCCACCAGCGGGTTGGCCGCCACTTGCAGCACGGTGATGCCGCTGGCGAGCACGAACAGGCCGGTCAGCACCAGCGGGAAAATGGCCAGATTGGCGGAGGCGAGCATCGTGGCGCATCCGGCGATCATCATCGCCAGCGCCCACAGGATCGCCGACATCGGCCTGACCCGGGCGATCAGAGATGCGGCCGGGAAGGACATCAGCCCGTAGGCGATGAAGAACGCGAAGGCGACGAATTGCGCCTCGAACCGCGAGAGGGTGAAGATGCCTTTCACCGCCGCGACCAGCGGATCGTTCAGCGAGGTGATGAAGCCCCATGCGAAGAACAGGCAGGTGACGATGGCGAAAGCCGCCATCGCGCCCGGCTGTGCCGAACCGCCGGCTGTGGATTTAACGGGTACGGGGGCTGCCATGTTAGGGCCTCAGTGTCTGGGCGGTCAGCCGTGCGCTGCCGCTGGTTATCATTGTACCGGCGTCAGTACCGATTGCGATTTCGTAGGCGCCCGGGGCAATTTTCCAGCCCGATCTGCCAGTGTCATAGTCCGCCAGCAAGCGCGGATCGGCGGTCAGGGTCACGCGCTTGCTTTCGCCAGGTGCCAGATCAACCTTGTCGAAACCGATCAGGCGGCGTTCGGACCCGCCGGGGCGGCCGGTGAGATAGAGCTGCACCACTTCCTTGCCCGCTCGTTCGCCGGTGTTGGTGACGGTTACGCTGGCGGTGATGGTCTTGCCGCCTTTTACCTCCAGCCCGTCATACCCGAAGCTGGTGTAGCTCAATCCATGGCCGAACCAGTACAGGGGAGAAAGCCGCTGCCGGGCGAACCAGCGATAGCCCACGTCCGATCCTTCGATCGTATAATCGACCTTCACCGGCGCATCGGGCGCTGCGCCCGTGCCGGGGATTACCGGGCGGGGGAGCTGGTTCTCATCCCGCGCCCAGGTCAGTGGCAGGCGGCCGGATGGATTGACCTCCCCTGTCAGCACGCGCGCAATCGCTTCCCCGCCGCGCTGGCCAGCATACCATGCCTGCACGATCGCGCCGACCTTGCCCGCCCACGGCAGATTCACCGGATTGCCTGTTTGCAGCACGACAACGGTATTGGGATTGGCCGCTGCGACCGCTTCGATCAGTGCATCCTGCCCCAGCGGCAGGTTCATGCTTGGTGCGTCGCTTCCTTCGCCTGACGGCTGATAGACGAACACGATCGCCAGATCGGCATCCTGCGCTGCTGCTGCGGCCGATTCAGGGTAAGTCCCGTTATTGAAGCTGACCTGCGCGTCCTTGAACCGGTCACGCAGCGCGGACAGCGGGGCCGACGGGTGGAACACCACGTTGGACCATGCTGCCATCATGCCTTCACCGCCCAGCGGCACATTCCGCAAAGTAGCGCCCGGTTCGCGCCAAGGGTTCGTAACCTGCGACGAGCCGGTGCCCGAGGGCACGCCCGCATCTGCGTGGCCGCCGATCACGGCAATGCGCCTTGCGTTCGCGGCGATGGGCAGGATGCCGTTCCGGTTCTGCAGCAGGACGATCGCGTCCTCCGCCTCTTGCTGAGCGACCTGGGCGTGAGCGGGGAAATCGATGGTTTCCTTCGCCGGTTCACGGTCGAACAGACCGGCTGCGAACATCGCGGTGAGAACGCGCCGCGCGGCATCGTCCACCCGCGCTACGGGGATCGTGCCGGCGGCCACAGCCTCTTTCAATGGCTTGTCGAACCACACCTGCTTGTCGAGCTGTTCGCCCGACTGCTGATCCAGCCCGGCGGTGAAGGCGCCCAGTTCATGCACTGCGCCCCAGTCCGACATGACGAAGCCCTTGTAGCCCCAGTCACCCTTCAGCACGGTGTTGAGCAGCCAGTCGTGCTGGCAGCCATAGACGCCGTTGACGAGGTTGTAGGAACACATGACCGATCCGGGATCGCCGCGTTCTATGGCGATCTGGAAGGCCAGCAGGTCGCTTTCCCGCGCAGCCGCTTCGCCGATCACGGAATCGGCGGTCATGCGGTTATGTTCCTGCCCGTTCAGCGCGAAGTGCTTTACGGTGGAGATGATACCGGTGGACTGGATGCCGCGAATGGATTCACCCGCCATCACGCCGGCGAGCAGGGGGTCTTCACCGACATATTCGAAGTTGCGACCGTTGCGCGGATCGCGCAGCAGGTTGACCCCTCCGGCGAGCTGGACGTTCAGCATCTTGGCCCGGGCTTCCGCCCCCACCATACGGCCGCCGTCATAGGCGATAACCGGGTCGAACGTGGCGGCGAGGGCGAGGCTGGAGGGCAGGGCGGTGGACATGTCCTCCGCCCCGCGCACCATCATCGGGTTGGTCACGCCCAGGCTGGCATCGCTTTCTTCCAGAGAAGGTATGCCAAGCCGCGCATTGCCCGGAATGTGCCCGGCGGAGCCGATGGCGCCTTCGGGCATCTCATACGGGCCGAAGGGCATGGCCATCGGCCCGTGCAGAAGCGCGATCTTCTCATCGATCGTCATCTGCGCGAGGATCAGTTCCGCGCGCCGTTCCGCGCTGAGCGTGGAAACCATCCACGGGCGCGATGCCACTGTGGTTTCCTCTTGGGCAGCCAGCGGCGGTGTGCCGAGCACGGCGGTCGCGCCGAGCAGAAGCGCGGCAAGCCTGAGCGATTTCATGATATTCCTCCCCTAAGGACCTGCATCGTTATCTATTGTGCAGCAGCATCCATTTCCGCGCCCCACGGATCCTTGCCCGGCTTGGCCGTGCCATCGGTGGCGAAATCCATGATGACGTCCGCAGCCCGGTCGTAGCGGGGCCATGCGGGCAGGCCTGCTCCGTTCGGATCGCCCGTTTTGGCGAAGTTCACCAGATATGCGCTGGTGATCCGGCCGGCGGCATTGTCCCGCGGCGTGGTGCGATCTTCGTATTTGATCGCCTGAGTATCGAAGAAGAAAGGGATGTCCGTGGCATGCCCCGCACCTTCCTGCGCCGGGAAACCGGCGGGCGCGGGAGGCGGGTTTTCCGCAACGTAGGAGAAGCGATAGGCATAGACCGGCACGCCCTGCGCCGCGATCACCGTTTCGATGTTGCGCGCGCCGGCAATCATCATCCCGGTCCGACCGCCCATGTCACCGCTGGTCGCGCCGATCATCATCGGCACCTGCGTGAAAGTGCCCGCGCGGTAGGCAGCACCCGCATCCAGCGCCAGCTTCCCGTCGGCAAACGGGCTGGCGAAAGTGCGTGGGCCATTGGGGTTGAACATCGCCATCATGGACAGGCCGTCCGTCACCTGATCCGCTGACAGAGCGCGCAGTTTGGAAAGCGCCTGCGGATCGTCGGCGGCGATGCCGTTCTTCTGAGCGAAGGCGACGCCGATTTCCTCGACGGAAGCCAGCGTGGTGCCGCCCATGCCGCCGCCGTCACCGCCGGACATGACGACGGCCTTGCTGAACAGCCCCTTGGCCAGCGGCGAAGTGACAAGCGTATGCACGGACATGCCGCCCGCGCTTTCGCCGACGATCGTCACATTGTCAGGATCGCCGCCGAACGCCGCGATATTGCGCTGAACCCATTTGAGCGCGGCGAGTTGATCCATGTAGCCGTAATTGCCGATCAGCCCGCTGTCCTCGTCCGCCTTGGTCAGGGCCGGGTGGGCGAAGGTGCCGAAACGGCCGACGCGATAGTTGGCGCTGATGAACAGCACGCCCTTTTTCGCCAGTTCCGCACCCGAATAGGTGGGCGGGGACGCGCCGCCGTTCACGAAACCGCCGCCGTAAATCCAGAAGATCACCGGCAGTTTGCCCGTCGCCCCCTCCGGACGCCAGACATTGGCATAGAGGCAATCCTCCGCCGGAGGGGTGCCGAGCGGGGCCGCATCGCCGCCAAACGGGATCTGCATGCAATCGTTGCCATAGGCGCTGGTATCGCGAACGCCGGTCCAAGGCTTTGCCGGCTGCGGTGCGCGCCAGCGAAGATCACCCACGGGCGCGGCGGCGAAGGGAATGCCCTTCCAGCTGATGACGCCGTCTTCCACGGTTCCGCTGATCGTTCCGCTTTCGACGGCAACATCTTCGCCTTCGGCCAGCGCCGGAATGGCCAGGCAGGTGCTCGCTGCCAGCACCGCAATCGAAACAAGATTTCTCATGGCAACCTCTCTCATATCGTCCCTGTATCGGGGAGGGCTGTGCCCATGGGCGGCCCCTCTCGCACATTCTATTTACACGAGCCGCCAAATGAGACAACGTTGTCTTAATGACGCTGCCCAGCGCGCTACGCGACAAGGGCGGGTGATAAGGAGAAGGGTGGTGGAAACCAGTCGCCTATTTCTTCCGGCTGTGGCGCCACATTCGGCGGGCGATTTCTATGCTTTGGTCAGCGGCGAAGCGCTTGAACAGCGCGGCGCGCCGGCGCGTGTGGCGTGGGAAATCGAGCGGCTGGCTGCCCAGCGCGGTTGGCCTGCGGGTGAATCGCTGGGTTCCGAAGCCGAACTGAGGCGATGGTTCGGGGTAAGTCGGGAGACTTTACGAGAGGCCATACGAATAGGGGAAAGCCGGGGCGCGATGCGGATGAAGCGCGGGCGGTCCGGCGGGCTGATCCTGTCGCGCCCGACGATCGAGCAGACAGCGGCCTCTCTGGCGGCTTACATGCGCGCCACCGGCATCTCTTCGACTGAATTTGAACGATCGGTTCGCGGGTTCGACATGCTTCTGGCGTGGCAACTGGTGAGGGGGCCGAAAGAGCTTCCGGCCCGCCGGATCAACGAATCTCCCCGGCATTGGCTCGCGAGGGCCAGCGGCCGGACGACATACCTGATCTACCTCGCGGCGCTGGACGAACTGGCTCCACATATGACTGGTAGAGCGGGGATTCCGAAGGAATTGGGTGAGGTCATCGCAAAGCGTGATCCGGGCGCGATCATGGAACTTCTTTCAAAGCTGCCGTTCGTCTCATCGCGCGCGCATGCAGAAGAGTCATCCTGCCCGGACAATTCCGCCCGTGCGGCAGCCATTGCTGTGGCTATGGCAGAAAGGGGTGTGAGCGGTGGCGCGGTCGATCTCGGAAATGAGGCGGCGCTGTGCGAGGACTTCGACACATCCCGCCCGATCCTAAGGCAGGCCCTGCGTATTCTTCAGGATCTCGATCTGATCCAGGTCCGGCTGGGGCGTGGGGGCGGATATACGCTGAAGCCTCCTTCGCCGATCGGGATCATCCGGCAGATGTTCGTGTGGCTGGCGGCGCGCAATTGCTGCCCCTTTTCGCTGAACGAGCTGATGTGGGATCTCAATTCCGCCAATCTTCGCATAGCGGGGGAACAGCTTGCCGCGATGACCCAGGCAGAGCGACATTCCCACTGCGATCGGCTGGACCGAATACTGAAGGAAAGCCCTCCGGGCGCGAAGTTCATCGCCTTGCAGCAGGGGCTTGCTGCCATTGCCCGATGCCCGGTGGTGGATACGTTGGCTCGCTGCATCGTGTCGTATCAGGCGCGCAGCTATGGCGACTTACCGATGCAAAGTCCGGTTCCGGCGTTCAAATCCATGCAAAGCGCAATTGTCGAAGCCTTGCGTGCGTGCGAGATCGACAAGGGCGAACGGACGCTGCGGCGATTGCAGAACAGGTTCGAGGAAGCCGCGATGAAAAACGCTGGCTTCCTGACCGCTGCCGAATAGCAAATCTTGCCGCTGATCCGGTGGCGTCGTTGGCTATTTGATGGCAGAGGAACAATGGGAATAGGGGGAAAGAGCGGTTCATGACGACCCGAAAGCGGCGTCCAACCATCGTCGATATCGCCAAGAAAGCGGACGTTTCGTTCAAGACCGTTTCACGCGTGCTGAACGAGCATCCGCGTGTTGCGGATGAATTGCGCGCGCGCGTGCTCAAGGCCATGGCGGAACTGGATTACCACCCCAGCCTTGCGGCGCGTTCACTGGCTGGTAGCCGGGGGTATTCCATTGCGTTGCTGGTCGATCAGACCGAGTTCTTTCACAGCAACGACGCGAACGCCTATTTCGCCCCTTATCTGGTCGAATTGCAGGCGGGCGCACTGATCGCCTGTCGCGAGAGGGGATACCACTTCTTCGTTGAACCTTACGATCCGCGATCGGAGAACTTCCCTAACGATCTGCGCGCGCAATTGTCCAAGCTTGCGCTTGATGGCGTATTGCTCGCGCCGCCTTCATCGGACCGGATGGTCATGCTGGATGCGCTGGAGAATTGGGGTATCCCCTATGTCAGGATCGCGCCTGGTATCGATGTCGATCGTGCGCCATCCGTTTCCACCCATGAATATGAGGGAACGGTGGCCATGGCGGAGCATCTGCTGTCGCTAGGGCATCGGCGGATCGCCATGATTGGCGGGCCGGATGCTCATATCGCCGCGGGCGTTCGTCGGCTGGCCTTTCAGGACGCTTTGGGCGACAAGGCAGAGCTTCTTTTCCATCCGGGCGATTTCACGTTTTCCAGCGGGCTTGTCGCGGGCAGGGCCCTGCTTGATCGGCCGGACAGGCCAACGGCGATTTTCGCCGCAAACGACTTCATGGCGGCAGGCGCAGTGGCTGCTGCGGTAAGCTGCGGATTACAGATACCGCGGGATGTGTCGGTGGCAGGCTTTGACGATTCGTCTGTCGCGCGTTTTGTCTGGCCTCCGCTCACCACCGTTCGGCAACCGATCCGGGCCATGGCAGGCGCGGCAATCGAATATCTGGTCAACCGCGCGGGGGGGCGGGACAGCGTTGAAAAGCGGATCGAATTACCGGCTTCGCTGATCGTGAGGGAATCAACGGCACCGCCGGCCGATGCAGTGCCAAGGGGCGAACCTTGAACGGTCTTTCGCCATCGGCCTGCTTCATTGGGCACCCGTGCCCGATCAAAACCGGCCTTTACATCGCTACGCGTGTGAGACAACGCTGTCTTACGCATCACGCCCGGGATCATTTCGTGCATCTATGGGCAGAGCTTCACCGGAGGGACGGATGATGAAGGCTGATTCACGAGCACTGAAAACGTGGCTGGCGCTGGCGGCAATGGGCCTGCTGGGCGCCTGTGCCGAAAGCGGCGTGGTGCAGCCAGAACTGGCCGTGCGATCAAAGTCGATCATCGAAGCCGATGGCCAGCGTTTCCGCGATCTCGACGGCGACGGCATGCTTACCCCTTACGAGGATTGGCGGCTCGATCCTGCCGAACGGGCGAAGGATATCGTCTCGCGGATGACGGTGGCGGAGAAAGTCGGCACGCTGATGCATTCGACTTTGCCGGGCAACGGCGGCATGCTCGGCCGTGCTGACAGCTATGATCTGAAAGCGCTTGGCCCGCTGGTGAATGAGAAGCACGTCACCAGCTTCATCACGCGGCTGGCGCTTGCGCCGGCGGAACTGGCACGAGAAAACAATTCCGTTCAGGAACTGGCGGAAGCGACCCGTCTGGGTATTCCGCTGACAATCAGCACGGATCCGCGCAACCATTTCCAATATGTTCTCGGTGCGGGGGAAAGCGCCAATGGCGTCACCCAGTGGCCCGAACTGCTGGGCTTTGCCGCCCTGCGCGATCCCGCGCTGGTGAAATCCTTCACCGATATCGCCCGCAAGGAATATCGCGCGGTCGGCATCCACATGGCGCTTTCGCCGCAGCTGGATCTCTTCACGGAACCGCGCTGGCCGCGCGGGGCGGGCACCTTCGGCAGCGATCCCGCGCTCGTCAGCGAGTTGGGCGGGGCCTATGTCGCGGGCCTGCAAGGTGGCGACAAGGGACTGGCGCCCAATGGCGTGATGACGGTGGTCAAGCACTGGGTCGGCTATGGCGCGCAGCCCGAAGGGTTCGATGGCCACAACTACTATGGCCGCTTTGCCGAACTGGACGGGCAACTCGATCTGCATGTGCAGGCTTTCCGCGGCGCGCTGGCGGCGAAGGCGGCGGGGGTCATGCCTGCCTATCCGATACTGACGGATGTGGAGATCGACGGGAAACCGCTGGAAGCCGTCGCGCCGGGTTTCAGCCGGCAATTGCTGCAGGACATGCTCAGGCAGCGTGAAGGTTTCGACGGGATCATCCTGTCCGACTGGGCGATCACCCGTGACTGCGGCCCGCGCTGCGTGGCACCGACGGCGGCCAACCCGCAACAGCCGCAGGACATTGCGACCTCGTGGGGCGTGGAAAATCTCACGGTCGGCCAGCGATACGTCAAAGGGCTGGAGGCCGGGCTCGACCAGTTCGGCGGGACCGATGACGTACAGCCGCTGATCGATGCGGTTGCCAACGGCGATGTTTCGGAGGCGCGGCTGGACGAAAGCGTAACCCGTGTCCTGCTGGCCAAGTTTGAGCTTGGCCTGTTCGAAAATCCCTACGCTGATCCCGACAAGGCCACGCAGACGGTCGGCACGGCGGAAGACATGGCGCTGGCCGCGCGCACCCAGCGCGAAGCGCAGGTGCTGTTGCAGAACAAGGGCGATGTGCTGCCGCTCGTGGCGGAAGGCAAAAAGGTCTGGCTGTTCGGCATGGACCCCAAGGCCGCCGAAGCGGCCGGGCTGACCGTGGTCGACGACCCCTCGCAGGCCGATTTTGCCGTGGTGCGCGCGGAAACCGCATCCGAACCACTGCATCCCAACCACTTCTTCGGCAGCCGCCAGAAGGAAGGCCGCCTCGATTACCGTGACGGCGATCCGGCTTACGAGGCGCTCAAGCGCGCGAGTGCCGCCGGCGTGCCGACGGTGCTGGCCATATTCCTCGACCGCCCGGCGATCCTGACCAACGTGCAGGACAAGGCATCCGTGATCCTCGCCAATTTCGGCGCGGACGACGCGGCCGTGCTGGACGTGATCCTGGGTAAGGCCACGGCCAAGGGCACGCTTCCGGTGGAACTGCCGCGATCAATGGAAGCGGTGGAAGCGCAACGCCCCGGTGCCCCCGACGATTCCCGCGACCCGCTCTATCCGCGCGGCGCGGGGATCGTGCCTGCGAACTAGGCCCGATCGATTTCAGGAAATGGCGAGGCGGAAAGCTGCCATTGGCAGTCCGCCCGCCAGAACTGAATGTCGTTGACCTAAGGTGCTCTGCCCAGGCTGTAAGGGCAGCTTGTGCGGATCATTACAACACCGGTCTTTGACTATTTCAAATATGGTGTATCCTTCCCGGATAAACGGATGACGTTCAGAAAATCCGGGAGTTGGGATGCGGAGATTTGGATGCGCGGGCCTCGTCTGGGGCCTTGCAAGCCTATTGTCTAATGGCGTCGCCACTGCGCAGGAGGCGGAAGACCTTCCGCCTCAGCCAGAGGTTGTGCGGGAATACGTTCCGCTATCCCCAGAACGGCTTGTCGAAATGGTGCCCCGGCATCCCGGCTATCTTGGCGCGCTCGCGCCGGAAAACCTCAAAAAACCACGCCCTGCCGCGCCAATAGACCTTACCGGGACGTGGTTCATCGACCTGCGGGAAGGCTTTGCGAAATTCCTGTTCGGCCCGCCCTATCCGAATTTCGGGCGTGAAGGGCGGGAGGCGCTGATCGAAGCGCCCAAATACGCCGCGCGTAACGAGACTTACCGGGATGCCATCGGGCAATGTTATCCGCCCGGCATGCCAATGATCATGACGCGGGTGTGGCCACACGCCTTCATCCAGTTGCCAACCGCGATATACATGATCAGCGGCTTCAATAACTCCGTCCGCACGATATTCCTCGATGGTCGGGATTTCAGCAGTGCTGACCTTGTCGTTCCAAGTTACAACGGTGAATCGATCGGACATTTTGAAGGCGATACGCTGGTTGTAAGAACCAGATATTTTGAACCAGACAACCATTACATCGATTACGGCATCCCGATTTCCGATCAGTTCGAGATGACCGAGCGCATCCAGTTGCTGGAAGGCGGCACGGTGATGTCGGTCGAATACATCATGACCGACCCGGCGATGTGGGAGGGGGAGTGGCGCTCTACCAAACGCTTCAACCGTCAGGACTACACCGACATCAACGAATCCAACTGCATCCTTGCCTACAATGCGAACCTTCCCGGCACGGAACTGGGGCGCGAAGCGGCCGAGGAACGGGGAGAGAGCGAAGTCGAAGGGGTTGCCGGTGATGAGTAATCTTGGTCGTTGGGGAATGTGCCTTGCCGCGTGCGGCATCACTGCGGTTACACCGGCGTCAGCGCATCACAGTTTCGCGATGTTCGACCAGACAAAGATAATGACGCTGCGCGGAACCGTGGCGGAATTTCAGTGGACCAATCCGCATGTCTTTATCGAACTGGATGTCCCCGGTGGCGGCAAGGTCGCCCACTGGAGCATCGAGTTGAACAGCCCGAACAACTTGCGTCGGCAAGGGTGGACGCGGGCTTCCCTGAAACCGGGAGAGCGGGTGACTTTGCGTATCGCGCCTTTGCGCAATGGCGTGACCGGCGGGCTGTTTCTGGATTTGACGAAGGAGGACGGCGCCGTCCTGGATTCGGGTCTGCCCAAGAACGGCACCGCAGTGAACGTGCCGCGTGTGTGAACGGTTGAAGGAGGCTGCCATGATTATTTCGAACAAGCGCCTGCTCGGTACGATCGCGTTGGCCCTCGCGGTCCCGGTCGTGCCGTCGCTCGCGCATCACAGCTATTCCATGTTCGACATGAGAAAGACGGTCGTGCTCGACGCCGAAGTCGCCCGGTTCAAATGGCAGAACCCCCACGCGTTCATCGAAGCGGATGTCGCCGTCGCGGGTGGCGGCAAGGAGCGATGGGCGATCGAGATGACCAGCCCCAACAATCTCATTCAGGCCGGGTGGCGGCGGACTTCGCTGAGGCCGGGCGACAAGATCAAGCTCTACGTCCATCCGCTGCGTAGCGGGGTGAAAGGCGGCAGCTATGCTGGCGTGCGTTTCCCTGATGGTTCCACCCTTGGCGAGGTGGAGTGAATGGTGATTGGAACCGGAACTTCTGATCGCCGCGCGCACCGGTGCCTGTTCCGGCGCCTGTCCCGGCGCCTGTCATTGCTCGGCGCGATCGCTTGCGCCGTTGTACACCCCGCGGTGCTGGCGCAATCGGCGCCTCCCGCGCAATCTCCCCCGCCGGATGGCGTGGTGGCGGGGCAGGGCGCGGCTTATCCCAAGGGCAGTTATGCCGCTCTCGATCAATTGCCGGATTGGGGCGGAATATGGTTCCTCAATCGCGGCGCGCCCGGTGCGGCGGCATCGTCTCCGATTCTGAAGGGCGAATATCGCGAACGGTATGAGACGTGGCTGGCCGCCGCTCGCGAAGCGCAGGGCGTGGTTACCCGTAACCGCTCAAACTGCAGCCCGCCCGGACTGCCCCGGATCATGCAACTCGCCCAGTATCCCTACGAGTTCATCTTTGCGCCGGGCCGCGTGACCATAAACCAGGAAGCGTGGATGCAGACCCGCACCATCTGGACCGATGGCCGCACGCATCAGGAAGATCCGGACCCGACGTTCATGGGCGATTCCATCGGTCATTGGGAAGGCGATGTGCTGGTCGTGGAAACGCTGGGGATTCTCGATGATCTCGAGATTGAGGCCGGCGTTTTCCATTCGCCTCAATTCAAGCTGACAGAGCGCATCAGCCTCTCGCCGGACAATCCCGATGTTTTGGTGAACCAGATGCGGATGGAAGATCCGGAAGCCTTCGCCGAACCTTTTGAGGTGCAGGTCACATACAGCCGCAATCGATACGGCGTCCTGTACGAATTCCAGTGCGCCGAGAACGACCGCAACCCGGTGGGCGAGGACGGCCACACGCAGTTCAATTGAGGAAAAGCGGGCGAAATTTTCGCTTGCTCTCTCAGTGGCAGGACTGATCGGAACGCGCTGAAATAAAGTTTGGCTGGGGCGGCAGGAGACCCAGCCAGGAATGCCCCAAGTACCTGAAAAGAATGGTTTCTTCGTTCCGCCCGGCCGTGGTTCGCCACGGCAGGGTACCACGGAGGGGTACCACGACACATGTGCGGCATTCAGAACGTCACCCGCAAGCAAGGCCGATACTATTACCGTCGTCTCATACGTTTAGGTGGATCGGCAGCTTGATCATCTGCTCCGCCTTCAGCTCGTCAGCCGTGGCGGAAACAATGACGTTGGACTGCAGCGGCGTAGCGGTGAACTCGATGATGGCGGACGGGTTGAGCCGGGCGCCGGTCTCCTCGGAGAGGCCAGTCACGAAATTGTGGGCCTCGTCCACGATCATCACCGGCCGCACGAGCCGCATCACATTGGCGAAAGACCAGCTGATCTCGCCGGGACGCGTTCGGGCATTCGCAGTATTGCGCATCAGGCCCTCCGGCAGTGTACGGCCCTTGAAGAACGCCTCGTAACTCTCGTCGTCCTTGTAGACGTTGCGCTGTTCCGCCTGCGCTACGCGGAAGCCCGATGCGGCGCTGGCGGCGCTCGTCGATTATCTCGAGCGCAACCAAAGTCTGACGGAATGGAGTTCGCTCGTCCACTTCCTACCCTATCTGCATCGTGCCGACGCGCGCCGCTTCGAAGCCTTTCTCGAAGCGCTGGTCGCGAAGGTGCCGGGCCTTATCGGCAGCAAGTTGATGGCGCAGTTTCTCGCGCATGGAAGGGCGCAACATCCAGAGTTGGTCGAGTGCCATCTCGCCTACTGGCGTGAAGCTCGCTCCCGACAGGCCCGGCAGGCCTATGGCGAAATCGTCGCGCTCGCCGCGCTCATCAATCCCGAAATCGTCTGGGGAGCGCCTCGGCTTGAAGCGATTCTCGACGATCCTGATGCTGTCGACGCGCGCGCCGGCGTGGCGCTTTCGGCGGCGCAGGTATTTGCCGACGGCGAGCGGCGCACTGCCGCCTCCGCATTACTTGTTCGCCTGCTTGGTGCCGGCGAGGATCGAGTCTGGCGCGCGGCCTTTGATCTTTTCCGGATCGCCGACGAGCTCACGCCGGACGAAGGCACCATCGCACTTCTCCAGGCGATCGCCGACAAGCTGGAGCAGGCGCCGCGGCTCGACGCGACCTTCGTTGTAGAACGCCTCTCGAGCTTACTGCCGCATCACGCCGTGCTGATTGGAACGCTGGCGCAGCGCCTCGCCGACCAATGGCGGACCGACCTTGGCGATATCCAGACGGCGACAGCGATGGCGACATCGCAACTCGTGGACTTGGCCATCACGCTTCACCGATTGGGGCCGGATACCCGCGAAATCGGTACAACGCTGGTCGAGCAGCTGATCGCGACCAACGCCTATGAGGCGCGGCAGATGCTGGACCAGATCGACAGCCGGTTTCGCGCGTCCGCACAGGTGCCACGGCGTCCAAGGCTGCCGCGAAGGTCTGAACGCCGGTCTCGGACATCGAGGCGACGCGGGTCGACGATCTCCTGATCCTGACGAGGATGCTATCAGCGCGGGATCAGACCGCCCCGGCTGCGTCGAGTCACCGGTACTCTGCTGCGCTAGGCTCCTTCTTCGCCAAGTTCCGCCGGGACGCGCGGTGCGCGTCTCACGTGCTTAGGCTAACGGTCACAGATCGGACGGCGGCAGACGGGGCGACAAGCGCGCGGAGGCACCTTTTGCCGCCGCTAGAGTAGTGCCACAGCGTAGGTATCGTGCTCATCATCATCGGGCGTGGCCGCGATACCCCGCCGTTTCAGCATACCGCTGCTGTCATAGCATAATGCCAAGATGCGCTATCGATGACGCCTTGGCGTTAGTAACAATAAAACCTATAATGTAGTTATGGAAGCCGGTGCGAAAAGAACTGAGCAAGATGGTGTGGCGGCAACGCTGCGCCATGATGCGATTGTTGCACTTGGTGAGCTACTGGCGTCCATTGCGGACATTCTCGACGGCCAGTCCATCTTGCGACGGCGAGCCCCCACTAGGGCTCGACGGATTGTCTCGATCATGATTGCCTTCGTGGTCATGATGGTCACAAGCGCCGTTCGCCATTGGGCCGTAGCGGTCCGGAGAAGGGGAACAACCGCAATGACGGCGTCATTGCGGCACCTCCACCATCCGCCCAGAGGCTGGGCGGCGCCCTAAGCACCTCCGCAAGCTGTGATGCGTGCTCGCCACTGCGAGCACGCCCTTCTGTATGCGCAGCTAGCGGGACCGGTGGGCCGATGCCGACCCGACTATTCGAGGGGCGCCACAACGTCGACATCTTCGTCGCCCCGAAATACATCAAGAAGACCAAACATGATGAGAAGGTGGCGGTCACTATGAGCCGCCATCAAAAGGAGCTTGCGGAGTATTACGACCGCAAGACCACTCCCCGCGGCACAGGGGAAGCCCTCCAGGACGCCCTGTTCGAGTACTTTCGCGATGAGATGCAGTTGGAGGGTGTGCAACGTGGTTCCGTCAAGCTGGTAGCTGGACGGGATCAGAGAACTGCCGAAGAGCGCAACCGGGCGGAGTTGAAGGCACGTGAGGAGCGCCTGAAAGAGCAGGAAGAGGCACTAGAAAGGAAGAAGGCAATAGCCGAGGCTCGGGCGCGCGAACTCGGTCTGCAAGTTGAGGAAATCGAGTGGCAAGAGTCGGGGCTGAAGCACCGCCTCGCAGTGATCAGCGAGAAGGAGCATCAACTCGAAGCGTTGCTCAAGGGCGCAGAAACAGACCGTACCGCAGCTCAGGCCGAATTATCGAAGGCCAGCGAAGCGCGGGCAGAGGCGCAGCGCGTGCAAAGCGAAGTCGAAGCCTTGCGCGAGAAGCAGGCAGAGGCCGACCGGAAAAGGCACGCTGCGGAACTGCAGCAGGCGCAACTCCTTCGATCAGCGGCCGAGGCTAACCGAGAAGCGATCACGGTGCGCGATGCTGCCGACAAGACCCGTAAGCAATTGGTGGAGGAGCTGGCCACTGCGCAGCGAGAACGCAAAGATGCGGCCGAGGCGCTGGCTGCGGCAGAGGTGAATCGGCGTGATGCCGTTCAGGAGCGTGCAGAAGCAGATCACCTTCGAAGGGAGGCGGAAGAAGATCGACGTCGAGGGCGAGATCGGCTTTGTCGCGAACAGGCTCAACTCGCCTTGTTGGAACGCGCTTCCGATGACGGTGAAGGGCTGAACCTCCGCACGAAGGGCGGCCTGTTCGAGATGGACAAGGAGAAGATGACCTCTAACGAGAGGGAAGCTTACGGCAGCCCTTGGTCGAAGACGCTCGTCGCGATGGCTCGCACCTTCGCCGTCATCCTCGAGCGCCTCCGCGAGGCAGCACGTAAACTTCGCACGCGCGAGGAGGTGGCTGATAAGCGAATGGCAGAAGCGGAACGACGCGAGCGTGACGCAATGCAGCGGGCTCAGCAGAGCTTGGCTCACGACCGGAAGGCGTTGGAGGATCAGACGGTCGCCTTGAAAATCGAACAGGCATCACATCGGGCCAGGGCGGGAGCGTTGCAAGGGCGCGAGGCCGCAGCAGATGCGGTTGCGAAGACGACCCGGCTATGGACAATGGTCACGAAAATGCTGGTGTCCTCGCCCGAGAACTTCGAAATCTCGTCAGCGGGGGCGATAGGCCTCTCCGAAGCTGGCCGAAAAGAAGCGACGCCGGAGTTTCGGACATTTCTGCTGAAGGAGCCGCCCGAATGGGTGAAGGCAGTCGCGAAGCAGCAGCTCCAGCTCAGCACCGCACTGGCCAGCGCGGAGCAGCGGGAAGCGCAAGCGGCCGTAAAGGTGACGAAGCTGTCCCACATCATCGCACAGGCAGGCCCTATCCTCACACCCGAGCAGGAGGCGATCGCGAGTGTGGCGAAGCGAGGGATGAGACAACTTGGAATGCCGCCAGCCGGAATGGAGCGGTAACCGGCTCCCACGGCGCTGGGGGCGTTCCAGCTGTGCATCGGCCAGTGGATATTGCCTGTGGAGCTGGGTCGCGGCCTTGCATCTCGAATCAAGCCGATTCATGGTGCCGGGGTCGAGACCGCGACAGGGTACCACGGCAGGGTACCACGGCAGGGTACCACGTGGTTTTGACTCGCAGAGAAACCTGATGCTTTTCAGGTGCTTGGGCTACATCAGAAAACTGGCTGGGGCGGCAGGATTCGAACCTGCGCATGCCGGTACCAAAAACCGGTGCCTTACCGCTTGGCTACGCCCCAGCAGCGCGGAAGGCGGCCCCTATACCGGGTCGCCAGCCGCGCGCAAGGACGCTGGAGCGGTTACCAGTAGGGGACCGCCCCATAGGTGCCGTAATATCCGAAGATCGCGTCGTCATAGAGGCGGTAATCGGGCCCGCCGAGCTGGCGTATTTCGTCTCCATCATATGACGGGGCGTCCTTCAGCGATTCGGCATGGAGGGGGACGGTGTAGCCGCCAAGCTCCAGGTCGTAATCAAGCAGGGCCCACGGCACGGGGTGCATCTTTTCGCCGATGCCCAGAAAGCCGCCGAACGACATGACCGCATAAACGGTCTTGCCGGTTTTCTTCTCTATCGACAGGTCATCGATGTGGCCTAGTCTTTCGCCAGCGCGGTCGAACACCGGGGTGCCGACCACACGGCTGGACAGGATCAGCGGGTGGTGGAGATCTTCCACTTTGGATGGGGTCGCGTTGGTCATCTATGCGTCCTCCTCTCAGCAATGGGGATATATGGCCCCAACGCACGAAGGGGCGCTTTGGCCCCGATCAAACGTCCGCGCGCTTTCTCACCGGGCTGAGCAGTTCGGGATCCACCGTGTCGAAGTCTGCCGCAGAACGCCGTTCAGGCAGCGCCTGCGTGTTGACCAGACGCCCCCGGATGGCGCCTGGCCGCGCGTCGATGGCCTGCACCCAGCGGCCGACGTTCTCATATTCGTCGAGGCTAAGGAACTTGTCGGAGCGGTTGTAGGCGCCGTGCCACAGGTTGCCGAGCCAGGTGTAGGCGGCGATGTCGGCCACGGTGTAGTCGTTTCCGGCAAGGTATTCGGTCTTGCCCAGCTGGACATCCGCCACGGAGAACAGCCGCTTGGTTTCCATTGCGTAGCGATCGATCGGATACTTGTAGCGTTCCGGCGCATAGACATAAAAATGGCCGAAGCCGCCACCGATGAAGGGCGCGCTGCCCATCTGCCACATCAGCCAGCTGAAGGTTTCGGCGCGCGCGGGATTGGTCTTCGGCAGCAGGTAATCGAACTTTTCAGCGAGATGCAGCAGGATCGCGCCGCTTTCGAACACGCGGAACGGTTCCGGTCCGCTGCGATCGACCAGCGCGGGGATTTTCGAGTTCGGGTTGATATCCACGAAGCCGGACCAGAACTGGTCGCCGTTAAAGATCTTGATCATCCACGCATCGTATTCCGCGCCGGAAAAGCCCGCTTCCAGCAGCTCTTCCAGCATGATGCCCACTTTCATGCCGTTGGGCGTGCCCAGCGAATAGAGCTGGAAGGGATGTTCGCCCACGGGCAGCTCATGCTCTTCCCGCGCACCCGCCGTTGGGCGGTTGATGCCGGCGAACTGGCCGCCGTTCTCGGGATCGAAAGTCCAGACTTCGGGCGGGGTATAGACGTCGGACATCGGCGCGGCTCCTGCTGTAAAGATCGGTCGCAAAGGCAGATGGCGGTTCGTCGCCGGAACCGCAAGCGCCACGAAGCCGTTCGGACGCCACCATGGCCACCCATTCGCGCGCGCTGGAATATGTTGAAGACAGCGAGCCGGGCATTACCCGCAAGAAATCCGGGCGGAGCTGGGCCTATTTCGATCCGGGCGGAAAGCGCATCGTGGACCGGGACGAGATCGACCGATTGAACCGGATAGCCCTGCCGCCTGCCTATACCGATGCGTGGTATTGCCCGCGGGCATGTGGACATCTGCTGGCGACCGGCATCGATGCGCGCGGGCGCAAGCAATATCGCTATAATCCGGAATTTCGCGCAAGCCGGGAAGCGGGAAAATTCGACGGCTGCGCCCGTTTCGCTAAGCTGTTGCCCAAGGTGCGTCGGCGCGTGGCCAGCGATCTTTCGCGCGCAACCCTGTCGCGGGAGCGCGTGATCGCCAGTGTGATCCGCCTGCTCGATCTGGGCGCGATCCGCGTGGGCAATGAAAGCTATGCCCGGTCGAACAGCAGTTTCGGCGCGACGACCCTGCGGCGGCGGCATGCGAAGGTTTCGGGCGGAAAGGTCAAGCTGCGCTTCAAGGCCAAGAGCGGGAAACTGCGCGAAACCACGGTGACGGATGCGCGGCTGGCGCGCGTGGTGCGGCGGATGCAGGATCTGTCGGGCCAGCACCTGTTCCAGTATGTGAACGGCGATGGCACTGCCCACCCGGTCGGATCGCACGATGTGAACGATTATCTGTGCGAGACGATGGGCGAGCATTTCACCGCGAAGAATTTTCGCACCTGGCATGCCAGCGTGCTCGCGTTCCGCCTGCTGGCGGAGGCCGATCATCCGCTGACCCTGAAGGAACTGACTGGCCAGGTGGCGGAGCATCTGGGCAATACCCCGGCGATCGCGCGCAAGAGCTATATCCATCCGGCGGTGATCGCGCTGGTGGACGGACAGCAGAAATGGCGCGCCCGTCTGAAGCTCCCGCGTGAGACGAAGTGGCTCAGCCGTTATGAGCGCGGACTGATAAAACTGCTTGAGAAAAGCCCTCGCGCCGCCAAGCTGCTGGCAGTCTGATCTCCAGCCCGTTAGCAAGCGGGCGGGAAGGAGTTCACATGGCGCAGCTCTATAAAGGCAAGTGGGTCGATACTGTCCCGGCGGAAGAGGAAGTCGGCAAGGACGGGCGCTTTCGCCGCGCCGACAGCGCGTTCCGCGACGTGATATCGCCCGATCCCACTGCCGAGTTTCCGGCGGAAGCGGGGCGTTATCATCTGTGGGTGGCCTATATCTGCCCCTGGGCCTCGCGCACGCTGGCGTTTCGCGTGCTGAAGGGCCTGCAGGATGTGATATCCGTTTCCTACGCACGGCCGGGCCTTGGGGGCGAAGGCTGGGTGTTTGACGAGGGGCCGGACGGGCCGGTCGAAGGCGGCTATCCGCTGCACCGGCTCTATGTGGAGCATGACCCGGTCTATACTGGCAAGGTCAGCGTGCCGGTGCTGTGGGACAAGAAGACCCGCCGCATCGTCAACAACGAAAGTTCGGAGATCATCCGCATCCTCAATTCCGCGTTCGAGGGACTCGCGGGCAACCGGCTGGATTTCTATCCCGAGGTGCTGCGGGGCGAGATCGACCGCTGGAACGACCTGATCTACCCCGGTCTGAACAACGGCGTCTATCGCGCTGGTTTTGCTCGCAGCCAGTCAGCTTACGAGGAAGCGGCGCGGGGCGTGTTCGATACTCTGGACGCGATGGAAGCGCACCTCGCGGGCAATCGCTATCTCGCGGGACAGTGGCTGACAGAGGCGGACTGGCGGGCATTCACCACGCTGGTGCGGTTCGATGTCGCCTATCACGGCGCGTTCAAATGCAACCTGCGCCGCATCGATGACTATCCGGCGCTACGGGGATATTTGCGAGAACTGTATCAATGGCCGGGCATCTCGCACACGGTGAACATTCCTGAGATCAAGCTGGGCTATTACGGGCTGGTCGATCGCAACCGCATCTTCCCCATCGGCCCAGACCTTGATCTCACCAGCCCGCACGGGCGCGATGCGCTTCCCGCACGCGGCCTTATGGAACATGTGGCATGAAGGGCACGCCCGATCTGATTGTCGTCGGGGGCGGATCGGCCGGCATCGCCTGCGCGGCGCGTCTGGCAGAGGGCGGCCAGCGCGTGCTGCTGGTGGAAGCGGGCAAGAGCCACAGGGACCCGCGCGTTTCCATCCCCGCACTGATGAGCGGGATCGTGCAGAAGCCGGATTTCGACTGGTGCTATCATGCGGAGCCGGACCCGTCGGTGGGCGGCAGGCCGGATGTATGGCCCGCGGGCAAGCGGCTGGGCGGTGGCAGCGCGATCAACGGCATGATGTTCATCCGCGGCCACAAGTGGGATTTCGACCACTGGGCCGAATTGGGCGCGACAGGATGGGACTATGCCAGCGTGCTGCCCTATTTCCGCCGTCTGGAAGATAACGAGCGGGGCGCGGATGCGTGGCGCGGGCAGGGCGGGCCCGTCGCGGTATCCGAAGTGCGATCGCACTATCCCGTCACGGATGATTGGATCGCGGCCGCGCAGCAGGCGGGCATAGACCGCTCGTCCGACTTGAACGGGGAACACGGGGAGGGGGTGGATTACATCCAGCTTTCCCAGCGTAGCGGGCTGCGCTGCTCCACCGCGCATGGATACCTGCGGCACAAGTCCGCGAACCTCGAAGTGCTGACGGAAGCGCAAGTGCTGAAGATCGTGATCGAAAACGGTCGTGCCACTGGTGTCACCGTGCGTCGGGGTGGAGAGGTCCAGACGTTCACCGCGCACAACGGCGTGGTGCTCAGCGCCGGGGCGCTCAACACGCCGCGCCTGCTGATGCTCTCGGGCATCGGACCGGCGGCGGAACTGCAACGGCATGGCATCGGCGTAATCGCGGACCTGCAGGGCGTGGGGCAGAACCTACAGGAACATCCCGGCTGCCATCTGGTGAACGCGGTGTCGGCGCATACGCTGAACGATGAATCGCATGGGCTGGCGGGTGTGCTGCAGGTGCTGAAGCTGGCCTTCACGCGCAGCGGCGCGCTGACGACGGGTATCGGCCACGCACAAGCCTTCGTGAAAAGCCGGCCCGATCTGCCCGTGCCCAACCTGCAACTGGCCTTCAGCGCCTTCGCTTTCGAGATTACGCCAAAGGGCAATCTGGCGCTGTCGAAGCAGGCGGCGGTCAGCACGTTCATCGCGGTGATGCGGCCCGCCTCGCGCGGCCGTATCTCGCTGCGTTCCGCCGATCCGGACGCACCGCCGGTGATCGAGCATCGCCTGCTGGGTGAAGAGGATGATGCAGCACAACTGGTCGAAGGGCTGGAAATCGCCCGCCGGATCATGGCCCAACCCGCCATCGCCGCCGAAGTAAGCGGGGAGGTGCGCCCCGGCGTGGCTGCCGACAGCCGCGAGGCCTTGCGCGGCTATGTTGGTGCGGCGACGATCCCGATGTTCCATCCGGTCGGCACGGCAAAGATCGGCGCGGTGGATGATCCGATGGCGGTGGCCGGGCCTGACTGCCGCGTGCGCGGTGTCGATGCCCTGTGGGTGGCGGATGCTTCCATCATGCCAACGATTCCGCAGGGTAATACGAACGCCACCAGTATCATGATCGGCGAACGCGCGAGCGATCTGATACTGGCGCATTCGCGTGGCCGGGCCTGAATCGGCAAACGAATACAGCCTTTTAACCGAAGCTTTTTCTGCTGCACTTCTTCCGCTATTAGGAGGAGGTCAGTGAAGGGGGGACTTCGTGATGAACAGGCGTCTGCGTAATGGCTCGAAAGTGGCTTTTGCAGTTTTGGCCGGGGCGCTCGTCGCTTCCCCCGCGCTAACCCAGCAACAGTCAACGCCGCCGATAGCGCGCTATACGATCGACGCGGGCACGACATCGGGAATGATGGCGATGGCCAGCGGCGGGGGCGTGGGTGCCGCGCTCAACATGATGCGCGGCGGCAATCAGGTCGCGCACGAACTGGTTCTGCGGCTCGGTTCCAGCCGCTCTGCCACGGGTGAGCCCAAGGCGGATCACTTCATGCCGGGCGGCGCCCGGCTCGGCGCATCTGTTCCGCTGCTCTCGCCCCAGCCCACGCGCCCGTCGCAGTGGGATGATCAGGGGCCGGAACATCGCAATCCGCAACAGCTTCCCGAAGGGCGCCTGCTGCTGTTCTGGGGTTGCGGGGAGAAAGCGGGGCCGGGGCAGCCGGTGATCATCGATTTCTCACGCCTCGCTCGCGGGGAAATTCCCCCCGGCCTCTATGCCCAGGGCCTCAACCTGCCTGACGACTGGTCTGTCACCAGCGGCAACAGCACCACTTATGGCGACTGGCCGAACTCTCGGGATTCGCAGACCGTGCCCGCCAATTCATCGCTGCTGGGCGCGCATCGCATTGCCGGAAACTACTCGCCGGAAATCAACTTCACGCTGGCCGACGATTTCATGCCCGCACTGCAAGCAACCGGGCGTGCCCAGCCGAGCGGCGCGCTGGCGCTGAGCTGGGGCGCATTGCCGAAAGCCACCGGCTATTACGCGTGGGCGATCGGTGCGGGCGGGGGGCGCAATTCGCGCGACATGGTGTGGTGGACGTCGTCTTCCACCCAGCAGTTCGGCGGTCCGATGTCGGACTGGATTTCCCCATCCACCGCCGCGCGGCTGGTGCAGGCCGGCACGGTGATGGCGCCCAGCCAGACCAGTTGCACGATCCCGGCAGAGGCGCGGGCCGCAGGTGGGGAGGCGATGATGACGCAGCTTTACGCCTATGGTCCGCAGGCCGATTTCGTCTATCCGCCGCGCCCATCCAATCCGCGCGTGGCGTGGAATCCCGAATGGACCGCCCGCGTCCGCTTCCGTGCCAGCACCATGATCATTCCGGGCATGGAGGGTATGGGCCAGCAGAGCGGGCGCGGGACGCAGCAGGCGACGGAAGAACAGGCTCCCGCCTCGGGCAAGCCCAAGTGCCGCAGCGGCCTGCGCGGCATGGCGGAACGCGCTGCGGGGCTTTGCGAATAGGCTCTGCCATCGCGGGCAGCGAAAGGTCGCCGTCCGCGATGGAGATGGGCTCGCCGCCTATTCGGCGGGCAGAGCCTCTTCCGCCATCTTGCGGCGCACCAGCCCGTCGTTGAGGAAGGTGCCGAACGGGAACAGCCCGGCGATGAAGGTCCGCACCCATTCCCACGCCGAAAAGCCCCGGCCCGGCAGGCACGCGGCCATCGCCAACACATAGGCGATCCACGCAAAGCCGTGCGTCATGCCGAACGGGCGGATCAGCGCGGGATAATCGAACCCGTATTTCAGCGGCATTGCCACCAGGAACAGCGCCAGCGTGGTGACACCTTCGACCAGCGCGATCACCCGAAACAACTTCAGCATGCAGTTACTTCCCCAACTGCGCGGGAATGAAATCCTCGCGCACCGCCTGTGCCAGCAGGTCCAGCGGCAACAGCCCCTGACCCACCACGAAATCATTGAAAGCCATCCGGTCGAACTTCGCGCCCAGCGCCAGTTCCGTCGCCACGCGCAGATCGGCAAGCTGGGTATAGCCATGGAAATAGCTGCCCGCCTGCCCCGGCGCGCGGAAGGTGTAACGATCCACTTCCTGCTTCACCATGGCCGGAGAGAAGCCCGCTTCTTCCGACAGGATGCGTTCGGCCGTCGCCTTATCGGTCAGGCCCAGATTCAGCATTGGATCGAGCATGGCCCGCGCCTGCCTCAGCAGCCGGTGTTGCAGGGCGATCAATTGCCCCTCTACCGGTTCGTAAGGTAGCGTCTCCGCCTCGGCATAAAGCGCCCATCCTTCCACGTTTACGCTGTTGAAGGCGTAGAGAATGCGCGCCTGACTGACGCCGTTTTCCACCATGCGGGCGAATTGAAGCTCATGCCCCGGCCGCCCTTCATGGACGCTCAGCGTCCAGGCGGCGGCATCGAAGTTGAAGTCGTTGGCGACGACATTCGATCCGGGCACCACGCCGGTGGTCAGCACGAATGTTCCGCGTTCCCCGGTGTTGCCGATCAGCCGGGGCGGGATCATGTGCGGGGCGGGGCTGGCGGCATTTTCCGCCGTAGTCCCAAGGCGCATCCGCACCGGGTAATCGGGCAGAGTGACGATCCGTTCGCGCGCGGCGATCTTTTGCAACTGGTCCAGTACTTCGGCGTAATGCGCCTCCATCCGGTCTTCCGGGATGGTCCGCTTTTTCAGTTCGGCCAGCACCGCCGGATAGCTGGTGTCGGTATAGCCGAACTTGGCCGCCACCTGCGGGGCCAGCGCCTGCATCTGCGAACGCGTTTCGTAGAATGCGCGGCGGGCGCGGGAAATCAGTTCTTCCGGCGGCAGGTCGATGCCCACGGCCTTCAGGCGATAGGCATAGAGCTCCGGCGGCAGGCGGAAATCATCGCGAGCGGCAGGCAGGACTTCGGCCCGCTGCCACGCGGCATAGTCACGAAACTGGCGCTCCATCGCGTCCAGCGCCGGGCCTGCGCCTTCGATCTGGTAAGTCTCGAACAATTCCCGGATACCTGCGATGTAGGTATCCAGCTTGCCCAGCGTATCTTCCACGCGGTCGCGATAGGGTCCGACTTTGCCCGCACCCTGGCTTTCCGCCCAGCGTGCCTTGGCAAGGTCCGTCAGCGGCGTGGTGCCGGGATAGAGGCCGGTATAGCGTTCCAGCAACTGCCGCGCGGTGGCCCGGCGGGCAGGCGCGATCTGTTCGTCCAGCAGCGAATTGAGATTGCCGAACACGACTTCCGGCACATCCGTCCACGCCAGCGTCAGCCGCTGGTTGAGCCGGGTGCCCTCGATGCCCTGTTCGATTGCATCGATCAGGATCTGCAAATCCTGCTTCAGCAGCGGATCAGCCGTTGCGGCCTGCGCGGCGCGCAGCTTGTCCAACTGCCCCTCCGATGCCGCAATGTATCGCCCGTCCAGATCGGGGCCGAGATCCATCGTCAGCCCATCGAATTGTTCCAGCCCGGTCTGCGAGACGCTTTCCGGCGAGAACTGCGCCTCCATCTCCAGCAATTGCAGGGTGTAGGCGTTGCTTTTCTCAACCCAGTCCGCCGCTTCCTGCGCGAAGGCGGGAAGCGGGGCGGCGATCACCGCCGCGGGCAGCAGCGTGGAAACGAGCTTCATCATCGGCCGGGACCCTCCTGTCAGAACGACAGGACTAGCGAAGCGGTGCCGGGACGCAAAGTCCCTGCAACTCAACCGATGCGGGTGACCCAGCCGTGCGTATCCTCGGCGCTGCCGCGCTGGATCGCGACCAGCCTTTCGCGCAGGCGGCTGGTGGTCTGGCCGGGACCGCCGCTGCCGATCGTGAATTCCCCGTCCTCGCCCGCCACGCGGCCGATCGGGGTGACGACGGCGGCGGTGCCGCAGGCGAAGCTTTCCACCAGCCTGCCGCTGGCGGCGTCCGCGCGCCACTGGTCCAGGCTATAGCGTTCCTCGCGTATCTCCAGCCCTTCCTCTCGTGCGAGCTGGAGCAGGCTTTCGCGGGTGATGCCGGGCAGGATCGTGCCGGTCAGCGGCGGGGTGATCATCGTGCCGTCATCGAACACGAAGAACACGTTCATGCCGCCCAGTTCCTCGACCCACTTGTGCTCAGCGGCGTCAAGGAACACGACCTGATCGTGTCCGCGCGCAATGGCTTCGGCCTGCGGAACGAGGCTGGCGGCATAGTTGCCGCCGCACTTGGCCGCCCCGGTGCCGCCCGGCGCGGCGCGGGTGTAATCGCCCGAAACCCAGATCGACACAGCCGGAGAGCCGGATTTGAAATAGTTGCCCGCCGGGCTGCAAATCACCAGGAACTTGTAATGCTTCGCCGGCCGCACGCCCAGAAACGGCTCGTCCGCAAACATGAAGGGTCGCAGGTAAAGCGATCCCCCCTCGATCGGCGGGAACCAGTCGCGGTCCGCCAGAACGAGCTGCCGGACGGCATCCACGAAAACCGCTTCCGGCAGTTCGGGCATGGCCAGACGCCGGGCTGATGCGTTGAACCGCCGCGCGTTCGCTTCCGGCCGGAACAGCGCCAGTCCGCCATCCGCGAGCCGATAGGCCTTCAGCCCTTCGAAGATTTCCTGTGCATAGTGCAGCACCGCCGCCGCCGGATCGAGGCTGAGCGGAACGCGTGGGCCGATCGTCGCATCATGCCATCCGCGCCCCTCGGTCCATTCGATCGAGACCATGTGATCGGTGAATACCTTGCCGAAGCCCGGATCGGCGATCGCCTGCGCGCGCGCGGCCTCACTGGCCGGGGCGGGGTGGGGGATGCGGGTGAAATCCAGTGCGGGCGCGTCGGCCATCGAATCCTTGTCCTTGCCTCGAAGACAGGCTTTTAGGTATGAAAATTACAAAATCGCAAGAATAATTATAATATTTGGTATGAACTGAAACCGGGTTGTTCCGCGTGTTAGCTGCGGATGCCGTTCAGGAAAAGGGTGGGGCACGTAACCGGCCGGGGTAATGAAACCGGCCATTGCGGAAAGGCGAAAAATGAGAAGGGCGGCTCCGCCCGTCGGGGAACCGCCCTTCGCATGGTCAGCGGTCGTGAGAGCCGCTTACGAAGCCTTTACCGGCGATATCTGGAGATTACCGATAATGCTCCGCACGGGTCGTCACCGACCTCCCTGCTGAACCATGAGACATCGGATCACCTCCTTTCGCGCTTGGAAGCCAGACCTGCCATTTCACCGGCGGTCGGGCCGGCGTGTGCCGCTGGCCTGTGCCAATATGTGATTCACCGCGCGCGCGAAGACAAGACTTGTATTTAGGTTATTCTCCGTCAGAATAATCGCTTCGCCGATTTGCGCGGCACTCCCCTCAGCGGCAGTCTTCGATCACCCGGGTCACTTCCGGCCATGCGGGCACGAGCAGCGCGGGCAATTCGCCCACTTCCACCGAGAACCGTCCTCTCGAAAAAGCCATTGCGTCGAGCAGGGAATCCCGCGCCGGGATACGAGCGGTCATGCCCTCCTGCCCGGCGGATGCATTGACGCTTCGTTCCGCCGTTTCGGTGCGGATGACCATCGGGGAAGGGGAAGCGACGCTGCCGCTGCGGACGATCTCGACCGAGCCGGATGGCCTATCGCAACGCAGGGTAAGCTGCGGTGTCGCGCCCGAATTTCCGAAACGGGCCGCTCCACCGGCGTAAGTCCAGTCGCCCGGCGTCACCGGCGCATCCATCCAGTGCCCGGCAAAGGGTGGCGCCTGCTGCGGTAAAGGCGCCGGCGCGGGGGATGGAGCTGGGGCTGGTGCGGGCGCGGGGGCAGGCGTCGGCGCCGGGGTCTGCTGCGGCGCGGGCACACAAGCCGCCAGCGCAGCACTGAGGGCCAGCGATGCGAAGGCCAGGCGGCTCGCCGTCATTTGCGGGCGGCGGGTCGGCATCATAAATCACTCCTGTCGCTGTTCTGTGCCCGGCAAGGCAACAAGCCGCTGGCCTGCACGGTTCCTTGCCTTTATCGCCCCTGCGATGGCGGGAAAGAGGCGTATCGACCAGTTGCTGGTGGAACGGGGGCTAGCCGAGAGCCGCGCCCGCGCGCAAGCGCTGGTCATGGCCGGGCTGGTCTTCATCGGCGAATCGAAAGTGGACAAGCCGGGCCAGCAGGTGCGCGAAGATGCGGTGATCGACGTGCGCGGCCGCGACCATCCGTGGGTCGGGCGCGGCGGCGTGAAGCTGGATCATGCGATACGGCATTTCGGGCTCGATCCCACCGGCGGCGTGGCGATGGATATCGGCAGTTCCACCGGCGGTTTTACCGAGGTGCTGCTGGCCCACGGTGCGGAACACGTTTTCGCGGTGGATGTGGGCACCAACCAGCTGGCGTGGAAGCTGCGGCAGGATCCGCGCGTCACCGTGCTGGAACAGACCAATGCGCGCGAACTCACGCCCGATCTGATCGATCGCCCCTGCGATTGGGTGGTGTGCGATGCTTCGTTCATCGGCCTTGCCAAAGTGCTGGAAGTGCCGCTGCGCCTTGCGGGAGAACGGTGCACGCTGGTCGCGCTGATCAAGCCGCAGTTCGAAGTGCGGCGCGAGGAAGTGGGCAAGGGCGGCATCATTCGCGATCCGGCCCTGCATCAGCGGGTGTGCGACGAAGTGCGCGAATGGCTCGAATCAAACGGCTGGCGGATCGATGGACTCACGGAAAGCCCGATCACTGGCAGTGAAGGGAATGTGGAGTTTCTGGTCCTCGCGCGTCGTGGCTGATTGCGCGTTACGCAACACCTCGCCACTATCCGCCCCGAATCGCAGGGAGTTTCGATGAATCGCCTCGCCTCGCCAGCTCAACTCCGCGCAAGTTATCTGCGTTGGGCGCTGTTTCTCGTTCCGTTGATCGTCCTCCTCGGCCTGTTGTCAGGTCGGCTGGGGGGTAGCACCGCCGACAGTGCGTGGTTCATGGCGCTGGACAAGCCGGAAATATTCCCTCCGCCCATTGCTTTCCCGATCGCGTGGACGATCCTTTATGCGCTGATGGGCTTCGCGCTCGCATGCATATGCACCGCATGGCGTGCGCGCTGGCGCGGCCCGGCGATCGCTGCTTTCGTTCTGCAACTGCTGGTCAACCTCGCGTGGACGCCGGTGTTCTTCGGTCAGCACGAGATGACGGCGGGGCTCTACATCATCCTGACGCTGGACGTGCTGGTCCTGATCACGGTGTGGCTGTTCTGGAAGGTTCGCCGCACCGCCGCTCTGCTGATGCTGCCCTACCTCGCATGGATTCTGTTCGCCACGGCGCTCAACTGGCAGTTCCTGCAACTCAATCCCGATCTTGACGGCGCCGATGTGCCGGATGCGGTGCAGAGGATCGCTATCTAGCTTGTCAACGAAGGGGCCGGGGGCCACATAGCGGCCATGCAAAGCGAAAACCCCATGATCGCCGATTTCGTGAAGCTGGCGAACGCCGCCGCCGGTACGCTTGCGGGCATGACCCGCGAGGCGCGGGATGGCGCGCGCGAACGAATGAAGGAAGCCTTCGGCGGGCTCGATTTCGTTTCGCGGGAAGAGTTCGAAGCGGTCAAGGATGTGGCCGCCCGCGCGCGTGAACAGGCTGCGAAGCTGGAAGAACGGATCGCCGCGCTAGAGGCGAAGTCGGCCAAGTAACCCGGCCCCTTCGCAGGGGGATTTGCGCCCATGCACTTGCGCGCTCCGGCCATTTTCCTCGCTGCCCGCGCGCACGGTGAAACGGCTGTGATCGCGCGGATGCTGACAGAGGATCAGGGCGTCGTCGCCGGGTATGTCGCCGGCGGTCGCGGGCGGCATATTCGTCCGGTCGCCATCCCCGGCAATCTCGTGGCGCTGGACTTGTCCGCGCGGTCGGACAGCCAGTTGCCTTTCGCGAAGCTGGAACTGCTGGAAAGCCGCGGCCCATGGCTGGCCGAACCCTTGCCCGCCGCGGCGATCGGCTGGGTCACGGCGCTCACCGCCACGGCCTTGCCGGAACGCCAGCCTTACCCATCGCTCTACACCGCGTTGACGGCATTGCTGGATGCCGTTTGCCACGCCCCTTCCGCTCGGGGCTGGGCGCCCGCACTGGCATCTTATGAAAGCCTGCTGCTGCGGGAACTGGGCTATGGCGGTGGTGAGCGGGCACCGGGCGATTTCGATGCCGCCCTTGCTGCGCTCGACGGGCTTGCGGCCCCGCTCGACCACTACCTGCTTGCCGACCGGCGCGGCGATGTTATGGCCGCCCGCCAACGCTTGAGGGACCTTTTGGGACGCATATGAAGATTGCCTGCCTTGCCGGAGATGGAATTGGCCCCGAGATCATGGCGGAAGCCCGTGCGGTGCTGGCCGCGCTGGATCTGCCGGGTCTTACCGTATGGGAAGCGGACGTAGGCGGCATCGGCTACAAGCGGCACGGCCATCCACTGCCCCCGGAAACGCTGGAAATGGCGAAGGCCGCCGATGCGGTGCTGTTCGGTGCCGTGGGCGATCCCGATTGCGATGCGCTGGAACGCCACCTGCGGCCGGAACAGGCGATTCTGGGCCTTCGTCAGGCGCTGGGCCTGTTCGCCAATCTGCGCCCCGCCACGATGTTCCCCGGTCTGGAAGATCTGTCCGCGCTCCGCCCCGAGGTTGCCCGCGCTATCGATTTGCTGATCGTGCGAGAGCTGAACGGCGATGTCTATTTCGGCGAAAAGGCCATTCGCACGCTGGACGATGGTCGCCGTCAGGGCTTCGACTTCATGTCCTATGCGGAGGATGAGGTTCGCCGCATCGCTCATATCGGTTTCCGCGCGGCACAGGGCCGGGGCAAGCGGCTGACCAGCGTGGACAAGGCCAACGTGCTGGAAACCAGCCAGCTCTGGCGCGATGTGGTGATAGAGGTCGCGGCTGAATATCCCGATGTCACGCTGGACCACATGTATGTGGACAACGCCGCGATGCAGCTCGTGCGTAATCCCGGCCAGTTTGACGTGATCGTCACCGGCAACCTGTTTGGCGATATCCTTTCCGATCAGGCCAGCATGTGCGTCGGTTCCATCGGCCTGCTGGCCAGCGCCTCTCTGGGCGAAGAGCAGACGGATTTCGGGACCAAGGGCCTTTACGAACCGATCCACGGTTCCGCGCCCGATATCGCGGGGCAGGGCAAGGCGAACCCGATGGCCATGATCCTCAGCCTGGCGATGATGCTGCGCCACAGCTTCGGGCGAGAGGCTGATGCGGTGCGGGTGGAAACTGCCGTGGCGCGCACGCTGGCCGATGGCGCGAAGGGCGCCGATCTGGGCGGTACGGCGGGCACGAGTGAAATCGGGCGAGCCGTGCTCGAGAGATTGCCGCAGGCGTAACCCGATGCTTACGAATCTCCTGTACCCGGCGGGGCGATGGAGATGACCAACGCATTCCTGGATCAGGCGGCGGATGCGGCAGCCCATGTGGGCCTGCGCCCGCTGGAACTGGCCGTTGTCCTGCCGACGTTCAACGAATCCGCCAATATCGCGCCGATGGTTGCGCGGCTGGAGGCGGCGCTCGGCCCCGCCGGTTGGGAAGCGATCTTCGTCGATGACGATAGCCGCGACGGCACGGCTGATGCCGCGCGAGAGATCAGCCGTCAGGATCCGCGAATCCGGGTGATCCAGCGTTTCGGCAGGCGCGGCCTTGCCAGCGCCGCGATCGAGGGAATGTGCGCCACCTCCGCGCCGATCGTCGCCGTGATGGACGCCGATATGCAGCACGATCCGGCGCTGCTGCCGGCGATGTTGAACGCGGTCGTTTCCGGCGAATGCGATGTCGCGGTCGCTTCCCGTTTCGTCGAAGGGTCCAGCATGGAGGCGTGGAACCGCCCGGATCGCGAACGCGCATCGGCACTGGCCAACCGGCTGGCACGCAAAGTCACCGGCGTGACGCTGAGCGACCCGATGAGCGGCTTCTTCATGCTTCACACTGAAATCGTGCGGCGCGACGCGCACCGCCTGTCCGGCATCGGCTTCAAGATCCTGCTGGATATTCTCGCCACCGCCGAAAGCCCGCTGAGGGTAAAGGAGTTCCCCATGGCCTTTGGCGCGCGCGCGGCGGGCGAAAGCAAGCTTGACCGGACGGTCGTGTTCGAATTCCTCGTTGGGCTGTATGACAGGTGGCTGGGCCGCATCGTGCCCACGCGCTTCGCCCTGTTCGGCACGATCGGCGCGGCGGGCGTGCTGGTTCACATGGCCGTGCTATCCGCCTTCCTCGCGGCGTTCGGCGGCACGTTCCACGATTACCTGATCACCGATTTCGAGATCGGCCAGACCATCGCCGCGCTGGTGGCGATGAGCTTCAATTTCGTGCTCAACAATTCGCTGACTTATGCCGATCAGCGGTTACGCGGGGTTGGGGGGCTGTTGCGGGGCTGGCTCAAGTTCGCGCTGACCTGTTCGGTCGGTCTTCTGGCCAATGTTGGTGTTGCTGCTGTGCTCGTTCGCATGGGAATGCACACTTACCCCGCCGCATTGAGCGGTATTGTGATAGGGTCTGTGTGGAATTACGCCCTGTCCAGCCGCTTTGTCTGGGGCCGGTTCAGGTAACGATTACCGCCAGCTTCGCAGCCACATCCAGAACTCGTAAGACCCACGGCCCGCCAGCGGAGCGGCGCTGAGAATCGGGTAAAACACCGCGAACATCGCCACGGATCCGGCGATTACGCCCAGCGCCTGCCAGCGCCAGCCCCGCCGCCACATCGCGTCCAGCGCCAGCGCCAATGCCGCCAGCAGGAAGCAGCTGGGCAGCAGATAATGGTAATAGAACTGCACCGGCTTTGGCGCGATGATCCACATCCCCAGCGCGGCCAGATAGAGCAGGGCGACGGCCAGTGCATCCGTCCGGCCACGCCGCACCCCGGCGTACAGGCACCACGCAACGGCAGGCAGGCCAGCCAGCATGGTCAGAGGATTACCGATCATCAGCACACCGCGCTGCGCCCCGTCGCCGACCTCGTAATAATACCAGATCGGCCGCCAGTTCAGCACCCACTGCCACCACGTGCTCATGTAAGTGTGCGGCTTGATGACCTGCTCCTGAAGCTCCAGCATCTTCACATGAAGCGCCAACAGGCCGGTGGGCTCGATCGATCCCTTTTCGTACAGCAGGAAAGGCCAGTAGGCGGCGCAATAGGCGACGAGGGGCAGGAGGCCCAGCCACAGCCCCGCCTCGATCAGCGACATCCCTTCTACCGGCGCGCCTTTTGAACTGGTGAGCAGCCGCCAGCGCGCCGCGTGCGCCCTTACCACCAGAAACGCGAGCCCCGGCAACATGGCAATCGGCGCCGCATTCCATTTGCAAGCGACAGCGAAACCCAGCGCCACCCCCGCGATCGGAAGGCGCCACCGGGCGGAGCGGTTGTGACGCACGGCCCCCGCGCACATCCAGATCCCCACCATCGCGAATGACAACATGAAGATGTCCAGCATCGCGATGCGCGATTGCACGAACAGGCCGAAACCGGTGGCGATCAGAACGCCCGTGGCCAGAGTGGCGAAGCGCGATTGCGAAGCGAACCACATTGCCCGCATTGCAGCAAACAGTGTCAGCACGCCGAACAGGGCGGACATGATCCTCCAGCCGAGGGTGTTGTCGCCCGCCAGCAGCATTCCCGCCGCGATCAGTTCCTTGCCCATCGGGGGATGTTCGCGGTTCAGCGGGTGGGACAGCTCCAGCAGAGTTCGCGCAGCAGGAAGATAATGAATCTCGTCGAAAAAAGGCTGAGTCGGAATGGTCAGCCGTACCCAAATCAGGGCAGCGAAAGCGGCGGTAATGGCCGCAATCCACCCGATCGGGTCAGCGGAATGGTGTGGGGCATGCACCGATGGCGGGTTCATCTGTGCGCCGGATAGGACCAGTTGAGTCCCGGTGCAAGGACAGCCGAATTGTGTCATGATATTGTGCGTTGCACCAATACCTGGCTTTTTTGGTCACAGTTTGGAGGACTCGTCACGATGATTAAGAAGATTGCTTTTGCTACGGCCGCTGGGGCGCTGGTCGCAGCTCCTGTCGTGGCCCATGCTGCGGCGCCCAGCCGCGCACCTGCCCAGACTGAAGATTCCGAAAAGCTTGGTGGCGGCCTGCTGCTTCCGCTGCTCGCGGCTGCGGCTGTGGCGGCCCTGATCGCTTTCGTGATTATTGATGACGATGACGCTCCGGCCAGCCCGTAGTTCGCGTTCTTTCTGATTGAAGGGAAAGCGGGGCCATTGTGCCCCGCTTTTTCGTTGCGCTTGCGGGGGCACCGCTCCTAGACGCGGCGGGCAATGAAAAAGACCACCGGCACCGATCCTTCGATAACTTCCCGCTGGCGCCCCGCCACCCGAGCTGTGCGCGCCGGTACCTGGCGTTCCGAACATGGGGAAACCAGCGAGGCGCTGTTCCTCACTTCCGGCTACACTTACGACGATGCGGCGACCGTTGCCGCGCGTTTCGCGGGCGAGGCGGATGGGATGACCTATTCCCGCCTGCAAAACCCCACCGTGGCGATGTTGGAACAGCGGATCGCCGCGATCGAGGGTGCTGAGGCATGCCGCGTTCAGGCGACCGGCATGGCGGCGATGACATCGGCCCTGCTGTGCCAGTTGCAGGTCGGCGATCATGTTGTCGCAGGTCGTGCGGCTTTCGGGTCGTGCCGCTGGCTGGTCGATACGCTTTTGCCGCGCTTCGGCGTCGAAACCACGGTGATCGACGCGCGCGACAATGCCGAGTGGGAGAGGGCGATCAGGCCGAACACGAAAGTGTTCTTCTTCGAAACCCCGGCAAACCCCACGCTCGACATCGTCGATCTGGCTGGGGTCTGCGGGCTCGCCCGATCGCACGGCATCACCAGCGTCGTCGATAATGCCTTTGCTACGGCCGAATTGCAGCGACCGCTGGATTTCGGCGCGGACGTAGTGGCCTATTCCGCGACCAAGTTGATGGAAGGGCAGGGCCGCGTGCTGGCGGGCGCAATCTGCGCCAGCCGAGAATGGATCGACAATGTGCTGTTGCCGTTCCAGCGCAATACCGGGCCGAACCTTTCACCGTTCAACGCATGGGTTGTGCTGAAGGGGCTGGAAACGCTGAGCCTGCGCGCCCGCAAGCAGAGCGAGAACGCGCTGGAAGTCGGCCGTTTTCTGGAAGATCGAGTGCCGGTGATGCTCCATCCCGGCCTGCCCAGCCATCCGCAGCACGATCTGGCGATGAAGCAGATGGACGCAGCGGGGGCGATCTTCAGCTTCGTGCTGGATGGTGGGCGCGAACAGGCGCACGCCGTGCTCGATGCGCTGGAACTGATCGATATTTCCAACAACATCGGCGATTCCAAATCCCTGATGTGCCACCCGGCCAGCACAACCCATGCCAACATGGGGGAAGAAGCCCGCATCGAGATGGGTGTGGTGCAGGGCATGTTGCGGATGAATGTCGGTCTGGAAGACCCGCAGGATCTGATCGAGGATCTGGATCAGGCGCTGGCGAAGGCGGGGCTTTAGGCCGCGCCCCGTAACCGGAGGGGCAGCGTTTTCCCACGCCGTTCGCCGCAACCGGTTTGACCGTCCCCGCAAAGTCTTTACGCTTGTTGCCATGCAGGATGTTCTCGCCAACCTGTTCCAGCACGCCGCGAAAACGCAGGGGATTACCGTCAGGGTGGCGGTCAATTTCATGCCGGACCAATCCCGCACGGCTGCGCACCGCTGGTTCTGGGTCTATCATATCCGTATCGAGAATCACCGGGACGACACCGTCCGCCTGCGCACGCGGCACTGGCGGATCACCGATGCGCGCGGCATCGTGAACCTGGTGGAGGGCGAAGGTGTGGTGGGGGAAACCCCGATCCTCGCCCCCGGCCAGACCTACGATTATGTCTCCGGGTGTGAACTGATGACCAACACCGGATCGATGGAAGGTTTTTACACCTTCACCGATGGTGACGATCAGTCGTTCGAAGTGCGAATACCGTTCTTCCCTCTGGCGGCCCCGGCATCAGCAGCCTGACCGGTACATCTAGCTCGGCGGAAGTTTCCTTTCTGCCCGCCACGCCTGGGGGGACGTGCCGAAAGTGGCGACGAACCAACGGGTAAAGGAACTGGGCGAGCCATAGCCGAGCAGCGAGGCGACCGTCGTCACCGGCCGATCCGAATCCGCGAGATAACCCGCCGCCAGACCCCGGCGCACTTCATTCAGCAGATAGCCGAAGGTCTGGCCTTCCTCATCCAGCCGCCGTTGCAGGCTGCGCGCGCTCATGCCCATGTGGGCGGCAACCTGATCCAGCGTGGTCCTGCCGCCGGGCAGCAGCTGGGCAATCGCGCGGCGGACCCCTTCGCTGACCATGAGCGGAGTTTCTTCCACCGGTACCATGCGCAGCAGGCCCCGTGCGTTGCGGGCCATGACTTCATCGGCCAGCGGGTTAGGTTCCAGCAGAGAGGCAGAAGAGCAGGACAAGCCATTGAAACTGTTTTCGAAATCCACACTCACCGGATAGAAGCGCCGCCAGGGTGCCAGATCCTGCGGCTGCTTGCGGACGAGATGCACGGCGGACGGCCGCCAGTGCCCGTGGGAGGCGCCGTGGAGGACGCGATAGGCGATCCCCACCATGAGGTCGGTCATCTGCACGCTCCAGAACCCGGGCACGAGGTCGAGCCGGATCACGGCGGTGCCGTCCGCCTCTTCCAGCGCGATCTCAGTTATGTCGTTCAGATGAGCGCGATAGATGATGCAGGCACGCACCACCTCGCGCAGATTGGGTAACCGTTCCAGCAACAGGCTGAGGGGGCCGAGCCGCGCGAAGTCGCGCCTTTCAGCCATGAGCAGGCCGAAACTGTCACAGCCCGACATTTCTGCGGACCGTTCCAGTAGTTTGACGAACGATTCCGCCGGCACCCGATTTTCCGGATCGGCCAGCGATTCAGGAGAAAACCCTGCATCACGCAGCATCCGCTGGCCGTCCAGCCCCACCGCCTCGGCGACTTCGATGTAGGCGGTGAGAATGATGGCTCGTACGCGATGCACCGGCCCCTCCGCTGCCGCCGGGCAAGTGCCGGTAAGTTGCAGCTTCATTCGCGCCCATCAGGAATATCTGCTTCCTCGGTCGGAAATGCAAACAGATTGGCGTGATTTGCCGCGCGGGTTTTGCGTTTGGGCGCTAGCGGCCCCGCTCCTTTCCGGGCTGAGGGGGAGAGCCTCGCGGAAGACATCCCACGAGGAAACGATGTCAGATACCGCGCCGCCGACCCCTGGCGAAGTTCGCGCACTTGCCCATCAGTTGCTGACCTGGGCCGAACAGCTATCCGCCCTGCCGCCGCGTGTCGCGGCGTTGTCGGATGACGACCGGCATGAATTCGTCCTTTCGCGTGCCGAAACACTGCGCCGCGAAGCGCGCTTGCGGGCGCGGCTGTTCCCGGGAGTTCCGTTCGGCAATGCCAACTGGGATCTGGCGCTGGAACTTTTCGTGCGTGAGATGGCGGGTTTCCGCGTGTCGTTGGAAGACCTCGCGGGCGATGACATACTGCCCAGGGAAGTAATCGTCCGCTGTGTCGATTCGCTGGCGGAACTGGGCTTCGTGGATCAGGTTTCCGACCGCTTCGATTCCCGCATTTCGTGGATTTCGCTGTCCGATGCGGGCAAGAAAAGCATGACCAGGTTCCTGCTTGAATCCGCCCGCTCATCCGGATCCCTTCACGAAAGCAGCGCGCTTGCCGTTTCACCGGAAAATCATGAAAGCGATCCGGAAATCAGGACGATGCCGTTCAGCCGCTCGGCCTGATTGCGAACACGCTGCCGCCCAGCGTCACGATGTAGAGATTGCCGGCCTCATCCTCTCCAAAGCTGGTCACACTGTTCAGTGAACCCGCGTTAGGGGTGAAGGCAGCGTTGCGATTGGTGAACACGCCGGTGGAAGCGGTCGCCCCGAACGGCATGGTGCCGATCGGCGCCGACCAGATGTTGCCGCTGATGAAATCGGCAAAGATATAGAGGCCCTGCAACGCTTCGACTGGCCCGCGATAGACGTGGCCGCCGGTAATGGAATCGCCCTGCAAAGGGCCGCCACCGTGGCCATATTGGGCCACAGGCATCGTCAGCCCGGCGGGATTGGTCCCCAGCAGGGGTTGCGTTCCTTCAAACAGCGGCCAGCCCATGTTCAACCCCGCGTCGCTGGTCCGCACGCGATTGATCTCTTCTATCGTGCCCTGGCCCACATCCGCGATCCACAACTCGCCCGTTGCGCGGTCAAAGCTGTTCCGGAACGGATTGCGCAGGCCGTAAAGCCATACCTCCGGCGCTCCGCCAGATGTGGCGAAGGGGTTGGACGCGGGAATGCCATAATCGCGGTCGGGATCCCCGGGAAAATCGTCGCGCGTCACATCGATTCGCAGCATCTTGCCGAGCAGAGTGGAGCGGTTCTGACCGTTTCCGTCGGGATCATTACCCCCGCCGCCATCGCCGGTGGCCATGTAGAGCAGCGCGTCCTGGCCAAAACCCAGCCAGCCGCCGTTATGGTTGTTGCGCGGATGTGGGATGGTCATCAGCCGGTCTGCGCTGGAGGGATCGAGCGTGGTACGCCCGGCCGCGCTGGCGACGTAGCGGCGCAACTCTATCGATCCGTCAGGCGCGGTCAGGTAAACGTAGGCACGGCCGCTGGTCATGAAATCAGGCGCCAGCGCCACGCAGAGCAGTCCTCTCTCGCCATCGGTGGAGACTGCGCCGGTGATATCGAGAAACGGCGTAGCCGCTACCTCGCCGTTGGATGGATTGAGCAGGCGGATGCGCCCGGCGCGCTCCACTACCAGCACGCGGCCGCTGCCATCGGGAAATGCGGTCAGAAATACAGGCTGGGAAAGACCGGTAGCGACTCGCTGTACGATAAAGCCGCCACCGGTGACGTCGCTGATGGTGATCCGCAGGGTCAGCACCGTATTCGCCCGCCCGTCGCTGGCGATCACGCCCACTTCGTAGATGTTGTCGCGATTGGCGTCGGCAGGGGCGTCGAAATCCGGCGGGATGGCGAACGACAGCGCACCGCCGGCGGTGATCCGCAGCAGCGCCGAATCCCCTCCGCCTGCCAGAGAAAACGTCACCGCATCGCCATCCGCGTCGGTTGCGGCGGCGGTGTAGAAGGTGCCGGAGGTGTTTTCAGGGACGGTCACCGTGGCGGGGGAGGTGATGGCTGGCGCGGAGTTGGAATTGCCCCCTCCGCCGCCGCTATCACTGCCGCCGCCCCCGCAAGCGCCAAGGCACAGAGTCATTGCGGCCACGCCTGCGCATCGTGAAATCGTCCAGTTCCGCATGCCGGCTCCCTTTCCGGTGTATCTGTGCCGCAACGCCCGACGGAGGAGAAGGCTCCGAAGCGGTGTTGCGGGTGCATGAGACAGGCCCTAAACGAGCGGCGGCATGAAGCGCACGCATCTCCCCCTGAACGCTCTGCGCGTATTCGATGCGGCGGCGCGCCATCTCAGCTTTACCCGCGCGGCAGACGAACTGGCGGTTACGCCCGCGGCGGTCGGCCAGCAGATTCGCGCGCTGGAAGATGTGCTGGGCGTGGTGCTGTTCCGCCGCACATCGAAAGGGCTTGAGCTTACTGACGAGGCAGAGGCGGGGCTGGATTCGCTGCGCGAAGGTTTCCTCAGCTTCGAGGAAGCTGTGCAGGCCATGCAGGCCGGCCAGTCGAGCCATTTCTATACCATCGCCGCCCCGCGCGAATTCTACGCCCAGTGGCTGGCGCATCGGCTGGCGGCCTTTCGTCGCGCCAACCCTGAAGTGCGCTATCAGCTGATCGGCGGAGAAGAAGTCGATTTTACCGAGGCCAATCTCGATATCGCCATCAGGCTGGTAGAAGGGCCGGGCGATCTGGAAGGGGTGGAACTTGCCCCAGCGCAGCGAGTGACCGTCGCCGCCGATGGCGCGCCGGATGACTGGATCGGCTGGTCGGGTGCGACTCTGCCTGATGGCGTCGAACCGGCCATTCAGGCGGGTAACGCGGGTCAGGCGCTGGCCAGCGCGGTTGCCGGGCTGGGCAAGGCTGTGCTCCCTCTGCTGCTGTGTGAAGAAGCAATAGAGGCTGGCACCCTGAAAGTTCTGGAAGGGCCGGAAGAAGGCCGCCGTGCCTACTGGCTGGTCGCGCCGCGGCCACAGTGGCGGCAGAAGAAGGTCAGGACGCTGGTGGCGTTCCTTACAGGCGAAGATTGATCCATCCGGTGCGGGTCCAGCACGGGGCAGCGGATAAATAGCGAAGGAAGAAGCATGCAAGGTCATACCGTGCGGCGTTGCGCCCGCCTTTTCGCGACGGCCGTGGTGGCCCTCGCGATTCCGCTGACGGCGGTTTCCGCGCAGGACCGCGATCTCGATCGTGAAACGCCGCAAGGCAAAGTTTTTCGGGCCGAGATGCGCGAAGACGGCGAACCAGCGCGGTTCAGGCTGACGCTTCAGGGCGGGCAGGGGCTGGAATTAACCGCAGCGCAGGTGGGCGGTTCCGACCCCTATCTGCGGGTGTTTGATGCGGACAGTGACGAGCTTCTGGCCGAGAACGACGATTCCGCCGGATCGCTTTCGGCCAGTACGCGGCTTTTCTTTGATGAAACGAAGCGGCTGCGGATCGAAGTGACTAATGCCGTTGGTGAAACGGGTGGCCGCCGCTTCGATCTGATCGTCCTGCCATCCGACTATCGCCCCACCCCGCCGCGCGATCTGGCGATTGGTGAGACGCTGTCGGGCGAACTGTCGGATTCCGACGGCCAGCTGTTCCATGTGCGGGCAGAGCGTGGCCAGATTCTGATCATCGCTATGAATCAGGCCGATGGGTCGAATGTCGATCCCGGTGTGGAGATATATTCCGGCAACAACGCCACGGGCGAAGCTCTGGCCAGTGACGACGATGGCGGCGGCGGCCTGAATGCGCGTCTGCGCTTCACTGTTCCGCAAAGCGGGCGCTACACCGTGCGCGCCTATGGTGTCGGCGGAAGCACCGGTGCTTATTCGATTGCGATCAATGGCCTGCAGGCAGCAGATATCGCGCCGAAGGAAGTGCAGCTTGGCAGCACTACGCGGGGCTCCCTCGACAGTGACGTTCGTGAGAGGTTGTACAAGCTGGACCAACGCAGCCGCACTTCGCTGGCCAACGGTTCCGGCTCGCTTGTCATCGAGATGCGTTCGACGGGTGCGAGTGATGACGAGGAGGGCCTCGATCCGGTGGTCGATGTCGGCTTCGAAACCCCGATCGGGTTTTCTTCGATGGCACGGGACGACGATGGCGGCGGCGGCACTGACGCGCAGCTGGTTTTCGACGTTTCGGAACTGGACGCTGACTGGTTGAGTCGGTTGCTGATCAAAGCCAGCGCTTATGGCGACAACGGAGGCGAATACGCGCTAACCGTGAAGCGGGAGGACGCCGAATGAGGCGGTATCCCATCGCGCTTTTTGCGGTGATGCTACCTTCTCTCGCGCTGGCCCAGGCCGCGCCAGACCCCACCGCTGAAGACAAGTTGCAGGACATTGTCTGGCATAATCAGCAGATGCTCGCGCTCGCCAGCCGGCAGGCGAGTGACGGCTGGTATTATCTCCCTGGTGGCGTGTTATGGAAACGCGTTTCCGGTGATGGATCGGGCGCGCATCCCACGGTGCGCGACACTGTGACCCTGCATTACGAAGGCAGCTTCGTGGATGGCGAAGTGTTCGACAGTTCGTGGCAGAGGGGAGCGCCTGCGACGTTCCCCCTTTCGGGCCTGATCCGCGCATGGCAACTCGCCGTGCCGCAGATGGCTGTTGGCGACACGATCGAAATCGCGGTCCCTTCCAGCATGGGTTATGGCCCCGTGGGGCGGGGGCCCATCCCAGGCAACGCGACCCTGTTGTTCAAGATCGAGCTGCTATCGATCGATAGCTAAGCCTTTCGTGGCTCAATGCTAGTTCGCGACGCTCCGGGGATTTTGCCTGACGGTAAATCCCCGGAGCTGATCTGTAAGGATCGTCAATCCCGTGAAGGGGGCGGTCCTTCAGGGGCCGGAGCAACCGCGGGATCGCGGTCGAAGATTCGGGCCCACTGAGCGCGGTCATCGGGCGCATTGGCATCGGCCGTTCCGGCGGCCACCGCTTCGCGATGGGCGCGTGATGCGCTGATGTAGTCGCGGGGCATCCGATTGCCTTCATGGCAGGCATATTCAAAGAACGCGTAGTCGTCGTCGCGGATCCATTCGATGCGCGTGGTCCACGGCGCGGTGAACACTTCCGGGTCCGAATAGGTCAGTTCGTGTATCAGGCTGTTCGGCCCCGTCATGGTCAGCCGTTCGACTGTTTTGGCCTGCGAACTGGTGGGGATGGTGTTGAACGGCGGCACGGCCTGCGTGGCGATGTTCAGCGGCGATCCGTTGCGCGCGTAGGCATCGTCGGTAGCGCTGTCGCCGCTCTTGATATTGGTGGTTTCGATGACCAGCGTGTTGCCTTCCCACCAGCCCACGCTGTTACCCAGATAGGCCTCTACCGGCTTGGCCCAGTGGCTCGGATTCTTGCTGTCGCGCAGCGGGATGACCCGCGTGCCCAGCATTTCCAGTGCGATGGTGACATAGCCGGGTGACTGGAACACACGAATGCCATTGTTGTAGCGGAACGGGTACATCGACGCTGGGAAACCGCGAGTGACGCAGCGATCCCAACTGTCGAAATCGCTGACCCAGTCGTAATCGATGCCGGGCACCCAGCCGGATCTTCCGGCCTCGTGCAACGCCTTGCCTTGGGGTGTGAAGGCCGGGATTTGCCCGTCCGCAGGGCTGACCAGCATGGAGGTGCGATAGGCGAAGGGTGAATTCTTCACCCAGTCGGCCAGTCCTTCCGTCCCCGACGTGCCGATGCCGCGATCGGAAGCGGCCGCGTAGCTGGAATCGGAACGTTCCGCAGCGGTCACCCGGCGGGCGTGTTCCTCGTCCGTCTGCCAGAAACGGTTACCGTATTCGGTCGGCCGCTGGAACAGGATGCGCGCGTTGTTGAGATATTCGATCTGCCAAGTGTGGCTGATGTCCGGATCGCCCCATTCGGTTTTTGGCGGTGCATAATCGGTGGGTACAGGCGGCAACTCGGTCAGTTCAGCGGGGCGGTTCTGCGCTGCGGCTGGAACGGCGCTCAACGCCGACAGGGTGGCAAATGCGGAAACGGCAAATGCCACGCGGGCGCAACTCAGGCGTAAGGTCTTGCGGCTCATTGGGTCCTCTCTCCCCGATGTTTGTGCGCAGTCTAGATTGCTTTCGACGACCTGACCAGTGTTGGTTGACTATGTCTGGGAAGGGAAGGGCCGATGTATTGGCGGGCAGGCCCTTGGCTGGCGCGCGTGCCGGAAGGACAAAAAAAGAAGGCGCCCGAAAGCGCCTTCCGTGACCTTGAACTGTGGCGAACGATCAGCCCCAGCGGCCGCCGAACAGCCAGTCCAGAAGATCGAACTGACGAGCTACATAGCCCAGAGTTGCGAGAAGCATGACAAAACCTCCACGGGGATGGAGGTTGGAAAATGCCATTAACCATGTTTGTTTGTAAACTGTTAACTATGCTTGCCGACGTGCGGAATCCCCATCGGTCTGCAATTCAAGGATATTTTTCTCTCGCATAGGTCGGTAGAGTCCAAACCCCTGGGCTACCCGGCATCCGAGTTCGTTAAGCATTTGCAGGGTGGCGTCGTCTTCCACCCCCTCGGCAACCGCGGTGATTCGCAGATCTTTGCCCAAGCGCAGCGCGCTTTTGACAATTCCGCGGGCTTTGATGTCGTCGTGTATCCGGGACACGAACAACCGGTCGATCTTGAGTTCGCCGAACGGCAGGCGGAGCAGCGCTTCGAAGCTTGCGGCCCCGACGCCGAAATCGTCCATGGATATCTTGGGGCCGAGCGCTGTGAGTTCGGCCAGAATCTCGGCGGCGATGTCAAAACTGGATATGCGATAGGTTTCGGTGATCTCCAGAGTAAGGTCGCTGGGGTTGAAGCCTGTCTCTGCCAGAACCTCATGCAGGGCCAGCACGATGGCCCGGTCGTTCAGCAGGGTCGCGGAAATGTTCACCGCAACCGGCAGCCTTCGCCCGTGTGCGGCAAACGACATTCCGGCGGAGCACGCTTCACGCAGCACATGGCGGGTCAGATGCAACATGCGGCCTGCGCTCTCGCACTGACGAATGAACAGGTCTGGCGCGATCATTCCGCGCTTGGGGTCATCCCAGCGGACCAGCGCCTCGACGCCGACAATATCCTTCGTCGCGATCGACACCTTCGGCTGGTAGACCAGATATATCTCGCCATTTTCCATCGCGGCATCGATCCGCGCTTGCAGCGAGATGCTCCACAGCAGATCTTCGTCGCTCTCGATCCGGGTCGCCGCGATCGGATTGTGCGCTTCGGTGGTTTGTTCGACAGCGGAGATGGCGGATGCCAGCCGTTTGGCCGTGCTGGGGGAGGGGCTGGTGTCGATGCTGAACGTCATGCTTGCATCAACCAATCCGTCGCCCACTCGCAGCGGTGCGGAGAGCAGGGCGCGCAACCCCTCGAGGTGATCCCTGATCTGTCGCAGATCGCGGTCCGGTATGCACCAGGCGAGATATTGCCCGTTTCCTATATAGAAGGTCTGGTCGCTGGCATTCAGCCGCAGTCGCTCGACGATGCGATTGACGTATTCGGCATGCGCCCTTTCCGGCAGCGTTCGTTTGACGTCGTCCAGGCGGTGTATCTTGCCGACAATGATGGTCGGCTGCGTGCGGGCGATCGATCGGTCGGCCTCCAGCGCGGCGAACGTGGGAAGCATCGTGTGGGGATCGACCAGATTCTGGCGGCTGCGCCATTTCCTGTTCGCCTGCATGATGAAATAGATGGCGAGGAAGGCAAGGCCCAGCGTCACGTCTATGCGCACGCCCGCCAGCGATGCGATGACGACCACCACGGGTATTCCCGCCACCGGAACCGCCAGTATGGGCACGGCCCATCGTTTCAGCGGGCGGGTAAGCGAAAGGCCCACGGCGAACACGCATATCGCCATGACGAGATAGCCACTGATCTGGCGCGAAAGCCCGGCCTTCAGCGTTTCGGCCGCATAGATCTGAAGGACCGATTTTGGGACATCGACGTGGCCGGGAATATTCTTGGTATTGCGGGCCGACAGGTCGGAACTGCCGATCAGGACGATGCGCCCGTCAAGCGTGCGATCGATCGCGGATGTTTCACCCTCTTCCGGCGTGATTTCGCCCAGATCGATCATCGGAATCGATGACAGCCTGAAGCTGTAGTTGATCGGAAAATCCCCGCCGCGATTACTCGTGACACCCGCCATCGATGCGGGAAGGCTTACCAGCGGATTTCCCAGTTCCGCCATGGAATAGGGCGCATTCCATGTGTATCCGAGATAGCTGAAATAGTTCGCTTTGCCGACCTGCTGGATACCGTCACCCAACCGCGGCATCGTCGCATGAAAACGACCGATCCCGTTCAGCCCGGTCTCGTAGCTCTGTACCAGATACAGCCGGTTACCGAGCCGTTGCATGGCTGCGCGCAAGGCATTGTCGGCATCGGCTTCGGATGGCCGCTCGAAGACAAGGTCGATATAGACTTTGGCGACGTTGGTGTCGGCCAGACGATCAAGGGCTTCGGCCACTTCGCGTCGACGATCTGGAAAGCGGGGATCGGTAAGGTCGGACCGCGAGTTTACGAAAACGATGTCGCCCGATGCGTCGAAGCTTCCGATCTTCGACTGGAGCGTCCAGACCAGCTGGCTGAGTGCGCCGGTCGCGCCACCGAACATCAACAGAAACGCAATTGCCGCTGCTGCGATCGCATCGCGCAGGCGCATGTCGAATCTGGCGGCAGTCTTCATCTGATATTTCCGGATGCGACCCGTTGACCCTCTTGGGCAGCGACCGGGCTATCAGCTAATGGTAAACAAGGTCTGATCACGCAGGCATGGAGCGCCATTCTCCTTGACCGCGGAGCTCTACCTCGCTAGTGGCGCGCCCATCCGCGGCAGGCCCCTGGCCCGCTTCGGGCAAATAGAGCTGAACATTGCCGGTCATGTCCCGGGGGCCTTCGCTGACGCGCAAGGCCTTTCTCTGTTGGAACCTGCGGGTTCTCGGGGCAGCCGTCAAAGTAACCCGGTGTCCTTGACGCGGGTGGAGTGTTTCAGGCTCGCTCTTGTGCGATCCCCGCGAAGGCGGGGCTCCGGCTGGCAGGCGATATGTCTGCTGTCAGAGGCTTTCCTCTTGGTGGGAAGTGCAGGGCGATCCCGGTCTTCACCCTTGTTCTGGTGGCGCCTACACAGGTGAAGAGTAACTTCATGCCGACGATCAACCAGTTGGTCCGCAAGGGCCGCGAGCCGAAGCCCGACAAGTCGAAGGTGCCGGCCATGGAGCAGAACCCGCAGAAGCGTGGCGTCTGCACCCGCGTCTATACCACGACGCCGAAGAAGCCGAACTCCGCTCTGCGCAAGGTGGCCAAGATCCGCCTCACGAACCAGCGCGAAGTCATCGCCTACATTCCGGGCGAAGGGCACAACCTGCAGGAACACTCCGTGGTGCTGATCCGCGGTGGCCGTGTGCGCGACCTTCCGGGTGTGCGTTACCACGTGCTGCGCGGCGTGCTCGACACGCAGGGCGTCAAGGATCGCAGGCAGAGCCGTTCGAAGTACGGCGCCAAGCGGCCCAAGTAACGGCTGTGAGTCCCTGCGCTGGCAGGGACCTCGTGCCAACTGGCCGAGCGGCGGCCTTCATGTCCGCCCGGCCGCAGGAGGCCTCCGATCTTTCGGGGGCTCACGGTTGAAAAAGGAATTAGTCCGATGTCACGTCGTCGTCGTCCCGAGAAGCGGGAAATCCTGCCTGATCCCAAGTACGGAGATCAGATTCTGTCGAAGTTCATGAATAACCTCATGCTCGACGGTAAGAAGTCTGTTGCCGAGCGTATCGTTTATGGTGCGCTGGAAACGGTGGAAACGCGCGCCAAGTCCGATCCTATTGCGCTGTTCCATGATGCGTTGAACAATGTTTCGCCGCAGGTGGAAGTGCGTTCGCGCCGTGTTGGTGGTGCGACCTACCAGGTGCCGGTCGAAGTTCGTCCGGAACGTGCGCAGGCGCTGGCAATTCGCTGGCTGATCACCGCTGCGCGCGGCCGTGCGGAAACCACGATGGCTGCCCGCCTTTCGGGTGAGCTGATGGATGCGGCCAACAATCGCGGCAACGCGGTGAAGAAGCGTGAAGATACGCACCGCATGGCAGACGCCAACCGGGCCTTCTCGCACTACCGCTGGTAAGCCGTCTTTAATCGGTAACATTGGTTACCATATGGGGGCTGCCTCACGGGGCGCCCCCTTACATCCGAGGAACTTTCCATGGCCCGCAGCCATCCTATCGAGCGCTATCGCAACTTCGGCATCATGGCGCACATCGATGCCGGCAAGACCACCACGACCGAACGCATTCTCTATTACACCGGCAAGTCCTACAAGATCGGCGAAGTGCACGACGGCGCTGCGACGATGGACTGGATGGAGCAGGAGCAGGAGCGCGGCATCACTATCACGTCGGCCGCGACGACCTGTTTCTGGCAGGCCGAAGATGGCGAGGGCCCCGAACATCGCCTGAACATCATCGATACCCCCGGACACGTGGACTTCACCATCGAGGTGGAGCGTTCGCTGCGCGTGCTCGATGGCGCCGTGGCCGCGTTTGACGGTGTTGCTGGCGTTGAACCGCAGTCGGAAACCGTGTGGCGTCAGGCTGAAAAGTATGGCGTGCCGCGGATGTGCTACATCAACAAGCTCGATCGTACGGGTGCGAACTTCTATTACTGCGTGCAGACGATCATCGATCGTCTGGGTGCCAAGCCGGCTCCGCTCTATCTGCCGATCGGCGCGGAATCCGATTTTGTTGGCTTGGTTGATCTGGTGAACAGCCGGGCGATCATCTGGAAGGATGAGAGCCTGGGTGCGAAGTTCGACTACGTCGACATCCCCGAAGATCTGGCTGACAAGGCCGCCGAGTATCGCGAAAAGCTGGTCGAACTTGCTGTTGAGCAGGACGACGACGCGATGGAAGCCTATCTCGAAGGCAACGAGCCTGACGTGGCGACGCTCAAGAAGCTGATCCGCAAGGGCACGCTGAACCAGTCGTTCGTGCCGGTGCTGTGCGGTTCCTCGTTCAAGAACAAGGGTGTGCAGGCGCTGCTCGACGCGGTTGTCGACTACCTGCCGAGCCCGGTGGACGTTCCCGCGATCAAGGGCGTGAAGCCCGACAGCGACGAGGAAGACAGCCGTCCTTCAAGCGACGAGGCTCCCTTCGCTTCGCTGGCGTTCAAGATCATGAACGATCCGTTCGTCGGTTCGCTCACGTTCACCCGCATCTACTCCGGCAAGCTGTCCAAGGGTTCGTATCTGAACTCGGTCAAGGACAAGCGTGAGAAGATCGGCCGCATGCTGCTGATGCATTCCAACAACCGTGAAGACATCGATGAAGCTTTCGCGGGCGACATCGTGGCGCTGGCGGGTCTGAAGGAAACGACGACCGGTGATACGCTGTGCGATCCGGCCAACCCGATCATCCTCGAACGGATGGAATTCCCCGAGCCGGTGATCGAGCTGTCGGTGGAGCCGAAGACCAAGGCCGACCAGGAAAAGATGGGTCTCGCCCTGTCGCGTCTTGCTGCCGAAGATCCCTCGTTCCGCGTTTCGACCGATCACGAATCGGGCCAGACGATCATCAAGGGCATGGGCGAACTTCACCTCGACATTCTCGTCGATCGCATGAAGCGCGAGTTCAAGGTCGAGGCGAACGTCGGTGCACCGCAGGTCGCCTATCGTGAGAGCCTGGCGAAGCCGGTCGAGCTTACCTACACCCATAAGAAGCAATCGGGTGGTTCGGGTCAGTTCGGTGAGGTCAAGGTCAAGCTCACCCCGGGTGAGCGTGGCCAGGGCATCAACTTCATCGATTCGATCAAGGGTGGCAACATCCCGCGCGAATACATTCCATCTGTGGAAAAGGGCATGCGCGAGACGGCCGAGACCGGATCGCTCGTCGGCTTCCCGATCATCGACTTCGATATCGAGCTGATCGACGGCAAGTACCACGATGTCGACTCGTCGGCGTTGGCGTTCGAAATCACCGGGCGCGGCGCGATGCGCGAAGGCGCTCAGAAGTCGGGCATCAAACTGCTTGAGCCGATCATGAAGGTCGAAGTCGTCACTCCTGAGGAATACATGGGTGACGTAATCGGCGATCTTAACTCCCGCCGGGGCCAGATTCAGGGCACGGATTCGCGCGGTAACGCGCAAGCCGTGGAAGCGATGGTCCCGCTCGCCAACATGTTCGGCTACGTCAATGAACTGCGTTCGTTCACACAGGGACGCGCGCAGTACACGATGCAGTTTTCGCACTATGACGAAGTGCCTGCGAACGTCGCGGCGGAGGTTAAGGAGAAGCTTGCCTAAGGCAGGTTGACCGTCTAGGGGCGGGCGCCTGATTCAGGGCGTTCGCCCAGTCCCCCGTCAGAACCGAGTTTCGAAGAACAGAAGGTTTTAGGAAATGGCCAAGGAAAAGTTCCAGCGGAACAAGCCGCACTGCAACATCGGTACGATCGGTCACGTCGACCACGGCAAGACCACTCTTACCGCTGCCATCACCAAGGTGCTGGGCGCGCCGGTTGATTTCGCAAACATCGACAAGGCGCCGGAAGAGCGTGAACGTGGTATCACGATCTCGACCGCTCACGTTGAATACGAAACCGACGCTCGCCACTACGCGCACGTCGATTGCCCGGGTCACGCCGACTACGTGAAGAACATGATCACCGGTGCGGCGCAGATGGACGGCGCCATCCTGGTGGTTAACGCTGCCGACGGCCCGATGCCGCAGACTCGTGAGCACATCCTGCTCGCTCGTCAGGTCGGTGTGCCGGCGCTGGTCGTGTACATGAACAAGGTTGACCAGGTCGACGACGAGGAAATCCTCGAGCTGGTCGAACTGGAAGTTCGTGAACTGCTGAGCAGCTACGACTTCGATGGTGACAACATTGCGATCGTCAAAGGTTCGGCTCTGGCCGCGCTTGAAGGACGTGATCCGGAAATCGGCGAAAACTCGATCAAGGCTCTGATGGATGCGGTAGACGCGCACATCCCGCAGCCGGAACGTCCGGTTGACAGGCCGTTCCTGATGCCGATCGAAGACGTGTTCTCGATCTCTGGTCGCGGCACCGTGGTGACCGGCCGTGTCGAAACCGGCATTGTGAAGGTTGGTGACGAAGTTGAGATCGTGGGTATCCGCGACACGCAGAAGACCACTGTCACCGGCGTTGAAATGTTCCGCAAGCTGCTCGACAGCGGTGAAGCTGGCGACAACATTGGTGCGCTGCTGCGTGGTACCGGTCGTGACGATGTGGAGCGCGGTCAGGTTCTGGCCAAGCCGGGCTCGGTTACGCCGCACACCGAATTCAACGCAGAAGTCTACGTGCTGTCGAAGGACGAAGGTGGCCGTCACACGCCGTTCTTCGCCAACTACCGCCCGCAGTTCTACTTCCGCACCACCGACGTGACCGGTGAAGTGATCCTTCCTGAGGGCACCGAGATGGTCATGCCGGGTGACAACGTCACGATCGGCGTGAAGCTGATCGCACCGATCGCGATGGACGAAGGTCTGCGCTTCGCTATTCGCGAAGGCGGCCGGACCGTCGGTTCGGGGGTTGTCAGCAAGATCACGAAGTAATATAGGCGCCGCTCCGGCAGGGATTCGTCTCTGCCGGACGGGATTTTCGAGGGGCCGCCCCCACGGCCGGATTAACCGGCGGGCAGGGCGGTCTCTTGTTTTTTGGATGATCCTCCAGGGTCGTCCGTGGCTCTTTCGCATCGGTAGTAGGACATGGAAGCTCAGAATATCCGCATTCGCCTCAAGGCCTTCGATCACCGCGTGCTCGACCAGGCGACCGGCGAGATCGCGGATACCGCGCGCCGTACTGGCGCACTCATTCGGGGCCCCATTCCCCTGCCGACGCGTATCGAGAAGTTCACCGTGAACCGCGGCCCGCACATCGACAAGAAGTCGCGTGAGCAGTTCGAGGTGCGTACCTACAAGCGGCTGCTCGACATCGTGCAGCCCAACGCCACCACTGTCGACGCGCTGATGAAGCTCGATCTGGCTGCTGGTGTGAATGTTGAGATCAAGTTGGCGTAAGTCAATTTGCAGCGACCCCAGTTGATGTGGGCGTCGTTGATCAGGTTGGTCCTGTCGGCCTGATGCCCCGATTTCGGGGTGCAAGATAAGGGATACCGCCGGTGTTTCGCCGGGCTGCGTCCCCCGTCTCGCTCTTTTTGGAGAGCACTCAGCCCGGACGGGGCGATGCATGAAAATCGGGCTGACAAGCCTGTCGGATGGTCCGGCAGGCCTCTGTTGAAGGAGTCTGATCATGCGCACAGGCGTGATCGCGAAGAAAGTCGGGATGACCCGCCTGTTCCAGGAGGATGGCCGCCATGTGCCGGTCACCGTTCTGGCACTGGAGGATTGTCAGGTGGTTTCGCATCGTACGGCCGAGCGCGACGGATACGTCGCGCTGCAGGTTGGTTCGGGTGAGGCCAAGCAGAAAAATGTCGCCAAGCCGCAACGCGAGCATTTCGCCAAGGCGCAGGTGCCGCTGAAGAAGAAAGTCGCTGAATTTCGCGTCGATAGCGAGGAGGCTCTGCTTCCCGTCGGTGCGACAATCAGTGCTGAGCACTTCGTTGCTGGCCAGATGGTTGACGTTTCCGGTCACACGCAGGGTAAGGGCTTTGCTGGCGCGATGAAGCGCTGGGGCTTCGGTGGTATGCGCGCGACGCACGGCGTCTCGATTAGCCACCGTGCTCACGGCTCTACCGGCAACCGCCAGGATCCGGGTAAGGTCTTCAAGAACAAGAAGATGGCTGGTCACATGGGTGACCGTCAGCGTACTCAGCAGAACCTGGAGGTTGTGCGCACCGACGCGGTCCGTGGTCTGATCTTTGTGAAGGGCTCTGTTCCCGGCGCAAAGAATGGCTGGCTGCTCGTTCGCGATGCGGTGAAGCTGCCTGTGCCGGAAGGGGCTCCGTTCCCCGGCGCAATTCTCGAAAAGAAGAGCTCCGCTCCCGAGCACGAAGAGGCTCCGGCCGGCATGGTCGAACATGCTGCTGAGCACGAGGTGCAGCCCGAGGTTTCGGTCGAGCAGCAGGAAGTTCTGCTTCACGAGCAGCAGGCTGGTGCTGGCGACGAAACGACCCCTGCCGTGGGTGAAAACAACGAGGCCGAGGGCGGCAAGCCCGAAGCCGACGCGAACAAGGAGGGCTGATCCGTGAAGGTGAAGGTCCAGAATCTCGACGGCAAGGCGGCCGGCGATATCGAGCTCAACGACGCCGTTTTCGGTGTTGAGCCGCGCGCCGACATCCTGCACCGCGTTGTCACCTGGCAACTCGAGAATCGGCGCGGCACTGCTCGCCCGACTCGCGAACGTTCGGATGTTGCGCGCACGGGTAAGAAGTGGGGTCGCCAGAAGGGCGGCGGTACGGCTCGTCACGGTGATCGTCGCGCTCCGGTATTCATCGGCGGTGGTAAGGCGCACGGTGCCCGCAAGCGCGATTTCGAACAGTCGCTCAACAAGAAGGTTCGCGCTCTCGGCCTCAAGATGGCTCTTTCCGCCAAGGCGAAGGACGGCCTCGTTGTCGTCGACAGTCTGGAGCTGAAGGACGCCAAGACCAAGGCTCTGGCCGCCGCATTCGGTAAGAATGGCTGGAACGGCAAAGTGCTGGTCATCGACGGCGATGCGGTCGAAGGCGGCTTCCAGAAGGCGGCTGGCAACCTGCCGGGCGTCAACGTTCTCCCCGCCGTGGGCGCCAACGTCTACGATATCCTGAAGCATGACACGCTGGTCCTGACCAAGGCAGCGGTCGAGAAGCTGGAGGCGCGCTTCAATGGCTAAGAAGCAGCAAGCCGACGCGCGTCATTATGACGTGATCCTCGCTCCGCACATCACTGAGAAATCGACTCTGCTCTCCGAGCATAACGCGGTCGTATTCAAGGTGGCGGGCACGGCGACGAAGCCGCAGGTCAAAGAGGCTGTCGAGGCCATCTATGATCGCAAGGTCGCGGGCGTGAACATCATCGTCCAGAAGGGCAAGACCAAGCGCTGGAAGGGTACACCCTACAAGCGCACCGACGTGAAGAAGGCGATCGTTACGCTGGCCGAAGGTCAGGACTCGATCGACATCACGAGCGGTATCTGAGGCCAAAGGGACACAGGAACGAACAATGGCACTCAAGAGCTATAACCCGACGAGCCCCGCACGACGCGGCCTGATTCTCGTCGACCGCTCTGCCCTTTACAAGGGCAAGCCAGTCAAGGCGCTGACCGAAGGTAAGCGCAAGACGGGCGGGCGTAACAACAAGGGTCACGTCACCTCGCGTGGCATGGCTGGCGGCCACAAGCAGAAGTACCGCTATATCGACTTCAAGCGTCGTAAGTGGGACATGGCTGCGACCGTGGAGCGGATCGAATACGATCCCAACCGCACCGCTTTCATCGCTCTCATCAAGTATGAGGACGGCGAGCTGGCCTACATCATTGCGCCGAACCGTCTCGCCCCTGGCGATCAGGTTATTGCCGGTGAGCGTGTGGATACGAAGCCGGGCAATGCGATGCTTCTCGGCCAGATGCCGGTCGGCACCATCTGCCACAACGTGGAGATGAAGCCGGGCAAGGGTGGTCAGATCGCTCGTTCCGCCGGGACGTATGTTCAGGTGGTAGGTCGCGACCGCGGCATGGTGATCGTGCGCCTCAACTCCGGCGAACAGCGCTACCTGCGTTCCGATTGCATGGGCACGGTTGGTTCGGTGTCGAACCCCGACAACCAGAACCAGAACTTCGCCAAGGCCGGTCGCAAGCGGTGGATGGGCGTGAAGCCGCTCACCCGCGGTGTTGCGAAGAACCCGGTCGATCACCCGCATGGTGGTGGTGAAGGCCGGACCTCGGGTGGTCGTCATCCGGTCACGCCGTGGGGTAAGCCGACCAAGGGCGCCCGTACCCGCAATAACAAGCAGACGGACAAGATGATCATCCGTTCGCGCCACGCGAAGAAGAAGAGGTAAGCGATAATGGCTCGTTCCGTCTGGAAAGGTCCGTTCGTCGAACTGTCTCTGCTGAAGAAGGCAGAGGACGCGCAGGACAAGGGTGGCCGTGCGCCGATCAAGACCTGGTCGCGCCGCAGCACTATCCTGCCGCAGTTCATCGGCCTGACGTTCAACGTCTATAACGGTCAGAAGTTCATCCCGGTGTCCGTCAGTGAGGACATGGTTGGCCACAAGCTTGGTGAATTCGCGCCCACGCGCAATTTTCCGGGCCACGCTGCCGACAAGAAGGGTAAGCGCTAATGTCCAAGCAGAAAGCACCCCGCCGCGTCGCGGATAACGAGGCGCTGGCTGTCGGCACGACCATCCGTGGTTCGGCTCAGAAGCTGAATCTCGTGGCTGGTCTGATCCGCGGCAAGAAAGCGGAAGAGGCGATGAACATTCTCGCCTTTTCGACCAAGGCGATGGCCCGCGATGCCCGCAAGGTTCTCGCCAGCGCGATCGCCAATGCCGAGAACAACCATGATCTCGATGTCGACGCGCTCGTCGTCAGCGAGGCTAGCGTCGGCAAGTCGATCACCATGAAGCGGTTCGCCACGCGCGGCCGCGGCAAGTCCACCCGCATTCTCAAGCCGTTCAGCCGGCTGAGGATCGTGGTGCGCGAAGTCGAGGAGGCCTGATATGGGTCATAAATCAAACCCCATCGGCCTGCGTCTGCAGATCAACCGCACCTGGGACAGCCGCTGGTACGCCGAAGGGCGCAACTACAGCCAGTTGCTGAAGGAAGACGTCGAACTGCGTCGCTATATCGTCGAGAACCTGCCGCAGGCGGCGATCTCGAAGGTGGTGATCGAACGTCCGGCGAAGCTCTGCCGCATCTCCATCTATGCCGCGCGCCCTGGCGTGATCATCGGCAAGAAGGGCGCGGATATCGAGAAGCTGCGGGCCAAGCTGGCAACCATGACCAGCAGCGATGTGAAGCTGAACATCGTTGAAATCCGCAAGCCGGAAATCGATGCCAAGCTCGTGGCTCAGGGTATTGCCGATCAGCTGATCCGCCGCGTTGCTTTCCGCCGCGCGATGAAGCGTGCGATGCAGTCCGCGATGCGTCTCGGTGCCGAAGGCATCAAGGTGATGTGCGGTGGCCGCCTTGGCGGTGCTGAAATCGCCCGCGTTGAGCAGTATCGCGAAGGCCGGGTGCCGTTGCACACTCTTCGCGCTAACGTCGATTACGCAGAAGCAGAGGCGCTGACCGCCTATGGCATCATCGGCATCAAGGTCTGGATCTTCAAGGGTGAGATTCTGGGTCACGATCCGATGGCGCAGGACCGGCTGATGATGGAGGCTCAGACCTCCGGCGTCCGCCCGGCGCGTTGAGCTTGAGGTAGAGTAAGCACCATGCTGCAACCGAAGAAAACCAAGTTCCGCAAGGCGTTCAAAGGCCGGATTTCCGGCGACGCCAAGGGCGGCACCGCGCTGAATTTCGGCTCCTACGGCCTCAAGGCTATGGAACCGGAACGCATTACTGCTCGCCAGATCGAGGCAGCGCGCCGTGCGATCACACGCCATATCAAGCGTCAGGGACGCCTGTGGATCCGTGTGTTCCCCGACGTGCCAGTGTCCAAGAAGCCGGCCGAAGTCCGTCAGGGTAAGGGTAAGGGCGCGATCGAATATTGGGCCGCGCGCGTTAAGCCGGGCCGTATCCTGTTTGAACTCGACGGTGTTCCGGGCCCGCTGGCTGCCGAAGCGTTCAGCCGCGCGGCGATGAAGCTGCCGATCAAGACCAAGGTTGTTGCCCGCCTCGGCGACAGCTCACACCTGGGAGGCGAATGATGGCCCAGCCGAAGTTCGAGGACCTGCGCGTCAAGACTGACGATCAGCTGGACGAACAGCTGACGGAGCTGAAGCGCGAGCAGTTCAACCTGCGTTTTCAGGCGGCCACCAGCCAGCTCGAGCGTCCCGCACGGATCAAAGAAGTCCGTCGCGAGATCGCCCGTATCAAGACGCTGCAGACTGAGCGTTCGCGCTCGGCTGCGCAGGCTTAAGGAGCTAGACGATGCCGAAGCGCATCCTGATCGGGACCGTCGTCTCCGACAAGACCGACAAGACCGTGACCGTGAAGGTCGAGCGCAAGGTGAAGCACCCGCTTTACGGGAAGATCATCCGTCGCTCGAAGAAGTATCACGCGCACGACGAGGCGAACGAGTTCAAGCCCGGCGACACTGTTCGCATCGAGGAAACTCGTCCGCTCTCCAAGACGAAGACCTGGAAGGTGCTGGACCGTGTCCAGGCTGGTAAGGGTCAGGCGATCGAAGCGAACCTCGATGTTGAGGCCGCCGGTAACTGAGCCTTGCGGCTCACGAGCTCCACTTCGGTAGGGCTCTGAAAGAATAGCGAATTTGGAACTGCCGGACTTGTTCCGGCAAGCCATTGAGAAGGAACCGGATCTATGATCCAGATGCAGTCCAATCTCGACGTCGCGGACAACAGCGGCGCCAAGCGCGTCCAGTGCATCAAGGTACTGGGCGGCTCGAAGCGCCGGACCGCGTCCGTCGGCGACGTGATCGTCGTCTCCGTAAAGGAGGCGCAGCCGCGCGCTCGCGTGAAGAAGGGCGACGTTCACCGCGCGGTGATCGTTCGCACGAAGAAGGACGTACGCCGCCCCGATGGCAGCGTGATCCGCTTCGACACCAACGCAGCGGTTCTCGTGAACAAGAACGAGGAGCCGATCGGCACCCGTATCTTCGGCCCGGTGGTGCGTGAACTGCGCTCCAAGGGTTTCATGAAGATCATCTCGCTCGCTCCGGAGGTGCTGTGATGGCCGCCGCGAAGATCAAGAAGGGTGACAAGGTTGTCGTGCTTTCGGGCAAGGACAAGGGCCGCACCGGCACGGTGACCCAGGTTCTGCCCAAGGTCGGCAAGGTGGTGGTTGACGGCGTCAACGTTGCCGCCCGTCATCGCAAGCCGAGCCAGACGAACCCGCAGGGCGGCATCGACCGCGCGCCCGCTCCGATGGCGATCAGCAAGGTCGCCGTGGCCGATCCCAAGGACGGCAAGCCCACCCGTGTCCGCTTCGAGGAGAAGGACGGCAAGAAGGTGCGCGTGGCCGTCAAATCCGGGGAAACGATCGATGGCTGACACCTATACCCCCCGCCTGAAGAAGGCTTATGACGAGCGCATCGCCAAGGCGATGACCGAGAAGTTCGGCTACAAGAACCCGCTTGAGGTTCCGAAGCTGGAGAAGATCACGCTCAACATGGGCGTCGGCGAAGCGAGCCAGGACAAGAAGAAGGTCCAGACCGCTGCCGAGGAAATGGAGCTGATTGCCGGTCAGAAGCCGGTCATCACCAAGGCGAAGAAGTCGATCGCGCAGTTCAAGCTGCGTGAAGGTATGCCGATCGGTTGCAAGGTGACCTTGCGCCGCGACCGCATGTTCGAATTCTTGGATCGTCTGGTGACCATCGCGATGCCGCGCATCCGCGACTTCCGCGGTGTCAACCCGAAGTCGTTCGATGGCAATGGCAACTATGCGATGGGTCTCAAGGAACAGATCGTGTTCCCTGAAATCAGCTACGATAAGATCGACAAGGTGCGTGGGCTCGACATTATTGTCACCACCACTGCCAAGACCGACGACGAGGCGCGTGAACTGCTGCGCCTGTTCGGTTTCCCGTTCCCGGCCGATGAGTCCGCCGAAGAGAAGGAGGCGGCATAAGCCGCTTCAGGAGAGCTTAAGTCCATGGCGAAACTGAGTTCCATCAATAAGAACGAGCGGCGCAAGGCCCTCGTCAAGAAGTATGCCGCGAAGTACGCGAAGCTTAAGGCGATCGCGGACGACAAGTCGCTCGACGAAAGCGAGCGCCTGATCGCGCGCCTCAAGCTGGCGGAGATTCCGCGCAACGGGAACCCCACCCGCGTGCGTAACCGCTGCGCCACCACCGGCCGCCCGCGCGGCTATTACCGCAAGTTCGGCCTCAACCGTATCGAGCTTCGGGACCTTGGCAACAAGGGCCTGATCCCCGGGTTGACCAAGTCGAGCTGGTGAGGACCTAAGATATGGCACTGACCGATCCCCTGGGTGATATGCTCACCCGCATCCGCAACGGCCAGCAGGCGAAGAAGGATTCCGTCCTTTCGCCGGCGTCGAAGTTGCGCGCCAACGTGCTCGAGGTTCTCCAGCGCGAAGGTTATATCCGTGGCTACACGCAGGACTCGTCGGGCAAGCACCCGGCGCTGCGGATCGAACTGAAGTATTTCGAAGGCGAGCCTGCTATTAAGCACGTGGCCCGCGTCTCCAAGCCGGGCCGGCGCGTATACTCTGGCAGCCGTGAGCTGCCGAGCGTCCGCAACGGCCTTGGCATCACCATCGTCTCGACGCCCCGGGGCGTGCTTTCGGATGCCGAAGCGCGCGCTCAGAACGTCGGCGGCGAAGTGCTGGCGGAGGTATTCTGATGAGCCGCATCGGCAAAAGGCCAGTAGAGATTCCGAGTGGGGTCACTGCTGAGATCGGCGAAGGCGTGCTGAACGTGAAGGGGCCGAAAGGTACTCTTTCGTTGGGTCTTTCTGATCTGGTCAATTACAAGATCGAGGACGGCTCGGTTTCGATTCAGCCGGCCAATGACGGCAAGGCCGCACGCAGCCACTGGGGCATGCAGCGGACGCTGGTCGCCAACCTCGTCGAAGGGGTGACGCAGGGCTTTTCGAAGGTCCTGGAAATCACCGGCGTCGGTTATCGTGCGCAGGCACAGGGCAATAAGCTGAAGCTTCAGCTCGGCTACAGCCACGATGTCGAACTCGATGTCCCGGCAGGTGTCGAAGTCAAGACGCCTGACCAGACCACCGTCGAGGTGAGCGGGATCGACAAGCAGGCGGTCGGCCAGTTCGCTGCCGAAATCCGCCGCTGGCGCAAGCCGGAGCCCTATAAGGGCAAGGGCATCAAGTACCGCGGCGAGTACATCTTCCGCAAGGAAGGGAAGAAGAAGTAAGATGGCCAAGCTTTCTCTTTTCGAACGCCGCCGTCGCCGTGTTCGCACGGCGTTGCGCAAGCGCTCCGGATCGCGTCCTCGGCTTTCCGTGCATCGCACGGGCCGCCACATTTACGCGCAGATTATCGATGATGCACAGGGCCGCACCCTGGCCGCTGCCTCGACGCTGGGCGTAAGCGGTGCGAACGTCGATGCCGCTGCGAAGGTAGGCAAGGACATTGCCGCAGCCGCTAAGAAGGCGGGTGTGACCACAGTCGTGTTCGACCGTGGCGGCTTCCTGTTCCATGGCCGCGTCAAGGCGCTGGCCGATGCCGCACGCGAAGGCGGGCTGGAGTTCTGATGATGGCAGACGAAAACAACACTCCTGAAACTGAGCCGACCGTGGCGGCTGAAACGCAGTCGACCGAGTCAGGCGACAATACGCAGCAGCGCGAAGGTCGGGGTCGTGGTGGTCGTGGACGTGGTGGCCGTGACGGCGACAATCGCGGCGGCCGTGGTCGTGGGCGCGACGATCGTCGTGGACGCGGTGGTGACGAAGACGGCGGTGAAGAGCTGATCGAGAAGCTGGTTCATATCAACCGCGTCTCGAAGACGGTGAAGGGCGGTAAGCGCTTCGGTTTCGCGGCGCTGGTCGTGGTTGGTGATGGCAAGGGTCGTGTGGGCTTTGGTCACGGCAAGGCTCGCGAAGTGCCGGAAGCGATCACGAAGGCTACTGCTTCGGCGAAGAAGAAGATGATCCGCGTGCCGTTGAAAGAAGGCCGCACGCTGCATCATGATGGCAAGGGCCACTTCGGTGCCGGCAAGGTCAACGTTCGCTCGGCACCTCCGGGTACCGGCATCATCGCGGGCGGTCCGATGCGTGCCGTGTTTGAAAGCCTGGGTGTGGCCGACGTCGTTTCGAAGTCGATCGGTACGTCCAACCCCTACAACATGATCCGCGCCACGTTCGACGCGCTGAGCACACAGGCTTCGCCGAAGTCGGTTGCCCAGCGTCGCGGCAAGAAGGTCGCTGACCTGCTGGGTCGCGGCGGCGCGAGCGAAGCGGAGGCGGAAGCCGCCGCTGAAGCTATCGCGGAGTAATCTGACATGGCGAAGATCAAGATCAAGCAGATCGGTTCCCCGATCCGGCGCCCTGAATCGCAGAAGAAGATTCTGGTCGGCCTGGGTCTCGGCAAGATGAACCGCGTGGTTGAGCTGGAAGACACCCCTGAGGTGCGCGGCGCGATCGCGAAACTGCCGCACATGGTTGTGGTGGTAGATTGATAAAGGATCGCCCCGCCGTTATGGCGGGGCGATTTTTTCAACCGCCGAGGGGCCGGTTAACTCCGGTGTCCGTCGGCGGCATTATTTTTTTTCAGCGCGAACATAGCGAAAGCGAGTGCAAGACATGAAACTGAACGACATCCGCGACAACCCCGGTGCCCGTAAGGGCCGTATCCGCGTCGGACGCGGTATCGGGTCGGGCAAGGGCAAGACCGGCGGCCGCGGCCAGAAGGGCCAGAAGAGCCGTTCCGGCGTTGCGATCAAGGGCTTCGAAGGCGGTCAGATGCCGCTGCACATGCGCCTGCCGAAGCGCGGCTTCAACAACCCGTTCGGCAAGGACTATGCTGAAGTAAACCTCGGTCAGATTCAGAAGCTGGTCGATTCCGGCAAGCTCGATGCCAAGAACCTCGTGGATCACGAGGCGCTGAAGGCGGCCGGCGTTGCGCGCGGTGGCAAGGATGGCGTTCGTCTTCTTGGCAAGGGTGAACTGACTGCAAAGGTTTCGTTCAAGGTCGCCGGTGCGTCGAAGGGCGCGGTCGCGGCGGTCGAGAAGGCCGGCGGCGCGGTCGAAGTGATCGTGGCGAAGGACCCGGCAGCCCTCGCTGCTGCCAAGAAGGGCACTGCTCGGGCCGCCAAGGCCAAATAATCCAAAGGATTCGCGCGGCGGGGGCTGTTGCATCCTCGCCGCGCGCCTATATGGCTGACCTGAACAGGGAGCGGGGCCTTATCCGCCCGGCCAGGCAAGGCATTTACCACCGATGGCATCACGCGCCGACAACATCGCGAGCAATCTCAGTCTCGCCAACTTCTCCAAGGCGACTGAGCTCAAGCAGCGCATCTGGTTCACCGTCGGTGCGCTGGTCGTTTTCCGCTTTCTGAGCTTTGTTCCCCTTCCGGGCGTCAACCCGCTGATTCTGGAAACTCTCTACGATCAGACTCGGGGCGGCATTCTGGATCTTTTCAATACGTTCTCCGGCGGCAGCCTGGAGCGTATGAGCCTGATCGCGCTGGGCGTGATGCCTTACATCACGGCGTCCATCGTGGTGCAGCTCGCTGCAGCGCTTCATCCTTCGCTTATGGCGTTGAAGAAAGAGGGCGAGGCGGGGCGCAAGAAGCTCAATCAGTATACTCGCTACGGCACGGTTCTCCTGTGCGCGATTCAGGGCTGGTTCCTTGCTTCCGGGCTTGAGGCTTACGGCGCACAGAGCGGACTTCAGGCTGTTGTGGAGCCTGGCGTCGGCTTCCGTATCATGGCGGTGATCAACCTGATTGGTGGCACGATGTTCCTGCTGTGGCTGGGTGAGCAGATCACCAGCCGGGGTATTGGCAACGGCGTTTCACTGATCATCATGGCGGGCATTGTCGCCCAGTTCCCGACGTTTACCGCGAACTTGTTCGAAGGCGGTCGCACCGGCTCCATCAGCGTGTTCGTGATCGTCAGTTTCGTGCTCATGATCGTCGGCCTGGTTCTGTTCATGTGCTTCATGGAGCGCGCCCAGCGGCGTCTGCTGGTCCAGTATCCGAAGCGCGCCACCGCGCGCGGCGTGATGCAGGCGGACCGCAGTCATCTGCCGCTGAAGCTTAACATGGCGAACGTGATCCCGCCGATCTTTGCTAGCTCGCTGCTGCTGCTGCCTCTGACGATCAGCCAGTTCGCCGGTAACTCGGTCACTACGGACAGCGCCTTCTATGGGGTCATCCAGACGCTGAACCAGTATCTGGCGCACGGACAGCCGATCTACATGATGCTCTATGCGGCAGGCATCCTGTTCTTCACGTTCTTCTACACGGCGGTTGTCTTCAACCCCGAGGAGACGGCGGAGAACCTCAAGAAGAACGGCGGTTTCATTCCTGGCATTCGTCCCGGCAAGCGCACGGCGGAATACCTCGATTATGTGCTCACGCGCATTACGGTGATCGGGGCGCTCTACCTGACGCTGGTGTGTGTTCTGCCTGAATACATGATCGCGCAGACGGGCATCCCGTTGTTCCTCGGTGGCACCAGTCTGCTGATCGTAGTCAACGTCACCGTGGATACCATAAGCCAGATCCAGTCGCACCTGCTGGCCCATCAGTATGGTGACCTGATCAAGAAGGCGAAGCTGAAAGGGCGGCTGCGCTGATACGCGCGCCGTCCGTGCAGGGGTAAGGCGATGAACATCATTCTGCTGGGGCCGCCGGGGGCGGGGAAGGGCACGCAGGCTACACGACTCGTCGATGGCCATGGCATGCGCCAGCTTTCCACCGGCGACATGCTGCGCGCCGCTGTGGCCGCGCAGACGCCGGTCGGGCTCGAGGCAAAGGCGGTCATGGATCGCGGCGAACTCGTTTCTGACGCTATTGTTACCGCGCTGATCGATGCGGAACTGACGGCGATGGGTCCGGATGTGGGCGCCATCTTCGACGGCTATCCGCGCACAGCGGATCAGGTCGATCAGCTCGATGGCGTTCTGGCCCGGCATGGCCGCAAGCTGGACCACGTGATCGAGCTGGAGGTTGACGAGGACGAACTCGTCCGCCGGATCGTCGGCCGCTACACCTGCGCCACTTGTGGCGAGGGCTACCACGACGAGTTCAAGCAACCGGCCGTGGCTGGCGTCTGTGATCGCTGCGGCGGGACGGAGTTCAAGCGCCGCAAGGACGATAACGAGGAAACCGTGCGGACCCGCATGGCCGAATATCGCGCGAAGACAGCGCCGATTCTGCCGCTCTACGAAGCGCGCGGACTGGTCGGTCGTGTGGACGGCATGGCGCCCATCGATGAAGTCAGCGTCGCGATCGAAGGGATTCTGGCCGATTCGTGACGTTCGGTGCTGCTGCGGCGCTCGAGGCTGCAGAGGGGCCTTGGCCTTTGACGGCGGGCGGAATTTCGGGTAATTACGCCTCAGATACTGGCTGTCCGGCGGTTGGCGCGGGATCTGTCAGGTGTGCAGGCGTTTCGTGGTTGACGCCGTCGGCGATTCGCCGTAAGCGCGCCATTCATTCGACACTTGCGGGGCAGTTCGGCGGGCGGGCCATTTAGCGCCAGCTCAACCGGGCCTTTTGCCGTTGGCAATGCGCCGCCCATGTCGATTGAACACCGCGATGAGATAGGGGGCGCGCCCCGCCTGCGGGCAATCAGCGCCGTTCCCCTGTGGAGCATGGAGAACTAAGTGGCTCGTATTGCCGGGGTAAACCTCCCCACCAACAAGCGCGTTATTATCGCGCTCACCTACATCCACGGTATCGGTCCGACGACGGCGAAGAAGATCGCCGACAAGCTGGGCATCGATCACAGCCGCCGCGTGCAGGATCTTTCCGACGCCGAAGTGCTGCAGATCCGCGAAACCATTGACGCTGACTACACCGTGGAAGGCGACCTGCGTCGCGATACTGCGATGAACATCAAGCGCCTGATGGATCTCGCCTGCTACCGCGGCCTGCGTCACCGCAAGGGTCTTCCCGTTCGCGGCCAGCGCACCCACACCAACGCCCGCACCCGCAAGGGTAAGGCCAAGCCGATCGCCGGCAAGAAGAAGTAAGCTCTCCTCCGCTGCTCCGCCGGGCCACGCGCCTGCAGCGGGATGAAGCGGAACGGACGGCTTTTCCTCTTTTGGATTTTGGACAGGTAGATACCATATGGCACGCGAACCACAGCGCATCCGCAGGCGGGAGCGCAAGAACATCACCAGCGGCGTCGCTCACGTGAACGCCAGCTTCAACAATACCATGATCACGATCACTGACGCGCAGGGCAATGCCATCAGCTGGTCCTCGGCCGGTATGATGGGCTTCAAGGGCAGCCGCAAGTCGACGCCCTATGCCGCTCAGGTCGCCGCTGACGACGCTGGCAAGAAGGCCGCCGAACATGGCGTCCGCACGCTGGAAGTGGAGATCAAGGGTCCTGGCTCGGGTCGCGAATCCGCGCTGCGGGCCTTGCAAGCGGTGGGCTTCACCATCACATCCATCCGCGATGTGACGCCGATCCCGCACAACGGGGTCAGGCCTTCCAAGCGCCGCCGCGTCTGATCGAACCTGCCGGCGGTGTTGCAGCCGCCAAATGAATTCGCATCGGCCGCGGCGCTCCCCAAAGCGCTCCGCGGCCGCTGCGCCAGAACCTAGTCCCAAGGGGAAGTCCATGTCCGTCAACACGAAGAACTGGCAGGAACTCAAGAAGCCCAACAGCCTCGACATCAAAAGCGGTGGCGATGGCAAGCGCAAGGCGACTTTCGTTGCCGAGCCGCTGGAGCGCGGCTTTGGCCTGACGCTGGGCAACGCGCTGCGTCGCGTGCTCCTGTCCAGCCTTCAGGGCGCTGCGATCACCTCGATCAAGATCGAGAATGTGCTGCACGAATTCTCCAGCCTCGCCGGTGTGCGCGAGGATGTGACCGACATCGTGCTCAATGTGAAGCAGATCGCGCTGAAGATGGAAGGTGAAGGCCCGAAGCGGCTTTCGCTCGCCAAGACCGGCCCGGGTGATGTGACCGCGGGTGACATCCAGGTGTCCGGCGACATCGAGGTGATGAACAAGGATCTGGTGATCTGCCGCCTCGACGAGGGCGCGACGCTGAACATGGAACTGACGGCTGATACCGGCAAGGGTTATGTCGCGGCCGTGTCCAATCGTCCGGTGGATGCGCCGATCGGGCTGATCCCGATCGACAGCCTCTACTCGCCGATCAAGCAGGTCAGCTACAAGGTCGATAACGCCCGCGTTGGCCAGGAACTGGACTACGACAAGCTGTCGATCACGGTTGAAACCGACGGCACCGTCACGCCGGAAGACGCGGTGGCCTATGCTGCCCGCATTCTTCAGGATCAGTTGACCCTGTTCGTCCACTTCGAAGACGGCATCCCGCAGGCCGTGCCGACCATGATCGGCGTTGCCGCGCAGCCGGAAGAAAGCGACGCGAACCAGCTCAACCGCTACCTGCTGAAGAAGGTGGACGAACTGGAACTGTCGGTGCGTTCGGCCAACTGCCTGAAGAACGACAACATCATCTACATCGGCGATCTGGTTCAGAAGACCGAGGCGGAGATGCTGCGTACGCCGAACTTCGGCCGCAAGAGCCTGAACGAGATCAAGGAAGTGCTGTCCAGCATGGGCCTGCGTCTCGGCATGGACATCCCGGGCTGGCCGCCCGAGAACATCGAGGAAATGGCCAAGAAGCTGGAGCAGGAACTGCTCGGCTGATCGCCTTCCTCGTAAACGGGTGATGGCGGCGACCCTGACTGCCGCCAGGACCGGGGTACCTTGCACGGCCCCCTTACGAACGGAGTTTTGAGATGAAGCATGGTATTTCCGGCCGCAAGCTGCAGCGCAAGTCCGGCCACCGCGCCGCCCTGCTGCGCAATATGGCCGCGGCTCTGATCAAGCACGAGCAGATCAAGACCACGACGCCCAAGGCGAAGGAACTGCGCCCCTACGTCGAAAAGCTGATCACGCTGGCGAAGCGCGGCGGCCTGTCGAACCGTCGTCTGGCCCACGCTCGTATTCTGGACGAAGCGCAGGAAAAGAAGCTGTTCGAAGTGCTGGCCGAACGTTACGCCGGTCGCGAAGGTGGTTACACCCGCATCATCAAGGCAGGCATCCGCGCCTCTGACGCCGCTCCGATCGCGATCATCGAACTGGTCGATCGTGACGTGGACGCCAAGGGTCAGGACAGCGGCCCGGTGATGAACGAGGAACTGGAAGAGGCGTAAGCCTTTCTCCCATCCAAATCAGGAAGGGCCCCGCATCGTCGGGGCCTTTTTTGTTTCGGCGCGGGAAGGGGTTGAAGGTTGTTCAACCTGAAGCGAAATGTGGCGCCCGCTCTCATTCGTCAGTGATCCAGCGGGCTTGGTGCATTGTCGCTCTGGCTTCCCACCTGCGCGGGAATGACGAGAGGGATGGTTTCTCCACCCCGCGCCAAAACTCCGCTCCCCCGCAATTGCAAACCCAGCGGCAACGGTTACAGTCGCAACCGCTTTTGCTCAGCTGGAGTATCCGATGCGCCTTCCCGTTCTTGCCGTGGCTGTCTATGCGGCGGCTCTTTCCGTTACAGCTCAGGCGCAGAACATGGCCGCACCCCACTATCCGGAAACCCGCAAGGACAGCACCAGCGAAACGCAGTTCGGCGAAACGATTGCCGATCCGTACCGCTGGCTGGAAAACGACGTTCGCAACGATGCCGAGGTGGCGGACTGGGTGGAACGGCAGAACGCCGTCACGAATGCATATCTGGCGCAGCTTCCCGCGCGAGCGTGGTTCAAGGAACGGATCGGGCAGCTCTATGACTATGAGCGGTTTTCCACCCCGGTGAAGCGCGGCAACCGCTATTTCTATACCCGCAATTCCGGCCTCCAGAACCAGAGCCCGCTCTATGTGCGTGACGGGCTGGACGGCGCTCCGCGCCTGCTGATCGACCCCAACACCTGGGCGCAGGACGGGGCAACCGCGCTCGATAGCTGGAAGGCATCGCCTGACGGCTCGAAACTGCTCTACAGTGTGCAGGATGGCGGCACGGACTGGCGCATCCTGCGCGTGCTCGACGTTACCACCGGGCAGCCGCTGGGTGACGAAATCCGCTGGGCCAAGTTTACCGATCTGGCCTGGGTGGGGGAGGAAGGCTTCCTCTATTCGCGCTTCCCCGAGCCGGAGGAAGGGCAGGATTTTCAGGCCCTCAATTACGATCAGGCCGTCTATTTCCACCGCCTCGGCACGCCTCAGAGCGCGGACGAACTCGTCTTCTCGACGCCCGATGACCGTGAAGTCGGCCATTCGGCGACTGTCACCAGTGACGGGCGCTGGGCGGTCATCACAAGCTCCAAGGGCACCGATGCGCGCTATGAAGTGCGCGTCATCGATCTCGCCGCGCGGGGGCAGAAGCATTGGGCGACGCGCCAGCTCGTCAGCGGGTTCGATAATGCGTGGAGCCTGATCGACAGCACCGGCGATACACTGTGGTTCGCCACCAATAAGGATGCGCCGCTCTATCGCATTGCCTCGATCGATCTGGGCAAGGCGGATGGCGACTGGCAGACCGTGGCGCCGGAAATGGCGGAAACGATCGATGGCATTTCGCTCGTCGGCGGGCGGCTGATCGTCTCTTACCTGAAGGATGCCAGCTCGCTCGCGCGGGAGTTCGATCTTACGGGCAAGGAACTGCCGCCGGTGAAGCTGGACGGAATCGGCAGCGTAGCCGGGTTCACCGGCAAGCCCGACGATACGGAAACCTTCTACAGTTTCTCCAGCTTCAACCGCCCGGCAACGATCTATCGGCTCGATCTGGCCAGCGGGGAAACTTCCGTGTTCGCGGCGCCGAAACTGGTGTTCGATCCTGCGAGCATCGTGGTGGAACAGCGCTTCTACGCGTCGAAAGATGGCACGCGGGTGCCGATGTTCATCGTCCGGCGCAAGGATGTGACCGGCCCGGCGCCGACGCTGCTCTATGGTTATGGCGGGTTCGATATCTCCATGACGCCCGGCTTTTCAGCCAGCCGCACCGCTTGGGTAGAGGCGGGCGGCGTGTTCGTGATGGCGAACATCCGTGGCGGCGGCGAATACGGCAAGGCGTGGCATGATGGCGGGCGTCTGGCCAACAAGCAGAACGTGTTCGACGATTTCATCGCCGCTGCCGAATTCCTGAAGGCTCAGGGCGTGGCCAGCGAAGTGGCGGTGCAGGGCGGGTCGAATGGTGGCCTGCTGGTCGGCGCGGTGGTCAACCAGCGGCCGGACCTGTTCGCCGCGGGCAATGCGGCCGTGGGCGTGATGGACATGCTGCGGTTCGATCGCTGGACTGCGGGCCGCTATTGGGTGGACGATTACGGCTATCCTTCGAAAGAGGCGGATTTCAAGGTGCTGCGCGCCTACTCCCCGCTGCACAATATCCACGCCAACACACCTTATCCGGCGGTGTTGGTCACAACGGCGGATACGGATGACCGCGTGGTGCCGGGGCACAGCTTCAAATATACCGCCGCATTGCAGGCCGCCAATCTGGGGCCAAAGCCGCAACTGATCCGGATCGAAACCCGCGCGGGCCACGGGTCGGGCAAGCCTACGGACAAGGCGATAGAGGAAGCCGCCGATGTGCTCTCATTCCTGGCGCAATGGACCGGCCTGAACCCTCAGTAGTCATCTGAGTCCCCGACCTCCGTGGGGGACTTGGATGTTCATAAAACAAACCTACTTCCTGAACAAATCCTGCCAGCGTCATTCAGTCACGCAAAATCGGCGCGGTCTTATCTCATGCCTTACGCCGGGCGCTTCGCCCGGGTTCGCATGAGAGGAACGAGCCATGAAGACCATTTCCAAAGCCTTCGCCAGGGGCACGATCGCCACCGTCGCGGCGGGTGCGATGGCCGTCACTTCGGCGTCCCCGGCATTCGCTCAGTCGCGTGACCAAAGGGACCGGCGCGACAACGGCATCAGCGCGGGTGAGATCATCGCCGGTGCACTTATCATCGGCGGTATCGCCGCGGTGGCCTCCAGCGCCGGCCGCAACCGCGATCGCTATGATGATCGTTATGACAATCGCGGCGGCGATGCGCGCAGTTCCGTGGAACAGTGCGTTCGCGCGGCGGAGCGCAATGCCAGCGGCCGTTCTTATCGCGGCAATGCCAAGGTGACGGACATCCGCAGCATTGATCGCAAACGCGATGGCTACACGGTGAAGGGCCGCATCGCGGTGAACACCATGGGTCGCGACTGGCGCCGGGGCGACAACCGCTATGGCCGGGGCTGGGGCAACGACTATCGGGGATGGAACGACCGCTATGCCGGCTACGATAGCGGCAAGTTCACTTGCAAGATCCGCTACGGCCGGGTGGTCGACATCGACTACAGCGGCATTCGCGGACTGTAATTCTCGTCAGGGCTGGCGGTTCAGACTGTCGCAAGTCTGGGCCGCCTAGCCATCAGTCAGCCTTTCCGGCGCCGCGATCAGGCTGCGCCGATGTTGCAGGGGTGCCGACATGGCGCTTAAAACCAGCAAGCTTTCCACTGCCACCGTCCTTGCCGCACTGCTTTCCATGATGGCCACGCCCGTTGCCGCGCTGGATCTGCCGCAAGCTGGCCCGCCCACCGTTCATACTTATGATGGTGATGCGGGCAACGTGGACCGTGATCGCCGCGACCGTGACCGTCATCACCGCCACGGTCGCGACGGCATCAGCACAGGGGATGTGCTGGCCGGCGTACTGGTTCTTGGCGGGCTGGCGGCCATCGCCAGTGCTGCCAGCAAGCCGCGCGAAACGCGCACCAGTTATCCCGAGCCCCGCTATCCCGACCGCGCACCGGGTTACGCGCCGTCAGGAAACGTCGGCGGGCAGGGCATGGACCGCGCGGTGGGCATGTGCGTCGACGCGGTGGAACGGCAGGAAGGCCGTATTGGCAGCGTTGACGGTGCCAATCGCACTGGCGACGGCTGGCAGGTTTCCGGCGAGCTGGCGGGCGGACAGGGTTATTCCTGCTGGATCGGCAACGACGGTCGCGTCAGCGGGGTCGAGGTTTATGGCGACGATCAGGCGCGCAGCTATGGCGATGGCGCCTACGATCCGGCCAATGACCGCCAATGGGATGATGAAAGCTACGCCCGCGCCCGCGCCGCGATCGGCTCACCATCACCCTATCAAACCGCGCAGACCGGCTACTGATACGGCGCGCGCTATTCCAGCGCGCCCCGCCATTACCGCCCCTTCGTCATTCCCGCGAAGGCGGGAATCCAGCCGCCGAAGGGCTCTAACCCTCGCGCGAGTAAGCTGGCAGCTCGATCTTCCACACCATCGCCGCGCCGCGAAGCGCGAAGGCGGCGATGGCCGCACCCACGCCCAGCGGGCCGGTCGGCAGCCCCATCGCGTGGCCCAGCGCATAGATCGATGCGCCCATCGCGGCGGCTGTCACATATAATTCCGGCCGCATCAGGATGGACGGCACGCCCGCGATCACATCGCGAATGATGCCCCCGGCGCAGCCCGTCACCACGCCCAGAATCGCCGCGGGCAGGGGATCGACGCCGAACGCCAGCGCCTTGGCCGTACCCAGCACGGTGAAGGCGCCTAGCCCGATGGCATCGGCCCATTCCAGCAATTGCCCTTCCCACCAGCGGCGCGGGGTGATCCACACCACCAGCGATACGCCCAGCACCACCATCGCCACCCACGGATCGCGCAGCCAGAACGCCTGCGTGCCGATCAGCACGTCGCGCACGGAACCGCCGCCCACGCCGGTCAGCAGCGCAAAGAACGACGCGGTGACGAAGGTCTGCTGCAACCGTGCCGCCTGCAATGCGCCCGTCAGCGCAAACACCGCCATGCCCACCAGTTCCAGCACGGGGGACAGGGCGGGCGTGATGATCGGGGCGATCGCGGCGGCCGTCACGCCTTCACCCGCGCCTTGCGCCGGCGGAACAGCAGCACGCAGCCCAGCAGCGATCCTGCTATTCCCAGCACGGCGAACGTGACCACGACGGGGTTGTGCGAATCCTCGCGCTCCACCGGGTCCATGATGTGCAGGCCCCACATCAGGTCATAGAGCCGCCATTGCCCGGTGCGCAGGGTCAGCACCTCGCCGCTGATGTCATCGACATAAAGCCGCGTTCCATCGCTGAACACGGCCTGCCACACGGAACTGTTGGTGCCCGCTTCGCGCGGCGTTTCTTCGGGGTTGAAATAGGTGATCGTGTCCAGCTTCGCCTCGCCGGCATAGGCAGAATCGGCAATGCGCCGCGCCTCACCTTCCAGCACTGGGGGCAGGGCCTGCCCGGTGGTGGGCGAATAACGCCAGCGTCGGCCATCCGCCGCGACGATCAGCCATACCGCGCCGTCTGCCTGCTGAACCAGCCGCGCTTCACGGATCGGCTCGTTCAGACCGGTGGGAAACGCCACTTTGGCCGGATCGATCGAAGCAGGCGCGGCGCGCAGATGATCGCCGCGCACCTCCTCTATAGGGCGGGCGACCATGACCAGTCCGGTCACCGTCCACATCAGAATGGGCAGGCCGACCAGCCAGCCGATCCAGATGTGCCAGCGCGCAAAGCGCTGCATGATGCGTTGCCGGGCCATGTGGCTAACCACCCGCCGGAACGGGGCCGGGCCGCACGCCGCCCACTATCGACATGACGATGGCAGAAACGCCTGCCTGAATGGTGCGATCGGGTGTGGGGGCGAACGACGGTGAGTGATTGACTGGCACAGGCTCCCCGCGCGCATGGGCGACGGCGATCTGGGCGGGGTCGTAACCTCCAATGGCAAAGAACAACACCGGCACCCCGGCTGCTACGAATTCGGAGAAATCTTCGCTTGCGGAAACCGGCGGGCCGCTGGCGGGCACGAACTGCACTGTATCGCCATAGAGTGGCCTCAGCACAGCATTCGCCTGGTGCGCCATGCCGGTGTCGTTGATCAGCGCGGCCGTGCCCCTGACATAGGAAATCGTCGGTTCCGGTGCGCGGGCCATCGCCGCCACCGCCTTGGCGGTGCGGGTCATCCCGTCGGTCAGCAACTCTCGCACCTCTGCGGAATAGGACCGCATGTTGACCTTCAGCAGCGCTTCGTTGGGAATGATGTTCGATGCGCTTCCCGCCTGAAACGCTCCAACGGTCAGGACACCAAAGGCGGCGGCATCCTTTTCCCGGCTGATCACCGTCTGCACATCGTTAACGAAGCGGGCGCCGATAACTATGGGATCGATCGTCGCGCTGGGCATCGATCCGTGGCCGCCGCGCCCGTGGAACGTGATGTCGAACGTGTCCGACGCCGCGCCTGCGGCTCCTTCCCTGACGAAGATAGTTCCGGCGGGCAAATTACTGACATGCGCGGCAAAGGCGAAATCCGGCCGTGGAAATCGTTCAAGCAGGCCATCGTCCAGCATCGCTTTTGCGCCGGTCAGGGTTTCCTCCGCCGGTTGAGCGATGAATACCAGCGTCCCGCTCCAGTCATCCTTCATCGCGGCCAGCGCCTGCGCCGCACCGGCCCACCATGCCATATGCAGGTCGTGCCCGCAGGCGTGGGCCACGAAGGTTTCCGCGCCGTTCGATATCTGGCGTGCACGGCTGGCATGGGGCAGGCCGGATTTCTCCTCCATCGGCAGCCCATCCATTTCCGCCCTGACCAGGATTGTCGGCCCATCACCATTGCGCAACACGCCAACCACGCCGGTTCCGCCGACACCTTCCGTCACTGCAAAACCAGCTTCCTTCAGGCGTGCGGCAAGGATCGCGGCGGTACGCGTTTCCTGCATGCCCAGTTCCGGGTGTGCATGCAGGTCACGATAAAGCGCCTCAAGCTGGGGGTAGGATTGGGCAAGGATCGCATCCAGCTGCGCCTTTGGCTTCGAAAGATCGGCCGGTTGCGCCAGCCCCGGGCTGGCAAACGCCATAACGATGGCAAGCGCGGTGGCTGCGACGGGGGTTTTTCCGAACATGGCGGATGCTTACCGCTACAGCGCGGGCTTTGCCATTCAGAGATGTTCAGTCAGTGGCGAACAACTGGCCCAGATCGGCGAAGGCCTTCATCTCGATCGCGTTGCCGCTGGGATCGCGGAAGAACATCGTTGCCTGTTCGCCCGGCTGGCCGCGAAAGCGGATGTGTGGTTCGATCACGAATTCGGTCCCCGCCGCCATTAGCCTGTCGGCCAACATCTGCCAGTCCTCCAGCGTCAGCACGATGCCGAAATGCGGCACCGGCACATCATGCCCGCCCACCGGATTGGATGCGGCGGGCATGGTGCCTTCCGCCAGATGGGCGACGATCTGGTGGCCATAGAAATCGAAGTCGATCCAGTGGTCGCTGCTGCGCCCCTCTGGGCATCCGATAACCCCGCCCCAGAACGCGCGGGCGGCGGCAAGATCGTGAACAGGAAAGGCAAGGTGAAACGGACGCAGGGTCATTGCAGCGGCTCTACACAAAACCTGTCATTGCGAGCCGCCGCCAAGCGGCCGTGAAATCCTGCCGCCCAATTCTCAGATATGGATCGGTTTTCCCGTCACCGCCATCGCCGCTTCCTTCAACGCTTCTGAATGCGTCGGGTGCGCGTGGCAGGTATAGGCGACATCCTCGCTGGTCGCGCCGAATTCCATGCCCAGCGCGGCTTCGGCGATCATCGTGCCGGCTACGCTGGCGATAATCCACACACCCACCACGCGGTCGGTTTCCGCATCGGCGATGACCTTTACGAAGCCATCCGGCTCGCGGTTGGTCTTGGCGCGGCTGTTGGCGAGCATCGGGAATTTGCCGACCTTGATCTCGCCCTTGTCCTTCGCCTGCTCCTCCGTCAGGCCCACGCCCGCGATTTCGGGCATGGTATAGACGACACTGGGGATCACGGCGTGGTTCACGATGCCGGTCTGCCCGGCGATGTTTTCCGCCACGGCGATGCCTTCGTCTTCCGCTTTGTGTGCCAGCATCGGGCCGGGGATCACATCGCCGATGGCCCACACGCCGTCGATCCGGGTGCGGAAATCGGCGTCGGTTTCGATCTGGCCGCGCTGGTTCACTTCCAGCCCGATGGCATCAAGGCCCAGTCCATCGGTATTCGGCCGTCGCCCGATGGCGACCAGCACGCAATCCGCTTCCAGCGTTTCCGCCGCGCCTCCTGCCGATGGCTCGACAGTCAGCGTGGCCTTCTTGCCCTTCACCGTGCAGCCGGTGACCTTGGTGGACAGGCGCAGGTCCATGCCCTGTTTCTTGAACAGCTTGGCCGCTTCCTTGCGCACATCGCCGTCCATGCCGGGCAGCAACTGGTCGAGGTATTCGACAACCGTCACCTGCGCGCCCAGACGCCGCCACACGCTGCCCAGTTCCAGCCCGATCACGCCGCCGCCGATGACGACGAGGTTCTTCGGCACCCGGTCCAGCGCCAGTGCGCCGGTGGAATCCACCACCACGCCCTTGTCGTTGTCCACGTCGACGCCGGGCAGGGGGGTAACGGACGAACCCGTGGCGATCACCACGTTCTTCGCGGTTACCGTCTGGTCGCCAACCTTGACGGTGTGCGCATCCTGAAAGGTGGCGAACGCCTTCAGCCAGGTGACCTTGTTCTTCTTGAACAGGTATTCGATGCCGCCCGTCAGGTCTTTCACCGCGGCGGCTTTTTCACCCTGAAGGGTGGGGAGGTCGAGTTCCACCTTGCCGGTCTTCACGCCGAACTTTGCCAGCGTACCGTGCGCCGCTTCCTCGAACAGTTCGGACCCGTGAAGCAGAGCCTTCGATGGGATGCAGCCGACATTCAGGCAGGTCCCGCCCAGCGTCTCGCGCCCTTCGGCGCACGCCGTCTTCAGCCCCAGCTGTGCTGCGCGGATCGCGGCGACATAGCCGCCGGGACCGGAACCGATGACGAGGACGTCGTAGTCGTATTCAGCCATTCTTACCTCTTGCGTCCCCGCGAAGGCGGGGACTTCAGGCCCGATGCTTCCGCTTTCGCGGGAGTGCCGGATGTTCACAAATCGATCAGCATCCGCATCGGATCCTCGATCGCTTCCTTGATGATCTTCAGCGCCGTCACTGCCTCGCGCCCGTCGATCAGGCGGTGGTCATAGCTCAGCGCGAGGTACATCATCGGGCGGATCACGACCTGCCCGTTGCGGGCGACCGGCCGTTCCTCGATCCGGTGCAGGCCCAGAACGGCGCTCTGCGGGGGGTTGATGATCGGCGTGCTCATCAGGCTGCCGAACACGCCGCCGTTGCTGATGGTGAAGGTGCCGCCGGTCATGTCGGCCATGGTCAGCGTGCCGTCCTTAGCCTTCTGGCCATAGTTGGCGATCGCCTGCTCGATTTCGGCAAAGCTCATCGCGTCGGCATTACGGACCACTGGCACCACCAGGCCGTTGGGCGCGCTCACCGCGACGGAGATGTCCACGAAATCGTGATAGACGATTTCGTCACCTTCGATCTTCGCGTTGACGGCGGGCACGTCCTTCAATGCCAGACATGCGGCCTTGGCGAAGAAGCTCATGAAGCCCAGCTTGATGCCGTGCTTCTTGGCGAACACGTCCTTATAGGCTTCGCGCGCCTCGATCACGGCGGTCATGTCGCAATCGTTGAAGGTGGTCAGCAGCGCCGCTTCTTCCTGCGCGCCTTTCAGGCGGCGGGCGATGGTCTGGCGCAGGCGGGTCATCTTCACCCGTTCCTCGCGCCGTTCGCCTGCGGCGGCCGGGGCGGGGGAAGGGGCCGGGGCGCTGGTGGAAGGCGCAGGTGCGGCTTCCTTGGCCTTGGCGGCGGCCAGCACGTCTTCCTTGGTCAGGCGGCCGTCCTTGCCGGTACCGCGAATGGCGGTCGGGTCCACCCCGTGTTCCAGCACCGCGCGCCGTACAGCCGGGGAAAGCGTGGTCGTGTGATCGCCTTCGTCGCCAGCGGCAGGTGCCGTAGCAGGCGCGGGGGCGGGGGACGCAGCCGGGGCAGGCGGGGCCTGATCGCGCGGCTGTTCCTGCTCGCGTTCCTTGACCTCGGTGGTCTCGCCCGCGCTCTGGGCGTCCTCGATCATGGCGATCACCGCGCCGACACCTATCGTGCCGCCCACCGGCACGACCTGTTCGCCCATCACACCCGCGACCGGGGATGGCACTTCCAGCGCGACCTTGTCGGTTTCCAGGCTGGCGATCGGTTCGTCCAGCTTCACCGGATCGCCGGGCTTCTTCAGCCATTCGCCGATCGTGGCTTCGGTCACCGATTCCCCCAGTGCGGGGACTTTAACTTCAACGGCCATGACTATCTCAGCCCTTCTTGCGGTGACGGATTTCGGAACGGACGGAAAGGCCCAGCGCGTCGGCGACCAGCGCCGCCTGCTCGGCCATATGGCGGCTGGCGAGGCCGGTTGCGGGCGATGCCGCGGGTGCGCGTCCGGCATAGCGGGCGCGCGCGACCTTGCTGCCCGCGTCCTTCAGCGATTGTTCGATGAACGGTTCGACGAAGAACCAGCCGCCGTTGTTGCGCGGTTCTTCCTGGCACCACACCACTTCTTCCAGCGCGGTCATGCGCGACAGGCGCAGGGCCAGCGGTTCGCCGGGGAAGGGATAGAGCTGTTCGATCCGCACTACGGAGGTATCGTCCAGTTCTTCCCGATCGCGCGCTTCCATCAGGTCATAGGCGACCTTTCCGGAACACAGCACCAGCCGGCGGATCTTGTCGTCGGCGATTTCGGTGCGGTCTGACAGGATGCGCTTGAAATGGCTGTTGGCGGTGAATTCATCCGCGCTGCTCTTGGCCAGCGGGTGACGCAGCAGGCTCTTGGGCGTCATGATGATCAGCGGCTTGCGGAACGGGCGCAGCATCTGCCGGCGCAAAACGTGGAAGTAGTTCGCCGGGCTGGTGATGTTGCACACCTGCAGATTGTCGTCCGCGCACAGTTGCAGGAACCGTTCCAGCCGGGCGGATGAATGTTCCGGCCCCTGTCCTTCGTATCCGTGCGGCAGCAGCAGCACCAGGCCGTTGGCGCGCAGCCACTTGGCCTCGCTCGCGGCGATATACTGGTCGATCACGATCTGCGCGCCATTGGCGAAATCGCCGAATTGCGCTTCCCACAGAACCAGCGTCTTGGGGTCCGCGCTGGCGAAACCGTATTCGAAGCCCAGCACGCCATATTCGGACAGCGGGCTGTCATAGACCTCGAACTTGCCGTGCGGCAGCGTGGTCAGCGGAATGTACTTCCGCTCCGTCTCCTGATCGACCCAGATTGCGTGCCGCTGGCTGAAGGTGCCGCGCCCGGAATCCTGGCCGGACAGGCGCACGCCGAACCCCTCGGTCACGAGGCTGCCAAACGCCAGCGCTTCCGCCGTCGCCCAGTCAAACCCTTCGCCGCTGTCGAACGATTGCCGCCGCCCGTCGATCACGCGGCCCAGCGTCTTGTGGATCTTCAGGTCGTCAGGGACGGTGGCCAGCGTGCGGCCCAGGCTGTCGAACAGCTTGCGGTCGATCGCGGTGTCCACGTTGCGGCGCGCCGTTTCCGGGTCGGCCGGGCGGTGCAGCCCGCTCCACCGGCCGCCGAACCAGTCGGCCTGATTGGCCTTGTAGCTCTTGCCTGCCTCGAACTCCGTTTCTAGCAGCGCGTCGAATTCATAGCGCATGTGCGCGGCGGCCTGATCGTCGATCACGCCTTCGGCAACCAGCCGCTCCGCATAGATGTCGCTCACGCGCGGATGCTGGCGGATTTTCGCGTACATCAGCGGCTGGGTGAAGCTCGGCTCGTCACCTTCGTTGTGGCCGAACCGGCGGTAACACCACATGTCGATCACGATATCGCGCTTGAAGGTCTGGCGATATTCGATCGCCAGCTTGCACGCGAAAGTCACTGCCTCGGGATCGTCGCCGTTGATGTGCAGGATCGGCGCCTGCACGCCCTTGGCCACGTCTGACGGGTAGGGGCTGGACCGCGCGAACTGCGGGCTGGTGGTAAATCCGATCTGGTTGTTGATCACGAAGTGGATGCAACCGCCGGTATTGTATCCGCGCACGTCGGAAAAACCGAAGCATTCCCACACGATACCCTGCCCGGCAAAGGCGGCGTCACCGTGGATCAGCACGGGCAGAACCTGCTCGTGCGCCGACAGGTCGTCACGGATTGCCTGCTGGGCGCGGGTCTTGCCCAGCACAACAGGGTCCACCGTTTCCAGATGGCTCGGGTTTGGTACCAGGCTCATGTGAACCTTGATTCCGTCGAACTCACGGTCGGTGCTGGTGCCAAGGTGATATTTCACGTCGCCCGATCCGCCCACGTCCTGCGGGTTGGCGGTGCCGCCGGAAAATTCGTGGAAGATCACGCGGTATGGCTTGGCCATCACGTTGGCCAGCACGTTCAGGCGGCCACGGTGGGCCATGCCATAGATGATTTCGCGCACGCCCAGCGATCCGCCATACTTGATGACCGCTTCCAGCGCCGGGATCATGGATTCGCCGCCGTCCAGGCCGAAGCGCTTGGTGCCGACGTATTTCTTGCCGAGGAACTTCTCGTATTCCTCGCCCCGGATCACCGCGCCCAGAATCGCCTTCTTGCCTTCGGGGGTGAAGGTGATGACCTTGTCCGGGCCTTCGATGCGTTCCTGCAGGAAACGGCGTTCCTCCAGGTCGGCGATGTGCATGTATTCCAGGCCGACCTGGCCGCAGTAATTCTTGCGCAGGATGGCCACCAGTTCACGCACGGTGGTCCATTCAAGGCCCAGATTGCCGCCCAGATAAACCGGGCGGTCCAGGGCTTCGCCGGTGAAGCCATAATATTCCGGCGTCATGTCGGCTGGAATATGCTGCTTCGACAGGCCCAGTGGGTCCAGGTTGGCGGCCAGATGCCCGCGCACGCGGAACGTGCGAACCAGCGTCATCGCGCGGATGGAATCGTCCGCAGCGCTCTCCACTGCTCGCTCGTCCACCGGCTTGCCAGCCTTGGCGGATGCTTCCTTTACGGCGATCTTCATCGCCGTGGGGTCCATCGCCTGCGTCAGGTCGCTGCCGTCATCGAACAGCGGCCAGCGCCGGTTCGCCCAACTCGGCCCCGGTTGCGGGCCGTCCGGCGTATCCAGCTCGGGAAGGAAATTCTGCGCTTCGTTACCCATCGGGGCGGTCCTTGGAATCCCAGCAGTGGGGAAAGAGAGTTACGCGAGTTCCTTCAACAAACCGTCAAGCGTCACGCCCAGTTCGCTGGGGGAGGGGGAGACGCGGATGCCCGCGTCTTCCATCGCCGCGATCTTGTCTTCCGCGCCGCCTTGGCCGCCGGAAACGATCGCGCCCGCGTGGCCCATGCGGCGGCCCGGAGGGGCGGTGCGCCCGGCGATGAAGCCTACGGTCGGCTTCTTCCGTCCGCGCTTCGCCTCGTCCTTCAGGAACTGCGCGGCTTCTTCTTCCGCGCTGCCGCCGATCTCGCCGATCATGATGATGCTCTTCGTCTCGTCGTCGGCCAAGAACAGTTCCAGCACATCGATGAAATTGGTGCCGTTCACCGGGTCGCCGCCGATGCCGACAGCGGTGGTCTGTCCCAGGCCGATGTTGCTGGTCTGGAACACCGCCTCATAGGTCAGCGTGCCTGAACGGCTGACAACCCCGACGCTGCCCTTGCGGAAGATATTGGCGGGCATGATGCCGATCTTGCACTCGCCCGGCGTCAGCACGCCGGGGCAGTTCGGCCCGATCAGACGGCTCTTGCTGCCGGAAAGCGCGCGCTTCACCCGCACCATGTCCAGCACCGGAATACCTTCGGTAATGGCGACGATCAGCTCCACCTCGGCGTCGATCGCTTCCAGGATGGAATCGGCCGCGAAGGGCGGCGGCACATAGATCACGCTGGCGGTGGCGCCGGTGGCGTGCTTCGCCTCGGCCACGGTGTCGAACACCGGCAGGCCGATATGCCTCTGCCCGCCTTTGCCGGGGGTCACGCCGCCGACCATGGCCGTGCCATAATCCAGCGCCTGCTGGGTGTGGAACGTGCCGGTTTCACCCGTCATGCCCTGGGTGATGACCTTGGTGTTCTTGTTTACGAGGATGGACATTCAGAAACTCCAGACTTCGTTTGCGGCAGGGCGGATTTCCTCCTGCCCCATCTGGACCAGATCTATGGTCCGATTCTTCAAATTGCCGGCACAGGTAAAAAGAAACTGCGAGGTGCGATTGTCCCGATGATCGTTCATCTCCGCGACGAAGTGTCCATCCTCACCCACTCTCCAGACGAACTCCGGAGTATCGTCGTCCTGCGGCAGGGATTGGGCTTGTTCCAGCTTACCGATCAACGGATTGGCTCGCTCCAAGCAGGCCAAAGCAGCATCCCACCGCGCGGCTTCCTCTTCGGACGCCGGCTCGCCGCATGCGCCGAGGATCGCCAATGCGGCGAGGCCGAGATGTCGCAGGTCAGCCAAGGCTGCTATCGATACCCTTACAGGCCACCAGCAGTTCCTTGACCGCATCGACGCTGGTCTGGAAGTTCGCCTTGGCCGCATCGTCCAGTGCGATCTCGATCACTTCTTCCGCGCCATCCGCGCCGATCACCACCGGCACGCCGACATACAGCCCGTCGAGGCCGTACTGGCCATCAACGTAGACCGCGCAGGGCAGGATGCGCTTCTGGTCGCCCAGATAGGCTTCGGCCATCGCGATGGCGCTGGTGGCAGGGGCGTAATAGGCGCTGCCGGTCTTCAGCAGGCCCACGATCTCGCCGCCGCCGCTGCGGGTGCGCTGCACGATGGCGTCGATCGCTTCCTTGCTGGACTTGCCCATCTTCACCAGATCGTCGACCGGAACGCCGGAAATGGTGGTGTAGCTGGTGACCGGAACCATCGTGTCGCCGTGGCCGCCCAGAACGAAGGCGTTCACGTCCTTCACGGAAACGCCGAATTCCCAAGCCAGGAACGTGGCGAAGCGGGCGCTGTCCAGCACGCCAGCCATGCCGACGACCTTGTTGTGGGGCAGTCCGCTGAATTCGCGCAGCGCCCACACCATCGCGTCCAGCGGGTTGGTGATGCAGATCACGAAAGCGTCGGGCGCGTGCGCCTTGATGCCTTCGCCCACGGCCTTCATCACGGACAGGTTGATGCCCAGCAGGTCATCGCGGCTCATGCCCGGCTTGCGCGGCACGCCCGCGGTCACGATGATCACGTCCGCGCCCGCGATATCGGCATAATCGTTCGTGCCGGTGATCTTCGCGTCAAACCCTTCCACCGGGCCGCACTGGGAAAGGTCCAGCGCCTTGCCCTGCGGGATGCCTTCGGCGATGTCGAACAGGACGATGTCGCCCAGTTCCTTCTTCGCGGCGAGGTGGGCCAGAGTGCCGCCGATCATGCCGGCGCCGATAAGGGCGATCTTCTTGCGAGCCATAGGTCAGCCGTATCCTTCAACCATGCGGGCAATTCGGGCTGCTGTTGAGCGTTTCCCATAAGCCCGCACGCGGGAAGGCGCTCTGCGCGACGGCGGGGAGGTAGGCCCGCCCACACCCTATTGCAACCGCGAAAAGCCGGTTAATGGCAAGTATTTATGCTATCAGTTCGCAATATCAATAATACCGCCACGAGATGACTCATGCGGCACTGATTTCACACTGATACGGCTCTCTTGCTGCCCGGTTCAACCGCCGGACTGGGCGAATTGCGGATCGACTTCGGAAAGCATCAGTGCGTTGCCGTCCGGGTCGTAGAAAGTCAGCAATTTTACCATGCCGGGAATCTCGCTGATCGGTCCATCCTGTCGCACGCCTGCCGCGTCCAGTTTGGCTTTACCGGCTTCGATATCCGTCACTCCGAAAGTCAGCGTCGCCCCGCCACCTTGTGGCACTTCCTCCACCTGGCTCAGGCCGACCGTCACCTTGTCCACGCCCGTGGAAAGTTCGCACCACGCGATCTCGTCCATGCGATATTGCACGGTGAAGCCCAGCACTTGCGTGTACCATTCGATCGATCGGTCCAGATCGGTCACGCCCAGCGCGCAGGTCAGATAGCCGTCATAAGTCAGGGTCATGATCGTTCCTCATTGCTTGATCGTGCATTCACGGCGAATCGCTGACTAAAAGTATAGCACATATCATTTTGTCTGATAGAGTGCCGTCATGCCCACGACGGAAGACCTCATTCGCCTCAGCAGCGGGCGCTGGCTGGTTCCGTTGCTGGCGCTGGCCAGCGGGCAGGACGGGCTTCGTTTTGCGGAGGTGTTGCATCGGCTCGGGCTGGCGCGGGGTGTGGCGCGTGCCAGCCTTGATGCGCTGGTCGCCGGGGGCTGGTTGGCGCGCAATTCCGGGCACGGCCATCCGCTGCGACCCGAATACGTCCTCACGCAAAGGGGCGTTGCCGCCGGTGTGTGGGCGGAACAGGTCATGGCGGCGCGGGAAGCACTGGGGTTGGCGCCCGATGCGCTCACGCGGTGGACGCTGCCGTTGGCCGGGCGCCTTGCCACGGGGGAGGCCCGGTTCGGAGAAATCTCGACCGCGCTTTCGCCGGTCAGTCCGCGCGCTCTGTCACTGACCTTGAAGGGTGCGCTGGCGCATCGGCTGATCGGGCGGCGGCTGGAAGATCGCTTTCCGCCCGTGCCGGTCTATGCTCTCACCTCGCGCGGCAGCGACTTGGCCCGGGCAATTTCCGCGCCGATGTAGCGCGGTGCGGGATCAGCCAACCAGCCGCTCGCGCGTTTCCCGCTCGCGTTCCTGCGACAGCAGCATCGCCGCCAGATAATCGGGCACGGCGCGGCTGAAATAGTATCCCTGGCCTAGCGTACATCCGGCGGCGCGCACGGCCTGTACCTGCTCGATCGTTTCCAGACCTTCGGCCACGATATCCATGTCCAGTGTCGCGCCCATTTCCGCCACCGCGCGGATGATCGCATCGCTCTTGCGCCCGATGTTGGGGCCGGAAACGAAGCTGCGGTCCACCTTGATCTTCTTGAACGGGAACTTGTTGATGTATCCCAGCGATGAATAGCCGGTGCCGAAATCGTCCAGCGCGAACCGCACGCCTTCGCGCGCCAGATCGTCGATGAAGCGGGCGGTATTGGCGTCGTCGTCCAGGAACAGGCTTTCGGTCACTTCCAGTTCCAGCCTGCGCGGATCCAGATTGGCCTCGCGCAGCGCGCTCAGGATGCCCAGCGCCGCGCCGGGGGCCCTGATCTGTGCGGGGGACAGGTTCACGGCGATCGTCACGTCGTCCGGCCATCCCGCAGCCGCCTTCGCCGCCTGCGCGGTGATCCAGTTGCCCAGTGTGATGATGACGCCGGTTTCCTCGGCCACGGGGATGAACTCGTCCGGCCGCAGCTCGCCCTTTTCCGGGTGGAACCAGCGCACCAGCGCCTCGAACGTGCGGATGCGGCCGGTTTCCAGATCCACGATCGGCTGGAAGAAGATCGACAACTCGTCGCGCTGGATTGCCGCGCGCAGTTCGGATTCGATTTCCTTGCGCCGTACCAGATCGCGGGTCATCGAATTGTCGAAGAAACAGATCTGGTTCCGCCCGCCGACTTTCGCGTGATAAAGCGCCAGGTCCGCGCCCTGCATCAGCGTGTCGATATCGGGCCCGTCATCGGGCAGCAGGGCCACGCCCATCGATGCGGCGGCATCGATCCGCACGCCTTCCACCCGCGTCGGGCGCGAAACCTCGTCGGCCAGCGCGCGGGCCAGCCGTTCGCTTTCCGCCCGGTCGCACACTTGCGCCACCACGATGAACTCGTCGCCGCCAAAGCGCGCCACTGTCGCGGTCTCCGGGGCCGCCGCGCGCAGCCGGCCAGCCACTTCGTGCAGCACCTTGTCACCCACCGGATGGCCGAGGGTATCGTTGACTTCCTTGAACCGGTCCAGGTCCAGCCAGAACAGCGCCAGCTTTTCGTTCTGCGGCAGGACCATCAGCATTTCGACCATGTCCTGATTCAGCCCGGCCCGGTTGACCAGCCCGGTGACCACATCGGTGCGGGCCAGTTCGCGCATACGATCGGCCATCTGCGCGCTGGCGTCGGCCGCGCGGATCTGTTCCTTCAGCGTGCGGAACACGTGCATTGTCACCGATGTCATCGCGAAGATCATCAGCGTGGTGGTCACGGCCAGCACGATAAGCGGCGGCGTGGCCACGATGGCGCAGGCTACCAGCACCGGGAACACCGCCAGTATCAACTGGCCTATCGCGATCACCGGCCGCCCGGCATTGCGGGCCGAAATGCCGTTGGCGTAAGCCAGCGCATAGCCGAAGGCGAGCACCTCCACATGCGTTTCGCTATCGAACAGAATGGTCAGCGCGGCGATCGTGCCGGCCAGCAGGGCATAGCTGAACGCACCGGCTTCATAGACCAGTTCCAGAGTCCTGACGGAACGGCGCTTGTTGCTGGCGGAAAGCCAGTAAGCCAGCAACACGCGGGTTACGGCCACTACGTTCAGCGCCATGGCTGCGACGGTGATCCACACGCTTCCGCCCGACCATGCCGCCGTTGCCGCCACGGACATGCCGCACAGCGCACCGATCGTCAGGCTGACGGGCTGCGTGTAAAGCGTTTCCACGAGCTTCGCGCGCACGCGTTCGTCGCGCTCATCGCGCCCAAAGTAACCGGAAAAGATCTGCTTCAGCCGTTTGATCTCGCCGCTCCTAGAATCACGGCGATAACGGCAAGAGGTTTTCGACTCGTTAAGCTTTACAAGTGGGAGTTTCCGCGCGCTTCGGGCTTTCGCCTTCCGTGCGGACCGCTGGAACGCGGGCGTCGCGCAAATCCAGTTCGCTGGCCATACGGCGGTCCAGCGCGCGGCAGACTTCCAGCCACCATTGATAGCCCTGACGGTCACCGGCGAAGAAGGCCGCCTCGGCCTGCTTGCGGGCGCGGCGGGCGGCTGACAGGCCATGCTCGGCGAAATGGCGCAGGGCAGCGTGCAGAAGCGCATCCGTTGCCCAGCTCACCGCATTGTCGTTCGCGGGCAATTCGCGAATCCGGCGCCTGGCGCGCGCGCTCATGCGCGAAAGATTCGCGCCCGTTGATGCGGCAAAGCGGATGGTCATGCCGTCGGGCCTACGGGCGTTTCACCTAATCGGGGGTTGGCAGGAATGGTTTCCGAAACCTTGCTTCGGATTTACCATAAATGCCTGATTTGGATGTACGATCCCGCCGACGGACGGACACGGAAGGGCAATTCCCGTCCGATCCGCCGGCAGTAGGCCCGCCACCTTGCGCAGGTTCGGCGGGTTGTCAGGTCAATGCCTGTCGCCGCCAGTATAACTGGACAGGCATATTCCTCGCATCCGCTGTTTTGCCGCCGTCCCAATGCAGGACAGCGGCCGGTACCTATTCCCCGGTCAGGCCCCGGGCTTCCAGCATCGGGCCGACTTGCGGATCGCGCCCGGCATAGTCGCGATACATCACGGCATAATCCTTGGTGTGGCCCTGTCCCAGGAAGGTCGCGCGCACATGATCGCCATTGGCACGGGTCACGCCGCCGTGGGTTTCGATCCAGTCCCATGCGTCGTGCGCCAGCATTTCCGTCCAGATATAGCTGTAATATCCGGCCGAATATCCGTTGGACCAGATGTGCCGGAAATAGGGCGATCGGTAACGCGGCGGGATCGTATCCGTGTCCAGCCCGGTGGCGGCAAGGGCGCTGGTTTCGAACGGGCCAGCCGCCTGATCCGCGCGATTCGCGGCCAGACGGTGCCAATCCATGTCCAGCAGGGCGGCGGCCAGCGTTTCCCCGAACTCAAGGCCCTGGTTGAAGTTGCCGGCAGCGTCCTTCTTGGCGATCAGATCCACCGGCACCGGCGCGCCGGTCTGGTAATGCTTGGCGTAGTTCGCGCGGATCTCCGGCACCATCGCCAGATTCTCGTGGAACTGGCTGGGGAACTCCACAAAATCGCGCGCGGTATTGGTGCCCGAAAGCGACGGATACTTCTGGTCCGCGAACATCCCGTGGATCGCGTGGCCGAATTCGTGGAACATCGTCTCCACCTCGTCCAGCGTCATCAGCGCGGGTTCGCCAGCGGCGGGGGCGGGCACGTTCAGCGTGTTGTGGATCACCGGCTTGTCGTTCAGCAGGTGCGATTGTTCCACGAAGTTGCCCATCCATGCGCCGCCCTGCTTATTGGCCCGCGCAAACGGGTCCATGTAAAACAGGCCCAGTTCGGTGCCATCGGCATCCTTCGCGGTATAGACGCGCATGTCCGGGTGATAGGTGGGGATGTCGTTACGGCGTTCGAAGGTCACGCCGTAAAACTTTGTCATTGCGAAGAAAACACCGTTCTCCAGCGTGTTCCATACTTCGAAATACGGCTTCAGCGCGCTCTCGTCGAAGTCATATCGCGCCTGCCGAACCTTCTCCGCGTAATAGCTCCAGTCCCACGGCTGTAACGGCCCATTCACGCCATCGGTGCGGGCCATTTCTTCCAGCATCCCCTTCTCGCGCGCTTGCGCGCCGGCCACGGCGGGGACGAAATCCTTCATGAAGCTCATGGCCTGCGCCGGGTCTTTCACCATGCGGTCGTACATCGCGTAAGTCGCGAAGTCTGGCAGGCCCAGCAGCGCCGCCTTGTCCGCGCGCAGGCGGGCCAGTTCCTTGATGATCCCGGTCAGGTCATAGGCGTCACCGCCATTGGCGCGGTTCACGCTCGCTTCGAACAGGCGGCGGCGAGTTTCGCGATTGGTCAGGCTGGTCAGCATCGGCTGCTGGGTGGTGTTGACCAGCGCCAGCGCGAACTTGCCCGGCTGGCCCATCTCGGTGGCCAGCGCGGCCGCCGCATCGATCTGTGCGTCCGTCAGCCCGGCCAGTTCCGCACGGGTGCCGAATATCGGGGCCTTGGCGGCGGTGGCTTCGGTCAGCTTCTGCGAAAACTGTGTTTCCAGATCGGCCAACCGCGCGTTGAACTGCTTCAGCTGTTCCTTCTGCCCGGCATCCAGCAGCGCCCCGGCATGGACGAAATCGGCATAGACCGTTTCCAGCAGCATCGCGTCTTCGCCGGTCATCGCGGCCGCCGCGCGGTCGTCGTGAACCGCTTTCACCCGCTGGAACAGCCGATCATTCAGGTAGATCGCGTCGGACAGCGCCGTCAGTTGCGGGGCCAGCGCGGCTTCCGCTGCATCCAGCGTGTCGTTGGTGTTGGCGGATGTAAGCTGGCTCAGCACCGTCATGGCGCGCGTCAGCATCTGTCCGCTGCGCTCCATCGCGACCAGCGTGTTGTCAAACGTCGGCGGCTCCGGATTATTGGCGATCGCCTCTATCTCCGCGCGCTTGATGGCAATTCCCTGCTCGACCGCCGGTTGCAGGTCGGTATCCTTAAATTTCGTGAAGTCCGGCGCGTGGAAGGGCAGGGCGCTCGGCTGCGCGAAATAGCCGGTCGCCTGCGGCATGGCGGCACTGGTGGCGGGCATGGTTCGATCCTCCAGGGTCGCGCAGGCAGGCAGCATGGCGGCCAGCGCGGCGCCGGCGAACAGTCGATGCATCATATCCGGATCTCCTGACAGCCGGGTGGTTTCATTGGCAACCGCCTTAACGGGTGACGGCGCGGAAACAAGCCTGTCGGCATTCCGTATATCGGCCCCTCACGCTTTCAGCGGATAGGCCGTGACCGCCTCATAGTGCGCGCCCTCATGGCCCAGATGGCTTTCATACAGCGCAAAGCTTTCAGCCTGCCACGGCCCGGCGGTCAGATCGTTCCACACGGACAGCCAGTCGCCGATCGGGCCTGTCGAACGGTTGAGCCGCGCCAGCGTAATATGGGGCGTGAAACGTCGCGTCTCTCGCGGCAGGCCAGCCAGTTCGCACGCCCGCTCTACTTTCTGCCGCAGCGTTTCCAGCGGTTCCGTTGGCGGGACTTTGGCCCAGATCGTATGGGCCGCGCCTTTTTTCTCGAATGCGCCAACGCCCGTCACGCGCAGTTCAAACGGCGGCCGTTCGATCCGCGCCAGCCGTGCGGCCAGATCGTTGCCCACCGGCGTTTCCACTTCTCCGACAAAGCGCAGGGTCAGATGCAGCGCATCTTCGTCCTGCCAGCGTGCGCCTTCCACCCCCTCCATTGCATCGATCAGCCGGTCGCGAACGGATGCGGGCGGGCGGATGGCTATGAACAGGCGATGCGGCACGGGTGCATTCTAGGCGATGCTCGGGAACCGAAAAAGACTAGTCCATTATGCTGCGGAATAGCGTTGCGGGGGATTCAATCCTTCCCCCCTGGCTCTCGAATCGGTTAGGGTCGGGAACGAGGGGTCGATACGGACGGTTTGTTGGCCGTTTCGACAAGGGGCGATGATGGGCGACGAACATTTCGACGGCAGGAATCTGCTGGGCGAACTCACTGCAAAACAGCGGGAGGTGATGGATCTGCTGATCCAGCACCAGACGTCGAAGGAAATCGCGCGCCAGCTCGGTATCTCTCCGCATACGGTCGATCAGCGGGTGCAGTTTGCGCGCGACAAGCTCGGCGTGCGTTCGCGGGGGGAGGCGGCGGCCGTCTATCGCCGTCTGGTGGAAACATACGAACAACCGACATATGAAAATTCCTATATCGCGGAACCGGCCGGGTCTGACGAAAAGGCACTGGGCTCGTTCCGGGGTCGTAGCCGCCCGGAACGGGTCCAACCCGCCAGGCCAGATAGCCCGGTGGCCGATATTCAGGTCGTGCCTGAGTTGTTCGAAGGCCGTTACGGCACGTTGATGAGGATGGGGGCGATTGTCGCGATCGCGGTGTTCCTCGTCATTTTCGTGCTCGGCGGTCTGGCCATTTTCTCGCAGCTTTCACAGCTGATGGCCGCATAGCGGATTTCGAACAGCTCATCTTCGATCTGCACTGATGGAGTGCGATATGGCGATGAATGTTCCCGTTGCGCGGATGCGCATCTCTCGCGACATTGACGAGGCCGAAAGGGCGCTCGACGAAACGCTGCTGCGCTATTCCTCGCTGTTCACCACGATGGTTTCGGCCCGGCGTGAAACGGGTTGCGATCCCTTCACCGGGCACGAGGCGCTGTTGCGCCTGTCGAAATCTCAGCAGGCCCTGCTCGAAGCCGGCGGCAATCTCGCCCGCGTTCACGGTACGCTGCTGGATGTGCAGCGCGAAATGGGCATCGCCGACGACTGCCCTCCGCGCGGCGGGCTCGAAGGCGTGGATGAAAGGGTTTCAGGCTGAGACTCGCCGGGGCAGCGGCCGGGTGATAATCGCGGCCGCACTGCATGTCCTCCGTCGTCCTCATCCAGATCGCGCTGATCGCCGCCGCCCTGTTGGTCGCTTTCCGGAAAGGGGGCTCTCCGGAACGGCTGGCTGCGGCGGTTATCGCGGCGTGGATGGTCGTTGATGTCAGCTACCACCTGCTGTTCGGCCCTTCGGGGTTCGATCGGGTGGACCCGGTCCATCTGGTGCTCGACGGGGGCGTCCTCATCGCGATCACCGCGATCGCCCTGCGGGCCAACCGCATCTGGCCCCTGTGGGCCGCCGCCGCGCAGCTGATCTGCGTCACCGGCCATCTCGCCATCGTCGTCCAGCCAGAGGGGTTGCGCCGCGCCTACTGGGCGATGACGCAAATTCCCCCCTTCATCCAGCTCGCCGCCCTGCTGCTGGGCGTTCTCGCCCATTCGCGGCGGCAGAAACGCTGGGGCAACTACCGAAGCTGGCGCCGGGCATAGCGGGCGCAGCCATTCGGCGTTGCATTGCCCACCCACGCGCCCCACATCCCCCGCAAGCCTGTGGGCCGCTTTCGCGTGCCCTTGACCTTGGCGAACATTTGCGGAACATCCTCCATCCATGTCCCTCACGCACATCTCCGTCCGCGGCGCCCGCGAACATAACCTCAAGGGTATCGACATCGATCTGCCGCGCGATGCGCTGATCGTGATCACCGGCCTTTCCGGCTCCGGCAAAAGCAGCCTGGCGTTCGATACGATCTACGCGGAAGGGCAGCGGCGCTACGTCGAAAGCCTCAGCGCCTACGCGCGCCAGTTTCTGGAAATGATGCAGAAACCGGATGTCGAACATATCGACGGCCTCAGCCCGGCGATCAGCATCGAACAGAAGACGACCAGCCGCAACCCGCGCTCCACCGTCGCCACGGTGACGGAAATCTACGATTACATGCGCCTGCTGTGGGCGCGTGTGGGCGTGCCATATTCCCCCGTCACCGGCCTGCCGATAGAGGCGCAGACGGTCAGCAACATGGTCGATCGGGTCATGGCCCTGCCGGAAGGGACGCGGCTCTACCTGCTCGCCCCCGTGGTGCGCGGTCGCAAGGGGGAATACCGCAAGGAACTGGCCGAATGGCAGAAGTCCGGCTTCACCCGCGTCCGCATCGATGGCGAGATGTACGAGATTGAGGCCGCCCCCACGCTCGACAAGAAGTACAAGCATGACATCGAAGTCGTGGTCGATCGCCTCGCCGTGCGCGAGGGTATCGAAACCCGGCTGGCCGACAGCTTCGAAACTGCGCTCAAGCTGGCCGAAGGGCTCGCTTATGTCGATCTGGCGGATGGCGTGGTGCCGGGGCGAGAGGGGGAAGAGCAGGGGCGCAACCTCAAAGGCGCTGGCCTCCCGCCCAACCGCATCGTTTTCAGCGAGAAGTTCGCCTGCCCGGTCAGCGGCTTCACGATAGAAGAGATCGAGCCGCGCCTGTTCTCGTTCAACGCCCCGCAGGGCGCGTGCCCCACGTGTGACGGGCTGGGCGAAAAGCAGTTGTTCGATCCGCAGCTCGTCGTCCCGAACGAGGGGCTCAGCCTCAAACAGGGCGCGATCGTGCCCTGGGCCAAGTCCAACCCGCCGTCGCCTTATTACATGCAGGTGCTGGCCAGCCTGGCGAAGGCTTACGACTTCGATCTCACCACCCCGTGGAACGAACTGGCGCAGGATCAGCGCGACATCATCCTCCACGGCACCGGCGGCCTGCCGGTGGCGCTCACCTTCAAGGATGGGCGCAAGGAATATACCGTGACCAAGCCGTTCGAAGGGGTGATCGGCAATCTCAACCGCCGCCTGCTGCAAACCGACAGTGCGTGGATGCGCGAGGAGCTGAGCCGGTTCCAGACGGCGCAACCGTGCGAAACCTGTCACGGCAAACGCCTGAATGACAAGGCGCTGGCGGTTAAGGTCGCGGGGGAGGATATCGCCACCCCCGTCCGCTTCTCCGTCACTTCGGCGAAGGACTGGTTCCTCGCGCTGCCCGATCGGCTGACCGACACCCAGAACCAGATCGCCCGCGCCATCCTGAAGGAGATTAACGAGAGGCTGGGCTTCCTCGACAATGTCGGGCTGGATTACCTCAACCTCGATCGCACCAGCGGCACCCTGTCCGGGGGGGAGAGCCAGCGCATCCGCCTCGCCAGCCAGATCGGCAGCGGCCTGTCGGGCGTGCTCTATGTGCTGGACGAACCCAGCATCGGCCTGCACCAGCGCGATAACGACCGGCTGCTTGAAACGCTCAAGCGCCTGCGCGACCTCGGCAATACCGTGATCGTCGTGGAACATGACGAGGATGCGATCCGCACCGCCGATCATGTGGTCGATCTCGGCCCCGGCGCGGGCGTGCATGGTGGCGAGGTCGTGGCGCAGGGTACGCTGGCCGAAGTGCTGGCCAGCCCGAACAGCCTCACCGCCGCCTACCTCAACGGCACGCGGCAGATCGAAGTTCCGGCCAAACGGCGCAAGGGCAACGGGCATAAACTCACCGTCCACGGCGCCCGCGCCAATAACCTGAAGGATGTGACGGCCAGCCTCCCGCTCGGCACGTTCACTTGCGTCACCGGCGTGTCAGGCTCCGGCAAGTCCAGCTTCACGATCGACACGCTCCACGCCGCGGCGGCCCGCACGCTCAACGGCGCACGCGTGATCGCGGGCGCGCACGATAAAGTCACCGGGCTGGAATACTGCGACAAGGTCATCGAGATCGACCAGTCGCCCATCGGCCGCACCCCGCGCAGCAACCCGGCCACTTATACCGGCGCCTTCACCCAGATTCGCGACTGGTTCGCCGGCCTGCCAGAAGCGCAGGCACGCGGCTACAAACCCGGCCGCTTCAGCTTCAACGTCAAGGGCGGCCGGTGCGAGGCGTGCCAGGGCGACGGCCTGATCAAGATCGAAATGCACTTCCTGCCCGATGTCTATGTGACGTGCGAGGAATGCCACGGCCGCCGCTACAACCGCGAAACGCTGGAGGTGAAGTTCAAGGGGATGAGCATCGCCGACGTGCTCGACATGACGATCGAGGATGCGGAGGAATTCTTCAAGGCCGTGCCCCCTATCCGCGACAAGATGCACATGCTGAACGAAGTCGGCCTCGGCTACGTCAAGGTCGGCCAGCAGGCGACCACGCTATCCGGCGGCGAGGCGCAGCGGGTCAAACTCGCCAAGGAACTCAGCCGCCGCAGCACCGGCCAGACACTCTACATCTTGGACGAACCGACCACCGGCCTCCACTTCGAAGACGTCCGCAAACTCCTCGAAGTGCTCCAGCGCCTTGTCGATCAGGGCAACAGCGTGGTCGTGATCGAACACAACCTCGACGTGATCAAGACCGCCGACTGGATACTCGACCTAGGCCCCGACGGCGGCGTGCGCGGCGGTGAGATCGTAGCGCAGGGCACGCCGGAGCAGGTCGCGGCAGAGGAGCGGAGCTATACGGGGCGGTATTTGCGGGGGATGTTGGGGTAAGATGCTTCCGAACCTTCGATAGTTTCATGGGGAGCATTTGTTGGTATTTACTTAAGTTATGGTGTAGTATAAGATTAATAATTATCTATTCGGGGGTTTGTGGGTGAGCGATTTATCACAGGAAGCGACTATTCTCGTCTTTGTTGCCCTCCCTGAAGAGCATGACCGGCTCTTGGAATGGTTTCCAACTCTTGATGCAATTCCCGACAAAGAATTCGTTTTTGCTGAGCACAACATAGATACCGACGGGTTTCGTCTTATCTCGGTTCTAGCGAAGCAAATGGGTGCGGACAACGCGGCTGATGCGACTGCGGCGGGAATTGAGCGCTTTTCGCCCGACCTCGTGGTGTGCGTCGGGATCGCTGGTTCTCTTACTCAAGATCTAAAAATTGGAGATGTTTGCGTTTCCAACGAGGTGATCGATATATCTCAGAACATGAAGATTGCTGAAGTTGCGCCGGTAAAAAGGTTTCGATCGAGGAGGGGGCGTAAGCAGCCGCGACCTTCCGGTACGAGAACTGTGATTGAATTCTCTCCGAAACCCTTTCCGGTTCCACCGGAACTTTCGGCTAGCTTTAGGTTTCTTCGATCGCATCCGATCCTTAAAGGAGATTTGGCAAAGTGGGCCAAAGAAGCGGAAGTACGTAGAAGCGAGCTGATCGGTGCAACATCTGGCGAAGGCTTTGCGGAGGATTTTGCGCAAGACCCGATCGCTGAAATCGGCCCCATAATCAGTGGGCCCGTGGTGGCGAGTGGTGACTTCAAGGATGCGTTGAAGAAGATTGACCGTAAAATATTAGCTGTTGAAACTGAGTCTTCGGGCGTATTTCGGGCATCGGCAAAAGCTGGCGTGCCTTGCATTACAATTCGGGGAATTTCAGATCACGCTGATGTGAGTAAGGGTGCCCTGGAAAGAACTACCAAACTCGCTGCGAGGCGACTCGCTGTAGATAATGCTATCAGCTATTTTTCTTTGCAGCTGCGGAATCCCACTTTTATGCGGGTGGCATCTTCCCACTTGGAGGAGGCTGTTCAACCTCAGTTGTTTCAGCCCAATGAATCCGAACCTGATAAGGTTTTGGCGAAGATTTCGGGCGATCTTGATTCTTACCTAGAAAAGATGTCGCCGGAGTATAAGCATCGACCAAATAATGCTAATTTGCCAATACCACGGATTAGCCGTGATTCTATAGATGAGGATATTGATGATCTTGAAGTGAAAATGCCGAAAGTCATTTTTGATGCACTTCAGGAAAGTAGGGGTATATACCTAAAGATACCAAAATCTTTTCCAAATCAAACGCTTGCTTGGTCGATAGGGCAATCTCTGCTTCGTGCAGAAATTGACGGCAGGCAAATCCTTCCTCTGGTGGTGTCCGGTGACGAAATAACCCCGCCCTCAAAGGGAATAATTCATGCTACTGGCATAGATCCCGCCGCATCGGCAATTAGTCATCACTTCATGCCGGTAATTATAGTGAGTGAGCCACAATTCCATTCAGAGCCAAAAATTTCTTTTCTTATAAGAGAGCTGGAGAAATATACATCTTGTCCCCTAGTTGTAATTTCCAGAGCGGAATCTCCAACGGAACAAATTGATCGAATTAAGGCTTACCTGGCGCTAGTGGACCACGTAACGGCACCAGTTCCTTTTAACGAAATTGCAAATTATCTCGAGGCTGCTTTTGAAATGAAGCCGGAGGAGGCTGACTCCGTGGCGAGCAGGCTTAATGAGACCTTTTCCAAATTTAGACTGCATACTCATCCGGCATATTTTGTTGGTCTTCAGGAATCCGCTATTGATGCTTTAATACAAGCTAATCATCGTGCTGAACTCATTCAACTTGCAGTCGATGGCTTGCTAAGTTTTGTGGTGGCATTTGATGAATCCCCTGTGAAGTTGAGTAGGACGACTCGCGAAGAATTTCTGACAAACTTGGCGTTTGATATTAGGGTTGAGGGGAGAAGTTTTTCGCGCGATGAGCTATATTTATACGCACGGGAATTTGCGGACAGAAAAGCTCTCGAAATTCAGCCAGAAGTTTTCTTAAGAGGTTATTTCGCGGTTGGTTTGCTTAACGAAACAAGTGGATCGGTGTCATTTTCTGTTTCCTACTTGGAGGCGTATCTACTTTCTGAACGTCTCAGGGCAAACGCTAAGGCTGCGTCACGCTACTTCGATCCTGAGAAAGTCGATTTCGATCAGTTCACTTTTGATTTATATGTAGAGCGGGGTGCCTGTGACGAAGTGGTCGCGGCGATCTGTGCTCACGCTCAACAAGCCCTCACAAAATGTGAGGATGCCAAGAATGTTTATCTTGGCAGAGAGGTTAGGCCGAAAGCGCTTTCGTCTCCTCATATGTTGCTAAAGATGGCGCAGCAGCTCGGTCAAGCTGCGGGAAGAATGGCGGAGCCGTCGGACGGCGTAACGGTTCGATCGGAGAAGCAGCGGTTACTTGATACCCGTGAGGAAGTCCGGGGGCGGGTGGCATCTAAAGACCCTTCAAAGAATGACGATCTGCCCGAAAAAACGAAGGCGGAGTTCGAAAGATTGGACAATCTTGCCCGAGCCTCGACATTGTTGGCAACATTAATTGGATCTGGCGCAGAGAGATTGGACGGTGCCGTTAAAGTTAAAGTTGGTCGCTTGGTTCTGAAGGTTCTGGAGAGGTTCTTGCACTATTGGACCGTCAATAGAATGACTATAGATTTTGGAGAGCTCAGGGAAGAGCTGAAATCTGATGAGACGGTCAATCGTATTATAAAGGAGTTGGGGCTATATCAGGAGAACGAATCTGAAATACGGCAGGATCTCATGCTATTTTTGGACGATCAGGAGCTGAGGCTTCTTAGCGGTCCTGCTGGAATTCTGCTTAATCGACTGTCTCAGTACGCTGGCGTGAGATCGCTACGGCCAATTTTTGGCCATCTTAAGCCTACCAACGGTATCGAGCGCCTATTTCGCGATGTCTGGTTAATGGATGTTGAGCACCGTGACGGTAAGAAGGCACTCAAAGAAACTCTTCAGCATTACAAAGGTAGTCCCCTTTTGAGATTGGTTGTTACTAACCATCTTATGAATAGAATATTTTGGCACCACTGGCAGAAGGAATCGAAATTGCCATTTCTTGATGTTGCTAGGTACTCTCTTGCGCCACTGGGGCTGAAGCCTGCGGACGAGCATACGCAAAATATGCTTAAGGGGCCTAAGAGATAATACCTTTTGTGCTGATTCTGATCCATTTTCCTACACACCCCCATCGCGCATAAGAAACCCGGTTCTCCCTTTCTCCCATAAGGACAGAACCGATGACCCAGTCCGTCGCGCCGCGCTTACCGCAGGATCGCTTCGCGCTTCCCGGCCAGATTTCCTCACCTGACAGCGCCGCCGCGTCCCCTCCCGTTACGGATACGGCTCGCCCCGCGACGCATCCGGCCGGGCGGGGCTGGGTGCCGCTCTCGCGCGATCTGGGCATTCCTTCGGAACATGGCGTGGAGGACCCGGTGGCGGCCCTCGGCCATGGCGCGGTGTTCACGCGGGAGAGGCGCATCCGCTTTCTCGATCACCTCGCGATGAAGGGCAACGTGCGCGCCGCGGCCATGCGCGT
>Ga0182736_1000071_pt1 | contig 201741 bp, 196 predicted proteins | sample eDN5th30CKraftBY_FD_128882 | JGI IMG/M metagenome (GOLD analysis project Ga0182736, IMG submission 128882) | Enriched backyard soil microbial communities from Emeryville, California, USA - eDNA 5th pass 30_C Kraft BY (version 2) (version 2) | ecosystem: Environmental > Terrestrial > Soil >... | reverse complement strand
GGTTCTTGCGCCGTCCCGCGCCGTCCGGGCAGCCGGGGGCGGCGAAGTCGGGTGGGCTCGGGCGCAAGACCAGGCGCCCGAGGCCTGCTGCGCAGGCTGCCCCACCCTCCAATTCGCCGCCCCCCGGCTGCCCGGACGACGCGGGACTCGGTCTGTGATGCGTTCGGTGCGCGGTTTCTATGGCGTGGGGGTGTCAGACACCCTGGGAAGAGGATCGGCGATTTGTCGCATTGTCTCTGCGGGGTGTCTGACACCTACGGAGGTCTGTGATGCGTTCGGTGCGCCGTTTTTATGGCGTGGGGGTGTCAGACACCCTGGGAAGACGATCGGGAATTTGTCGCACTGTCTCTGGGGGGTGTCTGACACCTGAGGAAGAGCGGGGTCCGACGAGGGCCGGCGCCCAAACAGTGAAGCCACGAAGGCCACAGAGAAGATGGCCCGAACTTGCCCCAGTTTCCCCCAGGTGTCAGACACCCTTACGAGACAGCCAAGGCCAGCCCACGATGCCACCCGGGTGTCTGACATCCCCTCTTTCCCCCCAATGATGGCGCCATCGCCAGCCAGTGCGTCCTGGGCGGGGGGCCGGGCGAGTTGGACGGCGGGGCAGCCCGCGCAGCGGGCCGAGGGCGCCTGGTGGCGCGCCCGAGCCCGACGGACTTCGACCGGAACCCCGCCCAGGACACACTGGCGTCTAAAGAACCCAAACCCCATCACCCCGCCGCCGCCCTTCCCCCTGGCATCCCCCAGATTCCATGCTAGAATGTGGGGTTACTTCCTGGATACGTGGCTGTCGGGGTGCCTGTGTGGCATGTTCGGTCGGCTGGCGACCCGCAAACCCCTCCGGCCAGACCGGAAGCACCGGAATTCATCATGAAAGAAGGCATTCACCCCGAATACCGCGAAGTGGTGTTCATGGATCTGCAAACGGGCAACAAGTTCGTGACGCGTTCCACCATCAACACCCGCGAAACCATCGACCTCGACGGCAAGACCTACCCGCTCTTCAAGTGCGACGTCACGTCCGAGTCCCACCCGTTCTACACGGGCGCGCAAACCCGTATCGTCGAAACCGGCCGCGTTGAAAAGTTCCGCGCCCGCTTCGCCCGCACGGCTGGCACGGTCAAGTCCGCGTCGTAATCCTGCGCCTGCCGCAAGGCGCAGCAGAAAAGCAGCCTTCGGGCTGCTTTTTTTTCCTTGCCGCTCGGTTACATTAGCCCCGTGTCTCCTATTACGCGCTCCACTCCGGCCCGACTGACGATCTCGGCCACCGCCAAATTGCCCCGGCTGGTGCTGCTGGGGCTGTCGCTGGCCTATATCCTGGCCGGCCTGTTCATGCGCGACCCGTGGAAAACCGACGACGCCGTCGGCCTGGCCACGATGATCACCGCCATCCGCGAAGGCGGCCTCACCTGGCTGCTGCCGCAAGTGGGGCAACTGGCCTATGCCGAGGAAGGCCCCCTGATCACCTGGGCCGGCGCCATCTGCATGTGGCTGTTCGGCCCGCTGCTGGGCGACATCACCGCCGGCAGGCTGCCCAACCTGCTGTGGTTCGGCATCGCCACCGTCAGCGTGTGGTACGGCACCTACCTGCTGGGCCGTCGCGCCGAGGCGCAGCCGCTGGCCCTGCCCTTCGGCGGCGAGCCGGCGGCGCGCGACTACGGCCGCATGCTGGCCGACGCGGCCCTGCTGCTGCTGCTGGCCACGGTAGGGATCCTGCAGCGCACGCACGAAACCTCGGTGGTGCCGGCGATCATGGCCTGGCAGGCGCTGGCATTCTATTCACTGGCCCGCACGCTCGACCGCCCGGCCACCGGCGCAGCCACGCTGGGCGTCGCGCTGGCGGCCAGCTTCCTGACACGCGGCTGGGTGGGGGCCGTGCCGGTCATGCTGGCGGCCGCGCTGGCGTTCCATCCCCGCAGCGTGCTGTGGGCGCGGCGCCGCTGGCTGCCGCTGGCCGCCGGCGTCGCCGCCGTGCTGATCCTGGCCTGGTGGATCCCGGCCTCGCAAGGCAGCGACTACTGGATCAGCAACTGGAAGACCTGGAACCTGGCGTCGTTCGACTGGCCCAACCTGTCGGACGCCGCCCGCACGCTGCGCGACCTGCCCTGGTATTTGTGGCCCACCTGGCCGCTGGCGCTGCTGGCGGTCTGGCGCTGGCGCGACTGGCTGTATTCGCCGCACATCTGGCTGCCGCTGGTGCTGGCGGCCTTCGCCGCCTTCGAGCTGTTCTTCCTGGAAGAGCCCACCGACTCCGAATTCATCATGCTGGCCGTGCCCTGCGCGGTGCTAGCGGCGTTCTCGCTGCCCACGCTGCGTCGGGGCGTGGTCAACACGCTGGATTGGTTCGCGGTGATGTGCTTTTCGCTCACCGTCGCCACCGCCTGGCTGGGGTGGGTGGCCCTGCATTTCGGCTGGCCCGCGCAAATCTCCCGCAACATCGCGCGCCAGACCGCCGGGTACGAACCGATGGTGTCCTGGATCGCATTCGCCCTGGCCCTGGCCGTGACCGCGGCCTGGGTGCTGCTGGTGGTGTGGCGGCTGCGTTCGCATCCGGCCGCGCTGTGGCGCGGCACGGTGCTGTCGGCCAGCGGCCTGACCGCCACCTGGATCCTGTTGGTGCTGCTGTGGCAGCCGGCGGTGGATTACGCCCGCAGCTATCGCGACATGTCGGCCGACCTGGCCACGGCCCTGGCGCAATACCGCCAGCCCGGCGAATGCGTGCGCGGGCTCAGCGTGGGCAGCGGCCAGCGCGCCTCGCTGCTGATCTTCGACAACCTGACACTCAGCTACGACTCGAAGTGCCCGCTGGTGCTGCAGCAGACCACGCGCGAACGCCTGCGCGACGGCGAGGCCGCCTACAGCGAAGGCGCGACGGAACTGTGGCGCGGAGGCCGCCGCGCCGACCGCCACGAAGTGTTCCGCCTGCTGCGCCTCACCACCGCCCAATGACGCCCCCTGCCTCGCCCAACGGCAGCTTCGGCGCCGCGATGCTGGGCATCGCCCGGCAGGCCTGGCCGGTGCTGGTCAGCCAATGGGCCGGCATCGCCTTCGGCGTGCTCGACACCGCCATGACCGGCCATGCCAGCGCGGCCGACCTGGCCGCCATGTCGCTGTCCATGTCCGTCTACATCACGATCTTCGTGGGGCTGATGGGCGTGGTGCACGCGCTGATACCCATCCTGGCCCAGCATTTCGGCGCCGGCCGCCACCACGACGTCGGCCGCACCTGGGGCCAGGGCGTCTGGCTGGCGCTGGGCCTGGCGGTGCTGGGCGCCACGCTGATGATGTTTCCGGATGCCTGGCTGTCGCTGTCGGGCGACGTGGCCCCCGAAGTGCGCGACCGCGTGGCCGGCTACCTGCGCGCGCTGGCGCTGGCCCTGCCGGCGGCGCTGGTGTTCCGCACCATCTATTCCCTGGGTACCGCGGTGTCGCGCCCGAAGATCGTCATGATGATCAACCTGTCGGGCGTAGGCGTGAAGGCGCTGCTGAACTGGCTGCTGATCTACGGCCATTTCGGCCTGCCGGCGCTGGGCGCGACCGGGGCCGGGCTGGCCACGGCGATTGTGTCGTGGCTGAGCCTGATGATCGGCCTGTGGGTCATCACGCACGACCGCTACTTCCATCGCTTCGCGCTGACGCTGGGGCGGCCGTCCTGGCCGGCCCTGAAAGAACTGCTGCGCTTGGGCGTGCCGATGGGCGGCTCGTACCTGGTGGAAGTCTCGGCCTTCACTTTCATGGCGCTGCTGGTGGCGCGCGAAGGCATGTACGTCAGCGGCGGCCACCAGATCATGTCCAACCTGGCGGCGCTGTGCTACATGATGCCCATGGCGCTGGGGGTGGCCACGGCCGCGCTGACGGCCCAGGCCATCGGCGCCGGCCAGCTGGCGCTGGCGCATCGCACCGGCATGGCGGGCATGGCGCTGGGATTGCTGGGCGCGCTGCTGACCGCGGTGATACTGCTGGTGGGCCGGCCGCTGATCCTGGCGGCCTATACCGACGATGCGCAGGTGGCCGCGGTGGCCGGGACGCTGCTGGCGATGATCCCGCTGTTTCACTTGTGCGACTCGATGCAGTGCATCAACTCGTACGTGCTGCGCGCCTACAAGGTGGCGGTGGTGCCGCTGCTGCTGCAGATCGTGGCACTGGCCGGCGTGGGCCTGCTGGGTGGCTGGTGGCTGGGCTTCGGCCCGGGACGCGGCGGCCTGGACTGGCTGCGCGCGCTGGTGATCCCGGACTCGCCCATTGGCGCCGGCACCATGTGGCTGATGGCCATGACGGGCCTGGCGCTATCGACCTTGCTGCTGCATGCGTGGTATTGGAAGATCGTGCGCGACTACCGCCGGCGCGAGCGCTGATCCGCCTGCGCCGGCGTGGCATCGGCCTGGCGGCCAGCTTGCGCGACGGATTCGGCGGCGGCGGGCTCGGCGGCAACAGGATCGCGGTCGCGCGTCAGCGTATGCGCTTCGCGCTGGCCGTCGGCATCGCGCTGGTCAGCGTAAGACGGGCTGCTGGCCAGGCCCAGGCACAGCGCCGAAGTGGAAAGAAAGGCGGCGATACGGGCGGGAGTCGTCATGAGGGTGCTCCTGAAACAAACCGGACCGACGGCCCGGTATGGTTGGAGGGCCCGCGCGGCGGAAGGTTCAGCGGCGCCGGAAAGTTTTGCTTGCGCTAACGCTCCGTCATGAATCGCGGCGGCCTACCCTTCGAAGACCAGTAACGCGACGGTCGCAAACAACATCGCCGCGAAACACGAGCGCAGCTTGCGCTCGGGCAGCCGATAGGCCAGACGCACGCCCACCGGCACGAACAGCAGGCTGCCCACGGCCAGGGGCACGCCGATCCACCAATTGGCCTGGCCCGCCCAGCTGTAGGTGGCCAGCGCAATCGTCGAGCCCGGAATGACCATGGTCAGCGCCAAGGCCTGCGCCGAGGTCTGCGGCAGGCGAAACACCGAGGTCAGGATGGGCACCGCCATGACCGCGCCGCCGACGCCGAAGAATCCGCCCAGGGTGCCGCAGGCCACGCCCAGCAGCGCGGCGCGGCCCCGGGTGAACGCGGGCGCCGGACGAGCGGGCGCGGCGCGCTCGGCGGGGCGCGGCCGATGCGCGATCTTGTAGACATAGAACACGGCCACGAAAAACAGGAACACCGCGAAGCTCAGCCGCAGCGTGCTGGACGAAATGCCCAGCGCCAGCTGCGCCCCGACCCAGGTGAACAGCACCGCCCCCGATGCGCCGGCCAGCGCCACCGGCCGGTCGATGCGGGCCTGCTGGTTGTATTTGCGCACGGCCATGACGATGGTGGGCAACACCATGATCAGCGCCGTGCCCTGCGCCAGTTGTTGCGACATGTCCAGCAGCAGCACCAGCGCCGGGATGGCGATCATGCCGCCGCCGATGCCCAGCACGCCGCCCAGGAAACCGATCAATGCCCCGCATGCCAGGCACGCGCCCACGACCCACAGGCTCATGCCCGGCGCTCCGGGTTGGCCATGCCGTGCCTGGCGATAGGCGGATGCGCGCCCGGGGCGCCGCTCATCGCAGCTTGTCCAGGGCGGCGTCCAGGCGGTCCACGGCCCAGATTTCCAGCCCTTCGATGGGCTGGCGCGGGGCATTGGCCTTGGGAATCAGGGCGATGCTGAAGCCCAGCTTGGCGGCTTCGCGCAGCCGTTCCTGGCCGCGCGGGGCCGGACGGATCTCGCCGGCCAGGCCCACTTCGCCGAATGCGATCAGGCCGCGCGGCAGCGGCCGGTCGCGCAGCGACGACATGATGGCCAGCAGGACCGGCAGGTCGGCCGCCGGCTCGGTGATGCGCACGCCGCCCACCGCATTGACGAAGACATCCTGGTCGTAGGTGGACACGCCGGCATGCCGGTGCAGCACGGCCAGCAGCATGGCCAGGCGGTTGCCTTCCAGGCCGACCGTCAGGCGCCGCGGGTTGGGCGCGTGGGAACTGTCGACCAGCGCCTGGATCTCGACCAGCAACGGACGCGTGCCTTCCTGCGTGGCCATGACACACGAGCCGGCCACCTGCTGCTCGTGCTGGGACAGGAACAGCGCCGACGGGTTGGCCACGCCGCGCAGCCCGCGATCGGTCATGGCGAACACGCCCAGTTCATTGACGGCGCCGAAGCGGTTCTTGAACGCCCGCACCAGGCGGAACGAGGAATGGGTATCGCCCTCGAAGTACAACACGGTATCGACGATGTGCTCGAGCACGCGCGGCCCGGCCAGCGCACCGTCTTTGGTGACGTGGCCGATCATCACGATGGCGATGCCGGTCTGCTTGGCCAGGCGCGTGAGCTGGGCCGCGCATTCGCGCACCTGCGACACCGAGCCGGGCGCCGCGGTCAGCTCGCCGCTGTAGAGCGTCTGGATGGAATCGATGACCGCGACGGCGGGCTGCTGCTCGGACACGGCCGCCTGGATGGATTCGAGGCGGATCTCGGCCAGCAGGTTCACATTGCCCGTCTGCAGGCCCAGGCGCCGGGCGCGCAGCGCCACTTGCTCGGCCGATTCTTCGCCGGTGACATACAGCACCCGCGTGTTGGCCGACATGGTGGCCAGCGCCTGCAGCAACAGGGTCGACTTGCCGATGCCCGGATCGCCGCCGATCAGCACCACCGCCCCGGCCACCAGGCCGCCGCCCAGCACGCGGTCGAATTCGTCCAGGCCGGTGGGCTGGCGCGGCGTTTCGCGGGCCTCGATGTCGGCCAGGCTGCGCACCGGGCTGGAGGTGGCCAGCGGCGCATAACGGTGCGCCGCGGCCAACGGGCTGCCGGTTTCGACGGTTTCTTCCAGGGTGTTCCAGGCCGCGCAGTGGGGGCATTTGCCCTGCCACTTGGGGCTGGTGCCGCCGCATTCGGCGCAGACATAGACGGTTCGGGGCTTGGCCATGGCGCAAGTTTACCGGCAATGCGCGGCCGGCCGCGGGCGGCCCGCGCGGCGACGACACGGATACGTTTTCTTGCAAAGAAATCGCCGCGCCGCAACCCCATCCTGCCAGCTGGCGCGTTTAACGGGAACGGACCCCACACAAGGATCGGAACCATGAACCCCAACAAGACCCCGGCTCGCCTGATCTGCACAACCCTGACCGCCACGCTGCTGGCAGCGTGCTCGCCCGCGCCGCAAGACGGCGGCGCCTCTGCCATCCCGGCTCCGCCCGCGGCTGCCGGCACGCCCGCCGCGCCGCCGGCCACGCCGCCCGCGGTCTCGGCCGACGCGGCCGCCCATGCCCCGCCGGCGCACCCTGCTCCGGCCTTGCGTCGGGAATATGCGCCCCAGGCCTACCTGGCGCGGCCTGCCGTCGCGCCGGCAATGGAGGCCCCGGCCGGTTATTACCCGCCACCGCAGGCCGGCGACCGCGAGAACTATGCGCGCTACCGCGACAATGCCGTGGTCGCGGCGCAAGCGCAGCCGGTGTCCACCTTCGGCGTGGATGTCGACACGGGTTCGTACACCAATGTGCGCCGGCTGCTCAACGAAGGCCGGCTGCCGCCCGCCGATGCCGTGCGGGCCGAAGAGTTCATCAACTATTTCGACTACGGCTATGCGGCGCCGCGCACGCCCGACAAGCCGTTCAGCATCGCCACCGAATTGGCCGCCGCGCCGTGGAACCCCGGCCGCCAGTTGTTGAAGATCGGCATCCAGGGCTACCAGGTGGCGCCGCAGGACATCCCGGCGGCCAACCTGGTGTTCCTGATCGATACGTCGGGCTCGATGGCCGACCGCGACAAGCTGCCGCTGCTCAAGGGCGCGCTGAAGCAGCTGGTGGCCGAATTGCGGCCGCAGGACCGCGTGGCCATCGTCACTTATGCCGGGCAGGCGTCGATGACGCTGGACTCGACGCCCGGCGACCAGAAGGCGCGCATCAACGCCGCCATCGACGGACTGCAGGCCGCCGGCTCGACCAACGGCGGCGCCGGCCTGGACCTGGCCTATGCCCAGGCCGCCAAGGGGTTCGTCAAGGGTGGCGTCAACCGCATCCTGCTGGCCAGCGATGGCGATTTCAACGCCGGCGCCACCGACCTGGACACGCTGAAGGACAAGATCGCCCGCCAGCGCGACAGCGGCATCGCCCTGACCACGCTGGGCGTGGGCGGCGGCAATTTCAACGATGCGCTGGCCATGCAGCTGGCCGACGCCGGCAATGGCAGCTACCACTACCTGGACAGCCTGCGCGAGGCGCGCAAGGTGCTGGCCGGCGAACTGTCGTCCACCCTGCTGACCATCGCCCGCGACGTGAAGATCCAGGTGGAATTCAACCCCGCCGTCGTGGCCGAATACCGCCTGATCGGCTATGAAAAGCGCGCCCTGGCGCGCGAAGATTTCAACAACGACCGCGTCGACGCCGGCGAGATCGGAGCCGGGGCCAACGTGACCGCGCTGTACGAGATCACGCCGGTGGGCGCCGAGGGCGCGCGGCTGGATCCGCTGCGCTACGGCAAGCCTGCGGCCGAGGCCGCGTCCAGCCAGGAACTGGCCTTCGTGCGCGTGCGCTACAAGCTGCCCGGTGCGGCGCGCAGCCAGTTGACCGAGCAAGTGGTGGCGCGCGCCGACGCCTCGCAGGCCGGCTCGGAAGCCATGCGCCGCGCGGCGGCCGCGGCGGCGTTCGCGCAGTGGCTGCGCGGCGGCAAATACCTGGATGGCTACACGCCCGCGCAGATCGCCGCGCTGGCGCGCGGCGCGCGCGGCCAGGACCCGCACGGCCTGAATGCGGAACTGGCGGCGCTGGTGGAACTGGCGGCCGGGCTGGGCACGCCGGCCACGCCATGAGCTTGGCGGCGCCCTGGCCCGGCGCCGCCACGGCGCCGGATGGATGCGCGATGGCGGCCGAACGGATACACTCGGCCGCCATGGATATCCCGGGCGCCGACGACGAAACCCTGATGCAGGCCTACGGCGCCGGCAACCTGGCGGCGTTCGAGGCCCTGTATGCGCGCCACCGCGCCGGCCTGTACCGGTACCTGTTGCGCAGCACCCGCAACCCGCACCTGGCCGACGACCTGTTCCAGGAAACCTGGAGCCGCGTGATCGACGCGCGCGCCCGTTGGCAGCCGCGTGCAAAATTTACTACCTGGCTGCTGCAGATCGCGCATAATCTGGTGATCGACGCCTATCGCCGCCAGCCGTCCCAGGCCGGCCCCCAGGAAACCGAGGCCGCCCTGGCTGCGCTGGCGACAGCCGAGCACGAGCAACCTGAACAGCAGCTGTCGGATTTCCAGACTCGCCGGCGCCTGCAACTGGCCATCGAGCGGCTGCCCGACGAACAGCGCCACGCCATTTTGCTGCGCCTGGAGCACGACCTGAGCCTGGAAGAAATTGCCGACGTAACCGGCGCGCCGCGCGAGACTGTGAAATCGCGCTTGCGCTATGCCACGCAGCGCATCCGCGAGGAGTTAGGCGCATGACGGCCCATCCCCGACCCCCTTACGACGAAGACGACGACCTGGACTTGCGAGCGCTGTACCGCACGCTGCCGCGCACCGAGCCGGGCCCAGGCCTGGATGCGGCCATCCATGGCGCGGCGGTGCGCGCCCTGACGGCCGACCGCAGGGTGCAGCGCCAGCGCCGGCTGTGGCACCCCGGCTGGGGCGTGGCGGCCTCGATCGTGCTGACCGCGTGCCTGTTCCTGCTGACGGATTTCCAGGACCCCCATGACACCGGCCTGGCCGATGCGCCGCCGGTGAATGCCGACCTGGCCAGGCCGCCCCAGGCGATGCCGCGCCCCGCCCCGCCCGCGGCCGCGCCGGCCCGGCCCGACGATGGCGCGGCGCTGCGCCGGTATGCCCCGGCGCCGCAGGCCGAACGCGCCGCGCCGATGGCGCCCGCCCCGGCGCAAGCGCCGCAGGCCCGGCAGTTCAGCGCCGAGCCGCCGGCCGCAGCGTCGGCCGACCAGGCGGCAACGCCGCCCGAGGCCGCCGCGCCCGACGACGAGACGCAGGCACGCATCGACCGCATTCTTGAGTTGCTGCAGGATGGCCAGCGCGAAGAGGCCCTGCAGGCGCTGCAGGACCTGAAAGACGACCAGCCGGACGTGGCCCTGCCCCCCGACCTGCAAGACCTGCTGCCGCCCCAATAAGCGCGGCGCCGGCCGGCCTTAACGGCCAGCCAGGCTGCCGCCGCCGTCCACGCCCAGCACCTGCCCGGTGATGAAGCCGGCGTCGTCGGACAGCAGGAAGACAATAGCCGCCGCCACTTCGGCCGGCGTGCCCAGGCGCTTCATGGGAATGGACGCCAGCGCGCGTTTCTCGCCGTCGCTGCCGGCGGGCTGGGCCACGCGGAACAGCTCGGTCTCGATCGGGCCAGGCGCCACCGCATTGACCGTGACGCCGTATTCGGCCAGCTCGAGCGCCCAGGTGTGGGTGCAGCCGATCAGGGCGCTCTTGGCGGCCGAATAGCTGGTGCGGCCCAGCCCGCCGTGGATGGCGCGGCTGGACACATTGACGATGCGCCCGGTGCGGCGGACTTTCATCGATTCGACGAACGCCTGGGTAACCTGCACCGCCACGCGCACGTTCAGGTCCATGACGTTGTAGAGCGAAGCCAGGTCGATTTCGCCCAGCGGCTGCGGCCGCACCACGCCGACATTGTTCACGACGGCGTCGACCGGGAATTTCTCGCGGATCTCGCGCAGCACTTCTTCGGTGCGGCCCGCGTCGGCCAGATCGCAGGCATACAGGTAGCCAGGGAAATCGATGTGGTCGGTATTGCGAGCGATGCCCACGACATGGCAGCCCAGATCGGCCAGCCGCTGGGTCAGCGCCCAACCAATGCCCTTGGTGGCGCCCGTTACCAGCACGCATTTATCCTTCATGGGAAGCCTCGCTAAAAGTGGATCAGGGGTCGCGCTTGACCGGCACCCGGGGTGCCAGCGCGCACAGCAGTTCGTATCCGATGGTGCCGGCGGCCTGCGCGACTTCGTCGACCGACGGGCCGTCCTGGCCCCACAGCGATACCGGGGTACCGATGCCGGCGGCCGGGACGGGGTCGAGATCGACCATGAGCATGTCCATGGACACGCGGCCCAGCAGGCGGGTGCGAACCCCGCCCACCACCACGGGCGTGCCCGTGCCGGCATGGCGGGGATAGCCGTCGGCGTAGCCGCAGGCGACCACGCCCACGCGCATCGGCCGTTCGGCGCGGAAGGTGGCGCCGTAGCCGACTTCGGCGCCGGCGGTCAGGTCCTGGACGCCGATGATCTGCGAACGCAGCGACATCGCGGGCTGCAGCCCGAACGCCGCGGCGCCGACGTCGTCGAACGGCGTGGCGCCGTACAGGCAGATGCCGGGCCGCACCCAGTGCGCCTGCGCATCGCGCGCCACCGCAATGTCGGGATAGCGCAGCGTGGCGGCCGAGTTGCACACGCTGACCGGGCCGTCGCCCAGCGCGCGGGTGACGCCCTGAAACACCTGCATCTGGCCAGCCACGCCCTGGGTGCCGTCGGCGCAGGCGAAGTGCGTCATTTTGCCGATGGCGCCGACGATGCCTTGTTCGCGCAGCTGCAGCGCGCGCGCGTGTGCGCTGCCGTAGGCATCGGGGGCGAAGCCCAGGCGGTTCATGCCGCTATTGAGCTTGAGCATGATGTCGACCCGCCGCGACAGGCGGGCATGCGACAGCATGTCGAGTTGTTCGCGCGTGTGCACGGTGGCGCTGAGATGGTAGCGGTCGACCAGTTCCAGGTCGGCCGGCTGGAAGAAGCCTTCGAGCAGCAGGATGGGCCCGCCCCACCCCGCTTCGCGGCAGCGCACGGCTTCGGCCAGGTCCAGCATGGCCAGGCCCTGGGCGGCCGAGAACCCGGCCACGGCGGTTTCGATGCCATGGCCATAGGCGTTGGCCTTGATGACGGCCCAGATGGACGGCGCAACGCCGGCGGCCGCCTGCGCGGCCTGCTCGAGATGGCGGCGCACGACGTCGAGGTTGTGCGCCAGCGCGGCGAGCGAAATGGAAGCTTGGATAGGACGGGGCATGGGAGGAAATCCTGTGGCGCCTAGTCTAACTGATCTGGCCAGACGCCCGCCATGCCGCGGCGCACCCGCAAAGCGCCACTAAAATACCCCTACCGCGGCCCAGTGGGGGGCCGTTGCCCGCAGGATTTATGGCTGTCGATCATTACGAGAATTTTCCGGTCGCTTCGCTGCTGCTGCCTAGACGGCTGCGCGGCCCGGTGGCCGACATCTACCGCTATGCGCGCGCCGCCGACGACATCGCCGACGAAGGCGATGCCAGCGACGCGACGCGCCTGGCCGGTCTGGCCGCGTTCCGCGCCGAACTGCATCGCATCGGCGCCGAACCGGGCAGCGCACCCGCGGCCGCGCCCGAGCTGGCGCCCGTCTTCGAGCCGCTGGCGCGCACCATCGCCCGCCACCAGTTGCCCATCACGCCGTTCTACGACCTGCTGTCGGCGTTCGAGCAGGATGTGACCGTCAAGCGCTACGAAGACTACGACACCCTGCTGGACTACTGTTCCCGCTCGGCCAACCCGGTGGGCCGGCTGATGCTGCACCTGTACGACGCCGCCACGCCCGCCAACCTGGCGCAGTCCGACGCCATCTGCACCGGACTGCAGTTGGTGAACTTCTGGCAGGATGTGCGGGTGGACTGGCGCAAGCAGCGCATCTACCTGCCGCGCCAGGACATGCACCGCCATGGCGTCGGCGAAGACGACCTGGCGGCCTGCCGCCTGACACCGGCCTGGCGCGCGCTGATGGCCTTCCAGGTCGAACGCACCCGGTCGCTGCTACACTCTGGCGCTGCGCTGGCGCACCGCCTGCCCGGCCGCATCGGCCTGGAATTGCGCATGGTCGTGCAAGGCGGGCTGCGCATCCTCGAGCGTATCGAGCACTGCGGATACGATGTATTCATGAATCGCCCCCAACTGGGCGCGAAAGACTGGGCCATCATGCTGTGGCGCACCTTTAGAGCACCCACCCGTTTATGACCCCTGACGATTACTGCCAGGAAAAAGCCGCCAAAAGCGGTTCGAGCTTCTACTATTCGTTCCTGTTCCTGCCGCCCGCGCGCCGCCGCGCCATCACCGCGCTGTATGCGTTCTGCCGCGAAGTGGACGACGTGGTCGACGAATGTTCCGACGCGTCGGTGGCGCGCATCAAGCTGGCCTGGTGGCGCACCCAGGTCGACCAGCTGTTCGCCGGCCACGCCGATCACCCGGTGACGCGCGCGCTGCAACCCCACCTGGAATCGTGCGACATCTCGCGCGAGCGCATGCTGGCCGTGATCGACGGCATGGAAATGGACCTGGACCAGACCCGCTACCTGGACTGGCCGGGCCTGCGCAAATACTGTTGGCACGCCGCCGGCGTGGTGGGCGAGCTGTCGGCCGGCGTGTTCGGCTACACCGACCCGCGCACGCTGGACTACGCCGGCAAGCTGGGGCTGGCGTTCCAGCTGACCAACATCATCCGCGACGTCGGCGACGACGCGCGGCGCGGCCGCATCTACCTGCCGGTCAACGAGCTGCAGCAATTCGACGTGAAGGCCGCCGAGATCCTCAACGGCAGCTATTCCGACCGTTTCGTCGCGCTGATGAAGTTCCAGACCGACCGCGCCCGCCAGCTGTACCGGGAAGCGATGGCCAGCCTGCCCGAGGCCGATCGCCGCGCCCAGCGCCCCGGGCTGATGATGGCGGCCATCTACCATGCGCTGCTCGACGAGATCGAGCGCGACAACTGGCAGGTGCTGCACCAGCGCATTTCCCTGACGCCCCTGCGCAAGCTGTGGCTGGCCTGGAAGACCTGGGTGGGCGGCGGCCGCGGCCTGGTGCGCCGCCTGGCGCGATGAAGGCCGCCATCATCGGCGCCGGCTGGGCCGGCCTGGCCGCCTGCGCCGCCCTGCGCGACGCCGGCGCGCAGGTCACGGTATTCGAGGCCGGGCGCACGCCCGGCGGCCGCGCGCGACGCGTGGTGCACCCCGACTTCGGCGGCCAGCTGGACAACGGCCAGCACATCCTGCTGGGCGCCTACGACCAGACACTGGCGCTGATGCGCCGCCTGGGCCGCAATCCCGCCGCGCTGCTGATGCGCCGGTCGTTGCGGCTGGCCAGCCTGGACGGGCAGTTCCGCCTGTCGGCACCCGCCCTGCCCGCGCCCTGGCATGCCGCCGCCGCCCTGCTGATGGCGCGCGGCCTGTCCTGGCGCGACCGCCTGGATGCGCTGCGCCTGATGCGCGGCCTGAAGAAAATGGCCTGGCTGCCCCCGCGCGACTGGACCGTGGCGCAGTTGCTGGCGCACTACCGGCAATCGGCCACGCTGGTCCGCAGCATCTGGGAACCGCTGTGCCTGGCGGCGCTGAACACGCCACCCACCGAGGCCAGCGCCGGCCTGTACGCCCGCATCCTGCGCGACAGCCTGGCCGGCCGCCGCCACGACAGCGACCTGCTGCTGCCCTGCGTCGACCTGTCGGCGCTGTGGCCGGATACCGTCGCGCTGCAGGCCACCATGCGCTACGGCGCCACGGTGCGGCAACTGGCGCCCGCGGCGCATGGCGTGGACGTCAACCGCGAACGCTTCGACGCCGCGGTACTGGCGGTGCCGCCGTCGGTGGCGGCGCGCCTGCTGGGCGGCGCCCTGCGCGAATCCGGCACGCATGGCCTGCTCAAGGCGCTGCAGGCCTTCGACTACCTGCCGATCGCCACCCTGAACCTGCGGTTGGCCGCGCCCTGGCCCTTGCCCGAGCCCATGATGCTGCTGCGCGAAGACGCGCCGCGCAAGCATATCGGCCAATGGGTATTCGACCGCTCGCGCCTGGCGGGCCGCGGCCCCGGCGCCGAACTGGCCGTGGTGACCAGCGCCGCGCGCGGGCTGGCCGAGGCCGACCGCGCCGGCGTCATCGCCGCCCTGACGGCCCAGGTGGCCGAACAGGCGGCCCGCCATCCGGCGCGCCTGCCGCCGATGCCGGCAGTGCAGGCGGCCGAGCTGTTCATTGAAAAGCGCGCCACTTTCGCGGCGGTGCCCGGCCTGGTGCGCCCCCTGAACACGACCCCGTGGCCCACCCTGGCCCTGGCTGGCGACTGGACCGACACGGGCTACCCCGGCGTGCTGGAAGGCGCGGTGCGCAGCGGCCTGCAGGCCGCGCGCGTGCTGCTGGCGCGCTAGGGCCCGTTCACACCGTTCGAGCGGACGCCATCAGCGCAGGGCCTGCGCGCTGGCCAGGCCCAGCACGGTCAGCGCCAGCGAACCCAGCAGGCTGACCGCCGCGTAGCCCAGCGCGTTGCCGTAGGCACCGCGCTCGAGCATGCCGACTGTCTCGGCCGAGAAGGTCGAGAACGTGGTCAGCCCACCCAGGAAACCCGTCACCGCCGCCAGGCGGATCCATTGCGGCCACTCGGGATGCGCCAGCAATACGGCCAGCGCCACCCCGATCAGGTAGCCCCCCACCAGGTTCACCACCAGCGTGCCCCAGGGCCAGCCGCCGGTGTTCAGCCACAGCCCCAGCAACCAGCGCGCGCATGCTCCCGCTGCCGCGCCGATGGCCACCGCCAGGAAATGCAGCGGGATCAGTGTCTGCGTCATGATAGTTTGAGACTCATTCTCATTTAAGTGATAGAATCCGCAGCCTCGACCGCGTAATGTCCCATGGACGGCAAACATTCTTCCCGTCGTCGGGCCTATTGGCTCAAGACGCTGCATCAATGGCATTGGATCAGTTCGGCATTATGCCTGCTGGGTATGCTGTTGTTCGCCATTACCGGGCTGACCCTGAACAACGCCGGGCTGATCGACGCCAGCCCGCAAGTCACCACGCGCCAGGCGCAATTGCCGGCCCCGCTGCTGGGCCAGCTCAAGGCGGCCAACACCAACGCCAAGCATGCCGCCGTGCCCGCGACGGTGGCGCAGTGGCTGAACGACCAGCTCGACACCCAGGTGGCCGGCCGCAACCCCGAGTGGTCGCCCGACGAGCTGTACATCTCGCTGCCGCGTGCCGGCGGCGATGCCTGGCTGTCGATCGACCTGGCCGACGGCGCCGTCGAATACGAGCGCACCGATCGCGGCTGGATCTCTTACCTGAACGACCTGCACAAGGGGCGCCACACCGGCGTGGCCTGGAGCTGGTTCCTGGATGTGTTTGCAGTGGCCTGTCTGGTGTTTTCGCTGACCGGGCTGGTGCTGCTGCAGATGCACGCCGGCCAGCGCGCCGCCACCTGGCCCATGGTGGGGCTGGGCCTGGTGATCCCGCTGGTGCTGGCCCTGCTTTTCATCCATTGACGACCGCAAGTCTGGAGACTTTATGCGCAAGCTGTTGTTGTCGGCCCTGCTGGCCGGCCTGATCGCCCGGACGGCCCAGGCCGCCGACCTGGGCGTGAACATCGAGATCCCGCGCCTGGACGTGGCCGAGTACCACCGGCCGTACGTGGCCATCTGGCTGGAAAACGCCGACCAGAGCGTGGCCGCCGACCTGGCCGTCTGGTATGACGTCGCCAAGAAGAACAACGAAGGCGCGGAATGGCTGAAAGACATGCGGCAGTGGTGGCGCCGCAGCGGCCGCAACCAGCAGTTCCCGGTCGACGGCGTCAGCGGCGCCACGCGCCCGGCCGGCAAGCACCAGCTGGCTTTCGCCGGCGGGGCCAAGCCGCTGGCCGACCTGAAGCCGGGCCGCTATGCGGTGGTGGTGGAAGCCGCCCGCGAAGTGGGCGGACGAGAACTGGTGCGCGTGCCGTTCGACTGGCCGCCCAGCAAGGCCGAACACCTGTCGGCGCGCGGCGAGCACGAGCTCGGCGCCATCGCGCTGGACCTGAAACCCTGATCGCCATCGACCTTCCGGAGTAGTGATGAAAAACGCTGTTCGATTCGCCGCCGCCCTGGCGCTGAGCCTGCCCGCCGCGGCCCATGCCCACGACGTGTGGATGGTGCCCTCTTCCACCGTGCTGTCGGGCACCGGCAACTGGATCACCGTGGACGCCGCCGTCGGCAACGACAAGTTCTATTTCAACCACGCGCCGCTGCGCCTGGACAATCTGGCGATCCAGGCGCCCGACGGCCAGCCCGCGCAGGCCGAGAACGTCAACCGCGGCAAGCTGCGCAGCACCTTCGACCTGCAGCTCAGCGAGGCCGGCACCTACCGCATCGCGGTGGTCAACGACGGCGTGTTCGCCCGCTGGAAGCAGGACGGCCAGCCCAAGCGTTACTTCGGCAAGGCCGACGGCCTGGCCGCCGCGGTGCCCGCCCAGGCGCAGGACCTGGAAGTCTCGCAAAGCCTGGGCCGCGTGGAAACCTTCGCCACCGCCGGCAAGCCCAGCGCGTTCAAGCCGGTGGGCAAGGGCCTGGAACTGGCCCCCGTCACGCACCCCAACGACCTGTACGCCGGCGAGGCGGCCACGTTCCGGATGCTGCTCGACGGCAAGCCGGCGGCCAGCCTGGCCGTGACCATCGTGCCCGGCGGCAGCCGCTATCGCGACAAGGTCAGCGAGATCGAAACGCAGACCGACAAGGACGGCAAGTTCCAGGTGACCTGGCCGCAACCCGGCTTGTACTGGATCGAGGCGCGCACCGAAGACGACAAGACCAGCGTGGCCCAGGCCACCAAGCGCCGCTTGTCGTACGTGGCCACCGTGGAAGTACTGCAACCGTAAACCGCATGCGTGCGGCGCGCACGCCCGTTTCATGCCTGTGCTTTCTTCATATGTGCCTGCCGGCCCCGGGCCGGCATCGGCGCCGCGCCCGGCGGCGCTGCCACCCGGCTATGGCGCGATGCCGGCCGTGGCCCTGGCCGCGCCGGCCGCGCTGGCTGGCGCCACCATGGGCACCACCTGGTCCGCCCGGCTGGCCTTGCCGCCGGGCCTGCCGGCGCAGGCCGCCCAGGCCGCCATCCAGCGGGCGCTGGACGGCGTGGTGGCGCAAATGAGCACCTGGGACGCCGCCTCCGACCTGTCGCGCTACAACCGGGCGGCGCCCGGCTGGCAGGCGCTGCCCGACGACTGTTTCCACGTGCTGCGGCATGCGCTGCAGCTGGCCGCCGACACCGGCGGCGCCTATGACCCCACCGTGGGTCCGTTGGTCAACGCCTGGGGTTTCGGCCCGCCGCCGCACGCCAGCGAGCCCCCCTCGGCCGCCGCCATCGATGCGCTGCGCTTGCGTTGCGGCTGGCAGCGTATCCGCCTGGACGAATCCGCCCGCCGCGCCTGGCAACCGGGCGGCGCCTACCTGGACCTGTCGGCCATCGCCAAGGGCTACGGCGTCGACCGGGCCGCGCGCGCCCTGGACGACGCGGGAATTGCCCATTACCTGGTGGAAGTGGGCGGCGAATTGCGCGCGCGCGGCCAGCGGCCCGACGGCCAACCCTGGCGCGTGGCCATCGAAGTGCCCGACGGCAGCGACGATCACGCGCTGGCCCTGGCCCTGCAAGACCGCAGCATCGCCACGTCCGGCGATTACCGCCGTTATCGCGACAACGCCGGCGGCCGCTATGCGCATACGCTGGACCCGCGCACGGGCCGGCCGGTCGGCCACGGCGTGGCATCGGTCACCGTCGTGCACGAGCACTGCATGCAGGCCGACGCGCTGGCCACCGCACTGACGGTACTGGGCGAGCGCGACGGCCTGGCCTACGCGCGCCGGCACGCGCTGGCCGCGCTGTTCATCGTGCGCGACGGGCGGCATTTGCGGCTGGCCGCCAGCGACGCGTTCGCGGCGCTGGCCGCGGCCTGATCCGCCCATGACATCCCGCCTGCTTGCCGCCTGCGTCGTCGTCGCGTGCTGGCTGGCCCTGTGCCTGTGGGCTCGGGGCCAGGCACGGCGGCGCGCGGCGCTGCAAGCCCAGGCGGCGCGCGACCTGTCCGCCCCGGCCGCCGGCCAGGCGGTGCTGGTGGCGCATGCCAGCCAGACCGGTCAGGCCGAGGCGCTGGCCCGCCAGACCGCCGACTCGCTGCGCCTGGGCGGCCTGCAGGCGCGCGTGGCCGCGCTGGGCCAGCTGGACCTGGACGTGCTGCGCGCCTATCCGCGCCTGCTGGTGGTGGCCAGCACCTATGGCGAAGGCGACCCGCCCGACAACGCCGCCGCCTTCGCCGATTCGCTGATGTCGATCGAGGCGGCCGGCATGGCCGCGCTGGACCACCTCGGCTATGCCGTCCTGGCCCTGGGCGACAGTGGCTACCGCCACTTCTGCGGCTTCGGCCGCCGCCTGGACGCCTGGCTGCGCGCGCACGGCGCCACGCCGCTATTCGACCGGGTCGAGGCCGACAATGCCGATCCGGCGGCGCTGCGGCACTGGCAGCATCACCTGGGGCTGCTGGCCGGCCGCAGCGACCTGCCCGACTGGGAAGCCCCCGCCTACCAACCCTGGCGGCTGGCGCAGCGCACCCTGCTGAACCCGGGCAGCCAGGGCGCCCCCTGTTTTCACCTGGCGCTGACGCCGCCCGCCGATGTGCAGGCCGGCTGGCAAGCCGGCGACATCGCCGAAGTCGGGCCGCGCGACGCGCGCGGCGGCGCCCTGCTGCCGCATCGCGAATATTCGGTCGCGTCGCTGCCGGCCGACGGCGCGGTCCATTTGCTGGTGCGGCAGATGCGTGGCCACGACGGCCGCCTGGGGCTGGGCAGCGGCTGGCTGACCCACCTGGCGCAGCCCGGCGACACCATCGACCTGCGGCTGCGGCCCAACCCGAACTTCCATCCACCGGCCGACGCCCGGCCGGTCCTGCTGGTGGGCAACGGCACCGGCCTGGCCGGCCTGCGCGCCCTGCTCAAGGCGCGCATCCAGGCGGGCCACCATCGCAATTGGCTGGTGTTCGGCGAACGCAATGCCGCGCACGACTGGTTCCACCGCGCCGAGATCGAAGGCTGGCTGGCGCAGGGCCGGCTGCAGCGCCTGGATGCGGTGTTCTCGCGCGATGCGCCGCAGCGCCGCTACGTGCAGCATGCCCTGCTGGATGCCGCCGATGCCGTGCGCGCCTGGGTGGCGGCGGGCGCCGACATCTATGTGTGCGGCAGCCTGCAAGGCATGGCGCAGGGCGTCGACGACGCGCTGGCGTACATCCTGGGCGACGAGGCCCTGGCCGGGTTGCGCCGCGGCAACCGCTATCGCCGCGACGTGTACTGACCTTGCCGCGGCTTACTGCAGCTTGATGCCGGCCTTGGAAATCACCGCGCCCCAGCGGTCTTTTTCTTTCTGGATCTGCGCGCCGAATTCGGCGGGCGTGTTGCCCAGCGGAAAGGCACCGGTGTCTTCCAGCTTGGCGGCGATGGCCGGGTCGCGCACGGCCCGCGCGAACGCGTCGGCCAGCTTGTCGCGCACCGGGGCCGGCAGCCCGGCCGGCGCCACCACGCCATACCAGGCGGTGACGTCGTAATCGGCATAGCCCCGTTCGGCAAAGGTGGGCACGTCCGGCAGCCGCGGGTTGCGCTGCGTGCCGGTAATGGCCAGGGCACGCAGGTGGCCGCTTTTCACGTAGGCCTGCGACGACGGGAAGTTGTCGAAGATCACCGGCACGATGCCGCCCACCGCATCGTTCAGCGCCGGCGCCGAGCCGCGGTAGGCAATGCTGTTCATCTTGCCGCCGATGATCTGCAGGAACCAGATCATGCCCAGGTCGTTCACGCCGCCCGCGCCCGCATTGGCGTAGCTTTCCTCGCCCGGGTGGGCGCGCACGCGCTCGACGAACTCGGCCAGCGTGCGCGCCGGATAGGATGGGTGCACGCTGAGAATGTTGGGGCTGGTGACCAGGTTGCTGATGGGGGTGAAGTCCTTGACCGGGTCGTAGGCCAGGCTGGAAAACAGGTGCGGCGCGGTGCCGTGGGTGCTGACCGTGGCCAGCCCCAGCGTGTAGCCGTCCGGCTTGGCGCGCGCCGTGGCGGCCATGCCGATGGTGCCGGAAGCGCCGGTGCGGTTCTCGACCACGATCTGCTGGCCCAGGATCTCGCCGGCCTTGGCCGCCACCACGCGGCCCACGATGTCGGTGGGGCCGCCGGCGGAAAACGGCACGATCAGGGTCAGCGGCCGGTCGGGGAAATCGGCCCGGGCCGTGGGCACGGCCACCAGCATGGCCAGCAAGAGCAACGCGTTGCGCGGATTCATAGTGTCTCCTTCGATGGATGGCTGCGCGCGTCCGGCGCCTGCGCCTGGCGCCGCAGGATGCGGCCCGGGCGCCGCGTCTGGCTCGCAGCGGGATAAACCTGTGTGCCGTTGACCAGCACGGCCTCGATGCCCGCCGACGCCTCGGTCGGCGCGTCCCAAGTGGCGCGGTCGACCACGGTATCGGCGTCGAACACCACCACGTCGGCCCAGGCGCCGGGCCGCAGCGCGCCGCGGTCGGCCAGGCCGAACACCCGGGCGGGCAGCGCCGTCATCTTGGCCACCGCCTGCTCCAGTGTCATGATCTGCGCCTCGCGCACATAGCGCCCCAGGATGCGCGGGAAAGTCCCCCACAGGCGCGGATGCGGGCGGGCGTCGTTGGGCAGGCCGTCCGAGCCCACCATGCAGCATTCGTGCCGGAAAATGCGCTGCACCTCGGCCTCGTCCATGGCGAAGTAGATGGCGCCGGCCGGCGACAGGCGCCGGGCCGCCTCGGTCTTGCCGCAGCCCCAGCGCGCCGCGATGTCGGCCAGCGATTCGCCGCTGCATTCCGGATGCGGCGTGGACCAGGTGATGCGGATGTCGTCGATGATGTCGGCGCGTTCGGGGATCAGGATGGTGGAACTGCCGGGATACGGATAGATGTCCAGCGCCACGTCCACGCCCTGCGCGCGGGCGCGGTCGACGCTGGCCAGCGTGGCCTGGCTGCGCCCCCAGTTGCGCGGCAGCATGCATTTGTGGTGCGACAGCACGGTGGCGCAGCCGGTGGCGCGGCCCACGTGCAGGACCTCGTCCACGGCCGCCTCGACCGCGTCGCTTTCGTTGCGGATGTGGCTGGTGTGCAGGCAGCCGTGCCGCGCCGCCACGCGCGCCAGGCCTTCCAGCTCGGCGGCCTGCGCCGCGGCCCCGGGGTCGTACGCCAGGCCGGTGCTGAAACCGACTGCGCCCGCTTCGAGCGAGCGGTCCAGCATCGCTTCCATGGCGGCCTGCTCGCTTGCGCTGGGCGTGCCCGACGGATCGGCCATCGCCGCCAGGCGCAGGTTGGCATGCCCCACCAGGGCCGCGACGTTGATCATCGGTTGCTGCGCGCGCAGCGTATCGAAATAGCCGGCCATGTCGGCGAACAGCGGCGTCTTGCCCAGCAGCGCCAGGGCCGCCGCGGTATTGCCGGGCAGCGGCGCCGGCGCGCCGCTGACGCCGCAATTGCCGACCACCACGCTGGTGATGCCCTGCGAGATCTTCCAGGGCAGGTCGGGGCGTTCGACGAACATCAGGTCGTCGTGCCCGTGCACGTCGATGAAACCCGGCGCCACGATGCGCCCGCGCGCGTCGAGCTGCCGCCGCGCGGCGCGGCCGGACAGGTCGCCGATGGCCGCGATGCGCTCGCCGGCGATGCCGACGTCGGCGCGGCGGCGCGGCGCGCCGCTGCCGTCGATCACCCAGCCGCCGGTGATTTTCAGATCCAGAATCGTCTCTTCCTGCATGCTACCTGCCTGGTGCCCCATTGGTGAAGCGGGTGTGGGTTCGTAGGGAAAGCGACGAGTATCGTCTGTTCGATCAATCTGGAAAAATGGTTTTAGTTTATTTATCTATCCGAAATCATGATTGATCGACTGCCCAAGCACGTCACCCTGAAGCACCTGACCGCATTCGTCGCGGTGGCCCAGGAAACCAGTTTCACCCACGCCGCGCGGCGCATGTTCCAGACGCAGTCGTCGATCACGGGCCTGGTCCGCCAGCTGGAAGACGCGCTGGGTACCCAGTTGTTCGCGCGCACCAGCCGGCGCGTGGCGCTGACGCCCATCGGCCAGGAATTCCTGCCCCGCGTGATGCGGCTGCTGGCCGATTTCGACGGCGTGATCGACGACGTGGTGCGTTACGGCACACTGGAACGCGGCCGCGTGGCGGTAGCGGCGGCGCCGTCGGCCATCACCGAGATCATCGCGCCGGCCGCGACCGGCTTCGCACAGCGGCGGCCCGGCATCCGGCTGTACCTGCGCGACGACAATTCCGGCCGCATCCAGCGGTTGGTGGCGGCCCAGGAAGTCGATTTCGGCCTGACCAGCCACTGGGCGGACGCCCCCAGCCTGGTCTTCGAAGGCTTGCTGGAAGACCGTTTCGGGGTGCTGTATCGCGCCGACGACCAGACCGTGCGGCCCGACCGCGCCGGCTACGTGCGCTGGTCCAGCCTGGCCAGCCACAAGCTGGTGGGGGTCGTGGACGAAACCGGCATCATGGCGCTACTGCGCGGGCGGGCCGACCTGCCGGTGGCCGCCGCGGCGCCGTTCTACGAAGCATCCAGCACCACCTCGCAGGCCGCGCTGGTGAAGGCGGGCCTGGGCGTGGCGCTGCTGCCGGCCCTGGCCGCGCAGCGCGTGCAGGAACCGCAGCTGCGGTTCTCGTTGCTGGCGCGCCCCACGGTGCTGCGCACCCTGTGCCTGATCCGGCACCGCGACTGCGCACTGACGCCGGCCGCGCAAGAGCTCATGCAAGCCTTGCGCGGCCATGTGGCGGGCATGGAACTACCGCGCGGCTGCCGGGCATTGCCGGCGCCGCACGGGGTTACTGCAGCGTCCGCGTGAACACGAACTTGCCGTCGTTCCAGTCGACCGGCACCACGTCGCGCGGCCCGAACTTGCCTTCCAGGATCAGCTTGGCGACCGGGTTCTCGATCTGCTGCTGGATGGCGCGCTTCAGCGGCCGGGCGCCGAACACCGGATCGAAGCCCACGCGGGCCAGCTCGGCCAGCGCCGTGTCGGATACTTCCAGGCGCATTTCCTGGCGCTCGAGCCGTTCGGCCAGGCGCTTGAGCTGGATGCGGGCAATCGATTCGATGTGCTGCGCTTCCAACCCATGGAACACCACGACCTCGTCGATGCGGTTCAGGAATTCCGGGCGGAACGACTGCTTGAGCTCGTCCCACACCACTTCCTTGATCACTTCGTACGGCTGGCCCGTCATGCTCTGGATATGCTGCGACCCCAGGTTGGACGTCATCACGATGACCGTGTTGCGGAAATCCACCGTGCGTCCCTGCCCGTCGGTCAGGCGGCCGTCGTCCAGCACCTGCAGCAGCACGTTGAAGACGTCCGGGTGGGCCTTCTCGACTTCGTCGAGCAGCACCACGCTGTACGGCTTGCGGCGCACGGCTTCGGTCAGGTAGCCGCCTTCTTCGTAGCCCACGTATCCGGGCGGCGCGCCGATCAGGCGGGCCACCGAGTGCTTTTCCATGAACTCGCTCATGTCGATGCGGATCATGTGCTCTTCCGAATCGAACAGAAAGTCGGCCAGCGCGCGCGTCAGCTCGGTCTTGCCCACGCCGGTGGGGCCCAGGAACAGGAACGAGCCGTACGGCCGCGACGGATCGGCCAGCCCGGCGCGCGAGCGCCGGATGGCGTCGGACACCAGCCGCACGGCTTCGTCCTGCCCCACCACGCGCTTGTGCAGGTAGTCTTCCATGCGCAGCAGCTTTTCGCGTTCGCCCTGCATCATCTTGGCCACCGGGATGCCCGTGGCGCGCGAGACGACCTCGGCGATTTCCTCGGCGCCCACCTGGGTACGCAACAGCCGCGGGCGGCCGGATTCGGCCTGCTCGCCGTGCTGCTCGGCGCTGTCGGCCGCGCGCAGGCGCGCCTCGAGCTCGGGCAGCTTGCCGTATTGCAGTTCGGCCAGCTTGTCGAACTGGCCCTTGCGCTGCAGTTCGGCCATGTCGGCGCGCACGCGGTCGATTTCTTCCTTGATGGCCTGGGTGCCCTGCACCGCGGCCTTCTCGGCCTTCCAGATTTCTTCGTAGTCGTTGTATTCGCGCTGCAGCTTTTCGAGCTCTTCCTCGATGGCGGCCAGGCGGCGCTTGGACGCGTCGTCGGTTTCCTTGCGCACGGCCTCGCGCTCGATCTTGAGCTGGATGATGCGCCGGTCGAGCTTGTCCATGACCTCGGGCTTGGAATCGATTTCCATGCGGATGCGCGCGCCCGCCTCGTCGATCAGGTCGATGGCCTTGTCGGGCAGGAAGCGGTCGGTGATGTAGCGATGCGACAGCTCGGCGGCCGCCACGATGGCCGGGTCGGTGATCTCGACGCCATGGTGGATTTCATAGCGTTCCTGCAACCCGCGCAGGATGGCGATGGTGGATTCCACATCGGGTTCGTTGACCAGCACCTTCTGGAAGCGGCGTTCCAGCGCGGCGTCTTTCTCGATGTACTTGCGGTATTCGTCGAGCGTGGTGGCGCCGATGCAGTGCAGCTCGCCGCGCGCCAGCGCGGGCTTGAGCATGTTGCCGGCGTCCATGGCGCCCTCGGCCTTGCCCGCGCCGACCATGGTGTGCAGCTCGTCGATGAACACGATGTTCTGGCCGTCGTCCTGGGCCAGCTCTTTCAGCACGGCCTTCAGGCGCTCTTCGAATTCGCCGCGGAACTTGGCGCCCGCCAGCAGCGCGGCCAGGTCGAGCGACAGTACGCGCTTGCCGCGCAGGGTCTCGGGCACTTCGTCGTTGACGATGCGCTGCGCCAGGCCCTCGACGATGGCGGTCTTGCCCACGCCGGGTTCGCCGATCAGCACCGGGTTGTTCTTGGTGCGGCGCTGCAGGATCTGGATGGTGCGGCGGATCTCGTCGTCGCGGCCGATGACCGGGTCCAGCTTGCCCTGGCGGGCGCGCTCGGTCAGGTCCATCGTGTACTTGGACAGCGCCTCGCGGTTGGATTCGCCTTCGGCACCGGAGACGTTCTCGCCGCCGCGCACGGCGTCGATGGCCGCTTCCAGGGCCTTCTTCTGCAGGCCAGCGTCGCGCAGGATGGTGCCGGCCGGGCCTTTGTCGTCGGCCAGCGCCAGCAGGAACAGCTCGCTGGCGATGTAGGTGTCGCCGCGCCGGGCGGCTTCTTTGTCGGTACGGGTCAGCACGGCCTGCAGGTCGCGGCCGACCTGCACGTTGTCGTTGCCCTGCACTTGCGGCAGCGCCTTCAGGGCCGCTTCCAGCGCGGCCGGAATGCGGTTGACCGCCACGCCGGCGCGCGCCAGCAGGCTGGCCGCGCCGCTGTCGGAATCGGACAGCAACGCCGACAGCACGTGCACGGGTTCGATATAGGGATGGTCGTTGCGGCCGGCCAGGCTTTGCGCATCGGCCAGCGCTTGCTGAAATTTGGTGGTGAGTTTGTCGAATCGCATAGTGGTCGTCAGGCTTGAGGAAGAGCCTGGCCGGCACTAGCGCGCGGCTGGCTCGATGACCTGCATGTGCGGACGTGTCGCGGTTTTTTCAAGACCTTGTCGGCGCCAGGAGAAAACGTGGCGCGCAGGCAACACCTGGCCCGGCCGGCGGGCCGCCAGGGCCTGCCCCGCGGGGCGCCGTGGGCCTGTCCGGCCAGCATAAATCCAACGCACCGGCAGCGCTACCACAAAGCGGACCAAAACGGGAAAAAAGCGTGGCCGCCCCATTTTTGGCAGCGAATACAATAGGGATTCATCATTATTTGTCGCCAGGCACTGGCTCGCATATCGGGGCTTGCGCGGCATCAAGGTAAATCATGCAAAAACGTGTCCCGTTACCTCCAGAAGCGCCGAACTGCTCGACCTGCATGCTCGGCCATGTCTGCATCCCCGTCGGCATGGCGGCGGCCGAAGTCGAACAACTGGACGAGCTCGTGAAAGAGCGCGTGCGCGTCGAGAAAGGCAAGCCCCTGTACGTCCTGCAAGACGCGCTGGATGCCGTCTACGGCGTGCGCTACGGCAGCATCAAGACCCAGATCGAAGACGCCGCCGGCCACATGCAGATCACCGGCTTTCACCTGCCCGGCGAAATCGTCGGCCTGGACGGCATGCTGGAAGGCAAGCACGTATCGAGCGCGGTGGCCATGGAGGACTCCGAAGTCTGCGTGATCCGCCTGTCGCAAATCGACCAGGTGGCCAGCCACCTGCCTTCGCTGCAGCACCAGATGCGCCGCCTGATGAGCCGCGAACTGAGCCGGTCGTACCAGATGCTGGCCTCGCTGGGCAGCATGCGCTCCGAGCAGCGCCTGGCCGCGTTCCTGCTGAACCTGTCGCAGCGCTACGCCGCGCTGGGCTATTCGTCGACCGAATTCGTGCTGCGCATGAGCCGCGAGGAAATCGGCAACTACCTGGGCCTGACCCTGGAAACCGCCAGCCGCCTGTTCTCGCGTTTTGCACGCGAAGGTTTGATCCGGATCAATCAACGTGAAGTTCGTTTGCTCGATATTCCGGCCCTGAAGCAGTTGCTGGGCCAGGAAAGCTGCTGAGCGCCGCGCCGCCCATGCCCCTGCGCCATCGCCGCCCGCGCCCGCACGGCTGCGCGCTGGCCGGCCTGGCGCTGGCGCTGGGTCTGCAGGCAGGCCAGGCCGCCGGCCAGACGCCCCTGCCCCCGCCCTACGACTACGCCGAACCGCTGCCCGAAGCCCCGCGCCCCCTGCCGCGCTGGCAAGACCTGGCGCTGGGCGGCGCCCGGCACGCCTACCGCATGCCGGCGTACGCCAACCGCAAGCTGGCCGACGCCCCCCTGGCCGATATCCGGCGCGCCATCGTGGTGCTGCACGGCGCCCGCCGCGATGCCGGCCGCTACTACCAGGACATCGAAACGCTGGTCGCGCGCGACCCCGCCCGCCAGGCCGACACCCTGGTGCTGGCGCTGGAATTCCCCACCCCGATCGACGCGGCGTTCGCGGGCCGGCCCGCCTGGCGCAAGGCCAGTTGGGAAAACGGCGCCAAGAGCATCCAGTCGGCCGGGCGCCCGGCGCCGGTCAGCGCCTTCCAGGTGCTGGACGACGTGCTGCGCCTGCTGGCCGACCGCAAACGCCTGCCCGACCTGACCGACATCGTGCTGGCCGGCCATGCCGGCGGCGCGCAACTGGTGCAGCGCTATGCCGTGCTGAACGACCTGGACGGCAACCTGCGCCGTCACGGGCTGGGCGTGCGCTACGTGGTGGCCAACGCGCCGTCCTACCTGTACCTGACCAACGAGCGGCCGCGCCGCGGCGGGGCCGGCTACGCGCCCTACGAACGCGGCATCTGCCCCACCTACAACCAGTATCCGTACGGGCCGCTGCAATTGCCCGCCGACGCGGCCGACCCGGACCCGGCCAGCCTGTACGTGCGCTACGCCGCGCGCGACGTGGTCTACCTGCTGGGCAGCGCCGACAACAACCCCGAAGACTACGGCCTGGACAAGCGCTGCGGCGCCGAGGCCCAGGGCGCCACGCGCCTGTCGCGCGGCCTGGGCTACGTGCGCTACGACCGCGTGCTGGCCAGCCGCGGCAACCGGCCGGTGGCCTTGCTACACGAACACCAGCAAGTCATGGGCGTGGGGCACGAATCGGCCGCGATGTTCGGCTCGCTGTGCGGCACGCGCGCCCTGCTGGGCGACGAGGCGCGCACCGCGACCAGCGCGGCCGCCTGCCAGCCGGTCGACCGCTGAAACCGCGCCGCCCGGCGCGGGCCGGCGGCCTGCCGCGTCAGCCGCGCGGGCGCAGCGGCTGCAACAGTTCCTTCAAGCCGTTGTGGTCCAGCTCGTGCATCAGCGCCAGCAGCCGGCCAATTTCGCCGGGTGGAAAGCCCTTGCGCGCGAACCAGGCCAGGTAGGTCCCGGGCAGGTCGGCGATCAGCCGCCCCTGGTACTTGCCGAACGGCATCTCGCGCGTGACCAGCCGTTCAAGGTCTTGCGGGTTCATCGTGCGCCTGCCAATCCAGCGGCCAATGGCCGGCCAGCACGTTCTGCAGCCACAGCATGCAGGTCAGCGTCTTGGCGTCGGTGACGCCGCCGTTGCGGCAGGCCTCGGCCAGCTCTGGCACGGTGGCGGCGCGCACTTCCAGGAATTCGTCGTGGTCCAGTTGCGCCGGGCCGGCCACCAGGCCGCGGGCGAAGAAGATGTGGATGATTTCGGTCGAGTACGCGATGGCCAGGTGCATGGCGCCGGCATGGGCCCATTGCCCGGCGGTGTAGCCGGTTTCTTCGAGCAGTTCGCGGCGTGCGCAGGCCAGCGGGTCTTCGCCCGGGTCGAGCTTGCCGGCGGGGAATTCGGTCATGACGCGGCCTACCGGGTAGCGGAACTGGCGTTCCAGCAGCACGCGGCCATCGTCGAGCAAGGGCACGATCACCACCGCGCCCGGGTGCACGATGTATTCGCGCTGCGCCAGGCCGCCGTCGGGCAGGCGCACGGTGTCGCAACGGGCCTTCAGGAAGCCGCCGTCGCAAAGCGGCTGGCTGTCGACCCGGGTTTCGATCAGGTGGGCGTCGTCGGAAGAATTCATGGCTGCGGCCGGCGAAGGGAAACAGCCAGGCAGCTTACCATCCGCCGGTTCGCGCAGCGTTACATGCGGCGGCGCGCCTCGAGTTCTTTCAGGCAGGTAGCCACGCCCGTCTGCAGTTGCACGTTGCCGATGGCCTCGCGATCGACCTTGTTGCGGCAGCGCTGGTATTCGGCCAGGCTTTCCGGCGTATCGCGAATGACCCCCGACGGCGCGCCGGCCCCGGGCTGCTCGGTGATGCGCAGCGTGGACGGCGGCGACTTGCTGCCATCGTGCGAGGGAAACGTGTATTCCTGCACTTGCTGCGCCTGCGCCGCGCCCAGCGTGCCCGCCAGGCATGCCAGCGCAGCCAGGCCGCAAACCGCGATCTTCTTCATGGTGGTGCATCCTTATAGGGTTGCCGGCGGACGCCCGGCCGGGCTGCCCGCAAGCGGCTATCGTAACGTCGCGCGCGCCCGGCGGCGCGCCGCGATGGTGCCAAACCGCAACAAAAGCTACCGGCCCGGGCGCATACTGTGCGGCATCGCCGGCCCGACTTTGCAAGGACAACCATGATTTTGCTGGACGCCACCTTCGAACGCACCCTGGACGCCTGGGTGCGCCAGTACGGCAGCGGCGCCTGGCGCGGCGCCACCCTGGAAGGCTGGTTGTTCGAAGGGCGGCCGGCGCGCCGCGCCGCCGAGGCCCGGCTGGCGCAGGCCGGCGTCGCCGCGCGGCTGCGCAGCGCCTACAAGCCGCTGCTGCACTTTTTCCTGGAAGAAGCCCGGCGCGACGGCCTGGTCGACGTCACCGTGCAGTACCCCGTGCACCCGCAGGCGCACGCCAACCGCTACACGCTGGAAGCGCATCCGCTGGCCGACCTGCTGGGCGATGCCTCGCTGCGGTTCGTGCCCGGCACGGCCGACCTGCACTACCAGGTGGACCTGCGCTACGCCGACGGCCATCGCGAACAGGTGCGGGTGTATGCCCCCAATGCGCCGGCCCCGGGCGACGATGGCGCGCCGCTGCTGTCGCCAACCGGCTGGCTGCGCCTGCGCGATGCCGGCGGCGCGCTGGTGGCCGACGCGGCCTGCGTCACCGAATACCGCACGGCCTTCGACGCCGCCGTCGACGCCGTGCGCGGCCACGCCTGGGGCGCCCAGTCGCCGCACTTCGAGCGCCTGGACGTCCGTGTGGACGTGCCCGGCATGGAGTTCTACGCGGGCGGCGACGCCGGCCTGGTCAGCACCTACGAGGCGCTGCACGAAGACCTGTACTTCACGCTGATCGAATTCTTCCAGCGCCATGCCGGCCTGCCGCCCGGCGATCGCCGGCTACGGCCCGGCCAGATCGTGCCCGACGTGCGCCATTCGGCGGGCCCGGCGTATGTACACGTGGCCACCCGCGCCTTCGATCCGCCCGCGGCGGCGCCTGCCAGCCTGCCCGCGCCGCAACCGCTGAACAGCGCCAAGGCCCCGCTGGAACTAGACCAGATCGCCGCGCAGGTGGCGGCGCTGGGCGGCGAGCCGTTCCAGGCGGTGTCGCGCCAGGGGCGTCCGGTGCTGGGCACCTATATCGCCGGCACCGGGCCGGCGGTGCTGATCTCGGGCGCGCAGCATGCCAACGAGACGTCGGGCGTGGTCGGGGCGCTGCGCGCCGCCCAGGCCTTGCGCGCCGGCGGCGCCGCGCACTTCGCGCTGATCGCCGCCGAAAACCCCGACGGCTACGCGCTGCACCGCGAGCTGTGCGCCCGCCACCCCCGCCACATGCACCACGCCGCGCGCTACAGCGCGTTGGGCGACGACATCGCCTACCGTACCGGCGAACCCCGCCTGGAACAGGCGGCGCGGCGCGAGGCACTGGCCCGCAGCGGCGCCTGCCTGCACATCAACCTGCACGGCTACCCGGCGCACGAATGGACACGGCCGCTGTCGGGCTACCTGCCGCGCCAGTTCGAATCATGGAGCCTGCCCAAGGGCTTCTTCCTGCTGCTGCGCCATCACCCCGGCTGGGGCGAGGCGGCGCAGCAACTGATGGACAGCGTGACCGCGCGCGTGGCCCGGGTGCCCGGGCTGGTCGCGTTCCATGCCGGCCAGGCGGCGCGCTACGAAGCGCTGGCCCTGGAAAAAGGCCTGGACACGCGCCACGGCATCGCCTGCATGGTGGCCGAAAGCGAACAGGAAATGGCGCCCCTGTCGTTGATTTCCGAGTTCCCCGACGAAACGATCTACGGCGCCGCGTTCCGCTTTGCACATACCGTGCAGGCCGAGACCGTACTGGCCGCCGTGGCCGCCTACCAGGACATGGCGCGACGGCGCGACGGCTGGCCACCGGCGCCGGCATACTCCCGGTAACAACCCTGGCGGGCCGATCGCGCTATCTTCAAGGGCCTGTGCTTTTCAAGGAACCCGCAATGAAAGCCCTTGCGCCACTTTGCATCCTGGCCGCCATCCTGCTGGCCGGCTGCGCACAGGATCCCGCGCCGCCGCCAGTCAAGGAAGGGCCGACGCTGGCCGACGGCCACAACGCCCGCAACTCGCTGGACTGGGCCGGCGCCTACGAAGGCACCCTGCCCTGCGCCGACTGCCCCGGTATCCGGACGCGCCTGGTGCTGCTTGCGCACGGCGCCTACGAACTGCAGACCCGCTACCTGGACCGCCAGCCGCATCCCAACGTGGTGCGCGGCACCTTCCACTGGCAACCCGACGGCAGCACCATCCGCCTGGACAAGGCCGGCGACGAACAGCAGTATTTCGTGGCCGAAGGCCGGCTGATCCACCTGTACCAGGACGGCTCGCGCCCCACGGGCCCATTGGCCACGCACTACGAACTGACGCAAGTGCGCTAGGGCGGCACGCCGTGGCGCGCGCGCCAGGCGCGCAATTGCTCTCGGTAGCGTTCCATGGCTTCGTCGTACAGGTCGTAGACGCAGGGGATGCAGCCGCTTTGGCAGCAATCGCCCGGCGCCGGCGGCTCGGGCGGCAACGGTTGCGGGTCGTCTGCCGGCGCGGCGCGCGGGGCGGCAGGTGGGTTCGAATCGGTCATCGACGCCATTATCGCGCGCCCGGGGCCCGCGCGCCGGGCCGATGGTAAGCTGGCTGCCGGTTCTTCAGCCCCGCCCTTCATGTCCGACACCCGCTTCTGGCGCGATGCGCAACTGCCCTACGCCGAAAGCCGGCGCGCCGTCCACAGCCGCGCCTGCTATGTCGCGCATACGCACGACACCGTCTCGATCGGCGCCGTGGACGGCGGCGGCAGCGTCTTCGCCAGCGGTGCGGCGCGCCGCCGGCTGCGCCCCGGCAGCCTGGTGATGGTGCCGGCGCATTGCCCGCACGCCTGCAATCCGGATGCCGACGCAGCCTGGAGCTACCAGATGCTGCACCTGGACGCCGGCTGGGTCGCCGCGCTGCTGCGCGAAGCCGCTGACGGCGCGGGCCTGCCCGGCCAGGCCTGCATCAGCGACGCGCCTACGGCCTACCACCGCTTCTGCGCGCTGAACGACCTGCTGTTCTCGAAGGCCTCGCCGGCCGACAAGGAAGCCGCGCTGGTGCTGTACGTGGGCGGGCGCTCGTGGCTGGGACGCCCGCCGCGCACAGCCACGCCACGCCTGCCGTCGACGCGCCTGCGGCACATCATGGCGCTGCTGCGCGAGGCCAGCGACACGGTACTGCCGCTGGCCGAACTGGCCGCCGTGGCCGGCATGAGCCGCTACCAGTTCATCCGCGCCTTCCGGGCCGCCACCGGCATGACCCCGCACGCCTACCAGCTGGACGCGCGCATCGTGCAGGCGCGCCGGCTGCTGCGCGACGGCCACAGCCTGAGCCGCATCGCGCAAGACCTGGGCTTCGCCGACCAAAGCCACTTCCAGCGCGCCTTCAAGCAACGCGTGGCGGCCACGCCGGGCGCCTACCGCCGCGCGGGCGCCTGACCCGCCGCACTTTTCTTCAATACCGCCGTCGCGCGCGCAGCCACAATCGCCCCTGTCTTGCGAAAGGGGCGACATGGCAATTTCCTGGCAACAGTTCCTGCTGGTGGCGGGCGCGCACTTCCTGGCGCTGCTCAGCCCCGGCCCGGATTTCTTCCTGATCGTGCGCGGCGCGCTGCTGCACGGCTGGCGCAAGGCGGCGGCGGTGTGCGCGGGCATCGCCGCGGCCAATGGCGTGTTCATCGCGTTGGCCATCGGCGGATTCTCGGCGTTGCGCCCCGACAGCCTGCCGTTTCACGCGCTGCAGGCGGCCGGCTGCCTGTACCTGGCCTACCTGGGCACGCTGCTGATCCGCCACGCCTGCCCGGCGGACGTGGCGCTGCGCGCCGCCGGCAACCCGGGCGCCGCGGCGCCGCCCGCCTGGCGGCGGCGCTTCGCGATGGGATTCGCCTCGGGCATCCTGAATCCGAAGAACGCGCTGTTCTATGCCAGCCTGTTCTCGCTGCTGGCCGGCCAGCACGCCGGCACCGGCGTGCAACTGGCCTACGGCGTGTGGATGTTCGCCGCGGTGCTGGGCTGGGACCTGCTGGTCGCGGCGGGCATCGGCCACCCCGCCGTGATGGCCTGCTTCGCCCGCTACAACGTGGCCATCGAACGCTGCACCGGCGCGGTGCTGCTGGCGATCGCGGCCGCGGGGCTGTGGCTGCTGGCCGGCGCCGTCATGTCCGCATCGGCCTGGTCCACGACCCAATAGCCGCTGACCAACGCCTGCGGCCGCGCGTGGGCGCAGACCCGCGCCGACACGTCCCAGGCATCCATGCGCACTCGCAATCCGGCGTACACGCCATGGCCCGGGCCGGCGGCGATGTGCCCGCCCGCCTCGATGCCTTCGCCCACCCGGATGGCGCCGTCGGCCGCCACGTCGCCGCCGGCCTTGATGCCCCAGCCGGCTTCCAGGTGGTCGCCGCACTGCACCGACCCGGCCGCGAGGATGCCGCGTTCGACCGCCGCCTCGCCCTGCACGCACACGTCGCCGCCAGTCTTGATGCCCTGGTCGCAGCGCAGCGTCCCGCCGACTTCCAGGCCCTGCCCGGCCAGCACCGGCCCGGCCGCGCGCAGGTCCTGCGCGGTACGGATGTCCCAGGCCGCCCGCAGGCCGCCGCCGCAATCCAGCCGCGTGCCGGCCGACACGCCCCAGCCCGCATGGATGTCGCCGCCCGCGCTGATCGCCCCGTCGCTGACGATGCTGCCCTGCGCCTGGATGTTCTCGCCCGCGATGATGGACGTGCCGGCCCGCACGCCGCCGCCGGTCACGATGCCGCGCCCGGCGCGCACCACCGTGTCGACGCTGATGCCGCGGCGCGCCACCAGGGTGCCCGCGAACACGATGGCGGCCGCGTCGACGGAATCGACCTGCAGCACGCCATCGGTGGGGCCGAACTGGTCCAGCAGCCAGCAGGCGTCGTCGACCCGGCCGTCGGCCACCAGGGCGTCCAGCACGGCCTGGTAGTCGCCCTGGCCGTTGTGATCGCGCAGGAACCATTTGTAGCCGCTGGCGCAGGGGTTCTTGGCTTTGACGAAATTCTTGGTAAGTTGCATGGCACGACGCGTGAAGATGGGCTGGCGGATGCCCCGTGCGGCGGCCGCCGCCGCATGGCAGCGGAACCGGGCCCGCGCGCCGGATGGCAAGCGGGCCGCATGGCCGGAAAACGGGGAAGGAAGGGTCGGCGGCCGGGCTGGCCGGGCCGATCAGCCGGGTTTGGCGCGTGCGTAGGCCGAGCGCACGGCCACGTCGTGCGAACCCAGCAGGGTCGGACGATGCGTGACAATGCCCGTGCGCAGGGCGAACGAAGAGGAGACGTGCGAGGTCATGACGGCGGCATCCTACCATTCCCAGGAAACCCGTCAAGCCGGCCGGACACCCGGCACAGCCGCCGGGCCGGCCCCGCGCGGGGCGCCGCGCCCGTCAATCCAGCAGCCAGCGAAAGGCCCGCCGCAGCTCGGCCGTGCCGTCTTCGGCGTACCAGCGGCCATGCGCCAGGATGACGCGGCGCGGGTCCCACGCGATCATCTGCCGCACCGCCGCGCGCAGCGCCTGGCGTTGCCGGGCGAAGGTCAGGCGCATGTCGCGCGGCATCTGGCCGTCGGGGTCCTGCACCCCGCCCAGCCGGGTCAGCCAGCGCGCAACGGCCGAATCCAGCTTGCCGGGCTCGAAGTTCTCGATCAGGTCGGTCAGCACCAGCGTGCGGCTGCGGTAGTGGAAGAACTCCACTTCGGTCAGGTAGCTACCGGCAATCGGCAGCGTGGCCAGCTCGGCGTCCCAGGGGTAGCCGGCCGTTTCTTGCAGCGGCCGCGCCGGGAAATCGATGCGGGCGCCCGCCTGTTCGCGCACGCGCGGGGCCAGGTAGACCTGGGCGTCGGCAAAGGCCTGGCGCCAGTCCGGCACCCACCAGTAGTGGATGCGGCTGGGAGCCACGATCCAGCGCGGGTGGCCCAACCCCAGCACCGCCTGGCGCAGCACCGGGGTCAACGCCGTGGGCGAGTGGATGAACAGGTCGCCCTGCCCCAGCCGCAGCACCGTCATGCGCGTGGGAAATCGCATCCGGGCCCACGGCGGGCCGTAGCGGATGGCCGGGCCATCGACCACCCACACGTCGTCATCCACCGGCTTCAGCGTGTCGACCGGCGCGTACAGCAACCGTTCGTCGCCCATGGCCGGCGCCGCCTACACCACCGTCAGCGTGACGTCGATGTTATTGCGGGTGGCGTTGGAGTACGGGCACACGATATGGGCGCGCTGCACCAGGTCTTCGGCCTGTTCGCGGGCCATGCCGGGCAGCGAGATCTTCAGCTCGGCTTCGATGCCGAAACCGTTCGGAATGGGCCCGATGCCCACCGCGCCCTCGACCGACACATCCCCGGGAATGGCGATCTTGTCGCGATTGGCGACGAATTTCATGGCGCCCAGGAAGCAGGCCGAATAGCCGGCCGCGAACAGTTGCTCCGGGTTGGTGCCGCCGCCGGCGCCGCCCATCTCGGGGGGCGTGGCCAGCTTGACGTCGAGCACGTTGTCGGACGACACGGCGCGGCCGTCGCGGCCGCCGGTGGCTTTGGCATGGGCGCGGTAAACGACTTTTTCGAGGGACATGGCAGTTTCCTTTCAATGACAGTTGGGGAAAACGGCGATTGCTTCACGGTACGGCTCGCCGGGGCCGGATACAAGTTGTAGACGATTAAATCGTGCACTATTTATTTGACAGACAAATGACGCCATCACGGCGCCCCGCTGTTGGCCATCAGGCGTTCGCGCAGATGTTCCAGCCGCGTTTTCAGCGCCGCCAGTTCGCCGGGCGCGCATTCGGTGGCGCACAGCACCGATACCGGCACCTGCGCGGCCTTCTGCTTCAGTTCGCGGCCGGCACGGGTCAGGCCCACGATGACCTGGCGTTCGTCCTGCTCGGCGCGCAACCGCGTGACCAGCCCCGCGGCTTCCATGCGCTTGAGCAGCGGCGTCAGGGTGGCCGAATCCAGGAACAGGCGGCGGCCAATATCCGTCAGCGTCAGCTGGTCTTGTTCCCACAGCACCATCATCACCAGGTACTGCGGATAGGTCAGGTCCAGCGCGCGCAACAGCTTGCGGTACACCTTGTTCATGGCCAGCACCGTGGAATGCAGCGCGAAGCACAGCTGCTCGTCGAGCAGCAGCGAGGGCGCGGTGGCGGCGGGAGATCGGCGGCGGGTCATGATGGTTCGAATAATACATAGCGCGCTATTTAATCGCAAGTTATTTTTATGGACCCGACCGCCCGCCGGCCTGAGGCGCGTCGGCTAGGCCGGCGGCGTATCGAACGCCGGGTGGTATTGCACGGTGCCGCGCGCGCGGCCGCGCCAGGCCTGCGCCATGAAATATTCGGCCGGCAAGTCGGGCAGCACCAGATCGGGGTCGGCGCGAAAGCCGAAGCGCCGGTAGTAATGCGGCTCGCCCAGCACCACGCAGCCGGCCGCGCCGCGGCCGCGCAAGCGCGCCAGCCCTTCCATCACCAGCATCGAGCCGATGCCCTGCCCCTGCCGCGCCGGCGCCACGGCGATGGGCCCCAGCCCGTACCAGCCTGCCGGCGAACCGGCCGGGCCGGCGATGGCCACCGGCGAGAACGCCACGTGGCCCACGACCTGCCCATCCGCTTGCGCCACCAGCGACAGGGCCAGCGCACCGGCCCGGCGCAGCGCGTCGATGATCGGGCCCTCGGTATGCTCGCTGTATGGCTGGTCGCGGAACGCGGCCTGCGTGACGGCAAAAATGGCGGGAACGTCGGCGTCGGTTTCAAGGCGTAGCAGCATGGCGGCGAAGAGCAATCATCCAGGTGGGGCCAGTCCGTAGAATAGACGGTTCATCTTTCTTTGACAGGCATTGCATGGAAACCGAACTCGATGGCCGCCTGCTGGCGCTGCGGCAAACGGTGGCGCTGGCCCTGGCGCTGTCCACGCGCAGCAACCCGCAGGCCACCGACCTGGCGCTGGACATCCTGGACGACCTGAAAGCCAGCGTCGACCGCGCGCCGGCCGACAGCCCGTTCGACCTGCCGCCCTGGAGCGCCGGCGCGCAGGACGAGCTGGACCACATCGCGCGCCTGGTGCGCGCCTTCACGCAGCAGCCCGACGACGACTCAGGCCAATAGCGCCTCGCGGGCCGCACGGCGCAAGGCTTGCGGCGGCTGTCCGTAGCGCCGCACGAACGCGCGGCGCATGCGTTCGGCATCGGCGAAGCCCGTGGCGCGGGCCACGGCGTCGATGCTCATGTTGCCCGCTTCCACTTGCGCGCGCGCCGCCTCGGCGCGAATGCGCTCGACCGCCTTGGCCGGCGTCTGCCCGGTTTCGGACTTGAAACTGCGGATGAACTGGCGCGGGCTCAGGCAGGCCACCGTGGCCAGTTCCTCGACGGCCAGCGGCGCGGTCAGGTGCTCGCCGATATAGCCCAGCACGCGGCGCATGCGCTCGCTGCCGGGTGCCAGGTCCTGCAGCGCCGAAAACTGCGATTGCCCGCCCGCGCGCCGGTGGTACACGACCATGTCGCGTGCGGCCTGGCGCGCGGCCGGCTCGCCCAGTTCGTCCGCCACCATGGCCAGGGCCAGGTCGATGCCGGCGGTGATGCCGGCCGAGGTCCAGACCGGGCCGTCGCGCAAGTAGATCTTGTCGCTGTCGACCTTGATGCCGGGATACTGGCGCTGCAATTCAGCCGCATGCCGCCAGTGCGTGGTGGCGCGCCGGCCGTCGAGCAGCCCGGCGGCAGCCAGCACGAACGCCCCGGTGCAGACGCTGGCCACGCGCGCACCGCGCGCCTGTGCGTCCAGCAGGAACGCCTGCGCGCCCCGCGCGGCGCCGGCCAGCCGCGGCCCTTCGCCGCCCGGCACCACCACGATGCCGGGCCGGGCCTCGCGCCACGGACGCGTCACCACTTCGACGCCGGACGAGCTGGCCACCCGGCCGCCGCGCGCCGACACCAGTTGCAGCGCGTAGGCCGGCCCCCGCCGCCCGCCGGCGGCCTCGCCGGCTGTCTGGAACACCGACAGCGGGCCGGCCATGTCCAGCAACTGGAAACCGGGAATCAGCAGGAATGCGACGTGGACAGGCATGGCAGTTTTCAAGGGAAATATGTCATTCACGCCATAGCTTCCAACGCTAGAGTGTGGCTTGTCAACCCTTGCCAACGCCCTGTCCGCCCCATGCCCATCCCGACCCGCGCGCCTGCCGGCCGCCGCAACGCCCGCATCCTGGCCATTTGCCAGGGCCTGTACATCGCCGCCATTTCCATCGACCTGACGCTCACCGCCCTGACCGGCCACCTGCTGGCGCCGAACAAGGCGCTGGCCACCCTGCCTTTCGCGCTGATCACCGTGGCCGGCGCGGCCGTGACCTGGTTCGCCTCGCTGCTGATGCAGCGCATCGGCCGGCGCGCCGGCTTCGCGCTGGGGGGGCTGGCCGGCACGCTGGGCGGCCTGCTGTCGGTGTGGGCGGTGTTCCATGCCGATTTCTGGCTGTTCTGCGCCGGCACGGCGCTGGTGGGCGTGTTCCAGGCGTTTGCCCAGTATTACCGCCTGGCCGCGGCCGACGCAGTGGAAGCCGCCGCCAAGGCGCGCGCCATCGCCATGGTGATGGCCGGCGGCGTCATCGCCGCCATCGCCGGGCCGGCCCTGGCGGCCTGGAGCCGCGACCTGTTCCCGCTGGCCACGTTCGCCGGCGCCTACCTGATGGTGGCGCTGCTGGGCGCGGCCACGGTTGCGCTGCTGCTGGCGGGCTATCGCGACCTGCCCGACCTGCCCGCGCAGGCCGATCCGCAGGACCTGGCCGCGCCGCCGCGCCCCTTGCGCGCGGTGGCGCGCCAGCCGATCTTCGTGGCGGCGCTGGCCAACAACGTCGTCGGCTCGGTGTCGATGATGTTCGTGATGACGGCCGCGCCGCTGGCCGCGGTGGCGTGCCACCACACCATCGACGACGGCGCCAACATCATGCAGTGGCACCTGATCGGCATGTACGGGCCGGCCTTCTTCGCCGGCGCGCTGATCAAACGCTGGGGCCTGCCCGCCATGCTGGGCCTGGGCATGGCCATCAACCTGGCCTCGGCCATCGTGGCCATCAGCTCGACCAGCCTGCCCGCGTTCTACGCCGCGCTGTTCTGCCTGGGCGTGGGCTGGAACTTCATGTTCGTGGGCGGCACCACGCTGCTGGCGCAGTCGTATCGGCCCAGCGAGCGGGGCCGCGCGCAAGGCGCCGCCGAAATGCTGCGCTACGCGGCCACGGCGCTGGCCACCCTGGCGGCCGGCCCGGCGCTGGACGCGTACGGCTGGCAGGCGGTCAACCTGGCCATGCTGCCTATCGTGGGCCTGGCCGCCGCCATGACGGCCTGGTGGGTGCGCAGCGAGCGGCGCGGCCGCGACGGCACGGCGCGCGCCGCGGCGTAACCCCGCCACGGCCGGCGGCACGGGCCGGGCCCTGCAATCTGTAGTTTAGAATTGCAACATCATGCGCCCGTCCGCCCGCGCCCCCTCGTCGATACGCGCTCGCGCCGCCATCTGGCTGGCGCTGTGCGTGTTCGCCCTGAAAGCGCTGGTGCCGCAAGGCTTCATGCCGGGCACCGACCCGGGCGCCACGCTGATCCAGCTGTGCTCGGCGGCCGGTCCCGTCTGGGTGGAAGGCCCGCACAAGGCCGACCACCATCAGGACGCCCAGCACGCCGAACAATCGGCGGTCTGCCCGGTTGGCGCGGCGCTGGCCGCGCTGCCCCTGTTGTCGGCCCCGCTGGCCGTGGCCCCGGCCGATGCGCCCAGCGTGCACGTCGCGGCGCGCGCACCGCCGGCCCCCGTCGAACTCACCCCGCCTGGCGCCCCGCTCGGGGCGCGCGCACCGCCCATCCTGCTCGGTTAGTGCTTGCCAACCCGTCGCCCACGGCGACGGTCATGCCCTTCTACCGAGAGATTCCATGCCTACCCCTTCCGCCAGGACATCCGTCCTGTCGCGGCGCACGGCCGTTTCCACGGCGCTGGCCTTGTTGCTGGCGCCCGCGGCCGCGCGCGCACAAGATGCCGGCGACGGCCCCGTGGCCACCCTGCCCGCCATCTCTGTCTCCGGCGACACGCCGGCGCCCACGCTGCGCGAAAGCGCCGCCACCGGCTCGTTCCTGCAGTTGACGCCGTTCGAGACGCCCGCCAGCCTGGACATCATTTCCAACGAACAGCTGCGCCAGCGCGGCGACGTGACCGTGATGGACGCCATCACGCAGGCACCCGGCATCAGCGCCTTCCGCCATCCCGGCAACGGGGGCTCGTCGCTGTCCTCGCGCGGGTTCACCGACTCGAATTCGGTGGCCATCCTGTACGACGGCCTGCGCCAGTACGGCGGCCTGGGCCAGACCTTCGTGTACGACCCGTGGTCGGTGGACCGCATCGAAGTGCTGCGCGGCCCGGCCTCGGTACTGTACGGCGAAGGCGCCATCGGCGGCGTGGTCAACATCATCCCCAAGAAGCCCACGCGCGGCCCGATCGAAAACGAGATCCAGGCCACGGTGGGCACCCACGACACGCAGCGCCTGGGGCTGGGCAGCGGCGGCGCGCTGGACGACCGCTGGTCGTACCGGCTGGACGTCAGCGGCAACCGCAGCAACGCTGACATGAGCCTGGGCGACTCGAAGAACGCCGCCGTCACCGCCGCCCTGCGGCTGGACGTCTCGCCCGAGCTGAACTTCACGCTGACGCAGGCCTATGCCTGGCAAGAGCCCACCCGCTACTTCGGCACCCCGCTGATCGACGGCGAGATCGATTATTCGCTGCGCCACCAGAACTACAACGTCGAGGACAGCAAGATCATCTACCGCGACAGCCGCAGCGAGCTGCAAGGCGAATGGACGCCCAACGCCGACACCACCGTGCGCGGCCGCGTGTATTACATCGGCAGCGACCGCGACTACCGCAACGCCGAGAACTACACCTGGCAGCCCGGCAGCGGCCTGATCGAGCGCAGCGCCTACACCGCCATCCAGCACGACCAGTCGCAGGTCGGCGCGCGCGCCGACGCGGCCTTCAAGGGCCACGTATTCGGGCTGCGCAACCAGGTATCGGTGGGCGCCGAACTGAACCGCAGCAAGCTCACCCATACCAACAATTCGCCGTACGGCGGCACCTCGCTGGTCGATCCGTACGATGTCGAGCACGGCGATTTCATCAACCTGGCCGGCACTACGCCGCGCTACCGCAACACCGCCACCCAGTACGCCCTGTTCGCCGAAGACCGCCTGATGCTGACCGAGCGCTGGTCGGTGCTGGGCGGGCTGCGCTACGACCACATCGACCTGGAACGCGAAGACCTGGAAACCGACGCCACCGCGTATCGCCGCACGTTCACCAACGTGGGCTGGCGCGTGGGCACGGTCTACGACGTGCTGCCCACGCTGGCGGTGTACGGGCAGTATGCCGAGGCCGCCGACCCGGTGGGCAGCCTGCTGCTGCTGTCGCCGGCCAACAAGGACTTCGAGCTGTCGCAGGGCCGCCAAGTCGAAGTCGGGCTGAAACAGACCTTCTGGGACGACAAGGGCCAATGGACGCTGGCGGCCTATCACATCCGCAAGAAGAACCTGGTGACGCGCGACCCGAACGACCCGTCGCTGCGGGTGCAGGTGGGCAGCCAGTCCAGCCGCGGCCTGGAACTGACGGTGGGGGTCGAGCTGGCGCGCGACTGGCGCGTCGACTTCAACGGCGCCATCCTGGACGCGCGCTACGACGACTACACCGACAGTTCGGGCGGCGCCGCAGTCTCGCGCCGCGGCAATGTGCCGCCCGACGTGCCCGAGCGCCTGGCCAACCTGTGGGTCAGCTGGAAGTTCGCGCCGCAATGGACGGCCAGCGCGGGCCTGCGTTATGTGGGCAAACGCTACGCCGACAGCGCCAACGAGCTGGAGATGGCCGCCTACACCACCACCAACCTGGCGCTGCAATGGGAAGCCCGCCGCGACCTGAGCCTGGCGCTACGCGCCTACAACGTGTTCGACAAGCAATACGCCGAAACCGCCTACTACAACCAGACGCAATGGCTGCTGGGCACCGGACGGCGCGTGGAGCTGTCGGCCAACTACCGGTTCTGAACACCGGCCCGCAACGATCATCGACATCATGACTGCCTACGAAAACACCCCCGAACCCGATGCCGTGCGCCGCGCAGACGTCTATCGCGCCGTCTGGCGCTGGCATTTCTACGCCGGCCTGCTGGTGCTGCCTTTCCTGATCCTGCTGGCGACCACGGGCGCCCTGTACCTGTTCCACAACGAGATCGAGAACGCCTGGTATCGCGACCTGAAGCAGGTGCAGTCCACCGGCGCGCCCGCCCTGGCGCCGTCGGCGCTGACGCAGGCCGCGCTGCGCGCCCATCCCGGCACGCTGGCCAAGTACCTGCCGCCCGCGGCGCCCGACGCGGCCGCCCAGGTGGTCATCAAGCCCGCCGGCGGCGACAGCCTGAGCGTGTACGTCGACCCGTACGATGGCCGCGTGCTGGGCGCGCTGCCCGAGCGCGGCACGCTGATGTGGACCATCCGCCGCCTGCACAGCCTGGACTACTTCGGCCCCGTGGCCAACGGCGCCATCGAGATCGCGGCGGGCTGGAGCATCCTGCTGGTGCTGACAGGCATCTACCTGTGGTGGCCGCGCGGGCGCAGCCAGGGCGTGGTCACGGTGCGCGGCACGCCGCGCAAGCGCGTGTTCTGGCGCGACGTGCATGCGGTGACGGGCGCCGCGGTCGGCCTGTTCATCCTGTTCCTGGCCGTCACCGGCATGCCGTGGTCGCTGGTGTGGGGTGACCAGGTCAACCAGTGGGCGAACGGCAACAACTTCGGCTACCCCGCCGGCGTGCGCGTGGCCGTGCCCATGTCCGACGAACACCTGGCGCACATGGGGCACACCACCTGGTCGCTGGAACAGGCCCGGGTGCCCGAATCGGCGCCCACGCCGGCGATGGGCCAGCCCATCGGGCTGGACGCGGCCGTGAGCCGCTTCGACCGCCTGGGCCTGGCGCCGGGCTACGCCATCAACGTGCCGCAATCGCCCACCGGCGTCTACACCGCGTCGGTGTACCCCAACGACCTGGCGCGCCAGCGCGTGGTGCACCTGGACCAGTACAGCGGCCAGCCGCTGCTGGACATGAGCTACGCCGACTACGGCCCGCTGGGCAAGGCGCTGGAATGGGGCATCAACGTGCACATGGGGCAGGAATTCGGCCTGGCCAACCAGCTGGTGCTGGCGGCCGCCTGCCTGGCCATCGTGCTGCTGTGCGTGGCCGGCGGCGTCATGTGGTGGAAGCGGCGGCCCGCCGGCGGACTGGGCATCCCGCCCCTGCCGGCCGCGCGCGGCGCGCTGCGCGGCGTGCTGGCGCTGATGATCGCGGGCGGCATCGTCTTCCCGCTGGTGGGCGCCTCGCTGCTGGTGATGCTGATGCTGGACCTGGCCGTGCAGCGGCGGGGCCGCGCGATAGCGCGACCCTATCGCGCCTAGCGCGGCGGCCTCGGCCGCGCTAGGCGCGTCTGCCGGATCTCGTCATCGGCGCAATGACAGGGCCAGTTCCTCGCGCGTCGCGTCGATCGTTTTCGCAAGCCCCAGGCGCAGATCGTACTTTGGCTCATACCCCAATTCCGTCCTGGCGCGCGAAATATCCAACGCGCCTTTCCGGGCCGTCGGATACCGATTGCCGTGCAGATACCTTCCTGGCGCAACAGAGACATCGGCGCCGGGTACCAGTTCACGCACGACGCGCGCCACGTCGCCGAGCGTCGGGGCCTGCCCGGTTGCGATATGGTAGGCATCATATCGATGCGACGGTTTGTCCAGCGCCAGCAGAACTCCCGCCACGACATCGTCTATGTACACCTGGTCGACCGCCATGTCGGCGCCTGCCTCGAGATGACATGGGATTCCCGCCAGCGCGGCGTCGACGAAAATCTTCGGCACCCGCGGGCGCGGCAAATGGGGGCCATATACCCAACAAGTGCGGACCGTGACGAATTCCATTCCATAGCGCTGCGCATAGACACGGCCATAATGCTCGGCGGCCAGCTTGGTCAAGCCGTAGATGCTGGTGGGCTTCTGCGAGTGCTCCTCATCGATGAGGTCAGCGTCGAAATCGCCATAGGTCTCCTCGGTGCTCAGGTACACCACCCGTGAAACATCGTGAAAACGCATGGCCTCGAGCAAGTTCACCGATCCATCCACGTTGGCCCGCAAGGTATTGAGAGGGGCCTCGGCGGCGGACGCGACGCCCACCACGGCGGCGGCATGGATGACCAGGTCGGGCCGATGATTACGGAACAACTCCATGACTTGAGGCCATTCTGTCAAGTCGGCTTCCAGGAAGTCGAAGCGGGGATGCCGCGCTGCCAAGACACTCGACACGCCCGAGGCGGCTCGCAGATCCGTCCCGATCACGTCATCACCTCTGGCCAGCAAGGCCTGGACAATAGCAATACCCAGCCAGCCGGACGCTCCCGTCACAAGAATGCGATTTCCCATGATGTCCGGTGCCTCACTCATCCACGGGCGGCGTGGTAATGACCAGGAAGACCAGGGTATCGGTTCCCGTGCAATGCAGCTCGTGGGTCACTCCTGGCGGGATAAAGGCCACATCGTTGGCGCGCACTACGCGGCGCACACCGTCGGTAATGATGACGCCCTCGCCCTTGAGCACATGGTAGATCTGCTCCTGGACCTTGTGGACATGCGCCTCGACATACGCACCCGGCTCATAGCAGGAAAGGCGGTGGTCGAATAACCTGCTGCCGCAGAGTTCATGTGTGACGATCGCCTTGGACAGCGCCTGGTCGTGATGGCCGGGATACTCCGTCCAGAACAGCTCGGCCAGATTGCGCACGACGCACGCCCCGTATGCGGCGACTTCGCGGCCGCCCGTGTTTTCGGCATTCGCCGATCGAGTACTCATCAGTGTCTCCTCACGCTTCATTCAATAATCAAGTCCATAATCGATAATCGCCCGGATGATCGACAGGCCGGGGCCGCACCCGGGCGCCTAACTCTTCCTGCCCTGAAACACCCCCAGGCGATCCAGGGCGTCATGACTGCGCACAATGGCGTCCTCGCCATCCGGATCGATGATCTCGAGCAAGATCGGTCCGCGATACGAAGAACCTTGCAGTGCTGCCGAAAATTCCCGCCACGGGACATCCCCACTCCCGATCGAACTGTGCCGCCATGCCGATCGGGTGGTGTCGGAACAATGGACGAGGCTCAGGCGCCCATCCAGCAAAGCCAGGCCCTCTGATGGGGATTCGCCCACGAAATGCGCATTGGCAACGTCGTAGCACACGCCCAGGACATCGTCGTTTCCCATGGCATCCATGAACCGGATCAAGTCTTGCGCCAGCGGCAGGGCCGCAAACGGCACGTTCTCTATGGCGAGTACGACAGACCTGTCGCGGGCATGCGGGATGAGCCGGCCTATCGTTTCCTGCAACCACGCCTGCAACGGGGCCTTGCCTGGCGGAAGCAGTGGATTGAGGCGCCCAGGGACCACCACCAACCGAGACGCGCCCAGATCGGCCGCCAGGTCGATGGCCAGCCTGAACATGTCGACCGAATACTCCCGCGCCCGGGAAAACGGACTGGCCAGATTGGTATCCAGGCTGGGGAGATTCAGCGAGCAGAATGACGCCCCGATATCCCGCATGAAATCACCCATCTCGCGGCGCTGCGCAAGCGGCATGTCCAGATCCAGGTGTGGCGGGTTGATAACGCCCTCGAACAGCCTGAAGCCGCGAGCCGCCAGCCCGGCCAGGCAATCACGAATCCCGTTGGTCCAGATGTAGCCGTAAGTATTGACGCCGGCGTATCGCGCATGCATGGAAGATCCTTGGCTGAAAGATGGACGGCGTCAGGAGCCCGGGCACGACGGCGGGACGCTGTCGGCGCGCGATGAATGCGGCCCCGAACGTGCCACCAGGCGCCCCGCCCGCCTGCCGGACACGAATGCCCACGCAAGATGATGGCCATGCCCCTTCAACAGCAGTCCCCCCTGGCCGGTCGAACCCGCTGCGTACAAGCCGGCGATCGGCTGATCGTCGGCATCCAGCACCCGCAGGTCAGTGTCGACCTTGACGCCTCCTTCGCTATGGACGAAAACCGATCTCACCGGGCCCAGCGCGATGTAGGGGCCCGACGTCCTGCCGGCGAGTGCATCTTGCATGTGAACGGGGTTCATTCCCAGCTTTCTCGCCAGATCCCGCGGCGACGGCGCGGCGGTATGGATATCCTTCCGGTTGCGTGCGTAGTCCGGCAAGTACGCGTACGCAACACCGGGCGCGGTAGAGATGAAATCCGGCCATTCCGAAAAACGCCTGGCCACGGCTTGGTCAAAGACGATCCAGCCCCTGTTGCCGGGCTCCTGCGCCAGCGCATGGGGCAATTGCCCGGTCTCGGCCTGCACCGGCCTGCCCTCCTGGTTGACCAGCACCGCGCCAGCCCGGAAAAGCTCCATCGACGGAGCCAGCGCAGTCGTCAGAAATTGCATGAGGAAGGGTCGCAGGATCGCCTGGGGAAGGTGGTCCATGCTCCATTGCATGAGCACGGCCAGTCCGCGCCAGGGCGGCAACCGCCGCAATAGCGTTTCCTTCGCCGGCGGCACGAAGCGCAGTTCCGGGCCCAGTGCCAGGTCGCCATTGACGACGCGGGCGCCGAGTTGCTCGGCCATTTTCTGGCCGTCTCCGGTAGCGGTCGCGTTGATGGCCGCCACCTGGGCTTCGCGCGGCCCCATGAATCGGGCCTTCAGTTCCGCAGAATTGGTGAAGTCTCCGGCGGCCAGGATGATGCCCTTCGCGCCGAAGACGCACTCGCGCCGCCCGGCGTACGCGACTTCGGCTCCGATGACACGGCCGTTGTCCTGCAGCAGCCGCAGCACTTGGGCGCGCGTGCGGATGTCCACGCCCGCGCGTCTGGCCCGGCGTTCCAGGTGGTAGATGAAGGACCGCGAATTGGGCAGGACATTGTGCATGCGCGGCTGCCGGTGCGGGGGCTCCGGCATCGGGCCCATGAAACGCACCCCTGAATCCAGCAGCCACTGGAAGGCCGCAGGCACCTCGTCGCACAGTATCCTGCGCAGCGCATCGTTGTCGCGGCCAGCCAATGCGCCGGCGAAACCCGGCATGTCTTCCCAGTGGTGCTCGGGGCTGTCGACGATGCCTTGCGCGCGCTGGTGCGGGGTCTGGGTGGCCGACACCGAACCGATCGACCACGCGGTCGACCCGCCCAGTTCGGGGTTTTTCTCCAACAGCAGCACACTCGCGCCAGCCTCGCGAGCCTCGATGGCTGCCGCCAGGCCGGCGCCGCCTCCGCCCACGACGATCACGTCGAACGTCGTATTGCCCATCAGCATGCCCGCCCTTGTGCCGGGAACGGTTTGCCAAAGGCGGGTTCCAGGTACGGAATCGGCGGCAATTGCCATGTGCCGGTGGAAGGAGGCCTGACGTCGGCATCGACATGCACATCGATCACGCAGGGCCGGCGCCGCTTGATGGCGTTCTCTACGGCGCCGGCCAGGTCTTCGCTGCGTGTCACGGTGACCCCATCCGCGCCGCAGGCACGTGCCCAGGCGGCGAAGTCCGGGTTGTAGCGCTCGCCTCCCGGCCCCTGGGGTCCCTTGTAAAAGGCCGTGCCCAGTTCGCGCCCTTCGAACAAGCCGTATTGCAGGTCGCGGATCGCACCCCAGGCAAAGTTGTTCCAGACGACCCAGATGCAAGGAAGGCCATACTCGACCGCCGTGGCAACCACATAAGGCGCCATCATGAAGCCGCCGTCGCCGACCACCGCCACGCAGGGACGATCAGGCGCGGCAAGCTGGGCGCCCAGCACACTGCACACCCCAAAGCCCATCGACGAATAGCCCCAGCTGTTCAGCATGCTTGCCGAGCGCCTGGGACGCCAGAACTGCATGAACCAATTGTGGTGCACGCCGGAATCCAGCGCCAGGATGACATCCTCCGGCAAAGCCGCCTGCAGTGTTCCGACGACATATTCCGGACGAATCGGGGTGGTTATCGCGCTGAAATTCGGGGCAACGAAAGCCTGCCATTCGGCAGTCCAGCGGGCAAGATCGCCGCGCCATTGTTCGAAACGTTCGTGCCTTATGTCGCTGTATCTTTCGAGGCCCCCCAGCAGTTGGCCGCAGAAGGTCTTGGCATCGGCGATCACGCCCAGGTCCGGCGCATAATTGCGGCCGATTTCGGCGGGGTCGATATCGACATGCACCAACCTGGTCTTCGGGAAATTCCACGAGTACCCCGGATGCCAGGAAGAGGATGAGCGATCATCAAAGCGGGTTCCCACACAGATCACCAGGTCGGCATGCCGGCCCGCCTGGTTGGCGGGGTATGCGCCGTTGCGTCCGATGAACCCCAGCGTCAGCGGATCCTCGGCTGGCACGCAACCCATGCCATTGGGGGAGGTAATCACCGGGATGCCCAATGTCTCTTGCAGCTGTGTCAGCTCGGGCCCCGCGCCGGACAATGTGGCGCCGTGGCCGATGAACAGGACGGGGCGACTGGCCGCGGCCAGCATGGCCAATGCGGCGTCCAGGTCGGGCTCGCTCGCCGCGGGGCGATGCGCGCCCAACACATGCCCGCGAGCCGGGGTCGCTATTTCAGCTTCCTCTTGGAATACGTTGTAGGGAATATCGAGATTCACCGGGCCCGGTCGGCCCGTCACCATCGTGTCGAACGACTGGCGCATTGCCAGCGGCAGCATTTCCACGCGCGAAGGCTGAAAACTGCGTTTGACGACGGGCCGCATGACCTGCGAAAAGTCCGCCTGGTTATGTTTGTACAGTTCCTGAAATGGCCCGCGGTTGGCCTGCGACGTCGGCACGTTGGCGGTAATTGCCAGGAATGCCGACGAATCGGACAGTGCCGTGATCAGCGGCATGACCATGTTTGCAGAGCCCGGGCCAGTCGAGGTCAACGTCGCGACCGGCGCATGCCGTATGCGGAAGTATCCGTCGGCCATGTGGCCCGCGCATTGCTCGTGCCTGGGCGACACGAGCGTGATTTCATCCTTGCGCTCGTGCAATGCGTCCAGGATTCCCACATTTCCATGGCCGCAAATGCCGAATACATAAGGCACTTTCTGCCGGACCAGATAGTCCACGATGAATTCGCCTCCCTTCATTCTGGTCATGTCGCGGCTCCCGAAACCGTATCCGGCATAAATGTCACCACCCTGTCCTCGCTCATTTCCCTCATGGCGAAATAAGGGCCTTCGCGGCCAAACCCGCTTGCCTTGGAACCGCCATAAGGCATCATGTCGACGCGCGAGCTGGATGTTTCGTTAATATGAACTCCGCCGACCCGCAACTCGCGGGCGAAACGGAATGCATCGTCGACGCGGTTGGTGAATATGCCAGTGGCCAGGCCGAAAGGCGTGGCATTGATGCGTTCGATGGCGTCCTGCGTGCTCGATATGGGCACCAACGCCATGACCGGCCCGAACACTTCCTGGCAACTGACCTTCATGCTTTCGTGCAGGTTCGCCAGCAACGTCGGCGCGATGACATTGCCTTCCCGGATGCCGCCGGCCAGGCAGTCGGCGCCTTGCTCGACTGCCTGGTGGATCCAACCCTCGATACGCCCGGCGGACGCCCGGCTGATGACCGGGCCCACCTGCGTCGTGGCGTCGGACGGATCGCCATACTTGAGATCCCTGGTGCGCCGGACGAGCCGATCGCGCGCTGTCTTGAATACGCGCTCATGCACGAGCAATATCTGGATGGAGGTACAAACCTGGCCCGCTTTGCGATAGGCGGCATTCACGACTTTTCCCAATGCATCATCCAGATTGGCGTCATCGCACAGGACGCCGAATGCGATCGAACCGAGTTCCATCTGCGTGCGCCGCAGCCCGGCCCGCTTCTGAATGGCGCGACCGGCTTCCGTGCTTCCGGTAAAAGCGACGAACTGCACCGCCGGGCTATCGAGCAAGGCATTCACGACCTCTTCGCCGCCGTGCAATACCGACAACATGCCAGGAGGCAGCCCAGCTTCGATAAGGGCATCCGCCATTTCGCAGGCAACGGCCGGCGTACGCGGCGAAGGTTTCAGGATAACGGCGTTGCCCGCGGCAATAGCCGGCGCCACCTTGTGCGCGACAGTATTCAATGGCGAATTGAACGGCGTGATCGCGCAAATGACGCCCAAGGGTACCCGCAACGTCCATGCAACTCTACCGGCCTGCCCCGGCGCCCCTTGCACCGGAATGACTTCGCCGCAGAAACGCCTGGCCTCCTCTGCGGACAGGCGGAAGGTCTGTATGCATCGCTGGATCTCGCCGCTTGCGTCGCTCGTGGTGAACCCCGCTTCCGCGCACAAGATGCGCCGCAGGCGGTCCGCCCGCTGCGCCAGAAGGGTCGCCGTCCGATCGAGTATTTCGCCGCGACCGTGCGGGGTAAGACTGCTTTTCCGGAACGCATCGTCGGCCCTCCCCACAGCCTGGGCGATCTGCGCCCCGGATGGCACATCCACGCGCGCGAAGACGGCATCGCTGTATTTGTCCAGGACGTCCATGCTTCCCGCTTCGCCGCGTACCCAGGTGCCGGCAATCAGATTCCCATATTGAATCGGTGCATCGCTCTTGCCATCCTTTCCCACCACCCCCCCCCTTTTGACCTGTGCGGGAAAATCGCGTTCGACCCGTGCGCGCCTACCCTATGGGCAAGGCCCCATCACCGGCGATACCGGACTACCGCGTCAAGCTTGCGCAAATAGATACCTAGACCATGCCGCCATTCGGCTGCACGATCTGGCCGCTGATCCAAGATGCCCGTTCCGAGGCAAGAAAGGCCGCCACTGTGGCGATTTCGTCGGGCGTTCCGATCCGGTCGAATGGGCTCAGCGCCGCCGCCCGGGCCTTGGCCTGATCGGTTTTCCCCGCGTTGAACAGATCGGTTTCAACCGGCCCCGGAGCAACGCCATTGACGCGGATTCCGCGCCCCGACAGTTCTTTCGCCATCGAGCGCAATAGCGACTCCACGGCGGCCTTGGACGCCGTGTATGGCCCCCCGCCCTGGACGGCCACCCGCACCATCGATGTTGTGATTCCGATGATGCTGCCGCCGTCCAGGGTCTGGCGGGCCGCTTCCGACAGCACATTGAACGCACCCACCAGGTTGACTTCGATCAGGTCCCGGAAGCGGCTGAGCTCGAACTCGGCAACGGAGGCTGGCGGCACGTTGATGCCGGCATTGGCAATGACGCAGGACGGCCCCGCGCCGAAATCCCGTCGGGCATCCGAGAACACGCGAGCCACGTCCTGAGGATCCCTGACATCGGCTGGATAAGCCCGTTGGCCAGCGGCCGCCACACGCAGCGACGGCCTGGACACATAGGTCCAGGCCACGTCGTAGCCGTCGTCGGCCAGGGCGTGCACGCAGGCACGGCCGATTCCCCTCGACCCGCCAAACACGATTGCCAGCTTTTTTTCCATGACCTGTTTTCCTTGCGCCGCAAGGCGCGCCTGCACTGCCGACGTGCTCATGAAGCGGCGGATTCCTTCGGACGAAAACGGGGTATGGGCGGGCCCTCTTTGAGTTCGTCCCACCAGAGTCCGACCTGCATTCCCACCTGAACCCTGTCCGGCGGTATATCGGTGACATTGGTCACCAGACGGACCCCGGGCAAACCGGGAAACTCCAGCACGGCCACGACATACGGCAGCCTGCTCTGGACGGCGGGATGGCTGGCGTGGTGAACGACCGTATAGGTGTAGACCTCGGCCTCGTCTGGCGCTTGAACCCACTTCACACCCGTGCCATGGCAATGCGGACAAATGGGAGAAGGAGGATGCCGCAGCATGCCGCAGGCATCGCACGCCTGGAAACGGAGCTCGCGCCGTCGGCAGTTATCCCAGAATCCCGCATCGTCCATATTGGGCTCCACGCCCGGCATATCGTCTGGAAAATAAGCCATCAGTCTCTCCCTAGAATCACGCCACTGGTGGGCGATACACCCAACCCCCCCGTCACCAGGCAGAGCTCGGCATCCTTGATCTGGGTCGAGGACTCGCTGCGCATCTGCCGGACCCCTTCGATCAGCAGGTTCATTCCGTGCACGTAGGCTTCCGACAACTGCCCGCCCGAGGTATTCAGCGGAAGCCCGCCATCGGGACGTATGTTGCCCTCGGCCACGAACGCGCCGCTTTCGCCGCGGCCGCAGAATCCATAATCTTCCAGCGCCATCAGCACCATGCCGCTGAAATGGTCGTAGATCTGCGCAACGTCGATATCGGTGGGCTTCACGCCGGCCTTCCCGAAAAGCGTCTTCGCCACGCGACGATTGTTGGTAGACGCATAGTCCTCGTCGGGCATGTTGTTGCTGCCCAGCGGGCCCGATCCCCATGCCGGTCCGCTGCCATGCGCGACAGCCACCACCTGCACGGCTTTCGCCGGCAGGTCGCGCGCCCTTTCCCGCGATGTGACGATGACGGCGCAAGCGCCATCTGTCTCGAGGCAGCAATCGAATAATCTCAAGGGTTCCGCGATCCAGCGCGACCCAAGATAATCTTTCTTGGTCATTTCCCGGCCGTGCATGACGGCGTTGGGATTTCGATTGGCGTTGGCCCGCGCATTGAGCGCGATTTCCGCCAGATGGTCTTCCGTGATGGGGTACAGGTGCATAAAGCGCCGCACCACCATGGCCAGCATCTGGGGCGGCGCGAACAATCCATAGGGGTGAACAAAGTTCCCGTGCGTGCGGCCCTGCCCGAAACGCCCGAAGCGTCGCGTCTGCCCTTGGCACAAACCCCGATACACGACAACGACTTCCGCTTGCCCGGACTCCACCGCGGCGCAGGCTTGCGACAACGCGGCGATCGAGCCGCCGCCGCCGCCGCCCCAGACCATCGACGACCAGCGCATTTCGGGCACGCCAAGGGCCACTTGCATCAATGGCCCCTCGTTGGCGTCGTTCGAAAAAGAGGCGAACCCGTCCACGTCCCGGGCGGTCAGGCCCGAATCCTTCAATGCGGACGAAATGGCCTCGGCGGTAATCTGGAATTGGCTTTTTTCCATGATTCCGCCCCAACGGGTGAACCTGCTTTGCCCACATCCCACGATGGTGGCTGCTCTGTCATGCCTGCTCATCATTGCTCCTGTGAAAAGGCTTGGCGCCCGGCCTGCAACCGAGCCCGGATCACTTCACGGCTGAATCGGTTTCCTCACCGACGAAGATCACGCCGGCGCGTTCCAGGCAGGCGATCTCTTCGCTGCTCTTGCCGAGCAGGCTGACAAGAACGTCTTTGGTGGCGTCTCCCAGGCGCGGAGCCGGCCGGATGGGCGGCGCGGGAGTGCCCAGCATTCGCGGCACGACACCTTGCATCTTGAAAGGTCCGATGCGCGGATGCGCTACCGTCACGAATGACTCCCGTGCCCGATAATGCGGGTCCTGCATGATTTCCTCGACGCCGTATATCAGGCAATGCGGCTGCTGGGCGGCCTCGAGCCTGGCGCACACTTCTTTACTGGACAGGGACTTGACCCATTCGCCCACAATGCGGTTTATCTCGGTCAGGCGCTGCGCACGGGCATCATGCAGTGCGAAGCGCTCGTCGGCGCACAGGTCCTCTCGTTGCATGGCTTTGCAAAGTCGCTGGAATATGGCATCGCTGGACACCGTAATCGCGATGAATCGCCCGTCTGCCGTTTCGAAATGGTCGCCTGGCGAGGCATTGGGATTCTCGTTTCCGCGACGCGCGCGCGTGATGCCAAGTTGCTCGTAGCTGGTCAGCATGGAATCCGTCAACCTGAACATCGCCTCGTACATGGCGATATCCAGATGCTGTCCCGTTCCCCCACACGCATCGCGGTGGTACAACGCCATCATGATCGAGAACGCCGCGAATATCGCGGTGCCGTAATCCGCCAGGGCGACACCCGGCCGCACCGGCGGCCGGTCAGCGTACCCGGTCATGTTGAGTATTCCGGAGAACGCCTGCGCCATGCGGTCGTAGGCCGGACGCTCGGAATACGGCCCCGTCTGTCCAAAGCCCGACACGCTCGCCATGACCAGCTTGGGATTGGCGGTTTTCAGCGTGTCATACGACAGCCCCCAGCGGGCCATGGTCCCCGGCCTGAAGTTCTCGATCAGCACATCGGCGTGGGCAACCAGGTCCAGCAGCAATGCGCCCCCTTCTTTCTTGCGCAAGTCGAGGCACACAGACCGCTTGTTGCGCGACTCCACATTCCACCACAGGCTTTCTCCATTGACATAAGGGCCTATCGTGCGCATCGGATCGCCGGACCCCGGCTGCTCTATCTTGAGCACGTCGGCCCCGAAATCGCCCAGCAAAGTCCCGGTAAACGGGCCCGCCAGCATGGTGCCCAGATCCAGCACACGGACGCCCGCCAACGGGCCACCTGAATTGCTGCCACCCATCTCTACTCCCTTCAAACTGGTTTTATCGCTACATGCCCTTCTGCGCGCTCGCGGGCATTGCCTGGATGACCTTTCCCCATTTCTTCAGGTCGATCTGTATCTGACCGGCCAGTTCGACGGGCGACCTCACCATGGTGTCGTAGCCCTGGCTGACGAGATAGTCCTTCATCTCGCCGGAACCGAGCACTTTCGTGATGGCGCCATTCAGCTTCGTGGTGATGTCCGCAGGCATGCCTGCGGGGCCGAAAAACGCATACCAGCCGTTCACGGTGAATTCCGGGTAGGTTTCACGCACGGTCGGCAGTGTTGTGAACAGAGCGTGGCGTTTTTCGCCGGTGGTCGCGATTCCCTTGAGCTGGCCCGCCTCGATCAAGGGAACCGCTCCCCCCAGGACCATGAATGTGAAATCCACGTACCCGCCCATCAGGGCGGGGGTAATGGGATTCGATCCCTTGTATTGAATGTCGTTGAACGTGACCCCGGTGTCTTGTGCCAGCAGGGAAATGGCCAGGTGCGTTCCCGTCCCGACTCCCGCAGAGGCCGCGGCGACCGTGCCCGGGCTTTTCCTGGCCTTGTTGATCAACGCCTCGATGGAATTGATGGGCGACTTTCCATCCACGACCAATACGTAGGGAAATGAACCGATCGTGGCGATGGGCGTGAAGTCTTTGACAGTGTCGTATGGCAATTTCGACAGGTACGGAGCGATTGCCATCATGCTATAGGCACTCAACCCGACCGTATAGCCGTCTGCCGGTGCCTTGGCCAGTTTCGCCATGCCTATGGCTCCGCTTGCGCCGGTCGAATTGACAATCACCACTGGCTGGCCCAGCTCATTAGCGAGCTTCTCGGCGATTTTCCTGGCGAGCTGGTCGGTCGGCCCGCCCGCCGCGAAGGGAACGATCACATTGATCGGACGCTCCGGCCAGCCAGCTGCCGATGCCGCCCCACAGGACATCGCCAGTGTCAATATCACTGCACAAATATGTTTCCACATTCTCGTCTCCTTTATAGGCTCGATGCCTGGTCGCTCTATCGGCGTTGTCGTCTTCCAGCGCAAGCTATTCGTGCTTCACAAACGCCGGTCTTTGGGTCGGGCGCAGTTCGACTCCGCCCGCGCGTTCCTTATCCCAGTAGCCATCCAGGCTCTGCTCGGCCCTTTCCTTCAGCAACGCCTTCTGTATCTTCTGGCTGGCGTTGATCGGCAGTTCGCCGACAAATTCGACATAGCGCGGCACCATGAAATAAGCCAGGTTTCGTCCGCAATGCGCGATCAGCGCTTCGGGCGCCAGCTTCTTCCCCGCGGCAAGCACCACGGACACGGCCACCTCGTCCTCGGTCGAATCGGAGCGCACGGGATAGGCCGCCACGGCTGCTACGTCAGGATGCGAAGCGATCGCGCTCTCGACCTCGAAGGCGGAAATGTTCTCGCCCCTGCGACGAATCGCGTCTTTGAGTCGGTCTTTGAAATACAAATATCCATCTTCATCCAGGTAGCCACGATCGCCCGTGTGAAACCACAGATTCCGGCGGCTCTCGATCGTCGCTTCGGGCATCTTGTAATAGCCGGAGGCGCTGCCCCAGGGGTTATTGCTGCGGACGATGATTTCGCCCGGCTCGCCTGCCGCCATGTCGATATCGTGTTCATCGACGATGCGGATCTCGATGCCCAGCCTGGGCAAGCCCGCAGCGCCGAGCTTCTCGCGCGGCGCATCCGGGCCGTAGCAGGCAATGCTGCAAAAATCGGTCAGGCCATAAGAACTCATGATCCGCACGCCGTACCGCGCCTCTATCCGGTCGCCAAATGCCGGTATCGGCGTGACCCCCATGCGGCGCAGCTTGTGATTGCGCTCATGCACGTCGGGAGCACGCGCCCACAGGAAACTCATCACCGCACCCAGGCAATTCGTAACGGTCGCTTCGGCCGTCGCCACGTCGGACCAGAACCGGCTCGCCGAAAAGCGGCGGCTCATCGCGATCGATGCGCCCGCCATCAGCGCACCCAACGTTCCACACAACCAGGCATTCCCGTGAAACAGGGGCAAATACACATAAACGGTGTCGGACGAGTCGTACCCGTGATGCAGCGCGTAGTCCCACCCCCAGTAAAGGGTATGGGCCTGCGAGCACATGATCGCCTTGCTCGGCCCCGTCGTGCCCGACGTGTACATCAGGAACGCCAGGTCGGAATACCTGGGCGACGCGGGTGGAGGCCCGTCGTACTCCCGCAGCAGGCTCGCGAAGCGCGCTTGAGGAATCCCCCGACCCGGCGGCGGGCTATCCGCGGCCGGGTCGGGGCGGTCATCCTGGCGGCCGGGGGTCGATGCCGCGTCATGGACAATGATCCGTCGAACCAGCGGAAGACGATCGATGATCTCCTGCACGAACGGCATCGATGCAGTGTCGACAATCAATGCATGGCAGTCCGCATGCGTCAGCAGGTATTCGAGCAGGTCGCCGCGCGCCGCAGTGTTGATGGGAACGGTAACGGCTCCCAGCCTGGCCAGGCCGAAATAGGCCAGCAACTGCTCGGGACAGTTGTCCATCATGACTGCCACGTGGGTGCCCGGCCCGATGCCCTGAAGCTGAAGATTGCCAGCGACCGTGGCCGTCAGGCTGTTCCACTTCGCGTAGGAATAGCGACGCCCGTCCGGCAGGTATTTCAGGAAGATGGCATCGCCATGTTCTCGGGCCTTGCCAGCGAGCACCGCGGCGAAGGTGAGCCCGCGCGGGTCCGGACGCGGCCCTCGAGCCTGCTGCGGCGCTATCCGATTCCGGGCAGTCTCCAGGCGCACGGGCATGCCTTTCTCAGACGCCTGCGGCGCTTTTCGGTTCGACACGGAAATGCTCCGGAACATCGATATTGAACAGGCGGGCCGCGTTCAAACCCACAATACGAGCCGTATCGTCCCTGGGCATGCCATAGTTTTCGATGATTTCTTGAGAGTACGGCCAGGTACCCTCCAAATGGGGGTAATCGTTGCCCCACATGATGCGATCGGTGCCCAGCAAGTCGCGCAGTTCGATGCCGACAGGGTCATCCTGGAAACTGGCGTGCCCATGCTGCCTGAAGTACTCGCTGGGTTTTTGCTGCAACTTCGGAGAAACCCAGAAGGCATGCTTTTCGAATGCCTCATCCATCGCATGGATTGCGAACGGCACCCAACCGGCCCCGGCTTCCACCGTGGCGAATTGCAGATTCCTGAAGCGCTCCAGGACACCCGACGCGCACAATTCCACAGCGGGCTGCAACACGGTATTGACCGCGTGCACCACATAATTGATGATGGCGCCGCCCTGGCCACTCGATGTGCGAGGGTCTTTGCCCGTTCCCGCATGGAAACAGATCGGCATGCCGATTTCGTCCAGCGCCGCCCACATCGGATCGAAATCGGGACTGTTATAACCCCGCCCATCCCGTAACAGCGGCGGAATCATGATCGCGTGAAATCCCATCTTCGCTACCCGCTCGATTTCCTTGATAGCGATATTCACATCGGCAGGCGGAATGGCCGCAACCGGGAAACTGCGGCGACTATTCCTGAACGCCTCGTGGACCCAGTCGTTGTAGACCGAGCACATTGCATAGTTGTGTTCCGGATCTGGCGAGGCCCAGCAGACCAGCCCCTTGTTGGGAAATACGATCTCGGCGTCGATGCCGTCGTAGTCCATATCGGCCTGGCGTTCCGGCCCGATACCGCCTTGTTGCTGGAACATCGCCCCTTTGGTTCGATCCAGCTGCGGCCGTTTTCCTTCGTGTTCGCTGCGTTGCTTGAAATCCTCGACCAAGACCTGTTCACTGCGGGGCGCTTCCCGGATCCGCGAGGGACGCAGGCCTTCCACGGAAAACCACTTCCTTCCCTGCTCGTCCACCTTGATCTGCGGCATCCGATCCCTGAATTTCTCGTCGACGCGTTTAGTCCAGAGATCGGGCGGCTCGTTGACATGACTGTCCGCCGAAACCACGAAGTAGTCCTTCAATGTCTCTTTGGCATTGCGTTGCTCGATGGACGCGGTGGTTTCCATAAGTCTCCTCGCTGATTGATGGGCAGATGAAATTTATATTTAGGCATATCTGTTATGCCACTTTAGCATCATCGATGAACTTTGCAAGCACTAATTTGCGATGCTGGCGAGCCGGCTGGCATCTGTATGTGCAGCCGATCAAGTTATGCTTGCCCACGTCACCCTTCCTGGATCCCCTATGACGAACGCCAGAAAAACCAGCCGCAGTCAGGTAGCCAATATCGCCAGTCGCGATCTGATCGACAGCCGGCGTCTGTTCTATTTCTTCCACGTCGCCCGCCTGGGCAGCTTCAGCGCCGCCGAGACCTTTCTCGACATTGCCCAGTCGGCAATGAGCCGCCAGATCCAGCAACTGGAATCCGACATCGGCGTGCAGTTGCTGGAGCGCACGGGACGCGGAGTAGAACTGACGGAGTTCGGCGATATTCTCTACAAGCAGGCGGACGTAATCCTGGAACAGATGGCATCGGCCCTGACCCAGATTCACGCCGCTCGCCGGCGGCCTGCCGGCGAAATTAGCGTGGGGGGCTCGTCGGTAGTCATGGCGCACTACATGCCCGAGATCATCGAACGGTTCTCCAGGCAATACCCCGAAGTACGCATCACCGCATTGCAGGCCGCCACCGGCGACGTCTACGAACGGGTGATACAGGGGCAACTGGATGTCGGTGTGGTCTTGTATGTCCCGAACTCGAACAAACTGAGCTCGCAAAGATTGATGGTCGAGCCTCTGGTGCTGGTCGGGCGCAAAGACCATCCCATCACAAGCAAGCAGACGGTCACCCCCGCGACGCTGGCCGAACTGGACCTGCTGCTGCCGGCTTCCCCGCACGGTATGCGAGAGATGATCGACCAATACTTCGATACCCACGGTATCGAGCCGAAGTGCCATCTGCAGATAGACAGCGTGCCGCTGTGCAAAGCCATCGTGCTCAAGAACGACGTCTGCTGCATCATGCCCCAATCCTCTTTCGATCAAGAGTTCGATTCGACGTTGTTTTCCAGCACGCCCTTCCGGCCGGCCATCCACCGCACGATGTATGTGGCCAGCTTGACCGAACGCGCAAAGCAGCCCCTGGTTGCCGCATTGACCCGGCACATCGTGGATGTGTTCAAAGAGCGCGGCTGACAGCCCGACGCGCCCGCGCGACCGGCCGGTGAGCCGCTGGATACAGGGTTTTTCCTACTATGATATAAATATCACATCGGTATAACAGCATTCTTATTACGGCATACAAAAATGAACGATAGACACTAACCCCGGCGACCATGATCTCCGGGTCCGAACGGTTCAGGAAGAGGTTGTGCCTTCCGTCCAAACGAGGAGACGACAAATGAGTACCCGGAGGTTTGCGCTGTCAGTTGCGTTGGCGTGTGCTTGCGCCGCAAATGTGGCCGCAGAAGAGGCCTGGCCATCCCGACCCATCACATGGATCGTGCCATTCCCCGCCGGAGGCGCCACCGATGTCCTGTCGCGAGCGGCGGCGGAACGATTGGCGGCTGTGCTGAACGTTCAGGTCGTCGTGGAGAATGTGCCTGGGGCATCGGGCTCGGTCGGCCTCGAACGCTTGAAACGCGCGGCTCCGGATGGCTACACAGTCGCCACCAGCCCGAACAGCATGCAGTCGGTTCTGCCTTATCTTGCCAGCTCCCCCTTGCCGTTCAATACGCTGAAGGACTTCACGCCCCTGGCAGGTATCTCATCATTCCAATACGTCATCGACGTCAAGGCGGACTCGCCCTACCGAACGCTCGACGACCTCATCCGCAAGGCGCGCGAGGCCCCGGAAACCGTCTCGATGGGAACGACGGGAATCGGTTCCGGCAGTCACCTTGGTGGGATTCTTCTGGCTCATATGACCGGCGTGAAGTTCAATGACGTCAGGTACAAAGGAGGAGCGCCAGCACTGACGGATTTGATGGGCGGCCATATCGATTTCGTCGTGGATCCCGTCGGCGGATCGCTGGGGCATATCGATGCCGGCAAGCTGCGCGCCCTGGCGGCAAGCGGCGCCCGCCGCATCGGCCAGCTTCCGGATGTGCCGCTCGTTGCCGATACCGTTCCGGGCTACGAACACATGGGCTGGTTCGGCCTGTACGGGCCCGCCAACCTGCCGCCGCGCGTCGTCCAGACCTTCAGCGAAGCAATGAGCCGAGTCCAGAAGGACCCGAAGTTCCTCGAAGCCCTGGATAAACTTGCCTATGAGCCCATGCCGGCCAGCCCGCAGCAGCTCGACGCCCGCCAGCGTGCAGAGTTCGACAACTGGGGCAAAGTACTGAGCGAAGCCGGCCTCATTGACAGCCCCAGCAAGACCGCGCAATCAAACTAGCGCCGCCGCAAGCCGGGCGCGGCGTTGGCGTGGACCGCCACCGTCATTTCTCGAAGGATGGCCGGCAGCGATGCCGGCCATCCTCATTTGCCTCAGGCTCCGGCTTTACTTTTAAATCATATCAAATTAGCATATCTGCTATGACAAATTTATAGTTCATATTGGAGGCGCCGTGAAGCGTTCGAGCGAGTCACCCCGGCAAAGAAGCATTGCGAATCCCCCGGACCAGGAGCCGGACCAGCCTGGGCCGCCCGCCACGCACTCACCGACGATCGCCCATCCGCACGCCCCCATCGCGCCAGATGGCGTGACCAAGGCGCTGCCGGTGGACCCAAGAGAGCTGCGCAATACGCTCGGGGCTTTCGTTACCGGGGTGACCGTCGTCACGACGCTCGATCGCGAAGGAAAGCCCCAGGGCGTCACGGCCAACTCGTTCAGTTCGGTATCGCTGAACCCGCCCCTGGTCCTCTGGAGCCAATCGCTGCAGGCAAAGAGTTTTGGCGCGTTTCGTGATAGCGACCATTTTGTGGTCAACATCCTCGCCCACCACCAGGTAGAAATTTCGCAGCGTTTCGCGAAAACAGGCGAAGACAAGTTTGCGGGCGTCAATACAACACCCGGCTTGACCGGCACGCCGATCATCGACGGCTGCGCGGCCTTTCTCGAGTGCCGAAAAGTCGCCACTTATCCTGGGGGGGACCACGCCGTCTATATTGGCGAAGTCATGCGTTTTGCCCGCATCGAGACGCCCCCTCTCGCCTTCAGCGCAGGCCAGTACGCGCGGACCTATATACATGATGTGGGCAGTGTCGACGCGACCGAGCAGGGGGCCGACCTGCGGCAGGTCCACGCGCTGCAACTGGCCAATGCCGCCTTGCCGGGTATTTGCGGACGCATCGGCTCGTCGATCGGCCTGGCGGTATGGGGCAACCGAGGCCCCACCGTGATCCGCTGGGAACTGTCCGCAACGCCGGTATTCAAGGACCTGCACACCGGCCTGGTGGTGTCTCCCATACTGTCGGCGTGCGGCCTGGCATTTTCGGCTCATTGCCAGGGCGACAATAAAGTGGCCGCCGAGATCGACGCCGCTTTCACCCGGCTGGACCAGTCCAGTGTGCCCGAAAAGCCCACCCGCGACGCATTCCGCCAGACATTGGCCGAAATCCGCAGGGATGGCCTCTCGCAAGTGGCGCCCCCCCGGTTCGGGCCGGACATCGCCGCCTGCGCGGCGCCGGTATTCGACCGGCACGGGCGCATGATCATGGCGCTGACTGCGGTAGACCGCATAGAAAAACTGGGCATCACCCCCACCGGCCCGATCCAGCGGCAACTACGCGAAGAAGCCCGCGAGCTTTCGCGCCGCTTGGGCTATTAGCCAGAGGCACAGGCGTGAATCCAGGAACGCTTCCTCCCTATCCCGTACCGTGCCGGCGCTTCAATCAAGCCAACGACCAGAATCCGCGCCTGGTAGACACCCTGCGGCACTTTTCCAGCGATACCGGCATGAATCCGGCACTGGCATTGCTGGCGCTCTACGATCACGACGACCGGTTGTGGGCCACCTGGCGAAATGCCGAAAGTCGCGCTATCTACGCCAGCCACCTCGATACCGCGTGGTACGGAAGCGGTGGAACAATCAAGCCCGTCCACCTGCTGAACGTCCACGAAGACATTGCGTTCGACGATGATGACCTGGATGGCTCGGACCCGGATTGACGGCCGAAGCCAGGCTGCGCTCGCGGCCGCTGCGGCCCTGAACAGGCGCCCGGCGGCAGGTACGCCCCCGCCGGGCGGGCCGCGCATTGACGCGCGATCCGGCCGCGTGTAACGTACCCGCACCATGAATCGACGCGCACCTTCCCGCATCCGCCTTGCCGTCCCGGCCCCCGCCGGCGCTGCGCGCGCGTCGCTGTATATCGTCTCTTCCCCCGTCGCCCCGCCGCCGGGCGTCGTCGCGGGCCGCGCGGCTCCGCCGCCGCCCGCCGTCGCCCTGGGCTGATCCCAGCCCTTCCTGGCGGTTCCAGCACATCCCCGATGCCTTGCCGTCCGGCGCCTATGCGCCGGCTGGCGATAGCTGGAGCCTGTTCGTTTCCCTGACGGGTGAATTCGATGATCAATGCAAGAACGGCCTATACGGCCTACGGCGCCACGGCGCTGTTCGTGCTGCTGTGGAGCAGCGGCGCCATCTTCTCGAAATGGGGGCTGGCGCATGCCACGCCCTTTGCGTTCCTGCTGCTGCGCTTCGCGCTGGCGTTGGCCGCGCTGCTGGCACTGGCGGCCGCGGCCCGGCAGCCGTGGCTGCCGCCGCGCGGCGCGCGCGGGCGCGTGATGGCCACCGGCCTGACCATGATAGGCGGCTACTCGATCTGCTATTTCCTGGCGCTGGACCACGGCATCACGCCCGGCGTGCTGGCCACCACGCTGGGCGCGCAGCCCCTGCTGACGCTGGTGCTGCTGGAACGCCGCTTTTCCATGGCGCGCGTGCTGGGACTGGCGCTGGCCCTGGCCGGCCTGGCGCTGGTGGTGTGGGAAAGCATCGGCCTGGCGCGCTATTCGGCCGCCGGCATGCTGTACGCGCTGGGCGCCCTGCTGTGCATGACCGGCGGCGCGATCCTGCAGAAAAGCCTGCGCCAGCCGCCGCTGCGCGCCCTGCCGCTGCAATATGCGGTGGGCCTGCTGCTGTGCCTGGCCTGCGTGCCGTTCCAGCCCTGGCGCGTGTCGAGCGGCATGGGCCTGCTGGTGCCGCTGCTGTGGCTGGGGCTGGTGATCTCGGTCGGCGCCACGCTGCTGCTGTACCGGTTGATCCAGGCCGGCAACCTGGTCAACGTCACCAGCCTGTTCTACCTGGTGCCCGGCGTGACCGCGCTGCTGGACTACCTGTTGCTGGGCAATCGCCTGTCGCCGCTCAGCCTGGCGGGCATGGCCGCCATCCTGGCCGGACTGGCGCTGGTGTTCCGGGCCGCCCCCAAGGGCTGATCGGCGCGTGCCAGGGCCGGGCCGCCGCGCCGGGCCTAGCCGCGCACGCCCAGCAATTGCAGGAAGAGGCGCGCCAGCGGCTCGGCCAGGGCCGCGCCATCGTGCTCGCCGCGCACGATGGCGTCGTCCACCGCGCCGTGCATGCCATGGAACAGCACGATGGCGGTCAGCCTGGGGGCGTCGAGCGTCCAGTGGCCGGCCTGCTGGCCGGCTGCCAGGATCCGTTCCAGCTGGTCCAGCACCTGGCTCTTTTCGCGCGCGCCGCGGTCGCCATGGCGCGCATCGTGGAACACCACGTCGTGCAGCCGATAGTCGGCCAGGTAGGCCGACACGCCGGCGTGCGTCCAGGCGCGCACGCGGGCCGGCCCGTCGCCGGCCGGGCAGGCCTGCACCGCCGCATCCACCTGCTGCAGGAAGCCCTGCGAGAACTTGGCGCGCAACGCCAGCAGCATGTCGTGCTTGGACGCAAAGTAGTGGTAGAACGTGCCCTTGGCCACGCCGGCCGCCTCGACGATATCGTTGACGGTGGTAGCGTCGATACCTTTGGCGACGAACAACTGCTCGGCCGCCGCCATCAACTCGTCCAGGCGCACCTCGGCCGGCTTGGTGCGCGGCGGCCGGGCGGGGCTGGCAGGTGCGGAAGCGGGCGGACGGGGGGCCGAAGACATGGCGGGCAGTGGGGCTGAAAGCCCGAGTGTAAAAGATGCGGCGCCACGTCCGTTTGAGGTCTGCCTGGGCATGGCCGGATGTCGGACGCCGGTCAGTTCGCGAGACTGTCTCTGCACAATTGGGTGTCAGACACCCTTCGGGGTGTCTGACACCTGGAGCCACCACCGTGCTCCTGTCATTTCCCATCGGTCTCTCAGCGGCTTATATGAAAATAATTCTCAATTCAATTGACCGACGGTCGGTCGATAACTAGAATAACGCTTTCCCCTCCCCCTCTTCATCATGCCCATCCGCCACATCGCCCTGGTTGCCGCCGTCTGCCTGGGCACGTTCATCACGGTGCTGGACATCAGCATCGTCAACGTCGCCCTGCCCACGCTGCAGACCGTGCTGGGCATCGACATGGCCGGCCTGCAGTGGGTGGTGGACGCCTATGCGCTATGCCTGTCGGCCTTCATGCTGTCGGCGGGGCCGCTGGGCGACCGCTACGGGCGGCGGCGCGCCTGGCTGGCGGGCGTGGCGCTGTTCATGCTGGGCTCGGCCCTGTGCGGCATCGCCTCGGGCCTGCCCATGCTGCTGGCCGGCCGGGCCGTGCAGGGCGTGGCCGGCGCGCTGCTGATTCCCGGCGCGCTGTCGATCCTGACGCAGGCCTTCACCGAACCCGCCCAGCGCGCCCACGTCATCGGCGCCTGGTCGTCGTTCACGGCCATCTCGCTGGTCGTCGGGCCGATGCTGGGCGGTGTGCTGGTCGACCATGCCGGCTGGCAAAGCATCTTCCTCATCAACCTGCCGGTGGGCGCCCTGGCCATCGGCCTGGGCCTGTGGAGCATCCCCGAAAGCGCGCATCCCGACCATGCCGCGTTCGACCCGGCCGGCCAGGCGCTCAGCATCGGCTGGCTGGGCGCGCTGACCTACGGCCTGATCGCCGCCGGCGAGCACGGCTGGTCGCATGCCGGCACCCAGGGGGCCCTGGCGCTGGCGGCCGCCGGCTTCGCCGCGTTCATCGCGGTGGAACGCCGCGTCGCGCGGCCCGTGCTGCCGCTGGCGCTGTTTCGCCACGGCAGTTTCGCGGTCAACAACTTCGCCTCGTTCGTGCTGGGGTTCTCGGGCTACAGCAGCCTGTTCTTCTTCTCGCTGTTCCTGCAGCAGGCGCAGGGGTTGTCAGCCGTGGCCACCGGCTGGCGTCTCGCGCCCCAGTTCGTGGCGATGGGCGTCATGGCGGTGCTGTTCGGCCGGTTCAGCGCCCGCATTGCGCTGCCGCGCCTGATGACGGCGGGCTACGCACTGACCGGCATCGCCATGCTGGGCATGACCGCCTTCACCCCGCACAGCGGCCCCGCCCTGGTGGGCAGCCTGATGACGCTGCTGGGCATCGGCATGGGCCTGGCCGTGCCGGCCACCAGCATGGCGGTGATGGGCTCGGTGGCGCGCGAGCGCTCGGGCATGGCCTCGGCCACCATGAACGCCGTGCGGCAAACCGGTATGGCGATCGGCATCGCCCTGATGGGCGCGCTGATGAGCGCGCGCGCCGTGCAATCGCTGGCCGGCATGCTGGCGCCATCGGGCGCGGCCGACGCCGCCGCGACGGCGCGCGCCGCCGTCACGCAGCATGCCGTGCCGGACACGCTGCGCGACCTGTACGCCGCCGCCCTGACCAGCGGTTTCCACGCCGCCATGATCGTGGCCGGTGGCGCGGCGTTGCTGGCAGCCGGCCTGCTGGCGGGCCATCTCATGCAGAAACCGGCCCTGCAGCCCGGCATCAACGCCGAATAGCCTGCGCGGGCCGTGCGGCAGCGCACCGATACGCCGCTGCCGTGGGCGCCTGTCGCCGGCCCCGCGGCAACGGCGGCGGCAGGCTTCGCCCCCCGCGGCCTCAATACTTGTTGACAATCTTATTGACGGCACGGTGCGCGCAAGCGTAGCGTAAGCCCCGCTCACACCCAAGGTAAAACTCATGACGCAATCGTTGGATACCCCGCCTGTCGACCACGCCCTGTGCCTGGGACCCCTGCCCGACGTGGCTCCCGCCGCTTTCGCGGTGCCGCGCGGCGCCTGCGACACGCACGCCCACGTCATCGGCGACGGCGTGCGCTACCCGTACGTCGAGAACCGCAGCTACACTCCGCCGCCCGCCCCCGAAGACAAGTACCTGGCGATGCTGGCCGCGTGCGGCATGGCGCGCGGCGTGCTGGTGCAGGTCAGCGTGCACGGCACCGACAACCGCTACATGCTCGAAGCGCTGCGCCGGCACCCCGACACCCTGCGTGGCGTGGCGGTGGTCGACCCCGACGTATCCGACCGCGACCTGCAAGCCATGCATGCCGCCGGCGTGCGCGGCGTGCGCTTCAACGTGCTGTTCGGCGGCGGCGTGGGCCTGGACGCACTGAGCCGCCTGGCCCCGCGCATCGCCGAGCTGGGCTGGCACGCGCAGTTCCTGATGGACGTGCGCCACCTGCCCGACATGATGCCGCACCTGGCCAAAGTGCCCGTGCCCTGCGTGTTCGACCACATGGGGCACATGCCGGTCGCCGAAGGCATCGGCCACCCCGGCTTCCAGGCCTTGCTGCATGGCGTGCGGGAATACGGCTGGTGGGCCAAGCTGTCGGGCGCCTACCGCATCAGCGACCAGTTCGACCGTTACGACGACGTCACGCCCTGGGCGCAGGCCCTGATCCAGGCCGCCCCCGACCGCATGGTCTGGGGCAGCGACTGGCCGCACGTGTCGATTCCGCGCATGCCCGACACCGGCGTGCTGCGCAACCTGCTGCCCAAGTGGGCGCCCACCGACGCCCAGCGCCGCCGCATCCTGGTCGACAACCCGCAGGCCCTGTACGACTTCCCGCCGCTCGACTAAGCGCCGCGCGGCCGATGGCCCCATCCGGAGACACGACATGAGCTGGTTCCGCGAACTTTCCCCCACCGGCAAGAAAACGTTCTATGCCTCGTTCCTGGGCTGGACCATCGACGCACTGGACTACATGGTGTTCACCTTCGTGATCTCGACGCTGATCACGCTGTGGGGCATCGACCGCGGCCAGGCCGGCATGCTGGGCACCGTGACGCTGCTGTTCTCGGCCATCGGCGGCTGGGGCGCCGGCATTCTGGCCGACCGCTACGGTCGCGTGCGCATCCTGCAGATCACCATCCTGTGGTTCTCGATCTGCACGGTGGGCATCGGTTTCACCCAGAACTTCGAGCAGATCTTCATACTGCGCGCCCTGCAGGGCCTGGGATTCGGCGGCGAATGGGCGGTGGGCTCGGTGCTGATGGGCGAGATCATCAAGTCGCAGCATCGCGCGCGCGCCGTGGGCACCGTGCAAAGCGGCTGGGCCGTGGGCTGGGGCGTGGCAGCGCTGCTGTACACCATCGCGTTCTCGGTGCTGCCGGAACAGTGGGCCTGGCGCAGCCTGTTCTGGGTGGGCGTGCTGCCTGCGCTGCTGGTGCTGTACATCCGCAAGCACGTGCCCGAGCCCGAAATCTTCGAACACGCGCGCAGCCGGCAAACCGAGCAGCGGCCGCGGGTATCGCCCTGGCTGATCTTCTCGCCCGCGCTGCTCAAGACCACCCTGCTGTCGGCCCTGCTGTGCACCGGCATCCAGGGCGGCTACTACGCGGTCACCACGTGGCTGCCCACTTACCTGAAAGTCGAGCGGCACCTGTCGGTGCTGAACACCGGCGGCTATCTGCTGGTGATCATCCTGGGCTCGTTCTGCGGCTACATCGCCGGCGCGCACATGGCCGACCGCCTGGGGCGCCGCCTCAACTTCGTCATCTACTCGGTGCTGTCGGGCGTGTGCGTGTACTTCTACACGCAAGTGCCGCTGACCGACCAGCAGATGCTGTTCCTGGGCTTTCCGCTGGGCTTTGCCGCGTCGGGCATCTTCGGCGGCCTGGGCGCCTACCTGACCGAGCTGTTTCCGTCGGAAATCCGCGCCAACGGCCAGGGCTTTGCCTACAACTTCGGGCGCGGTATCGGCGCGCTGTTTCCCAGCCTGGTGGGCTACCTGAGCAACAGCCTGGGGCTGGCCACGGCCATCGGCATCTTCGCCGGCGGCGCCTACGCGGTGGTGCTGGTCGCCACCCTGCTGCTGCCCGAGACCAAGGGCCGCGCGCTGTCCAGCCTGAACGCGGCGGGCTGAAGCCGGCCGGGCCTCGCGCGGCGCGTCAGCCGCGCGGGTACAAGTGCCGGTTCACCGCCAGGTAGGCATCGCGCGACGGCGCCAGGTGCGCGCGGCACAGGCGAACCAGGTCGTCGCGCCGCCCTTCCTGCAGCGCGTCGATGATGGCCCAGTGCTCTTGCCGGGCGCGCTCGCGGTACGACGCATCCACCAGAGAACTGAAGCGGATGGCGTGCGTCTGGCGCGCGTATTCGCGAATGGCCTGCTGCAGCACCCCGTGCTGGCAGAAGCCGAACAGCGTCTCGTGAAAGCGCTGGTTGGTATGGAACACCGCGCGCGGGTCGGCGTCGGCCACGGCACGGTCGTGGTCGCGCTGGATATCCATCAGTTGGCGCAGCGCCGCCGGCGGCAGCGGGCACGGCAGGATGCGGGCCGCTTCGGCTTCGAGCAGTTCGCGCAATTGGTACAGTTCGGCCACTTCGCGCGGCGCAAACGCGCGCACCTCGCAGCCGACGTTCTTGCGCCGTTCCACCAGCCCGCGCCGTGCCAGTTCGGCCAATACCTCGCGCGCGGTGTGGCGCTTGAAGCCGAAGCGGCGGATCAGGTCGTCTTCGATCAGCCGTTCGCGCGGGTGCAGGCTGCCCAGCACGATGTCTTCTTCCAGTACGCGCACGGCGACCGCCATGCCGGAACCTTCGGCGGGCGCGTTGGGCGGCGAATCGGGCGATTCGTGGGGCATCGATGACAAGACGGCGGCGGGCCCGGACGGGCGGGGATAGCCACTATATCAACAATCGATTCAGCGTTGGGCAAGCCCCGGGGCCGCCGGCGCCAGCACCGCGGCGCGGTCGTCGATGGGAAAATGCAGCAGCGCCGCCACCAGCCCGGCCAGCGCCGTGGCGGCCCACACCGGCGTATACGAGCCCGTCAGGTCGAACACCAGCCCGCCCAGCCACGCCCCCAGGAACGACCCCACCTGGTGGCTGAGAAAACACACGCCGAACAAGGTGCCCAGGTGCCGGGTGCCGAACACCTTGGCCACCAGCCCGCTGGTCAGCGGCACCGTGCCCAGCCAGGTCAGGCCCATCACGGCGGCGAACAGCACCACCGACACGGTGCTCTTGGGCAGCAGGAAGAACGCCGCGATGGCCGCCCCGCGTATCAGGTACAGCCAGCCCAGCACCCACTGCTGCCGATAGTGCCCGCCCAGCCAGCCGCAGGCCCAGCTGCCCGCCATGTTGAACAACCCGATCAGCGCCAGCGCGGTGGCGCCCAGGCCGATCGGCATGTGGCACAGCACCAGGTAGCCCGGCAGGTGCGTGGCGATGAACGCCAGCTGAAAGCCGCAAGTGAAGAAACCCAGCGTCAGCAGGCAATAGCCGCGGTGCCGGCAGGCCTGCCGCACAGCCTGCATCAGCGGCACCACCGGCTCTGGCGCGGCCGTGCCGGTGGCGGCCGGCACCGGGCGGTCCAGCAGCAGCCCCAGCGGCGCCACCAGCAGCATCAACGCCGCCAGCCCCAGCAGCGACGCCGACACGCCGGCGCTTTCGCGCAAGACCTGCGCGAACGGCACCAGCACCACCTGCCCCACCGAACCGCCGGCGCTGGCCAGGCCCAGCGCCATGCTGCGCCGCTGCGGCGACGCCGCCCGGCCCACCGACGCCAGCACCACGCCGAAACTGGTGCAGCTGATGCCGATGCCCACCAGCACGCCCATGCCCAGCACCAGCAGCACGGCCGAACCGGACACCGTCGCCAGCGCCAGCCCGGCCGCGAACGCCGCCGCGCCGAACGCCACCACCGGCGCCGCCCCGTAGCGGTCGGCCGCCGCACCGGCGAACGGCTGCGCCACGCCCCACACCAGGTTGTGCACGGCAATGGCGAAGGCGATCTGCGTCACCGGCAGACCGCGGTCGAACGAAAACGGGTTGATGAACAGCCCGAACGTCTGCCGCACGCCCATGGCGGCGCTCAGGATCAACCCCGCCGCCACGATGACCCAGACGACGGTATGGCTGGCATTGAACTGCCCACGGCTTGCGGTCTGCATGGCGATGCGGTCTCCCTTTGCCCGCATGGTGGCAGCGCGCACGCGCGCCGGCAAAGGAAAAGATTTCGACGGCAAGTGAAAATCGCTCACCTGGACGTTGCCAGGTGGGGCGTTGCCAGGTGTCAGACACCCCGAAGGGTGTCTGACACCTCCCGCGCATCCCCCTGCGCCTCGCCCACCACCCAGTCCCTGAACGCCAGCAACTCGCTGCGCCGTTCCACCCCGTCGGAACTGACCAGCCAATACGCCGTCTCGGCCTGCAGCGCCGGCAAGTCCAGCACCACCAGCGCACCGGTTGCCAGATCGCGATCCATCAGCGGCCGCCGCCCCAGCGCCACGCCCAGCCCCGCCATCGCGGCCTCGAACGCCAGCTGGATGGTGTCGACGTGCAACCCGCCCGCCATGTCCACCCGATCGGCCCGCCCCTCGCCCACCCGTTCCAGCCACGCCTGCCAATCCTCGCTGGCCAGGTCCACGTGAATCAAGGTTGCCCGCTGCAAATGCACGCGTCCCTGCGCATCCAGCAGCCGGTCCCGGTAGGCCGGGCTGCACACCGGCACCAACTGTTCGCCGAACATCCGCGCCCACGTCGCCGCCGAGACCGCGCTGCGGCTCATGCGTATCGCGAAATCGAAGCCATCCACCGGAAACCCCACGTGCCGCTGCGACGTATCGATGGTCAGCGACACCTCCGGCCATTGCGCCCGGAACGCCTGCAGGCGCGGCAGCAGCCAGCGCGACGCCAGCGTCGGCGCACAGCTGACCGCGATGCCGCGCCCGCCCTGCCCGCCAGGCAGGCGCTGCGTGGCCAACGCGATCAACGACAAGGCCTCGGACACATACAACAGGTAATCCGCCCCTTCCGGCGTCAACGACAGGCCGCGCGGCCCGCGCGCGAACAGGGCTACCCCCAGCGACTGCTCCAGCCCCACGATGCCGTGGCTGACCGCGCTGGGCGTGACGTTCAGCTCGGCCGCCGCCAGCTTGAAACTGCACAGGCGGCCGGCCGCTTCGAACAAGCGCAGGGCGGGCAAAGGCGGAAGACGGCGCGGCATGGGCGGAAGTCCCTCAGGGCAAGGCCGGCCATGCGGGCCGGCAATGGCGCTAACTGTAGCGGCACCCGCGCGCCGCGGCCAGCGGTTTTCCCCACGCGGCGGCGGCGATTTTGACGCGATCTTTATGCGCGCGCGCCGCATTTTTGCATCGTTTATACGCCCCCATTCCTATACTGAATTCGTCTTCAACCCGCCTGGATCGACCCGCGCCGGCCCGCCCGGCACACCGGTTCGCCCCCCTACCGATGTCCGCCAGACACGCTGCCTTTCCCACCCGCCAGGCCCACGGCCTGCCCACCGCCCGCCCTGCGCCGGCGTGCATTTCCCTGATCGTGCGGGTCGACCCGCGCCATGTCTTCCTGGCCCACCGCCACCTGCGCCAATACGCGGCATGCCCGCTGCAGGTGCGCAGGCTGGCCGACCCCGACCGCCACGGGCAGGCCAGCTTCCTGGTCCGGCTGCCCCACCGCGACGCCGATGCGCTGATGCATTACCTGATGACGCACCTGCCCGCCGCGGAATTTGGCCGCCTGGCCTCCCGGCCCCTGGCAACCGCCGCGCCATGAACGCGCGCCACGACGACCTGCCCGGCGCCTGGTCCGGCCTGTGGCTGCCGCTGGTCACCCCCTTGCGCGACAGCTACGTCGACGTCGCCGCCATGCAGGCCCTGGCCCGCCGCTATGCGCGCGCGGGCATCGCCGGCTTCGTGTTGTTCGGCTCTACCGGCGAAGGCAACCTGATCTCGATGAAAGAGAAATTCCTGGCCTGCGACGCCGTGCGCGCGGCCGCCCCCCAACTGCCGATCGTGCTGGGAGTGGGCGGCGTCGAGCCGCTGGGCATCTACCAGTCGATCAGGAAGCTGGAACGCCTGCAGCCCGCCGGCTGGCTGGTGCCACCGCCCTATTACCTGCGCCCCGCGCCCGACGGCATCATCTGGCATTACCAGCAGATCGCGTGGGCCACGCGGCTGCCGATCATCATCTACGACGTGGCCCGGCGCACCGGCACCCAGCTCAGCGTCGAACTGATCGAGCACCTGGCCGCGCACGCCCGTTGCGCGGCGGTCAAGGAATGCGACCCGCTGGCGCTGGCCGCCCTGAACGCGCGCCAGAAACTGCCCACCCTGTGCGGCGAAGACGCCTTGTTCCTGCAGCACTTCCTGCAGGGCGGCAGCGGCGCGATCAGCGCCGCGGCGCACGTGCGGCCGGATATTTTCATGGCCGTGATGACGCTGGCGCGCGCCGGCCACCACGATGTCGCCCAGACCCTGTTCGCCGCCCTGAAGCCCGTGATCCGGCTGCTGTACCAGGAGCCCAGCCCCGGCCCGGTCAAGAAATACCTGGCCGCGGCCGGCCTGATCGCCGACGAGCTGCGCCTGCCCATGACGCCCGCCAGCGAGGCCCTGGGCGCCCGCCTGGCGCAGGCCGTGGCCAGGCTGCCGGCCGAGCGCGAGGTGGCGGGGCTGGTGTCGGTGGCGGGGTGAATCGCGCCGGCCACGGCGTCAATAGCTGACCCCCGCCGCCCGCAAGTGCGACGCCGTCTGGCGCAGTTCCGGCAGGAATTCGCGCAGCGCGGTGTCCAGGTCGAAACTGCCCGCCGGCAGGCTGACGTTGATGGCGGCGATGATGGCGCCGTCTTTGTCGCGCACCGGCACGCCCAGGCCGGCAATGGATTCGTCCAGTTCGCCGTCCACCCACGCGTACCCTTGCTCGCGCGCCCGTTCGATATCGGCTTTCAGGCACGCGCGGTCCACCACCGTGGCGGCGGTCAGCTTCTTCAGCGTGGCGGTTTGCAGGTAGGCGTCGAGCGCGGCGTCATCCAGGCCCGACAGCAATACCCGCCCCATCGACACCGCATGCGCCGGCAGCCGGCTGCCCAGCGACGGGCTCATCGGCAAGATGCGGCGCGTGTGCAGGCGCTGCACGTACACGATGTCTTCTTCGTCCAGCACCGACACCGCGCACGACTGCCCGATACGCGCGCACAGCTCTTCCAGCGCCAACTGCGCCTGCCGCCAGTACGGCAGCGAATACAGATACGACAACCCCAGGCGCAGCACCTTGGGCGTCAGCCAGTAGTACTTGCCGTCGGTTTTCACGAACGCCAGGTCGATCAGCGTCAGCAGAAACCGCCGCACCGCCGTGCGCGGCAAATCCACCGCTTCGGCCACGTCGCCCAGGGTTTGCCGGGCGGCGCCCTGTCCCATGGCTTCGATGATTTTCAGCCCGCGCGCAAAGGTGCGGACGAACGATTCGCTATCCGGAGTAGCCATGCAATCCCCCGCCGTGTGCTTGACACGGCAAAAAACGGCCCGCAGAATGACCATAAAGCGGATATCAATATCCGCTTAGCGGTCATTGTAGCATGATGCCGTGGTTAATCAACCGTTACTCAACCGTAGCCCGCAGCCATGACAGAACCCACCTTCGAAACCGATTTCTGGAAAGACGCCCAGGCCCGCAAGATCTGGGACGACATCGTTCCCGGCCAGCCGCGCAAGACCATCCCCTACACCCTGACTCTGGAAGCCATCCAGAAATACTGCCGCGTCGTGGGCGACCTGCACCCGCTGTACTTCGACGAAGCCTATGCCCGCGATTCCCCCTACCGGGGCCTGATCGCCCCGCCGGCCATCCACATCCTGCTGATGTTCGCCTGCACCCCGGCCGACGACTGGATGCGCAGCCCCGGCACCGTCAACGCCGGCCAGTCCTGGAGCTACCACCTTCCCGCCCGCCCCGGCGACGTCATCCGCCTGCAGGCGCGCGCGCTGGACAAGTTCATCAAGAAAGACCGCCTGTTCGCCGTGCACGACAACGTGTTCTTCAACCAGCACGACGAAGTGATCTGCTCCGGCCGCGGCTGGACCATCCGCCCCGTGTAATCCCGCCGCCCCAAGGAACCGCATTCATGAACCCCGCATTCGACGCCATCAAGACCGGCCAGACCATCGACGGCACGCCCTTTTCCCCCACGCGCGAATCCATCCGCGACTTCTGCGAAGCCTCGCTGGACTACAACCCCCTGCACCTGGACGACAATTACATGCAGGGCAGCTTCGGCAAGACCCAATTCGGCGGCATCATCATGCACGGCATGAACAACTTCGGCGTCATCGCCAAGATGCTGACCGACTGGCTGTACCCGCAAGGCGGTGTGCAGCGCCGCCTGGAAACCCGCTGGAAAATCCCCGTGAAGCCGGGCGACACCATCACCCCGCGCGCCACCGTCACCGCCACCCGCAAGACCGAGAAAAGCCAATGGGCCACGCTGGACGTGCAGGTCACGAACCAGCGCGGCGAAGTCGTGGCCGTCGGCGAAGCGATGGTGGAATTCCCCGGCTGAACGCCGCCCATCGGGGGCATCCAGGCGCCGGGCTCCCGCAGAGGCCCCGGCATCGAACGCCCAGGGCAGCCCCCGACAAGACAACACCCACAGGAGACCCCCATGAAATCATGGACCCAAGCGGCAGCTGCCGCCACCCTGGCCCTGGCCGCCGCGCTGGCCCCGGCCGCCGGCCAGGCCCAGCCCGCCTTCCCCACCCGCGCCGTCACCGTGGTGGTGCCCTTCCCGCCCGGCGGCACCACCGACATCCTGGCGCGCCAGCTGGCCAACGAGCTCAGCCAGCGATGGCGGCAGACCGTCGTGGTGGAAAACAAGCCCGGCGCCAGCGGCACCATCTTTTCCGAACAACTGGCCCGTACCGAACCCGACGGCTACACGCTGATGCTGACCGCCACGCATCACGTCATCAACCCCAGCCTGTACAAGAACCTGCGCTACGACACCCGCCAGGATTTCACCCCCATCGCCGAAGTCGCCGCGGTGCCCAACGTGCTGGTCGTGCACCCGTCGTTTCCCGCCAAGACGGTGCAGGAACTGATCGCCTACGCCAAGGCCCACCCCGGCAAGGTCAACTTCGGCTCGTCCGGCACCGGCGGCGCCAACCACCTGTCGGGCGAGCTGTTCAAGTCCATGACGGGCATCGACATGGTGCACATCCCGTACAAGGGCGCCGCGCCGGCCCTGAACGATTTGCTGGGCGGGCAGATCCCGGTGATGTTCGATTCCGTGCCCGGCGTGCTGCAGCACATCCAGGCCGGCAAGCTGCGCGCGCTGGGCGTCACGTCGCCGAAGCGCTCGCCTGCCCTGCCCGACGTGCCCACGCTGGACGAAGCCGGCGTCAAGGGCTTCGAGGCCATGGCCTGGTTCGGCCTGTACGCCCCCGGCAAGATGCCGCCGGCCCTGGCGCAGCAGATCTCCACTGGCGTCCTGGCCGCCCTGCAAAGCCCGCAGATCAAGGCGCAGTACGCCAAGCAGGGGGCCGAGCCCGGCACCATGACGCAGCCCGAGTTCGCCCGGTACGTCAACGCCGAAATCGACAAGTGGGCCAAGGTCATCGCCGACGCCCACATCAGCATCCAATAAGCCAAGAAGGAAACCGCTTCATGCCGAACGCTGCCGGAACCCCGGGCGCCCTGTCGCACATCCGGGTACTGGACTTGTCCCGCATCCTGGCCGGGCCCTGGTGCACCCAGAACCTGGCCGACCTGGGCGCCGAAGTCATCAAGGTCGAACGCCCCGGCCCCGGCGACGACACCCGCGCCTGGGGGCCGCCATGGACGCAAGACGCCAGCGGCAACGACGCGGCCGACTCCACCTACTACGCCGCCGCCAACCGGGGCAAGAAGTCGGTCACCATCGACATCGCCAGCCCCGACGGCCAGCGCCTGGTGCGCGAGCTGGCCGCGCGCAGCGACGTGGTGGTGGAAAACTACAAGATCGGCGACCTGAAGCGCTACGGCCTGGACTACGACAGCCTGCGCCAGGCCAACCCCGGGCTGGTGTACTGCTCGATCACCGGCTACGGCCAGACGGGACCCAGTGCCCGCAAGCCGGGCTACGACTTCGTGTTCCAGGCCATCGGCGGCCTGATGAGCATCACCGGCGAACGCGACGACCTGCCCGGCGGCGGCCCCCAGAAAGCCGGCATCGCCATCGCCGACGTCATCACCGGCATGTACGCCACCATCGCCATCCTGGCGGCGCTGAACCACCGCGCCGAATCCGGCAACGGCCAATATATCGACATGGCCTTGCTGGACTGCATCGTCGCGCTGGGCGGCAACCAAGTCACCGGCTACTTCGCCAACGGCCGCATCCCGCACCGCTACGGCAACGCGCACGCCAGCCTGGTGCCCTACCAGGTCTTCACCGTCGCCGACGGCGAAATCGTGGTGGCCGTCGGCAACGACGTCCAGTGGCAACGCTACTGCGAAGCCATCGAACGCCCCGACCTGGCCGCCGACGCCCGCTGGGCCCAAGTCAAGGGCCGCATCGTCGGGCGCAACGAACTGGTCCCCGAACTGGCCCGCGCCATGCTGGCCCGCGGTGCCGACGCCTGGATCGCCCGCCTGGAAGCCGCAGACGTGCCCTGCGGACGCATCAATAACTACGAACAGGTCTTCCAGGATCCGCAAGTGCAATATCGCGGACTGCGGGTAGACATCCCCAAGGCAGACGGCGGCATCGTATCCACCATCGCCAGCCCGTTGCGGCTGTGCGGCACCCCCGTGCAATACCCACTGCCCCCGCCGCTCATCGGCGACAGCACGGATGATGTGCTGGGCCGGGTGCTGGGCTACGGGCCGCAGGATATCCAGGCGCTGAAGGAAAAGAAGGTGGTGTGAGCGGCATGGCAGGCCCAGCCCGATACCGGGCCGCCCCAAGTGTTCCCCGCACGCCTCCCAGGCGTCAGACACCCCGAAGCGCCAGATGTGGCCGCCCTCAGGTGTTCCCCCACGCCCCCCCAGGTGTCAGACACCCCGAAGGGTGTCTGACACCGCCCACGGCAACCCCAGCGATATGATGTGCCATCCCTGTTGACGCACATCCCCATGCCCCGCCTTCGCTCCTCTCTGCTGCCCGCCCTGCTCCTGGCCTGCGCGGCCCTGTTCCACCCCGTCGCCCAGGCCGGCCCCGAACTGCTGCACAGCGAGCCTTCCCAGTTCGGAAAGATCCTGGTCTTCGAAGAAAACGGCGAACGCTGCATGAACTTCAACAGCATGGTCGACTTCGGCCGGCAAACCTGCATGGACCTGGCCAAGCCCGGCAACCTGGTGTTCTCGTACACCCGCATGATGATCAGTTCGCTGTACGTCAAGCCGGATCCCGCCAGTATCCTGATCGTCGGCCTGGGTGGCGCGACCCTGCAGAAGACCCTGGCCAGACTGCTACCCGACACCGTCATCGACACCGTGGAAATCGACCCGGCGGTCGGCAAGGTCGCCGAAGCTTACTTCGGCTACCGGCAGACCCCGAAGCAGCGCCTGTTCGTCGAAGACGGCCGCGCATATATCGAACGCGCCCATCGCGAAGGCCGGCAATACGACATGGTGATGCTGGATGCGTTCGACGTCGACTACATCCCCGAGCACCTGATGACGGTCGAGTTCCTGGAACACGTCAAAGGCTTACTGGCGCCCGACGGCATCGTGGTCGCCAACACCTTTACCAACAGCCAGCTCTACGAACGCGAATCCGCAACCTATGCCACGCTGTTCGGCCCGTTCTTCAACCTGCGAGAAGGCAACCGCGTCATCATCGCCGTGAAAGGCCCCCTGCCAGATGCCGGCACGCTGGCTCACAACAGCAAGGCCCTGGCCACCCAGCTCGAACCGCTGGGCATCGATCCCGATCGTGCCCTGGCCCAGTTCGCGCGGCTGGAAAAAACCCCCGGCGACATCGCCATCCTGCGGGATTGAGCATTCCCCTCATCTACAATGCGTGGCCATATCGGCTGCCTGCAAGCAGCCGGTCCGCAGCCCACAGGTAGCATGACTCGCGCAAAGAAACCCGCTTCCAGGAAAAGAAGGTCTCCCCCAAGCACCCGTTCCCGATCGACCCACAGCCTTGCGCGATTCCTGCGGGCGTTCGTCGTTTCATCCCTGGCCAGCTTCGGCGCCGCCACGTATCTGCTGAATCCGCAATGGCGGATTCCCGTCTCGGCGGCAGACATCCTGGCACGCCTGGAATGGCCGCCCCGGGAACAGGCCGCCCCGGTGGCCGTGCCCACCGGGCCAATCGTCCAGACAAAATTCTCGGGTTGCCCCCAGTTCTTTCCCGGCGCACATCCCCCGGCCGTTCCCGCCGGCCCGGCACTGCGGGAGGTGTGCTTTGCCACCTTCGCCGTGCTGCATGATGGCCGGACGAAGACGCCGGTTTTCGTCGCCGAACGCCTGAATCGCCAGATGCTGATCCAGGCCCAGGGGCGGCAACGGACCGACAAGTTCTATGCCGAAGCCAGGATTCCGCGCGCGGAACGGGCCGAACTGGACGACTACCAGGGGTCGGGCTATTCGCGCGGCCATATGGCGCCGGCGGCGGACATGTCGACGCCGGAAGCAATGGCGCAAAGCTTTTCCCTGGCCAACATGGTGCCGCAAGACCAGGGCCACAACGCCGGCCCCTGGAACCGCATCGAACAAGACACCCGAAAATACGTCATGCGCGCGGCGGGCGACGTGTATGTGTTCACCGGGCCGGTGTACGGCGAGCGGCCCAGGACGATCGGGGCCGGGGTGGCAGTGCCCAGCTATCTCTACAAAGTCGTTTATGACGCAACGACGCGGCGGTCGTGGGTGCATTGGCAGGCGAATAGCAGCGGCGCAAAGGTTGGGGCGCCGATAGGGTATGAAGAGTTTGTCAGGCGGACGGGAGTGCGGGTGCTGCCCCGGTAAGAACGCCGGCCGCCGACATCGAAGGGCGCAAGACGCTGACGAAGGCCCCGTATTGCGAGTAAGGTACGCAGTAAAGGCCTTGATTGCCCGGCACGTCGGCCTGTGCCGCCAGCAGGAACCACCACATCATGAAAACCCTACGCTTGGCACTGCAGCCCGTCCTGGTCGCGGTCGCGTGCGCATCGATTGCCGCCTGCGCGGATAACCCGCCCCGGCAAACCGACCTGGACTATCGAAGCCAGCCGGCTCCGACGCAGGGCGCGCGCGCCCCTGGATCCTCGGGTCAGCGCTTGACCATACAGTCCGGCGAAGGGGAAACCTTGAATCTTCCGTGGTTCATCCAGGATACCCAGGACTGGGTCAACAGCCACTGATCCCGGCCCGGCCTGTCTCCGTCACCAACGCCCGCTCTCGCCCAAGACGATGTACAGTGTGAACATCATCCGTGGCGCAACATAATTCTGAAACCCAGCCACGGAATATCAGGCAACGCATCCCGCCGGATCACACCACTCGCCCTGGCGCCATGGCAATCTCCAAGCGCGAACCCGGCCCCGCACACAAGGTACGAGCATGAGAAATCTGGACATCCATCTGCTGCGCACGTACATCAACCTTTGCGACCTGGGCACCCTGAGCAAGGTGGCCCACAAGGTCGGCAGAACGCAGGGCGCGCTGTCGATGCAGATGCAGAAGCTGGAATCGATCACCGACAAGAAGCTGTTCAACAAGACCGGCCACCGGCTTGAATTGACAGCCTCGGGGGAAATGCTGCTTTCTTATGCCCGGAAGATGATCGCCCTGAACGACGAGGCCCTGCATAGCCTGAACAGTTCCGATCAGACGGGAAAGATCCGCTTTGGCGCGTCGCAGGACTTCGGCGAACAGTGGCTGCCGCCGGTGTTGAGCCAGTTCAAGAAGAACTTCCCGCAGATCGAGCTGGAAGTGCGCGTGGATGGCGGGCAGCGGCTGTTGGCGGCGGCCTCGGAAGGCGAGATCGATTTTGCGCTGGCGTTGGGCCTGGGCGATATGCCGGAATCCATCTGCATCGGCCATCTGCCGCTGGTATGGATCGCGCACCAGGACTTCCTGTGGAGCCCGGCCCAGCCCTTGCCGCTGATCGTGTTCCCGTCGCCCTGCCGCTTTCGCACCAAGGGCCTCAGCGAGCTGGACGCGCGGAACTTGCCCTGGAAGGTCTGCCTGACGTCTCCGGGGTTGTCGGGGGTGTGGGCCGCGGTGAATGCGGGCCTGGGCGTCACCATGCGCACGCCGGAAGGGCTGTCGCCCGACCTGTGCATTGTCGACGACAAGTTCAACCTGCCCAAGCTGGGCCAGGTGGACGTTTCGTTGTATCTGTCGAAGAAACCGCGCTCGCCCGCCGTGGATTACCTGGTGGAACTGCTGAACGTCCGGCTACAGGAACGGCTGCTGGAATTGAAATTGATGCATGGCCTGGAAAATGTCGCCGGGCCGGCGCCTGGCAGTAAACCCAGGCACCCGCGCCCCGCGCCGTCGACAGATCGCGCGGCGCTGGAATCGAGCCTGGCCGGTTAAAAAAGGCCGGCACGCCCAGGGAACAACCCCTGGGCGTGCCGGCCGTGCTGCCGCCGCGCGCCTGCCGAAGTCAGCCCGGCTCGACCCCCGCATCCTTCAGGATTTTCTGCCACTTCCGCGACTCGGAAGCCTGGAACGTGGCAAACGATTCGGGGGTGGACGGAATGAACTTCGCGCCGGCTGTCTGCAGCTTTTCCTGGATATCCGCGCTGGTCATGATTTCCTGGATTTTCTTGTTCAGGCCGCCGACGATCTGCGGCGGCGTGCCGGCGGGCGCGAACAGGCCGATCCAGTTGTTGGCCTCGAAACCGGGCACCTGTTCGCCCAGGGTCGGCACATCCGGCAAGGCGGCGGACCGCTCTTTGCCCAGCACCGCCAGGGCTTTCAAGCGCCCTTCTTTCACGAACGGCAAGACGGTGGGCATGGTGGCGAACATGATGTCGGTTTGCCCGCCGACCAGGTCGGTGATGGCCGGGTTGTTGCCCTTGTACGGCACGTGCAACAGCTCGATCTTGGTTTTCTCGGTGAACAGCAGCCCGGCCAGGTGGCTGGTGGTGCCGATGCCGCCGGAACCGTAGGTCAGCTTGCCGGAATGCGCTTTCGCGTAGGCCAGGAATTCCTGCAGATTATTGGCGGGTATCTTGGAATTGATGACCAGCAGGCCTTCCGCATCCAGCACCAGCGCGATGGGCGCGAAATCCTTGATGGGGTCGTACCGCATGTTCTTGATCAGGAACGGGTTGACCGCGTGCGAGCCGATATTTCCCATGACCAGGGTGTAGCCGTCGGCGGGCGACTTGGCCACCAGTTCCGAACCGATATTGCCGCCCCCGCCGATCTTGTTCTCGACAATGAAAGGCTGGCCGAAACTGTCGCTGAAGCTCTGCGCCAGGGCCCTGGAAAAGGTATCGGCGATGCCCCCCGTGGCGAACGGGGACACGATCTTGACGATATGGTCCGGATACGTCTGCGCCATGGCGGGGCCGACATGCGTGGCGGCGCCGGCCATGGCCATCATTACTGCGGCTGTTATTTTTTTCACCGTTTGTCTCCTGTCTGAGATCAGCCATCGATCAATGATGTGAATAATGCGTGGTAATCCTGCTCTGCCAAAGGTTTGGGGTTGGAAGCGTTGGAATGATCCTGCAGCGCGCCTTGCACCAGGCCCTTCACCATGGCCCGCGTGACGCCCATCTCGGACAGCGATGCCGGCAGGTTCAGGTCCCGGTTCAACTGGCGAATCCAGTCCGACACCGAGGCGTTGCCGTCCAACCCCAGCGCCCGCCGGATGCTGTCTTGCTTCCATTGCGGCGTCGCATCCAGGTTGTAGTCGTAGACCACGGGCAGGATGACGGCGTTCAAGGTGCCGTGATGCAGCTTGACGCCCGCCAGCGCCCCCAGGGGGTGTGACATGGCATGCACGGCGCCCAGGCCCTTCTGGAATGTCAGGCCGCCCTGCAGCGCGGCCATCATCATCTGCCAGCGCGCCTCGATATTGCCGCCATCGGATACGGCGGTTTTTATCCAGCGCGCGGCGCGCGCCAGGCCATCGATGGCAATGGCCTCGGCTGGCGGATTGACCAGCGGCGACACGAACGTTTCCAGGCAATGCGTCAGCGCGTCCATGCCCGTGGCGGCGGTCAAGCCCGGGGGCAGCGACAGCGTCAGCTCGGGATCGCAGATGGCCACCCGCGGAATCAGATAAGGGCTGATCAGCCCCAGCTTTTCGCCGGTTCGCAAGGTGATCAAGGTCGCCCGGCCCACCTCGCTGCCGGTGCCGGCCGTGGTCGGCACCGCGACAACCGGCGCCACCTGGGAGGTGATCCGGGCGACGCCGCCGTGAATGGCCGCGTACGACTGCAGCGGGCCATCATGGGTGGCGCGAATGGCGGCGCCCTTGGCCAGGTCGATCGACGACCCGCCCCCCAAGGCCACGATGCCGTCGCAGCGCGCTTCCAGGTAGCGCTGCGCGGCCTGCTCGACGGCGGCTTCGTCGGGATTTTGCGGCGTGTCGTGAAACACGCCCTGCACCAGGGGGCCCAACCGGTCGGCAAAGCGCCGATAGACCTCGCTGCGGTAAAGCCCCGGGTCCGTGACCAGCAGGATGCGGCTCAGCTTCAGCGACTGGATGATTTCCGTCGCCTTGGCCGATACGCCGTTGTCGAACTCGATCCGAGTCAGGTAGTTAATCGTCGCCATAGGTCGTCCAGTCGGTTTCAGACATCTTCTTCGCACGCTTGACCAACGGCAGCTCGATGAACTTGCCTTCATGGACGACCGGGCTGGCGGGCGCCTGCAAGTACAGCGCGTAGATGGCCTTGTACTTGTCCAGCTCTTGCCGCGAAGGCGTGAAACACTGGTTCGCGGTCTTGACGTGGGCCGCCGTCTTGAGCACCTTGCCGGACATGCCCAGCGAGCGGGCCCGCAGGCAGTCCGCCCGCAACGCGTCGAGGTCGTCCAGGTTGGCCGACGGCGCATCGTAGGCGGGAATGCCGGCAATGGCCGCCGCATGCACCACCCGCGAACGGGCATACAGCAAGGCGTCCCAGCAAGGCTCGCAGCCCAGGCCCACCGACAGGTCGTTGGCGCCGAAGAAGCATCCCCGCACATGCGGGCTGGCCCCCAGGACGTCGAACACATGCTTCAAGCCTTCCGGCTCTTCGATGATCGGGTAGATGCCGATGTCGGCGCGATGGCGGTCCAGGCATTCGCCCAACATCAGGATGTCGGCCGGCGTCTTGACCTTGGGCAGAATGATGCCCTTGACCAGCGGCGCGCGATCGCAGGCCCATTGCGCGTCGTGCCTGCCCTCGTCCGAGGCGATCTCGTTGATGCGCACGAAGATCGCGCGCTGGTTGCCCAGCACGCCGCTGCCGGCCAGCCTGTCCGCTTCCTGCCTGGCGGCCAGCTTCAAATCCGGAGGAACCGCGTCCTCCAGATCCAGGCAAAGCACGTCGGCGGCAGGCTGCGACCCGATTCCGCTTGCCTGGAAGGCAAGCGGGCTGCAAAACAAGAAGGATCGTAGAGGAGCAGCCATGATGCGCGATTACCGCTTGAGCATGTTGTCGTAATTGACCTTCTCGTGCGCTTCCACCGGGTCGGCGCCCGCGCGGATCTCGGCAATGACGCGATCTTCGGTGGCCTTGACCTTGATGGCGAAATCCACGACTTCCTGCGCGCGGTCCTTGGGCACCACCACGGCGCCGTTTTCGTCGGCCAGGATGTAATCGCCCTGGTTCACGACGACGCCGCCCAGCGTGACCGGCATGCCGTAGCCCGCGCAGGAAGAGCGCCCGCGTACCGATTGCTGCGTCACGCCGCGCGCATAGACGGGCAGGCCATACACTTTGTATTCGTCCACGTCGCGCACGACGCCGTCCGTCACGCAGCCGGCCAGCCCGTTGTGCTTGGCCGTAGCGCCCGCCACGCCGCCCAGCGAGTTCACCTGCGGGTTTTCGGAAGCATCGATGCAAAGAATCGAGCCCCGGCCCGCGCCCACAATGGCCCGCAGCGTTCCCAGCACCGTGGATTCACCGGCCTTTCCGTGGGGCATGTACTTCAGCGTGGCGGCGGGGCCGGCAATTTTCGCGCAGGCCTGGATCGGCAGGATCCCCTGCGGGGCGCCTTCGATGCCCAGGCGATCCAGCGCGTCGGACACGTTCGACACCGAGACGCTCAGGAACTGGCTGACAAGCTTGTAATCGACGACATTCGGGACCATTTCGACTCCTCCGGTTTGATGAAAGATGGTTTCGAAGCAGTCTGCGCGGCACCCGATGTTTAATCAAACTAATAATTCTAAAATCGACATTTAGTTTTTCTGATATAAATGGCGCCCGACCCGCGGCGGGCCACTGCGCCGGCGCGCCCGTGCCATGCTCGGATCCGCGGGGTGAGCGTAGCGGTGGCCCCGCCCCCGGGTTTGACGATGCCAGGGACAGGGCGCAATATCGTCATGTCGCCCTCGGTGACCGGAACGCTACGCGCCCGTCATCTGTCGCGAGGCCTGATATGCGCCCCACCCCCGCCATCGCGTTCACCACCCTGCTGGGTACCCTGTTCTACCTGGCGCTGGCCGTCGTGGCCTACGGCGGCCTGGCGGCTTTCTTCTCGCATCCCGCCCGCACGGCGCTGGTGGTCGTCTTGTTCGCGCTGTCCACCGCCGCCCTGTTCAGCGGCGGCAACCTGAATCCCGGCGTGCGCGAAGATCGCGACAACCGCTGGGTGCTCACCGCCTTCGCCGTGCTGGGCCTGCTTAGCGGCTATGTGCCGGCCTACACCGACCGCGCCGATATCTGGACCCTGGACGGCGACGCACTGCGTTGGGTCGGCGTGCTGCTGTTCGCCGTGGGCGGCGCGCTGAGGTTGTGGCCGGTGTTCGTGCTGGGGCGCCGCTTCAGCGGCCTGGTGGCCATCCAGCCCGGCCACGAACTGGTCACCACCGGCGTCTACGCAAAGATCCGCAACCCCAGCTACCTGGGCCTGCTGATCAGCATGGTGGGCTGGGCGCTGGCGTTTCGCTCGGCAATCGGCCTGCTGCTGACGCTGTGCATGCTGCCCCCACTGATTGCCCGCATGCGCAGCGAAGAAGGCTTGTTGCGGGCGCATTTCGGCGTGCAGTACGAGGCCTACCGCAAACGCACGTGGCGGCTGATTCCCTGGGTGTATTGACGGCCGACCGGCTGGCGCCACGCCCGCGTCCGCGCTGCGTGGACGGCTACCGGGCGTCGTCCAGCGTATACAGGAACGCCGCCATGTCCCGCGCATCCTGTTCGCTGACATCCAGGTCGGGCATGGCCGACATCGGGTCGATGGCGCTCGGGTCGCGCAGCCAGCGCACCATGTTGGCCGGGGTGTTCGGCAGGATGCCGGCGATGTACCGCTGGTTGGCGATGCCGCCCAGCGGCGAGCCCACGTGGCGGTTGGCGCCCACCACGCCCGGGATGGCATGGCAGGTGACGCACAGGTACTGCTGCATGACGCGGCGCCCGGTCTCGGCGTCGCCCAGGCGCAGGCCGGTGGCGTCCGGTACGGCTGCCCGCGGTGCTGCGGGCACTGCCGGCCCGGGCCCGGGCGCGCCGGTCCCGGCGTAGCGGCTTTCCCAATCGCGGTATTGCGCGGGCGACAACCCGGGCAGCACCTTCATGAAGGCGACCACGTCCCACATGCCCGCGTCGCTCATCCGGTATTGCCACGCGGGCATGCCGGTCATTTTGACGCCTTGCCGGATGACCCAATAGATTTCCGATGGCGGCCAATGCCGGGCGGTGTCCACCAGCGCCGCCGGCGCCGGCATCAGGCCGCGCGCGAAAGGTTCGGGGGCTACGCCGGGCGCGCCATGGCATTGCACGCAGTGTGCGCGGAACAGCTTGAAGCCGTCGATGGCCCGTTGCGGATCGTCCAGCGGCGGCACGGCGATATCGGCGGCGCGCACGGCGATCGAGCGCTGCAGCGCCACTTCCAGTACCGCGTTCACGGGCGGGGTATGGGGTTGGGTGGCGCTGCTGTCGTACCAGCCGCTGTACACCAGGGCCAGCGCGCCCGCGCCGCCCGCCGTGGCGGTGCAGGCCAGGGTCAGGCCGGCGGTGCGCATCCAGGGTTTCATGAGGGCGGCATCCTTGTCAGCGCAGGGTGAGCAGATAGGCGGCCACATCGCGGGCGTCGGCCTCGCTCAGCCCCAGGTTGGGCATGGCGGTACGCGGCGATATGGCCGGCGGGTCGCGCAGCCAGCGCACCAGATTGCCGGGGGTATTGGCCAGCACGCCCGCCAGGTAGGCCCGGCTGGCCAGGTGGCGCAACGGCGGCCCCACGCGCGCGCTTGGGCCGCGCACGCCGGGAATCGTGTGGCAACTGGCGCAACCGTATTCGGCGATGCGCTGCCGTCCGCGGGCGACGTCGGCCCCCGGCAAGGCGCTGGCCTGGGCGGGCGGGGCCAGCGGCGCGGCGGGCTCGCCGCAACCGGCCAGGGCCAGCAGCAGCACGGCGCCCAGCCACGCCGGCAGCCGGCATATGCCACGTGGCCGCACTCCAAGGCCGAGCCGGCCTGCGTGGGACAAGTCCATAAAGATCCCCGGGGTTTTTGCCACATGCCGCAAGTTCCTTGCCAACCCCTGCCGCCATAGGTCGCGACAGATCCCGGGCACGGCGTTTGCAGCAAAAACGCCGGCCGAATGTAATTTTTCCGCGGGATTGCACCGGCCCGGCGCAATGATTCCACGGCGCCGGCACAGCATTTGCTTTGCGGGCGGGCAGCGGGCGTTGCCCCATCACCCCTTCCATCGCCATCGCACGGCCAACCCCCGGCCGCGCCCCCGAATATGCCCGATTCCAGCTTCTACGCTGTTCCTGCGGTACTGCTGTCGACGATGTGGGCCGACCAGCAGTCGGCGCTGCATCCCCAGGGCACTCAGGCCGGCCTGAGCGCGGAGACGGCCTGGGTGATGTTCGTGGCCGGCGCGGCGATCTTCTTGCTAGTGATGGCCATCCTGGCGCTGGCGATACTCGGGCCCGAGCGGCTGCGCCGGCACCTGGCCGGCCGCGCCATGCTGGTCGAGGCGGGCATCGTGTTTCCCGTGGCGGTGCTGTCGACGCTGTTGATCTACAGCCTGGGCATCGCGGCGGCCATGCTGCGCGCCGATGCGCCCGCCGCGGTGCGCATCGAGGTCACGGGCGAAATGTGGTGGTGGCGGGTGCGCTACCTGGACGACGATGGCCAGGTGCTATTCGAGACGGCGAACGAGATCCGCATCCCCGTGGACCAGCCGGTAGACCTGGCGCTGGCCTCGCGCAATGTGGTGCACAGCTTCTGGGTGCCGAACCTGGCGGGCAAGCTGGACATGGTGCCGGGCCACGTCAACCGCATGCGCCTGCATGCCACCCAGGCCGGCCGGTATCGCGGGCAGTGCGCGGAATACTGCGGCGCGCAGCATGCCAACATGATGTTCGACATACAGGTACTGGCCGGCCCGGATTTCCAGGCATGGCTGCAGTCGCAGCGGCGGCCCGCCGCGCCGCCCGGCGATGCCGACGGCCGCCTGCGGCAAGGCCGCCAGGTGTTCCTGCAGGCCTGCGCGCGCTGCCACGCCGTGCGCGGCACGCTCGCGGCCGGCACCGTGGGGCCCGACCTGACGCACGTGGGCGGGCGCCTGTCGCTGGGCGCGGGCATGCTGCCGAACAACGTGGGCACACTGGCGGGCTGGATCGCCGGCAGCCAACACATCAAGCCGGGCAATGGCATGCCGGCGTTCGACCACTTGTCGGGCGAGCAATTGCGCGCCGTGGCGCACTATATGGAAAGCTTGCAATGAGGCCCGGCACGCCATCGGCCCCACCGCGCGCGCTGCCGCACCCGCTGCCGCGCCCCGATGGCGAACAAGCGCATCTGGAACGCATCTGGCAACGCCCCCGCGGCTGGCGCGCCATCACGGTCGTGAACAACAACTACATCGGCTTGCTGTACATCGGCACGGCGCTGCTGTTCTTCCTGCTGGCAGGCGTGCTGGCGCTGCTGATGCGCGCCCAGCTTGCCGTGCCCGACAACGACCTGATCGGCCACGATCTGTACAACCAGCTGTTCACCATGCACGGCACGGTGATGATGTTCCTGTTCGCGGTGCCGGCGGTGGAAGCGATGGCCGTGCTGCTGCTGCCCAACATGCTGGGCGCGCGCGACCTGCCGTTTCCGCGCCTGTCGTCTTATGCGTACTGGGCCTATGCCATCGGCGGCCTGGTGTTCTTCTGCAGCATTTTCGTCGGCCTGGCGCCCGACGGCGGGTGGTTCATGTATCCGCCGCTGACCAGTTCCGCCTATTCGCCCGCGCTGAACGCCGACTTGTGGCTGCTGGGCATCGGCTTCATCGAGATATCGGCCATCGCGGGGGCCATCGAACTGGCGGTGGGCATCCTGCGCACCCGCGCGCCGGGCATGACGCTGGACAAGATGCCGATTTTCGCGTGGATCATGCTGGCGTTCTCGGGCATGGTGATCATCGCGTTCCCGGCGGTGATCGTGGCCACGGCGCTGCTGGAACTCGAGCGCGCCTTCGGCCTGCCCTTCTTCATGGCTGACAAGGGCGGCGACCCGCTGCTGTGGCAGCACCTGTTCTGGCTGTTCGGCCACCCTGAGGTCTACATTATTTTCCTGCCGGCGGCCGGCATGGTGTCAATGATCATCCCCGCCATGGCCGGGCGCCCGCTGGTGGGCTACCGGCTGGTGGTGATGGCCATCGTGGCCACCAGCTTCCTCAGCTTCGGGCTGTGGGTGCATCACATGTTCGCCACCGGCATTCCGCAGCTGTCGCTCAGCTTCGCGTCGGCGGCCAGCATGGCGGTATCCATCCCCACCGGCGTCCAGGTGTTTGCCTGGATCGCCACCATCGCCGCGGCGCCGCGCCTGCGGCCGCTGAAGACGCCCATGCTGTTCATCCTGGGGTTCTTCTTCATTTTCGTGCTGGGCGGCCTGACGGGGGTGATGGTGGCGGTGATCCCGTTCGACTGGCAGGCGCACGACACGTATTTCGTGGTGGCCCACCTGCACTATGTGCTGGTGGGCGGCATGGTGTTCCCGCTGTTCGCCGCGTTCTATTACTGGATGCCGTTCGTCAGCCGGCGGGCGCTGTCCGAACGGCTGGGGCGCTGGGCCTTCTGGCTGATGTTCGTCGGCTTCAACGTCGGCTTCTTCCCCATGCACTTGACCGGGCTGGCCGGCATGCCGCGCCGGGTGTACACCTATGCCGACCAGTACGGCTGGGGCCTGCTGAACATGGTGTCCACTGTGGGCGCCTACCTGATTGCCGCGGGCGTGCTGGTGTTCCTGATCGACCTGGCGCGCAATTTCCGGCCATCGGTCGAGCACAATGCGGGCAATGTGTGGCAGGCCGGCACGCTGGAATGGCTGCCGGCCGGTGTGGCCGGCCCTCGCAGCGTGCCGTGGGTAAGCAGCCGTGAACCGCTGTGGGATCAGCCCGGCCTGGCCGCCGATGTCCAGGCCGGGCGCTACTACCTGCCGGGCGCGCCCACCGGCGGGCGCTCTACCCTGGTCACCGGCGCCATCGACGCGCGTCCGCAATACCTGCTGCGGCTGCCCGGCCCGGGCTGGCCACCGGTGTTGGCCGCCGTGGGCACGGCCGGGTTCTTCCTGCTGCTGACGGGAAAGCTGATGGTGCCGGCCGCGCTGTTCGGCGTGCTGGCCATCGCCATGATCCTGCGCTGGCTGTGGGACACCGACCCCGCGCCCGACCGTGCGCCGGTGGACGTCGGCGGCGGGCTGCGGCTGCCGGTGTCGTGCGTGGGCAGCGCCTCGCATTCGTGGTGGGCGATGGTGATGCTGGTGATGGTCTGCGCCAGCATCTTCTGCGCGCTGCTGTTTGCCTATCTGTTCCTGTGGACCACTTCGCCCGACGTCTGGCCCGCGCCCGCGGCGCTGGCGGCCGTCCCGTGGCCGCTGGCCAGCAGCGTCCTGCTGGCGGGCAGCAGCGCCTTGGCCTGGGCCGGCGGCCGCGGCCTGCGGCACGGACGGCAAGGCTGCCTGCGCATCGCGCTGCCGCTGGGCGCGCTGATGCTGGCCGCCGCGGTCGGCCTGGAAGCCGATGCGCAATGGCGTGCCGGCTTGCGCCCGCAAGACCATGCATACGCCGCCGCGGTGTACGCATTGATCGGCCTGCAAGGCACGCTGGCCATCGCCGTGGCCTTCATGAGCCTGTTCACGACGGCCCGCTCGTGGGCCGGCAAGCTGGGTGCCGCGCGGCGCGCCTGCCTCGACAACACGACGCTGCTGTGGCATTACACCGCGGTGCAAGGCCTGGTGGGCACGCTGGTCCTGCATGGCTTTCCCCGATGGACGGGCCTGGCATGAATGCGCCGCGCATCGCGATCCTGCTGCCCTGGCTGGCGGGCCCGCTGACCTGGGCGGCGCACTTCGTGCTGGTGTACGCCGCCAACGGCGTGTTCTGCGCGCGTCCGGCGTGGCACGGCCTGTGGGTGGATGCGGCGCTGTCGGCATGGGTGCTGTCGGCGGCGGCCGTCCTGGCCATCGCCGTCATCGCGCTGGTGTACTGGCGCCAGCGCGCGCGCTGGCCGCGCACCGACGATGCGGGCTTCTTCCCCCGGGTCGCGGGCGCGCTCAGCCTGCTGGCCATCCTGGCCATTGTCTGGCAGACCCTGCCGGTCTGGTGGGTGCCTGCCTGCCAAAGCGGCTGAAGCCCGCCCCGCCCGCCCGGCAAATTGCCGGGAAGACAGCGCGCCGCCTCCTGTGCCATACTGCGCGGCAGCACACGCATCGGCAGACCTATCCATATGGCCAGTTCCCTGCTTCGCTTTGCGCTATCGCTGTTGTTCTGGGCGGCTCTCTATACCGCCAGCGGCTACGTGTCGCTACAGCTCGACGACCCCGGCACCCGCGTTGCCTTTGTCTGGCTGCCCGCCGGTGTCGCGGTCTCGGCCTTTCTCCTCACTCCGCTGCGCCGCTGGCCGGCCTTGTTCATTGCTTTCATGGCGGCGCGGCTGCTGCTGGATGCCTGGGCCCATCACGACTTCCTGCGCTCGGTCGGCATCGGCTGCGTCTCGCTGGCCAGCGACGCGGCCATCGCCTGGGTCGTGCAGCGCTATGCGCGGCGCGGCGACGACCTGTACGCAGTGCTGGTGCTGATCGGCTCGACGCTGCTGGTCAGCGCGACCGCCGCGGTGGTGGGCGTGGGCTGGCTGGCATCCCTGAACGGCCTGCCGTTCCTGGATACGGTCTGGATCTGGTGGGCGGCCAACGTCACGGGCGTGCTGCTGCCGGGCATCGCCATTCTCAGCTGGACCGACGTGGCCGGCCAGGCGCGCCGGCCCGGGCCGATGGCGCTGGCATGCGGCCTGGCGGCCTGGGGGTTGTTGTGCCTGTCGGCCTGGTATGTGTTTGCCGAAATCTCGCCCGACGCGCATCGGGCCGCGCTGGTGCTGCCGCTGGCCTGCGCGCCGATTCTGCTGGCGGCGGTGATGTCGATGGCCTGGGGCAGCCGCGGCGGCGCGCTGGCGTTGGTCAGCCTGGGCGCCATCGCGCTGTACTACGCGGCCGGCGAGCGCGGGCCGTTCTTTCCGCACGGGTTGCGGCCGGGCGAATCGCTGCTGCTGGCCCAGTGCTATCTGTCGGCGACGGCGCTGCTGCTGGCATTCTTGTGGGTGTACACCAACGGGCGCCGTCCGGGCGGCGCGATAGCCAGCGTGGCAGCCGGCATCATGTACCAGTACGACCCGGCCACCGGGCGGCTGGCATGGGATGGCAACCCGCATGCGGCATTGGGGCTGGACGGCACCGCGCCGTTGGGCACGCTGGACGAATTGCTGGGGCGCCTGCACCCGCAAGACCGCGATGCGCTGCAGCGGCGCTGGGCCGGCGCGGCGACGGGGCCGGTGGCATCGACGCTGCCGCTGCGCGTGGCAGCCGGCGATGGGTGGGTACGCATCCTGGACCGCAACCCCACCGCCATCGGCGGCGACGCAGGCGTGGCCGTGGTGGGCACCTGGCAGGTGCAGCGGCAATGGGCGTGGCGATGACGGCGCGCGGGGCGGATCCAGGAAGTACACCGTCCGGCGCCTTCGGCATCCGGCGCCCGGCCATGCCATCTCACGGGAGACCGCAATGATCCAGATCGCGCTGCTGTTGTTCGGCGCTGATTTCGTCCGCCGGCAAGCCGGCGTGCTGGCCTGGCTGGGCGCGGGTTGGGCGGTACTGGGCCTGTTCATCGTGGTCGACGGCCTGGACGGCGTGCGGTATTTCCCGGTGCACGTGTTCGGCGCCTTCCTGCTGCTGGAAAGCCTGGTGACGCTCAGCGTGGCATCGGGCGGCGTGGGCGCACAGAAGGCGATGCTGTATTTCAAGGGCGGGCTGTTCCTGTTCATCGCGGTGCTGATCCTGTCGGGGCGCAACACCAGCAACCTGATGCTGGCCATCGTGTTCGGGCTGGCGTATTTCGTGATGGGCACGCTGCAGATGGCTTCGTCGTGGGTGGTGCGGTTTCCGCACTGGAAGCAGGCCTTCCTGGGCGGGCTGGCGCAGATGGCGTTCGGCCTCTTCCTGTTCCAGCCCTATCCCACGCACTACCATGCGACGCTGTCCGAATTCGTGGGGGTCACCCTGCTGGTGGGCGGCCTGGGTACCTGGCGCATCGCGCGGCGCGCCCGCCAGTTGCGCGACGGCCGCTCGGTGTTCGACCTGCTGGCCCCGGGCGACCTGATTCCGCATCGCCACCGCAAGCCCGCGCCCGACGCGGCCCGGGCGGCGGCGGATGCGCCGGACACGGTGCGGTCGCCGCTGGTGGTGCACGTCTGGACCCCGGAAGGCTCGTCGCGGCACGAGCCGGTGCCGCGCCCGGTGATCAACCGCTATATCGCCGCCGTGGACGCCAAGGGGGTGATCTCGACCGGCCATGCCGCGCTGGAAATGCCGCCCGCCACGTACATCAGCCTGTATCCGGCAGTGGAAATCGACCGTTCGCCGTCGGAATTCTTCCGCCTGCTGAAGGCCACGCGCGAGAACGACGTGCCCGGGGAATTCCAGCCCGACTATCCCACCGAATCGGCCGCGTGGTGCCCGTCGACCCGGCAGATCCTGTTCCACCACTACAACCACGCCGGCCTGCAGCGCTTCTGGCAGGCGTACCGGCAACACGAAATCTACAATTTGACGCACCGCAACTGTTCCAGCACCGTCTCGTACGCCCTGGAAGCGGCGCTGGATGGCGCGCTGCAACACGATGCGCACGCGTGGCCGCGCGTGCTGCGCACCCTGTTCATGCCGGAATTGTGGATCGCCGCCCAGGTGCGCAAGCGCGCCACGACCATGGCCTGGACGCCTGGGCTGGTGCTGGACTACGCCCGCGCGCTGCGCGCCATCGTGCACCCCAGCCGGCTGTCGTGGCTGCACAGCGTGCGCTGGGCCGCACGACAATCGCGCGCATCGTCGTCCGATTTGGTAGATTGATGTTCATCGGCGCGCCTGCGCCGCTTTCGCGCCACAATCGATCGCGTTCAACTTCCCGAAAGGACACTCTCATGCGTAGCCTCTGCCTCGCGCTGGCCGCGGCCGGCCTGCTTGCCAGCGCTGCCGCCACGGCGCAATCCACCATGCGTATCGGCCTGCAAGACGACCCCGACGTCCTCGACCCCGCGCGCGCCCGCACGTTCGTGGGCCGCATCGTGTTCGCCTCGCTGTGCGACAAGCTGGTCGACATCTCGCCCGACCTGAAGTTCGTGCCGCAGCTGGCCGAATCCTGGAAAACCAGCGACGACGGCATGACGCTGACCTTCACCCTGCGCCAGGGCGCCTTCTACCACGACGGCACCCCCATCGACGGCGCGTCGGTGAAGGCCAACCTGGACCGCGCCATGACGCTGCCCGACAGCAACCGCAAAAGCGAACTGGCGTCCGTGGCCAGCGTCGACGCGCCCGATGCCCGCACCGCGGTGCTGCATCTGAAGTCGCCCGACGCCTCGCTGCTGTCGCAGCTGTCCGACCGCGCCGGCATGATGCTGTCGCCCGCCACCTTCGACCAGGACCCGGGCCGCAAGCCGGTGTGCTCGGGCCCGTACAAGTTCAAGGAACGGGTGCAGAACGACCGCATCGTGCTCGACAAGTTCGACAAGTACTGGGACAAGGACAACTACCATTTCGACCAAGTCGTCTTCACGCCCATGCCCGACACCACGGTGCGGCTGAACAACCTGCGCTCGGGCGGGCTCGACATCATCGAGCGCGTGGCGCCCAGCGACGTCAAGACCGTGAAAGAAGACCCCAACCTGCGCCTGGCGCCGGTCACCGGCCTGGGCTACCAGGCAATCTCGGTCAACATCGCCAACGGCGCGCGCGCCGACAACCCGCTGGCCAAAGACAAGCGCGTGCGCCAGGCGCTGGACCTGGCCATCGACCGCGACGTGATCAACCAAGTGGTGGGCGAAGGCATGTACCAGCCGGCCTACCAGCCCTTCCCGCCGGCCAGCTTCGCCTACGACAAGCAGTTCGACCGCACCGGGCGCGACCCGAAGAAAGCGCAGGCGCTGCTGAAGCAGGCCGGCTACGACCGCGTGAAGTTCGAGCTGACCTTCGGCAACAACACCACCATGCAGCAGGTGTTCGAGCTGGTGCAGGCCATGGGTTCGGAAGCGGGCTTCGACATCTCGCTGCGGCCGCTGGAATTCGCGTCGCTGCAGTCGGCGCTGCCGCGCGGCGACTTCCAGGTGGGCCAGACGGGCTGGTCGGGCCGGGTGGACCCCAGCGGCAACATCTACCAGTACATTACCTGCAAGGGCAGCCTGAACGACGGCAAGTACTGCAACGCCGACATGGACAAGCTGATGAACGAGGCGCGCAGCCAGGCCGACGAGACCCAGCGCCGCGCCCTGTACGCGCAGGCCATGAAGATCATGCAGGAAGACAACCCGCGCATCTACCTGTTCTACCTGCCCTGGATCTTCGGCACGCAGGCCAAGGTGCAAGGCTTCGTGCCCTACCCCGACGGCCTGATCCGCCTGAAAGGCATCACGGTGGGCAAGCCATGAGCATCGATTCCGGATACCGCATGTTCACCACCCGGCCCGAGATCCTGGGCACGTTCGGGGTGGTGACGTCGACCCACTGGTTGGCCAGCAGCGCCGGCATGTCGCTGCTGGAACGCGGCGGCAACGCCTTCGACGCGGCGGTGGCGGCGGGCTTCGTGCTGCAAGTGGTGGAACCGCACCTGGTGGGCCCGGCCGGCGAAGTGCCGGTGGTGTTCCACTCGGTGCGCACCGGCCGCACCGAAGTGCTGTGCGGGCAAGGCCCCACGCCGGCCGGCGCCACGCTGGAACACTACCGCTCGCTGGGGCTCGCCCTGATCCCCGGCAACGGCCTGCTGCCGGCGGTGATACCCGGCGCGTTCGACGCCTGGATGCTGTTGCTGCGCGACCACGGCACCCTGCGCGTGCGCGACGTGCTGGAACCGGCCATCTATTACGCCGACCACGGCCACGCGCTGATGCCGCGCATCGCCAATACCATCGCGGGCCTGCAGGATTTCTTCACCCGCCACTGGCCCACCACGGCGCAGGTCTACCTGCCGGGCGACGCGCCGCCCGCGGCGCGCAAGCTGTTCCGCAACCCCTGGCTGGCCGAGACCTGGCGCCGCGTGCTGCGCCAGGCCGAAGCCGTGGGCAACGACCGCGAGCGCCAGATCGACGCGGCGCGCGACGCCTTCTACCGCGGCTTCGTGGCCGAGGCCATCGACCGCTACGCGCGCCACACCGACGTCATGGACGAAACCGGCACGCCGCATCGCGGCGTGCTGACGGCACAAGACATGGCCGGCTGGTCGGCCAGTTACGACGCGCCGGCCACTTACGACTACCACGGCTACACCGTGGCCAAGGCCGGCGCCTGGAGCCAGGGCCCGGTGTTCCTGCAGACCCTGGCCCTGCTCAAGGGGCTGGACCTGCAACAACCCGGCCCCAACGGCGCCGAGTTCGTGCACCGCATCACCGAGGCCATGAAGCTGGCCTTCGCCGACCGCGAAGCCTATTACGGCGACCCGTCATTCGTGCGCGTACCGCTGGAACACCTGCTGTCGGACGCCTATAACGATGAACGCCGCGCGCTGATCGGCCAATTGGCCTCGCACGAGCTGCGGCCTGGGCGCGTGCCGGGCTACGACGCCCAGGTCGACCGCGTCATGGACGTGCTGGCACGCCTGTCGAAGGTCACGCCGGTGGGCACGCCCAGCAGCGAACCCACCCTGGCCGACATGCGGGCGTCGGCCAAGCGCGGCGACACCACCCACGTGGACGTGATCGACCGCTGGGGCAATATGGTCTCGGCCACCCCGTCGGGCGGCTGGCTGCAGTCGTCGCCGGTGATCCCGGAACTGGGCTTCCCGCTGAACACCCGGGCGCAGATGTTCTGGCTGGAACCAGGCTTGCCCGGCACCCTGGCGCCCGGCAAGCGGCCCCGCACCACGCTGACGCCGTCGCTGGCGCTGCGCGACGGCCAGCCGTACATGGTGTTCGGCACGCCGGGCGGCGACCAGCAGGAACAATGGCAGTTGCTGCTGTTCCTGCGCCACGTGCACCACGGCCTGAACCTGCAGGAAGCCATCGACCAGCCGATGTCGCACACCCTGCACTTCCCGTCGTCGTTCACCCCGCGCGACCGCAAGCCGGGGCACCTGGCGGTGGAAGCCTCGTTCGGCGCCGAAGTCATCGCCGATCTGCGCGCCCGCGGCCACGTGATCGAGGAAGAACCGCCATGGTCCACCGGCCGCCTGACCGCCGCGTCGCGCGACCCCGACGGCCTGCTGCACGCCGCCGCCACGCCGCGGCTGATGCAGGCGTATGCGGTGGGGCGTTGATCGGTCTTGTCGAAGCAAGAAGGGTGTCAGACACCCTTCGGGGTGTCTGACACCTGCAAGAACGTCTTGCCGCGAAGGCTTGATCTCAGGCACTCTGGCAGGCATTCCCTGGGCGCCGCCCAGGTGTCAGACATCCCGCAGGGTGTCTGACACCCTACCCTCGCCGGACGTAATCCGGATAACGCTCGCAGATCTCGTCCACCTGGCTCAGTGTTCCCGACAGGTGTTCCCGCAGTGCATCCTGGGCCCCGGCGGCGTCTCGCTGCGCGATGGCTTCGACGATGCGCTGGTGGTCTCGCAGGATGCGGTCGGCCTTGCCGGTTTCGGGCAGGTGCAGCCGGCGCAGGCGGTCGACGTGGCCGCTGTAGCGTTGTTCCAGTTCCCATAAGCCCGCCACCCCGGCAGCCTGGTGCATTTCGCGGTGGAAGGCGCGGTCCGCGTCCAGGAAGCCCTGGTAGCGATCGGCGCCGCGGTTGGCGCGCTGCATGTCGATGTGCGCGCGCAGCCGGTCGACCAGGGCGGCATCGTCGCCCTCGGCCAGCACCCGCACGATTTCCAGTTCCAGCGAACGGCGCAGGAAATGCGCCTGGCGGGCCGCGGCGATATCGATGCGGCTGACCACGGTGGTGTGCTGCGGGTAGATATCCACCAGGCCTTCGTCGCGCAACTGGATGAGCGCGTCGCGGATGGGGGTCTGGCTCAGCCCGAAGGCCTCGGCCAGTTCGCCGCGCGCCAGCGCGGCGCCGGGCTTCAGTTCCAGCGACACGATCAGTTCGCGCAGTTTCTCGAATACCTGCGGCGCGGCGTGGCGCGAGCGGTCCAGGCGCAGGTCGGCGGGCAGGGCTTGCAGCGTGGGCATGGGCGAATCTGACAACAGGAATGAGGGCCATTGTACCGGCCAGGACTGGCATTGACGTACTAATATATTAGTGTTTTAATCGCCAAAATTTCCTCGGATATCCACCAATGCCCCGTTCTTACGACTCTTTGCGCAGCGCCCGCTGGATGGCGCACGACGACCTGCGCTCGTTCGGCCACCGCTCGCGCATGATGCAGATGGGCTATGGCCCGCAAGACTGGGCGGGCCGCCCGGTGATCGCCATCGTCAATACCTGGTCAGACCTGAACCCGTGCCACAGCCATTTCAAGCAGCGCGTCGACGACGTCAAGCGCGGCGTGCTGCAGGCCGGCGGCTTCCCGGTGGAACTGCCCGCCATCTCGGTGTCGGAATCCTTCGTCAAGCCCACCACCATGCTGTACCGCAACTTCCTGGCGATGGAAACCGAAGAGCTGCTGCGCAGCCACCCGGTAGACGGCGCGGTGCTGATGGGCGGCTGCGACAAGACCACCCCGGGCCTGATCATGGGCGCCATCAGCGCCAACCTGCCCTGTATCTACCTGCCGGCCGGCCCCATGCTGCGCGGCAACTGGAAAGGCAAGGTGCTGGGCTCGGGCTCGGACGCCTGGAAACTGTGGGACGAACGCCGCGCCGGTAACATCACCAAGCAGGACTGGACCGAAGTGGAAGGCGGCATCGCCCGCAGCTACGGCACCTGCATGACGATGGGCACCGCCAGCACCATGACGGCCATCGCCGAGGCCATCGGCCTGACGCTGCCCGGCGCGTCGTCGATCCCGGCGGCCGACGTCAACCACATGCGCATGTCGGCCGAATGCGGCCGCCGCGTGGTGGAAATGGTGTGGGAAGACCTGGCCCCGCAGAAGATCCTGACGCGCGCCTCGTTCGAGAACGCCATCAACGTGGCCATGGCCATGGGCTGTTCCACCAACGCCATCGTGCACCTGGTGGCCATGTCGCGCCGCGCCGGCTGCGCCGTGGGCCTGGAAGACTTCGACGCGGCCAGCCGCCGGGTGCCGGTCATCGCCAACATCCGGCCCAGCGGCGATACCTACCTGATGGAAGACTTCTATTACGCCGGCGGCCTGCCCGGCCTGATGTCGCGCCTGGCCGACAGCCACCTGGACCTGTCGGCCGCCACGGTCACCGGCCGCAGCCTGGGCCAGAACATCGACGGCGCGGCGGTCTACAACGACGACGTGATCCGCCCGCTGGACCAGGCCATCTACCAGGAAGGCGCGCTGGCGGTGCTGAAGGGCAACCTGGCGCCCGACGGCTGCGTCATCAAGCCCAGCGCCTGCGCGCCCCGCTACCTGCAGCACACCGGCCCGGCGCTGGTGTTCGACGACTACCCCAGCATGAAGGCCGCGGTCGAGGACGAGAACCTGGACGTCACCGCCGACCACATCCTGATCCTGCGCAACGCCGGCCCGCAGGGTGGGCCCGGCATGCCCGAATGGGGCATGCTGCCCATTCCGGTGAAACTGGTGAAGCAAGGCGTGCGCGACATGCTGCGCCTGTCGGACGCGCGCATGAGCGGCACCAGCTACGGCGCCTGCATCCTGCATGCCGCGCCCGAAGCCTATGTGGGCGGCCCGCTGGCGCTGGTGCGCACGGGCGACCTGATCACCGTCGACGTGCCGGCCCGCCGCATCCACCTGAACGTCGGCGACGACGAGCTGGCCGCGCGCCGCGCCGCCTGGACGCCCCCGCCCAAGCGCTACGAGCGCGGCTACGGCTGGATGTACGCGCAGCACATTCTGCAGGCCAACGACGGCTGCGACTTCGATTTCCTGGAAACCGGCTTCGGCGCGCCCGTGGCCGAACCCGACATTTTCTGAACCCGGCCCGTGCGCCGCCCGATTCCCTTGCCCGACCCCGATATCGCCATGACTACCCTGTCCGACACCACCCGCGCCCGCCTGGCCGCCGTCAGCACCGCCACGCTGTGCACCGCGCTGTTCAAGCGCGGCCTGCGCAACCAGTTCATCCAGGACGTGCGGCCGCTGAATGCCGGCCTGCCCAACATGGTGGGCCCGGCCTATACCTTGCGCTACATCCCGGCCCGCGAAGACCTGAACCCGATCAAGGTCTTCGAAGACCCGAAGCACCCGCAGCGCGTGGCCGTGGAAACCTGCCCGGCCGGCGCCGTGCTGATGATCGACAGCCGCAAGGATGCGCGCGCCGCCTCGGCCGGCTCGATCCTGGTGACGCGGCTGATGAAGCGCGGCGTGGCCGGCGTGGTCACCGACGGCGGCTTTCGCGATTCGCCCGAGATCGCCCGCCTGTCGATGCCGGCCTACCACCAGCGCCCGTCGGCGCCCACCAACCTGACGCTGCACCAGGCCATGGACCTGAACGTGCCGATCGGCTGCGGCGACGTGGCGGTGTTCCCCGGCGACATCGTGGTGGGCGACGCCGAGGGCGTGGTGGTGATCCCGGCCGGCATCGCCGACGACATCGCGCAAGAAGCCCACGAAATGACCGCGTTCGAAGACTTCGTCACCAGCGAAGTGCTGGACGGCCGCAGCATCGCCGGCCTGTATCCGCCCACCGACCCCGCCACCCGCGAGCGCTATGCCGCGTGGCGCACACAGCACGGGCGTTGACGGCTTCGCCGCCATTGCCCGCGCCACAACCCCAAGAACGGAGACAAACCATGAACCCTATCCGACGCCGCCACCTGGCGCTGACCCTGGCCGCGGCCGCGCTGGCCGCTGGCGGGCTGCCTGCCCACGCCGCCGACTGGCCCGCCGACAAGCCGATTTCGTATGTCGTGCCGTTCACCGTGGGCGGCTCGACCGACGTGGTGGGCCGGATGCTGGCGCAGAAACTGGGCGAGCGCCTGCACCAGAGCGTGGTGGTCGAGAACAAGCCCGGCGCGGCCGGCGCGATCGGCGCCGCCTACGTGGCCAAGGCGCCGGCCGATGGCTATACGCTGTTCGGCGGCACCATCAGCACGCACGCCATCAATGCCAGCCTGTACAAGAACCTGCGCTACGACCCCGTGAAGGATTTCGAACCGGTGTCGCTGGTGGCCACGCTGCCCAATGTGCTGCTGGTGGACCCGAACCTGGGCGTGAATTCGGTGGCCGACCTGATCGCGCTGCTCAAGCGCGATCCGGCCAAGCGCACGTTTGCCTCGTCGGGGCCGGGCACGTCCACCCACCTGGCCGGCGAATTGTTCGCCGACACCATCGACGTGCCGCTGACCCACGTGCCGTACAAGGGCACGCCGCCGGCCATGGTGGATGTGTCGTCGGGCGCGGTGACGTTCATGTTCGACCAGATGACGGCCGCCCTGCCCTTGCTGCAGAACGGCAAGCTGAAACTGCTGGCCGTGACCACGCCCAAGCGCATCGCGCTGGCGCCGGATACCCCCACCATGGAAGAAGCGGGCGTGCAGGGGTTTCAAATGGCGTCGTGGCAGGCGGTGTACGCGCCCAAGGGAACGCCCAAGCCCATCGTCGACCGGCTGTCGAAAGAGATCGCGGCCATTTTGAAAGAGCCCGATGTACAGGAAAAACTGGGTAAGACCATGGGGATGGAACTGGTGGGCAGCAGCCCCGACGCGCTGCGCGACCTGATGGCCAGCGAGATCCCGCGTTGGGCGGAAGTGGTGAAGAAGTCGGGCGCCAGTGTCGATTGACGGGATGGCAGCGATGGGGGTGTCAGACACCCTTCGGGGTGTCTGACACCTGGGTGGCTCCGGCTGCCCATCCAGGCATTCGCTATCTGAACCACGTCACCGACCTCTTTCAGAAGACCGGCATCCAAAGCATGCCATCCGCCTTTCAGAGAGCCGGTATCCGAAGCATGCCACCCGCCTTTTAGAGAGCCGGCATCCGAAGCATGCCGCCGTTGTTCTCTGGCTAGCCAACACCTGACCGCCGCTCTCCGGCCAGGCGCTTCAGGTGTCAGACACCCCGCAGGGTGTCTGACACCCTCGGTGCCTCACAAATACCGTTCCCGATACCCCACCGGCGACATCCCGCAGTACTTGTTGAAGATGTCCCGGAACGCCTTGGTATCGCTGTAGCCGACTTCATACATCACCTCGGCCACCGTCTTGCGCGAGCTTTCCAGCTGGCTCTTGGCGGCCTCGACGCGGATGCGCTGCAGGTATTCGACGATGCTGTTGCCGGTGGCCTGGCGGAAGCGCCGTTCCAGGGTGCGGCGGCCCAGCGCGTAGCGGTCTGCCAGCGCCTCGACCGTCAGGCGTTCGGCGTAGCGGGCCTCGATGTGCTGCTGCACCGCGCGCACGACGTCGTCGGCGTGCGCCTTGTGCCCCACGAACACCGCGAACGGCAACTGGCTCTGGCGGCTCCAGTCCAGCTGGAAGAACTTGGCGCACCAGATGGCGGTATCGCGGTCGGTGTACTTCTCGATCAGGTGCAGCACCAGGTGCGCGGCGGAAAACGCGCCGCCGCTGGTGTACAGCCCTTGCTCGGCCAGCACGATGCGGTCGCTGACCCACTGCACCGCCGGAAACCACTGCGCGTACAGGCTTTGCGCGGCCCAGTGCACCACCGCCTGGCGGCCGTCCAGCAACCCGGCGGCGGCCGGCAGGGCCGCGCCCAGGCACAGGCAGGCCAACTCGCCGCCATTCTTGTAGTGCCGTTCCAGCCAGGCGATCAATTCGGCGTTGTCGGCCACGGATTCGGGCGCGGGCGCCAGCAGCGGCGGCACGATGCAGATGTCCACGGGGCCGGCGTCGTCCAGCACGGCATCGGCCTGCACCTGGATGCGGCCGTCGTCCAGGCTGACCCGCGGCGTGGCCGCCAGCAGGCGCACCGCGAAACGCGGCGCGCGCCCGTGCGCCTGCAGGTACTGGTTGGCCACCATGAAACCGTGCCGGGCGGTTTCCAGCGAGGCGATGTTCGCGCCCGCCGGCAACAGGAAAGCGACGTTCTTCATGCCCGCAGCATACCGCCATGAGGCTGTCGCAATCCACCCGCAAGATTGTCGCAATTCCCCATCTGCGGCGGGCAAGATTCCCGATACAGTAGTCATCCGGCCCCGCGGGGGGCCGGCCATCCCCACATCCAGGAGCTCTGCCATGGAACAGTACGTTGACGGTTTCCTGCTTGCCGTCCGGAAAGACCAGCTCGACACCTACCGCGCCATGGCGTCGACCGCCGGCGCCGTCTGGAAAGAACATGGGGCGCTCGACTACCGCGAATGCGTGGGCGACGACCTCAACATGGACCCGAACTGCACCACCTTCACGCAGGCGGCCGGCGCGGGCGAGGACGAAGTCGTGGTGTTCGCCTGGATCCTCTACCCCAGCAAGGCCGACCGCGACCGCATCAACGCCGCGGTCATGGCCGACCCGAGGCTGCAGGCGAACTGCGAAGGCGTGTTCGACATGAAGCGCATGGCCTGGGGCGGCTTCCGCACCCTGGTCGCCGTGTAAGTAACACCGTTGTTGCAAAAAAGCCGGCCGGGGCTGTCGATCCGGCATTCCGCCGGCCGTCGTACCCACAGCGGCCCCAACCCGGCAGCCGCCCACCCCAGGAGCCCACCATGGCCACCGTGAAACCCATTCCCCCCGACATGCATACCCTGACGCCGCACCTGATGTGCGATAGCGCGGCCCAGGCCATCGATTTCTATGTGCGCGCGTTCAACGCGGTCGAGCTGGCGCGCCTGCCCGGCCCCGGCGGCAAGATCATGCATGCCGTAGTGCGCATCGGCGATTCCACCCTGATGCTGGCCGACGCGTTCTCGGAATGCGCCTTGGCAAGCCCCAAGAGCCTGAACGGCTCACCCGTGTACCTGCACCTGTACGTGGAAGATGTCGACGCCACCATGGCGCAGGCGCAAGCGGCCGGCGCCACCATCACCATGCCGCCGGCCGACATGTTCTGGGGCGACCGCTACGGCCAGCTGGCCGACCCGCAGGGCCACCTGTGGTCGGTGGCCACGCACAAGCAGGACCTGACGCCCGAACAGATCCAGCAGGCCATGCAAGAGGCTTTCTCGGGCGAGAACGCCTGCAAGCCGCAATCGTGACGCCGGCGCGGCGCCGCCCGCCGCGTCAGAAGACCTTGCGATAGACGATGAAGCCCGACTGCTCGGCCACCTGGTCGTACAGGCGGCGCGCGCTGGCGTTGCCTTCCTGGGTCTGCCAGTACACCCGGCCGCAGCGGGCCGCCTGCGCCCGCGCGTACACCGCCTGGATCAGCGCGCGCCCCACGCCGCGCCCGCGCGCCGCCTCGGCGGTGTACAGGTCCTGCAGGTAGCAATTGGGGCCCAGCGCGGTGGTGCTGCGGTGAAACAGGTAGTGCACCAGTCCCAGCAGCCCGCCGTCGGCCTCGGCCACCAGGGCATGCACGGGTTCGTAGCCATCGAAAAAGCGCGCCCAGGTGGTGCGCGTGATCTCGTCGGGCAAGGCGGTGGCGCCGGCGCGGCCATAGAAGGCGTTATAGCCGTCCCACAACGGTTGCCAGGCGGCGAAATCGTCGGGGCGCACGGGGCGGATCTGTACGGCAGACATGCAGGCTCTCCGGCAAGGGGTGGCTGCCGGAAATTCTACAGGCGCCTCGCGGGGCGTGGTGAGGCCTTGTGCCAGGTCAAGCGCAAAGCCCTGCCGCGCCTTGAACTGCCGGACGCAAACGCCTAAGGTGTGCTATTGCGCATTGACGCCAACGCTCCCTGCCCGCCCATGCCCGCCACGTTTTCCAACGACCGCCCCCAGACCCCGGGCGAAGAAATCGCCAACAGCGTCAGCCACGGCCTCGGCGCCCTGGGCGCGCTGCTGGCCGCCCCCCTGCTGATCGTGGGCGCCACGCAGCGCGGCGACGCGGCCCTGATTGCCGGCGCGGCCATCTTCGCGGCCACCATGTGCCTGTTGTACCTGGCCTCGACGCTGTACCACGCGCTGCCGCGCGGCCGCGCCAAGCGGCTGTTCAACGTACTCGATCATTCCGCCATCTACCTGCTGATCGCCGGCACCTACACCCCGTTCACGCTGGGGCCGTTGCGCGGGCCCTGGGGCTGGACGCTGCTGGTGCTGGTATGGGGGCTGGCGGCGCTGGGCGTGGCGCTGAAGGCCAGCCGGCGGCTCGACCGCCCGCTGCTGTCCACCGCGCTGTACCTGGCCATGGGCTGGCTGGTGGCCATCGCGGTCGATCCGGTGCTGGAACGCGTGCCGGCCGGCGGGCTGTGGCTGCTATTGGCCGGCGGCCTGGCCTACACCGGCGGCGTGCTGTTCTTCGTGTGCGATTCGCGCTGGCGCTACGCCCACTTCGTGTGGCACCTGTTCGTGCTGGCGGGCACGGCCTGCCACTTCTTCGCGGCGCTGTGGTACGCCATGCCGGCCACGGCGTAGTGGCGCCCCGCTAGCGCTGCGGCACGAACGGGTAGCGCCGCACCTGCCCGCCGCCCGCGACGATGGCGGTGGCCTCCGGCACTTCTTCCCAGGCCCCGGGCAATTCGGTCAGCGGTTCCGACAACAGCATGTAGGTGTCATCGTCCAGCGCCGCGATGCGCGGCTCGTCGGGATACAGCTGCTTCAGGTGCCGCACGTCGGTATTGTGGAACAGCGAGCGCGAATTCGCCTCGCTGGAATAGCGCACCGCGATCAGGCGTTCGCCATCCAGGGCGCATATCGTCATGTTCAGCGGGTGCTCGATCCCATTGCGATGCCCCGCGTCTTCCACGGCCGCCGCCATGCGCTGCAGCGCCGGCACCGGATCCGATTCCAGCCCGAAGCTCAGGGCCAGCAAGAACATCAGTTCCGAATCGGTAGACCCTTCCAACGACATGAAATAACGCGGCGCGATCTGCATCATCAGTTCGCGCCGCACCAGCGGATACCCGCGGATCAGCCCGTTGTGCACGAACAGCCAGCGCTCGTGGCGAAACGGGTGGCAGTTGGTTTCCTGCGCGGGGGTATCGGTGGCGGCCCGGATGTGCGCCACGAACAGCGGCGCCTTGATGGCGCGGGCCGCCTCGCGCAGGTTGCGGTCGTTCCAGGCCGGATGGATGCTGCGGTAGCGGAACGGCGCCTCGGCCGGATCGCGGCCGTACCACCCCACGCCGAAGCCGTCGCCGTTGGTGGTGGTTTCGCCCAGGCGCGCATGCAGGCTCTGCTCGATCAAAGAATGGCGGGCCTTGAAAATGACCGTTTCCAGCTGCAGGGGACTACCGGTATAAGCCATCCAGCGACACATGGCGACGCTCCCGTAGATTGTTTACCAGGGGTTTATATACACTTTCCTGCCAAAAAAGCAGCCGCCTTACAACCGGTTGACATATAAGCCGGCATTGCGGATGATGGCGAGGCAGCCGCCGCCAGGCGGCGCCACATAACCACAATACCGCGCCTGCCTCGGCAATGCGCGGCAACCGGAGAGGCATGCCATGCAGACACCCCCCCTGAACCCCGCGCGCCGCCGCCTGCTGGCAGGCAGCGCTGGCGCCCTGGCCGCGGCCGGCCTGGGCGCGTCGGGCCTGGCGCACGCCAGCGAGGCGGCCGGCAAGGCGGCGGCCTCCGCAGCCCCTGCCGCGGCCAAGGCGCTGCCCCCCTACGCCGCCTGGAAAGACGCCGACAGCGTCATCGTGCACAGCGCCAACACCATCGAAACGCGCCGCGGCGCCTTCGGCGACGGTGTCATCACGCCGTCGCGCGAACTGTACGTGCGCAACAACCTGCCCCCGCCCGATGCGTCCATCCTGGACGACCGCGATGCCTGGAGCATCGAGATCCAGGGCGTGAAGCAACCGCGCACCCTGACCCTGGGCGAACTCAAGACCCTGGGCGTGGAAACCATGGCCACGGTGCTGCAGTGCTCGGGCAATGGCCGCGGCTTCTTCCCGCACCAGCCCAGCGGCACGAAATGGACAGTGGGCGCGGCCGGCTGCGTGATGTGGACGGGCATCCCGGTGCGCGTGCTGGTCGAGCACCTGGGCGGGCTGGACGGCGACTCCACCTACATGACCGGCACCGGCGGCGAAAAGCTGCCCGACGGCCTGGACCCCAAGACGCTGATGGTGGAACGCTCTGTGCCGCGCGACACCATGCAGGACGCCATGCTGGCCTGGGAAATGAACAACGAGCCGCTGTCGCTGGCGCACGGCGGGCCGCTGCGCCTGATCGTGCCGGGCTATACCGGCGTGAACAACGTCAAGTACATCAAGCGCCTGGCATTCACCGCCGACCAGAGCCCGGTGAAAATCCAGCAGAGCAGCTATCGCCTGGCGCCGCTGGACGCCAAGCCCGGGCCCCAGTACCCGTCGGCCTGGGCCATGACGCCCAAGTCGTGGATCACCGCCCCCGGCGGCGACGGCGAAACCGTCAAGGCCGGGCGCTCGCTGGTGCGCGGGGTGGCATTCGGCGGCATCCACGCCGTCAAGCGCGTGGACGTGTCCATCGACGGCGGCAAGACCTGGAAGCAGGCGGCCCTGGTGGGGCCCGACCTGGGCAAGTACGCCTGGCGCCAGTTCGCCCTGGCCGTCGAACTGCCGGCCGGCGAGCACACGCTGGCCAGCCGCGTCGAAGACAGCGAAGGCAACGTGCAGGTCGAGGAACGCATCGAGAACGTGCGCGGCTACCTGAACACCAGTTGGCGCGACCACGCGCTGAAGATCACCGTGTCCTAGGAATGGCGACATCGATGCGCAACACCCCGCAGCAAGTTTCACCCTGTCGCCGCGCCGCCTGGCGCGCCCTGCCCCTGGTGCTGGCGGCCGGCCTGTATTCGGCGGCCGCCGGCGCGGCCGACCCGGCCAACGCCGAAGCCGGGCGCGCCCTGTTCACCAAGGGCGCGACGCCCGCCTGTGCCGTCTGCCATACGCTGGACGACGCCGGCGCGGCCGGCACCATCGGCCCCAACCTGGACGAGCTCAAGCCCGATGCCAACCGCGTGGCCCAGGCCGTGCGCAACGGCATCGGGGTCATGCCCGCGTTCGAGGCGCTGAGCGACGCCGACGTCCAGGCGCTGGCGCAGTACGTGTCCAGCGCCACCGGCGGCGCCCAGTAGGCGCCCCGCGGCCGGGGTCAATCCTGCGGCAGCAGCTGCGGGTTCCAGGCCACTTCCCACAGGTGGCCGTCCGGATCCTGGAAATAGCCCGCGTAGCCGCCCCAGAAGGTGTCGGCGGCGGGCTTGACCTCGACCGCGCCGGCCCGGCGGGCCTGTTCCATGACCTGGTCGACCTCGGCCCGGTCGGCCACGTTGTGGGCCAGCGAGCATTCGGTGGCGCTGCGCGGGCCGACCGCCACGCCGCTGTCGTGCGCCAGGCTGGCACGCGGCCACAGGGCCAGTTTCAGGCCCGGCTGCAGGTCGAAGAAGGCCACGGCGCCATGCTCGAATTCGGTGCCGACGATGCCCGGCGTGGCCAGGCCCAGTCCGTCGCGGTAGAACCGCAGCGCGCGTTGCAAGTCGTCCACGCCCAGGGTAATCAGGGTGACACGGGGTTTCATAGCGGCCTCCTGCCGGCGAACGGCATCACGATCGAACGGGAAATAGCCACAGCGTAGCGCGCCCGCGCCGGCCCTGCGTCACCCCAGGGGCATCCGGCGCCGTCAGGCCGCCAGCGCCGCGGCCGCGCGCTCGGCCACCCGCAGGGTGCCGGCCGGGTCGGCGCCGTCCTGCATCATCCACACCGCCGACAGGCCCGCCCACGCCAGGATCCACTGCAGCAGCCGGCGGCGGTCCAGCCCGGCCTCGGCCGCCACGATGTCCAGGCGCTGCGCGAAACGGCCGCGGGCCAGCGCCGTCCGGGGGCTGGGGTTGCAGAACAGGTTGGCGTAGTCGAAGCCGCGTTCGCCGTGCAGGCCTTTCGGGTCGATGGCCAGCCAGCCGCGCGGGCCGAAGTCCAGCACATTGCCGTGGTGGATGTCGCCATGCAGCACGCCGGCGTCGCGCGGCCGCGCCAGCAAGGCCCGCGCGCTGCGGGCGCTGGCCGCCAGCAACCCACCGTGCAGCCGGGCCGCGGGCCACAGGTCGCCGAACCAGCCGCGCAACGGCACCCGTTCCGGCAGCGCCCGCGCGCGCGGGGCATGCAGCCGCGCCACCACGGCGCACAGGATGCGGGTGGCCTGCGCATCGTCGCCGCCGCGCGCCATGCGGGCCAGCGACAGCGGCCCCAGCGCGCGTTCCAGCAGCAGCGCGTCGCCATCGTGCGCCAGCACGCGCGCCGCGCCGTCGCCGTTCCACCAGGCCATCAAGCGGCCACCGCGGCGCTCTTCGTCCACGCGGGCCACCTTCAGCATCGCCGCCGCGCCGTCCTGGCGCACCGGCAACAGGCAGCCGGTGGCGGTCTTGATGGGCCTGCCGTCGGGCACCAGGCGCCAGTCGCGTACATACGGCTCGAAAATCTTCACGGCCAGTCTCCGGGGCGTCGGCCGCCCATTACATCATCCCGCCGGCGGCACGGTAGTAACATCGACCGGCATCCTATTCCTACCCGGAGTTCCACCCTTGAAATACCGCAAACTCGGCCGCACCGATACCGACGTCAGCCTGATCGGCCTGGGCACCATGACCTGGGGCGAACAGAACAGCGAAGCGGACGCGCATCGGCAGCTGGACTACGCGCTGTCGCGCGGCGTGACCCTGGTCGACACCGCCGAGATGTACCCCGTGCCGCCCAAGCCCGATACCCAAGGACGCACCGAAACCTACATCGGCACCTGGCTGGCCAAGACCGGGCGGCGCCACGACATCGTGCTGGCCAGCAAGGCCGCCGGCCCGGTGCGCGACGCCAAGCGCCCCAGCCACATCCGCGACGGCAAGACCTTTCTCGACCGCAAGAACCTGACCGCCGCGCTGGACGCCAGCCTGAAGCGCCTGCAGACCGACTACCTGGACCTGTACCAGTTGCACTGGCCCGACCGCACCACCTCGACCTTCGGCCGCGCCTACCCGTGGGTGCAGGACGACGACACCGTGCCCATCCAGGAAACCCTGGCCGTGCTGCAGGATTTCGTGCGCGCCGGCAAGGTGCGCCACATCGGCGTGTCGAACGAGACCCCGTGGGGCGTGGCGCAGTTCCTGAAGCATGCCGAGGCCCAGGGCCTGCCGCGCATCGTGTCCGTCCAGAACCCGTACAACCTGCTCAACCGCACCTACGAAAACGGCCTGTCGGAATTCAGCCACCGCGAAGACGTCGGCCTGCTGGCCTATTCACCGCTGGCCATGGGCGTGCTGGCGGGCAAGTACCTGGACGGCGCGCGTCCCGAAGGCGCGCGGCTGACGCTGTACACGCGCTTCACGCGCTACAGCAACGAACGCGCCGAGGCCGCCACGCGGCAATACGTAGAACTGGCGCGCGACCACGGCCTGTCGCCGGCGCAGCTGGCGTTGGCCTGGGTCAACCAGCGGCCGTTCGTGGCCAGCAACCTGATGGGCGCCACCACGCTGGAACAGCTGAAAGAAAACATCGACAGCGTCGAGGTCGTGCTGCCGCCGGCGGTACTGGAAGCCATCGACCGCATCCACCTGCAGCAGCCCAACCCCGCCCCCTAACGCAGCGGCGCCCGGCGCGGCTAGCTGCCCTGGCCGAACAGGTCCAGCAGGCGGCCCAGCGCCGGGTTGTCGTTGCCCTGCCGCCACGCCAGGCCGTGCTGGATACGCCGGGCCTGGCGCGGCAAGGGCCGGAACACCACGCCTTCGATGTTCAGGGCCTCGATCTCGCTCGGGATCAGGCCTACCCCCACCCCCGCGGCGATCAGGCACAACAGCGTCTGCGACGCCTCGGATTCGCGCACCACGCGCGGCACGAAACCGGCATCGCGGCAGATGGCGTCCATGGCCTGCCGCAGGTGAAAGCCCTGCCCCGACGGATACGCCACGAACGGTTCGCCCTGCAACTGGCGCAGCGCCAGCCTGCGGGCCCCGGCCATGGGGTGCAACGCCGGCAACGCCATCGCGAACTCACTTTCCAGCGACACGCGCGTCTGCAGGCCCGGCCCTTCTATCGGCAGGAAGCACAGCGCCGCGTCGAGCTCGTCTTCCAGCAGCTTCAGGCGCAACGCGCCGGTGGGCAGCGGCCCCTGGATGTCGAGCATGATGTCGGGATAGGCCTGCCGCAGGCGGCCCAGCAGGCGCGGCAGCTGGGCCTGGCTGGCCCGGCCGGTGTAGCCCAGCCGCAGCTTGCCGGTCTCGCCGCGCTGGGCGCGCCGGCAGGCCTGCACCGCGTCGTCGATCTGGCGCGGAAAGCCGCGCACGTGCTCCAGGAACGCGCGCCCGGCGCTGGTCAGCGCCACCTTGCGCGTGCTGCGCTCGAACAGGCGCGCGCCCAGCTCGTCTTCCAGTTCGCGGATACGCTGGCTGAGCGGCGGCTGCGCGATGTGCAGGCGCAGCGCGGCGCGCGTGAAGCTCTGCTCTTCGGCGACGACGATGAAGCTGATCAGGTGGCGCAGTTCCATGGCATTCCTGTGGCGCGGCGGGCCGATGCGGGCAAGCCCGCCAAATAATACTTAATGCATATAAATCGGCCATCAAATATGTATTAGACATCATAATCTTCCCGGCATACGCTGTGCCCCGATACGTTCGATTGATACGGAGACTTGCATGGCATTGTTGAAGGGACGGGTAGCGCTCGTGACAGGGTCCACCAGCGGCATCGGGCTGGCAGTGGCGCGGCGCCTGGCCGGCGAAGGCGCGCACCTGGTGCTCAACGGCCTGGCCAGCGCGGCCGAGGCCGAGGCGCTGTGCGACGAGTTCCAGCAGCAGTACGCCGACCGCCCCGAATTCGCCCCCTGCGACCTGCGCGACTACCGGCAGATCGAGCAGATGATCGCCGGCCTGAACGGCCGCCACGGCGCGCTGGACATCCTGGTCAACAACGCCGGCATCCAGCACGTCAGCCCCATCGCGGACTTCTCGCCACAGATCTGGCAGGACATGCTGGCGGTGAACCTGTCGGCCAGCTTCCACACCATCCGCACCGCCCTGCCCGCCATGCGCGAACGGTGCTGGGGCCGCATCATCAACATGGCGTCGATCAGCGGCCTGCGCGGCCGCGCCGGCAAGTCCGGCTACAACGCCACCAAGCACGGCCTGATCGGCCTGACCAAGTCGGTGGCGCTGGAAACCGCGCCCACGGCCATCACCTGCAACGCCATCTGCCCCGGCTGGGTCCACACGCCGCTGGTGCAGAAGCAGATCGACGCCCTGGCCGCGCGCGAAGGGCTGGACAACGACGCCGCCACGCAGCGGCTGATCGGCCTGCGCCAGCCTTCCGGGCGCTTCGTGACGGTCGAGCAGATCGCCGACCTGGCGGCGTTCTTCTGCTCGCCGGCGGCCACCGAAGTGCGCGGCGTGGCCTGGGCCATGGACGGCGGCACCACGGCGCAATAGGGGCATGACGATGATCGACCATACTCACGACGCATCGCGCACCAGCTGGGTGGCCAGCGCCAACGGCCACCCGCAGTTCCCGTTGCAGAACCTGCCCATGGGCGTGCTCGACAGCGCCGGCGGACGCATCGCGGTGGCCATCGGCGACAGCGTGCTCGATGTACAAGCCGCGCTGGACGCGGGCCTGCTGGACACCCTGCCGCCCACGGCCCGCCAGGCGCTGCGCGCCTGCAGCCTGAACGCCTGGATGGGCCTGCCGCAGCGCGAGCGCCGCGCCATCCGCCATGCCGTGTTCGACTTGCTGGCCAGCGGCCACCCGGCGGCCGCCCAGGCCGACCGCCTGCTGCACGCCATGGCCGATTGCCGCATGGCCCTGCCCGCCGCCATCGGCGGCTATACCGACTTCTATTGCGGCATCCACCATGCCGTGAAGGCCGGCATGCTGTTCCGCCCCGACTGCCCGCTGCTGCCGAACTACAAGCACCTGCCCATCGCCTACCACGGCCGCCACTCGTCCATCACCGTATCGGGCGAGGCCGTGCGCCGCCCCTGGGGCCAGGTGGCCAGCGACGACGTGCCGCGCCTGCAGCCCAGCGCACGCGTCGATTTCGAACTGGAACTGGCCATCTGGGCCGGCCCCGGCAACGCGCTGGGCGACCCCGTGGCCATCGCGGACGCCCCCGAGCACATCGCCGGCTACGGCCTGTTCAACGACTGGTCGGCGCGCGACATCCAGGCCTGGGAATACAAGCCGCTGGGCCCGTTCCAGGGCAAGAACTTCGCCTCGACCGTCTCGCCGTGGATCGTCACGTCCGAGGCGCTGGCGCCGTTCCGCCGCGCCGCCATGCCGCGCGACCCGTCTGACCCGCCCCTGCTCGACTACCTGCTGGACGCGCAAGACCAGCAGCAAGGCGGCCTGGACATCGAGCTGGAAGTCTGGATTTCCACGCCGGCCATGCGCGACCAGGGCCTGCCGGCGCACCGCCTGGCGCTGTCGCACGCGCAGCACCTGTACTGGACGCCCGCGCAGATGCTGGCCCAGCACACGCTGGGCGGCTGCAACCTGCGCCCCGGCGACCTGCTGGCCTCGGGCACCATTTCCACGCCGGACCACTCGGGCGACGGCAGCCTGCTGGAACAGACGACCGGCGGGCGCCACGCCATCACGCTGCCGTCGGGCGAACAGCGCACGTTCCTGTGCGACGGCGACGACATCACCCTGCGCGCACGCTGCGGCCCCGCGCCGGGCTATCGCATCGGGTTCGGCGACTGCCAGGCGCGCCTGGCGCCGGCGCACGCATCCCCCTACGGCCGCGACCGCTGACCCCCTATTCCAAATCCCACAGGAGACCATTCCAATGAAAACACCGTTGATCGCCACGATGCTCGCCGCCCTGGGGCTGGCCTCGGCCGGCGCCCACGCGCAAGCCACCTACCCGAACCAGCCCATCCGCCTGATCGTGCCGTACTCGGCCGGTGGCGTCACCGACCAGGTCGGCCGCGCGCTGGCCGAGCAGATGGGCAAGCGCCTGGGCCAGTCGGTCGTGGTCGAAAACAAGACCGGCGCCAACGGCACCATGGGCGCCATCCAGATGCTGCAGACCCGGCCCGACGGCTACACCATCACGATGGTGCCCATCGGCATCTACCGCATGCCCCACATCACCGGCGCCCCGTACGACCCCGCCCGCGACTTCACCTACATTTCGCAAGTGGCCGGCTACGACTACTACCTGGCCGTCAAGGGCAATTCGCAGTGGAAGACGCTGGGCGACCTGGCGTCGTACGCCAAGAGCCACACCGACTCGATCTCGTACGGCACGCCCGGCGCCTACAGCAGCCAGCACATCGCCATGGTGCAACTGAGCGAGGCGCTGCAGGTGCAATGGACGCACATCCCCTTCAAGGGCGAGTCGGATGCGCTGGCCGCGCTGATGGGCGGGCACATCCAGACCCTGGTGGGCGCCAGCGGCATCCTGCCGTACATCCAGAACGGCGACGTGCGCGCGCTGGCCACGCTGGGCGAAAAGCGCTCGGTCTCGCTGCCGGACGTGCCCACGCTGAAGGAATCCGGCTACAACGTGGTGCATACCTCGGCCTTCGGCATCGCCGGCCCGAAGGGCATGCCCGCCGACGTGGTGGCCAAGATCGACAACGCCATCGGCGACACCATGAAAGACCCGGCCTTCCAGCAGAAGCTGATCCAGCTGGGCGTGTCGCCGCTGTACCTGGACCACCAGGCCTACACGCAGGCCGCGCTGAAAAGCGTGGAAACCGAGAAAGAAACCATCCGCAAACTGGGCAACATCACCGGCAAATAAGGCCCGGCGGGGCGCGCGCGGATCAGCGCAGCAGCTGGTCCGCCAGGCCCCCGAAGTCGTCCGCAACAGCATCCCAATCCTGCGCGGCCTGCAGGTCGGTGGTCTGGTCCGGCCCGTGCTCGACGGGCCGGCGCACGAACGCCGTCTTCAGCCCGCACTGGCGCGCCGCCGCCAGGTCGCCGTTGTGGGCGGCCACCATGCCGACTTCGCCGGGCGCCAGCCCCAGCACGTCGGCGGTACGCAGGTAGGCCTCGGGCATGGGCTTGTAGGCCTGCGCCACTTCGGCGCCCAGGATGGCGTCCCAGGGCAACCCGGCCCGCTTGGCCATGTCCAGCATCAACCGGATGTTGCCGTTGGACAGCGGCGCGATGATGTAGCGCGTCTTCAGGCGCGCCAGCCCCGCCACCGAATCGGGCCAGGGATCCAGCCGGTGCCAGGCCAGGTTCAGCGCATCCAGCTCGGCGGGCGGCACGCCGGCCGGGTCGATGCCGACCTCGCGCAGCGCGGTTTCCAGGTTCTCGCGATGCAGGACATCCAGCCGCACGAACGGGCGCCGCCCGCTGCGCACCGCCTCCATCGACGGCGAATACTGGCGCCGCCAGGCGTCGGCCAGCGCGTGCGGCGCCACCTTGCCCTGCCCGTGGCGCGCCAGGAACGGCGCGGCCTCGCGCGCCACGCCGCCGCGCCAGTCGACCACCGTGCCGAACACGTCGAAGACCAGCGCCTGCACATTGCCCCATGCCATGATGTCCGCCTCCGGGTAGTGGGCCGGCTCAGGTCTTGAGCCGGTACCCCGTCTTGAAGATCCAGCGCACGCCCACCAGGCACACCACCAGGAAGGCCAGCGTCATGCCCAGGCTGATGCCCACGCTGACGTCCGAGACGCTATAGAAGCTCCAGCGAAAGCCGTTGACCAGATACACCACCGGGTTGAACAGCGTCACGCCCTGCCAGAACGGCGGCAGCATCTTGATGGAATAGAAGGTGCCGCCCAGGAAGGTCAGCGGCGTGATGATCATCAGCGGGATGATCTGCAGCTTCTCGAAACCGTCGGCCCACACGCCGATGATGAAGCCGAACAGGCTGAAGGTCAGCGACGTCAGCACCAGAAAGCCGATCATCCAGAACGGGTGCTGGATCTCGAAATCGACGAACAGGCGCGCCGTGGCCAGCGTGATCAGCCCCAGGATGAGGGACTTGCTGGCCGCCGCCCCCACGTAGCCGGTCACGATTTCCACATACGAGATCGGCGCCGAATGGATTTCGTAGATAGTGCCGGTGAATCGCGGCATGTAGATGCCGAACGAGGCATTGGCCACGCTTTGCGTCAAGAGCGCCAGCATGATCATGCCCGGCACGATGAACGCCCCGTAGCTGACGCCGTCGATCTCGACCATGTGCGACCCGATGGCCGAGCCGAACACCACGAAGTACAGCGCGGTGGAGACCACCGGCGAGGCCACGCTTTGCATCAGCGTGCGCCAGGCGCGGGCCATTTCGAACAGATAGATGGCGCGGACAGCGTAGAAATTCATGATTGGGCACTCACCAGGCTGACGAAGATTTCCTCCAGCGAGCTCTCGGACGAGCTCAGGTCGGTGAACTCGATGCCGGCCTCGTCCAGTTGGCGCAGCAGGCGCGCGATCTCGCCGCCGCCCTGCTGGTTGTCGTAGGTATAGACCAGTTGGTGGCCGTCGCCGGACAGTTCCAGGCCGTAGCCCGCCAGCGCGGCGGGCACCGCCGGCAGCGGCGCCTTCAGCGTCAGCGCCAGCTGGCGCTTGCCCAGCTTCTTCATCAGCGCGTGCTTTTCCTCGACCAGGATGATCTCGCCTTTGCGGATCACGCCGATGCGGTCGGCCATTTCCTGGGCTTCCTCGATGTAGTGGGTGGTCAGGATGATGGTGACGCCGCTCTCGCGCAGCCGCCGCACCATGTCCCACATGCCGCGGCGCAGTTCCACGTCGACGCCGGCGGTGGGCTCGTCCAGGAACAGGATCTGCGGCTCGTGCGACAGCGCCTTGGCGATCATGACCCGGCGCTTCATGCCGCCCGACAGGGCCATGATGCGCGAATCTTTCTTGTCCCACAGCGACAGGTCGCGCAGCACCTTCTCGACATAGGCCGGGTTGGCGGGCTTGCCGAACAGGCCGCGGCTGAACGACACAGTGTTCCACACGCTTTCGAACGCGTCGGTGGAGATCTCTTGCGGCACCAGCCCGATGCGCGAGCGCGCCGCCCGGTAGTCGGACACGATGTCATGGCCGTCGGCCAGCACCCGGCCCTGCCCGGGGTTGACGATGCCGCAGATGATGCTGATCAGGGTGGTCTTGCCGGCGCCGTTGGGGCCCAGCAGGGCGAAGATCTCGCCGCGGTGGATGTCCAGGTTGATGTTCTTCAAGGCCTGGTGCCCGGACGCGTACGTCTTGGACAGGCCTTGCACGGAAATGACGGGCTGCACGCGGACCTCGGTGTGTCGATGAACGGAATGATTCTACTTGTTCGACCCCCGTGCATCGTTCCGCTGGCGCTACAACTGTGTTCCGCGGCGCGCTCGCGGGCCTGTCGGCCCGCCGCTAAGCAGCTGATTTCATTGAAATGTTACCGAATGGGTGGAAGCGACGACGTGCCGCTAGAACAGCGAGGCGTCGTCGGCCTCGTCCGCGTCGCGGCCGGCGCGCGGTGCCAGCCAGGCCGTCAGGGCGCTGGACAGCGCGGCGATCAGCCACAGCACGAAGAACGACACCGTGTAGAACGCCATCCGGCCGGGCTGCCAGCGCCCCAGCACGATCACGTCCAGCGGATCGATCAGGGCGAAGATCGCCCCGCTGCCCACCCCCGCGGCCAGGAACGACGGCCACAATATCCACATCAGCATGCGCCAGCGCATCGGCCGCTCCGCGTCAGGGCTGCGCCGGCGGCGCGGTGGCACTGGCGGCCGCGGCAGCGCCCGGCGCGGCCGCCGGCGGGGCGCCGGCCGGCTCGATGCGTTGCACCACCAGGCCGCGCTGGGTGGCGCCTTCCAGGATGGGCTGGTCGTCGAACCGGGTCATGGCCAGGTAGATGGTGATCATGCAGCCCAGGATGGCCAGCAACGGGCCCGCCATCAGGAACCAGGGCCAGGGTTCGCGATACCAGACATCGGATGTTTCAGGGGTGCTCATGGGCAGGCTCCGGACAATGGCGGGTCAATCGGGCAGGTAGAAACTGGACGGCTCGTCGCGCTCGAGCGTCAGGCCGTCGGGGCCGCGGGCGTGGGCCCGCAGCACAATGGGATGCGAACCGGGCGCGGCCGCGCCGGCCGGCAGCCGGATGATCACGGGCACCAGCTTGTTGGCGTAGGGTTCCAGCGCGATGTCCTGGCCGGCCTGCCGCTCGACGTGCACGGCCAGGCCCGGCAGGCCGGTAGCGGCCAGCTGCAGCGTCATGGCGGACTCGGACGTGTTGATCAGCTGCAGCCGGTAGACGTTCTCGATCATGCCGCCCGGCGTCTCGCGCGCCAGCACGCCGCGATCGCGGATGACGTCGACCCGCAGCGGATTGCGCAGGGCCAGCGAGGCCACGAACGCCGCCGCCAGCGCCAGGATCACGGCGCCGTAGACCAGCACGCGCGGGCGCAGCAGGCGCCGGCGCGCCTGGCCGGGCGACCAGCCCTGCTGCACGGCATTCTGCGACGCGTAGCGGATCAGGCCGGCGGGGTACTGCATCTTGTCCATGACCTGGTCGCAGGCGTCGATACAGGCGCCGCAGCCGATGCACAGGTACTGCAGGCCGTCGCGGATATCGATACCGGTGGGACAGACCTGCACGCACAGGCTGCAATCGACGCAGTCGCCCAGGCCGGCGGCCTTGTGGTCGGTCTTGCGCGAGCGGCCGCCGCGCGGCTCGCCGCGGCCCTGGTCGTAGGTGACCACGAAGGTGTCCGGGTCGACCATCACGCTCTGGAAACGGGCGTACGGGCACATGTACTTGCACACCGCCTCGCGCATGAAGCCGGCGTTGCCCCAGGTGGCGAAGCCGTAGAACAGCATCCAGAACCATTGCCACGGCCCCAGTTGCAAGGCCAGCAGCGCCGCGCCCAGTTCGCGGATGGGAGCGAAATAGCCGATGAAGGTCGAACCCGTCCACCAGGCCACCACGATCCACAGCGCGTGCTTGGTCAGTTTCAGGCGCAGCTTGCGCGCCGTCCAGGGAGATTCGTCCAGGCGGATGCGGGCCAGGCGGTCGCCTTCGACCTTGCGCTCGATCCACATGAAGATCTCGGTGTAGACCGTTTGCGGACAGGCATAGCCGCAGAACAGGCGCCCGGCCACTGCCGTGAACAGGAACAGCGCCAGGGCCGAGATCACCAGCAGCACGGCCAGGTAGACCACGTCTTGCGGCCACAGCACCAACCCGAACAAATAGAACTTGCGCGCGCCCAGGTCGAACAGCACCGCCTGCCGGCCGTTCCATTGCAGCCACGGCAGGCCGTAGAACACCAATTGCGTCAGGAACACGAACACCACCCGCCAGCGCGCGAACAGGCCGCTGACCGAGCGCGGGTAGATCTTGCCCCGCACGTCGGCCAGGGTCTGTTCCAGCGGTTCGACGGCATCCCCCGGACGGGGTGGGCGCTGGTAGGGACGCCAATCGGGCGCCCCGCCGGCGGTATCGCCCGACCCGGGCGCCGCCTGGCCGGGCTGCCCGGGGATCTCAGGCTGCTGCATTACTGCTCCCGTCCTATTGCGGCGCGCTCGCGGTCGGGGCGCCTGCCGGGTTCGACAGCCCCCAGACCCAGGCCGTCAGGATCTTGATCTGCTCGGGCGTCAGCACCGCATCGTGCGCGGGCATGCGGTTGTCGCGCCCTTCCAGGATGGTTTGCACGATGGTGGCCTCGGAACTGCCGTACAGCCAGGTGCCGTCGGTCAGGTTGGGCGCACCCAGGGCCTGGTTGCCCTTGCCGTCCACGCCGTGGCAGGCCACACAGAAGTTGGCGTACGTGCGCTGGCCGCGGAACACCTTGATCGGGTCGGCCGCCAGGTTCGACAGCGACCGCACGTAGTGGGCGGTGTCGCTGGCCGCGGCCGGGTCGATGCTGGCCTTCCAGGGCGGCATGATGCCGTGCCGGCCATGGGTGATGGTTTCCTGGATGGCCTCGGGCGTGCCGCCGTACAGCCAGTCGCCGTCGGTCAGGTTGGGAAAGCTGCGCCCGCCGCGGGCGTCGGACCCGTGGCATTGCGAGCAGGTATTCAGAAACAGGCGCTCGCCGATCTGGCGCGCGCCCGGGTCGGCGGCGATCTGCGGCATGGTCATGGTCTCGAAGCGCGCGTACACGGGCTTGACCTGTTCGGCCTGCTGCGCCTGGTGGCGCTGCACTTCGTTGGCCGTGGTGTAGCCCAGCATGCCCTGGAAGGCGCCCAGCCCCGGCATCAGCACCAGGTAGCCCAGCGCGAACAGGCACAGCAGCAGGTACATCCAGGTCCACCAGCGCGGCACCGGGTTGTTCAGTTCGGTCAGGTCGCCGTCCCAGACGTGGCCGGTGTCGTCCACGGCGCCGCCGGTGGGCTTGCTGCCCAGCCAGCGCCGCTGCGTGTACAGCAGCCACAGGCACCAGGCGATGCCGCCCAGCGCGATGAAAGCAATGAAGTAGCCGACGAAGCTGTTGACGAAATCGCTCATGGCCGCGGGGCTCCTTGTGCGGGCCCGTGTTCATCGGGCAGCGCGAACGGCAACAGCGCCGATTCGCGGTTGGCGCGCTGTCGGCCGCGCGAATACGCCCACCAGACGATGCCGAGGAACGTGGCCATCGACACCGCTGTCATGATTCCGGTAAATATCAGCATGGATCAGTTTCCTTGCGCGGCCGCGCCCTGTCCCGCCGGCGGCGATTGCCGGGCCTGCTCGGCTTCGGCCTGGCGCGCCTTGCGCAGGCCCACCCCCATTCCCTGCAGGTAGGCCACCAGCGCGTCTTCTTCGGTCTTGCCGGCGATGGCCTGCGGCGCGGCGTCGATGTCGGCGTCGGTATACGGCACGCCCAGCGTGCGCAGCGTGCGCATGCGGTCTTGCACGTTCTGGCCGTCGAGCGACGCGCGCTGCAGCCAGGGGTACGACGGCATGTTGGATTCGGGCACCACCAGGCGCGGATCGCGCAGATGGATGCGGTGCCATTCGTCGGAATAGCGCTCGCCCACCCGGGCCAGGTCGGGGCCGGTGCGCTTGGAACCCCACAGGAAGGGGTAGTCGAACACCGATTCCGAGGCCTCGGAATAGGCGCCATAGCGCTGGACCTCGGCCTGCAGCATGCGCACCTGCTGCGAATGACAGCCCACACAGCCTTCGCGGATATAGACGTCGCGGCCCATCAGGCGCAGCGCGCTGTAGGGTTCGACGCCGGGCACGACCTGGGTGGTGGAGTGCTGGAAGAACAAGGGGACGATCTGCACCAGCCCGGCGAACGACACCACCAGGATGCTGGCGACGATCATCAGGCCGATGTTCTTTTCGAGTGTCTGGTGCGAGAAAAAACCGTGTTGCTTGTTTGCCATGAAAACCTCGTCAGGCAGTGGCGGGCGTGGCGATGCCGGCCGTGCGCACATGCGGCTCGGCCGGCGGGATGGCGGGATCGACGGCGCGCTGGCCGCGCAGCGTCATCCAGACGTTCCAGGCCATGATGAACACGCCCGACAGATACAGCGCGCCGCCGGCGAACCGGATCAGGTAGTAAGGCATGCGCGTCTTGAGCTCTTCGACGAAGCTGTACACCAGCGTGCCGTCGGCGGCGGTATCGCGCCACATCAGGCCCTGCTGCACGCCGGCGATCCACATCGCGGCGATGTACAGCACCACCCCGATGGTGGCCACCCAGAAGTGCAGCTCGATGGCCTTGGTGCTGTGCATGGCGGTGCGGCCGTACAGGCGCGGGATCAGGTAGTACAGCGAGCCGAAGGTAATCATGGCCACCCAGCCCAGCGCACCCGAGTGCACGTGGCCGATGGTCCAGTCGGTGTAGTGCGACAGGGCATTGACCGTGCGGATCGACATCATCGAGCCTTCGAAGGTGGACATGCCGTAGAACGACAGCGCGGTGACCAGGAACTTCAGGATCGGGTCGGTGCGCAGGCGATGCCAGGCACCCTGCAGGGTCATGATGCCGTTGATCATCCCGCCCCACGAAGGCGCCAGCAGGATCAGCGAGAACGCCATGCCCAGCGACTGGGTCCAGTCGGGCAGCGAGGTATACAGCAGGTGGTGCGGCCCGGCCCACATGTAGGTGAAGGCCAGCGCCCAGAAGTGCACGATGGACAGCCGGTACGAATAGATGGGCCGGCCGGCCTGCTTGGGCACGAAGTAATACATCATGCCCAGGAAGCTGGTGGTCAGGAAGAAGCCCACGGCATTGTGGCCATACCACCACTGCACCATGGCGTCCTGCACCCCGCTATAGGCGGAATACGACTTCCACATCGAGACTGGCAGCTCGATGTTGTTGAAGATGTGCAGGATGGCGATGGTGAGGATGTACGAGCCGAAGAACCAGTTGGCCACGTAGATGTGCCGCACGCGGCGCCGCGCGATGGTGCCGAAGAACACCACGGCGTAGGCCACCCACACCAGCGTGATGAGGATGTCGATGGGCCATTCGAGCTCGGCATATTCCTTGCTGCTGGTGTAGCCCAGCGGCAGCGTGATGGCGGCGGCCACGATGACGGCCTGCCAGCCCCAGAACGTGAAAGCCGCCAGCTTGTCGCTGAACAGGCGCGCCTGACAGGTGCGCTGCACCACGTAGTACGAAGTGGCGAACAGGCCGCTGCCGCCGAACGCGAAGATCACCGCGTTGGTGTGCAGCGGGCGCAGACGCCCGTAGCTGAGCCAGGGAATGTCGAAATTGAGTTGCGGCCAGATGAGCTGCGCGGCGATCAGTACCCCGACTGCCATGCCGACGATGCCCCACACTACCGTCATGATGGCAAACTGCCTGACGACTTTATAGTTGAATGTTTGTTGTCGATCAGCTATCGCGCTGCGATCGTTCATATGCCATCCCTCGGCTTTTACAGAAATGGAATGATGGGCCGGCGAGCGGAAGCCAGTCTTGACCAAAATCAAGAATCGGATTCGTCCTACGCGTCATGGTCGTGCAGGATGGAACTTCCGGCATCGTCCGGATCATCGAATTGCCCGCTGAACACGGCCCAGCCCAGTGACAGCCCGATGGCCAGCACGAACAGCAGCGACAGCGGCAACAACAGATACAGAATGGTCATGGCGCAACAGACGCCTGGCAGGCGGCGGCCAGGCCGGCCGGCGGCGCGGGCACGCGATAGCGCCGGTACAGGCGCCAGGCATGCGCCCCGACGGCCAGCGACGACAGCAGCATGGTGACGGCCGCCAGCCAGGGCGCCACCCAGCCGGCCAGCGCCAGCGGGGTCATGAGCAGGTGCCAGGCCAGCGAGCCGTACAGGCTTTGGCGGGCGGTGCGGCGCGCCGCGGCCAGCAGTTGGCGGAACGCCGGGGCATCCATCCCGGGCCGGACGGCGGCCGCATGGGCGGCGGCCAGCGCGGTGGGCACGGCCATGGCCATGGCGCATGGGCAACTGATGACCAGCAGCGCCACCATGACCGGCACGGCATGGGCGGGGTCGAACCAGGCCCACACCGCCCCGGCGGCCAGCGCCAGCGCCACCTGGGCCATCACGAAGCGGGCCGCCACGCGGTCGGCCATGGCGCCCAGCGCGCGGCGCCGGATTTCCAGGCGCGCATGGCGGCGGGCGGGCGCGCCGTCGCGCACGGCCACCGACTGCCGTGCGCACAACGCCAGGTAGCGGGCCGTGAGCAGGAAGGCCACGAACATCGTGACCGAGTCGAAATACACTTCGCCGCGCTGCCCCCAGGTGGCGACCACGCTGGGCACGAAGGCCGCGACGATGCCCAGGGCCACCGGCACATCCATGCCGGCCTGGCGGCGGCGCAGGCTGGCGGCCGCGCCGCGCCAGATGGGCCAGGCGGAATACAGCACCACGGGAATCGTCAGGACCAGGCTGGCCCAGTTCATCAGGACGATGGCCCAGTCGAGCGTGGCCAGGGCGTCGGGGGGAATGCCCTCGTGGCGGACGTAGCCCGGCCAGGCGAACATCATGACCTGCATCATCGCCAGCCAGGCCCAGCCCAGACGCAGCAAGGCATGGCGCCGCGCTTGCCGGGCGGCGTGCGGCAGGCCCGGTGGCACGGAAAATAGGGAAGGAACAGGCATGTGCCGGATGATAGGCATCCGGCATTGCCGCTGACTTGATCTAAATCAAGTAAACCGCAAATAAGACGAAATCACTTGCCGCCTACATGACCGCGCGCCGGGCGCGCAAGCGCGATATCTGCTCTGGCGACAGGTCCAGCTCGGCCAGCACGGCCTCGGTGTGCTGGCCGAAGGCCGGCGCGGCGCGGGGTGCCGGCCCGGGGGTGCGGCCATACTTGACCGGGTGCGCGAACCCCCGGTAGCGCCCTACCCCCGGGTATTCGTAGTCGGCCACCATGCCTTCGGCCCGCACCTGAGGGAAATCGAACATGTCTTCGATGGCGCGCACCGCCGCGCAGGGCACTTCCTCGCCGAACAGGGCTTCCCATTCCAGGGCGCTGCGCGCCTGCAGCGCCGCGTGCAGGCGCGGCACGATCTCGTCGCGATGCCGGGCGCGCTTGCGCACCGAATCGTAGCGGGCGTCGGCCGCCAGTTCGTCCAGGCCGGTCTTGGCGCACAGCGCGGTCCAGAAATGGGGCGTGTTGGCGGAAATATACAGATAGCCGTCGCGGGTGGGATGCAACCCGGTGATGCCGCCCGAGCGCATGTCGCGGCCCACCTCGCGCGGTTCGTGCTCGGCCCAGACCATGCGGGCCGACTGCAGGGCCAGGGCGCTGCGCAGCAGCGACACCCCCACGTACTGGCCGTGGCCGCTGCGCTCGCGCTCGTACAGCGCCGAGGCCACGCCCGAAGCCACCAGCGCCGACGCGTAGTAATCGACGATCGAGCCGTACAGGATCTCGGGCGGGCCCTCGGCCTTGCCCTGCAGGGCGCACATGCCGGTCATGGTCTGCAGCACCTGGTCGTAGCCGGCCTTGTCTTTCAGGGGCCCGGTTTCGCCATAGCCAGTGACGGCGCAATAGATCAGGCGCGGATTGACGGCCTGCAGCTGTTCGTAGGCCATGCCCAGGCGGGCCGGCACGCTGGGGCGGAAGTTGTGCACCAGCACGTCGGCGCGGCGGGCCAGATCGCACAGCACCTGCTGCGCCTCGGGTTGCTTCAGGTCCAGCACCAGGCCGCGCTTGCCGCGGTTCACCCCCAGGAAGGCGCGGCTTTCGGCTTCCAGGGTCGAGGGGTACTTGCGCAGGTTGTCGCCGGCCGGCGGCTCGATCTTGACGACGTCGGCGCCCTGGTCGGCCAACAAGGCGCAGCCGTAGGGGCCGGCGATATAGGCGCTCAGGTCCAGCACGCGCACGCCGTGCAGCGGGCCGCGGCCCAGCGGGGTTTGGGAAACAGCGGAAGGTGAAGTCATGGATCAGTCCTGCAGGGGCGGCGCGGCGGGCGCCGCGGCTTAGCGGGGCAACAGCCCCAGGCGGGCGGCGGTGTCGACGACGGCCTCGGCGCGGCGCACGAACGGGGCGTCGACCATCTTGCCATCGACCACATAGGCGCCCACGCCGCGCGCCTGGGCATCGCGCGCGGCCTGCAGCACGCGCAGCGCGTGGGCGATTTCCGCGTCGGTGGGGCGGAAGGCGTCGTTGGCCAGCGGCACCTGGCTGGGGTGAATGCAGCTCTTGCCCAGGAATCCCAGGCGGCGCGCCAGGGCGGCCTCGGCCTGGAAGCCGGCGCCGTCGGCGATGTCGGCGAAGGCCGAATCGTAGGCGAACACGTCCGCCTCGGCGGCCGCCAGCCGCAGCGCGAACATGGCCTGCTGCACGGCGGCGGGCTCGCGCCGCGCGATGCCCAACGGCTCGAACAGGTCGCCCAGGCCCAGTTGCAGCCCGGCCACGCGCGAATCGGCGGCGGCCAGCTCGGCGGCATGGCGCAGCGCGCGCGCCGACTCGATGTTCAGCAGCAGGCGCACCGGCCGCGCCACGCCGTTGGCGCGCTCGGCCCGGGCCAGGGTACGCGCCGCCTCGCGCACTTGTTCAGGCGTTTCGGCCTTGGGCAGGTTCAGCAGGTGCAGGCCATCGCGCACCACGGCCTGCACGTCGGGCCCGAAGTGCGGCGTATCCAGGCCGTTGACGCGCACGATCAGCGTCTTGCCGCTGTCGCGCGCCGCCGGCGCGGCCAGCCACTGCGCCAGCTGGCCGCGGGCCTGTTCCTTGCGCTCGGCCGCCACCGAGTCTTCCAGGTCGAACGACAGCGCGTCGGCGGGGCCGGCCAGGGCCTTGTCGTAGAGTTCGGGGCGCGAGGCCGGGACAAACAGTTTGCTTCTCATGGGTAGACGGATGCGGGTCATTCGATGGTGATGTGGCGATCCTTGGCCACCTGCTTCCACTTGGCGGCGTCGGCGCGCACCTGCTGGGCGAACTGGGCCGGGTCCAGGTCGACCGGCACGGCGCTTTCATTGGCGAACATCTCGCGCATCTTGGGCTCGGCCACGATGGCCCGGATAGCCGCATTGAGCTGGCGCACGATAGGCTCGGGCGTGGCGGCAGGGGCCAGCACGCCCCACCACAGTTCCACCGAGTAGCCGGGCTGGGCTTCGGCCACGGTGGGCAGGTCCGGGTAGAACTGCGAACGCTCGGGCGAGGTCACGGCCAGCACGCGGATGCGGTCGCCCTTGAGCAGCGAGGCGGCCGAGGCGAAGCTGGCCACGACGAAATCGACGCGGCCGCCGGCCAGGTCGTTCAGCGCCTGCGACATGCCCTTGTAGGGCACGTGCGTGAACGAGGTCTTGGCCTCGCCGGCCAGGATTTCGGCGGCCATCTGGTTCACCGAGCCCAGCCCGGCACTGCCGTAATTGAGCTTGCCCGGCTCTTTCTTGCCCACAGCCAGCAGGTCGGGCAACTTGGCGTAGGCGCTGTCCTTGCCGGTGACCAGGGCCATCGGGCTCTTGGCCAGCATGGCCACCGGCGCGAAGCTGCTCACCACGTCGTACTTGATGTTGGGCTGCACCGCGGCGCTGGTGGTCAGCGAAGACGAGGACAGCATCAGCACCGAGCCGTCGGCGGGCGCGCGCGCCACGTAGTCGGCGCCGATGGTGCCGCCGGCGCCCGGCCGGTTCTCGACAATGACCGACGAGGGCAGCTTGGCCGACAGCTTTTCGGCCAGCACGCGCGCGAACACGTCGTTGCTGCCGCCGGGCGGGAACGGCACCACGATGGTGATCGCCTCGGGAATCCGCGCGCCGGATGCGGCGGCGGAAACGGGCAATGCGGCCGATGCGCCAATCATCAGCGCCAGGCCCATGAAAGCGGCTTTGGACATGTCTGTTGTCTCCGGTTATGGATGGCCGCGCCGGATGGCGGGCCGTCTTGTCATCAAGGGGTGCATCGATGCTAGGCCGGCCAGCTGATGATATAAAGCGAGGATTGTTAACTCACTACGTGAGAATTCCTCATGAAGATGGAGGCCTTCCGCACCCTTGGCGCCGTCTTGCGCGGCGGCAGCTTTGCCGCCGCGGCGGCCGACACCAACCTGTCGCCCAGCGCGGTCAGCCTGCAGATGAAGCAGCTGGAGGAATACTTCGGCCAGCCGCTGTTCGACCGGTCGGCCCTGCAGGCGCGGCCCAACGCGTTCGCCGGCCAGGTCGACGAGGTGATGCGCGAGGCGCTGTCCCGCCTGGAAGCCCTGCGCCGCCGCAGCCTGCCCGCCGTGGCGGGCCTCGTGCGGCTGGGCACGATCGAACCGCTGCAGGTGACGCTGCTGCCGCCGCTGCTGCGCTGGGTGCGGGAACGCTACCCCCTGCTGGACGTGCGGCTGGTGCGCGGCCGGGTCACGGACCTGGTCGAGAAACTGAAGACCGGCGAACTGGACGCGGCCATCATCGTGCAACCGGAATCCGGCGGATCGAGCCGCCTGTCCTGGACGCCGCTGTTTCGCGAAAAGCTGGTGCTGATCGCGCCGCCCGATTCGCACGAGACCAGCGTGGCCGAGCTGTTCCGCAACCACGAGTGGATCCGCTTCGACAAGAACACCATCGGCGGCCGGCTGGCCGCGCGCTACGTGGCGCGGCATGCGCCGCACGCGCGCAGCCGGCTCGACCTGCAATCGCTGGCCGCCCTGACCGCCCTGGTATCAGAGGGCCTGGGCGTATCCGTGCTGCCCGATCCGGGCGCGCATGTCTTCGGCGCCCATCCGGTGCGCGTGCTGCAGTTGGGCGCGCACGGCCCGGCGCGGCAGGTTTCGTTCGTGTGCCGGCGCCCCGACCAGGAAAACCGGCTGGTGCTGGCCCTGCTGGCCAGCGCCCGGCAGGCGTCGCCGGCGGACTGATCCCCGCGTCCGCGACATCGCCTTTTCGCAACGGCATAAAAAAAGGGATGCCCGCAGGCATCCCAAACCACCCTACAACAGCTAACTTTCACGGCGCGCCGGGCGCGGCCGGCACACGGCCGCCGCGCCCGCGGGCATCAGGCCGCGCGCACCTGCGCGTGGTCGCCATGCTCGAACTGCGCTTCCTCGGTCGAGCCGGTCAGCGCCGTGGTGGACGACTGGCCGCCTTCGATGGTTTGCGTGACGGCGTCGAAGTAGCCCGTGCCGACTTCGCGCTGGTGCTTGACCGCGGTGAAGCCCAGTTCGGCCGCGGCGAATTCCTTCTGCTGCAGCTCGACGAACGCGCTCATCTGGCGGCGCGCGTAGCCGTGCGCCAGTTCGAACATGCCGTAGTTCAGCGCGTGGAAGCCGGCCAGCGTGATGAACTGGAACTTGTAGCCCATGGCGCCCAGTTCGCGCTGGAACTTGGCCACCGTGGCGTCGTCCAGGTTCTTCTTCCAGTTGAACGACGGCGAGCAGTTGTAGGCCAGCAGCTTGCCCGGGAACTGGCGATGGATGGCCTCGGCGAACTTGCGCGCGTATTCCAGGTTGGGCGTGGACGTCTCGCACCAGATCAGGTCGGCGTACGGCGCGTAGGCCAGGCCGCGCGAGATGGCCTGGTCGATGCCGGCCTTGGTGCGGAAGAACCCTTCCAGCGTGCGCTCGCCGGTGATGAACGGACGGTCGTTGTCGTCGACGTCGCTGGTGACCAGGTCGGCCGCGTCGGCATCGGTGCGGGCCAGCAGCACGGTGGGCGTGCCCATGACGTCGGCCGCCAGGCGGGCCGACACCAGCTTGGACACGGCTTCGCGGGTGGGCACCAGCACCTTGCCGCCCATGTGGCCGCACTTCTTCACCGACGCCAGCTGGTCTTCGAAGTGCACGCCGGCCGCCCCCGCCTCGATCATGGCCTTCATGAGCTCGAACGCGTTGAGCACGCCGCCGAAGCCGGCCTCGGCGTCGGCCACGATGGGCGCGTAGTAATCGATGTAGCCGTCATCGCCCGGGTTCTTGCCTTCCATCCATTGGATCTGGTCGCAGCGCGACAGGGCGTTGTTGATGCGGCGCACCACCTGCGGCACCGAATTGGCCGGGTACAGCGACTGGTCGGGGTACATCTCGCCGGCCAGGTTGGCGTCGCCCGCCACTTGCCAGCCCGACAGGTAGATGGCCTTCAGGCCGGCCTTGACCTGCTGCATGGCCTGGTTGCCGGTCAGCGCGCCCAGCGAATTGACGAAGGGCTCGCTGTGCATCAGTTCCCACAGGCGGGTGGCACCGCGGCGTGCCAGCGTGTGTTCCACCGCCACCGAACCGCGCAGGCGCACGACGTCCTCGGCGCTGTAGGCGCGCTTGATGCCCTGCCAGCGGGTGTTCTCGGCCCAGTCTTTCTGCAGATTACGGATTTCGGTTTCGCGATTGCTCATGAAATGCTCCTGGTAGGTAATGAAAAAGGCACTGATCCGGTGGCTGGCGCGAATGGCGCCGCGTTGGAGAAAAGTCTATGCCTGTGCTGCGGAGCAATGTGGGCCGATCTCTTATATAAGACTAAAAATTTTTTCCTTTAAAATCATAGAAATATAAAACTGATTTTGTATTGTGAAATCAGATTGTTTGCTGTGAAATGCCGTGGCGCTGCTGTGCAGCAGCCACTTTCATATGGCGGCATCATCATTTCACAATATGGAATTTATCGATCCGCGCACGGCCTACAATGCAAGGCCTGACCGTTGTGCCTGTACGCCGCCCCATGTCTTTATCCCACGCCCCGCTGGGCCAGAACGTCGCCTACCCCTCGCGCTACGATCCGGGCCTGCTGTTTCCGATCGCCCGCGCGCTCAACCGCGCCAGCCTGAACCTGTCCGGCCCCCTGCCCTTTGCCGGCGTGGATATCTGGAACGCCTACGAACTGTCGTGGCTGGACGCCCGGGGCAAGCCCCAGGTGGCCATGGCCACGTTCACGGTGCCGGCCGACAGCCCCAACATCGTCGAATCCAAGTCGTTCAAGCTGTACCTGAACTCGTACAACCAGACCCGCCTGGACGACGCCGGCCAACTGCGCGACCGCCTGGCGGCGGACCTGGCCGCCGCGACCGGCAGCCCCGTGGGGGTGGAGCTGATCCTGCCCGCCGACTTCGGGCGGCTGCGCATGGCCGAACTCGACGGCCAGTACCTGGACGACCTGGACGTCGAGATCGATGCCTACACGCCGGATGCCGGGCTGCTGCGCTGCGCCGGCGACCAGGCCGTATCGGAAACGCTGGTGTCGCGGCTGCTGAAATCGAACTGCCCGGTCACCGGGCAGCCCGACTGGGCCAGCGTGCAGGTGCGCTATCGCGGCCGTCCGCTGGACCGGCAAGCGCTGCTGCGCTACCTGGTGTCGTTCCGCGACCATGCGGAATTCCACGAGCACTGCGTGGAACGCATCTATACCGACATCATGGCGGCCTGCCAGCCCGAACAGCTGACGGTATATGCCCGCTACACGCGGCGCGGGGGGCTGGACATCAACCCGTGGCGCAGCAACGCCGGCGCCACGCCGCCGGCCGACGTGCGCACGGCGCGGCAATAAGGAAGCGTGCCGGCCGGCGCCAGCGGCTATTTCTGGGCGCCGTAGGCCTTGCCTGGCACCTGCGCGGGCGCGGGGCTCAGGCGGGCCTGCACGGCGATCCACTGGGCCAGCAGCGCCGCCACGGTGAAGGCCACGCCGGCGCCGATCCAGGGGCCCTGGTTCAGGCCGGCGTCGAGCAGCAGGCCGAACGCCAGCGGCCCCAATGCCGACCCGACATCCATGCCCGAATACACCAGGCCATAGACCGACCCGGTGGCGCCCTTGGGCGTGACGCGCCGGATCAGCATGTCGCGCGAAGGCGCGGCCACGCCGGAACAGAAGCCGGCCACTCCCACCACCGCGGCGGCCAGGCCGGCCGGCACCAGGCCCAGCGCCAGCACCACCAGCGTGGCGCCGGCCAGGACCAGCGCCACCATCACGGTCAGTTCGGTGCGCGGGTTGGCCGACACCAGGAAGCCGCCAGCCGCCATGCCCAGGGCCGATGCCACCATGTAGCCCGACAGCGCCGAGCTGGCGACCACCTTGGACAAGTCGTACAACTGGCCCAGCAGCGGAATGGTGTAGTTCTGCACCGACGACAGCGCAATCGAGGTGCAGGCGAAGAACAGGAACGCCGCCCACAGGGCGGGCTTGGACAGCAGCGCCGTCAGCGTGGCCAGCACGCCTTCCTGGGCCGGCACGGTGGCCGCGCCGGCCGCCGGCCTGGACGCCGCGGCGCCCGCCACGGGCGCATCGCCGCCCAGCAGATTGCGGCCCAGGATGGTCAGCAGCAGCACCAGCGCCACCAGCCCGGCCGCGCTGAACGCGGCCACGCGCCAGTCGGCCAGCAAGGTGATCGAGGTGATGAACACCGGCGTCAGGGCCCAGCCCAGGTTGCCCGTCAGGCCGTGCGTGCTGAACGCATGACCCAGGCGCGGCGCGCTGATCCGATGGTTCATGATGGAATAGTCGGCCGGGTGGAACACGGAATTGCCCAGGCCGCCCACGACCGCCGCCACCAGCAGCATGGCATAGCCATTGGCCGAACCGATCAGCACCCCGGACAGCACGAAGCTGCCCAGCCCGAACCACAGCACCGGCCGCGCGCCGATGCGGTCGACCACGAAGCCCGACGAGGCCTGCCCGAAGCCGGACACTACATAGAAGCTGGACACCAGCAGCCCCAGGCGGGCGAAATCCAGGTCGAACGCCGTGCCCAGCGACACATACAGCGAGGGCAGCACCAATTGGAAGAAGTGCGACGAGGCGTGCGCGATGCCAATCAGCAGGATGGTCTGCCAGTCGCGACGGCGAAGGTCGGCGGAATCCAGCGTGGCGGTATCTGCGGCGGAAGACATGTCGGCAATGGCCAGTGGGGCCAGGGAAAGCGCCGACGCAACAGCCCGCGCGGCTTGGGCCGGGTCCGGACGGGCGTCCGGACTACTGCGATTTCTCGCGGATGGCGGGCCAGGCGCGCTGCAGGTAGTACAGCATCGACCAGACCGTCAGGACGGCGGCGACCAGGATCAGGATATCGCCCAGCAGGCGGCTGGACAGGCCGAACAGCGGCTGGTTGTACAGCAGGCACGGAATGGCCACCATCTGGGCGGCCGTCTTGAACTTGCCCAGGCGGTGCACGGCCACGCTGGCGCTGGCGCCGATCTTGGCCATCCATTCGCGCAGGGCCGAAATGGTGATTTCGCGGCCGATGATGATCAACGAGATGAAGGCATCGACCCGCCCCAGGTCGAGCAGCACGATCAGGGCGGCGCAGACCATGAGCTTGTCGGCGACCGGGTCGAGGAACGCGCCGAAGGCCGAGGTCTGGTTCCAGCGGCGCGCCAGCCAGCCGTCGAACCAGTCGGTCAGGGCCGCGATGATGAAGGCGCAAGCGGCCAGGGTATCGCGGGCGGGCTCGGTCATCCAGGTGCCGGGGATGTAGAACAGCCCCACCACCAGCGGAATCATGGCGATGCGCAGCCACGTCAGGATAATAGGCACGTTGATTGGCATAATGAGCGTATGCTACATCAGCGGCGGGAAAATCTCTGTCATCACCCCCGCAGGGCTTCGTAGATCCGCTCGGCCAGGTCGTGCGATATGCCCTCGACCGAGGCCAGGTCTTCGATGCTGGCCGAGGCCACCCCGGAAAAACCGCCGAATCGCGCCAGCAGCCGCTGGCGGCGGCGCGCCCCCACCCCCTCGATTTCTTCCAGCCGCGACACATTGCGCGCCTTGGCGCGCCGCGCCCGCATGCCGGTGATGGCGAAACGGTGGGCTTCGTCGCGCACCTGGGCGATCAGCATCAGCGCCGCCGATTCGCCGCCCAGCGCCACGGGCGGACGGCCGTCGGCGAACACCAGGGTCTCGAGGCCGACCTTGCGCCCTTCCCCCTTGGCCACCCCGACCAGGGTCTGGATGTCCAGGCCCAATTCGGCGAACACCTGGCGGGCCACCTCGACCTGGCCCTTGCCGCCGTCGATCAGCACCAGCCCGGGCATGGGGGCCTCGCCGTCGGCCACCTTGCCGAAACGGCGGGTCAGCACCTGGCGCATGGCGGCGTAGTCGTCGCCGGGCGTGATGCCGGCGATGTTGTAGCGGCGATACTGCGCGGGTTGCATGTCGTGGTGCTGGAACACCACACAGGACGCCTGGGTGGCTTCGCCGGCCGTATGGCTGATGTCGAAGCACTCGATGCGCAAGGCATCCAGCGCGGCTTCATCGGCTTCCAGGTCGAGCGCCTCGGCCAGCGCCAGGGTGCGCGCCGCCCGCGCGCCCGATTCGGTCAGGGCCCGGGCCAATGCCATGTCGGCGTTCTTGGCCGCCTGCTCCAGCCAGGCGCGGCGCACGCCCTGCGGCCGGGTCAGCACGCGCGCCGGCCGGGCGTTGGCCTGCTCGGCCAGCAGCGCCATCAACCCGGCATCGGGCAAGGCGTGCGTGCAGACCAGCACCGGCGGCAACGGGTTGTCGGTGTAGTGCTGGGCGATGAAGGCCTCGAGCACCTGCGGGGCTTCCTGGCCGTCGACGTGCACCGGGAAGAAAGGCTTGTCGCCCAGGTGCCTGCCGCCGCGCACCATGGCCAGGTTCACGCAGATCTTGCCGCCCGCCGAGGCCACGGCGATGATGTCGGTGTCTTCGCCGCTGGCGTCTTCCATGGTCTGCTGGTGCAGCACGCGCGCCAGCGAACCCATCTGGTCGCGCAGGGCGGCCGCCTCTTCGAAACGCAGCTCGCCGGACGCCTGCAGCATGCGTTGCTCGATCTCGCCCATGACTTCGCGCGCCTCGCCGTTCAGGAAGCGCGCGGCGCGCTGCACGTCGCGCGCGTATTCGTCGGCCTCGATGGCGCCCACGCAAGGCGCCGAGCAGCGGCCGATCTGGTGCAGCAGGCAGGGCCGCGAACGGTTGGCGAACACCGTGTCTTCGCAGGTGCGCAGGCGAAACACCTTCTGCAGGATCTGGATGGTCTCGCGCACCGCCCAGGCATTGGGAAACGGGCCGAAGAACTGGCCGCGCTTGCTGGTGGCGCCGCGGTAATAGGCGATGCGCGGCCATTCGTGCCCGGTGATCAGCAGGTACGGGTACGACTTGTCGTCGCGGAACAGGATGTTGTAGCGCGGCCGCAGGCTCTTGATGAGGTTGTTTTCAAGCAGCAGCGCCTCGGCCTCGGAGCGCGTGACGGTGACTTCGACGCGCGCCACCTTCGCCACCATCTGGGCGATGCGCGGGCTGGCCAGGTTTTTCTGGAAATACGACGAGACGCGCTTTTTCAGGTCGCGCGCCTTGCCGACGTACATGACGACGCCCTCGGCGTCGAGGTGACGATAGACGCCGGGCAGGTGCGGCAGGTCAGCCAGAAACGATTTGAGATTGAAGTCGTCGGGCATTCTGGTAGCGGGTCTCGACCTGCAGGGTATCCCAGTCGGGCGCGGCGAAGCGCGGCATCAGCCGGCGGATGCGGGCCGCCGACTCGGGCGGGTGGGCGACGTCCAGGCGCGCCAGCAGGTCGTCGGCCAAGTCGGGGCGGTTGCACACCAGCACCATGTCGCAGCCGGCGCCCAGCGCGGCTTGCGCGCGCGCCAGGATATCGCCGGCCACGGCCGCGCCTTCCATGGTGAGATCGTCGGAAAACACCACGCCGTCGTAGCCCAGCTGGCCGCGCAGGATGTCCTGCACCCAGCGGCGCGAGAAGCCGGCCGGCTGCTTGTCGACCTTGGGATAGATCACGTGCGCCGGCATCACCGCCGGCAGGACGGCGTCGCCCAGCCAGGCATAGGGCGCGGCGTCGTCTTTCAGGATACGTTCGAGGGTGCGCGGATCGACCGGGATCTCGTGGTGCGAATCCGCCCCCACGAACCCGTGCCCGGGAAAATGCTTGCCGCAGGCCGCCATGCCGGCCTGCGCCAGACCTTGGGCCAGGGCGCGCGCCAGCATCGTCACCACGCGCGGATCGCGATGGAAGGCACGGTTGCCGATGACTTTGCTGACGCCGTAGTCCAGGTCCAGCACGGGCGTGAAGCTGAGATCGACCCCGCAGGCGCGCAGCTCGGCCGCCAGCACGTAGCCGGCCTCGGTGGCCAGACGCATGGCGGTCAGCGGATCGCGGTCCCAGACCTTGCCCAAGCCGTGCATGGCCGGCAGCGGCGTGAAGCCGTCTTCGCGGAAGCGCTGCACCCGGCCGCCCTCGTGGTCGACCGCGATCAGCAGGGGCTCGCCGCGGGCGCGGTGGATCTTGCGGGTCAGCGCGCACAACTGGCGGCGGCTTTCGAAATTGCGCGCGAACAGGATCACACCGCCCACCAGGGGGTGGCGCAGGCGGCGCTTTTCTTCTTTGGTAAGCGTGGTGCCGGCCACGTCGACCATGACCGGGCCGGGCGGCAGCGGGGTTTTCTGTTTCTTGGCCATGCGGGCTTGTTCCTTTGATATCCGGAAAAACGAACCGGCCTCAGGGCTTGCGCTCGACCACCACGTAGGCGGCCGCCAGGTCGGATTCGTCGGTAATGGAAACGTGGGCCGCGCCGAACCGCGGCGCATACCATTCGAGCAGGCTGGGCGCGATCACCAGCACCGGCCGCCCACCGGGGGCATTGAGCGTCTGCACCCGGGTCCAGGTCATGGGCATGCGCATGCCCAGCCCGATGGCCTTGGAAAAGGCTTCTTTGGCGGCGAAGCGGGTGGCCAGGAAACGCACCCCGCGGGCCGGGTCGCGGGCGCGGCGGGCGTGGAATTTCTGCAGTTCTTCGGGGCCCAGGATTTTTTCGGCGAACCGGTCGCCGTGCCGCGCCAGCGCACGCTCGACGCGGTCGATGCGCAGCAGGTCCATGCCGATGCCGGCAATGCCGCCGGGCGGCGTGGGGGTCGGAGTAGCGGGCGTCTGGGACATTGGCGTCGGGATGGGCACGATCAATGCGGGGCGGCAGCCGCCCCGTACCCGGAATGATACGCGACCGCGCGGCCCCGGCGGCAGGCTCAGCGGCCGCGCAGCGCCTGCTGGCGCGCCTGCACCATCAGCGCCTTCATGTCGCGCACGGCCGTGTCCCAGCCGTCGAACACGGCCTGCGCCACGATGGCGTGGCCGATGTTCAGTTCGGCAATGCCGTCGAGCGCCGCGATGGGCGCCACGTTGCCGTAGTGCAGGCCGTGGCCGGCATTGACCCGCAGGCCGTGGCGCAAGCCTTCGGCCAGGGCGGCGCGCAGGCGGTCGAGCTCGTGGCCGACCTGCTCGCCCTGTGCCTCGGCGTAGGCGCCGGTGTGCAATTCGATGACCGTGGCGCCGGCCTGCACGGCCGCCTGGATCTGGGCGAGTTCGGGGTCGATGAACAGCGACACGCGGATGCCGGCCTGCTGCAGCCGGGCCACGGCACCGGCCACCGCGGGCAACGCGCCCGCCACGTCCAGGCCACCTTCGGTGGTGAGCTCGGTGCGTTTTTCGGGCACCAGGCAGACGTCACTGGGCCGCACCGCGCAGGCGATCTCGAGCATTTCCGGCGTGATGGCGCATTCCAGGTTCATGCGGGTGCGCAGCAACGGCCGGATGGCGTGGACGTCGGCATCCTGGATGTGCCGGCGGTCTTCGCGCAGGTGCAGGGTGATCAGGTCGGCGCCGGCGTCTTCGGCGCGCAGCGCGGCCTGCACCGGGTCGGGATAGGTCGTGTGGCGCTGCTGCCGCAGCGTCGCCACGTGATCGATGTTGACGCCCAGTTCTATCATGGTGCCTTCGTGGAGGAAACCTGGGTGGCTTCGGCCCAGCCGCCGCCCAGCGCCTTGTACAGTTCGACCCGGTTGTTCAGGGCTTCCAGGCCGGCCTGCACCAGGCCCAGTTGCGCGTTGAAGAAATCGACCTGGGCCGTCTGCACCTGCAGGTAGCTGTCGATGCCGTTGGTATAGCGCAGGTTGGACAATTCCAGCGTGCGGGCGGTCGAGCCCTGCAGCGAACGCAGCGCATCGAGCTGGGCGCCGTAGGTGGCTTCGCCGGCCAGCGCGTCGGAGACTTCCCGGAACGCCTGCTGGATGGTCTGCTCGTACTGCGCCACTGCGATGTTGTCGCGCGCCTTGGCCACGTTCAGCCCTTCGCGGATGCTGCCGCCGGCGAAGATGGGCGTGGTGATGGACGGCGTGAAATTCCAGGCCCGCTGGCCGCCTTCGAACAACGACCCCATCGAGGTGCTGGCGAACCCCAGCATGCCCGTCAGCGAAATGGTCGGGAAGAACGCCGCGCGAGCCGCGCCGATGTTGGCATTGGCCGCCAGCAGCTGGTTTTCGGCCGCCATGATGTCGGGGCGGCGTTCCAGCAGCTCGGACGGCAGGCCGGCCGGCACGGTGGCCAGCAGCTGGTCGCGGCCGAATTCGGCGGGCGATGGCAGGTCGGCGGGCAGCGGCGTGCCCACCAGCACGGTCAGGGCGTTGATGGACTGCGCCCGCACCCGCGCCAGCTGGGCCAGGTCGGCCGAGGCCGAGTCGAGCAGGCCCTTGGACTGGTTCAGGTCCAGTTCGGACGCCACGCCGCCGTCGAAGCGGCGCTTGACCAGGTCGTACGATTCCTGGCGCGAGGCCAGCGTCTTGCGGGTCAGGTCGAGCTGGACCTCGGCGGCGCGCTGCGTGAAATAAGCCTGCGCCACCGCCCCCACCAGGGTGATATGCGTGGTGCGCTGGGCCTGTTCGGTGGCCAGGTACTGCTGGTAGGCGGCTTCGGACAGGTTGCGCAACCGGCCGAACAGGTCGATTTCGAAGGTGGTGAGGCCGATGCCTGCCTGGAAGGTATTGCCGACCATGTCGCGGCCGGCCTGGCTCATGTTGGCCGGCACGCGCTGGCGCGTGCCCTCCAGGCCCGCCCCGATGCTGGGCCATTGCGCGCCACGCTGCACGCCGTACTGGGCGCGCGCTTCTTCGACGCGCTGCACGGCCACGCGCAGGTCGCGGTTGTTGACCAATGCCAGCTGGATCAGCGCCTGCAGGCGCGGATCGTGGAAGAAATCGCGCCAGCCGATGTCGGCCGCCGGCACCGCCCCCGCCGGCGCCACGGCCGCGGCGGGCTGTTCCGACAAGGTCGAGCCGGAATAGGCGCCGTACTGCACCTTGGGCTGCGCGGGCCAGTCGCCCGGCACGGGCGACTCGGGGCGATGGTAGTCGGGCGCCAGCGAGCAGCCGGCCAGCACGGCCGCCACGCACACCGACAGCGCAGTTCGTTTGTACATCAGGGCTGTCATTCCTTGCCCTCCTGGCCGGGGGCCGGCGACGGCCCGTTGCCGGATTGGTCGGGCGCCGCTTCGCGGGCGCGCTTGGCGGCCTGTTCGGCCTCGAATTCCTTGAGCTCGTTGCCCAGCAGGCGCGGCTTGGTCTTGAACAGGCTGAGCACCACCACGAAGAACGTCGGCACGAAGATGACCGCGAACGGCGTGGCTGCCAGCATGCCGCCGAGCACGCCGATACCCACCGCGCGCTGGCTGGCTGCGCCCGCGCCCGTGGCGATGGCCAGCGGGATCACGCCCAGGATGAAGGCCAGCGAGGTCATCAGGATAGGACGGAAGCGCAGGCGCGCCGCTTCGACGGTGGCCTCGTACAGGCCCATGCCGCGGGCGTACTGGTCTTTGGCGAACTCGACGATCAGGATGGCGTTCTTGGCCGCCAGCCCGATCACAGTCACCATGCCCACCTGGAAGTACACGTCGTTGGACATGCCCAGCAGCGACACCAGCGCCACCGCGCCCAGCATGCCCAGCGGCACCACCAGCATCACCGACAGCGGGATGGCCCAGCTTTCGTACAGGGCGGCCAGCACCAGGAACACCACCAGCAGCGACAGGCCCATCAGGATGGGAGCCTGGCTGCCGGCCTGGCGTTCCTGGTAGGACAGGCCGTTCCATTCGAAGCCGAAGCCGGACGGCAACTGGCCCACCAGGCGTTCCATTTCGGCCATGGCCTCGCCGGTGGTGTAGCCGGGCGCGGCGTCGCCGCCGATACGCATCGACTCGTAGCTGTTGTAGCGCACCACCTGCACCGGCCCCTGCGCCCACTTGGCCGACACGAAGCTGGACAACGGCACCATGCCGCCTTGGTGGTTGCTGACGTTCATCTTGAGGATGTCGTCGACCTGCATGCGGTGACGGGCCTCGGCCTGCACCCAGATGTTCTGCATGCGCCCCATGTTGGGGAACTTGTCGATGTAGGCCGAACCCAGCGCGGTGGAAATGAGCGTAGCGGCCGCGTCGAAGTCGACGCCCTGGGCGGCGGCTTTTTCGCGGTCGATGGTCAGGTTCAGCTGCGGGCCGTCGCCCAGGCCGGTGATGCGCACCTGCGACAGCACCGGGCTCTTCATGGCCATGCCCATCAGTTGGCCGGTGGCCTGGGCCAGCGCCTCGCTGCCGGCGTTGGCGCGATCCTGCAGGCGGAAGTCGAAGCCGCTGGCGTTGCCCAGCGAGGAAATCGCCGGCGGCACCAGGGTGAAGACCTGCGCGTCATGGATGCCCATCAACTGCTTCTGGAACGCCGCGAACGCGATCGCGCCGGCCGAATCCTTGGGATCCTTGCGCAGCGAGAAGTCTTTCAGCGTCGAGAACGCGATGGCTGCGTTCAGGCCGTTGCCGTTGAAGCTGAAACCCTGCACCGTGATGATGTTTTCCACCGCCGGCTGCGACAGGAAGTAGTTCTCGACCTGCTCGATCACGTCGATGGTGCGGTTGGCGCTGGCGCCGGTGGGCAGTTCGATGTTGCTGACCACGTAGCCCTGGTCTTCCTCGGGCAGGAACGACGACGGCAGGCGCAGGTACAGCCAGCCCAGCAGCACCACCAGCAGCACGAAGAACAGCATCATGCGCCCGCCCTTGTGCAGCATGCGCGCGACCCAGTTCTGGTAGCCATGCGTGGTGGCGTCGAACTTGCGGTTGAACCAGCCGAAGAACCCTTTCTTGTCGGCGTGATGGCCCTTGGGAATGGGTTTCAGGATGGTGGAGCACAAGGCCGGCGTGAAGGTCAGCGCCAGGAAGGCCGAGAAGAAGATCGACACGGCCATGGCCACCGAGAACTGGCGGTAGATGACCCCCACCGAGCCGCTCATGAAGGCCAGCGGCAGGAACACCGTGACCAGCACCAGCGTGATGCCCACGATGGCGCCGCTGATCTGCGGCATAGCCTTCTTGGTGGCTTCCTTGGGCGGCAACCCTTCCGTGGCCATGATGCGCTCGACGTTCTCGACCACCACGATGGCGTCGTCGACCAGGATGCCGATGGCCAGCACCATGGCGAACATGGTAAGCACGTTGATGGAAAAGCCCAGCGCCAGCATCACCGCGAAGGCGCCCAGCATGGCCACCGGCACCACCAGCGCCGGGATCAGCGTGTAGCGCACGTTCTGCAGGAACAGGAACATCACCAGGAACACCAGCACCATGGCTTCGCCCAGGGTGTGCAGCACCTGCTCGATGGAGACCTTGACGTATGGCGCGGTGTCGTAGGGGATGTCGTACTTGATGTTGCCCGGGAAGTACTTCGACAGCGATTCCATCTGGGCGCGCACGCCCTCGGCGGTGGCCAGCGCGTTGGCGTCGGGCGACAGCACGATGGCGAAGGCCGCGGTGGGCTTGCCGTTCAGGCGCGCGCCGAACTGGTAGTTGTCGGCGCCGACCTCGATGCGGGCCACGTCGCGCAGCCGCACCGACGAACCGTCGGTGTTGGCGCGCAGCACGATATTGCCGAAGCCCTCGACCGTGGACAGCTGCCCATTGACGATGACCGTGGCGGTGGAACGCTGGCTGGCGGGGTTGGGCGGCGCGCCCATGCTGCCGGCCGAGATCAGCACGTTCTGGCGGCTGATGGCCGCGTTGACGTCGGAGGCGCTGAGGTTGTAGCCCACCAGCTTGTCGGGATCGATCCAGATGCGCATGGCGCGCGGCGCCGCGAACAGCTGGAACTGGCCCACGCCGGGCACCCGCGATACCGGGTTCTGCACGTTGCGGGTGATGTAGTCGGCCAGCGCGGTCTGGTCGAGCGTGCCGTCGGTGGACGACAGCGTGACGATCATCAGGAAGCCGGCGCTGGTCTGCTCGTACTGGATGCCTTGCTGCGACACGGCCAGCGGCAACTGCGCGGACACGTTGGACACGCGATTCTGCACGTCGACCTGGGCCAGGTCGGGGTCGGTGCCCGGCGCGAAGGTGGCAGTGATCTGCGACTGGCCGTACGAGTCGCTGACGGACTCGTAGTACAGCAGGCCCTTGGCGCCGTTGAGCTGGTCTTCGATGATGCTGGTGACCGACTCGGCGACTTCCTTGGCCGAGGCGCCCGGATAGGTGGCCGTGATGGTGATGGCCGGCGGCGCCACGTCGGGGTACTGCGAGACCGGCATGTTGGGGATGGCCAACAGACCCGCCAGCAGAATGAACAGGGCGACTACCCAGGCGAAGATCGGTCTATCGATAAAAAATTGCGGCATGTGGGCTGACTCTGAAAGTGCTCACGAAAACAGGAACGCGGCGCTGCGCGCCGCGTGCCGTTCAGGACTTCTGCCCCGGGGCCGGCTGCTCGGGCGGGGCCGCTGCGCCGGCGGGCTTGTCGCCGCCAGCGGGCGGCGCGGCCTTGCCGGCGCCACCTGGGTTCCAGGGGGATGCCTGCACCGGCGTGCCCGGGCGGATCTTCTGGAAGCCCTCGACCACGACCACGTCGCCGGCTTTCAGCCCGCTGGTGACGAGGTACTGGTTGTCGATCACCGAGCCGGTGGTGACGGCCAGTTGCTCGATCTTGTTGTCTTTCACCAGCATCAGGCTTTGCAGGCCGTCGGCGGTACGCTGCAGAGCCTGCTGGGGCACCAGCAACGCCTGCTGGTCGGTGCCTTCGTCGACGCGCACGCGCACGTACATGCCGGGCAGCAGGATGTGATCCGGGTTGGGGATCTCGGCGCGCAGGTTGACCTGGCCGGTGGTGGGGTCGACCGTGATGCCGGTGAACAGCAGCTTGCCGGGGTGTTCGTAGGTGGAGCCATCTTCCAGCACGACCGTCACGCGGGCCGCGTTCTGGCCCACGCGCTGCATCTGGCCGCTGGCGAACGCCTTGCGCAGTTTGGCCAGGTCGGACGTGGTCTGGGTGAAGTCGACGTACACCGGGTCGAGCTGCTGCACCAGGGCCATTTGCGTGGCCGAGGTGGCCTCGACCAGCGCGCCTTCGGTCACCAGCGGCTTGCCGATGCGGCCCGTGATGGGCGACGTGACATCGGTGTAGCCCAGGTTGATCGACGCGTTGTCCAGGTTGGCCTTGGCCGCAGCCACCGAGGCTTCGGCCTGGCGGTAGCTGGCCACCGCGTTGTCGTATTCCTGCTTGCTGACCGCGTTGGCCTTGACCAGCGGCGCATAGCGGTCGGCCAGCGCCTTGGCGCTGTACAGGTCGGCCTGCGACTGCTTGAGCTGGGCGGCGGCCTGGTCGCGCGCGGCCCGGTACGGCGCCGGGTCGATCTTGAACAGCAGTTGGCCTTCTTTGACGTCGCCGCCCTGTTCGAAATCGATTTTCTGGACGATGCCCGTGACGCGCGCGCGGATTTGCGCATCGCGCACCGCATCGACGCGGCCCGGCAATTCGGACACGATGGAAGCAGACTTGGGCTGGACGGTAATGACGCTGACCTGCGGCATGCCCGGATTCATCTGAGGTTGTTCTTTGCACCCTGCCAGAGCCAATGCGACGAGCGCGACGGCACCGAATCCCGAGACACGATGAGGCGAAAAACGCATGGATTCCTCTCGGAGTAGAACCGTGGCGCGCGAGCCCGCGCGCACGGGACCGAACGCATGGAGTGGCGTCCGGGAAGCCCGTTAATGTACCGTATTTTCGACCTAAAACGGCAGCTTTTCGCGCATTTTGACTGTATTGCGCGCTGTATTCCGCCTAGGACGCGTCGGCCTCGGCGGTCAGGTTGCCCAAAAAGACGTAGCCCATGCCATGCACGGTATGCAGCGGCAAGGTGGCGCCTGCGCCGCGCACTTTCTTGCGCAACCGGCTGATGGACACGTTGATGGTGCGCAGGCCGGCCTGGGGCAGCGCCTGCTGCAGCGCCTGGCGGGTGAGCTCGCGCTGGGGGCTGGCCAGCAGGCACAAGAAGCAGGCGCGTTCGGCGGCGGTAAGGCTGACGCGCTGGCCTTCGGGCGTGACCAGCACCCAGCCCTGGTAAAGCAGGCTCCACCAGCCGTCATGGCCGCTGCGGTGCTGGAACACCATGCGGGGCAAGGCCTGGAAGGGAACGGACGGGGCTTGGGGGGAAACGACCATGATGCGATGCGGAAGATTTGGCGACGCGCTGCAACGCCGCGGCAGTGGATCAACAAGACGGCGCAATGGATTACGCGCCATGCGAAACACTATCCGCTTATGAACACTTTATTGCACAGTTACCCCGAAATCGGACAAATCTGAAACCCCAGGCGTCGCGCGGTTATTGGCGCCCCGGGCGATGGATGTCGTGGGCAACGAAGCTCTGGTCGGCCGACGGGCGTTCCAGCACGCCCGGGTCGGCCAGCGTGCGCTCGATGTCGGCCAGGCCGCCTTGCCAATGCTCGCGCATGGCCTCGGTGCCGAACTCGTAGTCTTTCGAGTTGCGCTCGTAGTGCTTGGCTTCGTAGATCAGGTTGATGACATTGACCGCTGGCGTACAGGCCAGTTCGCGGATGTCGGCCAGGGCGGCGCTGTTGCGCTCGTGTTCGGGCAGCCGCTCGAGCAGGCGCTGCAGTCCGCGGCGCAGCTTCAGCACGCGCTGGTACGTATTGGTGACCGTGCGCGTGCGGCTGGAATACTGGATGTCTTTCTGGCGTTCGGCCACTTCTTCAAGATTGGTGGGCAGCGGGCCGCGCGCCGGCCACAGGTCGACCTGGAACGCCAGCGTGTCGGCCATGGGATGCGCCGACAGCACGTGCGCCAGCGGCGTGTTCGAGACCACGCCGCCGTCCCAGTAGTGTTCGCCATCGATCTCCACCGCCGGGAAGCCGGGCGGCAAGGCCCCCGAGGCCATGATGTGCTCGGCCCGCAGGCGCATGCGGGTGGTGTCGAAATACGCGAAGTTGCCGGTGCGCACATTGACCGCGCCGAAACTGGCGCGCACGTCGCCCCGATTGAGCAGGTCGAAATCCACGTATTCGCGCAGGGTGTCGGCCAGCGGCGTGGTGTCGTAGAAACTGGTGGCGGCCGGCCCGCCGCCCTGCACCCAGTACGGCGGCGGATAGCGCGGCTTGAAGAACCCCGGCTGGCCGGCCGCCAGCGCCTGGAAGGCCGCCAGGTGGCTGTTCATGGCCGGCGAGCCGTACCCGAACGGAACGCCCTGGAACATGCGGGCCAGGGCGTCGCCCCAGGGCAAGGCCGAAAATCCGGTGGGCCGGCAGATACTTTCCCAGAAACCGCGCAGCCGCTCGATGCGCTCGTCGGGCGGCGACCCGGCGATGATGGCGGCGTTGATCGCCCCGATCGAGATGCCGGCGACCCAGTTCGGGCGGATGCCGGCCTGGTGCAGGCCCTGGTACACCCCGGCCTGGTACGACCCCAGCGCCCCGCCGCCCTGCAGCACCAACGCCACGGTCTCGTACGCGGCGGCGGCCGGCGGGCGCCGGCCGCGCCGTGGCGCAGCCTGGGTCATTTGGCGGGCGCGGGCTGTTGCGGCGCGCTGTTGCCGGCCCGGAACGGATACCGGCTGAATATCTGCGCGACGCTGGCCTCGACGTTCTGCGTGGACGCGGCCTTCTCGACATCGTCGATGACGCCGACGCTGACGCCTTCCCAGACCAGTTGCTTGCGCCGGGCGTCGACCAGATCGATGTTCAGCGTGCCTTCGGTATATTGATAGACGTCGCTGCCCCAGCCATAGCCCGGCCAGCCGCCGTAGAAGCCGGCGCGATAGCCGTAGTAGGGCCCCGGCGGCGCCGGCGTGACCTCGGTCTTTTCCTGGCGTTTGGCATTGAAGTTGACCAGCAGGTCGGGCGATTGCTCGGAATAGGTATAGCCGCGCATTTCCATCTGGCCGCGCGTGGCGGTTTTCAGGCGTTCGGTCAGCAGCGAGCTGTAGCCCGCCTTGTCGGTGCCCAGCGGCGACATGAAGCCGAAGCTGCGATAGCGGCCGAAATCGGCCCCATGGTCGTAATCGCTGCGAATGGTGGGCCCCGACGAGCAGGCCGACAACAGCCCGGCCACGGCCAGGGCGGGGAAGAACGCGATGCGTTTCATGCTGGTCTCCGCGAGAGGATCGATGGCATCATGCCGTGAACCCCGCAAACTTGCAATACGATCTCATTCGCATTGCTATGCCGGCGCCGCCGGCCGCTACACTATGCCCTGCTTTCCTTTCCGGCACCCATGACCTCGTCTCCCCTGGAACTCGACGGCTCGATCTGGCTGCGCGCGGGCACCCAAACCTGGGGCGGCAAGAACCGCATCGACCTGCTGACCCAGATCGACGCCACCGGCTCGATCAGCGCCGCGGCGCGCGCCGTGGGCATGAGCTACAAGGGCGCCTGGGACGCCATCGACGCCATGAACAACCTGGCCGGCGAGCCCCTGGTCCTGCGCGCCACCGGCGGCAAGGGCGGCGGCGGCGCCCGCCTGACCGACCGGGCGCGCCGGCTGGTGGCCACCTTCCAGGCCCTGGAAACCGAACACCGGCGCGTCATGGCGCACTTGGCGCAAGCCGGCCTGGACGCCGCCGGCGACCTGAACCTGATGAGGCGGATCATGCTGAAGACCAGCGCCCGCAACAAGCTGCTGGGCCATGTCACCGCCATCCGCACCGGCGCGGTCAATGACGAGATCAGCCTGCGCATCGCGGGCGGCCACGAGATCGTGGCGACCATCACGCGCGACAGCACGGCCGAACTGGCCCTGGAGGTCGGGTCCGAGGCGATCGCGCTGGTCAAGGCGCCGTCGGTGATGATCGCCCTGCCCGCCAAGGGCATGCGGCTGTCGGCACGCAACCAGTTGAAGGGCCAGGTGGCGGCCGTGCGGCCAGGCGCCGTGAACAGCGAGGTCATTGTCGACCTGCCCGGCGGCGGCGCCATCGCCGCCATCGTCACCCGGGACAGCGCCGACGCCCTGAAACTGGCGCCGGGCGTGGCGGTGCTGGCGATCTTTGATGCGTCCAGCGTAATCCTGGGAGTCGTGGCCTAGCGTGGCTCGGGCGGATGCCTGGCGCTAGACGACGGGGTGGGAAACGCGGGTGTCAGACACCCTTCGGGGTGTCTGACACCAGGCTATACCAAGGCAGGCCTCAGGGTAATGCTATGGGTCGCAGTGCGACAGCCAGGTGTCTGACACCCCGAAGGGTGTCTGACACCGATCGCGTCTGGCCGCCCGGCTAGCCCAGCAACAGGGCGTCGTCGGACAATTTCTCGCCGCGCACGCGTTCGAACATGGCCAGCAGGTCGGGCACGTCCATGCCCTTGCGTTCGTCGCCGGATACGTCCAGCACCACCTGCCCCTGATGCAGCATCACCGTGCGTTCGCCGACGTCGAGCGCCTGGCGCATGCTGTGGGTGACCATCATGGCGGTCAGCTTGTTTTCCGCCACGATGCGCGCGGTCAGTTGCAGCACGAAGTCGGCGGTGCGCGGGTCCAGCGCCGCCGTGTGCTCGTCCAGCAACAGGATGCGCGAGGGCTGCAGCGCCGCCATCAGCAGGCTGACGGCCTGGCGCTGGCCGCCCGACAGCAGCCCGATGCGGTCGGTCAGGCGCTTTTCCAGCCCCAGTCCCAGGGTGGCCAGGCGCTCGCGGAAGCCTTCCCGCATCGAGGCCTTCACGGCGCGGCCCAAGCCCCGCCGCGCGCCGCGCAGCTGGGCCAGCGCCATGTTTTCTTCGATGGTCAGGTCTTCGCAGGTGCCGGCCATCGGGTCCTGGAAGACGCGCGCCACGCGGCCGGCGCGTTCCCAGACGGGTTCGCGGGTGACGTCGGCGCCGTTGATCTCGATGCGGCCCGAATCCACCGGCAGGTCGCCCGACACGGCATTCAGGAAAGTGGATTTGCCGGCGCCGTTGGAGCCGATCACGGTAACGAATTGCCCGCTGGGAATGTCCAGCGACAGCCCGCACAGCGCCCGCGTCTCGATGGGCGTGCCGGCGTTGAAGGTGATTTTCAGGTCTTGCGCGCGCAGCATGGTCAGGCTCCTTTCTTGCCGACCAGGCGGCGCTTCATCATGGGAATCACCAGGGCGATAGTGACCAGCACCGCGGTGACCAGGTTCAGGTCCTGGGCCTGCAGGCCGATGAAATCGCTGTTCAGCGCCAGCGCGATGAAGAAGCGGTAGACGATGGCACCCAGGATGACGGCCAGCGTGGCCAGCACCAGCTTGCGCGACGGCAGGATGCTCTCGCCGACGATCACCGCGGCCAGGCCGATGACGATGGTGCCGATGCCCATCGAGATATCGGACCCGCCCTGGGTCTGCGCGAACAGCGCGCCGGCCAGCCCCACCAGCGCGTTCGACAGCGCCATGCCGGCCAGGATCATCGCGCCGGTATTGACGCCCTGCGCGCGCGCCATGCGGCCGTTCGAGCCGGTGGCGCGCATCGCCAGGCCGGCCTGCGTGGCCAGGAACCAGTCGAGCAGCAGCTTGACCACGATCACCACGCCCACCAGGATCAGCGGGCGCGCCACGTAGTCGCTGAGCCATTCGGGCTGCAGGATGGTGAACACGGTGGACTCGGTGATCAGCGGCACGTTGGGCTTGCCCATGATGCGCAGGTTCACGGAATACAGGGCGATCATCATCAGGATGCTGGCCAGCAGGTCCATGATGCGCAGCCGGACGTTGAGCCAGCCGGTGATCAGGCCCGCCACGGCGCCGGCCGCCGTGGCCGCCAGGGTGGCCGTGAACGGATCGACGCCGCCGGAAATCAGGGTGGCGGCCACCGCGCCGCCCAGCGGGAAGCTGCCGTCCACGGTCAGGTCGGGAAAGCGCAGCAGCCGGAAGGAAATCAGCACGCCCAGCGCGACCAGGCTGAAAATCAGGCCGATTTCCAGGGCGCCGAGCAAAGAGAACAGGGACATGAATGGAATCTGGCCCGCCGCGTCTTGTGAACCCAGCCGGCGCTGCCTTGAATTGTGTTCGGTAAAGGAAAGCACGCGCCGCCGGCCCCGCGGGGCCGGCGGCCGCGGATTACTTGATGACTTGCGCGGCCGACTTCAGCAACGCCTCGGACAGGGTCACGCCCTGCTTGGCGGCGGCACCCGGATTGACGAACAGCTGCAGGTTGGAGCTGGTTTCCGACGGGATGGCGCCGGGTTTCTCGCCCTTCAGGATGCGCACGACGATCTTGCCCGTCTGGACGCCCAGGTCGCGGTAGTCGATGCCCAGGGCCGCGATGGCGCCGCGCTTGACGCTGTCGGTGTCCGAGGCCACCAGCGGGATCTTGGCATCGTTGCCGACCTTGACCAGCGATTCGTAGGCCGACACCACGTTGTTGTCGGTGTTGGTATAGATGACGTCGACCTTGCCGATCAGGCTGCGCGCGGCCGAGGCCACGTCGACGGTGCGCGGCGCGGCGGCCTCGACCAGCGTCATGCCGGCCTTGGGCAGCAGTTCCTGCAGCTGCTTGACCACCACCACCGAATTGGCTTCGCCGGGGTTGTAGACCATGCCCACGCGCTTGGCCTCGGGCACGACCTTCTTGATGAGCTCGATCTGCTTGTCGAGCGCCAGCAAGTCGGACACGCCGGTGACGTTGGTGCCGGAGGCGTCCATGCTGGGTACCAGTTGCGCGGCGACCGGGTCGGTGACGGCGGAATACACCACCGGCACGTCCTTGGTGGCGGCTACGACCGACTGGGCCGACGGCGTGGCGATGGCCACGATGGCGTCGGGGCGGTCGCCCACGAACTTGCGGGCGATCTGGGCGGCGGTGCCGGTGTTGCCCTGGGCGCTCTGGTACTGCCACTTGAGATTCTTGCCGGCCTCGTAGCCGGCCTGTTTCAGGGCTTGCTGCACGCCGTCGCGCACGGCATCCAGGGCCGGGTGTTCGACAATGGCGGTCACCGCCACCGACTTCTGCTGCGCCGCGGCGGGAACAGCGTGGATAGCCAGCGCTGCCGCCAAGGCGCCCACCGTCAGAAAATGTTTTTTTCCGATCAGCATAGGGTCAACTCCTTGCACCGTCTTGGTGTTGTTTATTTATCACGGCCGGCGCCGGCGGCTTCCCGCCAGCCCGCCGGCCTGTGAAACCGCTAAGTCTAACGTGTCGCGGCGGGCTTTGTGGCGCGGGAAATCCCTAAAACGGTGCATGCCCGCCCGGCCTACGTCGCCGGCCCCATGACGCGGTCGGGCAACCAGGTGACGATTTCCGGGAACACGCACAGCAACACGATCCCCGCCAGCATCACCAATACATAGGGCAACGACCCCCACAAGACCTCCTTGGTGGGCACCTGCGGCGCGATCGCGTTGAGCACGAACAGGTTCAGGCCGATGGGCGGGGTGATCAGCCCGATTTCCATGTTGATGGTCAGCACCACGGCGAACCAGTACGGGTCGAAGCCGGCCTGGATCACGATCGGGTACAGCAGCGGAGCCGCCATCACGATCACCGCCACCGGGGGCAGGAACATACCGGCCACCAGCAGGAATACGTTGATCATGCCCATCAGCACCCAGCGGTTCACCTCCAGCACGGCGATCGCCTGCGCCACTGACTGGGTGATGAACAGCGACGACAAGGCAAACGCGAAGAGTTCCGCCGAGGCCATGATCATCATGATCATGACGCTTTCGCGCATGGCCGAGCCGAAAATGCCGGTATAGGTCTGCATCCGCACCAGGCGATAGACGACCGCCACCACCAGCAGCGTCAGCATGGCGCCGGCGCCGGCCGCTTCCGAGGGAGTGGCGACGCCGCCATACAGCACGAACAGCAGGCCCACCACGATCATCAGCAGCGGCAGGACGCGCGGCAACGTGGCCAGCTTGTCGCGCAGCGAGTACGACACCTTGCCCACGGCGAACCGGAACCCCTTGCGACGCGCGTCCAGCAGGGCCCAGGCCATGAACATGGCAGTCAGCATCAGCCCGGGCAGCACGCCGGCCAGGAACAGCCGGCCGATCGAGGTCTGGGTGGCTATCCCGTACACGATCATGGTGACCGAGGGCGGGATCAGGATACCCAGCGTGCCTCCGGCGGCGATAGACCCGGTGGCGACCGAGGCGGGATAGCCGCGGTTCATCATCTCGGGAATGCCCATCTTGCCAATGGCCGCGCAAGTGGCCGGGCTGGACCCGGTCATGCCGGCGAAAATCGCGCAGGCGCCGATATTGGACAGCACCAGCCCGCCCGGCACCTTGTACAACCAGCGGTCCAGCGCCTTGTACAGGTCGCCGCCGGCGGGCGTGCCCGCGACGATGGCGCCCATCAGCACGAACATCGGAATCGATACGTAAGCCAGGTTGGCGATGCCGGCGAACATGGTCTCGGCCAGCACCTCGACCACGGAGGGCCCCATGTCCAGGAACAGCCCACCCACGGCGGCCAGGCCCAGGGCGAAGGCGATGGGCATGCCGGTACCCAGGAAGACGAACAGCGCGGCAATGATCGTGACGGCGGCCCAGGTCGGACTCATGCGTATTCTCCCGGCGAGCGGATCTTGAGGATCTCAACCAGGTACTGCAGGCTGAGCAAAAGGAAGCCCAGCACCATCGGCGCCAGGGGAATCCACAGCGAAATGGCGTCGATGGTGGGCGTGGTCCAGCCGCCGTCCCAGGCGGCATACCAGTACATGCCGCTGGCCACCGTCATGACCAGGCAGAACGCCAGGCCCAGCACCGCGGCCGTCAGCTTCAGGCGCCGCAAGGCGTTGTCGCGCAACAGCAGCTCGATGACTTCGACGCCGACATGGCCGCGCGTCAGCAGCACATAAGGCGCACCGATGAAGATGGCCGCGGTCGCCGAGAACACCACCACTTCCGTCTGCCAACTGGTTGGCGCGCGGAACACGTAGCGCATGAATATCATCTGGCAGACGACCACCATGGCCACCCCCAGCAAGACCGCGGCCAATACGCCGGCGGCGCGCGACAGGCGTTCGGTCGCGACGACAAAGCTTCGAAGCATGGCTTCCCCTTCTTCTGAATCGGGCGCAGGCGTGGCCTGCGCCCTGCCTTCGAACCGGCGTTATTGCACCGCCAGCGCTTTCTGCAACAGCTCGTCGCCGCCCTTGACCTTGTCGGCAAAGTTCTTGTAGGACGACTGCTTGGCCACCTGCATCCAGGCGTCGAAATCGGCCTTGCTCATGCTGACGACTTTCACGCCGGCCTTGGTGAAGGCATCCACCATCTTTTTCTCGCCCTTGCGCGCCTCGTCCGTGAAATAGTCTTCAGCCTTCTTGGCCGCGGCCATGATGGCTTTTTGTTGTTCGGGCTTGAGCTTGTCGTATACGCGCTTGGACATGACCACCGGCTCGTACATGAACCACAGCGCGTTGTCGCCCGGCGCGGTCAGGCATTTGGCCTGCTCGTACAGGCGATACGAGACGAAGCTGTCGTTGGACGTGTTGGCGGCATCCAGCACGCCAGTCTGCATGCCGGTATAGACTTCGGACGACGGCATCGAGGCGATCGAGGCGCCCGCGGCCGCCAGCATCTGCTCGAAGGCCGGGCCCGCGGCCCGGATAACCTGGCCCTTGATGGTGTCGGGCGAGGTGATGCAGTGCTTCTTGGAAGCGAAACCGCCGGCCAGCCAGGCGTCGGCGATGACGATCACGCCGTTCTTCTCGGTGAGGGCGTGGATTTCCTTCATGAAATCCGACTTGTTCAGGCGCAGCGCGTGGTCGAAGTTGCGCACCAGGCCGGGCATCAGGGTGGCCGAGAACTGCGGCACGCGGCCCGAGGCGTAGTCCAGCGGGAAGGCCGACATGTCCAGCTGGCCGCGCGTCAGGGCGCCCCATTGCTCGGTGGCTTTGTACAGCGACGAGCCCGGGAACACCTGGATCTTCAGACCGACATTGGCGGCCGCGACTTCGCGCGCAATGATCTGCACCATCTCGTCGCGCGGGTCGCCCTGCCCACCGGGAAACTGGTGCGACGCGCGCAGCGTCACATCCTGCGCCATGACCGCTCCGGCGGTGACCAACGCCGCCCCGAGGGCGGCCATGCGAATTGCGTTCTTCATGAGTTGTCTCCGTGGTGTTCAGATGGTTCTATCGTGAAGGAACTGCAGCTGCGGCACTGGCGCCGGCCCGCGGTCGGCGCCTTACTGGAACAGAGGTGGAAGGGTGTGGTTCTCCTGGTTTGCAAGAAGGAAGCCGACTCGCTAGCGGTCGGCGTACTCGGTGCGCAGCACGTTCTTCTGCACTTTGCCCATGGTGTTGCGCGGCAATTGCTCGATCAGGTGGATCTGCTTGGGCACCTTGAAATTGGCGATGCGCCCTTTCAGCTCGGCCTGCATGGCGGCCGTGTCCAGCGCGGCCCCGGCGCGCGGCACCACCACCGCCACCACCGCCTCGCCGAAATCCGGGTGCGGCACGCCGATGACGGCCGACTCGGACACGCCGGCCATCTCGTCGATGATCAGCTCGATCTCTTTCGGATAGACGTTGTAGCCGCCGGAAATGATCAGGTCTTTGCTGCGGCCCACGATGGACAGGTAGTCGCCCGGTACGTCGCGGCCGCCCGACTCGCCGCCCCAGCGCCCCACGTCGCCGGTGCGGAACCAGCCGTCGGCGGTGAATTCCTCGCGCGTTTTCTCGGGCATGCGCCAATAGCCGGCGAAGACATTGGGGCCGCGCACCTGCACATTGCCGATATCGCCCGCACCCAGCGCGGCGCCGGCATCGTCGACCACGCGCACCTGCACGCCCGGCAACGCCTTGCCCACCGTGCCGCCCAGGCGCTCGCCGTCGGCGGGGTCGTAGGGATTGGACGTGAGCATGACGGTCTCGCTCATGCCGTAGCGTTCGAGAATGGTGTGGCCGGTGCGCTCGCGGAATTCGTTGAAGGTTTCCATCAACAGCGGCGCCGAGCCGGAAATGAACAGCCGCATGCGCGCGCAGACGCCGCGGCCGAAGCGTGCATCGGCCAGCAGCCGCACGTAGTACGTGGGCACGCCCATCATCACGGTGCAGCGCGGCAGATAGCGCAGCGCCTGGTCCACGTCGAGCCGGGGCAGCCAGATCATGCGCGCGCCGGCCAGCAGCGCGCCGTGCGAGGCCACGAACAGGCCGTGCACGTGGAAGATCGGCAGCATGTGCAACAGCACGTCGTCAGAGCGCCAGCCCCAGTAGCGGCGCAGCACCTGCGCGTTGGACGCCAGGTTACCGTGCGACAGCATGGCCCCCTTGCTGCGGCCCGTGGTGCCCGAGGTATACAGGATGGCGGCCAGGTCGCCCGCGGCGCGCGGCACGGCCTCGAACGACTGGCTCAGGCCAGCGGCGGCCGCCAGCAGCGTGCCGGTGCGGTCCTCGTCCAGGGTGAACACGTGCGCCGTGCCGGACTGGTCGGCGACCTTGCGCACCCAGCCCAGGTTCTTGCTGGCGCACACCACCACCGACGGCTCGGCATCGCCCAGGAAATAGGCCACCTCGGCTTCGCGATAGGCGGTGTTCAGCGGCAGGTACACAAAGCCCGCGCGCAGCGTGGCCAGGTACAGCAGCAGCGCCTCGGGCGATTTCTCGACCTGCACCGCCACGCGCGCGCCGTCCGGCAGCCCCAGCGAGGCCAGCAGGTTGGCCAGGCAGGCGCTGGCGCGGTCGATGTCGTCCCAGGTGTAGAGCAGGTCGGGCGTTTCCAGCGCGACCTGGCTACGGTCGGCGGGAAAACCGCCTGCCAGCACGGTATACAGATTGGCGTTGCTCACCTTGTCTAGTCTCCGGTAAATACGGGCGGACGGCCCGCCAGGAAGGCACTGACGCCTTCGCGATGGTCGTGACTGCCGGCGTAGGAAAAGAAATCTTGATAGTCGGCGTCGGTCAGCGGCGCGCCCTGCAGCAGGCGGCGCGACTGGCGCTTGTTGATGCGGGCGGCCAGCGGCGCGCCGCGCAGGATGCGGTCGGCGCTGGCGCGCGCCTGCGCGGCCACTTCGGCATCGGGCACCACGCGGGTCAGCAGGCCCAGCGCGTGGGCCTCGGCAGCGTCGAACACGCGGCCTTCCAGCAGGATCGCCAGCGTCGTGGCCCGGCCGGCCAGCGCCAGCAGCCCGCGCATTTCCTCCGGCGCCATGGGAAAGCCCAGGCGGTTGATCGGCACGCCGAAGCGCGCCGAGGCGCCGGCGATGCGCAGGTCGCATTGGCAGGCGATTTCCAGCCCGCCGCCCACGCACACGCCGTCGATCTGGGCCACCACGGGGTGCGGGCATTGCGCCACGGCATCCAGCGCGGGCGCCAGGATGCCCTGGTGATAGCGGCGCACCTGTTCCAGGTTGCCGCGCACCGCCGGAAACTCGCGGATGTCGGCGCCGGCGGCAAACTGCCCGCCCTCGCCGCGCACGACGACGCAACGCACGGTGTCGTCGGCCGACAGCGCCTCGAACACGCGCCGCAGCTGTTCCCACATGGCGACCGTGATGGCGTTCAGGCGCCCGGGGTGCGACAGCGTCACCCAGGCCAGCGCGCCCTCGCGCGCCAGCAGCACCTGTCCCGGGGTCGAGGATGCGTTCATGCCGCCCTACCCGATGCGCGCAATGCCGCGGCTGATGCGCGGCTTGCCTTCGCCCAGCTGGACCAGGTTCGCATCCAGGTCGTCCAGTTCGTACAGGTAATTGACCATCATGCCGCACGACTGGCCCAGCCCCTTGGGCGACATGTCGGCAGCCCAGTTCAGGCGTTCGATGCGCGCGCCGTTGCCCAGGTGAAACCGCGCCACCGGATCCACCGGTTGGCCGTTTTTCATGGCCAGCAGGTAGTGCGCCGCCAGCTTCATGCCGGCGCGCTGCACCACTTCGGACGGCTTGCCGGTGGCTGCCTTGGCCAGCCGCGCGACCCAGCGCGCGCCATCGGGCGCGCCGGCGCGGGTGCGGGCCTTGTCGCGCACGATGGCCTCGACTTCCTGGGCGCTCAGCCGCGACAGCCAGTCGACCAGCCCCGGCATGGGCGACAGCGTGGCGAACGAGCGCAGCTTGGGCAGTTCGTCGAGCAGGCGCTCGATGACGCGCTTGAGCAGGAAATTGCCGAAGCTGATGCCGCGCAGGCCCGGCTGGGTGTTCGAGATGGAATAGAAGATGGCCCAGCGGGCCTTGTCCAGGTCTTGCGGCGGCGCGGCCATGTCCAGCAGCGCCTGCACGTTGTCGGCCATCTGCGTGGCGAAGGCCACTTCCACGAAGATCAGCGGCACGTCCGGCATCTGCGGATGGAAGTACGCATAGCAGCGGCGGTCGGGCGCCACCCGGTGGCGCAGGTCGTCCCACGAGCGGATCTCGTGCACGGCCTCGTAGAGGATCAGCTTTTCCAGCAACGAGGCGGGCGAATCCCAGGTCAGCGGACGCAGCTCGAGCAGGCCGACGTCGAACCAGGCCGACAACAGCGATTCCAGGTCTTTGTCCAGCGCCTGCAGGCCGGCCACCTGCTTGCGCCAGCGCAGCAGGTCGGCCCGCAGCGCCACCAGGAAGCGCAAGCCGTCGGGCAAGGCGTTGAAGCGCTTGAACAGCCTCAGCCCCTGGTCGCCGCGCGGCTCCAGGCCGGCACCGACCTGCGCCAGCCCGGCCAGCAGTTCGCGCCGGCGCTTGCCGTCGGCCGCGGTATAGGCGGCGCACCAGCTGCGCGCCAGCTTGTTGGCGGCCACGTCGGTCAGGCGCGCCTGGAACAGCGGCAGGATCTCGGCCGGGCCGGGCAGCCGGCCGCGGTCCCACAGGCGGCCCAGGCGGGCCATCAGGCCATCGCTTTCGGCGCCGGCCAGGTCATCCGGCACGGCGTCACCCTCGGGCGGCCGGGCGGCGCGCGCGAGCGGACTGGAGTCTAGGGCGGTCATGGCTTGCCTCCTGCGCAATGGGTTCGGCGGGGGAATCGGTGGGGGGCGCCGCGTCCGCCTGTTCGGCCCGGCGGGCCAGCAGGCGCAGCGCGTCGAGCTGGCGCAGCAAATGCTTGCGGGCCAGCGTTTCGGCCGCGTCGGGGTCGCGCGCCTTCAGTGCCGCGAAAATGGCCAAGTGCTCGGCGCACGATTCGCCGATGCGGCCGGGCAGCGTCAGGCTTTTGTGGCGGAACAGGCTGAGCACCTTGCGCAGGTTGCCCACCATGTCCGACAGCCAGCGGTTGTTGGCCAGCGCCTGCACGGCTTCGTGGATGAGGAAGTTGGTGTCGTAATAGGCGTCGACGCGGCCGGCGGCGGCATGCGCCTGCAGCGCCTGGTGCAGCGGTTCGAGCGCCGCCAGTTCGGCGTCGGTGGCCTTCAGCGCGGCTTCGTGCGCGCAGCGCCCTTCCAGCATGGCCATCAGCGGGAAGATGTCTTCCAGGTCCTGCAGCGACAGCTCATTGACGAAGCAGCCGCGCCGCGGCTCGAGCCGCACCAGGCCTTCGGTGGCCAGCACCTTCAGCGCCTCGCGCAGCGGCGTGCGGGAAATGCCCAGCAGGCCGGTCAGGCGCGTTTCGTCGATCCATTCGCCGCTGGCCAGCGCGCGCGAGCGGATCATGGCCCGCAACCGGTCGGCGACCTCGAGGTACAGCGCTTGCCGGACGATGGGAACGGTCATGGCGAGCCTACAGGCATTTCCTGTAATTCATAATTATGAAAACGATCATACCTGCCAGCCGGGGCGGATGAAAGCCCTTCCGATGCTGGGGGAATCCCGGATGCGCGAACGGCGGCGGGCCGCGGCGGAATCAGAGATGCAGCACGCCGGCCACCGCATGGCGGGTCAGCGCGCGCGCCCAGCGCCGGGCGGGCAGCCCATAGCGGCTTTCGACGATTTCGGCGCGGGCCAGCAACTGCGCCGGGGTGATGGCCAGCGGCGGGCCGCTGAAGGCCAGCACGATCTGGTTGCCGGCATCGATCTCGGGCAACAGCACCAGGCGGTCGTCGAACGCCTGGCGCAGGTTCTCGATGTTGCGCTCGAAACTTTCGTGGCGGCCGAACAGGTTCACCGACAGCCCCCCCACCTCGCCCAGCACCCGGCGGCAATCGCGGTAGAACGCCACCGAATCGCGCACCGGGCCGCGCGCGCTGGCGTCGTACAAGTCCACCATCAGCACCGGGCAGCGGCCGGCGTGGCGCGGGTCGGCCACCCAGGCGGCGGCGTCGTCATGGTGGATGGCCAGGCGCGGCGCGGCCGGCAGCCGGAAGAACATCTGGCAGACCGCCGTGACCTGCGGGTTCCATTCGACGACGTCCAGCGGGCTGCGGGTGTGCTTCAGGCAGAAGCGCGCCAGCGAGCCGGCGCCCAGGCCCAGCAGGCCGATGGACTCTTCTTTGGGCGGGTCCAGGAACAGCAGCCAGGCCATCATCTGGCCGGTGTATTCCAGCACCAGTTCGGCTGGCGCCTTGATGCGCATGGCACCCTGGATCCATTCGGTGCCGAAATGCAGATAGCGGATGCCGTCGGCTTCGGAAAGCGTGGGCTGATCGGATGAGGCGGAAGCGGTACGGGCAGACATCGCGCGATTGTAGCCAGCGCGGTACGCTGTGGCGTCTTCCGAGTTCAAGGGCCGGCAATGGGCGCCCCACCCAATATTTCGCTTTTGCAGTTGCGGGCCTTTCTGGCCGTCAGCCGCTACGGCAGCTTCACGCGCGCGGCCGAGATGCTGCACCGTACCCAGCCGGCGATCACCCAGCAGATCCGCCTGCTGGAAGAATCGCTGGGCCTGAAGCTGTTCGACCGCACCACGCGCCAGCTGCGCCTGACGGACATCGGCGTCGAACTGGTGCCGGTGCTGTCGGGCATGCTGCAGCAGCTCGACGACGTGGTGGGCGCGACGCAGGACATCCGGCACAAGCGCACCGGCACGGTCCGGCTGGGCTGCCTGCCGTCGGTGGCCTCGCTGTACCTGCCTGGCCGCATCGCCCGCTTTCGGCGCGATTACCCCGGGGTGTCGTTCCTGCTCAGCGACGGGCTGGGCGACCAGGTGGTAGGCATGGTGGCGCGCGGCGAGATCGACTTCGGCATCACCGATGTGCCGCAACCCTCGACCCACCTGTCGGTCCATCCCCTGCTGCGCGAAACCATCAGCCTGCTGTACCTGGAAGGCCACCCCGTGCAACAGGCGAAGGTCGTGGATATCGACGAGCTGTCCCGGCACGACCTGGTATTGATGGCGCCGGGCAGCACGGTGCGGCGCATCGTCGACACGGCGTTCGCGGCCCAGGGCCGGATCGCCATGGCAACCTGCCAGGCCTCGTACAACACCACGGCCATCGGCATGGTGCAGGCGGGGCTGGGGGTCGCCCTGCTGCCCGAAAGCGGCTTCGACCTGGCGTTGGACCGGCGCCTGCGCACGCGGCCGGTAGACATCAAGGGGATGGACCGGCAATTGAGCATCGTCCGGCTCAAGAACAAGACGCTGTCGCCGTCGGCGCAGGCCTTCATGGCCATGCTGAAGGCGGAAAAGGCGTTGCGGTCGTTGCGCGACTAGAGCGCATGCTTGCCGGCAACAGCGATCAATTTATAAAAATTTCTTATTCTACTTAAACAATATTTAATTTAACTAATATATGGTCTCTTCGTAGCATTGTCCCTGTTCTGGCAGGCCTGCATCGCAGCCCGGGGGCTCGAGCCTTCCAGGAACACCGCAACAGGGACTCTTCATGAAAACCGTCGCATTGCGCGAGCTGGCGCATTCCCGGTCCGGCGAGAAAGGCAACGACTCGAACGTGTCGGTCATTGCCTACGATGCCGCGCTGTTTCCGCTGATCCGCGAACAGGTCACCGTCGAGGCGGTTGGCCGCCTGTACGGCCCCATCACCCAGGGCGCCATCCGGCGCTACGAATTGCCCGCCATCGGGGCCTTGAATTTCGTGCTCGAGAACGTGCTGGACGGCGGGCGTTCGCGCACGCTGGCATTCGAGGAATCGGGCAAGGCCCTGGCGTCGCTGATGCTGACCCTGCCGCTGACGGTGCCCGACGACACGCCCGAACGATCCCGATCGATCGCGGAGGCCGCATGAAGACCATACGGCTGGGATGCGGCGCCGCGTGGGCGCGCGACCGCTTCGACCATGCGCCAGACCTGGTGGCGCGCGGCCAACTGGACTACCTGTGCTTCGACTCGATGTCCGAGGTCACCATGAGCGCCGCGCAGGTCGCGCGCATGGACAACGCCTCGATGGTGCCGTACGACCCGTACCTGGTCGACCGCATGCGCCCCATCTTGCGCGACTGCAAGCGCCAGGGCATCCGCATCGTCACCAACGCGGGCTGGCTCGACCCGGTCGCGGCGGCGCAGCGGCTGGCCCAGCTGGCGGCGGAACTGGGCATCGACGGCCTGAAGATTGCCGCGGTATCCGGCGGCGTGCTGCACCAGGCCATTGCCGACATGGGCCTGGATTTCAACGAGACGGGCACACCCATCGCCGACGCGCGCGACCGCATCCTGTCGGCCGAGACCTACCTGGGCGCCGAGGGCATCGCGCAGGCCCTGGCGCAGGGCGCCGACGTCGTCATCACGACGCGGGTGGCCGATGGCTGCGTCTACCTGGGGCCCCTGGCCCATGAATTCGGCTGGTCGTTCGACGACTGCCATGCCATGGCGCGCGGCATGATCATCGGCCACCTGATGGAATGCGGCACCCAGGTCACGGGAGGCTACTTCGCCGACCCCGGCTACAAGGAAGTTCCCGACCTGGCCAACGTGGGGGCGCCGATCGCCGAAGTGACGCAGGACGCTGCCTACATCACCAAGCTGGCCGGCACGGGGGGGCTGGTGTCCGAGGCCACCTGCAAAGAACAGCTGATCTACGAAGTGCAGGACCCGGCCGCCTACCTGTGCCCGGACTGCATCGCCGACCTGACCCGCGTCTCGTTCCGGCAAGCGGGCCCGGACCGCGTGGAAGTGCGGGTCGACCAGGCCGGCCGGCCCCGCACCGACACCCTGAAGGCGCTGGTCGGGCTGGACGAAGGCTACATGACCGAAGAAATGGTGCTGTTCGCCGGCCCGGGCGCGCTGGCCCGCGCCGAACTGACCCAGGACATCCTGCGCCAGCGCTTCCGGAAAATCGGCCTGGCGCCCCGGGACATGCGGATGGATTACGTGGGCCTGGACGCGGTGCATCGCGAATCCACGCCGCCGGCCCGCGGCGAGCCGTACGAGGTGGTCTTGCGTGTCGCCATTCGCACCGACACGCGCGCCGAGGCGGAAAAACTGCGCCAGGAAATCGACCCCCTGGCCGTCAACGGCACGTACGGCACCGGCAAATGGGCCACGACCTCGCCGGGTTCCAGAGTACGCCCCGTGGTGGGCCTGAACTCGGCGCTGGTGCCGCGCCACCGGGTGCCCTTCCAGCTGAGCATGCACATGCATCCCTAGCCGGCCCTGGCGCGGCCCCGGGCCGCGCCGCCCTGCTTTCCATGACCCATTGGGACACATAACCCATTTCCAGGAGACAACACCATGAAGCGAAGCACTATCGGCCGCGGCACAAGCGCGGCGCCCCTTGCCAGCCAGGCCGCATCGGCGGGCCTGGCCGCCTTGCTGGCGCTGGCGGCAGGCAACGCGGCCGCGGCGACGACGGGCGAATGGCCCGCCAAGCCGCTGCGCCTGATCCTGCCCGCCGCGCCCGGCGGCTCGTCGGACCCGACCGCGCGCCTGCTGGCCGAGGAAATGTCGAAACGGCTGGGCCAGCCCATCGCGGTGTTCAACCGCCCCGGCGCGGGCGGCAACGTCGGCATGGCCGAGGCGGCGCGCGCCGAGGCCGACGGCTACACCATCGTGCTGAGCTGGACGGGCCCCCTGGCCACCAACATGGCGCTGTACAAGGCGCCGGGCTTCGATTCGCAGAAAGACTTCTCGCCCATCACGAAAGTGGGCTGCGTGCCCAACATCGTCGCCGTCAATAAAGATCTGCCGGTGCAGAACCTGAAGGACTACATCGCGCTGTCGAAAAGCCGGCCCAACGGCCTGACCTACGGATCGACCGGCACGGGCAGCTCATGGCACATCGCCGGGGCGATGATCCAGAAAGAAGCCGGGGCCAACCTGGTGCATGTGCCCTACACGTCGCCCGGCACGGCGACCACCGACCTGATGTCGGGCCAGCTGGAATCGATGCTGCCGCTGGTCATCATGATGGCGCCCTACGTCAAGGACGGCCGCGTCAAGGGCCTGGCGGTGATGTCGACGACGCGCTCGCCGGTGCTGCCGCAGGTGCCCAGCACCCGCGAACTGGGCATGCCCGAGCTGGTCAGCGACACCTGCTTCGCCCTGCTGACGCCCGCCGGCGTCGACAAGCCCATCATCGACAAGCTGAATGCGGTGGCCAACCAGGTGCTGACGGACCCGCAGGTGAAGGCGCGCCTGGAAGCCAGCGGCATCACGGTGGAAGGCGGCACGGCGGAACACCTGCGCGACTACATCAAGACCGAGACGACCCGGCAGGCCGAGATCGTCAAGGCCATCAACGCCAAGGCGGACTAGGACTCGCCCCGCCGCACTGCGGCCCCGCGGGCGGGGCCGCACGGCAGGCACGCAGGCAGGCCCAGGCCTGCCTGCGATGGCTTATACGCGCTCGAACACCGCGGCGATGCCCTGCCCGCCGCCGATGCACATCGTCACCAGCGCGTAGCGGCCCTGGATGCGCTGCAGCTCGTACAGCGCCTTCACCGTGATGATGGCGCCGGTCGCCCCGATGGGGTGCCCCAGGCTGATGCCGCTGCCGTTGGGATTGACCTTGGCCGGATCGAACCCCAGTTCGCGCGATACCGCGCAGGCCTGCGCGGCGAAGGCCTCGTTGGCCTCGATGACGTCGAGCTGGTCGACGGTCAGGCCGGCCCGCTTCAGCGCGGCCTGCGTGGCCGGCACCGGGCCGATGCCCATGATGGCGGGGTCGACCCCGGCATGCGCGTAGGCCACCAGCCGCGCCAGCGGCTTGGCGCCGCGCCGTTCGGCCGCGGCCGCGCTCATCAGCACCACGGCGCCCGCGCCGTCGTTCAGCCCCGAGGCGTTGCCGGCCGTGACGGTGCCGTTTTCTTTCTGGAACACCGGCTTCAGGCCGGCCAGGCTGGTGGCGGTGACATCGCCGCGCACGTGCTCGTCGGTGTCGAAGGTGACTTCGCCCTTGCGCGTCTTCATGACGATGGGCACGATCTGCTCGCGAAAGCGTCCGGCCTCGATGGCGGCCGCGGCGCGGCGATGCGATTCGGCGGCCAGCGCGTCCTGGTCGGCGCGGCTGATGCCGAACTTGGCGGCCACGTTTTCGGCCGTGACGCCCATGTGCATGCGGCCGAAGGGGTCCGACAGCGCCCCCGTCATCATGTCGAGCATCGCCGCGTCGCCCATGCGGGCGCCCCAGCGCTGCGCCGGCGCGATGTACGGCGCGCGGCTCATGCTTTCGGCGCCGGCGCCCACCGCGATGTCGGTGTCGCCCAGCAGGATGGATTGCGCGGCCGACACGATGGCCTGCAGGCCCGAGCCGCACAGGCGGTTGACGTTGAAGGCCGGGGTTTCCTTGCCGATGCCCGCATTCATGGCGGCCACCCGCGACAAGTACATGTCGCGCGGCTCGGTATTGATGACGTGGCCCACCGCGACGTGGCCGACCTCGTCGCCGCCGACAGCGGCGCGCGACAGGGCTTCTTTGATGACGGCAGCGCCCAGGTCGATGGGCGGCACGTCTTTCAGCGCGCCGCCGAAATCACCGATGGCGGTGCGGGCTGCGGCGACGACAACGACTTCGTTCATGGTGGTCCTCCGGTTCGATGGCAATGTAGATGGCACCATCATACATTGCAGCGCAACATAAAGTATGCGCAACCGCCCCTTGCCAGAGGCAGGGCACCCGCGGGGCCGGCGCCAGAGGCGGCCCCGCCCAGCGGCCTCAGCGCCCGGAAGCCTTGGCGCTGACGCCGCCCGCCACGCCCATGTCGATCTTGGGCACGTCGGTAATGATGATGCGGATATCCTGTTCCGAGATGGCGATGCTTTCGTGCACCGCCCGGCTGACCGCGGCGAACAGGGCGGCCTTCTGTTCTTCGGTGCGCCCCTCGATCAGCATGACCCGCAGCACGGCGGTGTCCTTGCCCACTTCGCCGGCCACGATGACATGCCCGGGCGGCACCTCATGCAGCACGACGCGCACGCTGGCCAGGGGGGCGGCCAGGCTGTCGACCACGGCCTGGGACACCCGCTTGAGCAAGTCGGTTTTCTGCTGGGCCGAGCGGCCCTGGACGATCTGGACGTTCAGGATGGGCATGAAGGCTTCCGTATGATGAGCCGGACAAGACGGCTCATCATAGCGAAAGCCGGCCCGACCCGCCCGGCGGCCGGCGACTAGGCCGCCGACTCGGCCCGGGGCGCCTCGGGCTCGTTGGGGGCCGGCTCGGCCGGCGCCGGCTCGACCGTCGCGGGCGTGACCAGGTCCACCACCTTCTTGCGCGACAGCATGCCGATGAACTCGTCGTCTTCGCCGGTCACGGCCACCGGCTGGTCGCTGTGGACCAGGCGAGCCAGCACTTCGTCCAGCCCCGCGGTAGCGGGCACCGAGGCCAGGTCTTCGACGAACGCCGACACGTCGCGCGTGCCGCTTTCCACGGCCCGGCCAGCGGCCTCGGCGGTCAGCACCCCGGCCAGCCGCTTGCCATCGAGCACCGGCGCGTACTCGAAGCTGAGCGCGCGCATGCGGTCCAGCGCATGCGCCGGGCGCGAGCGCATGGTCAACGTCAGCCGCGGCGGGTTGACGGCATGGGCGGCGTTGAGCACCTTGGTGCGGTTGACGTCCTGCAGGAAGGCCTGCACGTAGTCGTTGGCCGGGTTGAGCAGGATGTCTTCCGGCGTGCCTTCCTGCACCAGCTCGCCGTCTTTCAGGATGGCGATGCGGTTGCCCAGGCGCAGGGCCTCGTCCAGGTCGTGCGTGATGAAGACGATGGTCTTGTTCAGCTTGGCCTGCAGCTGCAGCAGGTGGTCTTGCATTTCGCGGCGGATCAGCGGGTCCAGCGCCGAGAAGGCCTCGTCCATCAGCAGGATCTCGGCGTCGGTGGCCAGCGCGCGCGCCAGGCCCACGCGCTGCTGCATGCCGCCGGACAACTGGTGCGGATACTGCGCCTCGAAGCCGTTCAGCCCGACCTGGTCCAGCCAGTGGCGCGCGCGCTGCTCGCGCTCGGCCTTGGGCACGCCCTGCACGGTCAGGCCGTAGGCGGCGTTCTCGAGCACGCTGCGGTGCGGAAACAGCCCGAAGCGCTGGAACACCATGCTCATTTTCTTCTGGCGGAAGGTTTCCAGCTCGCGCTTGCCCAGGCTGACCACGTCCACGCCGTCGACCAGGATGTGGCCCGCGCTGGGCTCGATCAGCCGGTTGAAATGGCGGATCAGCGTCGACTTGCCCGAGCCCGACAGGCCCATGATGACGTAGATGCTGCCCTCTTCGATGGACAGGCTGATGTCGCGCAGGCCCAGGGTATGGCCGCTCTTGGCCAGCAGGTCTTCCTTGCTCATGCCGTCCTGCGCGGCCTGCAGCCACTTGGCCGGGTTCGGGCCGAAGACCTTGTAGATGTTCTTGACCTCGATCTTGCTCATCGGTGGCCTCCTTTGCGTACGCGATGCCCATAGGATTGCGTAATGCGGTCGAACAGCACGGCCAGCACCACGATGCCCAGGCCGGCCAGCAGCCCGCGGCCCACCTCCAGGCGGTTGATGCCCAGCAGCACTTCATAGCCCAGGCCGCGCGCGCCGATCATCGAGGCGATCACCACCATCGACAGCGCCATCATGGTGGTCTGGTTGACGCCGGCCATGATGTTGGGCAGGGCCAGCGGCAACTGCACGCCGAACAGCTGCTGGCGCGGCGTGGCGCCGAAGGCGCGCGAAGCCTCGAGCACTTCGCGATCGACCAGGCGGATGCCCAGGTCGGTCAGGCGTATCAGCGGCGGCACGGCGTAGATCACCGTGGCGATGATGGCCGGGATCTTGCCCAGGCCGAACAGCATCACCACCGGGATCAGGTACACGAAGCTGGGCATCGTCTGCATGATGTCCAGCAGCGGCAGCATGATGGAACGCAGCCAGTTGGCGCGCGCCATCAGCACCCCCACCGGGATGCCGATGATCACCGACAGGCCCGCCGCCATGATCATCAGCGCCAGGGTCTGCATGCCGGCGTCCCACAGGCCCAGCAGGCCGATGACGCACAACAGCGCGCCCATGGCCACGCTCAGCCCGATGCGGCGGCTGACGCCCCAGGCGATGGCCACGGTGACCAGCACCACGACCCACCAGGGGGTGCTGCGCAGCACGTGCTCGAGCCAGACCAGGACATCCAGGAATGGCTTCGACATGGCCTCCAGCGTGTCGGCGTAGCGCGTGACAAGGTGGTCGACGAACGTGTCGATGGCGCCGCGCACGGCGCGCGGCGGAATGATTTCAGGGAACATAGGCAACTCCTTACGGGCGCGCCGCAGGGCGATGCAGCCGGCTACTGTCGGCCAGCCGCATGGACCTCGACACGCGGGCCTTTCGCGGCGCCGCCTGGCGGGCACGCGAAAGGAACGCCGAACGCGGACGCCGCGCGCGCGATGGCGCGGCGCCGCGCCGGCTTACAGCGCGGCCTGGACGCGCGTCGCGACCTCGGCAGGCACCCACTTGGTCCAGACATCGGACTTGTTCTTCAGGAACCATTGGGCAATGTCGGACGAATCGTCGCCCGACTCTTCCATGTGCGCCAGCGTCTTGTCGACTTCGGGCAGCGGGATGGACACCTTGGACAGGAACTCGGTCAGCTGGGGCGCCTTCTGCGAGAACTCGGTGTTGACGGCGGTGAACACCGGGTTTTCGGGGTAGGCGCTGGGCTGCGGGTCGGCGCACTTGGGCGCGGTCAGGCACTTGTGCTTTTCGGCGTCGTAGGGCGGCATGTCCAGCTTGACCAGGTCCAGGGCGCCGACCAGCGGCGTCGGGAACCAGTAGTAGAACACCACGTTCTGCTTGCGCTTGTAGGCCGACATCAGGGCGGCCTTCTGGGCCGCGCCGGTACCCGGCGAGTACAGGGTGTAGGTATCGTCCAGCTTCAGCGCATGGAACAGGTTGGTGCTGGTGACTTCGCAACCCCAGCCGGCCGGGCAGCCGTAGAAGCGGCCCTTGGAGGGCTCTTCGGGATCCTTGAATTCATCCTTGAACTTGAGCAGGTCGGCGGCCGACTTCAGCTCGGGCAGGCGTTCGGCGGTGTAGCGGGGAATGAACCAGGCCTCGCCGCCCATATAGACGTCGCCGATGCGCTTGACCTTGCCGGTCTTCTGGGCCTTGTCCCAGGGGTCGGCCACGCTGTTCAGCCAGACTTCGGTGTTGATGTCCAGGTCGCCGCGCTCCAGCGCGGCCAGCGCCGGCAGGGTCTCGGTGGGCAGGGTCTCGGTCTTGCAACCGTAGCCCTTTTCCATGATGAAGCGCTCGATATCGACCAGCACCAGATTGGATTCCCAGTTCATGCCACCGAACTTGACCGGACGGTCCAGTTCGCACTGGGGCGTATCGGCAGCCTGGGCGGCGCCGGCAAACGCAAGAAACACCGCCGCGGCGGCCAGGGTTTTGACAGGGGTGAAACGCATTGGCTTTTGCCTCCATAGGTTCAGGGACACCCGCAAGCCGGTAGGGCCGCGCGATGCCGTGGAGCTAAGGGGGTTGTGCGGAAGACGGGCAGAACCGCCAATACAAACCGACACTAGCAGCAGGACGGTGCGCCGAAGCAGGCGGACCGTCTTGTCAGACAGCAAGTTCAGGCATGCGGCCCATAAACAGGCGACGCCGAACTGACAGTAAATTGAATGAAACTAAATGAAGAAGCCGGCATCTTAGCCGATCTTGATCAAGCAACCAACCACCCGACAGACGCATTTAGATACAAACAGCCAAAATTTGGCTAGGGAAACTACCGACGAACCGTCGGGAAACGTCCGGCTCACGCGGTATTGCGTCGCAACACGATGATGAAACATACGGTTTCATTTAGTTGCGAATAGATTATCTTTAGGTGCCCCCGAGCGCCCGGCGAACCGGGCGCCCCACCCCGCATCGCGGCTTCAGCCGTCTACGTACATATAAGCGCGCCGCCACGGGTAGGACAGGTCGGCGGGGTTGTCCAGCTCGTCGGCCCGCCCCGTGGCGGGGCTGGTGGCCAGGATCTGATGCAACGCGATCCACCCGTGCTCGAAGGCCATGGCGCAGCCGGCCAGGTACAGCCGGTACGCGCGCAGCGAACGCGCGCCCTGCTCGCCTTGCAGCACCTGCGCCGCCTCGGCCTGGCGGGCTTCGAGGGCATCGCTCCAGGCCCACAGGGTGCGGGCATAGTGCGGGCGCAGGTTTTCCACGTCCACGGCTTCCACGCCGCCGTTGGTCATGGCTTCCATCACGCTGCTGGCGTGGGTCAGTTCGCCCCCCGGGAAAATGTACTTCTCGATGAACTCGCCCATGCCGCTGCCCAGCTCGGCGTTGTACAGCCCGGCCGCCGTGATGCCGTGGTTCATGATCAGCCCACCCGGCTTGACCAGGCGGCGCAGCTTGGCGAAATAGCCGGGCAGTTGCGCGCGGCCCACGTGTTCGAACATGCCCACCGAGGCCAGCTTGTCGTAGGGGTTGGACTCGTCCAGCTTGCGGTAGTCCAGCAGTTCCATGCGCACCCGGCCCGACAGGCCCTTTTCCTGGATCAGCTTGTTGACGTAGGCGTGCTGGTTGCGCGACAGCGTGATGCCGGTGGCGTCCACGCCGTAGTGCTCGGCGGCCCACAGCAGCAGCCCGCCCCAGCCCGCGCCCACGTCCAGGAAGCGTTCGCCGGATTGCAGCCGCAGTTTGCGGCAGATGTGATCCAGCTTGGCTTCCTGCGCCTGGGCCAGGGTCATGTCCGGCGTGCGATAGTAGGCGCAGGAATACACGCGGCGCGGGTCCAGCCACAAGGCATAGAAATCGTCAGACAGATCGTAGTGGAACTCGATCTGCTTGGCATCGCGCTCGATCGAGTGGCGCCACACGGAAATGACCTTGCGCACCAGCTCGGTCAGCCAGCCTCCGCGGGCGGCATCGACCGGCGAACCCGGCAGCAGGGCCGAGGCCGCCATCATGACGTCGCGCATGTTCCCCTGGATATCGACCCGGCCCTCGACGTAGTCCTGGCCCAGCACGCCGACGGCGCCTTCGGCCAGGTGCGCCAGCGCGGCCTTGTCGCGCGCCACGAAGCGTACCTTGGGATCGGTGGCACCGAGAACGGTGCCATCGGGCAGTTCCATCTGCACAGCGACCGGCAGCGACTGCAATTTGCGTTCTACAGCAGACAGCAAAGGATTCACAGCTTCTCCCCGACATGAAAGAACCCGGCAACTGTATCGGAAAACCGTTGCAGGCCGTAAGGCCCGCCGGCCGTGATACAGTCGTCGGCTTGCTGCCGCCTGTACAGGCAGCAGCACAGACTCATCCCCCGCAGCCATGCTACCGCAATCCTTGTCCCGCAGCCTGCCCGGCTGGCTCGTCCTGATGGGCGTCCTGACCGCCATCGGGCCGTTTTCCATCGACATGTACCTGCCCGCCTTCCCGGCCATCGCCAGCGGGCTGCAAGTGCCGCGCGGCGACGTCGAGCGCACGCTGGCCGCCTACCTGATCGGGCTGGCCATGGCGCAGGTGGTGTACGGCCCGCTGGCCGACCGCTACGGCCGCAAGATGCCCATGCTGGCCGGGCTGGCCGTCTACGCGGTCGCCTCGCTGGGCTGCGCCCTGGCCGACAGCGTCCAGGTGCTGACGGCCTGCCGGGTGCTGCAGGCGCTGGGCGGCGCCGCCGGCGTGGTGATCCCGCGCGCCGTGATCCGCGACCACTACGAAACCCAGGACGCGGCGCGCGCCATGTCGCTGCTGATGCTGATCATGGGGCTGGCGCCGATCCTGGCGCCGCTGGTGGGCGGGCAACTGCTGGCCGTGCTGGGCTGGCGCAGCCTGTTCTGGCTGATGGCGGCCGGCGCGCTGGCCATGATGGCCGCCACCGCGCTGGTCATGAAAGAATCGCTGGCGCCCGAGCGCGTCCAACCGCTCAGCGCGGCGTCCATCGCCCGCAACTATGCGGCACTGGTGCGGCACCGCGGCTTCATGGCGCACAGCCTGGCCGGGGGGCTGGGCCAGGCCGGCATGTTCGCCTACATCGTCAGTTCGCCGCGGCTGTTCATCGAGCTCTACGGCGTCGACCCGCAGCACTACGGGTTGTTGTTCGGCGCCAACGCCGCCGGGCTCATCATCGGCTCGCAGGTCAGCGCCCGGATGCTGCGCAACCGTACCCCGCTGCAGCTGCAGCGCGGCGCCCTGAACACCCTGGCGGCGGCCAGCCTGGCCGCGCTGGCGCTGGCGCTGGCCGGCCTGATGACGCTGCCGCTGCTGATGGCCTGCCTGGTCGGCTATATGTTCAGCCAGGGCTTCGTCAACCCGAATTCGGCCGCGCTGGCGCTGTCCGAACAGGGCGCCCGCCTGGGCGCGGCGTCGGCGCTGCTGGGCACGCTGCAGCTGTCGTGCGGGGCCGTCGCCGGCTTCGTGGTCAGCGCCTGGCAGGCCGATGGCCCCCTGCCGCTGGCCACCGTCCTGGCCTGCTGCGCCTGCCTGTCGTGGCTGGCCGGCCGCACCGCCCGTGGCCTGAAAAGCCCCAACGCTTGATTTTTCTGGTTTTTTTGTATTAGAATAGCGAGCTTCGCATGAAGTTTTTGCTGCGCTTGCGTAGTGAAGCTTTCCTGGCGAAGCCTTTTCGAAGTTTTCCCGTGCGCGGCTACTATGCTTTGTAGGCGCCACTTTCGACCACCACCCGTGTATAGGGCGGCAGGTAGCGGGTATAAGCACGGGCGCCAAGCCCATTCCCCGTCTTTCCTTCCCCATGCGCGGCCAGAATTAAAGGTAAGAACCATGGCACGCGTATGCCAAGTTACTGGCAAAGGCCCGATGACGGGCAACAACGTTTCGCACGCCAACAACAAGACCAAGCGTCGCTTCCTGCCCAACCTGCAATCGCGCCGGTTCTGGGTCGAAAGCGAAAACCGCTGGGTCCGCCTGCGTGTTTCCGCCAAGGCCATCCGCACCATCGACAAGAACGGCATCGACGCCGTCCTGGCCGACCTGCGCGCCCGCGGCGAACTGGCCTGATCCGGCCCGCCCTCATCGACATCTAGGAGCACGACATGGCCAAAGGTATCCGCGAAAAAATCAAGCTCGAGTCCACCGCCGGCACGGGCCACTTCTACACGACCACCAAGAACAAGCGCAACATGCCCGAGAAGATGCTGATCAAGAAATTTGATCCGGTCGCTCGCAAGCACGTCGACTACAAAGAAACCAAGCTGAAGTAATCCAGCGGGTTTTGGGTATAGTTATACGGCCCTGCGTCATCGCAGGGCCGTTTTTTTGTGCGTTCCCGTCAACCCCTGCACGCCTCGCGCCCGATCGCCATGTCCCGAACCCTGACCCTGCTGCGCACCGCCGCGCTCGCGGCCTCGCTGGCCATACTGCCGGCGGCCCACGCCAAGACCGAAGCGCCACCCATCCGCATCGGCGAAGTCAACAGCTACAAGGCCATCCCCGCGTTCCTGGATCCCTACAAGAAGGGCTGGCAGCTGGCGCTGGAACAGGTCAATGCGCAAGGCGGCGTGCTGGGCCGCCCCCTGCAGGTGATCTGGCGCGACGACAACGGCAACCCCGGCGACTCGGTGCGCGCCGCCCAGGAATTGCTGACCCGCGAAAAAGTCGACCTGCTGTTCGGCGGCTTCCTGTCGCACACCGGGCTGGCCCTGGCCGACTTCGCCCGGCAGCGCAAGGTGTTCTTCCTGGCCGCCGAGCCCCTGACCGACAAGATCACCTGGCAGGACGGCAACCGCTATACCTACCGGCTGCGCCCGTCCACCTGGATGCACGTGGCCGCGCTGGCGCCCAAGGCGCTGGCGCTGCGCAAGAAGCGCTGGGCGCTGGTGTACCCCAATTATGAATACGGCCAGTCCGCCGTGGCCACCTTCAAGGCCATGATGACCTCGTTCCAGCCGGACATCGAATTCGTCGCCGAACAGGCCGTGCCGCTGGGCAAGGTCGACGCCGGCGCCGTGGTGCAGGCGCTGGCCGACGCGCAGCCCGATGCCATTTTCAACGTGCTGTTCGCGGCCGACCTGACTCGCTTCGTGCGCGAAGGCAACACGCGCGGCCTGTTCGAGAACCGCGCGGTGGTGTCGGTGCTGACGGGCGAACCCGAATACCTGGAACCGCTGGGCGCCGACACCCCTACCGGCTGGATCGTCACCGGCTACCCCTGGTACGCCATCGACACCCCGGCCCACCGGGCATTCGCCGACACCTACCGCGAGCGCTACCACGAAACGCCCAAGGTCGGCTCGGTGGTGGGCTACGCCTCGCTGATGTCGCTGGCGGCCGGCATCAAGAAAGCCGGCACCACCGACACCGAAAAACTGGTGGACGCCTTCGCGGGCCTGCAGGTCGAGACGCCCTTCGGCGCCGTCACCTACCGCCCTATCGACCATCAATCCACCATGGGCGTGTACGTGGGCACCACCGCCGTGCAGGACGGCCAGGGCATCATGAAAGACTTCACCTACCTGGACGGCAGCCGCCTGCAGCCGCCCGATCAGTACGTGCGGCAACTGCGCCCCGCCCCCTGATGAACCTGACCGGGCTGCTGCTGCAGCTGCTCAACGGCCTGGCCGAGGCCAGCGCGCTGTTTCTGGTGGCCGCCGGGCTGTCGCTGATTTTCGGCGTGACCCGCATCGTCAATTTCGCGCACGGGTCGTTCTATATGCTGGGCGTGTACCTGGCATGGGCGCTGACCCAGTGGCTGGGCGGCTCGGCGCTGGGCTACTGGATCGCCCTGCCGCTGGCGGCGCTGGCCGTCGGCCTGCTGGGCGCGGCCATCGAGATCCTGGTGCTGCGGCGCATCTATCGCGCCCCCGAACTGTTCCAGCTGCTGGCCACCTTCGCGCTGGTGCTGGTCATCGGCGACGCCGCGCTGGCGCTGTGGGGTCCGTCGGACCTGTTCGCCGCCCGCGCGCCCGGCCTGCAAGGCGCCGTCGACATCCTGGGCCGTCGCTTTCCGCAATACGACCTGCTGCTGATCGCGCTGGGCCCCATCGTGCTGGGCCTGCTGTGGCTGCTGCTGATGCGCACGCGCTGGGGCCGGCTGCTGCGCGCCGCCGCGGAAAACCGCAACATGCTGGCGGCGCTGGGGGTCAACCAGGCCTGGCTGTTCACTTCGGCCTTCGCCCTGGGCGCCTTCCTGGCCGGGCTGGGCGGCGCCATGGCCGCGCCGCGCACGCCCGCCACCCTGGGCCTCGACCTGGAAATCATCGCCAGCGCCTTCGTGGTGGTGGTCGTGGGCGGGCTGGGCTCGGTGCCCGGCGCCTTCCTGGCCGCGCTGCTGATCTGCCTGGCCAAGGCCGTATTCGTCTACGCCGGCCAGACTCACATCGGGCCCTGGACGTTCAACCTGTCCAAGCTCACGCTGGTGGCCGAATTCGCCGTCATGGCGGTGGTGCTGGTGTTGCGCCCCTGGGGCCTGCTGGGCAAGCCCCCCGAGCCGGCCGGCGCCGCCACCGAGGTCGCCCGCCCCCTGGCGCCCGGCGGCCGCCGGACCCGCATCGCCTATGCCGTGCTGCTGGCGGCGCTGCTGGCCTTGCCGCTGGCCGACGCCGCCTGGCCCTACCTGACCGTGCTGTTCACCGAGATCCTGATCGCCGCGCTGTTCGCGGCCAGCCTGCATTTCCTGATCGGCCCGGCCGGTATGACCTCGTTCGGCCATGCCGCCTGGTTCGGCCTCGGCGCCTACGGCGCCGCCCTGTTGCTGAAGCTGGCGGCCCTGCCGATGGAAGCGGCGCTGCTGGCCGGCCCCCTGGTGGCGGTGCTGGGCGCGCTGGTGTTCGGCTGGTTCTGCGTGCGCCTGTCCGGCGTCTACTTGGCCATGCTGACGCTGGCCTGCTCCCAGATCCTGTGGGCGCTGGTCTACCAATGGGACGGCGTCACCGGCGGCAGCAACGGGCTGATCGGGCTGTGGCCATCCGACTGGCTGTCCGGCGGGCCGGCCTATTACTACGTCAGCCTGGCGCTGTGCGTGGCCGGCGTCGCCTGGCTGCGGCGCCTGGTGTTTTCGCCGCTGGGCTACGCGCTGCGCGGCGCGCGCGACTCGGCGCTGCGCGCGCAGGCCATCGGCATGGACGTGCAGCGCATCCAGTGGGCCGGCTTTGTCGCCGCCGCCCTGGTGGCCGGCCTGGCGGGCTCGCTGTATGCGTTTTCCAAGGGCAGCATCGCGCCCGATGTGCTGGGCGTCAGCCGCTCGGTCGACGGGCTGGTCATGGTGCTGCTGGGCGGGGTGCAGGCGCTGGCCGGGCCGCTGGTCGGCGCGGCCGCTTACACGTGGCTGCAGGACACCGCCGCGCGCCTGACCGAATACTGGCATGCCGTGCTGGGCCTGGCCGTGCTGGCGCTGGTGCTGGCCCGCCCCGACGGCCTGGCCGGCATCGCGCGGCGCCGCGCCGGGAGAACGCCATGAGTCCACCCCTGCTGCAAGTCCATGGCCTGCGCAAGGCATTCGGCGGCATCCAGGCCCTGGACGACGTATCGTTCTCGCTCGCGGCCGGCCAGATGCTGGCGCTGATCGGGCCCAACGGGGCCGGCAAGTCCACCTGCTTCAATGCGCTCAGCGGCCAGATGCGGCCCGATGCCGGCTCGGTGCGGCTGGACGGCCGCGAACTGGTCGGGCTGGCGCCCAGGCAAATCTGCCGCCAGGGCGTGGGCCGCACCTTCCAGACCGCCGCCACGTTCCGCTCGATGAGCGCACAGGAAAACGTGCAAACCGCCCTGCTCGCCCGCGACCGCAAGCTGTTCGACGCGTGGCGCCGCGCCGACCGCTACGCGGCCGACGAAGCGCTGACCCTGCTGGCCCAGGTCGGCATGGCCGACCAGGCGCAGCGGCCCTGCGGCGAACTGGCCTACGGCGACGTCAAGCGCGTCGAACTGGCCATGGCGCTGGCGCACCGGCCGCGCCTGCTGCTGATGGACGAGCCCACCGCCGGCATGGCGGCCACTGAGCGTCATGCGTTGATGCGCCTGACGCGCGAACTGGCCGATACGCGCCGGATCGCCGTGCTGTTCACCGAACACAGCCTGGATGTGGTCTTCCGGCACGCCGATCGCATCGTGGTACTGGTACGCGGCCAGGTACTGGCCGAAGGGGCGCCCGCGGCCATCGCGGCCGATGCCCGCGTGCAGGCGGCCTACCTGGGCACCGAGACGCCGCCGGGCGCCTGAGCCCTGCCGCGCGCCTCAGGGCGTGCCTGGCGGCTGGCCCGTGCCGGCATCGCAGGCCGGCCGGCGCTGCCCGGCGTAGCCCACCGGCCCGCATTCCTGGAAAATACGCGCGGTGCAGCCGGCACAGGTGTCCGGGTCCAGCCGCGCGTAGATCTGCGCGATGGCGGTGTGCTTGTCGGGGAAGATATGATCTTCGCCCAGCCGGTCGACGAACCCCAGGCGACGCCACGTCCGCAAGACCTCGGGCCGCGGCCGGTGGAAATACAGGTCGCCGCCCATCTCGCGCCGCTTGCGCAGCTCGTCTTCCCATACCAGGGCCCCGGCATGGTCGATGAAGTTCATGCTCTTGGCCATGATCAGCAGGTGCCTGGGCGCATGGGGCTCGGCGCGCAAGGCCTGCAAGCGGTCAGCCACATGGGCCACCGCGCCGAAATACACCGACCCTTCCATGCGCAGCAGCTTCAGCTGCGGGCACTCGGGCAGTTCGCCGGGCCGGCCTTCCAGCACGGCGAAGTGGCGTTCCGGATCGTCGGCATCGAAACCCATCGTGCGCATGGCCGGGCGCGAAGTGCGGTGCAGGTACACCATCAGCGACAGCAGCGTGCCCAGCAGAATGGCGATTTCCATGCGGATGGTCACCGTGGCCACCAGCGTGGCCAGGGCAATCAGGCTTTCGCTGCGCTGCACCCGCGCCAGGTATCGCCAGCGCGGCAATTCCAGCAAGTTCCAGGCCACCTGCAGCAGCAGCCCGGCAATCGCCGCGTGCGGGATCAGCGCCAGCAGCGGCGCGCTGACCATCACCAGCGCGATCAACAGCACGGCGGCGAATACCGCCGCCATCGGCGTGCGGGCCCCCGCCTCGAAGTTGGGAATCGAACGGTTCAGCGAACCGCACGACAGGTAGGAGGAAAAGAATCCCCCCACGATGTTCGACAGGCCCTGCCCGATGAATTCGCGGTTGGCGTCGATGGCCTGTCCCGACCGCGCCGCCACCACCTTGGCAATAGAAATGGATTGCGCCAGCGCCACGATGGACAGCGCGAACGCCAGCCCCAACAGGTCGGGCAGCGTGCCCCAGTCGATGCCGGGCACGTGGAACGGCGGCCAGGGCGAAGCCAGCGCCCCCAGCACCGAAATGGGCCGGCCGGCCGGTTCGAACACCCAGGCGTTCAACCCGGCGGCCAGCGCCGTGCCGGCCGCCAGGCCGACCAGCATGTAGGGCTTGCGGCGGTCCCAGCGGCGCGCCACCACCGACACGGCAATAGTCAGCACCGCTACGGCCAGCGCGCCCCAGTGCAGGTCGCCCAGGCCGCGCGCCACGCCCGCCAGCACCGCACCCGCGCCATGCGCATGGATGCCTTCCAGGCCCAGCATGTCTTTCAGGGCATGCACCCCGATCAGCAGCGCCGCACCGCTGGTGAAGCCGAACAGGGCCGACGGGGAAATGAAATTGGCCAGCGAGCCCAGCCGCAGCACGCCCACCAGCCACTGTAGGATGCCGACCAGTATCGTCACGGCCAGCGCCATCTGTATATAGGCATGGCTGCCCGCGGCCGCCAGCGGCGCCAGCACGGCATACAACGCCAGCGAATTGGCATTGGTGGGCCCGGACATGACGTGGCGGCTGGACCCGAATATCGCCGCCACCACACAGGGCACGATGGCCGAATACAGGCCATATTCCGGCGGCAGGCCGGCCAGCGTGGCGAACGCCACCCCTTGCGGCAGCACCAGCAATGCGCCCAGCAGGCCGGCCATGGCGTCGACGCGCAACGTGGCGGGCCCGATATCGTTGACCCACCCGCCGAATAATCTGCTCGCCACCTTGACCACGCGCTGCTTCGTCCCGTTGTTGTTATGCATCAGCCGGGCGGCGCCCGGCGGGGGTCTAGCGTAAACCCTTGCACCGCCGCGCGCAATGCGCAGCCGGCCTCAGGCGGCGCCGCCTCCGCGCCGGGCCCGCATGGCGTGGCCGATGTCGGCCAGCACGCGGTCGTCCAGCAGTCTTGCGGCCATCGGCAGCAGCTCGTCTTCTTCGCGCCGGATGTGCGCGGCGTACTGGTCGCAGAACGCCTCGACCCGCCCCGCGTCCAGCTCGGCCGCCTGGCCGGCGCCCAGAGCTTCCAGCGGGCCGTGCAAGTGCCGCCAGGCGGCCTCGAGCTGGCGGTGCTCTTGCGTCAGGCCGTCCACCAGGGCATGCAGGCACACCGCATCGGAGCCCGCCATCGATTCGATCAGGGCCGGGAACAGGTCTTCTTCTTCGTCGCTGTGGTGATGCACCGCCGCCGTGTCGAAGTAGCGCAGCACGCTGGCGGCGGCCGTCTGCGCGGCCGGGTCGGCGCCATGCGAGGCCACGTGGGCCGCCAGCCGCTTCAGCGTGGCGCACTGGCGCCCCATGCGATCATGACAGGCCGACATCAAGTCCAGCGGCGCGTCCGGCCCGGCGGCCGGCGATGAGAACCCGGGAATATCCACTGCCATGATCTCGACCTCGTCAAAAGTTGCGTACTGCTATCCCATGTTCTGCCGCCACCACAACCGCACGGTATCCCAGGCGCGGCCCGCCAGGCCGGCCTGGGGCACCGGGTCCAGCGCGATCACCGGCCATTGCATGGCCGGCTTGCCGTCGACCAGCACCTGCAGCGAACCCACCTGGTCCTGCGCGGCGATGGGCGCCACCAGTGGTTGCCGGCTGGTGACCACCGGCGTCACCTGCGCGGCCGCCGGCACCGTGATGTAGGCGTCGCGCGCCATGCCGATGCGCACGGAATCGCGCTCGCCCTTCCAGACCTCGGGCGTGCCCATCGCCTCGCCTTTAGCATACAACTTGACGGTCTTGAAGCTCTGGAACCCCCAGTTCAGCAGGACGCGGCTTTCCTCGGTACGCAGCTTGTCCGAAGCCGTGCCCATCACCACCGAGATCAAACGCCGGCGCGCCTGGCCGTCCGGCCGCTCGGCCGAAGCGATCAGGCAATAGCCGGCCGCGTCGGTATGGCCGGTTTTCAGGCCGTCGACGCTGGGGTCCAGCCACAGCAGGCGGTTGCGGTTGGGCTGCGCGATATTGTTATAGGTGAAGGTGCGCACCGAATCGTAGGTCTTGTACAGGTCCGGATAGTCGCGCACCAGGAACTGCGCCAGTTGCGCCAGGTCGCGAGCGGTGGAATACGTGCCCGGGTCGGGCAGGCCGTGCGGACTGGCGAAATGCGTATCGCGCAGGCCCAGCGCGCCGGCCTGCTGGTTCATGCGCTGCACGAAGGCTTCCACCGAGCCCGACACCGCTTCGGCCAGCACAATGGCCGCATCGTTGCCCGACTGCACCAGCAACCCGTACAGCAGATCGTTCACCGATACGCGCTTGCCGGGCTCCAGAAACATCTTGGAACTGCCCGGCGCCACCTTCCAGGCCCGCGTCGAGACAGTGACCTGCTGCTGCGCCGACAGCCGGCCGTCGCACAGGGCCTGGAACACCAGGTAGGCGGTCATGACCTTGGTCAGCGAGGCAGGCTCGACCCGCGTATCGGCATTGAACGACGAGATTTCCTGCCCGCTGGTGGCGTCGAGCAGCAGCCAGGCCTTCGCCGTGACGGGCGGCGGCGCCACTTGCGCTTGGGCACCGCTCGCCACGCAGGCCGCCGCCAGCAGCAGGCCTGCGCATAGTTTCTTTATCAAGGGAACTCCTACTTGGAATCGGCCGGACGCTGCCGCGCGCCGCGCCAGCGGAAATATGCGGTGCGCTCGCGCTCGTCGCGCAGCCGGCCGGCCCGCACGCGCAGCAGGTCTTTGCGGCCCACCAGCCCCACCAGGCGCCCCGTGCCGCGTTCGACGATGGGTACGCGGCCCACCCCCGTCAGCGCCATGCGGTCGGCCACCTGGCTGGCCAATTCGTCCGGATAACCCAGGAAAAGTTCACGGCCGGCCAGCATATCGGCCAACGGGCGGGCCTCGTCCTCGTCTTCCAGCGTCCAGGCCAGGCTGTCGGCGCGCGTCATCTCGCCCACCACCACGCCCCGGTCGTCCACGACCGGATAGGCCGTGTGACGCCGCTCGGCGGTCGTGAAGTGCGCCACCGCGTCGGCCACGCGCATCGACGCCGGCAGTGTCTGGATGGCGGTGGTCATCACGGCCGACACCCGCACCAGGTCGAACGGGTCCACATGATATTCACGCGTGATGTGATGGCCGCGGCGCGCAATCTTTTCCGTCAGGATCGAGCGCTTGAGCAGCAGCACGGTCAGGCCGTAGGCGAACGCGCAAGCCGTCAGCACCGGCAGCAGCACGCTGAAATTGCCGGTCAGCTCTACCGCGAACAGCGTGGCGGTCAGCGGCGCCCGCATCGTGCCGCCCATCATCGCGGCCATGCCCAGCAGCGCCCAGAAGCCCGGATCGGCCTGCGGCAGCAGCGGCGTGGCCAGCGCGCCCAGCGCGCCGCCGAAAATCAGCAGCGGGGCCAGCACGCCGCCCGAAGTGCCCGAGCCCAGCGCGACCGACCAGATCACCACTTTCACCACCAGCAACAGCAGCACCGCGTGGATCGCCAGCCGGCCTGCCAGCAGGTCGGCGATGCTGTCGTAGCCCACGCCCAGCGCCGCGGGCTCGACCAGCCCGCCCAGGCCGATCACCAGGCCGCCGATGGCCGGCCACCACATCCAGTGGATCGGCAGCTTCTCGAACAGGTCTTCCGCCGCGTACACCAGCGAGGTCAGCACGCCGGAACCCAACCCGGCCAGCACGCCCACGCCGGCCCAGGCCAGCACGTGCGCCAGCGAGGGCTCGCCGATGCCGGCGTACGGGAAAATGGGCGCCGGCGCCATCAGCAGCGGTCGCGCCGCGGCCGCCACCACCGCGGCCACCGCCACCGGCAGGAAGCTGCGCGGCTTCCATTCGAACAGCAACAGCTCGACCGCCAGCAAGATGGCCGCGGCCGGCGTGCCGAACACGGCCGTCATGCCGGCGGCCGCGCCGGCCACCAGCAGCGTCTTGCGCTCGCTGGAGCTCATATGCACCATCTGCGCCAGCAGCGAACCGATCGCGCCGCCTGTCATGATGATGGGCCCCTCGGCGCCGAACGGGCCGCCCGTGCCGATCGAGACGGCCGACGACAGCGGCTTGAGCACCGCCACCTTGGGCTGAATGCGGCTCTTGCCGATCAGGATCGCCTCCATGGCTTCCGGAATGCCGTGGCCGCGGATTTTCTCGGATCCGTAGCGCGCCATGAAGCCGATGATGATGCAGCCCACCACCGGCACCGCCACGGCCGCCCAGCCCAGCGTATTGCCGGCGATGGGCAGGTTGTCCAGCGACAGCCGGCCGTAGTAGGCCAGGTTGGTGCACAGCGTGATCAGGCGCAGCAGCAGCCATGCGGCGCCCACGCCTGCCAGGCCGACCAGCGCGGCCATCAGCATCAGCAGCAGGACGCGGCGATCCGTCGTGAAGTCGCCCAGGCGCGACGTGCCTGGCGTGCGGGTAGAAGACAATGGAACGGGGGGAGCCATACGAGACGAGCAGACGAAAAGAAACAGGACCGGCACCCATGCCGGTCCTGGTGAAAAAATATCGTATCACGATATAAATTACAGGCAACTGACTTGCCGGCGCACCGCGATGCGCTGCCGCCGGCCTCTCGCGACTCGTCTCGCCCGATGCGGCGGCGCATTCGCCGAAGCCGCTTCATTGTCGTGAAAACAACATGTTTTAGGGCATCAGCGCGTCGAAATGCGCGCGCCCGCGCGAAGTTCCGCTATCATCGGGCGCGAGGTGCCAAGTGCCGATCTTCGGTGCCGCGCTATCTCGTGTCCTCAACATACGGATTTCGACCATGGCTACCAAAGCAAAAGCTCCCGCCAAGAAAGTCAGCAAGACCGCCGCCAAGGCTCCGGCCAAGAAGGCAACCGCCGCCAAGCCCGCCGTGAAAAAAGCGGCTCCGGCTCCCCGCGCCATCAAGCAAGCGCTGAACAAGTCGCAACTGATCGCTCACCTGGTCGAACAGACCGGCGTGGAAGCCAAATCGGTCAAGGCTGTGCTGGCCGGCCTGGAAGGCGCCGTGCTGGGTTCGGTTGACAAGAAGGGCGCCGGCGAATTCTCGCTGCCGGGCCTGTTCAAGGTCAGCGTGCAGAAGGTTCCCGCCAAGGCCAAGCGCTTCGGCAAAGACCCGTTCACCGGCGAAGAGCGCTGGTTCCCGGCCAAGCCCGCTTCGGTCAAGGTCAAGGTTCGCCCGCTCAAGAAACTGAAAGACGCCGCGCAATAAGCGTCCGTCCTACAGTCTCATCGGCAAGGCCCGTCTCGCAAGAGGCGGGCCTTGCCGTTTTCGGGCGCGCGATTTGACACCAGGCGAGCGGCTCAATTATCTTTACGTCAAGATATTTGACATGAAGATAATCATGCGCGACCACGTCGATTTCGTGCTTTCGCAATGGCACGCCCAATGTCCCGGCCTGGATGTCTCGCCCATGGCGGTGTTCAGCCGCCTGTTCCGCCTGCACACCCTGGCGGCCCGCGAGGCCGACACCGCCTTTCGCCAGCATGGTCTGCACCAGGGCGAATTCGACGTGCTGGCCACGCTGTACCGGTCGGGCCCGCCGCACACCCTCAACCCGCAGGCCCTGGTCAGCGCCCTGCTGCTGTCCTCGGGCGCCATGACGCACCGGCTGGATCGCCTGGAACAGGCCGGCCTGCTGGCGCGCGAACCCAACCCCGACGACCGCCGCAGCGTCATGGTGTCGCTGACACCGCAGGGGTTGCGTGTCACCAAGGCCGTGCTGGGCGACTACCTGGCCGAGCTCGAACAATTGCTGGCGCCGCTGGCCGCACCCGACCGCAAGCAGCTGGCGACGCTGCTGCGCAGGCTGCTGGCGGCGCACGACCACCATGCGCCAGGCGCCATCGGCACCGGCCGCAAACCCTGACCCGCCCCAATCTTTCCACCGATCCGCGCCGCTTTTCCGATGTCCCAGCCTGCTTCCCACCCCAGCCCCGCCCTGACCACCCCCATCATCCTGCTGATGTCGGCCGCCACCGGGCTGATCGTCGCCAGCAACTACTATATGCAGCCGCTGCTGCACACCATCGGGCAGCAGTTCGGCCTGTCCGAGACCGCTGCCGGCGGCATCGTCACGACGGCCCAGCTGTCATATGCGGCCGGGCTGATGCTGCTGGTGCCCCTGGGCGACATGATCGAGCGGCGCACCCTGATCGTCGTCATGACGCTACTGGCCGCCGTGGGCCTGCTGGTGTCGGGCTTCTCGAACAGCATCGCCATGCTGCTGGCGGGCACCGCCATCACGGGCTTCCTGTCGGTGGTGGCCCAGGTACTGGTGCCGTTCGCGGCCACGCTGGCCTCGCCCCAGCAGCGCGGCAAGGCGGTCGGCACCGTCATGAGCGGCCTGCTGCTGGGCATCCTGCTGGCGCGCACCTTCGCCGGGGTGCTGGCCGGGCTGGGCAGCTGGCGCACCGTCTACTGGGTGGCGGCCGTGCTGATGCTGGGCATGGCCGGCGCCCTGTGGCGCATGCTGCCTCGCTACAAGAACCCCACCGACCTGGACTACGCCGGCCTGCTGGCCTCCATCTTCCACCTGTACGCGCGCGAGCCGCTGTTCCGCGCCCGCTCGGTGCTGGGCGCGCTGATCTTCACGTCGTTCAGCATGCTGTGGACCCCGCTGACCTTCCTGCTGGCCAACCCGCCCTACTCATATAGCGACGGCACCATCGGCCTGTTCGGCCTGGCCGGCGCCGCCGGGGCCATCGCCGCCAACCGCTATGGCCGGCTCAGCGACCGCGGCCGCGGCAACCTGGCCACGCGCGCCGGGCTGCTGTTGCTGCTGGGCTCGTGGGGCCTGCTGGCGCTGGGCGCGCACTCGCTCACCGCGCTGCTGGCCGGGGTCATCGTGCTCGACATGGCCATCCAGGGGGTGCACGTCACCAACCAGAGCGCCATCTACCGGCTGCGGCCCGACGCGCGCAGCCGCCTCACGGCCGGTTACATGACGTCGTATTTCATCGGCGGCGCGGCCGGCTCGCTGGCGTCGGCGGCCCTGTACGCCCATGCCGGGTGGCCCGGCGTCGCCCTGGGCGGGGCCACGGTCAGCGCCGCCGCGCTGGCCTACGCGTGGGCGGCGCCGTCGGCGCGCATCCCCGAAAACCCGCCCGCCCCGTTACAGGCGTAGGTACTCCTATAATCAGGGGTTTGACCGTCACCATACTTGCGAAGACGGCCCACTTCTCTTCTAGAAACGCGCACGAGTCCATGCAGGAACGCTACAGCCCCACCGCCGTCGAAGCCGCCGCCCACCAAGACTGGCAGGCCCGCGACGCCTATCGCGTCACCGAGCACGCCCGCAACGCCGACGGCTCCGAAAAGCCGAAGTTCTACGCGTGCTCCATGCTGCCCTACCCCAGCGGCAAGCTGCACATGGGCCACGTGCGCAACTACACCATCAACGACATGATGGCGCGCCAGCTGCGCATGCGCGGCTACAACGTATTGATGCCCATGGGCTGGGACGCCTTCGGCATGCCGGCCGAGAACGCCGCCATCAAGTCCAAGGTGCCGCCGGCCAAATGGACGTACGACAACATCGCCTACATGAAGAAGCAGATGAAGGCGATGGGCCTGGCGATCGACTGGTCGCGCGAAATGTGCGCCTGCGATCCGCAATACTACAAATGGAACCAGTGGCTGTTCCTGAAGATGCTCGACAAGGGCATCGCCTACCGCAAGACCCAGGTCGTCAACTGGGACCCGGTCGACCAGACCGTGCTGGCCAACGAGCAGGTCATCGACGGGCGCGGCTGGCGCTCGGGCGCGCCCGTCGAAAAGCGCGAGATCCCCGGCTACTACCTGCGCATCACCGACTACGCCGACGAACTGCTCGACCAGGTCCGCGACGGTCTGCCGGGCTGGCCCGAACGCGTACGCATCATGCAGGAAAACTGGATCGGCAAATCCGAAGGCCTGCGCTTCGCCTTCCCGCACCAGATCGCCGGCGCCGACGGCAAGCTCATCCAGGACGGCAAGCTGTACGTCTTCACCACTCGCGCCGACACCATCATGGGCGTCACGTTCTGCGCCGTGGCCCCCGAGCACCCGCTGGCCGCGCACGCCGCCGCATCGAACCCCGCGCTGGCCGACTTCATCGAACAGTGCAAGCTGGGCGGCACCACTGAAGCCGAGATCGCCACCCGCGAAAAGGCCGGCATGCCCACCGGCCTGACCGTCACGCACCCGCTCACCGGCGCCCCGGTCGACGTCTGGGTGGGCAACTATGTGCTCATGAGCTACGGCGACGGCGCCGTGATGGGCGTGCCCGCGCACGACGAGCGCGACTTCGCCTTCGCCAAGAAATACCAGTTGCCCATCCGGCAAGTGGTGACGGTGGAAGGCAAGGCCTATTCCACCGATGCCTGGCAAGAATGGTACGGCGACAAGCAAAGCGGCCGCACGGTCAACTCCGGCAAATACGACGGCTTGTCGTACCTGCAGGCCGTCGACGCCATCGCCACCGACCTGGCCCCGCTGGGCCTGGGCGAAAAGCAGACCACCTGGCGCCTGCGCGACTGGGGCATTTCGCGCCAGCGCTACTGGGGCACGCCCATCCCCATCATCCACTGCCCCGATTGCGGCCCCGTGCCGGTGCCCGAGCAAGATCTGCCCGTCGTGCTGCCCGACGACCTCATCCCCGACGGCAGCGGCAACCCGCTGACCAAGAACGAGGCCTTCCTGTCGTGCGCATGCCCCCGCTGCGGCAAGCCCGCGCGGCGTGAAACCGACACGATGGACACCTTCGTCGACTCGTCCTGGTACTTCATGCGCTACACCTCGCCCGGCAACGACCAGGCCATGGTGGACGCCCGCAACGACTACTGGATGCCGATGGACCAGTACATCGGCGGCATCGAGCACGCCGTGCTGCACCTGCTGTACGCGCGCTTCTGGACGCGCGTCATGCGCGACCTCGGCCTGCTCAAGTTCGACGAACCCTTCACCAAGCTGCTGTGCCAGGGCATGGTGCTGAACCACATCTACTCGCGCAAAAACGCGCAGGGCGGCATCGAGTACTTCTGGCCCGAAGAAGTCGAAAACGTGTACGACGCCAAGGGCGCCATCACCGGCGCCAAGCTCAAGGCCGACGGTTCCGAAGTGCAATACGGCGGCGTGGGCACCATGTCCAAGTCCAAGAACAACGGCGTCGACCCGCAAGCACTGATCGACACCCTGGGCGCCGATACGGCCCGCCTGTTCGTGATGTTCGCCAGCCCGCCCGAACAAACCCTCGAATGGTCCGATTCGGGCGTCGACGGCGCCAACCGCTTCCTGCGCCGCCTGTGGTCGCACTGCCACAGCCAGCGCGAAGCCATCGCGCGCGGCCTGGCGGCCGGCGCCGACTGGGCCCAGGCGCCCGCGCCCGTGAAGGACCTGCGCCGCGAAATCTACGGCTTGCTGAAGCAGGCCGACTACGACTACCAGCGCATCCAGTACAACACCGTGGTGTCGGCCTGCATGAAAATGCTCAATGCCATCGACGACGCCACGCTGCCCGACGGCCCGCATGCCGACGCCGCGCGCGCCGAGACCGTGGGCGTGCTGCTGCGGGTGCTGTATCCGGTGGTTCCCCACGTCACCTGGCACCTGTGGCGCGACCTGGGCTACACGCATTCGCTGGGCGACCTGCTCGACGCGCCATGGCCCCACGTCGACGAGGCCGCCCTGGTGGCCGACGAGGTCGAGCTCGTGCTGCAGGTCAACGGCAAGCTGCGCGGCGCCATCCGGGTATCGGCCCAGGCCTCGAAGGCCGAGATCGAGCAGATCGCCGCCAGCCAGGAAGAAGTCGCGCGTTTCCTCGAGGGTCGGCCGCCCAAGCGCGTCATCGTCGTGCCCGGCAAGCTGGTCAACGTCGTAGGCTGAAAAGGTTCCCCGCATGCATCTTGCCCCGTTCCGCCCGCAACACTTCCGTTCCCGCTGGCTGCTGCGCGCCGCCGGCCTGGCGGCCGTCATGCTGCTGGCGGCATGCGGATTCACGCTGCGCGGCGTCACGCCGCTGCCGTTCGACACCCTGTATGTCGGCATCCCCGACAACACCCGCTTCGGCGCCGACGTGCGGCGCGCCCTGCGGGCCGCCTCGCCCGACACGCGGCTGGTCGACGAAACCGGCCAGGCCCAGGCCGTCCTGCAACTGGTGCGTAACCAGCGCTCGCTGCGCGAGGTATCGCTCAACGCCCAGGGCCGGGTCGAGGAATACGAACTGGGCATCAACTTCACCTTCCGCCTGATCACCAACAAGGGCGCGGCGCTGCTGCCCGATACCACCCTGTCGGTCTACCGCGAAATGCCCTACGACGACCAGGTCGTGCAGGCCAAGCAGGGCCAGATCGAAAGCCTGTACCAATCGATGCAGCAATCGCTGGTCAGCCGGCTGGTGCGCCGCCTGACGGCGCCCGATGTGCGTGCCGCCGCCGCGGCGGCCGCGCGCGGCGAAAGCAACCCGGACGCGCCTGTCTACGACCCCAACGCCGCGCCTTCCAGCCAGCAACCCGAAACCTGGCAGACCCCGGGGTCACCCGGCACCGGTGCGTGGTAGGCATGGGCCAGACGCTCGACGCTGACCGGCTGGCCGACCACCTGCAGCGCGCGGGGCAACGCCTGGCGCCGCTGTACACCGTGTCGGGCGACGAGCCTCTGCTGGTCACCGAAGCGGTCGACGCCCTGCGCGCGGCCGCACGCGCGGCCGGCTACACCGACCGCACCGCCATGGTCATGGACGCCCGCAGCGACTGGAGCGCGGTCGCCGCCGCCACGCAAAGCGTCTCGCTGTTCGGCGACCGCCGCGTCCTGGAAATCAAGCTGCCCACCGGCAAGCCCGGCAAGACGGGCGCCGACACCCTGGCGCGGCTGGCCGCGCAGGCCGCCGCGCAGCCCGACCCCGACACGCTGATCCTGGTGGCCCTGCCCCGCCTGGACAAGGCCACCCGCGACGCAAAATGGGCGCAGGCCCTGGCGCAGGCCGGCATGATGGTCGACCTGCCGTCCATCGAACGCGGCCGCCTGCCGGCCTGGATCGGCGCGCGCCTGGCGCGCCAGAACCAGCGCGCCGACGCCGCCACACTGCAATGGATGGCCGACAAGGTCGAAGGCAACCTGCTGGCCGCCCACCAGGAAATCCAGAAACTGGGCCTGCTCTATCCCGAAGGCCAACTGGCGGCCGAAGACGTCGAGCGCGCCGTGCTGAACGTGGCCCGCTACGACGTCTTCGGGCTGCGCGACGCCATGCTGGCCGGCGACGCGCCGCGCACCGTGCGCATGATCGCCGGCCTGCGCGCCGAAGGCGAGGCGCTGCCGCTGGTGCTGTGGGCCGTCGGCGACGAGATCCGCCTGCTGGCGCGCGTGGCCGAGGCCCGCGCCAGCGGCCAGGATGCCGGCGCCCTGATGCGCCGGCTGCGTATCTTCGGCGCCCACGAACGGCTGGCGATGCAGGCCCTGGGGCGCATGGCGCCGCATGCCTGGCCGGCCGCCGTGCAGCACGCCCACGAAGTCGACCGCCTGATAAAGGGGCTGGCCGTGGCCGGCCGGCTGTCCGATCCCTGGGAAGAAATGACCCGCCTGGCCCTGCGCGTGGCCGCCGCCGGCCGGCCGTGACGGCCGCCCCGACACGATACACTTAAGCTCTCTGCCGGCGCGCCGCGCGCCGCCCACGGAATCATGCAAGACACGTTCATGTCCTCTTCCGATATCGATACCGCCATGCTGGCCCTGGGCGAAAACGCCCGCCGCGCCTCGCGCGAGCTGGTCCGCGCCACCGGCGCGGCCAAGAACCGGGCCCTGCACGCCATGGCCGATGCCCTGCTCGGCAGCCGCGCCGAACTCAAGGCCGCCAATGCCCAGGACCTGGACGCCGCGCGCGCCAACGGGCTCGAGGCAGCCCTGCTCGACCGCCTGACGCTGTCGGACAAGACCGTCGACCACATGGCCGAAGGCCTGCGGCAAGTGGCCGCCCTGCCCGACCCCATCGGCAGCACCACCGCCAGCACCCTACGCCCCAATGGCATGCGGGTCGCGCAGATGCGCGTGCCGCTGGGCGTCATCGGCATCATCTACGAATCGCGCCCCAACGTCACCATCGACGCGGCGGCGCTGTGCCTGAAATCGGGCAATGCCAGCATCCTGCGCGGCGGCAGCGAAGCTTTCCATTCCAACGTGGCGCTGGGCCGCGTGGTGCAAGCGGGCCTGCAGGCCGCCGGCTTGCCGGCCGAGGCCGTGCAGGTCGTGGGCACCACCGACCGCGCCGCCGTCGGCAAGCTCATCACCATGACCGAGCACATCGACGTCATCGTGCCGCGCGGTGGCAAGGGCCTGATCGCCCGCCTGGCGCAGGAAGCGCGCGTGCCGCTGATCAAGCACCTGGACGGCAACTGCCACGTGTACATCGATGCCGCGGCCGACCCGCAAAAGGCCCACACCGTCGCCTTCAACGCCAAGACCTACCGCTATGGCATCTGCGGCGCGATGGAAACCTTGCTGATCGACGCCGGCGCCGCCGTCTCGATCCTGCCCCGCCTGGCGGCCGCCTTCACCGCGCACGGCGTCGAACTGCGCGGCTGCCCCCGCACCCGCGAGATCGTGCCGTCGGCCAAGCCCGCCACCGACGAAGACTGGGGCACCGAATACCTGGCCCCCATCCTGGCGGTGCGCATCGTCGACTCGCTCGACGAGGCCATGGCACACATCGCCCGCTGGGGCTCGGGCCACACCGACGCGATCGTCACCGAAGACCTGTCGGCCGCACAGCGTTTCCAGCGCGAAGTCGACTCCAGCTCGGTCTACGTCAACCTGCCCACCTGCTTCGCCGATGGCTTCGAATACGGCCTGGGCGCCGAGATCGGCATTTCCACCAACCGGCTGCACGCGCGCGGGCCAGTGGGCCTGGAAGGCCTCACCACCCTGAAATGGATCCTCAACGGCGAGGGCCAGACGCGCGGCTGACGCAGCCCCCGGCTCATACCAACGCGCCCCTGGCGCACACGCGACTACCGACTACCCATGCCCACGCAAGTCCTGGCTTACGCCTTCAGCCTCGTCACTCTCTGTTTCCTGGTCTGCACGCTGTGCGGCATCGTGCTGTTCTTCCTGCGCACCGACCAGATCAACGCCACCTTGCAGCATCCGCTGCTCAAGCACGGCCCCTTCCGCCGGTTTCCGCTGGTGATCAAGACCACCATCTTCCAGGACTACTTCTTCCGCCTGGCGTTTCCCGGTTTCAATTTCGGCCTGTTCGCGCAGGCCAACAAGCAGCTCAGCCACGTCGATCCCAAGCGGGTCCCGTACAGCGTCAAGGTGCCCATCGTGGGGTTCTGGGCCTCGTGCTGGGTGGGCCTGGCGGCGATGATCGCCGTCTGGGTCATCCTGCTGATGCACGGCTGATCAGCCCGGGTCTTCTTCCTCGAACACCTGCACGATGGCATCGGCAATGGCGCGCACCCGCGCGCTGCGATTCAGGTCGCCGTGCAGCACCAGCCACAGGTCGTACGACTCTGACCGCTGCGGCCATAGCCGCACCAGCGCGGGGTAGGCATCGGCCAGCACCACGGGCAATTCGCCGATGCCCAACCCGCGGGCCACGGCCTCCAGCATCATCAAGCCCGAATTCACCTCCAGCGCCACGTGGCCGTTGCGCGTCGGCTCGCCGCACACCGCATCGAAGCGGCCAGGAATGGCGCTGCGCTGGTAGGTCACCAGGCGGTGGCCATGGAAGGCCGTGCCTGGCCTGGGTTCGCCATAGGCGCGCACGTAGTCGGCCGAGGCATACAAGCCCATCTCGCGCCGCGCCAGGTGCCGGTGGATCAGGTCTGGGTTGTCGGGCCGCACATTGCGCACGGCGATATCGGCCTCGCGACGCGTCAGGTTGGTCAACTGCGTCGAGGTCGACAGCACCACCCGGATGGCCGGATGCTCGGCCTGCACCCGCCGGAAGGCCTCCAGCAGATAGTGGCGCCCCAGCGTGTCCGACGTGGCCACGCGCACCACGCCCGATAGCCGGGTGTCCAGGCCCTGCATCTGGCGCTGCAGCTGGTCGGCCGCCTGCTCCATGCGTTCGGCGGCCGCGAATGCCAGCTCGCCCGCGGCGGTAGGCACGTAGCCGCCTGGCGTGCGCAGGAACAACCGCGCCTGCAGCGCCGCCTCGATGGCGGCCAGGCGCCGCCCCGCCGTGGCCTGGTCCACCTGCAGCACCGCCGCCGCGCCGCGCAGCGTGCCGACACGGTAGATCGCCAGGAAAATCCGTGCATCGTCCCAGTTCATGGCGCCTCTTCGGGTTGCCGCCCATCGCAGCCGATAGGCGGCGAGTTTGCATTGCCATCTTGCCACATGATGCAAATATGCATCATCTTCATGCGATTCTACTGGTTTTTTGCATCACGCCAAGTGCTTACCATACCAGTCTCCCGTCCATCGAAACGACTCCATGCGCAGCTCCTGCCCTTCTCCCTGTCTTGCCGGCGCGATACCCGCCGCGCCGGCCGGCGCATCCCGCCCATCCCACCTGTTGCCACTGTTCGCCCTGGCCATCGGCTTCGTGATGGCGATGCTGGACGTCACGGTCATCAATGTCGCGCTGACCAGTATCTCCGGCCAGTTCGATACGCCGCTCAGCGGTCTGGTCTGGATCGTCGACGGCTACACCCTGACCTTTGCCAGCCTGATGCTCGCGGCCGGTGCGCTGTCGGACCGATACGGCGCCAAGGCCGTGTACCTGGCCGGGCTGGCCGTATTCACCGTCGCGTCGCTGCTGTGCGGCGCGGCGCCCGACACCGGCTGGCTGATCGCCGCCCGTCTCCTGCAGGGAACAGGCGCAGCCCTGTTCGTGCCCAGCTCGCTCAGCCTGCTGATGCACGCCTACCAGGACGCCCGCGTGCGCGGCCGTATGCTGGCCGCCTGGTCCGCCATCATCACGATCTCGGCCACCGCCGGCCCGCTGGCCGGCGGCGTGCTGATCAGCCAGTTCGGCTGGCGAGGCATTTTCCTGATCAACCTGCCCCTGGGGCTGCTCGGCTTCTGGCTGGCGCGCGCCAAGGTAGCCTCGCCCGCACCGCAGCCGCGGCCGCTCAATCCAACCAGCCACGTGCTGGGCATCGCCGCGCTGGGCGGGGCCAGTTACGCGCTGATCCAGGGCAATGTCTACGGCTGGGGCGCGCCGCGCATCCTGGCCGCCGGCGTATCGGCCCTGCTGTGCGCCCTGCTGCTGGTCGCGCGCGAACGCCGCCACGCACACCCTATCGTGCCGCATGCCCTGGCCACCGCGCCAGGCTATGCCGCCGCCAATGTCTTCGGCTTCCTGGTCAACTTCGCCGTCTACGGGCTGATCTTCCTGCTCAGCCTGTATCTGCAACAAGCGCTGAGCGCCGACGCCATGCAGGCTGGCGTCCAGCTGCTGCCGGTCATCGCGGTATTCTCTATCGGCAATCTCGCGGCGGGCCGGCTGGCCGCGCGCTTTGGCGCGCCTGCCACCATGCTGGGCGGCGCGGCCGTCGCGGCCCTGGCCAGCCTTGGCGCAGCCCTGGCCTACACGCCCGGCATGCCTTATGCGCTGCTGGCCGCCTTCCTGGCGCTGGGCAACCTGGCCACGGGCGCCGCCATTCCGGCCATGACGGCGCTGGCCATGCAAATCGGCGGCCACGCGCACGCCAACAGCGGGGCCGCCACGCTCAACGCCAATCGACAGGCGGGCGCCCTGGTCGGCGTGGCAGCCATGGGCACGGTGCTGCACCTGCTGCCCGACTGGCACGCCAGCCTGCCCGTGGCGATGGGCCTGATCGCCGCTGCCCACGCCGCCAATACCGTGATCGCGGGACGCTACCTCATGCGGCGTTTCGGCACGGCGGACGCCGCGCCGTAAAATGATCTCGCAGGCCAACACGCCACCATCCGTCCGCAGGCTGTCCACCCCTCACGCGGCCGGCCCGCCAGAACCCGCCGCCCGATACCGACGCCCAGCCACATACCCACCATGTCCGACATCCACCATCACGAACCGCAAGGCCGCTTCGAAACCCGCGTCGACGGGCAACTCTGCATCCTGGACTATCAATTGCGCGACGGCACCATGATCATCCAGCACACCGACGTTCCCGCCGCCGTCGGCGGCCGGGGCATCGCTGCCGAACTGACGCGCACCGCGCTCGACACGGCGCGCCAGCGCGGCTGGCGCGTGCGCCCGGTATGCTCGTATGCGGTGGCCTACATGGCCCGCCATCCCGAATACCAGGACCTGGCCGCCTGATGCGCACCCGCGCCCCGGCCATCGCACCATCCGGTGCCTGCCCTTGCGGCAGCGGCCAACGCTATTCGCGCTGCTGCGGGCCCTGGCACCAGGGCCCGCAATACCTGCAAGCGCCCACGGCGCTTGCCCTGATGCGGTCGCGCTACAGTGCCTTCGTGCTCGACGAGCTGCAGTATCTGCTCGACACCTGGCACCCCGACACTCGCCCCGCGCAGCTAGAGCCGAACCCCGCCGACCTGAAATGGCTGGGCCTGCAGATCAAGCAACACGCACAGCAAGACGCCACCCACGCCACGGTCGAATTCGTCGCCCGCTGCCGCCAGGCCGGCCGCGCCACCCGGCTGCACGAAACCAGCCGCTTCGAGCATCGAGACGGGCGCTGGTTCTACCTGGATGGCGAGCACCGCTGATCGCCGCCATCAATATTCCCGGCCGATCTGCGCCGACCGGATCATTCTGCCCCATTCCGCGTAGGCCTCCTGGTAGAAACTGGCGAACTGCTCATTCGACAACAACAGCGGAGAACGTCCGCTATCGCGCAATTGTCGAAAGACGGCAGGATCCCTGATCGTGTCCTGAAACGCCGCCGCGATACTTGCGGCAATAGGCGCCGGCGTACCAGGAGGCGCGAAAATTCCGCTCCATGATTCGGCCACCACCTCGACCCCTTGCTCTTTGAAAGTCGGGATATCGGGAAAAGTATCTTTCCGTTCCGCCGTCGTAACGCCATACACCCGAGTCCTGCCAAGATACGACTTGGCAATCGAATCCGGCACCATCATGAGATCAATCTGCCCGGCCAGCAGCGCCGCGATGGCCGGGCTGGCGCCTTGATAGGGAATGTGGCGAAACTCTTTCGCCTTGATCGCCTCTCCGAACGCCGCGGTCAGCACATGAAAAGTGGTCCCCGCCCCGGCGCTGCCGTAAGTCAGCGATGTCCGGGACGCCAGTGCCCTCAAGGCCGGAAATGTGGCGGCATCCAGATCCCTGCGGGCCAACAATAAATAGCCCGAGACCGTCATACCGCTAAGTGGAATGAAGCGCGTGTTGTCGATTTTCTGCGGATAGAGTTGCGGATTGACGGCCTGGGCGTCCGGCGTGGCCGCCAAGAGCGTATAGCCGTCCGGGGCCGCCTGATAGACGTAATCCGTGCCTATGCTGCCGCTGGCTCCCGTGCGGTTCTCGACGATGACGGGTTGCCCCAGGCGTTCGCCGACGCCCTTCGACAGCAATCTGGCCGAAAGATCCGCGCCTCCGCCGGCGGAGAACGGAACAACGATCTTGATCGGCCTGTCCGGCCTCCAGGCCTGTTGTGCCGTGGCCAGGCAAGGCGCCAGGGCGACGGCGGCAAGGCCGCCAAGCATCTCTCGGCGGCGTTTGGAAAAACTGCGCAATGGCTGGTCTTTTCTCAATTCAGCACCTCTGTCTGCTCCGCCGTTCCGATTCCACGGCCCTACTGATTAAACCGGAGACCCGTCGACGACGGCGCGTGGGGAAGACCCTTGGTATGTCGCCGCACGATGAGCGCCATGCGATTTCGTATGTTGTAGCGACCCCGCCCCTGACGTAGCCTGCCCAGGCGACTTCAACGAGGGCACAGATGGCAACTTCCGCATTCACGATCAGTGACCGTGGCGCACTGGACATCATCGATTCGCAGTTTCACCTGTCTCATACGCTGGGCATCGATGCACTCGTGCCGGCCATGGATGCGCTCGGCATTTCCGGCCTGGTCGCCGACGAGCTCTGGGGCCGCGACGCACGCGATCATCCGATACCCAGCGTAGACGTACCGGGCGGCTTCCGGCCGGTCAGCCCATTGGCGCAAGCGGCGGCCATTCGCTGTCCTGAACGGTTTTGCTATCTCCAGCGACTGAGCCGGCACGATCCGCAACTGACGGAAATCGTGAAGGTACTGGCCAGCACCCCCGGTTGCAGGGCAGTACGCGCCTCGATGCGCAACGAAACAGAATGGGCGGCGTTTCGCGCCGGCGCCTACGATCGGATACTGGAATTGGCCCAGGACCACGGCCTGCCTCTCTTTGTGCTCGGCCGCAATGCCGGAGAACTCCTGGCCGATACGCCCAGGCGCTATCCGGCGCTGAAACTCATCGTCGATCACTGCGGCTGGCTGGACCCGCAAGGCGATATTCCGGTCCAATGGGCCAAAGTCCTGGAAATGGCGCAGCACCCGAACGTCTATCTCAAGTGGTGCCATGCCAGCCACTTCTTTGGCCGCCCCGGCGACGCGGCCGGCACCCTGCAGCAGGCATTCATGCAAGCCATGAACGCATTCTCGGCAGAGCGGATCATGTGGGCATCGGACACCACGCACGAACAGTCCAGGCAGACATGGCGCGATCTGCTGAATTTCGTTGACGCCAACACAGGGCTCACGTCGCACGAGCGGCAATGGGTGCTGGGGAAAACCGTGCGTTCGGTGCTTGACTGGGCCTTGCCATCATAGGGTCGGAGACCGCAAGTCAACGAAAAAAGCGATGAACACTGTCCATCGCCTTTTTTCATTGCGCGGGCGGCGCTCAGGGTTCGGCGGACGCCGTGCGATCCTGGTTGGCCAGGCTGTCCCAGGCAGATGCGGCGGGGACGGACTTCAGTAACGTGTGCAGTTCCACCTTGTTCGACCCTGTTTTGGGCAGTTGGCTGCGAAACTCGATATAACGGGGAACCATGAATTTCGGCAGCTTATCCGCCAACCAGGCAAACAGTGTCGCTGGCGTGCATCGGTGATCCTCCTGCATGACCGCCACAAGGTACAGGTCGTCCTCGTTGTCTCCGGCCGGAACGCCCAGCGCGGCGCATTCCATGAGCTCCGGATGCTTGACCGCGACCGCCTCCACCTCATAGGCAGAGATATTCTCGCCGCGGCGGCGAATACGCTCTTTCATTCTTCCCGCATAGAAAAAATAACCGTCCTCGTCTTCGCGCATCAAGTCGCCGGTGTGGAACCAGAGATTCTTGAAGGCTTTCAGCGATGCTTCGGCCTTGTTCAGGTAGCCTTGCATCATGACCCCGGGTGCCCGGGGTCGAAGCAACAACTGGCCCGCAACGCCGCGTGGCACCGGCCTGTCATCGTCATCCACCAGCATCGCTTCCCAATGCGGGCCGGGCTTGCCGGAAGCGCCATAGCGCCGTTCGGGAAACTGCGTGTAGATCGTCAGCCCAACCTCGGTCATGCCGTGCGCCTCGACGATACGCACACCGAATCGTTCTTCGAATTCCGTGTCGTGGTGCGCATTGAACATGACCCGCAGACCATGCGAGCGGTCCAGCGGCATCGGCGGACGCCTCTTCAATATCGGCGGTATGGTGAATATCGTGATGCTGATGGTGGCCTCTGCCCGCTTCACGTCATCCCAGAACGTCGTGGCGCTGAACCGGGACGCAAGATGAACACGGGCGCCCAACGCAAGGGCGGACAGTGTCGCCATCGAGCGGGACATGCCGTGAAACATCGGCAAAGGGGCGAAGAATACATCCCGACTCGTGGCGCCCACGGCGTTGACGAAGGTTTCCATCGTCTGGAATGGCATGGCTTGCGCCTGCAGCACCCCTTTCGATGGCCCGGTCGTGCCCGACGTATAGCAGATCAGGCAAATATCCGCGGGCCCGGATTGCGGCACGATGACCGGCCCATCTGTGTGCGCAACATCCGTCCAACGCGCCACCTCGAACCCTGCCGCATCGATATCCTCGTTGCCGCACAGCACCAGCTTGGCAAGACGGGCCCGACGCTCGGGGGCAAGCTCGGTGCACGCCCTCGCCAGCTTCGCGGTGGTAATCGCCACCTGCGCGCTGGAATCGGCAATGACGTATGCCAACAGGTCGCCGTTGTAGGCGGTGTTGACCGGAATGCAGATCGCATCGAGCAGCGCGATCGCCAACCAGGAAAAGACAAACTCGGCGGAATTGTCCAGCATGATAATGACGGGCGTTCCCGCCTGCACGCCGAACTGGCGCAACCCCCGGGCCAACGCCTGGCTGCGCGCGAAGGTCTCGGCGAAGGTGTATGTCGCGTCGTCCGTCGTCAGGAAGACCTTGTCGCCATGCACGGCCGCGCTCTCGGCAAGCAGATTGCCGAGCACTCTCTTTTCATAGGGAAAACTGAACGCCATGACTGCCTCCCGCAGTTGTGATCCGTGGCGGAGCTTGTTTACTTGGGCAAGCCGGTACTGTAAAAGTAGGCTGGTGGCGCTCACAAGAATCAAAACAGCATCTTAGGCATGCATATTTCACATGGCTGATTTCACGATCCCTTCGGCAGACGAGTTGCTCGAATTCGACCTGATCAACGCGTTCTGCTGGGTGGCCCGCACCAATAATATTTCGCGGGCGGCCGCACAGCTCAACACCTCCCAGCCGGTCATCACGCGCAAGATCGGGAAACTGGAAAAAGACCTGGGCGTCGAGCTGTTCGTTCGCAGCAACCGCGGTTGCGAACTCACCCCCGCCGGCGAACTACTGGTGTCCAAGGTCCCGGGCATTCTGTTGCAGATCGCCCAGTTGCGCGGGGAAGTCTGCGCTTCGGTCAACGCCGTCACCGGGCTGATGGTCATGGGTATTACGCACTCGGCCGGCGCGGTGATGGCCCCCCATATTCTTCCGGCCTTTGCACAACGCTGGCCCAAGCTGCGTGTCAGCCTGGCCGAAGCCGTCAGCCGCGCCCTCAGCACCCGGCTTCTGAATCGCGAGCTGTCATTCGCCGTGCTGCACGATCCTCCGGCGCACTCCGACCTGGTAACGACCACGCTGCTGCTCGAGAAGGTCCATCTGGTGGGCCCTCCTGCCCTCATGGCGGCCCCTGGGCTGGCCACGCCGTCAGTACAGGATCTGGTCGACCTGCCGCTGGTCATGCCCAGCGGGCAGCACACCCTTCGCAATCTTCTCGACGACGCCTTCGCGGAGATCGACAGAATCGTGAATCCGGTCTACGAAGCCACCAGTGTCAGCATGTTGCGCTCCATGGCCGCCCAAGGCCTGGGCTACGCCCTGCTGACCCTGGGCAGCGTCGCCGACGATGTCGCCGCCGGGCGGCTCATTGCCCGGCCGCTGCAAGACAAGGGCATGTCCGTGGCCTTGAGCCTGGTCACCACGCAAGAGCAATCCCGCCTGCGTAACGTTCAATTGGTGTCGGAACTGGTCGCCAGCGAAATTCGTCGGGTGGCCCGGGCCGGCCTCTGGCCCGGCAACCCGACTGTCGTCGACCCTGCGCCGCGCCATACCGCCCGAACATAGTGGCTATAGAGAAATCCGTATTGTGAGCCCTGTTGATCGTCTTTAATGTCTCACGACATAAAGGAGACAACGGTGACCATGACTCATCACGCCGCAACAACATTCCGTGGCGCCGGCCACGCCCGGGAAACCGGAACGCGCTGGCGCCAGGCCATGCGCAAGCTATTCGCGCCGACCCTCCCCAAGATGGCGCTTGCGTCGATTCTGGCGCTATCTTGTCTGACGGCCGCGGCGCAGACATGGCCATCGAAACCCATCCACATCCTGGTCGCGGCCGGTGCCGGCAGCAGCCCTGATGTATTCGCCCGCGTGCTGGGCGAACGCCTGACGCATGCCCTGGGCCAGGCCGTCGTCGTCGAGGCCCGCCCTGGCGGCAACGGCAGCATCGCCGGCCGGTCTGTCGCAACCGCGGCCCCCGACGGATACACGCTGCTTTTCTCGGGAAACTCCGCGCTGGTCGTCAATCCCCTGATGGCAACTGACCTGCCCTACAAAGAAGAAGATCTCGTGCCAGTCGCACCAGTCTGCCTGGTTCCGCTTGCCGTAGCCGTATCCAGCGCCAGCGACGTCAAGTCGATTCAAGAACTGCTGGCGCGCGCGAAAACATCCGAGACCTTTTTTGCCACGCCGGGGGCGGCATCGCTTTCCCGGCTGATCGGCGAGAGCTTCAACGAACGGGCCGGAACAAAGCTGCGCAACATTCCCTATCCCACCAGCGGGCCTGCGCAAACCGATGTCATTGGGGGTCGTGTACCGGTATTGATAGATGGCCTGGGAGGTATCGTTCCCCATGCCAAGGCCGGCCGGCTCAGGTTGCTGGCGGTATCCACGCCGACACGGTTTCCCGATTTCCCCGACACGCCCAGCATCTCCGAGGCGGTGCCGGGCCTGTCTGTGCCGGGCATCAATTCGTTGATGGCCCCCGCGGGTACCCCCGAGCCGGTCCTCGATCTGCTCAACCGCACCGTCAACGAAATCCTGCAGGATCCCGCCGTCGCGCAACGATTCCTGGCCATGGGAGGACAAGCTGCACCGGGCTCCCGCGCCGCCCTGGCCGAGACCTTTCGCCAGCAAAGAATCGAATTCAAGCGCCTGATCGAATCCGCGAATATCCACGCCGCCCAATGACGCGGGAATTCGACCCATCCACGGTCCAGGATGCTGTGGCGCATGGCTTCGCCAGGCGAGGCGACATCGATATCGTGGACGCGCAGGTGCATCTGGCGCCCACGCCCTCGCTGGAAGCCCTGGCCGCCGCGCTGGATGCCCTTGGCATCGCCGCAGTCATGTTCGACGAGCTTTGGGGGCGCAACGAACACGGCCACGGCACCCCCTGTGTCGAACTCGGCGATGGCGCCTACCGGCCCTTCAGTCCTCTGGCCCAGGCCGCTGCGATACAAGACCCTCGCCGATTTTCCTATGTGCAACGGGTCTCGCGCCGAGACCCCGCAGTACCGCAGTGCCTGGCCGACCCAACGGCCCTGCCGGGTTGCCGCGCCCTGCGCATCGTGCTGCACGACCGAAGCGAAAGAGAACGTTTCGCCACCGGCGAATACGATGAAATCTTGTCCGCCGCGCAGCAGGCCCGGTTGCCGGTCATGCTGCTTTCCCGCGATTGCGGAGCGCTGCTGTCCACCGCCGCCGGTCGATTTTCTTCCTTGAGCTTCATCGCCGATCACTGCGGATGGATAAAGACCGCGAGCCAATGGGACGACGTCCTGGCCTTGGGCCGCTTTCCGAACACCAACCTCAAATGGAGCCATGCCTACAGGGCATTTGGCCGCCCCGATAGAGCGGATACCGATGTACAGCACGCCTTCGAGCGCGCCCTGGATGCTTTTGGGGCCGCACGGATGCTCTGGGCCAGCGACATTACGCATGAAGAGTCCGTTTCCAGCTGGGCTCAACTGCTGGCGTTCGTCTTGTTCAATCCCGCGCTAACCGATAGCGGGCGCGAGGCAGTGCTGGCCAAGACGGCACGGCGCCTCTTTCACTGGCCGTCGTAGGCACAGGTATACCGAAAGCGGCGACCAGGCATGTCTGCCATGCTCTAGTCGAGGCCCCCCCTCCTCTTTACAGTTTCGAAGCGGACACACGCTGCCGCAACGGCCACGAGGAGACGAACAGCCATGAGTTATCTGCCCGAGGGCATGCCCTCGCCTCACCCCACGCTGGATGATGCCCCGTTCTGGGCGGCATGCCAGGAAAAACGCCTGGTCATTCGACATTGCGACCACTGCGCCAAGTTCTTCCATCCGCCACTGCCCACATGTCCTCATTGCGGGTCGAACACGCTATCGTGGCGCGCCGTCTCCGGGCGCGGCAGTGTGTACACCTACACGATCGGACACCATGCCGTCCATCCAGCATTGAAGGGCCACCCGCCTTACAACATTGCCATCGTGCTGCTGGACGATGCCGGCGATGTACGGCTCATCAGCAATGTCGTCGACGCCGACCCACAAGAAATGCACATAGGCCTGCCCGTCGAAGTGTGCTTCGAGGCCGCCGGCGATGGAACCCTGCTGCCGCGTTTCCGGAAACTGGATGAGTCATCGCCCCGCACAGGAGCCACCGAATGACGTTCCCAATCAAAGCATGGCCCGCCAGGCTGCAGCCGGTCATCATCGGCGTGGGCGAAACCGAATACCGGAAACGCGGCGGCCACAACGGCCAGAACGAGCTTTCCCTATGTGTGCAAGCCATCCACAACGCAGCCACCGACGCGGGCATATCCCCGCAAGAAATAGAGGGATACACGTCGTTCGGCTTCGAGCGGCACGAACCCGCCGTCGTGCAAGCAGCGCTGGCCGCACCGCTACTGCGCTACGCGGCCATCGTGTGGGGCGGAGGGGGCGGCGGATGCGCCGGATCGGTGACACTGGCGGCATCGGCCGTGGCAACCGGCCAGGCACGCTTTGCCGTGGCCTATCGTTCAATCTGCCAGGGGCAGCACGAGCGCTATGGCCAGTTTCGCGAACGGCCGCTGTGGGGCTCTTATGTCGGGCCATACGGCATGATGTCGCCTGCCCTGATGACCTCGTTGACGTACAGGCGGTTCATGCACGAGCACGGCACAGGGCCCGAACACCTGGCCGAACTGGCAACCAGCTTCAGGGCCAACGCGCAGGCCAACCCAAGAGCGGTCATGCGCAAGAATCTGACCCGGGACGATTACTTCGCATCGCGGATGATCGCAGATCCGTTTCGCCTGTATGACTGCTGCCTGGAAACAGACGGTGCCGCCGCGGTTATCGTAACGACCCGCGAAATCGCCGAAAAACTCGGGCGACCGGCAGTGCCGATACTGGCTGCGGCCCAAGCCAGTGGCCCACGATGGACGCTGGGGCCCATGGGCTCGCACAATATGCCCTTGGATACCTACGCCACGATCAACTCGGCCGATGTGGCCAAGGTCGTTTTCGAGCAAGCGGGCATCATGCCAGCCGATATTCAAGTCGCCCAACTGTACGACGCCTTCACCGGACTGGTCATCATGGCGTTGCAGGACTACGGCCTGTGCGAAAAGGGTGGTGCCGCCAGGCTGATCGAATCCGGGGCATTGCGCACCGGCGGAAGCCTACCCGTCAACACCGCCGGCGGGCTGCATTCCGAGGCATATTTGCACGGCATGAACCTGATCATCGAAGCCGTACGTCAAGCCCGCGGCGACGCGACGCTCCAGGTCCCCAATGTGCGCCACAGTCTGGTCACCAGCGGCGGGGGCACCGGCCATAAAAGCGCACTCATCCTCGGCGCGGCCTGAGCGAGGCGAACCGCGGTGCTCAGTGACGCTAGGTGTGGCGTCCGCGCAAAAGCAAAACCCCAGCACGTTGGGTGCTGGGGTTTTGGGGATAAGAGCCTGACGATGACCTACTTTCACAGACGGGAAGTCCACTATCATCGGCGCGAAGGCGTTTCACT